>Ga0224508_10000065_pt1 | contig 125075 bp, 125 predicted proteins | sample SF_Jan12_sed_USG_4_FD_170157 | JGI IMG/M metagenome (GOLD analysis project Ga0224508, IMG submission 170157) | Sediment microbial communities from San Francisco Bay, California, United States - SF_Jan12_sed_USGS_21 | ecosystem: Environmental > Aquatic > Marine > Sediment | place: USA... | reverse complement strand
CACCCTCGCCCAGTATCGCCGGGCCCGTCGCACGGACGGAGTTTCAGCCGGTACGATCAACAAGGAATTGAGCTGCATTCGGCGCATCTTGAATCTCGCAGCACGAGTATGGCGGCACGACAACGGCATGTCGTGGCTGGATGCACCGCCATTGATCGAAATGGAACAGGGGCCGGTAAGGAATCCCTATCCATTGAGTTGGGAAGAGCAAGACCGATTGTTCAGGGAATTGCCCGCACACCTGCAGCGTATCGCCCTATACAAGGTGAATACCGGCTGCAGGAAACAGGAAGTCTGTCAGCTCAGATGGAACTGGGAAGTGCAGGTACCGGAGCTTGGCACGAGTGTGTTTATTCTGCCTAGCAACGATCAGTTCCAGACCAAGAACAGTCAGGAACGTGTCGTTGTGCTCAACTCCATCGCACGTCGCGTTATTGATGAGCAGCGAGGAAAACATCCGGAGTTTGTGTTCACGTACAAAGGCAGACCGACCAAGAGCATTCTCAACTCCGGTTGGAAGCTGGCAAGAAACCGTGCCGGCTTGCCGAATGTCCGGGTACATGATCTTCGTCACACGTTCGGTCACCGGCTGCGCGCCGCCGGTGTGAGTTTTGAAGATCGTCAGGATTTGCTCGGACACAAGTCCGATCGAATCACGACGCATTACTCTGCGCCGGACATTGTTAGACTTATCGAAGCTGCCGAAAAAGTGTGTGAACGGCGACCGAATACCGTGTTACGAATCGCCGCTCCCACAAATCTCCCACAATTTGAGAATCAAACCAAAACGGTACAGGAGGGCCGTTCGTAACTCTCTGAAAAATAAAGGGGAAAATGGCGCGCCCGACAGGATTCGAACCTGTGACCCCTGCCTTCGGAGGGCAGTACTCTATCCAGCTGAGCTACGGGCGCATTGTTTGGGCTGCGCATTCTACAGCAAACCGACGCGCCCATGAATGCGGCGCCGTTGAGCGCAATTGTAAATTGAAACTTTTTTGTGCACCCCTGATCATAGCCGCTATCTAGCGCGCACTATTCAAAGGTAGAGCAATGATCAAACGACTGTTTGCTCGGGTGGTTGATTCCATCTCCTCCGCAGATTCGCCAGCGGCTGGCAGCGAAGATCGTGAAAAGGCTCTGCGAATGGCTACAGCCGTACTCATGCTCGATGTTGCGCGCGCTGATCATGTTTTCGAGGAGAGCGAGTTTGATCGCGTTCTGGACCTTGTCGAAGCGCACTTCGGTCTGACCCCTGAAGAGGCAGCGGAACTCGTCAACACTGCCGGCGACAAGGCAGAACAGCTCACGTCCGTGCATGAATTTACGGAACTCTTGCACAAGCACCTGGATGAAGCGGACAAGGCGCGTATCGTCGCACTGCTTTGGCAGATCGCTTACGCGGATGGTCGGCTCGACAAATATGAAAACTCGCTGGTGCTGAAAATCAGCGACCTGCTCTATGTCAGCCGCGGACGTGTCATGCGTCTGAAGCATGACGCCGAGCGCGCAGCGAATTGAGGCGCTCGGAAGCGCGCTTCAAATTGCGGCGAGGACTCGTTCCAGCCGCGCCTTCACTTCGCCTGCCAGCGGTTCGACGCCCGGATTATCGACGAGCGAAAGAACCGCTTCAGGGTCCATGAAGCTGACCGAGACCGTGCCATCGTGGTCCTCACGAACCAGGACGTTGCAGGGCAGCAGCAACCCAATGTCAGGGACAGCGTTGATCGCCTGATGGGCAAGTACCGGGTTGCAGGCACCGAGAATCCGGTAGCGCGGCATGTCTTCGCCAAGTTTCTCTTTGATCTTCGCTGCGACATCTATGTCGGAGAGAACACCGAAGCCCTCGGTCTGCAGATCCGCGGTCACTTTCTCGATCGCAGCATCGAATTCCATGTCAACGGTCTTGCCGAATCCGAATCTGGTTTCCATCAATACTCCTCCTTTCTGCGTCGCGTCTGAAGCGAACCGGCACGCCAGAAACAGATGCTCCTACACTGCGCTGTCGGAAGCGATTGCGGAATCTGCGTACAAGCCTGTCACCCCAACGATGTTACTCCACCAGCTGTGCGGCAGCAGGTGCCATCTGCGCGTTCACATGGCCAGCGTCGTCGACTATGACGAGCCGCCATTTCAGGTCAATACCAAGCTTCTCGGCGTTGGTTTTCGCTACAGCGAACATCGTCAGGCCTCTGGCAAATCTATTCTTGCCCTGGTGTTTTGCCTCCGGAGTATTGCGCAGATCCGGGTCGTTGTGGTCCTGGTCTTCACGACCGAGCAAAAGCACCACGTCTTTTTGAAACGCTGTAATGAGTCGATCTTCATCGATCGCCGCATCCTCGAGGCCGTACGGATACCGGGTATCGAAGTCGGGCATGGTGTACCAACCCGCGTTCGCCGCGATATAGCGCCGCACGCGCGCTTCGGGCATGTAATAGAGAAAACGGTGTACGAACTGCGCGCCGGCCGAGTGACCGAACAACGTGTACCCGGTTTGCTTGCTTCCAGTTCTCGCAACAACCTCATCGAACAGCGGTTCAATCGCCGAAAATGTCCATTCAGACTTCGATCGTTCCCTGCCGGTTTTTTCGTCGAATACGTGCCCGAGGTTGTAGTGCGTTGCTGTCGGGAAATCCTTTACCGGGAAGTGCGGCACAACCACGACAAATCCGCCCGCCTCGGCTAGCGCCCGCCAGTCATCAAAGTAGCGCTTTGCTTCGCGGCTCCAGCCGTGCATGACGATAACGATCGGCGTCGTGTCACTGGCTGTGTCGGGAACGAATGTTCGAACCGCAATAGCGGGGCCTGCCCAGTTCTCGAAATGCCACTCCGCGTCGCCAGCGGTGAAAACCGAGTGTGCCGTTGCACTGACCAACAATGAAACAAGTATCAAATTTCGTATGACCATTGTCAGCATTCTACAGATGATTAACTGCTTGGCGCTTGAGCGCCGGGCGTTATACTGCGCAACAAAGGGGGAACCAATGCGCGTTCTGGTACTCGGTGCGGGCGTCGTCGGTGTGACGACTGCGTACTACCTGTCGCAACTCGGGTGCGACGTAACCGTTGTCGATCGCGAAAGCGATGTGGCCCTTGGCACGAGTTTTGCGAACGCCGGCCAATTATCGTACAGCTTTACCGATTCACTGGCGAGGCCCGACTTTTTCGCCCAACTGCCTGGTCTGTTGCTCGGGCGCGACCCGGGGTCGCGTATACGCATCGACCCGCGGCTAATAGGCTGGGGCCTGCGATTTCTGACCCAGTGCACATCCAGGCGCGCGGCAAGGAACACTGTTGACCTGCTTTCGATCGCGATGCGCTCAGGCGAGCTGATGACAGACTTCCTGCAAACGGTACCGATTGAGTTTTCGCATCGTGCTGCCGGCAAACTGATACTGCTTACCGACAACAATCAACTACGGGCGGCACAAGAAACCGCCGCACTCAAACGCGCGAATGGCTGTGATACGGACGTGCTGACTCGCGCAGAATCCATCTCGATCGAACCCGCCCTTGCTGACATCAATGAGGAATTCGTCGCGGCCGTTTACTCAAAGGACGATTCCGTGGCGGACGCGCTTCAGTTCACGAGCGGCCTGCGGGATCACCTCGAATCGTCCCGGCAAGTGACGTTTCGGCTCAATGCAGAAGTCCGCGCGATTGAAACGGTGCAGGGTCAGTTCAAACACGTCGCCCTGGAAAACGAGACTATCGAAGCTGACGCGATCATAGTGTGCGCCGGGGTACAAAGCGTCGAGCTGCTGAGGCCCTTGGGCATTCGGCTGCCGATCTACCCGGTTCGTGGCTACAGCGTGACGCTGCCATTGGCCGACGCTTCGCCAGCGGCCAGTATCACGGCATTGCGACGCAGGATTGCCATTGCCCGGCTTGGTGAGAAAATTCGAATCGCGGGTTTCGCCGACTTTGTCGGCAACAATACGAATGCCGATCAGGAACGTATTCGGTCCCTGTTACAACTTGCCAGAGACATTGCGCCCAGGGCCGCCGACTACGATGCGGCCGACTGGCAACCATGGGCCGAGAACCGGCCAATGACACCGGACGGACGCCCTTTTGTCGGCCAGAGCGCTATCAAGAATCTCTATTTGAACACCGGGCATGGCATGCTGGGCTGGACGCTGGCCCACGCATGTGCTGCCGACGTCGCCGCTGCCGTAGCGCGCTAAACCGGGCTCACAACAATGTTCAAGCAACTCAAAAACTATACGTGGCTCTGGATGATCCTGCTCTGTGTGGTCGTGGGCTGGTACGGCACTCAGCTTGACCCAGCTACCATCGAGCAGCAGGGGCATTTCGATTTCATGTCTCTGGTACCGGCACTTGCAACGCTGGTCATCTGCTTCGTGACGCGTAATGTCATTCTCGCGCTGTTCATGGGCGTCGTGCTCGGCGGTCTGGTCACGACGCAGTACAACATCATTCAGGAATTTCTGATTCCGAGTATTGGCTCGGAGCGCTACGCGCAGATACTCCTTGTCTACCTGTGGGCACTTGGCGGTCTGCTCGGCATGTGGAACCGCAACGGCGGTGCGTGGCACTTCGCGCAGTACGTCTCCGACAACTTCGTCAAGTCGCGACGCTCGGCGATGTTCTTCGCCTGGCTCATGGGCATGATTTTTCATCAGGGCGGCACGATCAGTACCGTTCTCACAGGGACGACCGTCAGGCCCGTGGCCGACCGGGAGAACGTTGCACACGAGGAACTCGCGTATGTCGTCGACTCGACGGCATCCCCGGTTGCGACGATCATTCCCTTCAATGTCTGGCCCGTCTATGTCGGTGGCCTGATCGCGATTCCGTCGATGAGCCACTTCATCCCGGATCAGGAAGCGGCGATCGGCTGGTTTCTCAAGGCCATTCCATTCAATTTCTATGGCTGGCTCGCGGTCTTGTTCACGCTATTGTTCGCATTGGGCAAATTGCCGTTCGTTGGCAAGACCATGCGCGCCGCACAAATGCGCGCCATTGAAACGGGCGAACTCGACTCGCCAACCGCGGAGCCCATCGTTTCCAAAGAACTCGCAACGCTGAATGTAGCCGAGGGCTACACACCCTCGCTCGCCGACTTTTTCGTGCCCATCGGCGTACTGATGAGTTTCGCGATAATTCCGTGGCTTGTTACCGGTTCACCGATGATCTTCGAAGCATTCGGGCTGGCCGTTGTCAGCAGCATCGCACTATCGATTATTCGCGGCATGAGCGTGAGCGATGCCTTCGAAGGACTCGTGGACGGTATCAAGGGCGTCACGATTGGCGCGATCATCCTCGGACTTGCGGTCACTCTCGCCAAAGTCTCCGATACGCTCGGCGCATCGTCCTATGTCATCGACACGACTGCCGATATTCTCGCCGCAGTGCCATTTGTGCTGCCCGGGATCCTGATGATTACCTGCATGGTCGTGTCATTCTCGGTCGGTTCATCCTGGGGCACTTATGCGGTGGTCTTCCCTATCGCCCTGCCTCTCGCGTACGCCATTTCTCCGGACCCGCTGTTCATCGTCCTGGCCTTTGGCGCGATCATGGGCGGCGCCGTATTTGGCGATCAGTGTTCGCCTATATCAGACACAACGATCCTGTCATCGCTGGCCTGCGGCTCAGATCTGATGGACCACGTCGTGACGCAACTGCCGATTGCGATGGCAGCCGCCGGAATTTCTATACTGATTTATACCGTGACTGCATTGATATTGACCTTGTAATATAATCGCCCGGGCCCCGCGCCCGGGCGCACAAGAGCCACAATCTCCGGAGCAGTAACTTGAGTCGGGACCAGAAATTTTTTGATATGTACTCGCTCGTGATCGGCATTCTTGCCGCATTCGCGCTCGCGATCCTCGTACTCGCAATGAAGATGTCCGACCTGACGCAGGGCGTTTATACGCGCGATGCTGATGAATATCAGGCAGCCGTTGCCGAGCGCATTCGCCCGTTTGGCCAGGTATACCTGCCCGGCCAGGAACAGGAAGCCGCTGCTCCGACCGTCGAGACAGCCGTTGAGCCGGATCCGGTCGTGACCGCAATGTCCGGTCCGCAGGTGTACAACGCTGCCTGTCTCGCATGCCACGGCGCGGGTATCGGCGGTGCGCCGATTCTCGGCGATGCGGCTGCATGGGAAGCGCGTATCGCTCAAGGCATAGACGTTCTCAATGACCACGCAATTAACGGCTATACGGGTACGGTGGGTTTCATGCCGGCCAAAGGTGGTCGCGTTGACTTGTCCGACCAGGAAATTGCTGCGGCCGTCGAGTACATGGCCGGCGAAGCTCAATAGCGACGATCCAACTGTCTTAGCGCAAGCGCCTCACCGACATGCGCAGCCTTGATGTTTGCCTCCCCGGCCAGATCAGCAATCGTTCGTGCCACGCGTAGCACGCGTTGATAGGCTCGTGCTGACAGTTTGAATTTGTCGGTCGCATTCTCCAGCAGCCGTAAAGCTTCTCGCGCCGGCTCACAAGTATCTTTCAATGCAACACCGTGCAAGCGAGCATTGCACACGCGGCTCCGCTCCAGTTGAATATCGCGCGCCTTTCGCACTCTCTTTGCAACCCGACGGCTTGACTCGCCGCCAGGCGCATTATTGCGCAGCGCTTCTTTCGGCGGCCGGCTGATCTCGACATGCAAATCGATGCGGTCGAGCAATGGTCCCGATATCTTGCCGCGATACGTTGCAACGCGTTCGCCGCTGCAACAACAATCGCCTGCGAGATCGCCGAGGTATCCGCATGGACAGGGATTCATTGCTGCCACGAACTGAAAGTCCGCGGGAAAGTCCGCTTGCGCACCCGCGCGGGCAATCGTGATGACACCTGCCTCGAGCGGCTCGCGCAGAACCTCGAGCACGTTGCGATTGAATTCCGGCAACTCGTCCAGAAACAACACGCCGTTATGCGCTCTCGAAATTTCACCCGGTTGCGGGCCCGGCCCGCCGCCCACCAGTGCCGCAGGTGACGCTGTGTGATGCGGTGAACGAAACGGTCTTTGTCGCCATCGCGAAAAATCAAGCGAACGACCAAGCACTGAGTCGATCGCTGCTGTCTCGAGCGCCTCTGCCTCGGTCATGGGTGGCAGCACGCCGGGCAAGCGCCTCGCCAGCATGCTCTTGCCGGTGCCGGGCGGGCCGATGAACAGCAGGTTGTGCCCGCCGGCTGCCGCAATCTCGAGCGCGCGTTTCCCCTGAGCCTGGCCTTTCACGTCGGCGAGATCGGGCTCGAACCCACGCGCCGCTTGCGGCCCCGCTCGCTCGACGAGGGGCATTTCCCTACTGCCGGTCAGATGTGCAGTGACTTCCAGCAGCGTCGTCGCTGCCCAAACTTGCGCCTTCGAGAGAACCGCTTCGCTGGCGTTCATCGCCGGCACGATCATGCTGTGTCCCGAATCCCGGGCTTTCAGAGCAGCCGGTAGAATTGCAGGCACCTGGCGCAGATCACCGTTTAATGCGAGTTCACCGTAAAACTCGATTCCGCTAACGGCTTCGACCGGAACCTGTCTGCTTGCGGCGAGGATGCCGAGGGCGATTGCGAGATCGAATCGACCGCCAGTCTTGCGCATGTCGGCAGGACCCAGGTTCACCGTGATGCGTTCCTGCGGAAATTTGAAATCGGAACTGATCAGTGCACTGCGCACGCGGTCCTTGCTCTCTCGCACAGCCGTTTCGGCCATACCAACCACCGAGAACGACGGCAGCCCTCCCGAAAGAAAGACCTCGGTCGTTACTGGCGGAGCATCGATTCCGAGCTGCGCCCGGCTCTGCAGTATCGCGAGACTCACGTCGGCCCTCCCTGGCCTACTGGTTCTGTTCGTACTCCTTCAGTCGCTCTTCAAGCGCCTCGAGTTTTTCGCGCGTCCGGGCGAGCACTGCTTCCTGCACCTCGAACTCGTCGCGGGTAACAAGGTCGAGCTTACCGAGCCCCGCCCGCAGCACCGAACGAAAATTTTCCTCGAGATCCTTGCGCATTGAACGCAGCCCTTCAGGCACTGCAGCAGCCAGTTTTTCCGCGAGGTCCTCTATTGAATTGTCGCTCATGGCTGCTTGATACCGCAGCGGGTCGGAAAACGCCAGTGGCATTACATGCCATGCGACCGGAATTCTCGACCCTGCTCACCAGAATGGTGCAGGTCCCGGATCTCGTGCTCCTGAATGGCGCAGCTGCACGAATCGGAAATTCGTATGTGGTTGTTATTAAACGTTCTTTTCATCTTGGCACGAAAGCTGCTCTAAGGGGAGTGACTTTTATTTATCAATCTTATTGGGAGCAGCAATACATGAAAGCTTTTCTTCACGGCGGACTTCTCGCCACGCTACTGGCAGCAAGCGGCGCCGCCAACGCCGAATGGTCCACGAACCTGGGTTACGCGAGCGAGTACCACTATCGCGGCATTTTCCAAGACGAATCGTCTGCCAGTGGCGGCGTCGATTACGAATCCAACGGTTTTTATGTTGGCACCTGGGTCGCGGATGTCGGGGTCGGGCTGGAGTACGACGCGTACTTTGGATATGGCGCCGAGGTCGGCGGGGTTAACCTGAGCATCGGCTACACCGGCTATTTCTACACCGACGACGATTTCGACAATACGTATCAGGAAATCAACCTGGGTGCCGGTTTCAGCATCTTTTCGCTGGATGTTGCCGTCGGTGAGTACGACGACCCGGCCGGTACCGCCGACTATACCTACTATTCACTGACAGCAGAGAAGAACGGCTTCTACGGCAAGGTCGGCGGCTTTGCCCAGGACTTCGAAGGTGAGTATGTCGAGGCCGGTTACGGCACGACCCTGGGCGGCATCGATCTTGGCGTGGCGGTGATACTCGCCAACAAAGACCTCGTTGGTTTTCAAAATGACGGCAAAGCCAATGAGTCCATCGTGTTCTCGATCGGCAAGGCTTTCGACATTGAGTAATGGACGCGGGGCGGCGACGCCGCCCCCCTTTTCTATTCGAGGGGAAATGCAATGAAAATGATCACTGCAATCATCAAGCCGTTCAAGCTCGATGATGTCCGTCAGGCAGTCGCGGACATCGGTATTCAGGGCATAACGGTGACCGAAGTCAAAGGCTTCGGTCGGCAGCGCGGTCATACCGAGTTATATCGTGGCGCCGAGTACGTCGTCGACTTTCTGCCCAAAGCCAAGATCGAACTGGCCGTTGACGACGATGTCGCGGATCAGGTCGTCGAGGCAATCGCCAACACGGCACGCACGGGCAAGATCGGTGACGGCAAGATCTTCGTCTCCGAGCTTTCCGAAGCCATTCGCATTCGCACCGGTGAGACCGGTAGCGCAGCGGTTTAATTACACGAATAAGCGGAGGAACTTCTCGTGGAAGACATTACCCAACTCTCCGGGCAGGTCACTGAACTGGCCTACGCTCTGGATACCTTTTATTTCCTCGTCATGGGGGCGCTGGTCATGTGGATGGCTGCCGGCTTCACGATGCTGGAAGCTGGCCTCGTCCGTGCGAAAAACACGGCCGAGATTCTCACCAAGAACGTGGGTCTCTACTCAATCGCCTGCATCATGTTTATGTTGTGCGGCTACTCGATCATGTACCCGCTCGCTTTTGAAGGCGGTGCGTTTCAAAGTCTGTCGACGTTTGGCTCCGGTCTGCTGACCACAGCTGACAATGACGCTGCAAGCGTGATCGCGGGCGATGCGTACTACTCAAACCTGTCGGATTTTTTCTTCCAGGTCGTGTTCGTCGCAACCGCAATGTCGATCGTGTCAGGCGCGGTAGCCGAACGCATGAAGCTTTGGTCATTCTTTGTGTTCGCGGTGATCCTGACCAGCTTGATCTACCCGGTGCAGGGCTTCTGGAACTGGGGCGGCGGTTTTCTAAAGGCCAATGGCTTTCTCGATTTCGCCGGATCGGGCACCGTGCACATGTGCGGTGCAGCGGCAGCCTTCGCGGGCGTACTGCTTCTCGGCGCCCGCAAAGGCAAGTACGGACCAGGTGGTCAGATCAACGCGATCCCGGGTTGCAACCTGCCGCTCGCGACGTTAGGCACACTTATCCTCTGGCTCGGCTGGTTCGGATTCAACGGCGGCTCGGAGCTCAAGGTATCTGACGTCGGTGAAGCCAATTCGGTCGCGCTCGTGTTTGTTAATACCAACATGGCCGCGGCAGGCGGACTTGTATTTGCACTGCTACTGTCACGCCTATGGTTCGGTAAGGCGGATCTGACGATGGCTTTGAACGGTGCGCTTGCCGGCCTCGTGGCAATCACGGCCGAGCCGCTGGCTCCTACGCCGCTTTGGGCAACAACGATCGGTGCGATTGGTGGTTTGCTTGTTGTTGGCTCGATCGTACTGATGGACAAATTCAAGATCGACGACCCAGTCGGTGCCATTTCAGTACACGGTGTCGTCGGTATCTGGGGTCTGCTCGCGGTATGCATCACAAACCCGGAAGCATCGCTCAAGTGGCAGTTAATTGGTATCGGCTCGATCTTCGCCTGGGTCTTCATTACCAGCTTTATTGTCTGGTATGTGATCAAGCTGATCATGGGTATCCGCGTCTCGGAAGAGGAAGAGTACGAAGGCGTCGACATCTCGGAGTGTGGCCTCGAGGCCTATCCCGAGTTCACGTCCGCCGAGTAGCTACAAATGCGGCCTGCGGGTTCACGCTTATGGCAAACCCGCAGGCTCTACCTTGAACTCGAAAACGCGAAAACCCCCTGTAAAGCAAGATCTTAGCGGGCCATATGGCCCGCTTTTTTTTGGTCATAATGCTCGTCCGAGCGCACAAAAGCCTGTGTGATCAGGGTCACAACAAATTGCGCTCGTGCATGGTCTAATGCGTTATTGTTCAATGCCCAGTTGGGAAGATTCCAATGAAACGCTACGCGCTATTGATCACCGTTGCGGCAGCCCTTATTACGGGCGGTACGGCTGTTGCGAGCGAAATTTATAAGTGGACCGATCGGGACGGCAATGTGCATTATGAGGATCGTCCGACCGGTGACGCACCAATGGAACGGCTCGCCATCGTTTCGAGGAACACCGATAACTCGGCTGTGCGGTCTCAAGTGGCGGCGAAGCGTGAAGCCCGCGCCACCGCCGAGCAGGTCGCATCCGAGGCACCGCCCGAAATGAGCAAGGCGGAGCTGCGCGCGGAACAGGAAAAACGCAAAGAACAATGCCAGATGTACCGCGACCGGCTGGAGCAATTCCTGCGCTCACAGCGCCTGTATCGCGAAGATGATGCCGGTGAGCGTGAGTACCTCGACGAATCCGAGACCCTGGCAGCTCGCGAATCGGTCGAAGGGCAGATCAAGGAATATTGCGGCTAGCAATGGATCGCGGCGCAAGCCGCTCCTACAGTCGGGTTACAATTCAGCTTCCTTGCATAGGGAGTACCTGGCTTGAGCGCAGCACCGGATTCCGAGAACAGAGAGTCACAGGCCTATTTGCCTGATTTCTGCGATGCCGGTACCGTCTTCGTCGTCGTTTTGATCGCGCAACTCGTCGCGATCCTCTTGACCATTGCGGCGCACGACACGTCGGGCATGTTCCTGATCGAACTTTCCAAGACCTCACTGTTCGTGCTGTGGCTGGCACTACTGAGCATTGGCGTCATGTGCCTGTTCAGGAAAAAGCTCGAGAGCGCCGGCAAGACGCGTGCGTTTGTGATCAGCTTTGTCGTACTCCTCATACTCTGTGTTGCTCTCGCCGAAATCGCCTATCAATTGACGCGCATTTTTGGCGAGTCCGTGATCATCGAGGATTCGCATACACGGTTTATTCTGCGCACCTTCGCGATCAGTGCGATCGTCATCGCGCTCGCAATGCGCTACCTCTACGTCTCGAGCGAATGGCGGCGCAGCATCGTGCTCGAAGCCCAGGCGCGCATCAGTGCATTGCAGGCGTTGATTCGGCCGCATTTTCTTTTCAATAGCATGAATACGATCGCCTCGCTGACGCGCACCGATCCGCAGCAGGCCGAGGAAGCCGTAGAGGATCTTTCCGACCTGCTGCGGGCGAACCTCGGCGGATCCGGAGACCGTACGTCGCTCAAGGCGGAGCTCGAGGTTGCAGCTATCTACCAGCGAATCGAGAAGTTGCGGCTTGGTGACCGGCTGACCGTGCGCTGGAACGTTGCTGGCCTGCCAATGCGCGCCTTGATTCCGAGTCTGACGATTCAGCCGTTGCTCGAGAACGCGATTTACCACGGTATCGAGTTGTTACCCGATGGCGGCGAGGTCACCGTGACCGGCAAGCGCGATGACGACTATCTCGACATTACGATCTCGAACCCCGTGGCCACGGGTGAAAAGCGTGCCACGGGCGGTAACCAGATGGCGCTTTCCAATATTCGGCAACGATTCGAGCTGGCCTACGGCAACCGGGGAACCGTTGACGTTGATGACACCCCGTCGACATACGCCGTCCGACTGCGGTTCCCGTATGACGAGAACAGCGTGTGAAAGTCCTGATCGTTGATGACGAGAAACCTGCACGCGATCGGCTGAGACAGTTGATCGACGATTTCGGGACACACGAAGTCGTTGGCGAGGCAGCCAATGGCGAAGAGGCGATTGCGATGGCCACAAGTCTGCGCCCCGAGATCGTATTGCTCGATATCCGCATGCCAGGCGTTGACGGTATCGAAACCGCACACCATCTCAACGCGATGCAAACCCCGCCCGCCGTCGTTTTCACAACGGCATACGACGAATACGCCATTGACGCTTTCGATGCCCGGGCTATTGGCTATGTGCTCAAGCCCGTGCGCCGCGAGCGACTCGAGCGCGCACTCGAGCATGCGTCGCGACTGACTGGCCAAATCCTCAACGAACTGACCAACGACTCGCAACTTGAAAGCCGCCGCAATCATGTCTGTGCGCGTGTGCATGGCGAACTGCGTCTGATACCCGTCAGCGACGTCAGTTTTTTCAATTCCGATCAGAAATACACGTGCGTGCACCATGTAGAAGGCGAGGACCTGATCGAGGATTCCCTGAAAGCGCTCGAGCAGGAATTCGCCGGGCGATTCGTACGTATACATCGCGGCGCGCTCGTCGCGGTCGATAAGATCGACAAGCTCGAGAAGATGACCGACGGCAAGACCCGTGTCGTATTGCGTGGTGACGCGAATCAGGACGACAATGACCCAAACGATGAACTAGTAATCAGCCGGCGACATCTGGCTACCGTTCGTCGCCGCCTTAAGGGAGGGTAAAGCGTCTTGGACATTCGTATCGCAACGCGCAAGAGTGCGCTCGCGCTCTGGCAAGCCGAACACGTGGCGGCTGCACTTACGGCACTGCCCGACGTCGAGTCAGTCGAACTCGTGCCGCTGTCAACGCGTGGTGATGAAATCCTCGACAAGAGCCTGCAGATGATCGGCGGCAAGGGCCTGTTTATAAAGGAACTCGAGGTCGCGATGCAGGCGGGCATGGCTGATATCGCGGTGCACTCGATGAAAGACGTACCCGCGGAAATGCCTGACGGGTTTTGTATCGCAGCCTTACTCGAACGCGCGAATCACGCGGATGCGCTCGTTGGCGGACAGGGTTGCACGCTTGACACACTCGCCGATGGAGCACGCATTGGCAGTTCCAGCCTGCGCCGGCAGGCGCAACTCAAGCTGATGCGCCCCGATCTGTCGATTCAGCCACTGCGCGGCAACGTCAACACACGACTCATAAAGCTGGAGAACGGCGACTTCGACGCGATTATCCTCGCCGCTGCAGGCCTCGAGCGTCTCGGCTTGCAGCATCACATCAGTCAGCAATTTACGCCGCAGGAAATGTTGCCGGCCGCTGCGCAGGGCGTCATCGGCATCGAATGCCTCGAATCGAAGAATGCGTTGCGCTCGCTACTCGGCCAACTCAATCATGAGCCGACCGCACAAACTACAATCGCAGAACGCGCCATCGCAAGGACTTTGCAGGCGAATTGCCAGTCGCCCGTCGCGACACACGCTGTGATCGAAGACGCTTTGATGACCGTAACAGCTCTGGTCGCAATGCCCGACGGCAGCCAGTCGATTCGCGATACAGTGACGGGTGCGGTTGCCGATGCCGAAGGTCTCGGCAGAGCGCTTGCACAACGCCTGCTCACGAGCGGGGCCGGTGAACTGCTCACTGCAGCCGGTGCGGCCGATGACTGACAACGAACTCGCCGGTGTCGGCGTACTCGTTACGCGGCCCAAACACCAGGCCACTGAACTTGCCGAAGCTATCAAGAGTCGGGGCGGATCCGTGATCGCGTTTCCTGTGATCGAAATTCTCCCTCGCGACGGCGAGGCGATCGCCCGTGCCGCAAGTGATTTGCACGATCCCGATATCGCGATATTCGTCAGCCCGAACTCCGTCCAACACGGCCTGGAGCAGGCCGGCAACGCCAGAATTGCCGTTATCGGTCCGGCAACAGCAGCAGCGATCGAATCTGCGGGACGATGTGTCGACATTCGGTCATCGGCTGGCTACGACAGCGAACATCTGCTCGCCGAGCCCGAGCTACAGAGGGTTCACGGTAAGGTCATTCGCATCATTCGCGGCAGTCAGGGCCGGGAGCTGATCGCAGATACGTTGCGCGCACGCGGTGCAATCGTCGAATACCTCGCCGTATATGAACGGCAAGCGCCGGACTGCTCAGCAGCCGAACTCAATGAACTCGAGCGCTTATGGCGCTCCGGTGTGATCGATGTCCTAACAATCATGAGCGTGGAATCACTCACCAACCTTGCTGCCGTTTTGCCCGAACGGTGCAGAGCCGAGCTCGAAAATACGCCGCTGGTGACACCGGCCACTCGTGTGATAAAAGAGGCACACAGACGATTCCCCGGCATCCCGGCGACGCTCGCACGAGGACCTCAAGCCAGCGAAATGGTCAGCGCGATCGTAGCGTGCTTAAGGCCTGACTCGGAAAATGACCCTGATGACTAAGAAAGACAATAACAAGGACAAGGACACGGAGCTTCCGGACGAGGAAGAGACCGTTGCTGAGGATTCCGTGGCGGAACCTGGGCCCGAGCCCGAACCTGAGCCCGAACCCGAACCCGAACCCGAGCCCGAACCTGAGCCCGAGCCCGAGCCCGAACCGGCCGCGGAACCCGTGCCGCGCAAAGCAGGGAAAAGAGGGTCGGGCGGCATTGCCTGGCTGGCTCTTTTCATCTCGCTCGTGTCGTTCGCGGCGATCGGCTACCTGGTGGTCGAGGACTGGCGTGCGCGCGGCGATGCAGACCAGAGTGCGAGTTCGCTTGCAGACCTCAGAAACCGCATCGCGTCGTCGAGCGAATCGCTTGCAAATCTCGATCGTGGTTTAGCGGACCTGGCTGAGGCCGATGTGCGTGCCGCGTCGGAGCTGCAACTGCTGCAAAGCGATCTCGACAACCGAATTCAGATGCTCGATTCATTGCCATCACGAATGTCCACGCTGGAGAGCTCGCTGGCATCGCTACAAGGGGTATCCACCGGCGCGCGCAATACCTGGTTGCTCGCAGAAGCTGAGTACTACATGCAGATCGCGAACGCGCAGCTGCAGCTGGCGGGCAATCCACACCTTGCCACTCTTGCGCTTGGCATGGCGGACGAGCGTATCGTGCAACTTGCCGATCCTGCGTTAACCGAGGTGCGGCGTGCTTTGTCTGATGAACTCGCCGCACTCGACGTCATGGACAAGCCCGACATTGAAGGCATAACACTGACTCTTGCAAGCCTGGCACGTGTAGTCGATTCGTTGCCTTTACGGCAGATCGCGGAGTCAGATGCTGACGGCGACGCCGAAATCGATCCGGAGTTAAGCGGCGTCAGTCGCGCCTGGGCCTCCGTCAAGGGCGCCGTATCGGGTCTTGTCAAAGTCACCGGGCCCGACGAGACAGCGGCCCCCCTGGTGACGCCCGAGGCTGTTTACTTCTTGCGTACGAATCTGACCTTACAACTGCAGACAGCACGACTGGCACTGCTGCGTGGCGAACAGGCTGTATTCCAGCAGAGTCTCGATGACGCCGCGGCGTGGCTTGAGCTGTACTTCGATGCAGAAAGCGCCCAGGTTGCGAGCGCGTTGCAGACAATCGCAGAAATCCGTGATGGACTATTTGCCGTAACACCGCCTGACATCTCCCGCTCGCTGCGTCTGCTGCGACAATTCAAGACAATCACAGAGCCCGCGCAATGAAACTCGGCGCTATCGTCGTTGTTGCGCTGATTCTGAGCGCCATCGCCGCGCATTTCTTGCTCGGCGATCCGGGCTATGTCGCGATTAACTTTCGCGGTTACCTGATCGAAATGTCCGTGCCCGTCCTCCTCAGCATAGCGGTACTGCTGGTTATTACGGTCTGGCTTGTCCGCCGAATCGTGCAGGCACCGCGCCGTTTTGGTGAAGCAGCGGGTCGTTATCGTGCCGGCCGTGCCGGCCAAAAACTGACACGCGGCATGATTGAAGTCGCCGAAGGCAATTTCGCGCGCGGTGAAAAACTGCTTGCGCGGGCTGCGGGTACGAGCGACGCACCGCTGTTCAATTACCTGCAGGCTGCACGGGCAGCACATTTGCAGGGCAAGGATGAACGGCGTGATGAGTGGCTCAAACTTGCGTACGAGCATACGCCCGAGGCAGCCAACGCCGTATTGCTAACGCAGGCCGAGCTGCAACTCGACCGTGAACAGTATGAGCAAGCGCTCGCGACACTGCGGCGTATCGAGGAAAATTCACGAGACCACAGTCATGCACTTGCCTTGTTGGGTCGTTTGTATTTTCGGCTCGAGGATTGGCCGAACCTCACCGAGATTTTGCCGCGCCTTCGCAAACAGGGACGGGTCAAGCAGGAAACGCTCGACGAGTGGACAATTCGAGTACACAGCGAGCGTTTCGAACACGCCGCGGATGGCGAGACCGTCATCGCCGAGTGGAAAAGCGTGGCAAAACGTCTTCGCGACGATACGTCCTTGCTCGATGCGTACTACATGAACCTGATGCGCACCGGCCTGCATGAAAAGGCAGAGAAGGATCTGGCAGCCGCGCTGAAGGCTAAATGGCGCGCGCCCCTGGTGCGACTGTTTGGTCTCGTCGAAGGACCAGACCCATCAAAGCAATTGAAGCGCGCCGAGGGCTGGCTCGCCAAGCACGGCGATGATGCCGACCTGCTGCTCGCGGCGGCCCGGCTTTGCCTGCGCAATGAGTTGTGGGGCAAGGCCCGCAGTTACCTCGAAACCGTAATCAGCCTGCGACCAACGCCGGAAGCCTTCCAGGAATTCGGACGCTTGTTGACGCAACTCGGTGAGACAGATGCGGCCGCCGACGCCTATCGCGAAGGACTCGGCATGGTCGCCAAAAGCCCGTTGCCAGCCATTCCGCACCTCGAGCCTGACAAGGCATGACCCCAGTGAAGATTGACGACGATGCTGTGCTGGTCGTCGGTACCGGCTATGTCGGGCGTCGGTTTATCGCTCAACTGCCGTCAGCCGTAGGGCTAAGTCGCTCTCCGATATCACCTCTACAGCAGACAGCGGTATTTGATCTCGACGACGATGTTCCGCTGCCGCTGTCGTTGCCCGATCACTATTCCGTTCTGTACACGGTGCCGCCGTCATCAGACTTCGAAACGGACGTTCGGCTGGAACGATTACTGGAACGGTTGATGCCGGTGCCGCAGCGATTCGTCTACATCAGCACGACTGGTGTGTACGGCAATCACGACGGCGAATCCGTCAATGAAGAAACGCCTGTGAATCCTGAGAATGACCGGGCCAGACGGCGCGTCGCTGCTGAAGAATTGCTGCGGGCCTGGTGCACGCGGCATGACTCAGAGTTCGTGGTTCTGCGAGTCCCCGGCATCTATGGGCCGGAGCGTCTGGGGATCAGGCGCATTCGCGAAGCTGCGGCGGTAATCGCGGAACAAGACGTCGGTCCGGGCAACCGCATTCATGTCGATGACCTCGTGCGTTGCTGCGAGGCAGCAATTTCGAATGACGCGCCAGCTGGAATTGTTAACGTCGGTGACGGAGATCATCGCTCCTCAACCTGGTTTACGAACGAGGTGGCCCGCCAGAGTAATCTGGCTCCGCCGCCGACAATCAGCATGGCGGCAGCCGAGCGCGAGTTCTCGCCGATGCGGTTGTCGTTTCTTAAAGAGTCGCGCCGCGTCAGCACGGCAAAGATGCGGGACGTTCTGGGCGTTAATCTTCGATACGCGAACGCCGAGGACGGAATCCGCGCCAGCATAGCCGAAGAACGCTCATAACCTGGCGGCCGCGGGCGGGATGTTGCTCACCGGAAGTAAAGCGCAGCGCAGCGAGCCATGAAGGTGAGCAACAGCCGGGGCGCGGCCCTCTTAGCTACGGTTGGCTACGTACGCTCCGCAGCCATGCTGTCAGCGGCGCCCACTCGTCCCAATCGGGCCAGGCGAGATATTCGGGCAGTTCGAAAATACCCAGGCCGCGCGTGTAGGCACGTACGTAGTTCTGGGCTTCGCGAAGTGCTGCGATATATGGCACGCGCGCCTTCGTCAGGTACTCGTCCAGATCGTCGAATATCAAGGTATTGTCTCTAACGCGATTGGCAAGCGCACCGACCTTGGCCTGCTTGCGCTGCACCTTGCCGAGGCCCTGCAGTTCTTTCAGGAACGTCGTCGTTGCCTGGATATCGATCGTCGACGGCAGCACTGGCACGACGACCGTTTCGGCGTGCTTAACGAGATCTACCAACTCCTTGCCGTGCGAGCGTGCCGGCGCGTCGCTGACAACGATGTCGGCACCACGCGGTACGCGCCTAAGACCGTCTTTATACGCCGCAACAGCGGCTATCTTCGGTCGGTTCTCGGGGCGCCGATCAATCCAGTCGAGACTCGAGCGTTGTGGATCGTAATCGGCCAGGGCGACGCTTGCGCCTTCACTAGCGAAATAAGATGCGATGTTGGTCGCGAGTGTGCTTTTTCCACAGCCACCCTTCGCGTTCAATACCATTATATGCCGCATGACCTCTCCTCAAGGGCGATGTTTTCAGAATTTTATGTAAACTACAGCCGCCGACATGAAATGTCCATCCGGTTATTTCGCAAGAGTACGATGACGTTTTTTGCAACGAACAGACTCCGCATATGCAACTCCCATTCCTGAAGATGCAGGGCGCCGGCAATCGCATCGTCGTCGTCGATCAGCGCGATCAGAACCTGCCGCCGCCCTCGCCAACCGAGTTGCGTCGGCTCGGTAACGACGATACCGGACCAGGATTCGATCAGTTGATGTGGGTCGGACCGGCACACGCTGACGATACCGCCGCAAGTTACCGCGTCTTCAATACCGACGGCTCCGAAGTCGAGCAATGCGGCAATGGCGTCCGTTGCATAGCATGGATGCTGGCGCAGGAAAGTGATACGGAACGGACATTTACGCTCGAAAGCCCGGCCGGTCTGGTTACTGCGATCGTGCTCAACGACCGGCGTGTCGCCGTGAGCATGGGACCACCTGAATTTGACCCCGCGCGTGTGCCGTTCGTTGCGGACACACGGGTGGATCGCTACGAGCTCGATGTGGCTGGCCGGTTACTCCTTGTATCCGTCCTCGCGATCGGCAATCCGCATTGCGTACTTGAGGTCGATGACGCCGCAGCGGCTGATGTCGCGGTTCTTGGCCCGGCAATCGAACGCCATCAGCGTTTCCCGGCGGCTACGAACGTCGGTTTCATGCGGGTTCGCGATCGGGAGAATATCGATCTTCGCGTACACGAGCGCGGCGTCGGAGAAACACTTGCCTGTGGCACGGGTGCCTGCGCCGCAGTCGTTGCGGGCCAACGGCTTGGTCTGCTGGACGATGAGGTCGCTGTGCAGCTGCCGGGGGGACAACTCGTGGTAAGCTGGCTCGGCGGCACCGAACCTGTATGGCTCACCGGCAATGCCGAACTGATTAGTGAAGGAACAATTGATCTATGAGCACACAACGCAAGCCGGAATTCATCGCAGAAGAGGTATCCGAGCAAGCCGTTCAGGACTACCTCGAAGCCAATCCCGACTTTTTTGAACGTCACGGCGCGTTGCTCGGCCAGCTCGAACTGCCGCACGGCGCCGGCGGGGCCGTATCTCTCGTTGAGCGTCAGATCTCGATGCTCAGGCAAAGAGAACTGGGCCTCGAGCGCCAGCTCAAGGAACTGATCGGGGTCGCCCGCGCCAACGATGTGCTCTCATCAAAGATCCACGAATTAACGTTGCAATTGCTTGCGGCTCGCAACTTGCAAGGGTGCGTTGCCGCTATCGAGGAAGCAATGCGCAGTGGTTTTGGTGCCGATCATGCCATTCTCGTGTTATTTGGCGATGCATCGCTATTCGGCGATATCCATAGCGGGCGTTTTTTCCGTGTGATCGAGCGCGACGACGAGACGCTTGGACCGTTCGATACTTTTCTAAAAGGCAACGGCCCGCGCTGCGGTCAGGTACGCGATTCGCAACGAGCTTTTCTGTTTCACGAGGACGCCGAGGAGATTGGTTCGGTGGCGCTGGTGCCGCTTGGTGACAAGGCGCAAATCGGCTTTCTCGCGATCGGCAGCGCCGACGCCGACCGCTTTCACCCGGGCATGAGCATTGATTATCTCGCGCGCGTCGGCGATCTGGTCGCGGGAGCCCTGAAGCGTTACTGAGATTGGTTTGGAATAACGGGAGCCCGTCCGGTGGACGACACTGAGAAGGACTGGATCGGGACGTTTATTCGCCACCTCGAATACGAGCGCCGGCTATCCGCTCTGACGTGCAAGCACTACCGCCGCGATCTCGATGCGTTGGTCGCTTTTTGCAGCACGAACGATATCAATCGCTGGGCCGACATCGACAGCGAACACATTCGCGCCTTCGCCGCGACGAGTTACCGGCGTGGACTCTCAGCCAGAAGCATTCAGCGGCAACTATCCGCCACACGGACGTTTTTTCGCTACCTGCTGCGTGAGAAACACGTAAAAACCAACCCGGTGGTGTCAGTATCCGCGCCAAAGTCAGGCAAGCGCCTGCCCGCCAATCTCGATGCCGATCGCATGGCCCGCCTGCTCGATATTCCCGGCAACGCGCCGATCGTCAATCGCGATCGTGCAATCCTCGAACTGCTGTACTCGTCGGGCCTTCGACTGGCCGAGCTGACCGACCTCGACTGTGGCGACGTGGACGTGCAGGACGCGACGGTGCGCGTGACGGGCAAGGGCAACAAGGACCGCATTGTGCCGGTCGGCAAGCACGCCCTGCAGGCCCTCGCGAAGTGGCATACATCGCGCGGTCAGTTGGCCGCGGCCGATGAAAAAGCTCTTTTTGTCAGCAATCGCGGCACACGCCTGAGCCGGCGTTCCGTCCAGGCCCGCGTGTCCCACTGGGCCCGGCGCCAGGGAATCGACGTGAACGTATTCCCACACCTGTTTCGGCACTCCTTTGCCACACACCTGCTTGAGTCGAGTCACGACCTGCGTGGCGTTCAGGAACTGCTCGGTCATGCCAATATCTCGACGACCCAGGTCTATACTCACCTTGACTTCCAGCATCTTGCCCAGATATACGACAAGACCCATCCTCGCGCGCGGGCGAAATCAAAAGACAAAGCCTGACCGCGCCTAACCCAGGTAAAGGACCATGGAACAGTTTCGAGGGACAACGATTGTCTCGGTACGCCGCAATGGCAAGGTCGCTATCGGCGGCGACGGTCAGGTCAGCGTGGGCAACACGGTGATGAAAGGTAACGCCCGCAAAGTGCGGCAATTGGCCGAGGGCCGCGTGATCGCGGGTTTTGCCGGTGGTACTGCGGACGCTTTCACGCTGTTCGAGTTGTTCGAAAGCAAGCTTGAGCAATACGGCAACCTGACCCGCGCCGCGATCGAACTCGCCAAAGACTGGCGCACCGACCGTCGCCTGAGACGGCTCGAGGCCCTGTTGTGTGTTGCGGATGAAGGGAGTTCGTTCATCATCTCAGGCAATGGCGACGTCATTGAGCCTGAACATGATCTGATGGCCATCGGCTCCGGTGGTCCCTTTGCGCAGGCCGCCGCGCTTGCACTACTGCAGAACACGGATCTCGATGCGGCAGAGATTGTCGACAAGGCCTTGCGTATTGCCGGCGAAATCTGCGTCTATACCAATCAGAATATCGTTATTGAAGAGTTGTCAGCGAAGTAAACCATGTCACAGATGACCCCCAGAGAAATCGTCCAGGAACTGGACAAGCACATCGTCGGCCAGGACGAGGCCAAGCGTGCCGTTGCGATCGCACTGCGCAATCGCTGGCGCCGGGTACAGGTCGACGAGCCGCTGCGTAGCGAGATTACGCCCAAGAATATTCTGATGATCGGACCGACCGGCGTCGGCAAGACCGAGATTTCCAGGCGGCTCGCGAGGCTCGCCAAGGCGCCGTTTATCAAGATCGAGGCAACCAAGTTCACCGAGGTCGGTTATGTCGGCCGTGAGGTGGATAGCATCATCCGCGACCTGATGGATATTTCGGTCAAGATGATCCGCGAAGATGGAATGTCGAAGGTCCGTCATCGTGCCGAGGACGCTGCCGAAGAACGCGTGCTTGATGCATTACTTCCGCCGCCAAAACAGGCGCTCGGCTTTACGCCGGATGCGGAGCCTGCAACTGAAGGCAGCGAAACGAGACAGAAGTTTCGCAAGATGCTGCGTGAGGGCAAACTCGACGGCAAGGAAATCGAGATTGAGATCAATGCAATGCCTGTCGGCATCGAGATCATGGCGCCGCCGGGCATGGAAGAAATGACGAGCCAGCTGCAGGGCATGTTCCAGAATCTCGGTGGCAATCGTCGCACGACGCGTAAGGTCAAAGTCAAAGATGCATTGAAGCAGCTGACCGACGAAGAAGCGGCGAAGATGCTCGACGAAGAAGAACTCAAAGCGCAGGCGCTCGAGGCTGTCGAACAACACGGCATCGTGTTTCTCGATGAGCTCGACAAGGTGGCGAAGAGCTCGGGGACCCACGGCGCCGACGTATCCCGCGAAGGCGTGCAGCGGGACCTGTTGCCGATCGTTGAAGGGTCGACCGTTAATACCAAGTACGGCATGGTGCGAACGGACCACATTCTGTTCATCGCATCAGGCGCGTTCCATGTTGCCAAGCCTTCGGATCTGATTCCGGAACTACAGGGTCGCTTCCCGATTCGGGTCGAACTCAAGTCACTAACCACCGACGACTTCGTCAGAATTCTGACCGAGCCGGATGCCTCGTTAACAGCACAGTACATGGCGTTGCTTGAGACCGAGGACGTCGCTCTCGAATTCGCCGAAAGCGGCGTCAGGCGACTCGCTGAAGTCGCGTTTCAGGTGAACGAGAACACCGAAAACATCGGCGCTCGCCGCCTCCATACGGTAATGGAGCGCCTGCTCGAAACGGTTTCGTTCGAAGCTTCGGACAAAGGTGGCTCGCACCTTCAAATCAACGCCGGTTATGTCGACGAGCATTTATCCGAATTGTCCAGGGACGAAGACTTGAGCCGATATATTCTGTAGGGGCACTTTGGCCTGCGCGTCGGGAGCTGCTCATCGGAAGTAAAGCGCAGCGCAGCGAGCCATGAAGATGAGTAGCTCCCGACGCGTAGGCATCTCGCTATGAAAATTACTCCGACCGAAATTAGATTGCGTAAGAATTCGAGGGTGCTCGTCGTCGCTTTTGATGATGGATCGGAGTTCAGTTTCTCGTTCGAATATCTCCGGGTCCACTCCCCGAGCGCTGAAGTGATGGGCCACGGCCCAGGGCAGGAGACTCTGCAGACTGGCAAGGAAAACGTCACAATTACCGCGATCGACCCCGTTGGCCATTATGCTGTGCGCCTCGTGTTCGACGACGGCCACAATACCGGGCTGTACTCGTGGACCTATCTGCACCAACTGGGCCGCGACATGGAAGCAAACTGGCGGCGCTACCTCGACCGTCTCGCGGCAGCAGGGTATGCTCGCGAAAAGCCCGAATAACAACAAGTCATGAGCAAATCCGACACATCGGCCGAATCCACGCATTTCGGCTATAAGAACGTGCCGGTCGACGAAAAGGCCGGCCACGTCAGAGGTGTGTTCGACTCCGTCGCTACGCGCTACGACATCATGAACGATCTGATGTCCGCCGGAATGCACCGCCTGTGGAAGCGACACACGATCGATCAGGCCGCCGCCCGCCCTGGCCATACTATCCTCGATCTCGCCGGTGGCACTGGCGACCTGGCACTCAAGTTCGCACGTCAAGTCGGGCCGAAAGGCCACGTCGTCCTCGCTGATATCAACGCGGCGATGCTCGAGCAGGGGCGGCAAAGACTGGTTGACGCCGGTATTGCGGGCAACCTGACAATTGCACAGGTCGACGCCGAAAAGCTGCCGTTCGACGACAGCAGCTTCGATCGTATTGCGATCGCGTTCGGACTCAGAAATGTCACCGACAAGGATGCCGCCCTGCGCTCGATGTATCGTGTCCTGAAGCCCGGCGGCAGAGCTCTGATTCTCGAGTTTTCACGGCCTGTAAAGGCGCTCAAACCTGCGTACGACCTGTATTCCTTTAAGGTTTTGCCGTTGATCGGCAAGATCGTCGCGAACGACGAAGACAGTTATCAGTACCTCGCTGAATCGATTCGCATGCACCCCGATCAGGATGAATTGCTCGCCATGATGCAAGACGCCGGCTTCGAGCGCTGCCGCTTCCAGAACCTGGCGGGTGGCATCGTCGCACTGCACATTGGCTACCGGATTTAGGCGCGCGCAGATGGATCCGCTCGAGACATTACTCCGCCCGGTAACGAATATTCTCAATCGCAATATTCAGGAAACGACCCCCGCACGTGAACTCTGTCAACGGCTCGATGGCACGACTGTTGCTGTGCGTGTTCGTGATACGGCGCTCGCCATGTATTTCGAGATCGATGACGAAGTTATTGTGCTGGCGACCGAATCGGCGTCCGAACCCGACGTCATCATTACCGGTTCGTTGCTGACGCTTGCGCGTCTGGCCGGAGCTTCCGAGCAAAGCGCCGTTCGTAATTTCTCCCTCGACCTGTCCGGAGACGCGGAAACCGCACAGGCATTTCAGGAACTCCTCGCCTATGTGAAGCCGGACATCGAGGAGGAACTGTCGACGCTGATCGGCGATGTCGCGTCTCATCGTGCAGCCGAAATATCGCGGGGCGTGGTTAACTGGGCGCGAGACGCGCGCAGGACATTCGGCTCGAATATTCGCGAGTATTTGCAGGAGGAGAGCGGCGACCTGCCAAGCCGCTACGAAGTGCAACGCTTCACCAGGCAAGTCGACTCACTGCGCGACGATGTTGCGCGACTCGAAGCACGCCTCAATCGCCTGGTTGGTGGTGCGTAACGATGCAACGGCGACGCACGATGCGACGAGTTCTCACTATCCAGCGCGTGCTCGTGAAGTACGGCCTCGACGACATCATTAAGGAAACACATCTGCTGCGCCCGTTGCGTTTTCTTTTCTATGTGTTGCCACGACGCCGCGATACGTCGGCACCGCTTGGCGAACGCATACGGCTCGCTCTCGAGGAACTCGGCCCGATCTTTGTGAAATTCGGTCAGGCGATTTCGACGCGGCGAGACTTGCTGCCACCTGATATCGCCGATGAATTGGCGAAGCTGCAGGATACGGTGCCACCCTTTCCGGCGCAGCAGGCCATCGAGATTCTCAATGCGGCTTACGGTGAGCCCGTCGATCAGGTTTTCAAGCGCTTCGACGTCGAACCGTTCGCCGCCGCGTCGATTGCGCAGGTCCACACGGCGCAGTTGGCAAACGACGCTGAGGTCATCGTCAAGTTATTGCGCCCCGGCGTACAGGAGCAGATCGAGCGCGACCTCGACGTCCTGCGCATGATTGCCGGCCTTGCCGATCGTTACTGGCAACATGGCAAGCGCTTACGCCCACTCGAGCTCGTTGCCGAGTACGAGCAGACGATTATCGACGAACTCGATCTGATGCGTGAGGCCGCCAACACCGCACAACTTAAACGCAATTTTGCGGGCTCGGACATGCTGTATGTCCCCGACGTTTATTGGGACTTTTGCCGGCCTGAAGTACTCGTACAAGAACGCATCTACGGCATTCCGATAAGCGATATGGATGCTTTGCGCGCGGCCGGCACGAATATCCAGGTACTCGCCGAGAACGGTGTCGAGATCTTCTTCACGCAGGTATTCCGCCACAACTTCTTCCACGCGGACATGCATCCGGGCAATATTTTCGTCATCGTGACCGACCCGGAAAAACCGAAGTACGCTGCCGTCGACTTCGGCATCGTGGGCACGCTAAGTCCCGAAGACCAGAAATATCTGGCGCATAATTTCCTGGCGTTCTTCGATCGCGACTATCACCGCATCGCGAAATTGCACATCGACTCGGGCTGGGTGCCCGAAGGCACGCGAATCGACCAACTGGAAACCGCCGTACGAACGGTTTGCGAACCGATCTTTAACAAACCACTCGCCGAGATCTCATTTGCTCAGGTGCTGATTCGTTTGTTCCGGGTCGCACAGCGCTTCAATGTCGAAATACAGCCGCAGATGATTCTGCTGCACAAGACACTGTTTAATATCGAGGGCCTGGGTCGCGAATTGTATCCGCAGCTGGATCTCTGGAAGACCGCACATCCGGTACTCAAGCGCTGGATGAATGAACAGATGGGTCCGAAGGCCCTGCTCGAGGATCTGCGCGAGAACCTGCCGCTGCTGCGCGACGCGTTGCGCGAATTACCGACTATCATCAAACAGCTTGCAGCCCTGCTCGCTAATCCGGGCAATGACGACGAGAGGAAGACGGATTGATTCTGCCACACGTCGCCAGGTTTCTGCTTTGGCTCGGTGGCTGGACGGCCGTCGGCGAGGTACCAGATGTCCACAAGGCGGTGCTGATCGCGGCACCCCATACTTCGAACTGGGATGGCTTCTGGGCAATCGTTTACAAAGTTTTCATCGGGCTCGACGTCAGGTTCTTCGTCAAGGAATCCATGTTCTGGTTTCCGTTGAGTGCTTTACTCAAGGCCTTTGGCGCGATTCCGCTTAATCGCAAACGCGCCGGTTCGGCTGTCAACGAAGCGATAGCCGCATTTGACGAGAATGAGCGCTTCTATTTCGGACTCGCACCGGAGGGCACGCGCAGCAGAACACCGGGATGGAAGAGCGGCTTTTATCGAGTCGCCGAGGGCGCCAACGTACCCGTCGTATTCGGTTTCCTCGACTATGACAACAGGCGGCTTGGACTCGGGCCCGTGCTGACCCTGACTGGCGAGAAGGACGCGGACATGGCTATCTGCCAATCGTACTATGCGTCGATTTCAGGTCGCTGGCCCGAGAAAACCAGCCCGGTAAGACTCACTCGCCAGAAGCAATGATGGCGGCGAAGCAGAATCAGTCGAGACCGCATCGTCCAATTCGCAGCTTTGTCCGCCGCGCCGGCCGCCTGACGCCATCACAACAACGCGCCCTCGATGAGCTGTGGCCGCAATACGGTATTGAGTTCGAAACGAGGCCGCTCAACCTGCGGGCCGTTTTTGGCCGCGCGGCGCCCGTGGTGCTCGAGATCGGCTTTGGCAATGGCGAAACGCTCGTGCAGCAGGCCAAACAGAATCCGGCGAGCGACTATCTGGGCATCGAGGTCCACGAACCCGGCGTCGGGCACTGTCTGCTCGCGGCACAAGACGCCGGCATCACCAACCTCAAGCTGATCGTGCACGACGCGATCGAGGTACTCGAGGGCCAGATTCCACTGGCTTCTCTGCACCAGATCAATCTCTACTTTCCCGACCCGTGGCCGAAAAAGCGACATCACAAACGTCGCATCGTGCAGCCGCCGTTTTTGGGGCTCTGTGCCGACCGGCTCGAGTCAGGTGGCTCTTTGCACATCGCCACGGACTGGGCTGACTACGCCGAGCATATAGACGAAGTACTCGCGCAGTCGGCCCAATTTTCTCGCGCAGAACGGCGTGAGCACGCCGGCGACGAACCCCTGAGCCGGCCGATGACCAAATTCGAGAAGCGCGGACTCAGCAAGGGACATCGCATCTGGGACTGGCGATTCAATCGCTTAGCTTGAAATTGAATTCGGCCGACAAATCCTCATGTATGATCTATAGACAGAAACAAAGGACTTTTCGTGGAGATCGAGGACACACATCATGGCCGTCGCTTATCCCAGTATTGGTCAGTGGTTTCGTCGCCCCAACGGCAGCTTGCTTGAGGTCGTCGCCGTCGATGAAGAGGACAGCACCGTCGAGATTCAGTTTTTCGACGGTACTATCGATGAGGTTGAACTGGATGCCTGGGCGGAGCAGCGCCTGACCGAGGTCGCGGCACCCGAGGACTGGTCCGGCTCTGTCGACATGGATCCCGAGGACTATATCGGCAGGCGCAACAGCGATATACCGACCGGGTATCATGACCCGCTGGCGTTTCTGGAAAACGGGGATTGACTGCAGGAATGGCCTGCGCCTACATGCTGGTCGGTCCGGTTACGTAAATAACGCCTTCTCGGACTGCGACGTCTACTGCGCACAGCGACTTGCCGACGCACGGACCGCGGAAGCACAATCCCGTATCGATCTCATACTGCGCACCATGCGATGCGCAGATTATCGCGGTGTTGTCCCTGGTCAAAAACCCGTCCGGCATCCAGTTCAACGGATGGCCGACGTGCGCACAAAAATTCTGGTACGCGTAGACCTTGTCGGCCCGGCGTACGACGAATCCTCGAAACGGCCAGTCGCCCTCACCGATCTGAAATTCGCGACACCCAGGATCCTCGATCGCGGACAGGGGGCCGATCACGATTTCAGCTGCCCCGCTCATCCGCTCCCCACGGCGCAACCTTGAACAACAGCAGCATCCCCGGAATCGCCAGCGCGGTACAAAGCAAAAAGAAGGATGTCCAGCCCACCTGCTCAACGATGATGCCGGTTACCGCGTTGGCCAGGGTTCGCGGGACTGCAGTCAGCGCAGTGAAAAGGGCAAACTGCGTCGCCGCAAACACCGGATTGGTCGTACGAGCAATAAACGCGATGAATGCTGCGGTTCCCAGCCCTACGCCCAGGTATTCGAACGCCACGACCGCGCCGAGCATCCATGGATCAGCTCCCACCACAGACAACACTGCGAAACCCAGGATGCTGATCACCTGGACGACGCCGAACAGCCACAAGGCACGATTGATGCCCAGCTTGATCATCACTACGCCACCGGCAAGCCCGCCGACAGTGGCAGCAATCAGGGCCGCGAACTTGGAGATGACACCGATCTGCGTCAGAGTAAAACCGACATCTACAAAGAACGGCGACTGCAGCGCGGTAGCCATGTTGTCACCCAGCTTGTACAGGAACATAAAAGCGAGAATCAACGCTGCTCCGCTCAATCCCTTGCGTTGTACAAATTCCCGAAAAGGCTCGACGACGGCTTCGCGCAGCGTTCGCGGCGGAGTCGGGTTTGTTATTGCTTCCTGAATAATCAAGGTCAACACAATACCGACGCCCATGAACAGCGCCACAACAACGAATACGGTATGCCAGGGAAGATGGTCTGCAAGAATCAGCGCCAGCGAACCGGGCACGAGCCCTGCCAAACGATAAGTCTGCACATGAATCGCGTTACCAATGCCGAGTTCGACATCCGGCAGCAGTTCGCGACGATAGGCGTCGAGCACGATGTCCTGGCTCGCGCTGAAGAATGCGACGACGGCGGCCAGGTAGGCCACGGTCCATATCGACAGCTCCGGCTTGATAAAGCCCATTGAGGCAATAGAGACGAGTAGGGCCAGTTGCGTCACCAGCATCCAACCGCGACGCCGGCCCAGGAAGGGCAGCGTGTAGCGGTCCATGATTGGCGACCAAAGGAATTTCCAGGTGTAGGGAAAACCGACCAGCGCAAAAAAGCCGATTTCGGCCAGGCCCACGCCCTCTACCCTCAACCATGCGGGAACCAGCTGAATGAGGACATACAGCGGCAAGCCAGAGGTGAAGCCCGTGAACGTGCAAATCAAAATGCGTCGATTCAGAATGGCTTCTCTGAATGACTCCGGTGCGCTGCGTCCGCCGTTCGTTGTGGCTTCAGTCGCCATGTTCCCAATCGTAATCCATGATCAGCGGTGCGTGATCAGAAAATCGCTCGTCCTTGTAGATGTCGGTCCGAAGGACTTTGTCCCCAAGGCCCTTCGTCACGACCTGATAGTCAAGGCGCCACCCCACATTGTTGTCCCACGCCCGGCCGCGATTGGACCACCAGGTGTACTGGTCCGGCTCCTGTTCCAGTGTCCGGAATGCATCGACATACCGATACTCACCAAAGACCTTGTCCATCCACTCGCGCTCCTCAGGCAGGAATCCGGAGTTCTTGCGGTTGGCTCGCCAGTTCTTCAGGTCGATTTCTTTGTGCGCGATATTCCAGTCGCCACAAATGACGTACTCCGATCGACGGCGCTGCAGATTCAGCAAATGTTGGGTGAACGAATCCATGCAGCGGAATTTCGCTTCCTGGCGCTCGTCGCTCGATGAGCCTGACGGCAGGTACAACGACACGATGGAGATTCCGCCCAATTGCACTTCGAGATAGCGCCCCTCGTTATCGAACTCCTGGTCGCCGTAGCCACGAATTACTCTTTCTGGCTTATGCTTTGAGTAGACCGCTACGCCGCTGTAACCCTTTTTAATCGCGTCTTCGTAATAGCAGTGGTAGCCCGCAGGCGAAAATGTGTCGTCGCCGAGTTGGTGAACCTGTGCCTTGGTCTCCTGGATGCACACAACATCGGCGTCCTGTTGCTGCAGCCACTCGAAAAAACCTTTTCTCGCGGCGGCACGAATCCCGTTCGCGTTAAGGCTGACTACTCGAAACAATCGGTTTCTCCCTGACGTGCCGCATGTCATACTTCGACGCGCAAATCTGAAGGCGGCCATCATACAGAAAGACCTCCAACATGCAGGCCTATAAGAAGGAATTCATCGAACTCGCCCTCGAACTCGGCGTACTGCGCTTTGGCGAGTTTACGTTAAAGTCCGGCCGCGTCAGCCCGTACTTTTTCAACGCAGGCCTGTTCAGCACAGGCTATGCGGTGGCGCGGCTGGGACGCTACTACGCGGCCGCAATTGCCGAGTCGGGCGTCAAATTCGACATGTTGTTCGGGCCGGCCTACAAGGGTATCCCGCTCGTGGCACTTGCAGCCGCCGCACTCGCCGAACACCAGGATATCGATGTTCCTTTTGCATTCAATCGCAAGGAAGCAAAAGCGCACGGTGAGGGAGGGAGTATTATTGGCGCCCCGCTCAAAGGCCGTGTATTGATTGCCGACGATGTGATTACTGCCGGGACCGCCGTTCGCGAGGCCTATCAGATTATTTCGTCGGCCGGGGCTGAAGTTGCCGGCCTTGCCATTTCCCTTGACCGACAGGAACGCGGACAGGGCACCTTGTCGGCCGTCCAGGAACTCAAACAGTCTCTCGGCATCCCGATCATCAGCATAATCCGGCTCAATGACCTGATCGACGCTCTGGAGGAGTCAAGCGAGCACGAAGAATACCTCGACGCCGTTATTGCGTATCGCAGACAGTACGGCGTCATCTCCTAAACGCTTGATTTTATTGTGATCATGCACAGATATTTACTTAAAACCGGCATCGGGCTAAGCTCTAAATTCGCGAACCAGTCCCGAAAAACAAATTGCCAAACATGGCATAGTTGGCGTATGCGAATATCGATTTTTGCAATGGTGATTTTTGTCCTGATGCCCCTGGGCGTCAGCGCACAACAGCGCGATGTTTACAGCTGGGTCGATGACGAGGGCGTCACGCACTACGGCGACAGCATACCGCCCGAGTACGCCGACAAACCGAAGAGTGTAATTAACGAGCAAGGCGTCAAGGTTGGCCAGCTGGAAGGCAAGAAGTCAGCCGAAGAAATCCAGGCTTTGCAGGTTGCCGAAGAACTCAGACAACAGCAAGAGTTGCAGCGCCGCGCTGATATGGCCCTGCTTGCGACATACGTCAACGTGAATGAAATCGAGATGCACCGGGACCGGCGCGTTGAACTGTTTCAGGCCCAGGCCCGTGTGACTGAGCTCTATCTGCGTAACCTGCGCAGACGGCTGGACCAGCTCAAGGGTGAAGCTGGCCGCTACAAACCTTATAGCTCAGACCCCAATGCGAAGATGGTCGATCCGGGCCTGATCAAAGAGATCAAAGATACCGAAGGCGCGATTACGCGCCACATAGGCAACCTCAAGAGGTACCAGTCTCAAGAGCAGAAGATCAAAGAACGCTTCGAAGGCGATATTGATCGCTTCATGGCTCTCAAGGGATTGACCTCGGTACAGGCTCAAGCCGTACCCGAGTGACCGAACCCCCCTGCGCCACGATCGCTGTCGTCGAACTCCTCTACGACACTGAAACGCACCTGCTCGACCGGCACAAACACCATTTGCGCGATGCGCTCGGCGGGCTTGATTTCATAGCTCTTTGAGCTGCGATTCCAGCAGGATATAAAGACCTGCCCCTGGTAGTCCGAATCGATCAACCCGGTCAGGTTGCCGAGCACGAGGCCGTGCTTGTGGCCAAGACCGGAGCGCGGCAACAAGACGGCCGCAAGCGACGCGTCGGCGATGTGTATCGCTATGCCGGTCGGAATCAACACTGTCTCACCGGGCTCAACCTTCAGGGCGTCGTCAATGCAGGCCCGCATGTCAACACCGGCGGATCCGCCGGTGGCGTAGTGGGGCAGCTCTATCGAGTCGCCGAGACGAGAGTCGAGTATCTTCAGTTCAATCGTTCGCATAAATATCCGTGACCGTGATTTCCTATTCTTTGATTGCAACGACTGTTAGCTTGGGCTGAGTGTCCGCACCGCGAGTCGCTGCAAAGCGCTCGGCGATGAGTCGCACGATCTGGTGGGCGAGGTCGATTTTTGCCGACGTGGCGAATTCCCGTTCACCATCGCGCCAAAAGACGTTGACCGTGTTATCGTCGCGATCGAAGCCGCAATCATCGCCCACCCGGTTCGCGATAATCATATCCAGCTTCTTGTTCTCGAGCTTGCCCAGCGCATAGTCGCGGACATTTTCAGTCTCAGCAGCGAATCCGACAGTGAATGGCGCGTCATCAAGCCTGGCAACAGAGTCGAGAATGTCCTGCGATCGAACCAGGTCGAGGCTCATCGTGGCCTTGCTCTTCTTTATCTTTTGCTTGGCCAAATCGGCCGGTCGATAGTCGGACACTGCTGCCGCCGCAACAAAAACATCCACATCTGCGATGTTGTCGTGTGTCGCGGTGTACATCTGCTCCGCGGTCCTGACATGAATCACATCCATGCCGCGCGGTTCCGCGAGCGATACGGGTCCGCTGATCAGCACTACCCTGGCGCCTTGTGCTAGTGCAGCGTTCGCCATCGCGTAACCCATTTTTCCGGAGCTCCGATTAGTAATGTAGCGAACCGGATCGATTGGCTCACGAGTCGGGCCAGCTGTAACCAATACGGTCTTGCCCCGCAGCAGCCTTTCACCGGACATCGCGGCCAACTGCGGACCACATACAATGACAGCGATTTCATCGGGATCGAGCATGCGCCCGACGCCTGTCTCACCACAGGCCTGTAAACCATGACCGGGGCCGAGTATCCGTACGCCGCGATCTTCGAGCGTCTTACGGTTCGCCTGTACGGCCGGGTTTTCCCACATGACACGGTTCATTGCCGGAGCGATCGCGAGCGGCGCTTCGGTCGCGAGGCATAGCGTCGTCAGCAGATCAGCAGCCGCCCCGCTTGCAAGGCGCGCCATAATCTCGGCCGTGGCTGGCGCAATCAGCACGACGTCCGCCCAGCGCGCGAGTTCGATATGACTCATCGCTGCTTCGGCCTCCTTGTCCCAGAGGTTCGTCCGTACCGGCCGCCCGGACACGGCTTGTAGCGCGGTTCCGGTAACGAACTCTTCAGCCGACGACGTCATGATTATCTGCACATCAGCACCGCGCCCGCGCAACCGCCGGACAAGGTCGGGCGTTTTGTAAGCTGCAATGCCGCCGGTAATGCCCAGTAAGACGTTCATGAATAAGAGCTTAGCCTGTAGCTCGCCGGAAATTCCACCGAATCCGGCCATGACGGCCGGATTGACGGCTTGTTGCTCAACAGCGTATCGGCACAATTCAGTGTCATGACAAGCACACAACGACAAGGATCGGTCATGAGCGACGCCGAACTGCTCGCAACGCTCATTCACAGCGGCAACGGCGAGGCTGCGGCTTGTGCTCTTGCCGATCGCCTGTTGTCTCGTTTTGGGGGGCTACGCCAGCTGCTTCACGCCGACGCAGACGCGCTCATGACCGAGCCTGGCATCGGCAGCGCGCGATCGGCCGTTATTCGCGCGCTGCCGGAGATGGCGCGGCGCTACTATGAGGCGACGCTGCCGGCCGGTGAGGCGATCAGGAGCCCGTCTGACACGAAGGCCTACCTGCACGCCAGAATCCGCGATCTCGGACACGAGCTGTTTTGCTGCCTTTATCTGGACAATCGACACCGGGTGCTGCGCTTCGACGAGATGTTCCGCGGCACGATTGACGGCACCAGCGTTTACCCTCGTGAAGTCGTCAAAGAAGCACTGGCGATCAATGCCGCGGCGATCATCCTGGCCCACAATCATCCGTCCGGCGTAGCCGAGCCCAGCCAGGCCGACGAACGCATTACGCGGCGTCTCAAATCGGCCCTTCAACTCGTCGACATACGCCTTCTCGACCACCTGATCATCGGCGATGGTGAAACCACCTCAATGGCGAGCCGTGGCCTGCTGTGAGGAGGGCCCAACGGGCCCTTGTATTGCGCCGATCAGGCTGGTATAAAGTTGCGCTCTCTGCCCGCCGGCCGTGGGCAACTTTTTGTAAAATCAGAGACTTATAGTCATGTCCAAGGTATGTCAGGTCACTGGGAAGCGTCCGCAGAGCGGAAATAACGTTTCTCATGCCAATAACAGGACCCGCCGACGCTTTCTGCCGAACCTGCAGAACAAACGGTTCTGGCTCGAATCCGAGCGACGCTGGGTGCGGCTGCGCATCTCGCATAAGGGCATGCGTATTATCGACAAGCACGGCATCGAGAAAGTCGTTGCCGACCTGCGCCAGCAGGGACAGCGCGTCTAGACGCCGGAGTAACAGCTAATGGCCAAGACCAATCGCGATAAAATCAAACTCGTGTCGAGCGCCGGTACGGGACACTATTACACTGTCGCAAAGAACAAAAAGCTGCATCCCGAAAAGTTGCAGACGAAAAAGTACGATCCGACGATTCGCAAGCACGTGATCTACAAGGAAGCGAAGATCAAGTAACACGCTTCATAGCATTCGAGAAGGGCCCGCGTTGCGCGGGCCTTTTTGTTTGCGCAGGGCCTCAACCGGCCTATTTCCCTCCCTCATGGCTCGCTTCGCTGCGCTTTACTTCGGTCGAGAAACATCCCGCCCGAGACCCTGCGCTTTCCACTCGAATCACCGACTCCAGCAAGTACAATTCACCTATGCCGGAACTACCTGAAGTCGAAACCAGTCGCCGCGGTATCTCGCCGTACCTCGTCGGGCAACGGATTGACGATATCGTTATCCGTGAGCGCCGATTACGCTGGCCGGTCGGCACTGATGTCGACAAACGGCTGCCCGGCGCCACCGTCCACTCGGTCGAGCGGCGCGCCAAGTACCTGCTGCTAAATACGAATCATGGTACAGCCGTTGTGCATCTTGGCATGTCGGGCAGCGTTTTCATCGTCGCGCGCAATACGCCGGCCGGTGTTCACGATCATTTCGACATTGAACTCAGTTCCGGGAACTCGCTGCGGTTTCGAGACCCGCGACGATTCGGCTCGCTGCACTGGACTGAGGACGCATCGCAGCACTGGTTGCTACGAAACCTCGGCCCGGAACCATTGAGCGAGGACTTTTCAGGTGCATACCTTTGGCAAAAGTCACGCCGCCGCCGCGTCAACGTCAAGCAGTTCATCATGAACGCGGCCATCGTCGTTGGCGTCGGCAACATCTACGCGAGTGAGTCGTTGTTCCTTGCCGGCATTCATCCACGGCGCGCGGCAGGGCGAATCGCAATGCCCCGCTATGAGGCGCTTGCCACGGCGATCAAGAACGTTCTCGAGAAAGCAATACAGGCCGGCGGCACGACCTTGCGCGATTACTACGGCGGCGATGGCGAAGCCGGCTATTTCCGGCACGAGTTGCAGGTATACGGCCGCGATGGCGAGCCTTGTGTTCGCTGCGAAAGACCCGTATCAGCGATCGTGCTTGGTCAGCGCTCGACATTCTATTGCAAGAATTGCCAGCGGTGAGACTTACGCCCGCCCACAACGCTCGAACAGCGCCAGCCTAACCTTGGGCGATACGAACTCGGACACATCTCCGCCCAACTCCGCAACCTCGCGCACGAGGCTCGATGAAATGAAAGTGTACTTCTCGGTTGGCGTCAGAAACGCGGTTTCTACCTCGTCAGTCAGATGGCGATTCATGTTGGCCAGCTGAAATTCGTACTCGAAGTCCGATACGGCTCGTAAACCCCGAATAATGACGCGCAGCCCATTGTCACGCGCAAAATCGACAGTGAGCCCTTGATAGCCGACAACCTCGACATTATCGATATCTTCGAGCGCACTTGCCGCCATTGCGACACGTTCGTCGGTCGTGAACATCGGCGCCTTGTCGCCAGGATTATCGGCGATGGCGACGACGACTCTGTCAAACAAAATCGTCGCGCGTCGAACGAGATCTTCATGTCCCAACGTAATCGGGTCGAAGGTACCTGGATACATCGCTGAAACTGTCATTGCATGACTCCTTTATCCCCTCACCTCAGGACTCACGAGTGAGTAGCGTACATTGCCGGCGTTTTTTGTCCTTATTACTTGCCATCCCCGGGGCAGTGTTACCTCGGGTTTGGCTCGATCCTCTTCGAGGTAGACTCGCGCACTATTGGCGAAGATTGATGCCTTATCAAGAAGTCTACACAAATCGCCGAGCATATCGGCGGCAAATGGTGGATCCAGAAACACGATATCGAATTCTCCGGCTGCGGCGTTTTTCAGGAACTCAATCGCGTCGCTGTTATGAACGATCGCCGCCGGGCTGCCAAGCGCCGCGATGTTGTTTCGCAAGGTCTCGACAGCCTGCGAAGACTTCTCCACAAACACGGTTTCTGCTGCACCGCGTGATAACGCTTCGAGTCCAAGAGCCCCGCTGCCAGCAAACAGATCGAGACAGCGCGCGCCACTAATCTGCGGTGTCAGCCAGTTGAAAAGTGTTTCCCGAATGCGTTCCGATGTTGGCCGCAAGCCAGGTACGTCCGCGATATCCAACACACGGCTGCGCCAATTTCCGGCTACAATACGCAGCCGTCCCGGCTGGGATTTTTTGCCGGCTTTCGCGGTTCGCTTCGCCATTTTCCCCTGCGACTCGTGTTAACGCATTGTGTTACCCGGACAGTGTAGGTGATTCGCCGCCCACAGGTGACTTTGAATAACGTGTTTTCCAAGCAAGAAAAACCTGCAGCGCAGCAAAGCTTCATCAAGCGGCTCCGCGCAAGACTCAACCGGGGCGATAGTTGGCTCACCTACGACCTCGCCAATTTGGCGCCTGGCGGCAAGATTGACCAGGACGTACTTGACGAGCTCGAATCCCTGCTCGTGGTGGCTGACGTTGGCATCGAGACAACGGAGCGGATCATTAGTGACCTGCAGGCCAGCCTGGTGCGCAAGGAACTCAATGACGTCGATGCACTTCGGGCGGGTCTGCATCGTTCGTTGACAGCGATTCTCGACCCGGTCGCCAAGCCACTCGAGATTTCGGCGCAGGATGGTCCTTTCGTCGTGCTGATGGTCGGCGTCAACGGTGCGGGCAAGACCACGACCATCGGCAAGCTGGCGAGACGCTTCAAGGACGAGGGTCGGTCGGTCATGCTCGCGGCGGGCGATACGTTCCGTGCGGCGGCCGTCGAACAACTGCAGGCCTGGGGCGAGCGTAATGATGTTGCGGTTATCGCCCAACAGCCTGGCGCCGATCCTGCGGCCGTAATTTACGATGCCTGGGAAGCGGCTCAGGCACGCGGCATCGACGTTTTGTTGGCCGATACGGCAGGCCGCCTGCAGAACCAGCAAGGACTCATGGCCGAGCTGACCAAGGTAAAACGTGTTATTGCGCGCCGCGACGACACCGCACCACACGAAATCATGCTCGTTCTCGATGCGAGTCAGGGGCAAAATGCGCTCGTGCAAGCACAGAAGTTCGACGAAGCTCTGGGACTTACCGGGATAACCGTAACGAAGTTGGACGGCAGCGCGAAGGGTGGCATTCTGCTCGCCATTGCCAACCAACTGCAGGTGCCGGTGCGTTTCATTGGCATCGGTGAATCGGTGCAGGACATGCAGCCGTTCTCGGCCACAGAATTTGTTGACGCCTTGCTCGCGGTGGGGCCGTCACCATGATCCAACTCGACGATGTGACCAAGCGATTCCCGGGCGGTCAGGAAGCGCTATCGGGCCTGACGCTGTCAATCGATAAAGGCGAGATGCTATTTATCACGGGACACTCCGGAGCGGGCAAGAGCACGCTGCTGCGATTGATTGCGTTGATTGAACGCCCAACGAGCGGCCAGGTGATTGTGGACGGGCAGAATACGCGTCGCGTCAAGCGGCGCAAGATTCCGGCTTACCGGCGACAGATCGGGATGGTGTTTCAGGATCACAAGTTACTGTACGACAGGCCGGTAGCGGACAACGTCGCGCTGCCGCTGGTCATAGCCGGCGTCGGTCATCGCGAGGCGGGACGCAGAGTCCGTGCTGCACTCGATCAGGTTGGGCTGCTGCATAAGGAGAAGCAAAGGCCGGAAACCCTGTCGGCAGGAGAACAGCAGCGCGTCGGAATTGCCAGAGCGATCGTAACGCGCCCCAAGTTGCTCATTGCTGACGAGCCGACCGGTAATCTCGATCCGGATCTGTCACTCGAGGTCATGCGAATTTTCCGGCGCTTCAATGAGGTCGGCGTGACGTTGTTGATCGCGAGCCATGACATATTGCTGATCGATCGCATGGGATGTTCCAGGATTGAATTGGCGGCTGGCAAACTGGTTGCAGAGGAAGAGGAGGGCCCCGCGTGGCAGTGACGCGGCATTCGGATGCGGTTGCGCCGGTTCGATCGTCCGGGCCACTGGCCATCTGGTTTACGCGCCACGTCAGCACTTCGATCGGGTCGCTCGGCCGACTGTTTCGACAGCCTTTCGCGAGCCTGATGATTATTCTCGTAATCGCCGTAACGCTTGCCATTCCTGCCGCTCTGAATCTCGTTGTCAAGAATGCACAGTCTGTCAGCAACGGTTGGGACAACGCGCTGGACTTCTCGATCTATCTCAAGCGCGGACTTTCTGAAAGTGAAGCAGACGCGCTCAGAGGGCTGATCGATCAGAGAGCGGACGTCGAGTCTGTGCAGTTGATAACGGCAAGCGAGGCACTTGGCGAATTCAAGAGACAGTCCGGCTTCGGCCAGGCGCTCGATCATCTGTCCGAAAACCCGCTCCCGCACACACTCGTTGTCCGGCCCGGTCCCATGAATACGAGTCAATCGATGATTCTGTTACAGGAGGAACTCGGCAATCTGCCCGAGGCGGATGTCGTGCAGATTGACACCGAATGGGTGCAGCGTTTCCACGCGATCCTCGACATCGTCAAACAGGCGATTACCATCGGTGCGTCGCTGCTCGGTGTCGCAATCATCGTCATCATCGGTAATACGATTCGACTCGATATTCAGAATCGGCGCGAGGAAATAGAAGTCACGAAACTCATCGGCGCGAGCAACGCATTTGTTCGCAGGCCGTTTCTCTGGAGCGGTTTTTGGTACGGCCTGTTCGGTGGTTTACTGGCCCTCGGTCTCGTGCAATACGGCTTGTACCTGCTCGAGCAGCCTGTCGCGCGTCTTGCTGGCCTGTACCAAAGCGGCATCACTGTTCTTGCCCTTACGCTCGAAGAAGGCCTCTTCATTCTCGGCATCGGCATCGCACTGGGCCTCGTCGGATCCTGGTTCGCTGCAACCCGCCACATGCGACGCATCGAACCGCGATGATAATTCATTTAACATAATAGTTTATCGGATCACGGCAGTAAGCCGCTGTTTTTCCTCTGGAAAAAAGCCAAATAGCTCGGGAACTCGCGTAACTGTTAGCACTCTAATGTCGCGAGTGCTAAAATCCGCACTGGAACCGGGAGGTACCGAATGACAACGGCAGTTGCACCAATTAACCACGATCTCATCCTGGCGGGACCGGTCGGCAGTCTCGACGCCTACATCCACGCCGTGGGCGGTATCGCCGTGCTGAGCAAGGAAGACGAGCAGGCTTTGGCGAACCGTTTTCGTGATGGCGAGGACCTCAATGCCGCGCGTGATCTCGTCATGGCGCATCTGCGTTTCGTCGTACACATTGCCAAGGGCTACACGGGCTACGGCTTGCCGTTGGGGGACCTGATCCAGGAAGGCAATGTGGGTCTCATGAAGGCCGTCAAACGCTTCGATCCTGACTACGGCGTGCGCCTCGTGTCATTCGCTGTGCACTGGATTCGCGCAGAAATTCACGAGTTCGTGCTCAAGAACTGGCGCATCGTCAAAGTTGCAACGACTAAAGCGCAACGCAAGCTGTTCTTCAACTTGCGCAAATCAAAAAAGAGCCTGGCCTGGTTATCGCACGCCGAAACCGAAGCGGTCGCAAAAGACCTTGGCGTCAGCCCGAAGGAAGTGACCGAAATGGAGCGGCGCCTGAGTGCCCGCGACGCGATCTTTGATCCGGCGCCTGATGCCGATGACGAGCGCTCGTTTACTCCGGCCGCTTACTTGCCGAGCCCCGATGCAGATCCGGCTGTTCTTGTCGAAAAGACGGATTGGCATGACGACGCAACCCATCGCATGGCAGAGGCGATGACGACGCTTGACGAACGCAGCCGCCATATTCTCGAGAGCCGCTGGCTCGCTGAGAAAAAACGGACCTTGCATGACCTTGCGGATGAATACGGCATTTCGGCCGAACGCATTCGTCAGATCGAGGCGAACGCCATTAAGAAGCTTCGAGCGGCAATGGCTGTATCGTAGGAACTCCTACGAATAAGTCTTCCGCCGGTAACGAATCCAGCCACCATCTTCCACGCCGTGCGGATCATGGTGCGTCCAGTGCACCAGTCCGCCGAGTTCGTTCCACTCATACATGCCGCGAAACCGCAGCCGATCACCGAGTCCAAGTGGCACACGCTGCGCCAAATCGATGTTGTGCGCGATCAACAGAGACTGACGACTCCCCAAGCGCAAGATGAATCGTTGATGTCGTGAATCGTCATTGTCGTCTGACAACAGTCGCTTGACGAAACCCTTGTCTTCAATCCAGCGCCCTGTGTCGCTTTTCTCGTAGCGCTCGTCGATTTGCCGTTAACCCGCCGTTACCGGCACCATCGTGATTTCCACACGCCGGTTTGCCTGGCGACCACCAACCGAACTGTTGTCAGCAACCGGACGCGACTCGCCCATCCCGACGGTGATCAGGCGCTGGTTCGAAATCTGTCGCGCCTGCAAGTACTGCGACACCGACTGTGCACGACGCTCGGACAAGCTCTGGTTGTAGGCATCCGTTCCTGTGCTATCGGTGTGCCCGGCGACTTCGACAACGGTCTGATCAAATTCAGTCAGCACTGTGCCGACGGAATTAAGCACCTCAAAAAAAGCCGGGCTCAAATCCGAGCTGTCCGTCGCGAACGTCACATTGCCAGGCATGTTGAGCGTGATGTTATCGCCCATACGCGTTACGCTGACACCGGTGCCTTCAAGTTCTGCACGTAGCTTCGCCTCCTGACGATCCATGTAATAACCGACCGATCCTCCGGCCAATGCACCAACGCCAGCACCGATCAGCGCCCGTTTCCGACGGTCGACGGCATCGTCACCGGACGCAAGTCCGACAACAGCGCCAGCGGCGGCACCAATCAGTGCGCCCTTGGTTGCCTTGCTTGTTTCTGATTCGCCCGTGTAGGCATCCAATGTCTCGCAACCACCGGCAACGACAGTAGCTCCGAGAACCGCGAGCCGCAATACCCTGATATCCATGATACTTCCTCCATTTATCCGGCAAGCCCATTCGGGCCGCCTGCAGTCTTTATTTGCGCATTTAGCGCCACCACGCCTGAACAGATACTTAATGATGTTGCTTATGTAGAATAATCGGCCCTGTGACCGAGAATTACCGTGACCGAAGTCGACAACTGGCTAACGCGTTATGAGGAGACGCACCGCGATCTGACATATCCTGCCGTTTATTGGGCCGCAGTGCCAATGGTCGTGCTCGGCACCGTCGGCCTGTTGTGGACGTTGCCGATTCCCGACGAGTTCTTCGCAATATCGCCGTTGCTCAACTGGGGCACCGCGTTTCTCATGGCGGCCACTGTATATTACTTCATCATCTCGGTGTCATTGGCGATTGGAATGTTACCGTTTATCGTAGGATTGGCCGGCGTCCATATGTGGCTGGCGCAATCGGAATTTTCGCCACTTCGCGTATCGATCGGCTTACTATTCGCCGGTATCATCGGCCTCTGGCTCGGACATCGCAATCAAAAAAGCCTGTGGCCAATAGTCCATGACCTGCAATTGATGATGATCGGTCCGGCATGGATCTTGTCCGTACTTTATCGACGCATTGGAATTCCATTTTGAACACAAAAAACGCAAAACTCGATCCGCTTGACCTTTTTGACGTGCGCTCGGAGTTTTCGGACGAGGAAAGCATGGTGCAGGATTCTGTCGCACGGTTTGTCGACGAACAGGCGATTCCGGTCATGCGCGAAGCCTTCGAACAACACAAGTTTCCTCATGAATTGATCCCGCAAGTTGCGGAGCTCGGTTTGTTCGGCAGCTCCATTGACGGCTATGACTGTGCCGGTCTCAATGCCATCTGCTACGGCTTGATTTGCCAGGAACTTGAACGCGGTGACAGCGGGCTGCGCAGTTTTGTTTCGGTGCAAAGCAGCCTGGTCATGTTTCCTATCCATGCTTATGGCTCCGGGGAGCAGAAACAGCGCTGGTTACCGGCAATGGCGCGGGGCGAGGCGATTGGCTGTTTCGGCCTGACCGAGCCGCAGGGTGGTTCCGATCCGGGCAACATGAAAACGCACGCCAAACGTGATGGCGATGACTGGGTCATTAATGGTTCGAAGATGTGGATTACCAACGGTACGATCGCCGACGCCGCAATTATCTGGGCCACGAGCGACGAAGGAATCAAAGGATTTATCGTCGAGAAAGACATGCCGGGATACACGGCTCAGGAAATCGAGAATAAATTCTCGCTGCGCGCCTCGGTCACCGCGGCATTGTTCCTGGACAACGTTCGCGTCCCTGAAGCCAACGTCCTGCCAGGCGTGACCGGACTCAAAGGCCCGTTGAGCTGTCTTACACAAGCGCGCTATGGCATTACCTGGGGCGTCATCGGTGCAGCACAGGCCTGCCTCGACGAAGTTCTCCGCTATACCGAAGATCGGGTTTTGTTCAACCGTCCTGTTTCTCACACTCAGGCTATGCAAATTCGCCTCGCCGACATGGCACGACGCATCACAACAGCACAATTGTTGTCGTTGCGGCTGGGCCGCCTCAAGGATCAGGGCAGGCTGCGTCCGACGCAGGTATCGCTCGCGAAGTGGAACAACTGCCGTGCAGCGATCGACATCGCCAGGGACGCGCGGGACATTCTCGGTGGCAGTGGTATCAGCGCAGAGTACGTTCCGATTCGTCACATGCTCAATCTCGAGAGCGTGATTACTTACGAAGGCACAGAGACCATCCACCAACTCGTCGTAGGCAAGGAATTAACCGGCGTAAACGCTTTCGGGTGAGCGTCGCTTGACCGCCAGCCGCCTGCCCGGAGATCGCCAGGTCTGGCGCATCGCCGCGCCGATGATCCTGTCCAATGTCTCCGTGCCCTTGCTCGGCATGGTCGACACGGGCGTAACCGGCCACCTCGAGAGCCCGATCTATCTCGGCGCGGTCGCTATCGGCAGCACGATATTTAGTTTTCTCTATATGGGAATGAACTTCCTGCGTATGGGCACGACGAGTATCGCTGCCCAGCGCTACGGTGCTAATGACGACGACGGCCTGCGTGTCTCGCTCGGTCAGGCTGTCGTCGTCGCTATTCTGATTGCCGCCGCACTGATCGCGCTACAGATACCGATTGGACGAACCGCATTGTCACTGCTTGGCGCCGAAGCGGATGTCCAGGTCTATGCACAGCAGTATTTCTCGATTCGCATCTGGAGCGCGCCGGGCACACTTGTAAACTATGTCTTGATTGGCTGGTTCCTCGGCCTGCAGAACGCGCGCGTTCCATTGCTGATATTCCTGACGATCAATGTCACGAACATTTTGCTGGATCTGTTCTTTGTGCTTGGCCTCGGCATGAAGGTCGACGGCGTCGCACTTGCTTCCGTTATTGCCGAGTACAGCGGCTTGCTTGTTGGGCTCGGCTTCGCGGCGAAAGCGCTGCGGAAGCGCCAGGGGCATTGGCCGCTTGCGCGCCTTTTCGACCTTCGAGCCTATGCGGCATTCTTTTCGATCAACGCGCACCTGTTCGTGCGAACCATGGCACTGATGTTCACGTTCGCTTTCGTTACAGCCCAGGGCGCGCGCCTCGGCGGTGTAATCCTTGCAGCAAACGCCATACTGATGAACCTGCAAATGCTGACTGCATTCGTGCTGGACTCATTCGCGCATGCGGCCGAGGCACTGGTGGGCAAGGCGGTCGGCCAGAAGCGCCGCGACGCGCTCGAGCAGGCTGTGAAATTGTCGCTCAAGTGGTCGCTCATTTTCGCGACTGGTTTTTGCGCGTTTTATTTCGTGGCCGGACCGCTGCTGATTCGCGCGCTTACCGACCTTCCCGACGTACGCGAGACAGCGATGCGCTTCCTGCCGTGGCTAATCATCTCGCCACTCGTGTCTGTCTGGTCATTCCTCTACGACGGTGTTTACGTTGGCGCGACCCGTGCGCGCGCGATGCGGGACATCATGGTTTTTTCGGCCCTCATGATTTTCTTGCCCGCCTGGTACCTGCTGCAGGGCCTCGGTAATCATGGCCTGTGGCTCGCGTTCACGTTGTTCATGGCGAGCCGCGGCATCGGCATGCACATCGGCTACCGCAGGAAAGTGCTGCCTTCCGTCTTGTCATGATCCGGCCAGCGCTCGTCCAGGGTGCGGGCATCGCCGCCAGGAAAGCCGCTAATGACACCGAGGGTCGCCATTTGTGTGAAACAGGTCCCATTTTGGCGACTGCCGCCGCCCGGGAAACTCTTCTTGTGATCGATTTCCCGGCCTCGGGCAGTGATATGATCTAGTTTCCTCGAACCGAATTCATACACAGCGCAGAGTAAACGACCGATGTGGTTACCCACTCCAATCTATGAACGCCTGCCGCACGTCCTGTTGCTGGTTGGCCTGATTTTCATGTCTGCGGTAATGTACATGGGCCCTTACCATCCGCAGACGCCAATGTACTTTGGTGCTGGTTTTTTCTGTTGCTTGTGGAGCATGGTCATCTTCACGTTGCGGCTGCGACACCGCAAGCCCGCGCAACGAGGCGAATCGGCGGCGCAAGAATCCGACGCCGAATCCGAGCACGGCTCCAAACCTGCTGCCTGATTACCTGCTGACCGCAGCAGGCGCCTCGCCGCAACGCCGGTGAACAGCGGCCTTCGCCCACTGGTAAGCAACGACGCCTGAAACGATGTTGGCGATCGAATATGCCGCGAATATCCCGACCGCATCAAGAAACTGCGCGCCAACGATCGCCAGCGGCACATACAATACGAGCATGCGACCCACACTGATCCCGACAGCCGGCATTGGATTGCCGAGCCCATTGAATGCTGCGTTCATGATCATGACCAGCCCGTACGTTCCGTAACTGATCGGCGCAATCCACAAATACAGTTTCGCGATGCTCACGACATCAGCGCTGTCGCTGAACAATGAGGGCAGGAAGCCCGCCAGTGCAGCAAGACAGGTTGCGATCAACAAGCCGCTCGCGATACAGAAAATCATGCAAAGGCGCAGCGCCTGCAAGATGCGCGACTCCTTTCCGGCTGACAGGTTTTGGCCGACGAACGGGCCAATGATGGCCGATAGGGCGTAGTACACAACAAGCATCATCGATTCGATACGACTCGCAACACCGAAACCTGCGACCGCCTCGGGTCCGTAGCGGGCAATCATTGCCGTGATGATCGCTGCCCCTATCGGCACGATCGCGTTCGTGCCCGCCGCCGGAATTCCGACGTGCAGGATATCTCTCCAGGACTTCCGAAGCTCCGCGGCAGCGGGCTTGTTGAAGCTGACCATGTTCATCCTGCCGCGCAACAAATACAGGGCGCCGATGAAAATCGACCCGCGCGCGATCAAGGCTGCCATCGCAGCCCCGTTCAAGCCCATTGCCGGCACTGGCCCAAGACCAAAAATCAAGATTGGATCCAATGCGACGTTGAATATTGCTCCAAGGATCATGAGCGTGCTTGGTAATCGCGTATCCCCGGTTGCACGCATGCTCGCCATTCCAACCATGCCAACGACAACAAAAGGAACGCCCGAGTAAAGAATGATCATGAAACCCCGGATAAGCGGGATCATGTCGTCCGGCGCACCAAGAACGCGGAACAACGGTTCGATGGTCAACACGCCCACAAGTGCTAGCGCAGCGGTAATCAGGAACGACAGCAACAAACTATCCGTCGCCAGCCGACGCGCGCGGCGCTGATCATCGGCCCCAATTGCCCTTGCAACAACCGACGATGTTCCGGCACCAAGACCTATCGCGACGCTGGTGATGATCATGAGGATCGGGAAACTGAAAGCATGCGCGGCAAGCGCACGATCACCAACCCGGCCGAGGAACCACGCGTCAATCAGGGTCTGCCCCATCATCGTCGTAATGCCGAGCAATACCGGTACGGCCATGCTGACAAGATGTGGGCCGACCGGGCCGTCGGTGAGCCGGGTTCTGTCTGTTTGCATCGCTACGCGGGAATGACGGAGGGCTGACGTGCGCATAGGTTATCATCGACGCACTACCTCGATGTGGGATTTCAATATGAAGACAAAAAATGAGATCACTATCGACGCCGATCGTCAGGCCGTGTGGCGGGTGTTTGACAACGCCGGCAATATCTCGAAGTGGCAGCCGACCCTGAAGTCTTTCACACACAAGTCGGGACCGTCCGGACAGCCCGGTTCTGTAGCCGAGCTTGTGTATGAAGAAAATGGCCGCGAGATTGTCATGACGGAGACGATGACCGAAAAGCGTAAGCCTGATTTCATGGCCGGCATCTATGACTCCAACCTTGGTAAGGCAATCATCGTCAATCATTTCGCGACGCTTGATGAAAACAAAACGCAATGGGTTGTCTATGCCAATCGTCAATTCAAGGGCATGATGAAACTGATGTCGATCTTCATGCGTAAGTCGATATGCAGGCGAACTGAAGAGGATATGCAGCGATTTAAACTACTGGTCGAATCCGTGACCGCAGAAGAAGCCTGATGGGCTGGAAGAAGCTGAGTTCGCGCACGGTCTTTGAGAACGACTGGATGCAGGTCGTTGAAGACCACGTTATCAATCCGGGTGGCGGCGAAAATCAGTACGGTCATGTGCGCTTCAAGAATCGCGCGGTCGCGATCATCCCGTTGGACGGCGATGACAATGTCTGGCTCGTTGGGCAACAACGCTACACGCTCGATGCCTGGTCTTGGGAGCTACCGATGGGCGGCGCGCCACTTGATGTGGAACCGCTCGACGCAGCGAAACGCGAACTCAGGGAAGAAACCGGCCTTGCCGCCGAAAAATGGACCGAGCTAATGCGCCTCCACACGAGCAACTCCATTACCGACGAGGTCGGTATTGTCTATCTGGCCGAATGTCTGACGGAGGGTGAGACCGAGTTCGAAGAAACAGAAGACCTCGAATCCCGTACGCTACCGCTGCAGGATGCTGTCGCGATGGTCAACGCGGGTGAAATCACTGACGCGATCAGTGTAGCTGCACTGCTGCGAATCGCAGCGATTAAAACAACTTCTTCGCCGTAACGACAAAGCGCAACGGTCCGCCCGCTTCCCGCTGATCGAATGGATAGCAGGTAACCAGACTCAGGATCGGCGATTCGGTGTCGAGCAACAGGCTGCCGCGCCGCGAATCAACAACATCGATGCCGATCACTTTGTACAGATGCCTGCGGCCTCCGATCCTCTCAATGAGCAGTGATTCGCCAATTTCGATATCTTGCAGAAAGCTAAAGTGCGTATCCCTGTGGCCAGCAATAACGCTATTGCCGGGCTCGCCGGGCAACGAACTGGCGCTCAAGTGACCCGGACCAAAGGCCAATGTGCGCCCCGAGCCACCAGCGAGCACGATGAGATCGACCTCGCCTGATTTTGCCGAGAGCCGCGCTACAGGCCACGTATCTGCCCAGGGCCACGGTGCCTGTCGATCACTGTCGTCTGTGGCGCGCGTCCATGCGCGCTGCATGAGCTCCTGAGCGAACCACGCCTTCGCCGGAATGTAGGCACCGTGGCCGAGTTGCCAGAATCCGAGACAAAGCAAACAAGCCACGACCAGGTTCCGTGGCGACCTAGCGGGCCAGGCCATGGGACACCCTCCGTTGCAGCGCCGACATTGCCAGCAGCAAGAGTGCGGCCAGCAATGTGGCCGCGCCCATGAGGCGCAAGCCCGCAGCATTGGTCGCGGTTGCCGGAAAACCGAAGATCGCCGCTCCGCTTTGCCCATAGGGCATTAGATTGGGTACCTGTTCGCGCAAGAGCGGGTCACCTGCCGGGCGGACCGGCGTCTTGTCAACCGCAACGAGACTGGTGTGCTTGCTGACAAGATGGTGCGCGAGCGCGGTATCGACAATCGCCTGACGCGTCTCGCCGGCATCAGCGCCACGACGTTGCTTGTCGAGCAAGTCAGCAATGCGTGCCCGTGCCCAAAGCGCTGCAATGCCAGAGCTCTGTGCGCCGCTGTCAAGAATAAGATCGCGCGTCCATGCTCCGGCAGTCGAGTCACCGGCAATTCGCATCGTATCGCCCGGCCGAAACGGGCTGGATGCTTTGACTTTGACTGTAATCGGCTCGCCGAGATAAAGATCTGGAACGATCGGTGGATAGCTGTCTACTATCGTGCCGCTCGGCCATTGCAGATTAATGTTCGTTACTTGCGGGTTCTCGAGCTTACGAAACAGGCGCTCCATTTTTTCGCCGACTTCATGCAGCGCACTGATCATTGTGAACGTGCCGCGGCCCGTCTCGGCTGCCTTGCGCATAAACCAGCTGTTGGGCGCTGAACCGATTCCAACAGTAAACAAGCGCGCATTGCCAAGGCGCGCGCGGATAAGCTCGAACAGACTTTCTTCATTGCCGACTGCGCCATCTGTAATGAAAATGATTTGTCGCAAGTAGGACTCTGCGGGCGGCGTGCGCAGAGCGAAGCGCAACGCCGACTGCATCTCCGTACCGCCATTCGCCCGCAACTTTCGGACGAAGTTCTGCGCCATACCGATATTGGTCGCGTCGGCAAGCATGCTTGTCCCGAATAGCGCATTGGGATAGGAATTGAATTCGACGACATTGAATTGATCGCCGGGTTGCAGACCATCAAGGGCGCGGCGCAACGCCTGCTTCGCCTGTTCGATCGATACTCCGTGCATTGAGCCGGACGTATCAATGATGAAAATCATCTCGCGTGGGACCCGTGCGAGTGATGACTCGCCCGTGTTCGGCGGCATGACCATAAGCAGGTAATGAGGTTCGCCATTTATTGTCTCGGTAAACGCCATGGCCCGAGGCGCCGACGATGCGACCGGTCGCCACAACAGCTCGAAGTCGTGATCCATCGCCACTTGCCCGGCAGCAAGCGTGACCCCGTATCGCCCGCCTGTCTCAGAGACATTGACCGGGTGATAGCGGCTCGCAATGATTTCGAGCGGCATACCTGCATTGACACTCGCTTGCAGTGACACCTTGTGGTTGCGGGACGCCCCGACCATCGGCGGTGTGATCGACGAGGCATCGTCGACCAGCGCGGTGTCCGGCGACCAGCCGCTACCCTGTCGATCCGGCAGCGCCTGTCCCGGGATGTAGCGCGGCGTTAGCGTCATCGGGAATCGCAGACTAAACGTACCATCGTCATAGCGAATGTCCTCGAGGTATTCAATTTCGACGATGACCGTCTCGCCAGGTCCGATGTTCGCGACTGACGTTGTAAAGAGGTTCGCGCGCTGCTGTTCGACAAGACTTGTCTTTTTGCCCTGCTGCTTTGCTTGCTCGTATTCCTTTCGCGCCTGTTCTTTCTCGCGGATCTCGCCTTCGATAAAGCGATCGCCGACGTACAGGCGCATGTGATCGACAGCCGCCTCGGCTGGCAGGGGAAACACGTAGATGCCCTCGACCCATTCGCTGCCCCCGTTCCTGAACTCCTGCATCACCGAGACTCGCGCCACGAGTCCATTGACGTTGATGCTGACATCGGTATTCAATAGCGCCGCCGTGACATATCCCTCGCTCATGCGCATCAGCAGACTGCCCGTCTGTACTTCGTCCGGCATCGGACCGCTTGCGGCAGCGGCCCCGGCCCGCATCCCGAGAGCCGCTAACAACAGCACCGCCCAGGCCAGCGCGGATTTTTGTTTTCTCTTGTGCATCGCAGATCTCCTTCTCTTCTATGACCTATTGCAACAAGCCAAAACGCCCTGCCGCGGCCTGTGGCATGGCAATGCACCGGCGGAATGTGGCAAATTGTGGCGAGGAGGAACGGTCGTGTTCCTCCAATGTCGACTATTGGAAGATAAAGTGGCCAAACGTATTGCGATCGTCGAGGATGAAGCTGCCATTCGCGCCAACTACGCGGCGGCATTCGAGCGCGAAGGGTATGTCGTCGAGACCTACGAGGCACGCGACCCTGCGATGCAGGCGTTTGATACTCGTCTGCCCGACCTCGTTGTGATCGACATAAACCTGAAGGATGACGTCGAAGGCGGATTCGAGCTGTGCCGCGAGTTACGCTCGAGAGCTGCGGAGTTGCCGATCATTTTCCTGACTGCCCGGGACAGCGAATTCGATGCGGTTTCCGGGCTACGCCTTGGTGCAGATGATTACCTCACCAAAGATATCAGCCTGCCGCACCTGATGGCGCGCGTCGCCGCATTGTTCAGGCGTCTCGATGCGCTACAAAAACCACAATCGAAAGACAGTCGTATTACACGTGGCAACCTCGAGATCGATACGGATCGCATGACCATCATCTGGCAGAATCATCCGGTCGGTCTGACGTTAACCGAGTTCTGGCTCGTCCACGCGATGGCGCGCTATCCCGGGCATGTCAAAAACCGACAGCAGCTCATGGATGCGGCGCAGGCCGTGCTCGATGACAATACAATTACGTCGCATATCAAGCGCATTCGTCGGAAATTCATTGCTATCGATGCGGATTTCGCTGCGATAGAAACCGTGTATGGCATGGGCTATCGCTGGCTCGCTGACTAGCTGCCCCGGCCTGCAATGAACCTCAAGCGGCAGTTGCTTCTCGTCAGTGTGCTGACTCTTGTACTGCCATGGGCCGGATACCAGTTCATTCACGAGACCGAATCGGCGCTGCGTAGAGGACAGCAACAAATGCTCGCGGGCACAGCCCGGGCGATTGCCGACTCCCTGGCACAGTATCCCGGGGAGTTTCCGGACACTCAATATTCTGACTACGTGTATGGCGATCAACTGTATGGTCACCGCCTTGAAACACGCCCCGAAATCGACGGCTATTTCCAGGACTGGACGCTTGAACGAGAGTCGCTGCGCACTCTGCGCGGCACAGACGGGTCCATCCGATTTGCGATCGGCGCTTATGAACAGGCGCTCTATCTGTACGTCGAAGTTACCGATAAAAACGTGGTCTTTGCTCGTCCAGGGACGATCGCACTCGATGACAGTTCGCACTTTGCGGATCGCGTCAGCCTGATCAATACCAGTCCGCTTGATCTCGAAGAGACGATTACTTTCGCCGCCGAAGCGCCTGGGCCGGTTGTTACCGTCGTTCAAAGTAAGTATGGCCTTAGATTGGACCGCGAGATTCTTTCGCTTTGGCAGGATGTTCCTGGCGGCTATCAGATCGAGGCACGAATCCCGGCGAGCAAGCTCGGCACTCACCTTGGCGTCGTCGTCAGCAACACTGCAAACGAACTCGCAGCGCCTGTGCGCAGCGCCAGTTTCGCGGCACGGACACCGGGACCTTTCGTCACCGTGTCACCGGAGCTGACCGAGGTCCTCGACAGGTTTGAACAACAGGATATGCGCCTGTTTGTCACGGATGCGTTGGGCTGGCGAATCGCCAGCAGCGGTGATTTGTCCGCGCCCTCCGGGGAGCCAGTCGGCGCGAGATCGGCCTGGTTGCGTATTGCGTACAACGCGCTGGTCGAGTCGGGTCAGGAGCCTGAACTTGCGAGGCCGAATCCGAGTGGTCGCGAGCAGCAAAACTACATTGCACAAGCTCTTGAAGGTCGCCCGGATGCCAGTTGGTTTCGCAGCCGTGACAGCGGCAAGGCTGTGGTTGCAGTTGCCCAGCCGATTTCAGCCGAAAACAGGACTATTGGTGCGGTGGTGTTGCAGCAGGGAACCGATGCGATCCTCAGCCTGAGAAACCAGGGCCTCGTCAGGCTCATGAACGTGACGCTGATCGCAACACTGCTCGTTGCGGCAACGCTTCTTGGTTATGCGACCTGGCTGTCGCGGCGAATTCGCAAATTGAGTGTCGCGGCCGAAGACGCTCTCGAGAACGACAACCTTCGCACCAGTTTGCCCAGCGAATCCGCAGCAGATGAGGTTGGTGATTTGTCGCGGAGTTTCTCACACGTGTTGCGGCAGCTTGGTGACTACAACGAATACCTGCGATCTCTCGCCTCCAAGCTGTCGCACGAATTGCGCACCCCGCTTGCGATCGTGACCTCGTCGCTCGAAAACCTCGAACACGAACCGCTGAACGAGGCGTCTGCTGGATACACGGCAAGGGCGCGCGACGGCGCTGACCGCCTGCGAAGAATTCTGACAGCGATGAGTGAAGCAAGCCGGGTGGAAGAACTGATGCAATACGCGGAGCCCGAGACTTTTGATCTGCGTGCTGCCCTGGATTCTGCGGTGGCCGCTTATAGTGATGTTTATCCAAATCGAAACTTCGATTTCAATACCGAACTTGATACAGCGATGACACGGGGTTCGCCGGAGCTCATCATTCAAATGCTCGACAAGCTGGTCGACAACGCAGTCGATTTCAGCGCAGAGAATGACACGATCTCCGTTGGCCTGAAGGCAGAGAACGATTCACTGGTGCTGACCACTGCAAATCCTGGGCCGCCGCTGCCCGAGCGTATGCGTTCGCAGCTATTCGATTCCATGGTATCGATGCGGCCTGGCGGCGACGATAAACACCTGGGGCTCGGATTATACGTAGCCAAGCTCATTGCCGAGGGGCATGGCGGTAGAATTGACGCACGCAATACTGACGACGGTGTTGCCGTAATCGTTACCTTGTCAGGAGACACACATGGCGAATGAGGGCTACCACGAACCGATCGGCGAACTAACGGACGAGACGCGCGACATGCATCGCGCAATTACATCACTGATGGAAGAGCTCGAGGCCGTAGACTGGTACAACCAGCGCGTTGATGCGTGTAAAGACAAAGAACTTGCTGCGATCCTCGCGCACAATCGTGACGAAGAAAAAGAACATGCTGCGATGGTGCTTGAATGGATCCGCCGCAAAGACCCAGCCTTCGACAAAGAGTTGAAGGACTACCTGTTCACGGACAAAGAGATAGCACACGATTAGGAGACGCCGGCCGGCAGGCCTCTTATCTTCATGGCTCGCTGCGCTGCGCTTTACTTCCGATAAGAGGCATCCCACCCGGCGCCTCCCAAAGTCAATTCATACTCCAAGATACGCAGCGATGCCCTTCGCTGCTTCTCGTCCTTCGAACACGGCCGTGACGACGAGATCGGAGCCGCGCACCATATCACCGCCGGCAAAGACCTTCGGGTTGGTCGTCTGAAATGGAGTCTCCCCAAGTAACGCAACGCGGACGCGGCCACTCGGCAGTGTCTGAATCTCGTATTCATCAAACCACGCGGGTGGGTTCGGCCGGAAACCGAAGGCAATAACGACCGCATCGGCAGGCAAAATATCCTCAGTACCCGGGACCGGTTCCGGGCGGCGCCGGCCATCCGGACCCGGTTCACCGAGTTGCGTTTGCATGACTCTGACGCCCGTCACCCGATCCTCGCCAACGATTTCGAGCGGTTGCCATTGGAAAAGAAATTCGACGCCCTCTTCCTTGCTGTTCGCAACCTCACGTCGCGACCCCGGCATATTCTGTTCGTCACGACGGTAGGCGCATTGCACGCTTGCGGCGCCTTGTCGAATCGCCGTGCGATTGCAGTCCATACCGGTGTCACCACCACCCAGTACAACGACTTTCTTGCCTGCCAAATCAATGTAAGGAATCGACTGATCGTCGTAACCGAGTTCCCGGTACACGTTAGCTACCAGGTAGGGAAGTGCCTCATGCACGCCCGTTAGGTTCTCGCCCGGGAAGTCACCACGCACGTAAGTATAGGTACCCATGCCGAGAAAAACGGCATCGTAAGTATCGAGCAGCTCATCGAAGGGCTTGTCTTCACCAATGCGCGTATTCAGTACGAACTGCACGCCCATGCCTTCGAGAATCTCCCGGCGCTGCTCGACGACTCGTTTTTCCAGTTTGAATGGTGGAATTCCATAGGTAAGCAAACCGCCTACGTCCGGATAAGCGTCATAAACCACCGAGCGAATTCCCTGCCGGGCCAGCACGTCGGCAGCGGCCAGTCCCGCCGGCCCCGCGCCGACGATTCCAACGCGCTTGCCCGTATCGACAACCTGCGACATGTCAGGCCGCCAGCCTTGCTTGAGTGCTTCATCGGTTATGTACTTTTCGACATTGCCGATCGAAACGGCGCCGATGCCGTCATTAAGCGTGCACGCGCCTTCGCACAAACGATCCTGAGGGCAGATCCGGCCGCAGATCTCCGGCAGAGAGTTGGTCTGGTGTGACAGTTCCGCAGCCTCGAAAAGCTTGCCCTGCTCAACGAGATCGAGCCAGTTCGGAATGTAGTTGTGAACAGGACATTTCCACTCGCAATACGGATTGCCGCAAGCGATGCAACGGCCGGCCTGGGCCGCTGCACTCGCACCATCGTAGTGGCCATAGATCTCGCCAAAATGCTGAATACGGCCTTCGGGCGCCTCTTTTTCAGGGTCCTTGCGCGGTATTTCCAGGAACTGGAGCGGATGCTTGGCCATGATCGTGTTACGCAGCCTGTCGCAGTGATTTGATCAGCGAGCCCAGTTCAGCTGCCTTCGGCTTAACTACCCAGAACTTCGGCAAGAAAGTGCGGTAGTCATCGAGAATCAGGTCGCCCCATGCGCTGCCTGTTGCCTCGACATGCTGCATGATCAGTGCTCGCAAATGATGCAGGTGCGCTTCCATGCTCTCCGGCGTGATGCGATGGATGTCGATGAGTTCGTGGTTGTAGCGGTCAACGAAGTCACGATCGATATCGAGAACGTAGGCAAAGCCACCTGTCATTCCGGCGCCAAAATTGACGCCTGCACGGCCGAGTACAACGACGACACCGTCCGTCATGTATTCACAACAGTGATCGCCCGAACCTTCGATGATTGCTGTGGCGCCCGAATTCCTGACACCGAATCGTTCGCCCGCCGTCCCCGCAGCGAACAACACACCACCTGTCGCACCGTACAAACAGGTGTTGCCAATGATCGCCGTCTCCCTTGCGAGGTAGCTGACATCCTCCGGTGGTCGAATGACGATTTTCCCGCCAGCCATGCCCTTGCCGACGTAATCATTGGCGTCACCAATCAGCGTCAGGTTGAGTCCGGCAACATTCCACACACCGAAGCTCTGCCCCGCCGTGCCGCGCAGCAGAATATCCAACGGCGCGTCTCGCATGCCGTCATTGCCATGCTGCCGGGCTATCTCGCCTGCGAGTCGGGCACCAATCGACCGGTTGAAGTTGCGAATCTCAAAACCGAAGCGGCCGCCTGCCTTCGATTGGATTGCAGGCATGACCGTACTCAACATTTCTTCCGCAAGTTCACCTTTGTCGAACGGTTCATTACGAAGATCTGTACAAAATTGTGGCACGTCTTTCGCAATGCCCCCGTCAGACACGATGGGCGACAGGTCGAGGCGTGTCTGACGATCTGTAATACCCGGTTGCAATGCGAGGAGATCGACCCGACCTATCAACTCATCGAGCTTGCGAACGCCGAGTTCTGCCATCAGCGTGCGCGTCTCTTCGGCCACGAAACGGAAGAAATTGATGACCATCTCGGGCAGGCCGATGAAATACTCGCTGCGCAAAACGTTATTTTGCGTCGCAACACCCGTCGCGCAATTGTTCAGATGACAGATGCGCAAATACTTGCAGCCCAGCGCAACCAGCGGTGCGGTACCAAAGCCGAAGCTCTCAGCTCCCAACATTGCCGCTTTGACGACATCCACTCCGGTCTTCAGGCCGCCGTCCGTCTGTAGTCGCACCTTATGGCGCAGCTCATTACCTCGCAGTACCTGATGCGCTTCGGACAGACCCAGTTCCCACGGACTTCCCGCGTACTTGACTGAGCTCAGCGGGCTCGCCCCCGTGCCGCCGTCGTAACCGGAAATCGTTATCAGGTCTGCATAAGCTTTGACGACGCCTGCAGCAATCGTGCCGACGCCTGGCTCGGCGACGAGCTTGACCGATACGAGCGCCTCGGGGTTAACCTGCTTGAGGTCGAAAATAAGCTGCGCAAGATCCTCGATCGAATAAATGTCGTGGTGCGGTGGCGGAGAGATAAGCCCGACACCTGGCTTCGCGTAACGTAGCCGCGCGATCATCTCGTTGACCTTGTGACCGGGCAGCTGACCGCCTTCGCCGGGCTTGGCGCCTTGCGCAATCTTGATCTGAATGACTTCGGCGTTGACGAGATATTCCGCCGTTACACCGAATCTGCCCGACGCGACCTGCTTGATCTTGGACATGCGCTCCGTGCGATAGCGAGACGGATCTTCACCCCCTTCGCCGGAATTCGAGCGCGCACCGATACGGTTCATCGCAATCGCAAGCGCCTCATGCGCTTCGGGCGACAGCGCGCCCAATGACATACCGGCACTATCGAAGCGCACTAGAATGTCCTCGGCGGCTTCAACCTCGTGCAGAGGAACCGGCGGGCCCGCGGGCTGCAATGTCATCAGGTCACGTAAGGTCGCAACGGGCCGGTCATTGACGAGCTTCGCGTAGTCTTTATAGCACTCAAAATCGCCGCTCCGCACTGCGGACTGCAATGTCGCGACGACATCAGGGTTATAGCAATGGTATTCGCCGTCATGTACGTACTTGAACAGACCACCCTGGGTTACCGGCACACGAGGCTCCCACGCCGCGGCAGCTAGCTGCTGCTGATCCGCGAATAAGTCCGCAAAACTGGTCCCCTGAATTCTCGAGCTTGTGCCCACAAAGCAGCGCTTCACGATGTCCTCGTGCAAGCCGACGATTTCAAACAACTGTGCACCGCGGTAGCTCGAGATTGACGAAATACCCATTTTCGACATGACCTTGAACAGGCCCTTGCGAATACCGCGCCGGTAACTGCGACCGAGTTGTTGCTGCCTGTCCAGATTGCCGCGCTGCGCAATATCGTGCAGCGACTGGTAAACGAGATACGGATAGACCGCCGTGGCGCCATAGCCAATCAGACACGCGAAGTGGTGCGGGTCGCGAGCAACGCCCGTCTCAACAACAATGTTCGCATCGCAGCGCAATCCGAGACGCACGAGGTGGTGATGCACGGCACCGGTTGCCAGCAACGCATGCACGGGCAGCTTGCCCTTCCCGAGGTAGCGGTCGGTGAGCATCAGGATCAGCTTGCCTGCTCGCACGGCGTCTTCGGCCTGACCACAAATCGCATCGAGCGCTTCGGGCAGGGACAGTGAATCGCTTACGTTTAGCTCGATGAGCGCGTGGCTGTTGCCGTACAGATCATCGCTCAGTAGCTGCCGCAGCTTGCGCTGTGACAACACCGGTGAATTCATGATGACTTGCTCGGCGTGTTCGGGACCGATGTCGAACAAGCTCGACTCGCGCCCGATGTTCGTCTGCAGTGACATCACGATTCTCTCGCGCAACGAGTCGATCGGCGGATTAGTCACTTGCGCAAACTGTTGTCGAAAGTAATCAAACGGCGAGCGGATTTTTTGCGAAAGCACAGCCATCGGCGTGTCATCGCCCATCGACCCAACCGCTTCTTGTTCCGCCTTGGCCAATACGGCGACCACTTCGTGCAACTCTTCGCGGGTCAGGTTGAACATTTTCTGATAGCTCGCGAGCGTCGCGGGATCCATTGGCTCGGCCGTGATGTGGGTATCAATCAACTCGGAATCGAGATACCGCACGCCTTTCTTCAGCCACTTCTTATAGGGCGCCCGCGTCTTCAGAATGTCGTGAATGTCATCGTTCTCGAGCAGCACGCCGTTAACGAGGTCGACGGCCAGCATCTCGCCGGGCCCAAGGCGGCCTTTGCTGACTACATCTTTTTCGTCGTAGTCGTAGACACCAACTTCCGAAGCAACGGTTATATGGCGATCTTTCGTTACGACATAGCGCGCCGGCCGGAGTCCATTCCTGTCGAGGCAACACGCTGCATAGCGGCCGTCAGTCAACACGATGCCGGCGGGGCCGTCCCAGGGCTCCATCTGGCAATCGAAAAATTCGTAAAACGCCCTGACATCCGGATCGAAGTCATCGGCCGCTTGCCAGGCCGGCGGTAACAGGATGCGCATGCCCTGCAGAACATCCATGCCACCCGCGCGCATGACTTCGAGCATGTTGTCGAGAGTCGACGAGTCCGAGCCGATCAGCGAAACAATCGGATCGAGATCGGAAATGTCGTCGAGCTTGTCCGAGATAAAGTTCTTCGCCCGCGCCTGCGCCCAGTTACGGTTGCCCTGAATCGTGTTGATCTCACCGTTGTGAGCGAGAAAACGAAACGGTTGCGCAAGTCGCCACTGGGGCAAAGTGTTTGTCGAGAAGCGTTGATGAAACACGCATACCGACGACTCAAGTCGCGGGTCCTTCAGGTCCGGATAGAAGTCGGACAGCACGCGCGGCATGATCATGCCCTTGTAACTGATCGTGACCGACGACAAACTCGCGACGTACGCGTGTCCCTCTCCGATGCGTTTTTCTGCACGGCGCCGCGCGAGAAACAGGCGGCGGTTAAATCGGCCACGCGGCATCCCTGCTGCTGCGTTAACGAATACCTGTTCGATTCGCGGCAACGTCCTGAGCGCCTGTTCGCCGCAGACCGAAGGGTCTGTCGGCACTTCTCGCCAACCCGCTACTTCGAGTCCGATCTCAGCGATCGCCGTGTCGATCAGCTGACGGGCCACGGCCGCTTTGTCCTCGTCCTGATTCAGAAACACGGTTCCGGCTGCAAACCGGTCGCCGAGATTGAAACCGAGCTCCTCACCCACTGCACGCAAAAACGTTTTGGGAGACTTGATCAGCAACCCGCAACCGTCACCCGTCTTGCCATCAGCGGCGACGGCACCACGGTGCGTCAGCCGCTCGAGCGCGGAGATCGCCGTTTCGAGGACCCAGTGGCTCGGCATGTCATCGAGGTTCGCGATCAGGCCAAAACCGCAACTGTCGCGCTCGAACGCCGGGTCATACAGACTTTTTGCTTGTCGCTCGGTCATAAACGCCCTGAGGATCACGCGCCTGGCGCGCCCCGATGAGTGTCTCGTTGAGTTGGCACGTGAAGCGCCGGGTTGGGCCGCAAGGAGGAGTCCACCGGTGCTGCCCGAGCGATGCAGTATATGTCACGACCCGCCAAAGCCGCTACTGCACTGCAGCAATGCTATCAATAAGGGCTTGATTAGAGGGTTTGCGGCCGCTTTCGGCAACGGGCGCAGTGCGCGCCTATTGGTTGCGCGCGTAACCAGTGGTTAGCGAGCACTCGCCTGCAAACGGATTTCGCCGCTCGAGCTGAAGGTAACCGGTTCGGTGAACGGAATGTCAAAGCCGAGTTTGCCGCTGAGCCCGTACGGGATGTCGCGCATGACTCCGTTGCGAACGATGTACAGCAATTGTGGCGCGGTTCTGAGCAGATCGAGCTGCACAGTAATCGCAAATTCCCCGTCTCCGGAAGCCGGCACTGTGAAACCACCCTTCGTCTCGCCCCTCGCAAAACGGAAGCCATCCAGCTCAATTGCGTAGGACACAGCACTTATCGGCAGCGGAAACGGGTTCGGGTTAGTCACATCAAAACCCAACAGAAAGGTCTGTCCGGAGAAATCGACCTCGGTCATCTGCACGTTTCTAAGACTCACGTCCGGCGCGCTGATCAAATTGCCTGTACTGGCACATGCTGTGAACAGCGACGCCAACAATAGCGTGGCGGTGCAAGACATCAGTTTCGATGCATTCATGCTGCGGCCTCCCAGCCAGACTAATGCAAATCCTCTCCGAGTTCGCCCCAGCGAGCCGAAGTCAGCAACCACTCCTCATCGCCTCGTTCGAATTCCATCTCGAATCGGTACGCATCAGCGCTGAAGCCAAGAACCGTATCACTCGTTCCTGCCATGCCAACGGCTAACACGAGCATTGCGGCACTGTCCCCGTAGATCTGGAGTTCTTCAATGCGCGTCAGAAGCGCCACTTTGTCCTGCCGCAAAAAATAGAAGCGGAACATATTCTCGATGTCGTCACGGCTATTGCCCCGGGCATCCGTGTATGTGGGCGAAATCATGTCGACGAGAGCCCGGCGATCTTTTGCTTCCGCGGCCTCGTGGCCCTGACTTACCCAGGAACGTATTGCCTGCTCAGGGCCTTCCGCCGGGTCACCGCAGGCGGACAGACAGATGCAAACAAGTCCGGTGATCAGAAATCGAGTCGCGTTTCCGCTGTGGGCGCCCATCATCTGCTAAAGTCTACCGAGAAACGGAACCTTTAATGGCCCGTACCGCCCGAATCGTGACCTGGTTCGCACTAAAAGCGCGTCGTCGCGTCACAATGTCGCGAGGACCTGCGCCGCTGGCGCACTCGGAATATTGACATGCCGGTAAAACTATTCAGCGAGAGCATGGAAGCGACCGTTACCGATGACGACCAGATTCGCATCGACGAAATCCTGTCGTTCTGGTTCAAAGAACAGGAACTTACGGCGCCCCAAATCGACCGACGCATGGACGTCTGGTTTGGCGAGGATTCTGTTTTCGATCACGAATGCAAGAAGGAGTTTACCGACGACGTCACCAAAGCGACCGAGGGCCAACTGGATCATTGGGCACATGAACCACGAGGTCGGCTTGCACTGATACTCCTGCTCGATCAATTCCGCCGCAACATCTACCGCAATACGGCGGATGCTTTTGCAATGGACAACGCCGCACTAAAACTCTGTGTCGAAGGTGCGATGGACAAGAAAGACAAAGGACTAACGTCGATTCAACGAGCGTTTTTTTATATGCCGTTACAACATGCCGAGTCTCGAAAAGTCCAGGCGAAGTCTGTTGAGATATACACCCGCTTGTCCGAAGCGGTATCGAAGACGCATCGCGAGACGTTTGAGACCATCGCACAATTTGCGGAGCTGCACCGGGACATCGTTGAGCAATTCGGCCGCTTTCCGCACCGCAATCGCTTGCTCAATCGCGAAAACACGCCAGAAGAGGACGAATACCTCGCCGGCGACAGCCCCGATTTTGGTCAGGGCGGCTAAACTAAGAAAAACAAACAGGAACTCACCAAGGGGGCCCTCATGCTCAGACGCACATTCTGTCAATCCACTGTGGCGGCGGCGGTGGCTGCTACGCTTCCAGGCTGCGGCTCAGATCATCCGGAGACGGATGTAGGCAGCCTGATACCGGCCGTCACCGGTGCCGGCGAGGAAATCTCTCTCGAATCTGCAACCGTGGCCGAGCTCGCGGGCAGCCTGCAAGGAAGGCTGCTTCTGCAGGGTGATACCGGCTACGACGCAGCCAAGCAAGTCTGGAACGGCATGTTCGACCACAAACAACCCGCGATGGTCGTGCAGTGCACATCGACCAGTGACGTCATCAATGCTGTCAATTTTGCCCGCGAACGCGACCTGTTGGTCTCCGTGAAATGCGGTGGCCACAGCCTGCCCGGCAAATCGACCTCGGATGGCGGCATGATGATCGACTTGTCGCAGATGCACTCTGTGGACGTTAATGCCGACGCAATGACATTGCGTGTGGATGGCGGTTCATTGCTCGGCCACATCGACGGTGCTGCTTCGGCGCACAACATGATGACCACGACTGGAATTGTTTCTCACACGGGCGCGGGAGGATTCACGTTGGGCGGTGGTTTCGGCCGCACCGACCGGAAGATGGGCCTTGCGATCGACAATCTGCTGGCCGCGACGGTAGTAACGGCCAGCGGTGATGTCGTGCGCGCCAGCGCAGGCGAGAACAGTGACTTGTTCTGGGGGCTGCGTGGCGGTGGTGGCAACTTCGGTATCGCCACTGAATTCGTGTATCGCCTGCACCCCTTTAACCCGACTGTTTACGGCGGCACCCTGATCTATAAGTTCAACAAAGACTTTCTCGATTTCTACGCCGAACTGCATGAAACGCTGCCTGATGAAGCAAATATCGAACCGAGCTTCATACCCGGTGAAGACGGCAACACGATCGCATTGGTTGAGGTTGTCTGGTGCGGCGATCATGCTGCGGGGGAGAAAGCCCTGGCGCCAATGCTCAATAACCCGGGCCTCGTCAGTGGCGAACTCGCACCGTTCCCGTATCACGACATACAAACCGCTGCCGATAGCATGCTCGGCCATGGCAAACAGTACTACCTCAAGTCGAGCTTCCTGAAAGAGCTTACTCCGGAAGCGATCGAGGTCATCGTTGAATTCGCAAACCGCGGCATGGTTGGATCCTGGTTCCAGCATCTCGGTGGGGCCACCTCAAGAGTTGCCGCCGACGCCACCGCCTACGCGCATCGCGACGTCGCCTTCAATTTCGGCATTATGTATTTCAGTGAAGATCCCGCACAGAACGAGGCCAGCATCGCCGCAGTGCGCGAGTATTACAAGGCGATGGAGCCGCACATGGCCGGCTTCTATACCAACCTCAACGAGGATGACGAGAGAAAAACCTGGGGTAACTATGGTGAGAATTATCCGCGCCTTGTCGAGCTGAAGAACCGATACGATCCGACGAATCTGTTCCGGCTCAACGCGAACATCAAGCCAGATGTCTAGGAACGCTTATCATGCAGGCCGAGGAATCGCCCGCGACACGTGACCGCGGCAGACGCGACAGGAATACAAATCACTCTTTCGATAACGCGGACAAAGAGACGTATGCGTATCGCCACGCGAGTAATATCGCTGCAACCGTGAGCCCCACCACAAAGCCACCCCAGACATAGCTGGGCGGCGACTTGAAGGTCACTGCAGCCAGGTAGGCCAGTGGAAACGCGAGCACCCAGAAAGCAAAGGTGTTGATCGCCATCGGCAGCCGGGTGTCCTTATAGCCCCGTAGCGCTCCGGCTGCGCCGATTTGAATACCATCGGCCACCTGGAATATCGCCGCCATCAACAACAGGCTGATCGCGATACTCGTAACCGACGCGTCATTCGTATACAAACCCACGACCGCATGGCGGAATATGAGTAAGAACGCAGCAGAACACGTCATGAAACACGCACAGATCAGGATGCCGAGCGCGCCGCTGAATCTGGCAGCCTGCGCGTTACCGGCGCCCAGCGCATGGCCAACTCTGATCGTAATTGCCGCACTCAGGGCAAGTGGCACCATGAACATGGTCGCCGCAAAGTTGATCGCGATCTGATGCGCCGCGGCGATCGCCGCGCCGCGCGTTCCCATAAGAATCGAAACGGCATTAAACAACCCGGCCTCAGCGGTGATTGTCACCGCGATCGGCACTCCCAGGATCAGGATTTCCTTGAGGACGCTCGGCCGCAATGGCGCCACCCGCGAGAATATTCTTAGCGGTTTGTGGCGTGGGCTCAGCATCATATACGTCGCGAGAGCGATCATAATCAGCCACATCGTGATCGCGCTCGCCAGACCACAACCGGCAACACCAAGGGCGGGCGCGCCGAAATGCCCGAACATCAGCACATAGTTGAGAAACACGTTACAGATCAGTGACAAGATCGATGTAAACATGATCGGTCGTGTGTAGCCGATGCCCTCTGTCGTGAATCGCAACGCGAGGAAAACGAAAATCGCAGGCGCCCCGGGAATGATTGCAAGCACGTAACCTACTGTCAGGTCGCGAAAGCTCTCGTCCACTCCAATCACGACCAGCAGCGATTTGACTGTCAGGTGCGCGAGCACAATCAACAGCAAACCGAACGCGATGCCGAGGTACATCCCCTGACGCGTATATCGGCCGATCAGTTCGGGGTTTCCTGCGCCAAACAACCGCGCCGCGATTGGCGAGATCGCCATGAGCACCCCAAGGCACATCACAAAACCGAAAAACCAGATGCTGGACCCAACAGCGACGGCTGCCAGTGATTCGGCACCAAGACGACCCGCCATTACTACATCGGCGAATTGCATTCCGGCTATGGCGAGGTTATTAACGATGAGCGGCCCGGCCAGACGAAACAGTCCTCGGGTCTCTTCACGCCAGTTGCTGGTTCGCCACATTCGCCAAATGTATCCTATTCGTGGCTAAAACGGCTTCTACAATTCCCGAACAATGGCATAGACATGCCTTTGGGCCCAAAAACAATGCCGGAGGGTTCAGCTTACTTCTTGAGTTGGTGTAAAGTGCCCGGCGTAGCGGGTGTAAAATTCTAAACGGAGGCAAGTATGCTGCATGATGGTCGAGCTGTTCGAGTCGCGGTTATCGGGGGTTCCCGAATCCCGTTTTGCCGGTCGCACTCGATCTACCGGGATTGTTCAAACCAGGACTTGATGGCAGCTGCGCTGCAGGGTCTCGTCACCAAATACGACCTCATGGGGCAGACGCTTGGCGATGTTGCGCTCGGTGCAGTCATCAAGCACTCCAGAGACTGGAACCTCGCGCGCGAATCCGTCCTCGATTCGGGCCTGTCACCGCGCACGCCTGGCGTGGATCTACAGCGCGCCTGTGGAACAAGCCTTGAAGCCTGCGCAATGATCGCCAACAAAATCGCTCTCGGTCAGATTGACTCCGGTATTGCTGGCGGGACCGATACGGTCAGCGATCCGCCCATCGTTTACAACGACACGTATCGATCGATCATGCTGGATGTGTTTCGCGCGCGATCCGCGATGCAGCGCATTCTGCCCTGGTTCCGCCTGCGGCCATCGCACTTCAAGCCACTGTTTCCGGGAGTCACTGAGCCGCGCACGGGTCTTTCGATGGGTCAGAGCATGGAGATCACTGCCCAAGAGTGGAATGTACCGCGCGAACATCAGGACCAACTTGCGCTCGCGAGTCATGTCAAAGCGGCTGCCGCCTACGATGCCGGCTGGTACGAGGACCTGGTCATACCTTTTCTGGATTGCGATGAAGACAACAATATTCGTCGTGACTCGACATTCGAAAAACTTTCGACATTGAAGCCGGTATTCGGGAAAGGCGAAGACGCGACAATGACGGCAGGTAACAGCACGCCTCTTACCGATGGCGCAGCGGCTGTGTTGCTCGCTTCCGAGGACTGGGCGAACCTGAAGAACCTTCCAATTGCTGCGTACCTGACTTTTACAAAGGTCGCCGCCGTGAATTTCGTCAAGGACGAGGGGCTGCTGATGGCGCCGGCGTATGCTGTCTCCGACATGCTCAAAGCAGCGAACCTGCGACTGCAGGATTTCGACTTCTACGAAATTCATGAAGCGTTCGCATCGCAGACGATTGCAACCCTGATGGCGTGGCAATCAGAGAAATTTTGCCGCGATCGCCTTGGACGCAATCAGCCGCTGGGCCCGATCGACTTATCCAAGCTCAATGTCAAAGGTGGCAGTCTCGCGATGGGACATCCGTTTGCGGCTACAGGTGCGCGCATCGTGGCGACAATGGCCAAGCTGCTGAGCGAAAATGGCTCTGGTCGAGGACTCATCTCGGTATGTACCGCGGGCGGTATGGGCGTCGCCGCAATCATGGAGGCCGCGTAAGACCAGGAATAAGATCAGATATCTTTGTTTCTGCGACGCTGCATCGCGTCAAGCGCTTTGTCCAATCTCTCTTTGGCCTGGGCGGTTACGCCACCGCGCTTGTATTCGTCGACGACAAAAGACTCAACGCGCGAAACGATTTCATCCATGTCTGCGTCACCGAAGTGGTTTTCTTCAATGACCTCCGGAGGGGCGTTCTTGTACGCGCCGAACAGGTTGATCCAGCGCTCGCTTTGCTTGCCGACACCAACGAGCGTATAAAACTCGTTGCCGGGCTTGCCATCCTTTGTCTTGGCAAGACTAACGATACCTGCAATCAGGGATGCTGGAACCAGGATCAGGTCACGAGCGCCATCAACGATAAGCTTTACCTGCAACACGGCGACATCGCGTATCAAGGTCCAGCGAGGAGGCTGGCTGTTTTCACCCTCGGGAAGCATTTCCATAATCCACTTCGCTCAATAAAAGCCAATCGAGACAAGGGATTATAGACCTCCAACTGGCACACGAACGACCTTTCGTTTACTGTAACGCCGACTGAAATCAGTATTCGGATAAATGCCGACGTTCCAATCCTCGCCGCAGTATGAGCACGGGCTCCCGGAGTCTCTGGGCGTCCTTATCGTTAACCTGGGTACACCGGACGCACCAACGCCGGCGGCGGTACGCCGTTATCTCGGTCAGTTTCTCTCTGACCCGCGTGTCGTGGAACTTCCGCGGCCGCTCTGGTGGATTATTCTGCACGGCTTTATTCTGCGCGTGCGGCCGTCCCGTTCAGCCGAGGCGTATCAGAAAATCTGGACCGAGGACGGGTCCCCGTTGTTGCTTCACTCACAGGATATCGCCAGCGCGATAGGGCAACAGCTCTCGGCGCGCTTTTCGGGCTCGGTGAATGTCGAGCTCGGCATGTGTTACGGCAGCCCGTCGATTGAAACCGCCCTGAGCCGTCTGTACGAGCAGGGCGCGCGACGCATCGTGTGTTTGCCGTTGTACCCGCAATACTCGGGAACGACGAGCGGCTCCGTTTTCGACCTGGTGACAGCCGCTCTGAGCCGACGGCGCTGGGTGCCGGAATTCAGGTTCATCAACCACTATCATGACGCTCGCGGCTACATCGCCGCGCAGGCGCAGAATATTCGTGAGTACTGGGACGAGCACGGTCGCGGTAACAAGCTCCTGTTCTCTTTCCACGGCCTGCCGCAGGACAATCTGCTCAAAGGCGATCCATATCATTGCCAATGCCAGAAGACGGCGCGCCTCGTTGCCGAGTCGCTCGAACTCGCGGACGACGAGTGGCTCATCTCGTTTCAGTCCCGCGTTGGGCGTGCTGAATGGCTGCGGCCCTACACGGATGAGACGGTCATCGAACTCGGCAGCAAGGGCACACAACAGCTCGACGTCGTTTGCCCCGGTTTCGCCGCCGATTGCCTCGAGACCCTCGAGGAGATCGCGATGCAGAACGCGAAGTTTTTCGTGGACTCGGGCGGTGGCTCCCTTAACTACATTGCCGCACTTAATGCGCGCGACGATCATATTGCGTTTCTAACGCGCCTGATCGAGAAGCATGTCGGCGGGTGGCCCGAGTCCTCCACCGACTGGAGCGCCAGTGAAGCGGCTCGGGAGCAGGACAAGTCCCGAGAGCGCGCGTTGGCTATGGGTGCATCGCTGTGAGTGGTTTTGGCCGCTTTCTCGAATTCAGCGCGCGCACGCCCAACATCCTCGACTCTCTCGGGTACTACAAAATGCTTGGATTCACCGAACTGGAGATCGGTGACGTGTGGCCACACAAATACGCGGTAGTCAGCGACGGCGTGCTTTGCATTGGCCTGCACGATCGCGTGTTTGACGCGCCGGCAATTTCATTCGTGCAGCAGGACCTCGCCATACGCGCGCGATCGATGACCGACCATGGTTTCAATTTCAGCTTTATGCGCCTCGACGAGGATGTGTTCAATGAACTCGGTCTTGCGGACCGCGACGGGCACATGATCACGATGCTCGAGGCCCGGACGTTTTCTGGTGGCGATCAGTTCGACAACGATTCTGTTTGCGGCACCTGGTTCGAGTTGACCCTGCCGGCGCGTGACGCCGTTCGTTCAGCACGTTTCTGGGCATCGGTAGCCCCAAATTTGTTACGCATGCGCGAAGAACCCACAGCCCATATGCGCTTCGAGGCCGGCGGTGTGGCGATAGGCTTGTCGGAGAGTATTGCGCTTGATTCTCCATCTCTGAGTTTCAAATGCCACGACAAGGAAGCGTTGTCGGCCTTGATTGACAAACACGGCCTGGAACATCAGAAATTCCCGGGATTCGAAGGCGCTTTCGTTGCCCTCAAGGCTCCGGAAGGAACCATGCTGTATGCGTTCGACGAGGACTTTCTCGGCGAAACAATTGAAGTCGAAGAGTCCGACGACCTGAGTGAGTTCCCGCAATAACCTGAGCTGCGGTCGAGAATTTCAGCCGGCGTCCTTTTCGCGGCGAGGTTGATCCGGGCCCTCAAGCATCGTGGGTGGCCCCATGTTTTGAAGAACTTCTTCGAAAAGCTTGGGTCTGCCAACCGCGAAGCCCTGAATGAAATCAATGCCGTGGTCTCGCATGCGTTGAATGACCAGGTCGTTTTCGACATGCTCCGCGACCGTCGCAGCCTGCAATACTTTCGCGATTTCCGTCATCGAAGTAATAATCGCTTCCGACAGCGGATTCTCCAGAACGTCTCGCACAAATACACCATCTATCTTGACGTAATGAACAGGCAAATCCTTCAGGTACGCGAAGGAACAATACCCGGTGCCAAAATCATCCAATGCAAGCCGACATCCGAGTTTGCGAAGCCGCCGAATAAAACGCTGCGCGCGTTCCAGGTTCCTGACAACCGCCGTTTCTGTAATTTCGAAACAAATCGAATCTGGCGAGATCCCACTTTCCACGATGCTCTCTTCGATGAAGTTAAGAAAGTCGTCATCGGCGAGCGACTGTGCTGAGACGTTGATACTGAATCTGGCGAGGTTGACTTCCAACATGTTATCCGCAGCCGCGAGTTGATCGAGCGTGTTCTTGATGACCCAACGATCGATCGCCGACATCATTTGATAGCGTTCCGCCGCAGACATGAACTTTGCCGGCGGCAGGGCATGATCGTTGTCGTCGAGCATTCTCACGAGAATCTCGTAGCGGTCCGGGCCGTTTTCGTCGCTTAGTGAAACGATTGGCTGGGCATGCAGAACAAATCGATTTTGGATCAGTGCGTACTGCAGATGGCTGACCTGATCCAGGTCGCTGCGGCGCTGCGCAATACTGGCATCAACATCGCGAAAAACCACATATCGATGGCCACCGCGATCTTTTGCCGATCGCGCCGCGATTTCCGCCGTATTCAGTGCCGCAGAAGAACTGGAGGCGACATCCGGTATCAAGACAATGCCGATACTAACCGAGATTTCAATGGCAACGCCTTCATATTCGACATCGTCCCCCGCAACCACCTCCAGAATACGTTCGGCTTTCTCGATCGCGCTGTTTTCTTCGCACCCCCGCACGAACAAGCCGAATCTATCACCGGACAGATGAGATACCGCATCGCCGCTGTTCGCATGCTCGTCGATCAGCTCACTAACCCGGCGAATGACCTCGTCGCCCGCCATATGACCGTAGTTATCATTGACAACATGCAGCTTATCCACGTCGACGTATAACAGTGCGTGCGACTGCTCAGGATTGCGTTGTAACGTATTGTCGATGTAGCCAAGCAGGCCATGCCGGGAGTAATGCTCGCTGCTAAGCTGATCAGCCGTTCGTGTCAGCGTACGAATCTTGGCGCAGATCGCCCGAGCCAGTCGCACCTGCTCTCTCGAGAATCGGGCCGGCCCCATCAGCACAAAGACACCGATGACGTCGTCTCTGGCGTTGATGATCGGGGAGCACAACACTTTGGGATGGCTGTGTTGAAGACCCGCAACAACTTTGGTTGTGATATTGGCGTCAGACAAAAGCGCTTTTCGATGCATCTTGGCCGTCGATATGAGCGACCCCAGCGTGGTCATGACGGCTTTGGATGTCGCCTCATCTTCGAGCAGATGCGCCGGGCAAGTCTCTTGTATTCCAAGGTTCGGTAGTACGACGGCGGCCAGCTCGACTTTGAAATGGTCCGCAGCAAGCTGTAGCACGGAGCGAAGGATGTCGTGCGGGCCGGCGCTCGCATCCAACTCATCCATTTGTACGAGCAGCTTCAGGCCCTTCCTTCCTTCAGCGGTCATGCGCCGAACCGATGACAACTCCGCGTTGATCGCGAGTTGCCGATCTATGCAATTGATGATGGGCCCGATTTCAGCGTGGGCAAACTCAAAACTCATCGGGTTGGACGCATCAATCTGGATGCTGACCGTGCCGATTGCCGGGTCACTGTTCTCGCCATCCAGATAGAAAACGTACACATAGTTTTTGTTGCTCAAGCGCTCGCAGAAGCCCGGCCCAGGGAGGCGCTCTCGCAGGAACGGCGAAACCGTCCAGAAGTCGGCAGCGTTTGAGTCGGGGCCGGCCCAGACCAGCTGACCGGCGCCATCATGAATCGCCACAGACAGAACATTGCCGAGAACGTCGACGATCTGTCGCGCGAATAGCGTGATCGAGCCGGTATCGAGGTATTTGGCGATTTTCCTGGCGCGCATGCAGGTTCCGATGAAATTGACCGGTACCCATACGCTATCGGCGGGACGGGTTGATTCTTGAGGATTGGTGGGATTCGCAGCCGCTTATGCAGCTACTGGAGCTCCCTCAGCAAGCTCATCGTTCGTCCGAGGTACGATCGCCCGAACAGATTCAGATGATTCAGGACATGGTACAGCTGGTACAGCTTCAATCGCTGTTCGTGTCCCGGCGCCATGGGCCAGCTCGCCTCGTATGCAGCGTAAAACGCTTTGCCAAATCCGCCGAATAGCATCGTCATCGCAATGTCCGACTCACGATCACCATAATGGACCGCCGGGTCGAAAATCACGGGTTCTCCAGCAACGCTGCCCCAGTTGCCGCCCCACAGATCGCCATGCAGCAGTGACGCGACTGGCGTATAGCCCGCAAACAGTTCGGCCAGCCGCTCAGCCAGTTTGCCGCCTGGGCCGTTTATGTCGGCGCCGTAGCCATTCGCCGTAGCAAGCCCGAGTTGAAACTCGAGCCTGTGAACTCGGAAGAATGCGATCCAGTCATCGGACCACGTATTGAACTGCGGCGTCGGCCCAATCGTGTTGTCGCGAAACCAGCCAAAGCGATCGGCAGTGTGCCGATGCAGCTTCGCCAATCGCTCACCGAGCAGACGTTCTGTTGCCGTCGTTGGAGCATCGAATGTGAAGCGTTCAAGCGCGAGAAAACTTTCGCCGTTTTCGATACCACAACCCAGAATCTCGGGAACGCGAATCGCCTGCGCTGACTTGAGTTCTCTAAGACCGTCGGCCTCCGCCTCGAACATCGCCAATGCGGACTCGGGGCCGGTTTTTCGAAATTCATTCCTAATCGCGGCTCAGATCCGATATTCGTTCGGCCTGCCGCCGCAACGCCGTACCAATATCCGCCTCATCAAACAATGCATTGATATCACCGAGCTTTGGCGGTGATCGTTGCAGCAAGGATTCCGCGTCGTCTATCGGCGCATCACAGGCAATGCCGGTGAGCCTGCGCGCCAACATGGCGTCCTCGCGATGCGTCTCGAGCTTCTCACCCAGTGTCTTGGAGCCACGCACATTCACTTCATGAACTTTATCGAGGTTGTCGTAAATGCTCTCGAGGCTGCCGAAACGCTCGAGCAACACTGTGGCAGTCTTCTTGCCAACTCCGGGAACGCCCTTGATGTTGTCGACGGCATCACCCGCAAGCGCCAGAAAGTCAGCGATTTGCTCGGGCCAGACGCCGAAAACTTCCGGCACTCTCTCGTAAGCAATTTTTCCCTTGCCTGCAAAGTCCCAAAATATGTCTTCCTCGGTCAGCAGTTGTGCAAGATCCTTGTCACGCGTGACGATCGTCGAAGGGCGACTGACTGAGCGACCGTGCTCGACAAGCGTGCCGATCAGATCATCAGCCTCGTATCTTGGGCTGCCCCACTCCATCAATCCGAGCGCGCGAGTGAACCGGCGGCATTGCGCAAATTGTCGCTTTAACTCTTCTGGCGCCGGATCGCGATTCGCTTTGTATTCCGGGTAGATATCGGTGCGAAAAGACTTCGACAAGCTTTCGTCAAACAATACGGCAACATACTCCGGATTGACCTGCTCCATGAAGTCACCGAGGAATCGGCAGTAGCCGTAGAGTGCATTTATTGGATGGCCTTCACCGTCGACCATGTCGTCGGGCATCGAGTAGTAGGCCCGAAACACATACACGCTGGCGTCAATGAGATATTGCATTACCGGCAAGTATAGCTGCAAGAACACGCGAACGCGGTGCTTGCTTCACTCAGGTTAATGGGGACATTCCTGTTTTAGCGCGCTAAAACAGGAATGTCCCCATTAAGTTTGCGGCCCTCGCCGCTATTCGTGGAAGTGTACGTCTACGATCTCTGCGCCATCGGCAAGATGGTCGGAAAGTCTTGCGTGTAACGGGCTCGAGCGCGGAATGTGCGCGAGCAGGTACTGCATCTGATCGGTAAGGACACGACGCCCTTTGAGATAGATGTACTCTGCGTAAGTTGGTGTAAACGGCACTGCAATCAACTGCATCGCCGCCTGCTCCGGTGTCCGGCCACCTTTGTAGTTGTTACAGCGACGACAGGCCGTCGCAACATTGTTCCAGGTATCACCGCCGCCGCGCGAAATCGGCGTGATGTGATCGCGCGTCAGGTCACGGGTCGGATAACGCATTGCACAATACAGGCACAGGTTCGCATCGCGCTTGAACAGCGTACGGTTATTCAGCGGCGGAACGTATTTGTCGCGGTCGCGGGAAAGACCCTGGCTCGTGCCATGCGTGGCGATGATTGAATTGACACCGACCTTGCTGCGAGTGCCGTCATAGCTGCTGTATCCGCCGAAAACCGTATAGAGAAGCGTTCCGGTTTGATAGGCAACCTGGTCGGCATGATACAGCCGGACGGCCTCCCGGTAGTCAATCCACTCGAGTGGCATCCCAGCTACATCCGTTCGCAACACCTGCTGCGAGATATCGGAAACGATTCCTGCAAGCATCGGCTTATCCCGTCGCGCCCTGCGCGATTCATGCCCTCATAGTTTGCCGATCACGCGTCAAAAAGCAACACGATTCGTCACAAAGCTTTAAAGACGGCATCGAGGCTATCTTTGGCGTCCCCGAACAACATTCGCGTGTTTTCTTTAAAGAACAGCGGGTTTTGAACGCCCGCATAGCCGGTAGCCATGCTGCGTTTCATAACAATCGTTATCTTGCCTTTCCACACCTCGAGCACAGGCATACCCGCGATTGGGCTATCCGGCTCCTCCTGGGCGGATGGATTGACGATATCGTTGGCACCGATAACGATCGTTACATCAACATCGGGGAAGTCTTCGTTGACCTCGTCCATCTCGAAAACGATGTCGTAAGGTACCCTTGCTTCGGCCAGAAGCACATTCATATGACCCGGCATGCGTCCGGCAACCGGATGAATACCGAAACGAACGTTAATGCCCTTTGCACGCAGCGCACCCGTGATTTCGTTTACGATGTGCTGCGCCTGGGCGACGGCCATGCCGTATCCCGGTACGATCATGACTTCTTTCGCATGCGCGAGCAGTGCCGCCATTTCGTGGGCTTCGATAGGAACGACTTCTCCCTGCTCCGCGTCACCACCTGACGCGACTGTGCCGCCGCCGGTGCCGAAGCCTCCTGCGATCACGGCGAGGAACTTGCGATTCATCGCACGGCACATGATGTAGCTCAGGATGGCACCACTCGAACCGACAAGCGCTCCCGTGACGATCAACAGATCGTTACTGAGCATGAATCCCGTCGCCGCCGCCGCCCAACCCGAGTAACTGTTCAGCATCGACACGACTACCGGCATGTCCGCACCACCGATCGCCATCACCATGTGAATGCCGAACAGCAAGGCAATCGCCGTCATAATCATCAGCGGTTCGAGCCCACCGCCGGCGGCGGACTGCAAAACGAACTCCCGACCAAACCAGATTGCGCCGATCAAGAGGCCGAGGTTGAACAGGTGACGCCCTGGCAAGGTCATGGGCTTACCGCCGATGCGGCCGCTGAGCTTGCCGAACGCAATGACCGACCCCGAGAACGTCACAGCGCCGATGAGGATGCCGACGTAGATCTCGATGTCATGGATCGTGTGTTCAATACCCTCGAAATGCGCGTCCGGATCCATGAAGCTGGCGAAGCCGACCATGACGGCGGCAAGACCGACCAGGCTGTGAAGGATTGCGACGAGCTCCGGCATCTGTGTCATTTGCACTCGACGTGCCAGAACCAGACCAATACTGCCGCCAATCAGTAACGCAACTAGCAGGATGACGTACTGCTGTGTAACGACACCGAGTATCGTCGCCAGCAGCGCAATCGTCATGCCTGCTATGCCATACCAATTACCGCGGCGGGCCGTTTCCGGATTGGAAAGACCGCCAAGGGCAAGAATGAAGAGTACCGTCGCAGCGATGTACGACATGGTTACGATGCCAGCGCCAATCATGTCGACCTCACTTCCTGAACATTTCGAGCATGCGACGCGTGACGGCAAATCCGCCCGCGATATTGATGCTCGTAATCAATATCGTGGCTGCAGCAATCCACATAATCACCGTGTCTGCCGAACTGATCTGCAACAGTGCGCCGATAACGATAATGCTCGAGATCGCATTGGTCACACTCATCAGAGGCGTGTGCAATGCCGGCGTGACATTCCAGATCACCATGTAACCAACGAAGCAAGCGAGCACAAATACCGTGAAGTGCGCCATGAAGGACGGTGGTGCGACAGCACCAAGCCCCAGCAATGCCAGTGCGCCAACTGCAACCATGATAATCGGGCCGGCGACGGATGGCTTGTGCTCCACCGGTTCGGGCATGGGTGGCACTTCTGCCGCTTGTGGCGGTGCCGCGGAGAGCGTCGGCGCAGGCGGCGGCCAGGTCGTCTCGCCATCCTTGCACACAGTGGCACCCCGTATGACCTCGTCCTCCATATCGACGACGATATTGCCATCCTTCTCAGGGCTGAGTTCGACCAGCAGATGGCGTAGATTCGTCGCGTACAGCTGACTTGATTGCGCGGCAAGCCGGCTTGGCAGGTCCGTGTAACCAATGATCGACACACCATTCCGCTGCACGACCTTGTCCGCCTCGGTCAGCTCGCAGTTGCCACCCGTTTCCGCCGCAAGGTCGACAATCACACTGCCGTCTTGCATCAGACCGACCATTTCAGCAGTCACAAGCCTCGGTGCGGGCCGGCCGGGGATAAGCGCTGTTGTGATTATGATGTCGACCTCTTTGGCCTGCTCGGCAAACAGCGCCATCTCAGCCTTGATGAACTCATCGCTCATCACCTTGGCATATCCGCCTTCGCCGCTGCCATCCTCGTCATCGAAGTCCAGCATCAGAAACTCGGCGTCCATGCTCTCGACCTGTTCCTTAACTTCCGGGCGTGTATCAAAAGCTCGCACAATGGCGCCCATGCTCTTTGCGGCACCAATCGCCGACAGGCCCGCTACACCGGCGCCAATCACCAATACCTTGGCAGGTGGAATCTTGCCGGCCGCCGTGATCTGGCCCGTAAAGAAACGGCCGAAGTGCTGTGCCGCCTCGACGACGGCGCGGTAGCCGGCAATATTTGCCATCGAACTCAGGGCATCCATTTTCTGCGCACGGGAAATTCGCGGTACGCTGTCCATGGACATAGCCGTAGCGCCACTTGCGGTCAGTTGCTTGAGCAGGTCAGGGTTCTGACCCGGCGCGAGAAAGCTGATCAGCGTCTGGTCCGGCCGAAGCAAGCCTGCCTCGTCGCCCTCGGGCGCACGCACTTTGAGAATCAAGTCTGATCGCGCCCACAAGTCATGCGCCGATGCGACGAGCTCACATCCTGCCGCCGCATAGGCCTCGTCAGAAGAGCTGGCGGCGACGCCCGCTCCCTCTTCTACTGCCACGCTGAAACCCATTTCGATGAGTTGTGACGCGACGTCAGGTGTCGTTGCAACTCGTCGCTCACCCGCGTGAATCTCTCTTGGTACACCGATTTTCATTGGCCAGCCTCCGACGGAACCGGCGTACTCTATCAATATTGGGAGGCCGCGCACAGATAGTGCGCAAGCGGATAGTACTTATCTCGCAGATATCAGTCGCGTGTTGTCATGCGCGGCTTGTCCCCGACCCGGTCACGCAAGCGTTTGCGCTGATCGGGCGTCAGATTACGGTAGCGATCGCGCAGTTGCTGACGCCGTTCCACAGGCATCCGCTGATAGCGACGGTAGTTGTCCCGAATGTGTTTTTGCTGCGCCGGCGACATGCCGCGATACTGCTCATAGCGATTTCGAATCTGAGATCTGCGCTCGGGAGGCAGGTCGCGCCACTGCTTGAAACGCTTCTGCGCGCCGCTGCGCTGTTCCGGCGTCATCCTGGACCAGCGATCAGCGCCCATCGACAACCTTGTCTGCCGCTCTGGCGCCAGGTTGTCCCAGTTATCCGAAAAACCGCTCAGCACGCGCTGCTGCTCTTCGCTTAACGTGTCCCACGCGACGCCTGCTTCGTCCGCCACTGCAAGACTGGCGAACAAGATCATCGCAATAGCCAAAATAGTTTTAACTTTCATCTGTCGTCTCCGCCGATTCTTCACCTTGCGGTACGGGATCGCTCCGTTCCTCTGCGTCGGCCGTGACCGGTTCGTCAAAAATCAACCAATCTTCGTCCGACTCCTCCCATAATCCCAGGTACTCAAGAAACTCCGCATCGGGAATCTCATCGTCTGCAGCGAGTACCAGGCTGCAGCCCATCAATAAAGAACCCAGCAATACGGTCTTCTTAACCGACATCGCCGTTCGCTTCCGAAGCCACTGCATCAAGCAGCACATAAAACTCGAGATCCTCAAACATCTCGAAGCTGTCTTCCTCGAGCAACATCTCAAAATCGGACGCCGTTACAGGTTCAAGTTCATCAACCTGCGGTCCGCGCATCACGACGACGGTTACGACAGCTGCCGCTGCCACTCCGGCCGCCGGGACCCATCGGCCCCATTTCACCGTGTCTGCGGACCCCTGCAATTCAGCTAATGCCTGATGCCGGCCCCGGTTAAGGCGCGACAACGTCGCCGCATCGAGTTGCTCGACGCTGTCATCGAAAAGCTCTTTCGCCTGGTTCGCGATTTGCTCGTTTTTGCCTGGATCATTCATTACCAGTGATCTCCCAACTTATCCCGCAGCACATGCACGGCCCGGGAATAATGTGTTTTGACGCTGCCCTCCGAGCACCCCATTGCAACGGCGGTTCCTGCAACATCAAGTCCTTCAAACGTCCGCAGCATGAATGCTTCGCGCTGTCTGCCCGGAAGCTCGCGTATCGATACCTCCAGGCGCTGCATTGCCTCATGCGTCTGCAACTCATCGTCCGGCGACCGCCCTGCCGGATCCGGCGTGTTAGCGACAACATCGTAATCGTCTTCGCCCGACCGACCGCGTCCAAACCACACCATGACACGGTTCCTGACCTTTTGACGACGATGCCAGTCACGAACTCCATTTTGCAGAATCCGGTAAAAAAGTGGTGCCCATTCGTCGCCCGGACGACCCGCATAGTTGCGTGCCAGTTTGATCATCGCATCCTGCACCAGATCAAGCGCCTCGTCACGATCACGGACCGCGATCTCGGCAATGCGCAGCGCGCGCCGCTCCACTTCAGCCAGGAACTGGTTGAGTTGCCGTTCGCGTTGCAGCGTCTTTGCTCCCCTCGATTGCTCGCGGGTGCACGATACCGCAAAAACACCAGCGTAAGCGTTCATGCGGTACGACTCCATGTCGACAAGCGCGCAAGATCCATCTTTTCAGTCCTCTTAACTCCACCACGCGGTGATCTACCGTGTCACACTTATATAACGCCCGGGCAGGAGCCCGGTTGACACGTTTTGCCTGACTTGAAGCTCTGCATTATGTTACATCACAGTGTTGCTTTTTGATTTCGATGCCAAGTAAAGCCTTGTTTTTAAACGCATTCCCGTGAGCGGCTCGCGCATCCTCAAGGTTGCCGTCAGCGTGCCGCTATCGCGCGAGTTCGACTACCTGCCGCCCAGCGGCGAATCTCCTGCTGCCCCGGGTAGCCGGGTCCTCGTACCTTTTGGGCGGCGCCAACAGGTCGGCGTCGTCGTGGCTCACGCCAGCGACAGCGACCTGCCTGCGTCGAAAATACGTCGTGCTATCGCAACGCTCGATGACAAGCCGCTGCTGTCTGCTGACGACTTGTGGTTCGTTCGCTTTACGAGCGACTACTACCACCATCCGATTGGTGAAGTCGTTGCGGCTGCCCTGCCGGCATTGTTGCGTCAGGGCAAGGCTCTGCATCCTACGGTGACCGTCATCGCCATCACCGACGCAGGGGAAGGTGCCGACGTCGAGGCGTTATCGAAGCGCGCCCCTCGCCAGGCGGAGCTACTCGAGATTCTCCGTGATGCAGGAGGCAACGGGGTCGACGTGGAGTCTTTGACCGAATCCGTGCCGAATTGGCGCCGTGCCGTGAAGCCGCTGCTCGAGAAGGGCTTTGTGACTCGTTTTGAAGCGTCGATGGACGCGACGGACCCTGCCTCTGGCGAGCCTGCCGCACCGGGCCCTGAACTGAATGACCATCAGCGCCGCGCGCTCGACGCCATCCGCGAGCAGCCCGGCTTCGGCGCGTATCTGCTCGATGGCGTTACGGGTAGTGGCAAAACCGAGGTCTACCTGCGACTGATGCGGGATGTCCTCGGCGACAATGAGCAGGTACTCGTTCTCGTTCCCGAGATTGGCCTGACGCCGCAACTCGTGTCCCGTTTATCAAGTCGACTAAGTGTAGAACCGACAATCCTACATTCCAGGCTGACAGATCTGGCACGGCTTCATGCATGGCGCAACGCCCGATCGGGCTCGGCAAAGCTTATCGTCGGAACCCGATCCGCTGTATTCACACCGCTGCCCGATGTTGGACTGATCGTCGTCGATGAGGAACATGACCACTCCTTCAAGCAACAGGAGGGGCTGCGTTATTCCGCCCGCGACCTGGCGATTGCCCGTGCCAAACATTGCAACATTCCGATCGTACTCGGTTCGGCAACACCTACCCTAGAAGTACTGCAACACTGTCGGACCGGTAACTTCAGACGACTCGTGTTGCCCGAGCGCGCGGGCGGGGCCAGGCCACCGAACTTCCGGCTTGTCGACCTGAGTCGCGCGGCCACAAGCGATGGCTTGAGCGAACCTCTGCTGGATGCGATCAAACGCCACTTGTGCGCGGACGGGCAAGTGTTGATATTTCTCAATCGTCGCGGATTTGCGCCGACGTTGATCTGCTCAAGCTGCGGTCACGTTGCAGAATGCAGCCGCTGCGACTCACGTATGACCGTGCACGCACGAGACCGGCAACTGCGCTGTCACCACTGCGGCGCGCATCGGCTGCTTGATGAACTGTGCTCCGCTTGTGGCGCAGCGGTCAAACCGCTGGGCGAGGGCACGCAAAGACTCGAGGACGCGTTACGGGGGCGCTTCGCCGCCTATCGAATCGAACGCATCGACAGCGACAGCACCCAGAAGAAAGGGTCGATCGATCAGGCGCTGGCGCTCGCCGAACGAGGCGACGCAGACATCCTCGTGGGCACGCAGATGCTCTCGAAAGGACACCATTTTCCAAAGCTGACGTTGGTCGGTATCGTCAATGCCGATCAGGGATTGTTTGGCACCGACTTCCGCTCGGGTGAACGGCTCGCGCAGTCCATCATCCAGGTTGCGGGTCGCGCTGGCCGCGAAAACCGACAGGGCGAAGTCATCATACAGACTGCGTATCCCGCCAATCCTTTCTGGCAATGTCTGATCGACGGCGGTTATGCGCAAGTCTCATCTGATGCGCTTGCAGAGCGCGAGGAGACGCGTTGGCCGCCGTTCACGAGACTGGCTTTGATTCGTTCCGCGGCGCACAGGCAAATCGATGCACACGCCTTTCTCGACATTGCGCGGCAGCGTATTGAGGTACAGCATATCCAGCACCTGCGCGTTCTCGGGCCCGTCAACGCACCGATGGCTCGCAAGGCGGGCCGTTATCGTGCCCAGTTGCTCTTGCAAAGCAGCGACCGCAAGGCTCTGCATGCCGTCCTCAACAGCCTCCGCCCAACGTTGGAAAACGAGCCTGCCGCGCGCAAGGTTCGCTGGTCGATTGACGTAGATCCGATCGAGTTGTTTTAGCCGACAGCATCATCTATTCACTGTAGAATTGCCGCCTCGCAAATCCGGTCCCCCGCATAAATGAAGTCGATAGTCACGCAACTCCTGCAAGACGCCCTGGCAAACCTGCCAGAGCTCGCTGATGTAATCGCCGGCATTTCGGTCGAAGCAACGATCGAGCGCACACGTGATGCAAGCCACGGTGACTTCGCCAGCAACGTTGCAATGCGGTTGGCGAAAGCGGCCGGCGTGAATCCGCGCGAAATTGCCGCGAACATCGTCGCGCAACTCCCCGACGGCGATCAGGTAGACAAGGTAGAGATAGCAGGCCCGGGGTTCATCAATTTTTACCTGAGTGCCGCGGCCTTCCACAACGAACTCCGAACCATGCTCGATCAAGGCGGCTGTTACGGCCGACAGGAAGCCAGGAAAAAGCCGCGTATCTTGCTGGAGTTTGTTTCTGCGAACCCTACTGGCCCGCTGCACGTCGGGCATGGCCGGCACGCGGCATTTGGTGCAACCGTGGGCAATCTACTGGAGGCCACAGGCTACCCGGTTGAGCGTGAATACTACGTCAACGACGCCGGCCGACAGATGGATATTCTCGGTGTCAGCGTTTGGTTGCGCTGGCTTGAAACACAGGGCACAAAGATCCCGTTTCCCGAGGCTGGTTATCGCGGCGCCTACATATGCGATATCGCTTCTGCCATCGACACCGGCGGCATCGCGGTTGTCAGCGCAGAACGCCTGACGGACGGCCTGCCCGACGGTGACCAGGAGCTGGTGATCGAGGCGCTCATCGCCAAAGCAAAGGACGTGCTGGGCGCGGATGGCTTCGATCAAATTCGCCAGCAATCGCTCGAATCGATCCGTGCTGATATTGAAGATGATCTCGCAGAATTCGGTGTCACATTTAATCACTGGTATTCCGAGCAGAGTTTGACGACGAGCAATCGTATCGACGACGCGCTGGCTGTGCTCAAAGAACGCGGCATGCTGTATGAAAAAGACGGCGCCACGTGGTTTCGCGCCACAGACTTCGGTGACGAGAAAGACCGTGTCGTTGTGCGCGAAAACGGCAACAAGACGTATTTTGCGTCTGACATCGCCTATCACTTCGACAAGCGTGAGCGCGGTTTCGATCATTTGATCGATATCCTCGGCGCGGACCACCACGGTTACGTTACACGGGTCCAGGGCGGCCTTGCGGCAATGGGCTATGCGGCCGACGATCTCGAAGTGGAGCTTATGCAGTTCGTCGCCCTGTATCGGGGTAACGAGCGAATGCAGATGTCAACGCGCTCGGGCGAGTTCGACACCTTACGAAAACTGCGTGCTGAGGTCGGCAACGATGCGGCGAGATTCTTCTATGTATCAAGATCCAACGATCAGCACCTCGATTTCGATCTTGACGTCGCCAAGTCCGAGTCAAACGACAACCCGGTGTATTACATCCAATACGCGCACGCACGCATCGCAAGCGTATTTCGGCAGCTGGAGGAACGGTCGCTCAAACAGGATGCGGTCAAGGGCCGCGAAAACCTGGCGCTGCTGACCGAACCACAGGAGAAGGCGCTGATGACGACACTCAGCCGATACCCTGAGGTTATCGAGCTGGCGGCAAACAACCGCGCACCGCAACACCTCGTTCACTACCTTCGGGACGTTGCGAATGACTTCCATACGTATTACAACGCCCACGCGTTCATTGTTGACGATGACAAACTGCGCGACGCAAGGCTCGTGCTGATCACGGCGGCGAAAATCGTTATCGCCAACGGACTATCGATTCTTGGCGTCTCCGCGCCGGAGACGATGTAGTGGCGAAGCGCAAACGACGCCGTTCGACTCGCACACAGAAGAGTCAGGAGTATCCGGGCTGGCTGTGGATGTTGTTTGGATTGTCACTCGGACTATCGGTCGCTTTCGCCGTATATGTAAAGGATCGGCAACCATCGAATACCGCAGCAGCGACCGCGCCCCAACCAGCCAGCTTGCAACGCGCGCTGGATGAAAACGGCGAGAATTCGACAAGTGAGGCTGCCGACGAGGAACCGGCCGGAAAACGCTTCACGTTTTACGACATGTTGCCGAACTTCGAGGTCATCATTCCCGAGCAAGAGCCCGATGTCGCCGCTGACGTCGAGCCCAAGGCGGTCCTGCAACCGGGACTGTATGTGCTACAGGCCGGATCGTTCTCGGCCTACGCTGACGCCGATCGACGCCGCGCTCAACTCGCCTTGCACGGCATCGAGTCGAAGATTCAGCGCGTGATGATCGATGACAAGACCTATCACCGCGTGCGTATTGGCCCGACCAGTGACCTCAATGAACTCAATTTGCTGCGCAGCCGCCTGCGCACAGCGCAGATCGATGTACTGCGCATCAGGCTCGGTGATTAATTCTTCCCGAACGATTGCTGTTCTGGTATTCGCCGCACTGGCCGGCTGCTCGACAACTCCACCCGAAGAGCAAGCTGTCGCCGTTGAGGTAATCGCGCCCGCGGAACCTGGAGCTGATGTGCCAGCCGCGCCGCCGACCCCGGACAAGAGTTCCCTCAGAATCCGCTTCGCGTCTGTCGGTGACATGATGTTGGGTACGGACTTTCCCGAAAACCACCTCCCTGACGATGACGGTGTGAGCTTTCTCACCGCCGTAACACCCGCGCTGTCCGCAGCCGACATCGCATTCGGCAACCTTGAGGGCGTACTCGTCGACGGTGGCGAACCTGCCAAGCAATGCAAAAACCCGAGCGCGTGTTATTTGTTTCGCTCACCAACACGCTACGCAAAGTATTACCGCGCTGCGGGTTTCGACGTACTAAGCCTCGCCAACAACCACGCGCGCGATTTCGGCGAAGAGGGCCGAACCTCGACGATGCAAGCGCTCGACGCCGTGGGCATTCATCACTCGGGTCGTGAGGGAGACTTCGCAAGTTTCGAGACGAACGGCCTGAACGTAGCGGTCCTGGCCTATGCCGTGACAAAAGAATCGAACATGATGCTCGATTACGAACTCGCCAAGACAACGGTTGCTGAATTTGCAGCGACGCATGACATTGTCGTCGTTACCTTTCATGGCGGTGCGGAAGGCGTGGACGCAATAAATCTGCCGTTCGGCGAAGAAGAGTACTTCGGGGAACCGCGGGGCGATGTTGTCTTGTTCGCACGATGCATGGTGGATGCCGGTGCCGATCTTGTGCTCGGCCATGGCCCGCATGTTGTGCGGGCCGCCGAACGCTACAGGGACCGCCTAATCGCCTACAGCCTTGGCAACTTCGCAACGTATTACGGCATCAGTGTTGCCGGCATCAAAGGTATCGCACCGATACTAATCACAACGCTCGATGGCAACGGCCGTTTTGTCGAGGGCGAAGTCATCTCGACGATCCAACTCCGTCCCGATGGTCCGAGCATCGACGAGAACCATCGCGCACTAAACCTGATGCGCGGCCTGAGTATCGAAGACTTCGGTGAACCCGGCCTCCGCTTCGAACCCGACGGCAAGATCGTACCGGCAGAACGCAAGCCTGTGGGAGGGGGTTTCATCCGGTGACGGAGGACGGTGGGCGGGAAGCCGCTACCCCTAGGGCACGTAGTCATCGGAAGTAAAGCGCAGCGCAGCGAGCCATGCAGATGAGTGGCTTCCCGGCCGCCGCCTTCGGGCAGACATCCCGCCCGTAGGCTAGTCTTCAGCTGTAACGCTCTTAAAATCCACACCCAGCGATCGCAATTTTCGGTACAGGTGCGTGCGTTCCATGCCGACTCGCTTGGCGAGTTGCCCAACCTTGCCGTTACACAATACGAGTTGTTGCTGCAGATAGGCGCGCTCGAATTGTTCACGTGCTTCGCGCAATGGCAATGAGAGCAGGTCCTGCTTGACTAACGGCTCGTCTGACGTCGCGTCCGAACTGATTTCGGACTCGACTTCATCAAGCGAAATATCCGCGTCGGAACCGGACAGCAACAACCGCCGCACGAGGTTCTTTAGTTCGCGGATATTGTCCGGCCAGGGATAGTTGCGGAGTCGATTTTGTGCCGCAACGCTGAAACGGCGGAACGACAATCCCTCGGCGTCGACCAGCTTGTCGACGTAATACGTAAGGAGCTCGGGAACGTCTTCAGAATATTCCCTAAGCGGTGGCACCCTGAGACTCAATACACTCAGGCGCGCGACAAGGTCGCGGCGTAGCGAACCATCTTCGATCCTGGATTCTTGGTCGGTGGCAATCGTTGCGACAATTCGCGCCTTGAGACTCACGGGCTCGCTGCCAGCGACTCGACGGTATATGCGATCCTCCAATACCGCCAACAGGATTTTTTGGGCTGTCCCATTAAGATCGGACAGTTCATCTATGACCAGCGTGCCTTTGCCCGCGCGCTCGAACGCGCCGGCATGAATCTCTCCCGCCTCCTCCCGGCCGAGCAGCTGCTCTTCCGCATTGCCCTCCGTTAGTGACGCGGCAGTCACGCTAATCAGTGGCTCGTCGGCGCGACGACTCAGGGCATGCAAATAGCGCGCGAACGCACCCCGCCCGGTGCCCGCCTCTCCGCTCAGGAGCACACACTCGTCATGCTCTGCGTACTGCTGAACTTTCTCCCTGAGGGACTGCATGAGTTCGCTACGACCGACCGGGGCCAACAGCGACGGCAACATGCGGCGCGAACTCGACGGCCCTTTGTTCACTGAATCGAGGGCCGCTTCGACGGTTCTCAGGAGTTTTGCGAGTGACAACGGTTTCTCGACAAAATCAAATGCACCAAGACGTGTTGCCTCCACGGCCGTGTCGACTGTGCCATGACCCGACATGATCACCACCGGGCACAACAGATCACCACCGTCTGACCACTCTCGAAGCAACGTGATGCCGTCTGTATCGGGCATCCAGATATCCAGCAGGATCAGATCGAATTTTTTCTGCTCCCGAGCGTCGCGTGCGTCCGCAGCATTTCCGGCCGCAGTCACCTCGTAACCCTCGTCAGACAGGATTTCCTGAATCAAGGCTCGAATATCGGCCTCATCATCAACTACCAGCACACGAGAACCGCTCACGCCTTTTCCCTCCTCTTGTCAGCGCGTCGAGGCGATTTCGTAATAGTCGCCTCACGTGCCGCTTCATTGATCGGCAAACGAATACTGATCACAGCACCGCCCTCCGTATGGTTGTATGCCCGAATCGAACCAACATGCTCCTCAACCAGTTTTTTGACAATCGCGAGGCCAAGGCCGGTACCTTTCGGCTTTGTCGTAACATACGGATCGAACACCTGGCTTAACGAGCCTTCCGTGAATCCGGGCCCATTGTCTTCAACTTTGATTTGTACAACATCAACGCCATCAAACTCGGCAGCACTGACATGGACATCAATCCGCCCGTTATCGGTGTTATCGAGCGCCTCTGTCGCATTGCGAATCAGATTGTGCAAAATCTGTCGCATGCGACCGATGTCAGCTTCAATCATCGGCATGGTTGGGTCTGATGTCAGTACGATCTCGATACCGCTTTCTTGCGCGCGGTAAAGATCCACAACCTCGTGCACGAGCTTGTCCATGTCGAACCTGCCGAGCTCGATGTCCGGAGCTCGCGCATAATCGCTGAAGGCGTTGACCATCTCCTTCATCGCTTCGACCTGTTGCACGATCGTGTGCGTTGCACGATCCAAAATCTGCGCATCATCGCCGGACATCGAACCGAGATATTTGCGTCGCATTCGCTCGGCAGACAACTGTATCGGCGTTAACGGGTTTTTGATCTCATGCGCAAGCCGGCGCGCGACTTCACCCCACGCAGCATCGCGTTGTGCCTGTAGCAGCGCCGTAATGTCGTCGAAAACGATGACATACCCGGCTGAATGACTTTCATCGCCTGGCAGGGTCGTGCAGGCGCAGGTCAGCACCCGCCGCCCGACCTCGCCCCGCAGTACGATTTGCTCGCGCCATTCGGTCTCGCCTGCGTTGAGGTGAACCTGCGCGACGTCGACAAACTGTTCGAGCAGCGGCTGCCCCGTCGCGACATCGGTCAGGTAGTCGCCAGCCCGGTTCTCGAGATCGACACCAAGAATCGCACCGGACGCCTGATTCGCCGTGCGGATGCGCAGATCCGATTCGAGCGCGAGCACGCCTGTCGACAGTCTCGCAAGAATGACTTCGAGGTTGGTCCGCTCCGCCTCCACAAGTGCTTGCGACAGACTGGCCTCACGGCGCGCCGTCGCGAGACGTTGCGTCATATCGTTAAACGAACTGATCAAGAAACCGATTTCGTCCCGTGTCGGGTTTGGCAGGCGCGTATCGAAGTCGCCCTCGGCGACTGCCCGCGTGCCCGCGACGAGATCCTGGATCGGTGCGACCAGCCTGCGCGACAGCACGAACGCACCGTAAATCGCCGACAGCAAACTCAACATCAACACGACCGTCAATGTCAGCGTAAAAGTACTCTTCAAAGGGTCCCGCAGGTACACCAGTTGCTGATACTCACGATATGAGGAGTCAACACTGTTGGCCATGCGCCCAAGACGCTCAGTGACCGGAAAGTGTGCCTGCAAGACACCGGCGGGCTCGGCTCGGCCTCGATACGTGAATAACACTGCCGTGTGAATCTCAAAATCTTCGGGGTCCAAGGAGACATAGGGCCGGTTCTGCTGCATCTGCAATAGCACTTCTTCCGCCAGCGGCCTCGGCAGACCCGCCGAAGAACTATCCGAACTCGTCGCCAGGATACGGTTGTTTCCGCCGTAGATCGTGATCTCGCTGGCGCCGCTTTCGCGACGCATCATGCTGAGCTCAAAGATCAACTGCCGTTCGCTGACGTCGCTCAGTCGCTGCGAGATTTGCTGTGTCGAATACAAATGCTGACGCATTTGCATTTCGAGCGCTGCACGACTCAGCTTTAGCGCATTCTCCAGCCCGGCCTGAACTTCGACGTTAAACCAGGTGTCGATGCCGCGGTTGATGAACTGTATCGAAAAATAGAAGACCACCAGCAGGGGCAATACGGCGAGACCGACAAACATGCCGACAATGCGGGCCTTGAGCTTTGCGCCTGGCACATGCGTTCGATACTCGCGAAGTAACCGCCAAAGATTGCCAACCAGGAAGACAAACAGCACCACGACACCCGCGATATTGATGGCGAGTATGACGTTGTACAGCCGATCAAAGTCTTCGGAGTTCTGAGCCGTACGACTGAGCAGGAACAATGCCACGAGCACAAGCCCAACGCCGGTCGCGGCAAGAAGCGTGTATGAGACTCTTTTTAGCGCTCGAGCAACCATTCAAACCATTCGCTTTTTAACTGCCACTGATCGCGCCAGAAGAACAACAAACGAAGCGGTGCGGGGTATTGCTGTGTATTGAGCAATGCGCGGAACCGAATGCGATAGGTTTTATCGGCATCCAATAACGCATCATCTATGACAGGCAGGCCCTGCACGCGACCGAGGTTGTTCAACGCGGAGTAGAGCGTCGCGAAGGAATCCTGATCACCACTATTCAGATTTCTAACGATGTAACGTTGGCTGAGCGGCCGGTACTCGAGCTCATGGCGAACCGCAAGCTCGGCATCGGCATCGTCCCAGACGAACCGCCGCACGCGAATCACTTCCAGCTGTAACTCGATCGTCAGCGGCACACCGCTTGACAGAGCTTCGAGTGCTTCACTGCTAAGGACGAGCTGCAATCTCGCATCGAGTGAATGCACGCCGTCGACCAGTCGCGTCGACGCCGAGCGCACCTCGAAGTAGCCCGGACGATCGAGTTCGTCCTGCGCGATGCTCGTGCCGAGCAACAGGCACGCAAACATCGCGAGCCCGAAACTGAGCGACCATGGCTTGCCTGGCTTGTTGATAAGTGTGAGCGACATCGTTTCTTCAGGAGACCTTCACAAAACCTGCGTAATAAAAACCGTCCAGTTCCGCCGTTCCGGGCAGGATCTGGTGACCACAGGCCTTGTGCCGCATTAGATCGCGGATGTTGTTATTTTGCAACAAATCGTCTTCCCGCACGTCGTCGTTGTCCCGCAAGAATCGCGCAGCAACCGCCTCGTTTTCTGCGGCGAATACCGAGCACGTCACATAGAGCAGCCGTCCGCCCCGCGCGACGAGCGGCCAGAGGGCATCGAGCAAGCCTGACTGCAGTCGCGCGAGTCCGTCGAGATCCGTAGGCCGCCGCAACAGCTTGATATCGGGGTGACGACGAATCACGCCACTTGCCGAACAGGGCGCGTCGAGCAGGACGGCATCAAACGGCAAACCATCCCACCACTCATTAGGTTTCGATGCATCGGCCGCAAGAAGGGTTGCATCAAGCCCGAGCCGATCCAGATTTGCGGAGACCCCCTCGAGTCGCGCTGCATCCTTGTCCAGACAGGTCAGAACGATGCGACCGCTGCCAAGTTCCAGTAAGTGCCCACTCTTGCCGCCCGGCGCAGCACAGGCATCAAGTACGCGGCCATCGACACCACCGATCAGCCACGGTGCTGCGAGCTGTGCCGCGGCATCCTGTACCGATACATGCCCTGCTGCGAATCCTGGCAGCGAATCGACGGGCCTGGGCTCTGCAAGCCTCACGGCCTGTGGCGCCGCCGGCAAGAGCTCGCTATCGATTCCCTCTGCCTCGAGCCGTCCAACATAGTCGGCTGCCGTTCCGTGCAGCGAATTTACACGCAGCCACATCGGCGCGCGCGCGTTGTTCGCGGCGACGATATCGCTCCAATCATTGGGCCAGTCAGCTTGTAGCACGTCGAGGATCCACTGCGGATGATCATGCGCAGCCATCTCATTAGACGGCGCCTCGTCAAAAATCCGGTCGCGTAAAGCCCGTCGCAGAATCGCGTTGACGAGCGGCGCGAGTTTTGGTCTGCGTAGAAACCGCGTCGCTTCAACGGTTTGCGAAACAACAGCATGATCGGGAATGCGGGTATCGCTGAGCTGATACAGCCCGATTGCAAGCAACGCATTAACGACGCTGTCCCGAGACTTGAGTGGCCGATCGAGAAGGGCGTCGACCCAGGATTGCAGTCGCCAGTGATGTCGCAGCGCCCCGAAACACAGCAGGCGCAGCAACGGCCGATCGTCCGCGGCGATACGGTCTTCACGCTGCAACAACGCCGCGTCGAGTGATCGCCCTCCTGCCGCCACGGCATCGACAATCTCTGCTGCCGTCGCCCGCAGCCTTGCGCCCTTCTTGATGTCGCTCATAAAACCAGGCCAACCAGGTCCATCTGTGACGCGAATTCAGCGGCCGTTACAACTCCTTTGCCGGGCCGCTGCAGTGCTTCGATGCGCAGCGCCCCGTCCCCGCAGGACACAACGATGCCGTCGCGTGCCGCCGCAACAACGGTGCCCGCTGCTGCATCGACAGCCGCGATACGTTGTGCCCTCCAGCATTTGACGCGCTCGCCATCAAGCATAAACCACGCGCCCGGCACCGGATTGTAGGCCCGCACGAGACGCTCAAGTTCGTCCGCCCGCCGTTGCCAGTCAATCGCTGCATCGCTTGTCCTGATCTTCGGCGCGTAGGTCGCCTGAGCTTCAATCTGCTGTTTGGGCGAAAGCTCACCGTCGACGATGGCGCCAAGGTGGCGCACCAGCAACCCGGCACCCAGGCTTGCAAGCCGCTCATGGAGTTCGCCGGCCGTCTCGTTGTCGCCAATTGACACAGCCGTACTCGCGTAGACCGGCCCACAATCGAGCCCGGCGACCATCGACATCAGACACACGCCGGTTTCTGCGTCGCCAGCGAGGATCGCTGCTTGTATTGGCGCTGCTCCACGCCATCGCGGCAATAACGAAGCGTGCACGTTCAGACAACCGGCGCGGGGAATCTCGAGTACGCTCTCAGGCAGGATAAGGCCATACGCGGCCACGACCATGATGTCCGGCTCGAGCGCCACGAGCTCTGCAACGACAGCGGCATCTCGCAACGTTACCGGCTGCATGAGCGGCACGTCCTGCTCGAGTGCGAATTGCTTGACCGGACTCGCGCTAAGTTGTTTGCCGCGACCGGCAGGGCGGTCCGGTTGCGTCAATACCGCGCACGGTACGACGCCAGACCCGACGAGAGCCTGCAAAGAGGCAACCGCGAACTCCGGCGTGCCGGCAAATAGCACTTTAGGGTTTTTCATGGCCGTCGCGTATCGCCCGCATAACGGGCTCCTATAGAGTCACAGCCTCTGCAGTCCGTTGTCGCTTGTCCTTGACGAGCCGCTTGCGAATGCGCTGCCGTTTCGCTTCCGAGAGATAGTCGACGAACAGCTTGCCGTCGAGGTGATCAATCTCGTGCTGAATGCAGACTGCAAGCAAGCCGACGGCTTCCATCTCCGCTTCGTCGCCGTTGCGATCGACGTAACGAAGCCGGATATGCTCCGCGCGCTCGACCTCTTCGTAGTAACCGGGCACGGAAAGGCAGCCTTCCTCGGTTACCGTGACGCCGTCCTTCTCAAGAATGACCGGATTGATTAACGCCAGCGGCTCACTTTTGTCTGCGGACACGTCCGTAACGAGCAGCCGCTTGTGCACGTCGACCTGCGTCGCCGCCAGGCCAATGCCGGGTGCCTCGTACATGGTCTCGAACAGGTCGTCGATCAGCGCGTTAAGCGTGTCGTCGACCGATTCGACCCGTGCTGCCTTGGTTCTGAGGCGAGGGTCCGGAAACTCCAAAATCCTTAGTTTTGCCATAATTTGCTTAAGGTAAATCCATGCATTATTCGCGTAAATTCCTACAAAAACGAGCTAAATGTTTGACTTTATTGAATAAGATATCAGACAATGCCGCCAGAAAAATCGCCTTTCTGGCGCTGGTCGGAGCCAGAAATGTGACGTAATTAGCAGTCTCAACAGCACCGGAACGACATATTATAGCAACGCTAAAAAGCCACAGGTCTCAGCACCTTAAATGGAGCACGAGGAAATCATGTCCCTCCGCAAATTTTGCCTGAATAACCGTCTCCGGATGACCGCAGTTGCGCTCGTCGCATCGCTCACTCTGGGTTCGCTCACTGCGTTTTCGCAAGACAGCGCGCGCCTCGCTGCAGACGCTCCCGATGAATATGTCGTTCAGGTAGGCGACACTCTTTGGGACATCGCCGCGACCTTTCTCAAAGACCCCTGGTATTGGCCCGAAATCTGGTATGTCAATCCTCAGGTCGAGAACCCACATCTGATTTATCCGGGTGATGTACTTGGGCTCGTCTATGTCGAAGGGGCACAGCGCATAACAAACGTGCGCGGCTCCAGCTACCGCCTGTCGCCCGAGGCCCGCGTGACGCCACTGACCGAAGCCATTACGAGTGTCTCGTATGAATCGATCTCGGCGTTCCTTAGTCGTGGTGTCGTTATCGAGCGCGACGAAATTGATGCCTTACCGTACCTTGTTGCGACAAAGGGCGATCACCTCATCGCTGCAGCAGGTAATACTGTTTACGTACGCGGCACCGGCGCCCAGCCTGGAGAGCGTTTCAACGTCGTGCACATAGGCGACAAACTGGTCGATCCGGACGACAACAATCTTATTGGCTACCAGGGCATAGAGATTGGTGAAGGTACGATTCGTCGCAGCGGTGACCCGGCAACGATGGCGCTAACGGGGTCGAAGCGGGAAGCCGTGCAAGGCGATCGGCTGATTCCAACCTCAGTAGAAATTCCACTGAACTTCTTCCCGAAAGCACCGTCAAGCGATATCAATGGTCAGCTCATCGCGGTTGTCGGTGGCGTGACGCAGATCGGCCAGTATCAGGTCGTGGTCATGAACCGCGGCTCAAACCATGGCCTCGCCGTCGGTGACGTACTGTCCGTATGGCAAAAAGGCGAGGTTGTCAGAGACCGGGTCGAAGGCGGCAGTGTACGACTTCCGGACGAACAGGCCGGCACGGTGATGGTGTTCAAGGTTTACGATCGTATCGGCTATGGCCTCGTGATGGACGCGACACAGGCCCTTCACACGCTGGACTACGTGCGCAACCCGACTTAATGGAACCACCGGCGTAGCTCTTATTCTGGGGCATGCAATGAATTAAAGACGGCGCTTTCGAGCGCCGTTTTTCTTATTATGTGTGTATGCATCACGAATGGTTACAGGACCCCCGGCACCGTTTGATTTCTCGCGGAGACGACGACTACCCGGAGCTCCTCGAGCAGATTCCCGGGCCGCCGTCGCTGCTGTACGTCAAAGGCGATCCGGATGTCTTGCATATGCCAGCACTTGCAATCGTTGGCAGCCGCAATCCGACTCAGGGTGGCGCGCGAAACGCGTTTGAGTTTGCCCGCCATCTCGGCAGAACGGGCTTTTGCATCGTCAGCGGACTTGCTGAAGGTATCGATACGGCCGCGCATCGTGGTGCGCTTGATGCAGGTGCGGCGACTGTCGCATTTCTCGGCCATGGTATCGACCGGGTTTATCCGGCATCCAACCACGGTCTCGCGCACGAAATTGCCCGGCATGGCGCCCTCGTCAGCGAGTTTCCGCTTGGCACTCATCCCGGCAAATCGCACTTCCCGCAACGCAATCGCCTGATTAGCGGCATGAGCCTGGGCACGCTGGTGGTCGAAGCCGCCAGACGCAGCGGCTCACTGATCACAGCGCGGCTGGCCGGTGAACAGGGCAGGGAGATTTTTGCGCTGCCCGGTTCTATCCATAATCCACTGGCGCGCGGCTGCCATCAGCTTATTCGGCAGGGTGCGAAACTGGTCGAAACGGCCGACGACATCATCGCCGAACTGGCCCCGCTCGCGTCTCACATGCTGCAAAACACTTTGGAATCAACAACGAACGAGCCTGCTGCAAATGTGGCCGATGAAGAATACCTGCAACTCAGGAAATATCTGAGCCATGACCCTGTCGGTGTCGATGAGCTTGCTGAAAACTCCGGATTGACGATTGATCAGGTTTCCTCCATGCTTCTGATCCTGGAGCTAGAGGGAGAGGTCGAATCGCTGTCTGGCGGTCGATACTCGCTATTGGGCTAATAGAGACTGGATTGGAAAACGGAAGGGAGCCGCTCCAGGCATGAAAGAAAATGTACTCGACGTATTGATGTATCTGTTTGAGACCTACGTCGACACTGATGAAGAACCCGAAGCCGATCAAAACGAACTCCGAGACGAGCTCTCGCGAGCGGGCTTTCTCGATCCCGAAATAGATAGCGCGCTGGACTGGCTCGACGGGCTGACCGATCACCAGGAAGGCCTCGCTTTCAATGCGCAGACCGCGCACGGCACGCGAATCTACAACGACTTCGAGCAAGAGTGCCTCGACACGGCCAGTCGCGGCTATATAACGTATCTCGAACAAGTCGCGATTCTGTCGCCGTCGCAACGTGAAATTCTGGTCGATCGCCTGCTTGCGCTGGAGTCAGCCGATATCGACGTCGAACAAATCAAGTGGGTGGTACTGATGGTCCTGTTCAGTCAGCCGGGGCAGGAGCTGGCCTATGCGCGCATGGAAGACCTGGTTTTCGAGGAAAGCACCGGCTCCATTCACTGATTTTCTTGACACACCGCCATCAAGCATTGTATTCAACCGCGGCACTGTTCGCGGTTGTTTGTTTTTGAGCACCTATATCTATGTCCAAGAATCTTGTCATTGTTGAGTCGCCTGCGAAGGCGAAAACGATCAGCAAATACCTGGGGAAAGACTTCGACGTCTTGGCCTCGTACGGCCACGTGCGCGATCTCATACCTAAGGTAGGTGCGGTCGATCCTGACAATAATTTTTCGATGAAGTACCAGGTCATTGAGCGCAACGAAAAACATGTCAAAGCTATCATGCGTGCGCTGAAGAAGGCTGATGCCTTGTATCTCGCGACTGACCCGGATCGCGAGGGTGAGGCTATTTCCTGGCATCTCATCGAGTTGCTCAAAGAAAAAAACGCTCTCGACGGCAAGCCTGTGCACCGCGTGATATTTCATGAAATCACAAAGGCCGCTGTACAGGACGCGATCGACAATCCTCGTCAACTGTCCAGCGACCTGGTCGGCGCACAGCAGGCACGCCGTGCGCTCGATTACCTTGTTGGCTTTAATCTGTCACCGTTGTTGTGGAAAAAGGTGCAGCGTGGTTTGTCTGCCGGGCGCGTACAAAGCCCTGCGCTGCGCATGATCGCTGAGCGCGAGCTCGAGATTGAGGCGTTCAAGGCTCGCGAGTACTGGACTATCGAGGCTGACGTCAGCAAGGATGAGCAGCCGTTCGTGTCTCGCCTGGTCAGCTACTCGGGCGACAAAGTCGAGCAGTTCAGCTTTGAAAACGAGGAGCAGGCGCGCGACGTCGAGAAAACACTTGTCAATGCGGCCGATGGCAAGCTGACGACTGTCAGCGTGACGAAGCGGCAACGTCGCCGCAACCCGGCGGCACCTTTTACGACGTCGACCTTGCAACAGGAGTCGTCTCGCAAACTTGGATTCAATACGCAATGGACGATGCGGGTCGCACAAAAGCTCTACGAGGGAATCGAGCTGCCTGGAGAAGGCAATGTTGGCCTGATTTCCTATATGCGTACGGACTCGGTGACTTTGGCCGCCGTCGCCGTCGAGGAAATTCGTGAAGTTATCGCTGACCGATACGGCAGCGAAAACGTTCCGGAATCGGCGCGCGAGTTCAAGACCAAGGCGAAAAATGCGCAAGAGGCCCACGAGGCTATCAGACCAACATCCGTCGCCCGCGCGCCGGAGTCGCTCAAGGACGCTCTCGACGACGATCAGTTCAGGCTGTATTCGCTGATCTGGAAGCGAACGATGGCTTGCCAGATGGTGCCCGCTGTTTTCGATACGGTCGCCATTGAGCTTGCTCCCGGTGCTTTCGAACTCGCGGCCACTGACGGCCGACCTGATGATGGACATCGATTTCGCGCGAATGGCTCCATTCTCGTCGAGCCGGGCTTCATGGCTGTGTACAAGGAAGACAAAGACGATTCGAAGAAAGATGACGACAGCGACAGGCTGCTGCCCGATATCAAGGAAGGCGACATCATCAGTCTCGATGAGATACGACCCGAACAACACTTCACTGAGCCACCGCCACGATTTACCGAAGCGAGCCTGGTAAAGACGCTCGAGGAGTACGGCATCGGCCGTCCATCGACTTATGCGAGCATCATCGCAACGTTGAAGAACCGGGAATATGTCGAGATAGAGAGCAAACGGTTTTTCCCGACAGACATCGGTCGAATCGTCAATGGCTTTTTGACCGAGCATTTCGCGCAGTACGTCGACTACGATTTTACGGCGCGGCTTGAAGATGACCTCGATGCGGTATCGCTCGGCGAGAAGGACTGGATTCCATTGCTCGACAGCTTCTGGGGACCTTTCAAGGACCTGTGTGACGATAAAGAGAATTCTGTTACGCGTGAACAGGTCGCCCAGGCACGCGAACTCGGCACCGACCCGAAGAGCGGTAAACCCATGACAGTCCGCATGGGCCGTTATGGGCCTTTCGTGCAGATCGGCACGAAAGACGATGAGGAAAAGCCGAAGTTCGCAGGGCTTCGTCCCGGTCAGAAGATGAATGAGATCACGAAGGCGGAGGCGCTCGAGCTATTCAAGTTACCGCGCAAACTCGGCGAGACGGCAGACGGCTTGTCGGTGTCCGCGAGTGTCGGTCGATTCGGACCCTATGTTCGCTATGGCGATAAGTACGTGTCGATTCGGGACGATGACCCTTACACAATCGAACTACCTCGCGCGCTCGAACTCATTGAAGAGAAAAAGATCGCCGACGCCAATCGCATCATTCAGGACTTTGAAGATGAGGGCATTCAGGTATTGAACGGGCGTTACGGCCCGTACATAACCGACAAAACCAAGAACGCCCGGGTCCCGAAGGACCGGGAACCGAAGTCGCTGACGCTCGAAGAGTGCCAGGAGTTGCTCGCCGCTGCGCCTGTGCGCGGACGTCGCGGCAAGAAAAAGGTAACAAAGAAGAAGGTTGCGAAGAAAAAAACCGCAAAGAAGAAACCTGCAAAGAAAAAAGCTGCAAAGAAAAAAGCTGCCGGGAAAAAAGCAGCTAAGAAAGACTCCGGCGACTAAAGAGCGGCACGTTCGGTGAAGTTTGCAATCTCTCGGGCGGCTGACGTATTGCTCGGCGGCGGCGTCATTGCGTACCCGACCGAAGGTGTTTACGGCCTCGGTTGTATGCCCGACGACGCCGAAGCCGTGTCGCGCGTACTCAGGATAAAGAACCGACACCCAGGCAAGGGCCTTATCCTGATCGCGTCTGAGAAATCGCAGCTCGATGACTGGATCGATCCGGACGGCCGCCAGATTCCCGATCCGGACCCGTCGCATCCGACAACCTGGGTCATCATGGCGAAGCCGCATGTGTTGTCGCTCGTCAGGGGCGATCATCAGACCCTGGCCGTACGGCTTACAACCAACCCGACCGCCGCTGCTATCTGCGATGCTGTCGCATCACCGATCATTTCGACAAGCGCCAACCTCGTTGGCAAACCGGTGGCCCGTAATCGATACAGCCTTCACCGCCGGTTTGAGGGTTGTGTAGACTACATCGTACCGGGTGATTGTGGGCCCGCATCAGGACCATCGGAAATCCGCGATCTCCGCACAGGCAAAGTCCTACGGCCGCATACAACATGAGCGAACTTGACCAGGTCAAAGAGTATCTGCAGGCATTGCAGAGCCGAATTGTTGCCGAGCTCGAAGAGCTCGACGGCAACGCGACTTTTCGTCGCGATACCTGGGCCCGACCCGACGGCGGCGGTGGCCTCAGCTGTGTGCTCAGCAATGGCGGCATTTTCGAACAGGCTGGTGTTGGCTTCTCGCATGTGTTCGGCGACAAGATGCCGCCATCCGCGACCAAAAACCGGCCGGAACTCGCAGGCCGCAGTTTTCAGGCCGTTGGCGTATCACTCGTCATTCATCCGCTGAACCCTTATGTGCCCACGACGCACGCCAATTTTCGGTTTTTCACCGCAGGCAACGATAGCGACGACGAATCGGCATGGTGGTTTGGCGGCGGTTTTGACCTGACGCCCTATTACGCTTTTGAAGAGGACGTCATTCACTGGCACCAGGCCGCGCGAGCCGTGTGCAGTCCATTTGGTGACGACCTCTATGCTCGCTACAAGCAATGGTGCGACGACTACTTTTTTCTAAAGCACCGTAATGAGACGCGTGGTGTCGGTGGATTATTTTTCGATGATGTAAACGATCCCGGCTTCGAAAAAAGCTTCGCGTTTTTACAGGCGGCCGGCGACAGTTTCTTGCCAGCATACAGGTCGATCGTCAAGAAGCGAAAAGACCACCCATACGGAGAGCGGCAGCGTGAGTTCCAATTGTATCGGCGTGGTCGTTACGTCGAGTTCAACCTGATCTACGACAGAGGCACAATCTTCGGCTTGCAGTCCGGTGGCCGCACCGAATCAATTCTGATGTCGCTGCCGCCGCGCGTACGCTGGGAGTACGATTGGGAGCCCGAGGCCGGAACGCCCGAGGCGAGACTTTACACCGATTTTCTGCGGCCACGCGACTGGCTGGGAGACGAGGAAGTAGCGGCGATCGAATGAACTGCCATACCGTGCTTGCGGGACATTCTCTTTTGACGGCTTGAGTGGTAACGTCAGGCGATGTCCTGGGTTGATGAAATCGAAGTCGGTGATGCTGACGGCAAGCTGGAGGCGATGTATGCCGAGCTCATAGCGAAACGCGGCAAAGTTTCCAACATTCTGAAGGTCCACAGCCTGAGTCCCGAAGCGCTGGGAAACCATCTCGATTTGTACATGACGATTATGTTCGGCAAGTCCGGGCTGAGTCGTGCAGAGCGAGAGGCGATCGGCGTTGTCGTGTCGGCAACGAATGAATGCGCCTATTGCGTACACCACCATGCCGAGGCTCTTAGACGCTACATCAAAGACGAAGAGACGCTCGAGATGCTGATCAGCGCTGACGGGCTGGAAACGCTCGAGCCGCGTCTGAGCAATATCGTACGCCATGCCGAAAAACTCACGTCGGCGCCTTCCGCCATGACCGAAAGTGACCTTGGCGAACTGCGCGCGGTGGGCCTTACTGACAAGGACATACTTGATCTGACCCTCGTCGTCGGTTATTTCAATTTCGTCAACCGCATCGCCATGGGTCTGGGCGTCACGTATTCAGCCGAGGAAATGAGCGGCTATCGCGACGAATAAGTGAAGATGATCCGACTTCTGCCATTATTTCTCGTGCTGGTTTCGGCTGTTGCGCCAGCAGAATACGAATCGCAATTACGCGACGCCGGCAGCCTCGGCGGTATCCACCTGGCTGGCACCGAAGACCCTAACGTCCGTAAGGTTTACATCGTGCAGCTGAAGGATCCTGCGGTGGCAGGACACCACGCCGCGCTGACCGGCACAGCCGTGAAATCGGGCGTTCCCGGCGTATCGCGTATTCGCTTCGACAAGGCAAGCGCGGCGGTGCAGGGCTACGCGGCGCAACTGGCGGAAAAACAAGGCGCCGTGTTTGCGAAGGCTGGCGCCGGCGCGGAGCTGATCTATAGCTATCGGTATAGCCTGAACGGATTTGCAGCGAAAATGCATCCGTCCCAAGCGCACAAAATCGAAAGCCTCCCGGAAGTGCTGCACGTCTGGGAAGACGAGATTCGGCCGCTCGCGACAAAATACAGCCTCGACTTTCTCGGGCTCTTCGATGCTGACGTCGGCCTTCGCGGCGCACCAGGTCTCGACGGCGAAGACATCATTATTGGTGTCATCGACAGCGGCGTAGCACCCAAGCATCCGGCGCTGGCGGATGCCAAAGAAGCAGATATGCCCAGGTTGTGCCAGGGAGACTGGGCCGAGAATTCACTGCTCGGCAAATGGCTGTGTCGTCGCTTCAAGAAGCTCGAAGACATCGTGCTCTTCGACCCGCCCGAAAACTGGAATGGTCTATGCGAGCCCGGCGAGCGCTTCAAAGTCACCAACTGCAACAACAAGCTTATCGGCGCGCGCTACTTCATCGCCGGTGCCGAGGCGTCGGGTCCTATTGATGAGGGCGAGATTCGTTCGGCCCGGGATGTCGACGGCCACGGCACTCATACGGCAACTACGGCGGCAGGCAATCGCGTCAAAGCGTCAATCTTTGATACCTCTATTGGGCGGATAGAGGGGGTCGCACCACGAGCGAGAGTTGCAGTGTATAAGGCATGCTGGTTACGCCCGGACGCTCAGCGGGCGACCTGCAACACATCTGATCTTGCGAATGCCATTGATGCCGCGGTCGCCGATGGCGTCGACATCATTAACTACTCGGTCGGCAGTTCGCTCACGCGCGTCACAGCGCCGGATGATGTCGCGCTGATGGGAGCTGCAAAAGCCGGTGTCTTCACGGTCGTTGCCGCCGGCAATGAGGGGCCCAATCTCGGCACGATCGGCTCGCCCGCTGGCGGCCCATGGGTCGTCACGGCAGCAGCGTCGAGCCGCGACGGCAAGGCCTCTTTCGCAGCAATTGAGGTGCAGACGCCACCACAGATAGCCGGGCTGATCGCCGCCAGGGAAGCCAACTTCACACCAAGCCTCGCGGATCGCGGCCCGATTGAGGGCGTGCTCGTACTGGCCGATGATGATGACGACACATTCGACGATGGCGCCGCCGGAACCACGTCCGATGCGTGTGAGCCACTTGTCAACGCTGCGGACATGGCCGACAACATCGCTTTGATCCAGCGTGGTGGCTGCAGCTTCACAGACAAGATCACCAATGCCGCTGATGCCGGCGCAATCGCTGCGCTGGTCTACAACATCGCGGGCGACCCGATCGTAATGAACGGCACCTCGGGAGAGTCCGATATTCCCGCGCTAATGATCGGCCAGGCCGACGGCAATCTGATTCTCGCTGAGTTCGACGCAGGCAACGAGGTTTCAGTTTTGCTCGACGATGGCCAGCTGTTGACCGAAAGCGAAACGGGAAATGTGATGGCGTCCTTCTCGGCACGCGGGCCCGGTCCTGTGGGCGACATTCTCAAGCCCGATGTCAGCGCCCCCGGTGTCAATATACTGGCCGGCTACACTCCTGATGCGACGAATGCGACGCCGGGTGAGAATTTCGCTTATCTCTCCGGTACTTCAATGTCGACGCCGCATGTCGCCGGCGTCGCCGCGCTGTTGCTGCAGGCACATCCTGACTGGGGTCCGTCGACAATCAAGTCGGCGCTGATGACGACGGCGCACCAGTCGGTCGTCGGGACTGATGGCGAAACACCTGCAAATCCGTTCGACTTCGGCGCCGGACATATCGTGCCAAACGACGCCAACGACCCGGGGCTCGTCTACGACGTTAGCGATGACGAGTTCGACGCATTTGCTTGCGGTGTCGCGTCACCGGCAGTAACGACAGAGCGCTGCAGCGAACTCGAAGCAGCCGGACTGTCATTCGCGGCTGCCGATCTCAATCAGCCGTCCATCTCCATAGGCCGACTTGCCAACGAACGAACCGTCAGCAGACGCGTCACCAATGTTGGCGATCAGGCAGAGACCTACGTCGCAAACGTCGTCGCGCCATCGGATATTGGCGTCACGGTGGTTCCGCAAAGCATCGCCGTAGCACCCGGAGAGTCGGCATCGTTTGATATCTCCTTCAGCGTCGAGTCCGGCCCGCTGGACTTGTGGCGCTTCGGATCGCTGACCTGGGATAGTGGCGATCACACGGTCTACAGCACGCTCGCAATTCGCCCGACCTCCGTGACCGCGCCCGCCCAGATAACAGATGCTGGCGCAAGCGGCTCGCTGAGTTTCCCGGTTGAGTTCGGCTACACCGGCGCTTATTCACCCGGCGTACATGGCTTGCGTCTACCGTTGGTCGTCGCAGGTTTCGTCGAACAAGACCCGGCGCAGACCTTTGAATTTCTTACTGGAAAAACAGGCGTAACCATACATCTGATCGACGTGCCTGCAGATGAAGCCTATTTGCGATTTGCCCTTTTCGACACGTTGACCGATGGCGATGACGATCTCGACCTGTTCATCTATTACTGTGCAGACAACGTTAACTGCGTCCGCATCGGCGAGAGTGGCGAGCCGACATCCCAGGAAGAAGTGAATTTCTTTTTGCCCGCGGGAGGCCGTTACGCAGCGGCCGTTCACGGCTTTAAAACAGACGATTTTTCGGGCGGCGCCGGGGCGAACTACAGCCTGCTCGCCTGGTCCTTCGGCCTCGTCGATGACCAGGGCAACATGACCGCAACGGGTCCTGCATTCGTCAATGCTGGCGCCACCGGCGACGTCACGGTCGACTGGGCAGGGTTGCTGTCAGATACGATTTATCTTGGCGGCGTTTCGCACAATACGCCGCAAGGACTCTCCGGACTCACCGTTATCCGCATCGGCAACTAGGGCGACTAGGCGATCCAGCCTTTGCTTCTGGCTGTGCGCGTATACCAGACAAGCGCAATAGCGATTACAACGATAACGGACTGAATGATGGCGGGCGTGCTGCCAAATACCGCAATGGCGTCATTTAAGACAAAGGTGTTGAGATTCTGAATCAACACGCCGACCAGTGAGATAACAAACATCGGCAGTGCCCACGCCTTGCGCAGCAGCAGCAAGAAGCAACCCATAACACCTGTGGTCACAGCGATCGCAAAGGCTGATGTCGCCCATTTCGGTGTGCTCAACATGAATTCGACTTGCTCGGGGCTGTAGGCCGCGGCGAGTTCTTCCGGTGTCGCGCTGACTTGCATCACATAGACAACCAGGCCAAACAGATTCCATATGAGCGCGGCGGCGCCGACAACCCAAAATGACATTGCCGGCTTGCCATTTAGTAAGTCGGACATAGCGAACCCCTCACTGTTTGTTTATTGGCGGGATGTCCTGATGATCCAACGGCGATCTGCCAATTGCAAGCACCGGGGTGCTGGCGAACTACTGCGGGTCAGCGCGCTTGCTTCGCCGATGCGGCGCAGGGCTTGTGACGAAAACAGCCAACAACGTGATCGTTGACCATACCCGTCGCCTGCATATGCGCGTAAATGATCGTGCTGCCGACGAACTTGAAGCCGCGCGCCTTAAGGTCTTTGCTCAAAGTGTCAGACTCGGGCGATGTCGCCGGAATGTCGCCATCGTTCTCAAAACGATTCTGCAGCGGTTTGCCGCCGACAAACGCCCAGATGTAGTCACTGAAACTCCCAAACTCTTGCTGCACGGCAAGAAATGCTTTTGCGTTGCCAACCGCTGATCGGACCTTTAGCCGATTTCGGACAATACCTGGGTCCAGCAAGAGCCTTTCGACACGCTTGTCAGTGAATCGCGCTACTTTGACCGGGTCGAAATCGGCGAAAGCCCTGCGATAGCCGTCGCGCTTGTTGAGGATGGTCGACCAGCTAAGGCCCGCCTGCGCGCCCTCAAGAATCAGAAACTCGAACTGCACACGATCATCAAAAACGGGCACGCCCCATTCTTTGTCGTGGTACTCAATGTAGTCGAGGCTGACACCCTCGGCCCATTGGCACCGTGTCACTGCTGTAGCCATATATGCTCCCAGGTCGCACGGACAATACGCAATCTAGCATTGCACGACCCATCCAAGAACCACACTTTCTGTCCCACACATGTCAAAACTGAATTGGGTGTGGCCCGCTGGGGCGGGCTCCTGGCTGCCGGCTCCAACAAAAAAAGCCCGCGTACTGCGCGGGCTTTTCCTGCAAACGTCTGCAGACAGTGGTTATTTAGTCTTTCGAACCACCGCAAGAACCTTCGCCACAAGCGCCTTCGGCTTCTTTGTCACCGCCGCAAGAGGCTTCACCCTCTTTGTCACCACCGCAAGAGGCTTCACCCTCTTTATCGGCACCACAGGTAGCCTCGCCGTCCTTGTGCTTGCCTTCGCCTTCCTTGTCGCCACCACAGCTGCCTTCGCCGCAAGTGCCTTCAGCTTCCTTGCCTTCCTTGTCGCCACCGCATGAGCCTTCGCCAGCACCCAGCATGTAACCGACGCTCAGCGTCGACATCGCGAATGGGCTCACGTCTGTCTCAGCGCTGGCAATGCTGCTGGACAGCGCAAAGGACCCGGCCAGGGCGGCACCCACAGCTAAAGCGACGGGCTTGATAATTTTCTTTTCAGACATCTTTTTCTCTCCTAATTGGAACTACTTGCCCTAGCTGGGCGACTTAAATGACGACGCGTAACCCTAAGTGCTCCACGTCACCGATTTCAATATTTCCTGTTCGATAATGTCGAGGCGCTCACCGCGTTCACCAATGATCGCAACGCTGCCATTACCGATCGGCAGAATCACACCGACTACGTTGTTGCCACCGAAAGATCGCGCTTCCGACACCTTCTCGTTGGGCATCAACAGAATGGTCACAGGGCCGCGTTCGCCCTGAATGACGAGGTGCGGAACGTCGTGGCCATTAATACTACAACTCTGCGCATACGTGATCAGTCCGGCGCTGTGATCCAGTTGTGCGATGGCAGCCGGCACAACTGAGTTAAGTCGCTCGTCCGTGATAGCGGCGTCAGTGACTCGAAGCGCGTATGGCTCGCCGTCGAGATGCGCAAGAATCTCATCTGTGAGCGAATCGTACTCAACGCCCGTCCCGATTAGCCGCACTCCCAGGAAAGCGGCAACGACCACCGTCGCGGCCATTGCAATCCAAGTCGCAGATACCCAACGTCGATTCGGCAACGTAACGACATTATCGGTCGTGGACGTAGATAACTCAGGTAGCTCCGGTACTTGCAGCTCAGGTACTTCGATCGCAAGAGCGCGGCTGATCGTTTGCTCGAGCGCCAGCATGTCTGCGCGATACGCCTGACACGCAGCACATTCAGTCAGGTGCCCGGCACCGCCGTCAAAAGACGGGTCTGCTGCAATCGCTTCTCTGTACTCTTCGCAATTCACTGTTTTACCATCTGGTCTTTGAGCTTGGCTCGTGCGCGGTGCAATCTTGTCAATACCGCGCCCTGCTTCAGCCCCATCTGTTCTGCGATTTCGTTCGTGCTGAAGCCCATCAGGACCTGTAACACGAGCGGTTCGCGGTAATCGTCATCAAGCTCATAAATTGCCTGACGCATTTCATCGAGCTCCTCGTCCGGCTGCTCTGCCAACAGCGCCGCTTGCGATGCTGTCAGATTATCGATGTCCACCGTTTCGAGCCGTTTGCGTTCGAAATAGCGGGCATTTTCCCGCCTCACAATCGTCAGCAGCCATTGCTTGGCAGACAAATCCTCGCGTAGCGCGTCCAGCGACTTCCAGGCCCTCAACAGCGCCTCCTGAACGACGTCTTCGGCAATTGCCTTATCCCGGCTCAACCAGGCGGCGTAGCGGTACATATCCTGGTGGTATACACCCACGTACTCATCAAACCTCTGACGCCGCTCAGCGGCTGTTTTGCTGCTATGCATACGAGATGACCCGGCTCTTCTGATATTTATTACTGAATGGGCGGAAAACTGTGATTCAGGCGTGGAAACCCTACCTAAATATAGGGAAAATCGAAAATTATTGTGTTTATATCAACTAGCTATGAGTGATTCCGGACCCCGTCAGTTCCCACAAGTTCGTCTGCGCCGCAGTCGCAGGACGCCAGCGCTGCGCCGGCTCGTTGCCGAATCCGGGCTGGGGCCTGACGATCTCATATACCCCGTGTTCGTGCTCGAGGGCACGAAGCGTGCGGAAGCCGTGCCGTCGATGCCCGGCATCGAGCGCAAAAGCGTTGCTGGCCTGCTGCGGGAGCTCGGCGAGGCTGCCGAGCTCGGAATCCCTGCTGTTGCGCTGTTCCCGGTCATTGCGGCGGACAAGAAGAGCCTGGATGGGGCCGAGTGCGCGAATCCTGACGGTCTCGTGCAATCAACCGTGCGTGCAATCAAGGCCGAATACCCGGATCTGGCCGTGATCACGGACGTCGCCCTGGACCCCTACACCACACACGGCCAGGACGGCATCATCGACGATTCAGGCTACGTGCTAAATGACGAGACTGTCGCAATGCTCGTGCGCCAGGCTATCTCACACGCGGATGCGGGCGCCGACATCGTCGCACCGTCGGACATGATGGATGGGCGTATTGGTGCAATTCGTGCCGAACTCGAAGCACGCAGCCATAGCAACACCTTGATTCTCGCCTACGCCGCGAAATACGCCTCGTGTTACTACGGGCCATTCCGCGACGCCGTTGGGTCCACCGCAACCCTCGGTGGTGGCGACAAATCGACCTATCAGATGGCGCCCGGCAACAGTGATGAAGCGCTGCGTGAAGTCGGTCTCGACCTCGATGAGGGCGCCGACATTGTCATGGTCAAACCGGCGCTGCCGTATCTCGACGTCATTCGTCGGGTTCGGGAGACATTTGGCGTGCCGACTTTTGCTTACCAGGTCAGCGGCGAATACGCGATGCTGAAAGCTGCCGCCGATAATGGCTGGCTCGACGAACGCTCGGCCGTGCTCGAGTCTTTGTTGTGTATCAAACGGGCCGGTGCCAGCGCGATTCTGTCGTACTATTCAATCGCCGCCGCGCGTTGGCTGAACGAATGAACGAAACGGTAACGATTGATCGCTATGGTGTAATGGGATACCCCGTATCTCACAGCCGGTCGCCCGTTATCCATCGCCTTTTCGCGATTCAAACCGGACAGGAAATGCAGTACGAGCTGCTGCAGGTGGCGCCCGAGAAACTCGACATCGCCATACGGCAGTTTCAGCGTACGGGCGGCAAGGGCCTCAACATCACCGTGCCGCACAAAAGCGAAGTCGCGCGACTCGTTGACCAGATGAGCGAACGTGCCCGGACCGCCGGCGCGGTCAACACGATTGCGTTCCGGGGCGGTGAACTATATGGCGACAACACGGATGGTATCGGGCTGTTACGCGACCTCAACGTCAATCTTGGCGTGAACCTCGAAGACGCCGGTATTCTCATCCTCGGCGCCGGCGGCGCGACGCGCGGCATTATCGGGCCGCTGCTCGAAATGCAGCCTGCCTTATTGCGCATCGCGAATCGCACGATCGAAAAAGCGCAATACCTCGTTGATCATTTCGAAAAAATCGGCCCTGTCGCCGCATGCCGCTTCGATGAAGTACCCGTCGCGGAGCCATACGACCTGATCATCAACGCGACATCAGCGGGGTTACACGGCGATACACCGCCATATCCCGAGGCGGCTATTACGGAGAACACGTTCTGCTATGACCTGTCCTACGGCCTGAACACAACGCCCTTCAGCGCCTGGGCGCGAGAACACGGTGCGAAAAAATCGATCATGGGTTGGGGCATGCTCGTTGAACAGGCGGCCGAATCATTCCATCTGTGGCGCGGCATACGGCCCGACACCGCACCCGTCCTCAAGCAGATGCATATCAACGCATAGTCACGAGTTCTTCGGCGCTTGTCGGGTGAATCGCAACCGTATCGTCGAAGTCGGCTTTTGTCGCACCCATCCTGATTGCAACCGCAAAACCCTGCAGCATTTCATCAGCGCCGTCTCCAATAATGTGGCAGCCGACAATCTTTTCCTCACTGCCCGTCGTAATCAGCTTCATCACTGATCGCTGTTTCCTGTCGCCGAGCGCGTAGTACATAGGCGTGAAGCCCGACGTATAAACCGTGACCGCATCGCCGTACTCCGCGCGCGCCTTGTCCTCGGTCATGCCAACCGAGCCAATCGGCGGATGACTGAAAATGACCGTCGGTATCAGATCGTAGTCGAGGTGGCGCCCCTCCATGCCACCATAGAGGCGATCCGCAAGGCGTCGTCCGGCAGCAATGGCGACCGGCGTCAGCGCCGCGCGGCCGGTAACATCGCCGAGCGCAAATATGTGCTCAATATTTGTCTGCTGCAGCTTGTCTGTCGGTATGAATCCGCTGTCCTCACTCGCGACGCCCGCGTTATCGAGTTCGAGACCTTCCACATTCGGCGCACGACCGATCGCCCAGAGAACACAGTCAACCGGCCCGAAGCTACGACCGTCTGCTGCATGCAGTACGAGACCGGCGTCCGTCTTTTCGATCGATGCGGGAATAACTGCAGTGTCGATGCTGATACCGTCTTTTTGCATCGCTTGCATGAGCTCCTGCCCGAGCATTGTGTCAAAGCTCCTGATGATGCTGTCCTTGCGAACGACAACCTGCGTCTGGCTGCCAAGCCCATTGAATACACCTGCCAGCTCGACTGCAATGTAGCCACTGCCCGCAACCAGAACACGCCCCGGCTGCGCATCGAGTGCGAAAAACTGGTCCGACGTAATGCCGAGCCCGGCACCAGGTATGTCGGGCACAATCGGCCGCCCGCCTGTCGCAATGACGACACGATCTGCCTGGTACTCCTGATCACCGACAGCAACTGTATGTGCGTCGATGAACCGTGCCGTACCCGCAATATGGGTCACGCCGCTGTTGTCCAGATTGGACTCGTAAATGGCATTGAGTCTTTTCACGTATGCATCGCGACGAGACTTGAGCGCCGCCCAGTCGTGCCCGGTAACCGCAACGTCGAAGCCATAGTCGGCTGCATGATCGAAGTGGTGTTTGTGGCTGGCCGTGTACCACATGACCTTTTTCGGCACGCAGCCCACGTTGACGCAGGTTCCACCCAGCGGCCCGTATTCCATAACGACAACACGTGCTCCGTACTCGGCTGCGCGTCGCGCGTGTGCGACGCCGGCGCTGCCGCCGCCGATGACAATCAGATCAAGCTTGTTACCCAAACGTATTCTCCGTCTCAAGCGGTCTGACGACCGCTGTTTTCGCTCGCCCGCTCGCTGCCTGCCCCAGGGATAGGCAGGCCCCTGTGATTCTCTGGCGCTCTGTTCAATCAGGCCTGTGGTAACATCCTGCGCCTGAAAAGGATCTCAGCCACGTCAATGCCCAACCCGCTCCTGGATACCTCATCGCTACCGCGATTTGCTGAGCTTGCGCCCGAGCAGGTCGTTCCGGCGCTCAGCGAGCTTATCTCAGCACATCGGCAAAAGCTCGAAGCACTACTCGACGCGACGCCCACCCCCGACTTCGACTCGCTGATCGCGCCACTCGAGGAAATGGACCATGAGCTCTCTCGTGTCTGGTCACCGGTCAGTCATCTTCAAGGTGTGCTCGGCTCGCGCGAGTGGCGCGACGCCTATAATGCCGCCCTCCCGCTATTGACCGAACATGGCACGGATTTGTCACAAAACGCCAGATTGCAGCGGGCCTATGCCGCCGTCGAGGCGCATTTACCTCCGAGTGCCAGCGCCGCACAAAAAAGTGTCGTGCAACATGCGCTGCGTGACTTCCGGCTAGCGGGCGTCGACCTGCCGGACGTCGACAAAGCGCGATTCAAGGAGATCATGCAGCTGCTTGCTGCGACGCAGGCTGCCTTCGAGCACAACATTCAGGACGCTCAGGACGCCTGGAGCGTGCACATCGATGACGAGCAGGATCTCGCCGGCTTGCCACGACATGCGTTGGTACGCGCAGCGGCCGAGGCACGCAGGCGAGATCGACAGGGTTGGCTGCTGACGCTCGACCACCCAACTTACGACGCTGTCATGCGACATGCCGAGAAGCGCGGGCTGCGTGAAGCCCTCTATCACGCGTGGGTAACCCGCGCCTCCGACCAGGGAGACAATGCTGACTGGGATAACAGCGAGCATATCCACAAGATTTTGTCGCTTCGACATGAAGCGGCACGACTCGTTGGTTTTGACAACTTCGCCGAGTATTCGCTGGCCACGAAAATGGCTGAATCAACTGACGATGTCGTCAGCTTTCTGCACGAACTCGCATCGCGCACGTACGCGTCGGCTGAAAAGGAGCTTGCAGAGCTCACCGAGTTCGCCGGTATCGCCCTTGCGCCATGGGACTGCCCATATTGGCTCGAAAAACTGAAGCAGAAAAAGCACTCCATTTCGAACGAAGAACTACGCCAGTATTTTCCTGTACAAACCGTGGTCGACGGGCTGTTCGAACTCGCCGAGCGCCTTTATGGCGTCAAGCTCGAAGTGCGGGAGGATGTCGCGACCTGGCACGAAGACGCCCGCTACTACTCGGTGCAGAGCGAGAACGGCGCCGTGATCGGTGGATTTTACGTGGACTTGTTTGCGCGCAGTGGCAAGCGCAACGGTGCATGGATTGATGAGTGCATCGTTCGCAAAAAACTCGACGGTCGCACGACGTTGCCTGTCGGCTATCTTGTCTGCAACTTTCCGCCGCCCGACAACAGCAGCACGCACCGCTCCCTGCTGACCCATGAAGACGTCGTGACCCTGTTCCATGAGTTCGGTCACATGCTGCATCACTTGCTGACACGTATCGACTATCCGAGCATCGCCGGTATCAATGGCGTTCCCTGGGATGCGGTCGAGCTGCCGAGCCAGTTCATGGAGAACTTCGCGTGGAATTACGACGTACTCCGGCGATGCTCAGCACACACTGAATCGGGGGACTCCTTACCCCGGCAACTCTACGACCGCCTCGACGACAGCCGGCACACCGGCGCGGCGCTCGCCATGATGCGCCAGCTCGAATTCGCGCTGTTTGATTTTCGCACGCACGCCGAGTTCGACCCGCAGCGAGGCCCGGCCGTCCTCGAGACCTTGAAAGAGGTGCGCGACGAGGTTGCTCTGGTTCCGCATCCCGACTACAACCGCTTGCCGCACAGCTTTTCGCACATTTTCGCCGGCGGATACGCGGCCGGTTACTACAGCTATAAATGGGCTGAGGTGCTTGCGGCCGATGCGTTCGGCGCATTTGAAGAGGCCGGTGTGTTTGATCGCGACACAGCACAACGCTTTCGCAGTGAGATACTCGAGATCGGCGGCAGCAGCGACATTATGCAGGCCTATATCGCCTTTCGCGGACGCAAGCCCGAGATGGATGCACTGCTCCGACAAATCGGAATACGGAGCAAATGAAAATCGCGACGTGGAACGTGAACTCCATGAAGGTGCGTCTTCCACATGTACTTGAATGGCTTGCGGCAAACAGCCCGGACGTACTGGTATTGCAGGAAATCAAGCAGGTCACTGAGGTTTTTCCCGTTGCTGATCTGTCCGCTGTCGGCTACGCGTCCCTGGCCAACGGCCAGAAAACGTATAACGGCGTTGCTGTAATCAGCCGTACTCAGCCTGCTGATCCTGTTACGGGATTTCCGGGCTTTGATGACCCGCAACGCAGGGTACTTGCGACGACAGTTGATGACATTCGCGTCATCAATCTCTACGTCCCGAATGGCCAGTCCGTCGGCTCCGAGAAGTACGTCTACAAACTCGGCTGGCTTGGCGCCTTGCATGGTTTTCTCGCTGACGAACTATCGCGGCACGAAAAGCTCGTCGTTCTCGGTGACTTCAATATCGCGCCCGCAGATGAGGACGTCTACGACGCGGAAAAATGGGGAAGTGGAATACTGTGCAGTCCTAAGGAACGCGCGGCGTTAAAAGAATTGATCGCATTAGGCCTGACCGATGTGTTTCGCAAATTCGAGCAGCCAGAGAAATGCTTCAGCTGGTGGGATTACCGGGCGGCAGGCTTTCGACGTAACGCCGGCCTGCGCATTGACCTGATTCTGGCGAGTGACACTATGGCGCGAAGCTGCAGCGCAAGTTACGTCGACAAGGAACCGAGGGCCTGGGAGCGGCCCTCCGATCATGCGCCGGTGGTTGCCGAATTTGACATTTGAAGGGCCCGTCAGCGTCTGCGATAGCCGACGTTTACATGACATATTGCAGATATTCGCACTGTGTGTTGCAGGCGTGCCGTGTATGATTCAAAGGCATGAGCCAGTGCACCGGGGACGCCGTTGACTGACAACAGATCCAACGTTCCTGCCGGTGCTCCGGCGACAAAGAACAAAAAGAAAAGAATCATGTCCCAGGATCGGCGTAACGACTACGACGTTACCAATACCGTGCAGGTAAGTGACCCTGTCTCGGTTCGCAATGCTGTGTACGAGTTGTTTAGCGAGACCTTCCCCGGTGCGTCGTACGACAAGCTCTGGCTTGCGTTTTATGACTTCGAGCGCCTGTTCACTGGCCGCTTTCCGGGTTACAAAGGTTGTGACACGACCTACCACGACGTGCAGCACACACTGGACATGACGCTCGCGCTGGCACGGCTGGTCGCCGGCTATGAGCGCAGCGTAGAACCGAAAGATCGACTCGGTGCGCACCGCGCACAGATGGCGATCATCACGTCACTTTTTCATGATTCGGGCTACATTCGTCACAGCGAGCGCGACAGCGAATTCGCCAACGGTGCGGAATTTACGTTGTATCACGTGTCGCGAAGTGCCGATTTCCTGCGCCGCTATCTGCCCGAGCTTGGCATGGCGAAAGATGTCGCTGTCAGCAGCATGATCGTGCATTTCACGGGCTATGAACTCGATCTCGACAAGATCGAGCTCGATGATCCGCGCGACATCATCTGCGGCCACCTGATTGGCACCGCCGACCTGATGGCGCAAATGGCGGATCGCTGCTACCTCGAGAAATGCCGTGACCGTTTGTACAAGGAATTCGTCGTCGGGGGAGTCGCCGTCGAAAACGCGAAGCCCGGCGAATACATGGTTCGCTACAAATCGGGACTGGATCTGCTGCGGAAAACGCCGGCCTTCTACCAGCAGGTCATGCGAGATCGGCTACACCGCAAGTTCAATCGCGTGTACCGCTACATCGAAGTACTCTACGATGGTCAGAATCCGTACATCGACGCGATTCGCGGCAACATCACACACCTTGTCCGCATCATAGAGTCGGGTGACTGGTCCTTACTCAGGCGCGAGCCGGCATATTTTCTCGGTATCGTCAACGCGGTGAATGAGCTCGAGCTGCTCGTCAAACGGCAACTCGCATCGTTCACCGGACGGGCTGTCGAATTGACGAATGGTCTGTTGATGCCTGTGTAGGAGCCCGCCTGCCCTCAGGGCACATGGCCGGCTGGGCGACCGCGTTTCTCCATCCCCACGAAACCATCCTGGTTCTCTACCCGCCGGAGCCATGCATAGGTGGGCGGATAATCACTAGCGAATCGCTGTAAAGCTCAATCCTGTCCGGCATCGATCTTTTCCTGCTGCCAATTGCGTACCGCATGAAACTCCGCCCGGCTCAAGCGGCGGTTGGCATAGAAGGCGGCGATCGCGGCTGCAAACAGCGCATAGACCACATCGGCCGAAGACAGTGCCTCCGCAAAGAAAACCGGCCAGGTCATTACGGTCACGGCCCGCAGCACAGTGAATGTGCTCGTCTCGAGCGCAGCCGCAGTGAAAGATGCGGCAACGACAATATTACTGATCAGCGCGCCGGCTACTGCGATTGCCGCGGCCAGCGCGGGGAAGCGCCAGTCGAGACCATGTCCGGCGCGACGAATACCAAGACCAATGAATACACCAAGCACGAGCGTCATCCAGGGAAAGATGCGATTGGTCAGCGTCGACATCATCGCCCACAAGATGCTGAAAACAATCACGATAGTGAGCGCGGCGTAAATGGCGTTAGGGATCGATTGCTGGCGAAGCAGCTGTGCGCCATCCACCGGCTCGGCTCCGGCGACCGCCGCTGCGTGCTTTTTCGGCAACCGCAAGAATTTCTTGTGAGCGTCATTCATTGCTTGTCAGTAAGCCGTAGCAAGGCGATAAGATATGCGCAAAATGTAGTTTACGTTTACGGCGCCCCGGAAATCTATTTTAATCAATCGCCTATGAGCCCAAAGATCGAATCGAAGAGCGGCGCGTTGCAAGGCGTTTTTGTCGTCTCGCTCGAGCAAGCAGCTGCGGCGCCGCTTTGCACGGCCCGGCTCGCAGATGCGGGTGCCCGCGTTATCAAAATCGAGCGCCACGAAGGAGACTTCGCGCGCGCCTACGACAGCGTTGCCCATGGCGAGAGCGCGTACTTCGTCTGGCTAAACCGCGGTAAAGAATCAATTTGCCTCGACATCAAAGACGTCGCTGACTTTGCCCTGCTGCAAGCAATGCTCCGCAAAGCAGATGTGTTCGTACAAAACCTTGCGCCGGGTGCGGCAGAGCGGGCCGGGCTCGGTTGCGCTGAGCTCCGCAAACAAAACGAGAAGCTGATCACGGTCGATATCAGCGGTTATGGCCCAAGCGGCCCGTATCGCGATATGCGGGCCTATGACCTGCTGGTGCAATGCGAGTCCGGCCTTACCTCGATTACCGGCTCACCTGCCGGGCCTGGGCGTGTTGGTGTGTCCATCTGTGATATCGCCTGTGGCCTGTCTGCGCACGCAGCTGTTCTGGAGGCGCTAATAGAGCGCGGCCGAACCGGTGTTGGCAAGAGCCTGCATGTTTCGTTGTTCGACTCTATTGCTGACTGGCTCACCGTGCCTCTGTTGCACGAAGAAGGCACCGGACACGCGCCAGCGAGAGTTGGCATCGCACACCCGTCGATCGCGCCCTACGGCGCCTACGAAACCAAGGGTGGCGGGGAGGTTGTCATCGCGATTCAGAATAACCGGGAGTGGAAGCGGTTTTGCGAACAGGTATTGCGGCGTCCAGAACTCGGCGAGCACGAGTCATTCCTGAACAATGAGCTGCGCTGCGCCAACCGCGGCTCAATGAACGAAAAGATAACAACTGTTTTCTCGGCCATTACGGAGCAGGACGTTCGTGAGCGTCTTGCCGCTGCCGGTGTGGCGTTCGCCTCGGTCAACGATCTGCGTGGTTTGTCAGAACACCCGCAACTGCGGCGCTGCACCGCCGCAACGCCGTCCGGCCCTGTTCAGCTTGTCGCTCCGGCCGCGCAGCAGGACGGCATCGACTTTGCACCGGCGCCGGTGCCGGCGCTTGATGAACACGGTGCAGCGATTCGGGCAGAATTCGGCCCCGTGACGCCTCACGGCCGGCAATCAATTGATTGAACAGGTTATTATTTGCGATCCCGTCGTCCTGAATAGTCACTAGCAACAAGGGAAGCAGATGGATCAGAGCAGAATCGATTGGCCGAGTTTCATCGCGTGCGTCACTATCATCGCTCTGGTTTGCCTCCCGATCGCGATCGCCCCCGATGCGACGGGCTACTTTCTGCAAAGCACATACGACTGGATCGCGCGCGAATTCGGAATTCTCTACCTGCTGGCAAGCGTCGCCGCGATCGGGTTTCTTGTCTGGATCGCCGCAAGCCGTTATGGCGCGCTCAAGCTTGGGCAGGATCAGGATGAGCCTGAGTTCAGCCAGATTAGCTGGGTCGCAATGTTGTTCTGCGCCGGGGTTGGCGCCGGCCTGATTTACTGGTGCGCCACCGAATGGGCCTATTACTATCAGGCGCCACCATTCGGTGCCGAACCGCGCAGTGCAGAAGCCGCGGAATGGGCTTCTACGTATGGCCTCTTTCACTGGGGCTTTACAGCATGGGCATTCTATTGCCTGCCCACGATCGCGATTGCCTACCCCTACTACGTCAAGAAGATGAACATTTTGCGCTTTAGCGTGAGCTGCAACTGGTACCTGAAGGGAAAAGAGCAAGGGCCTGTCGCCAGAGCGATCGATCTCTTTTTCATGATTGCCCTGATTGGTGGCGCCGCCTCATCACTGGGTTTTTCAACGCCGATGATCGCCGCCTGCCTCGCATGGCTGTTCGGCATCGAGCCGAGCTTTAACCTCGAGATGGGTGTTGTGGTGCTTTGTGTGCTGCTGTTCGCCGGCAGCGTATGGCTTGGACTGAAAAAAGGCATCAAACGGCTTAGCGATATCAACCTGGTGCTTGCTTTCGGCCTGTTGCTCTTCATTCTGCTTGTCGGCCCAACGGCGTTCCTGCTAAAGACCAGCCTTAACGGCGTCGGCCTCATGGCGCAGAATTTCCTGCGCATGAACTTCTGGACCGACCCGTTCAGCGATTCCGGTTTCGTTGAGAGCTGGACGGTCTTCTATTGGGCATGGTGGGTCGCGTACGCGCCGTACATCGGCTTGTTCGTCACCCGTATTTCCCGTGGGCGCACAATTCGTCAGGTCATCACAGGCATGTTGCTATTTGGCTCACTGGGCAGTTGGGTGTTCTACATGATTATCGGCAACTACGCGCTGTACCTCGAGCTCGCCGGTACTCTCGATTTCACGGGCATCATGAATTCGATCGACGGCAACGCCGCGATCGTCGCGATGTTGGAGCAACTGCCTCTGACACCGCTGGTCATTGCTGTCTTTTCGGCAATCGCGATCATTTTTGCTGCGACCACCTATGACTCTGCGTCGTACACGCTCGCGTCGAGCGCTACGTTGAACCTGAAGGCGGGTGACGATCCTGCGCGCTGGCATCGTGCGTTTTGGGCCTTTGCGTTTGGCCTGATGCCCGTCGCACTGATGTACATCGGTGGCCTCAGAGTGATGCAGGTCATCGTGCTTATCGCATCATTGCCAATTCTGCTCATCGGCGTGGTCATGTCGATTAGCCTCGTCAAAACACTACAGGCCGATGTGCGTGCTTCCAACTGATGATGCGTAGCCTGGTCCTCGCCATTGCGCTGACCGCGTTAGGTGCTTGCGACAGTATTCGTGCACCCGCGGATCCACGTGTTGAGATCGGCGGCGAGGTCCTTGTCGGAAAACACATGCCGGACCACGGGGTCAGCGCGTTCCTCGGCGTACCCTTCGCCGAGCCGCCTGTCGGTGATTTGCGCTGGCGCGTACCACAGCCGCTGGAAACGAAAGTCGCGCGTCGTGATGCAAGCAGGTTTGCGCCGGCGTGCATGCAGTCGATGCGCATTCTCGACTGGTATCGGTACATGGCCGGGACATTTGGTGGTTCTGGCGATTACTACGCTGACCTCGACGTTAGCGAGGACTGCTTGTATCTCAACATCTGGACCCCGACCCTCGAGAGCGACGCCAAACTTCCCGTCATGGTGTGGGTGCATGGCGGCAGCAACCGAAGCGGCTGGTCCTACGAGCCTAACTATCACGGTCATGTACTCGCGCAAGAAGGTGTCGTCGTTGTCTCGGTCGCTTATCGCCAGGGCGCATTCGGCTTTCTTTCACCCCCGGGCCTGACAGCAGATGAACCCACGGCCAACTTCGGGCTCTGGGATATCGTCGCGTCATTGCAGTGGATACAGGACAACATCGAGCAGTTCGGCGGCGACCCGCATCGTGTCACCGCGTTTGGCGAATCAGCCGGCGCTGAAGACATTCTGGCGCTGATGTTCGCCAAACCCGCCGCAGGCCTGTTTCATCGGGCAATACTGGAAAGCACTGCTGGCTATGGTATCGACGGTAGTTCCCTTGACGGCGAACGGGAGCGGGGCAGGAAGCTCGCCAGCATCCTGGGGATCGAGGGCGACAATTCCCTTGCGCAACTTCGGCAAGTGCCTGCTGACAAGCTGCTGCGCGTTTACGAAGAAGCGTTTTTAGACTACTACCACGCACCTGCTATCGACGGCCAGCTGATCACCGAAGCCACCTGGGAGAGCATCCAGGCCGGCCGCTTTGGCGATCACCAGCTGATCATTGGCGCGAACGCCGACGAATCGTCCGATCGGCTGACCACGGCCAACGACTATTTATGTCCGTCGCAAAACACTGCGGCCCGCATGACCGCGGCCGGCCGCAGCGCCTGGATGTACTTCTTTACCCGGGTCCGCAAAGGGGCGGCCGGCGAAAAGCTCGGCGCCTACCACGGTGCGGAGTTGCCTTACGTTTTCGGCACACACGATGCCTACATGCCCACCACCGACATTGACCAGGCGCTGACCGAAACGATGATCCGCTACTGGACACGGTTTGCCGCGACGGGCGATCCGAATTCAGAACGAAGGCCCGACTGGCCGCGATTTGCTGCGCCCGAATTTCCGGTTCAGGAACTGGGCGACGAAGTTCTGACCACTGCCGCGCCAGAATCGGAGCTGTGCAAACTATTCGCAGAGGGGACAGTTAGCCGGGACTAGCGTTTTCGAGCGACGTCCCCGACTTTGATGTCACCGGACTTGACGACCTTGGCGTTGATGCCGCGAAAGTTGCGCGTCTTCCCCGGCCCGGAATTGACGAATACCATCGCATCCCGACCGAAGCGACTCGCGAACTTCTTGCAGCCCGTGTGTGGCGGCTCGGTCACTTCGATGAGCGCGTCGCCAATCTCGAGCTGCGTACCCGGCGGCAAGTTCTCGCCACTCAGGTCCATATCCAGGTACAGCTGATCCCCGGCAAGCTCGCGTCGCTCGGTGCCATCCGCGACCAGCGCAACCACTCGCGCATTCATGATATTGAGCTGCATGTCGGGATCGGCCGCGCCGTCCGGCATGTGCCTGTTGCCGCGGCTTAACCAGTTATCGCCAACGAGGCCTTGTTCGACGTCGAGACGGCCCTGGGTTACTACCTCACGCTGATCGACTTCGGGTCGTTTCACGATAAGCTCGAGCGTACCTTCGTCTTGCGGTGACTGCAGAATATTATCGAGCCCTTGTTCGAGCTCCGCGGTACTCAATTGTCTACTTGAAGTCATTGTCCTGATACGTCCTTCTCGAACCAGTCGACGTCCCAATACTTGCCAAACTTGAAACCGACTTCATGGTAAGAGCCAACGCGAACAAAACCAAGTTTTTCATGCAACGCGACAGACCCCGGATTGGGCAGCGCTATGCCGCCGTATGCACGGTGCACCGATTCCTCATCCCGGAGGGCGTCTAACAACTGCGTATACAGTTTTTCACCGAAACCATTTCCGACCTGCTGTGGGTCCAGGTAGATTGTTGTCTCTACAGACGTGTCGTATGCGGGCCTCGTTTTGAAACGGTTGCTCGACGCGTAGCCGATTACCGCATCGCCCAGTTCACCAACCAGCAGGCGGTGAGGCCCTACATCCGAGAATTGAGTGAACCACTGGGTACGCGCAGCCACTGCGAATGGTTCGGTGTCAAACGTGACATGTGTTTCGGTCACGTAGTGATTGTAGATCTCGACCAGGCGATTGAGGTCGCGCGAGTCGGCTTGTCGAATGTCGAGTCCCATTTACGGCCTCTAGTCTCCTGTGGGGCGCCATGCGGCGCCAAATAGCCAGAATTCGCCCTTTTTTGGCCTGCAAAAAATCCTCAAAAAACGGACTTGTGGGCTTGTATACGGGCTAATGCCGTATATACTGCGCCCAGCTTGAATGTACGCCAACTATTTATGTATCTCGTTTCGATGTTCCAGTTTTTGTAGCTCGTCCTGTTTTCATAAGTAATAGCAACACTTTCAGCCAAACGGCCTTATCAAAAGGCTATATTTACAAATGTTTGACAGGAGACAATTATGTCTACAACTACCGGAACCGTTAAATGGTTCAACGACTCCAAGGGCTTCGGCTTTATTGAGCAAGAGAACGGCCCTGACGTCTTTGCGCATTTCAGCGCTATCAAGGGCGACGGCTTCAAGACGCTCGCTGAAGGCCAGAAGGTCGAATTCACCGTCACGCAGGGCCAGAAGGGTCCGCAGGCGGAGGACATCGTACCGGTCTAAGTACTTAAAGATTGAGTACCGAAAGGGCGAGACCTCAGGGTCTCGCCCTTTTTTGTTGCCGCTTAGTTAGCGTACTTCTTGTCCCGCTCTTCCTGGAATTTTTTTGCAAGCGCGTGTCGCTTCTTGAGCGCCGCCGATAGCTCAGGATGTTCTATCGCGAGCGCTCGCATCTTTTCCTGCAGAATCTTCTGGTGCTTCGAGCTGCCGGTCATCCTCCCAACCACCATGTAGTCACCCGTGTCTTCATCGACTGTCGCTTCGGCTACAGCCTCTCGATACATGCGTGCGAGACAGACTCGACGAGGTATCTGGCTGCCGATTCGTGTCTCCTTTTTACAGATGATGTCGTAGCCATCGTCCTCATTCAGATCGTTGTAAAGCGCATAGACCTCGTCCTCCGCCAATACGACCTCAGTCCGCATTGACCCCAGGGTTCGCGCACCTACGGCCGTGATTTCATCGATCGTGGTATCGATCTCGGCTGTTTCCGGGTCGGCAACCTGGGCCGCCGCATGTAATGGCAGCGAAACCGCCAGCACAGTCACCGTAATCGATATCTTGTTCATGCCGAACGATGTTAGCAGGCGCGCAGCCGTTCAGTCAGTGCCCGGAGTTGCTCCCGGTATATCTCACCTTGCTCCGATGAGTAACCGCTGCGCATCTGCGCGTCGATGGCGTCGATCTGGTCCCGGTATCTCTTCTTGCACTGTTCGGTGAGCGCCTCATCGCGAGCCCTGGTCGATTGCTCATCCGCGCGGCTGTCGTTTGACGTCGTGGGTGCTGCTATCTGTTCGCCCATCGATATGGCCGGGTCAACCGTCGCTGGCGGTTGCGAGGTCTCGTCTTCTTCTTCAACATCGCAGCCGCCCAGTCCTTCGGTGAATGAGTGCGGCAGCGCCTTACAACTCACATCACCAAAACCCTTTGCCTTGCACTTCGCCTGAGTTAAGCCGGCAATCCTCTCCGCAGGGACACCGTTGTTCGTCCGAAACGAATAGACGTAATTGATGACACCGATTGATCCGTTCGAAAGCGCACCAAGGCCGCCATAACGATTGAACACCTCATCGGATGCTGCACCGTTTCGCATTAGCCTCGCCGTCGACACCGCGAATTTGTCGACGTAGCTGCAATCAACACCGCTTGTACCCGGTCCAGACGCGTTGATCTTGACCGGCGCCTCCTTCGAGCAGGGCGTTTGCGAATAAGTGAGGCTGCCATCCGCTTCCTGGCATCGATAAATCTCTGCACGCGTACTGGCAGAAGAGATGAAAGCCGCGGCAATGAGCAGCGCAATCCAGGTTCGCATTGGGGCTCCTCCGTTGGGATCCTGCCAGCATCCTACCTTGGCCGTAATAGTGGCGCTTTGTCCGGGGTCACAAATCGACCGATACTGGCCTGAATATACTCGTTTTTCGGCGTTGGCCCCGGTACCGGCAGTTGGGCGCCCGCTGGAGGGTTGCTTGCGGGCGTTCGCAGATGGCCTACATTGCCCTGGCTCCATGACGGGATAACACACTTCGGCTAAACTCCAGCCCTGCTCAGATGGGGAACAAAAATGACCGATAGAGTCGCTTCCTTTGCCACCGTTGATCCGTTCGACGGTATGACCGCCACATCACCAGCCCGGGCGCAGAATCTCGTTGGCGGGGCGTGGGTATCAGACCCGAAGACAATGGGCGTCGTCGACCCGATGAACGGTGACCGATTTCTCGAGATGCCGGACACACAGGATGTTGCACCCTTCATCGCCGGTCTGAAAAGCTGCCCAAAGACGGGTTTGCACAACCCGCTAAAAAACGCCGAACGGTACGTCGCGCTGGGCGGAGTCTGTGCCAGGGCCGCAGCGCTTCTCGCTGAACAAGATGTCGCGGACTTCTTCGCGAAACTCATACAACGTGTCATGCCCAAGAGCTGGGCTCAGTGCATGGCAGAAGTCACGGTAACTCGAGCGTTTTTGCAGAATTTTGCCGGTGATGGCGTGCGCTTTCTTGCGCGGGGCTTTTCAAATCCGGGCGACCGTACGGGACAGGAATCGCGTGGCTACCGCTGGCCCTACGGTCCCGTGGTTGTAGTGGCGCCCTTTAATTTCCCTCTGGAGATACCTGCGTTACAAGTCCTCGGTGCTCTGTTCATGGGCAATCGGCCGCTCGTAAAATCGGCCACGACGGTCGACATCGTTATCGAGCAGTTCCTGCGTTTTCTGATTCACTGTGGCTTGAATGCCACGGACGTCGACATGATCCATTGCGGCGGCAGGACAATGGGCAAGCTTATAGAGGCCGCGAAAGACGATGTCCGGCTGGTTCAGTTTACCGGTTCGAGCCAGGTTGCCGAGGCCACGTCGGCTGCTGTTAATGGTTCGGTCCGCATTGAGGACGCGGGCTTCGACTGGAAGGTCATTGGGCCGGACTACGACGACTCCTGGCTCGATTACGTCGCCTGGCAGTCGGACGAAGACGCCTACAATGCGTCCGGCCAGAAGTGTTCGGCGCAGAGCATCCTGTTTGTTCACGACAACTGGGCCGACGCCCTGTTGCCGAAGCTGGGACCGCTTGCTGCCCGCCGCGGCCTGGACGACTTTACTCTCGGACCCGTGTTGACCTGGAACAACGAGCAGATCAAGGCACATATCGATGCCGTGCTCGAGGTGCCTGGCGCGAAACTCATGTTCGGTGGCTCGCCGCTCGAAGGGCACGATATCCCAGATTGTTATGGCGCTTATGAAGCGACGGCCGTCCGCGTGCCATTGTCCACGCTTTGTGGCGATCACTTCGGCTTACTCACGACCGAACTGTTCGGGCCGTTTCAGGTCGTCACCACCTATGGCGACGATGACCTGCCGGCCGTATTGGAGCTCCTCGAGCGCATATCACACCACCTGACGGCTGCTGTCGTCAGCGGCGATGCTGTTTTTCAGAACAAGGTACTCGGCGCGACCGTGAACGGCACCACCTACTGTGGCATGCGCGCGCGGACCACTGGTGCGCCGCAAAACCATTGGTTTGGTCCGGCCGGCGACCCGCGCGGTGCCGGCATCGGCACACCGGAGGCGATCAAGCATACCTGGAGCTGCCACCGGGAAATCATCATGGATCAGGGGGCGCTCCCGGAGGCCTGGGAAACGCCACCCAGCATGTAGTGGCTTGAGCGTTCGTCAGTACGCCGGGCAAGTGGCAAGACAATTGCCGGGAAACCTCCTGCATCCAATCGTCGGTTCGCGGCATCTAATATATACCCTCGCGGCCTCTCTCCCTGATTGTTGGTCCGAGCAATCTCTATAAAGCAGTGTGATTGGGCTTCGTTGCCCCGGAGGTATAGAAGTGAACCCGACATTGAAATTTAAAGCGTTGGTCATTTGCGGGGCTTTGCTGAGCGCTTTTTGGGCCGGCGAGGCCCGGAGCGCCAGCGGCTCTTTTCAACAATCGCTTTTGGTCGACGAACCCGTCCTGTTGGACGTTGCAACCGGCAGCGGCACCATCGATATTCGAGCCGGCAGTTCCAATCGGGTTGAGGTTACCGGGAATATTACTGTCGGCATTGGCTTGTTTAAAAGAAGCGGTGACGAAGCTCAGGAACTGGTGCGCCGATTCGAAAGTGCGCCCCCCGTTAATCTCGTTGATGGGCGGCTGCAGGTTGGTCACATCAAGGACAAGGCGTATCGACACAACGTCACAATAAGCTACGAAGTTGTCGTTCCTGTCGGTACTCAAGTGAAGTCGCACACAGGATCCGGCTCGCAATCGATTTCCGGCATAGCAGGCCCCGTCGAGGCCGGCACCGGATCAGGCACGCTAACACTCGCTGATATTGGTGGCATAGTTGAAGCGCGCACCGGCAGTGGTGCTATTCGAGCAGATGGTATCGCTGGTGCTTTTGAGGGCCATACTGGCAGCGGAAGCATCCGGCTGACCCAGGAGGCTCCTGGAGACGTCGTCGTGTCCACTGGCTCCGGTAGTACCGAGCTGCACGGTGTTGTTGGTGCGCTGCGTGCTCATTCGGGCAGTGGACGTATCGAAGTCGATGGGCAACAAGAAGGCCCCTGGAAGCTCGATACTGGTTCGGGGTCGGTCCAGATCAAGTTGCCGGAAAATGCCGCCTTCGAACTTGATGCAGAATCAAGTTCGGGAAGCATAATCATTGATCATCCGATCATGGTGCAGGGAAAAATATCCAAAAGGCACCTGAGCGGACAGGTTCGTGGTGGTGGGGAGCTTCTGCGTATTGAAACTGGCTCCGGTGGCATTCGGATTGAATGAGAATACCGGGAAAGCTGCAGATCAATCCGGCACGCGCATCGTGTGATTGCCGAGGTAATCGCTGAATGGATCAATGGGCGCTGCCCGGAGACTGGGCAACGCCACCCAGCATCTAGTCGCTAGAAGCGGTAGTTCAGACTGAAAAACGCCCCTATCGGCGTTTGCGAGTCGGCCTTGGCTGTAGCGCCTGAAACACGATCGGTCAGCAGCACATCCATAAAGTGATGTTCGACTCTTGCCGCGAAACTCACGGACCAGATTTCCGAGAAATTGTACGAGGAACCCAACGTCGCCATCACGTGAATCTCACCGCCAACATCAAACGCGATATCAAACGTTCCGCCCGTATCCGTCGGTCCCGCCACATCGTCGACGTTCGGCGAAGCGAACCCAACACCGAGCGTCCAGAACCAGTCAAGGCCATGAGCCGTCTCGTTGTACAAGCGCCCAATCGAACCACTGAAGACGGTGCTATCTGCCGAGGCATCGATCGTATTGACGTTCGGGTCCTGCCTGAGGCCAATTACTTTCCAGGGACGCTCGAAGTCGAATTCATATACGTCGAGTCCGGCACTTACGAACCAGCCATTGTTGAGGCGATAGCGGCCAATCACGCCAAGCCCCAGAATATCGTTTGCCGGCACACCATCACCCAATAAAACGTTCCCGCGCAGGCCAATTTCCTATTTCGAATCATCAGCGTATGCCACGCCAGAAAACAGAACTATCCCCAGAAACACCGTCAAATAACGAACCCTTTTGATTCTGGTCATTTTCTTAGCTCCTACACAGCTCTGCCGCAACCAGGCGACATACCTATAAGACACGCGCTGGCAAAACAATCGGTCGCGCTTTCTGGCCAACGTCGCGTAATACCGATAAGCCGAAATTGACATTTACCCAAGTATTGTGAACACCGCCAATTGAACCGAATAAATTAACTCTGTCACTATTCGCGCCGTAAACTACTGATTTGTAGTCCTCATCTAGACGTCTATCAAGAAATTAACTCCGTCACTTGGACGGACAAGAGTCAACTAGCGGGCGGAAAGAAAGGGTCAGGCTTGCCGCTCAGACCGAGTGTCTGCTTTTCTCAAGAGCGGCCGTTCAAAGGATGCTAGGCGACCGGCTGGTTACGGCCATTAGCAGACATCTATTGCGAAATTCATTCAGTTGATACTCTCGCGAATGCACGTCTTGAACATCTCGGTCCAAACATGAAAATCCCGATCCCCGGACGGATATATCTTTGATTTCCTTGTCTCGCCATCGGCGAACTGAAAGATCAACTCAACGGCTTCATGGTCACTGAGTTTCTCGAGCATTGACAAGCTGTCACGCTCACTCAGCCAAAAGGATTCAATCCAGTCATTCCGAGATTCTTTCTTCACCATTTTGAATTCGTCAAACTTTGCCAACACTACGTGATCATTCACCGCGGGAACATGGCCGTCCTCTCCATAAAAGAATAGCTCGAACCTAATCTTGCCGAGCGACTCTACGGGAATCAGACCGTCCGATCTTGTACTGGCCGAAAATCTTATGAATAAGCGATCCAAAGACCGTCCTGCAAGGAGCCCTCTTCGGTCGCGGTCTCTCCTGTTTGGTATCGAATACTCAAGATTTAGCGCGCAGTAGTTATTCCATACATGTGCGGACCATTTAGATTCCCACATCGGGAACGGGCCGCTAGCGTACGAAGCCCGGCCGACGGCAAGGACAGTTGCTATGAGCAGGACTGGAATTTTCGTGAGCATGGTCCAAGAGCGCCAGAAGGTTTGGTCGAATGTCCGCTTTGGGTTGTGGTTTCAACCGGTCGATGCAACACCTAAGCTCTAACTATAGAGCGGGAGGTGTTGATAATGAAGCAGCGAGCACGAAGATATTTCACACAGACCGAGATGACAGAGGTCTGGGACCGTTGGGAG
>Ga0224508_10000064_pt1 | contig 127505 bp, 113 predicted proteins | sample SF_Jan12_sed_USG_4_FD_170157 | JGI IMG/M metagenome (GOLD analysis project Ga0224508, IMG submission 170157) | Sediment microbial communities from San Francisco Bay, California, United States - SF_Jan12_sed_USGS_21 | ecosystem: Environmental > Aquatic > Marine > Sediment | place: USA... | reverse complement strand
GGCCGAGCACGGAATGAAAACGGTGTCTCCGCCCCAGTCCTCTGGCTGCAGACCCAGGGCAGCGAGCTCGTTCTTGACCGTGTCCGGATTCGCTTCCGGCTTGTCGATCTTGTTGACCGCCACGACGATGGGGACCTTGGCCGCCTGCGCATGGGCGACTGCCTCCTTGGTTTGCGGCATGACGCCATCGTCGGCGGCCACCACGAGGACGACGATGTCGGTTGCCTGGGCGCCGCGGGCACGCATTGCAGTAAACGCTTCGTGACCCGGTGTATCGAGGAACACGACCGTGCCCTGACTGGTGTCGACGCGATATGCGCCGATGTGCTGGGTGATGCCACCCGCTTCACCCGCAACGACGTCGGCCTCGCGAATCTTGTCGAGAAGCGAGGTCTTGCCATGGTCGACGTGACCCATGACCGTCACGACGGGAGGCCGATGTGCTCGGTCGCCGGCTTTGTCCTCAAACTCTCCTCGTGCATCGCCGACGATTTCGTCCTCGCTCATCGCGACGTTTTCGACTTCGTAGCTGAACTCGCCGGCCAACACCGCGGCGGTATCTGCATCTAGCGTGCTGTTGATGTGCACACCCGACACCCCGAGCTCCATCAACTTCATCAGCACATCGGTTGCCTTGAGGCTCATGCGCTGCGCAAGTGTCTGAAGCTGGACATTGTCTTCGATCCGAATGACACGCTTCTGCGCGCCTGGCACCGTAATTTCGGTCTGCTTGGGTTTCTTGCCAGGCTGTAGACGCTTCTTGCCCGGTCGCCCCTGCGGTCGGCCAGTGGGACCGATCGACGAGCGCCCGCGAATCTCGCGGCGCCTCGGCGCATGCTGCTCCCGCTGCGCGGCATGCTCGGCGACGATGCGTCGGCGGGCGCCTTCCGAGAGTGGTGTTGCGCTTGGGGCCTTCGCCTTGCCGCGACGCATGACGCCGGGCGGTAGTGGGTCATGAGAGAATCGAGTCTGCTCGCCAGCCTCTTCGGAAAGCTCTTGCTCCTGGAGTGGCTGCGCCGTGCGCGGCTCCTGCGGCGGCGCCGGCATGACTGGCGCGGCGGGGGGAACCGGAGTGGGCTCGGCCGCCACAGGCGTTTCGCTTCTCGGAGGCTCCGGCTCGGTGACGAGCTCCTGTGTGCTCATCGGCGCAGCCGGCTCTGACAAGGGCTCCTCGACCGGCACGGCCACAGGCGCTTCCGCAGCCGCTGGCTCCGTTTCCTCGGTCTTCTTGCGGCGCTTTCGGCGCACGACCGTAGGCCGAATTCGCTCTTCGACCATCGCCTCGCTGCGGTCCTTGCCGAGCGATCGCTTGATGCGGTCCACTTCGACTGGATCCAAAACGCTCATGTGATTGCGCACTTGAATCCCTAGGGTCGCAATCCGCTGGATCAGGTCGCGATTTTCGACCCCCAACTCCCGGGCGACCTCGTAGACTCGAACCTTACTCATTCATCCTCCGATAGGGCCTCGATATGCGACAGGCAATCGAGAACAGCGCGAGCGATACCCCGATCCGTCACCAGGATGACGCCAAGCTCCGATCGTCCAAACGCATCCCCTACGCTCGCCTTTGTACCCCACGTGGCCGTTGCGCAACCAAGCGCGGTTGCAGCGCGTGCGAGCTCATCGCCTCGACCCCGCGAATCCTTCGCCCGGATCAACAGATCCCCTTTGTTTGCCTTCAATGCAGAACGAACCGCGTCGGCGCCGACTGCCAGGCTGCGCGCACGCTGGGCCGAGCTCAACAGACCGAGGGCACGCCGCTCGAACTGCTGCACGACCATCCGCTCGATGCTCTCCGGCTCGACCTGAGCCACACCGCGAAGCGCCCGGGCTAAGCCGCCGCGCAGCGCCGCCGAACGAATGCAGGCCTTTTTGGGATGAACCGACACCCCCCGGCCGCCAAGGCGCCGTCCGAGGTCTACAGCGACGAAGGGTGCGCTCGGCCCGACCACCAAGCGAACGAGATCGTCTCGCTCGGTGCGGCTACCGCAGCCGGCGCACATCCGCCTCGAAGGCCTGTCTCGTTCGCTCCTGCCCATGACGCCCAGCATCGACGCTTACCTCTACCTGGTCTCCCGGGTGGGCTCGGTCTCGGTTCCCATCTCGGTTCCGGCCTCGGTTTCGGCCTCGGTTTCGGCCTCGGTTTCGGCCTCGGCAACCTTCTCCGCCTCGGCAGCCGCCTCCGCCTCCGCTGCGGCCAAAGCCGCTGCCTCTGCTTCGGCGACGGCGGCTGCTTCCGCTTCCAAGCGTGCGGCTTCCGCCTGGGCGGCCGCGACGCTCTCGAGCATCTTCACCTCGATTGGCGGCCACTCCGTATCGACGAACTCCGCAACTGCCGCTTTGAGCGCCTGCGCTCTGGCCGCGCCAAGCCCGGACTTGATCGCAAGGCGATCGGTATCCTCTTCGGCCGCGATGGCATCGACCGAGGAGTAGCTGTTCTGCTCGAGCTTGTCGGCAACCCGGCTGTTGACCCCACGGACCAGGAGCAGCTTGTCGCGCTCGCTCGGCGCCTCCGTCGATTCCGCCATCGCAGCCAAACGCTCCGTGCGGAGCTCCTCCATCGCGCTCGCGGCGTCCTCGCGTAGCTTCGCCACATCCTCCGCCGAGATTCCGGGCACCGACGCAAGCTCTCCTTCGCTGGCTTCGACGACTTCGTCGAGGCTCCGGAAGCCCATGCGGTAGAGCGACCGAGAGAGCTCTTCGTTGGTGCTGAGTCGTGACAGCGCAGCCATAGCTTCTTCCTCGATCTGCTGGAAGCGGGACTCGCTCACGATGTCTAGCCGCCAGCCGCTGAGCTGCGAGGCGAGACGGACGTTCTGGCCACGTCGGCCGATGGCCAAGGACAGCTTCGCATCCGGCACGACGAGCTCCATGTTCGAGTTGCCCTCGTCGATGACGACGCGGACGACCTCTGCCGGAGCGATCGCATTACAAACGAAGCGCGCCGGGTCGCGGTCCCACGGCACGATGTCGATCTTTTCGCCGCGAAGCTCCTGAACCACGGCCTGCACGCGTGAGCCCTTCATGCCCACGCACGCACCAACGGGGTCGACGTCGGAGTCTCGGCTGCTCACCGCGATCTTCGAGCGAGCGCCCGGCTCTCTGGCCGCCGCCACGATGCGCACGATGCCTTCGTAGATCTCGGGAACCTCCATTTCGAAGAGCTTCACGAGAATCCCAACGTCGGTCCGGGAGAGAATGATTTGAGGACCCCGTGCCTCGCGGTCGATGTCCTTGAGGAGAGCGACGATGCGATCCCCAGGCCGGTAGCTCTCGCGCGGCGTTTGCTCGCGGGGTGGCAGCACGGCTTCGACGCCACGGCCGAGGTCGACGATGATGTTCGAGCCACGCTCGAAGCGGCGCACCACTCCGGTGATGATCTCGCCCTGGCGACCCTTGTACTCGAGGAACACCCGCTCGCGCTCGGCGTCGCGAACGCGCTGGATGATCACCTGCTTCGCGGTCTGTGCGGCGATGCGTCCGAAGCGGCTCCGGCTCTGCTCGAGGCCCAGCAGCTCCCCAAACTGCTTGTCCTGCTCGCGCGCCTTGTCGCGATCCTCGGGAAGGTAGAAGATTTGAAAGCCGAGCTCTTCGCCAATTTCCGCCTCGAGCCCGTGGGTCTCCGCTTCCTCGACGGTGATCTCCTGCTCGCTGTTCTCCACCTCATGCACGACGGTCATGTACTGAAAGAGATCGACCGCACCGGACTCTGAGTTGAACCTCGCTTCGAGCTCGCGATCGGGGCCGAAGGTTTTCTTCGCGGCCGTCAATATCGCCTGCTCGGTCGCCTCCACCAGAATCTTGGCGTCTATGCCCTTCTCTTGGCTGACCTGTTCAATCACATGCTGAAGCGAGAGCGCGCTTTGCTGCATAGCCATCTACCCACCTAGTTCGAGAATCTGTACACGAGGTTCGCCTGAGCGATTTCCGCGTGTGGAATCAAAAGGACCTTGCCGTCTTGATCGAGCTCGATGTTTTGATCGACGACCCTCAGCAGCGTTCCACGGAAGCGGCGCTGCCTTTCAATCGGGGTCTGGGTCTTCACTTTGACCTCGTGACCTGAAAAACGTTCGAAGTCCGAGAGCTTCACCAGCGGCCGCTCGAGCCCCGGCGAGCTCACCTCGAGGCGGAACGCCCCGGACGGCAGCACCTCTTCGTGGACGTCCAAGCTGGTCGATACGTCTCGGCTAACCGCGGTGCAATCTTCCAGAGAAACCCCGCTCCCGACCTCCAAGCCCGGTACGCTGCGGTCGATGAAGACTCGAATCACGGCCCCCTTCGGCTCCCGCAGGTAACGCACGTCGACCAGCTCCACACCGTGGGCGAGGCAAATTGGTTGGATTAAGTGCTGCAATGCCTGGATGAGCTGTTGGGTGGCCTGGGTCAATTGTCGCTCTGGGTCGCTAAACGAAAAATGGGCGGGCCGTGGCGGCCCACCCAGTAGAGGCAAACCAAATTTTCACGCCGGCACCTACCACAGCGCCCCACCCGCCGCAAGCAAACCGACGCCCTAACGCTTTGCGTCGTTGACAGCGTGAAAGGCATCTTGGTATGCCCCGCCAGTAGCCCCGCCGGATCGGCGCGGAAGCAGGAGGAAAGCATGATGCGTTCGTTGAAGATCGGGCACTGGGTTGCCCTTGTAAGCCTGGCTGCCTTGGTGGCCAGTTGTGGGTCGACCCGTGAGTCTGCCTGGGACACCAGCGCGGGTTCGGTTCAACTCGATGACGCCGCTCGGGCGCAGGTCGCCCAACTCATGGCCGCTGCCGAAGCAGCCTATGCCAACCGCGGGGATCAGGCGCAGGCCAAAGCGGCGATTGACGCATGGACGAAGGCCGCCGAAATCGACCCGACGAACGTGGAGGCGCTCAACGAGTTGACGCACGCGATCTACTTCTACGCCGACTGTCACCTTCGCTTCGACGAGGACAACCCCGACCTCTACAAGAACATGCACGAAGAGGGCATCAAAGCTGGGGAGCGCGCCTTGTCCGCGATGTCCCCCGCCTTTGCAGAGAAGATGGCTGCCGGTGAGCGCGTCGAGGATGCGATCAGCGTTCTCAACGCTTCGGCGGTGCCGGCTCTCTACTGGCGGTCCTCGAACATGGGCCGCTGGGCCATTCTCGAGAGCTTCGCGACGCTGCTCTCGTACAAGGATGAAATTCGCGAGATCATGGAGTTCTGCCTCGCGAACAATTCAGACTATTTCTACAGTGGTCCCAACCGTTACTTCGGCGTCTTCTACGCCAAGGCGCCGGGTTTCGCTGGTGGCGACATGAAGAAGGCAGCGGCGTTCTTCAACACGGCGATCGACGCATACCCGGACTACTTCGGCACGCGAATCCTCATGGCGGAAGAATGGGCGGTCAAAGAAGACAACCGCCCCCTCTTCGAAGAGCTCGTCAATTACGTCCTCAAAGGCGACCCGAACGTCATTCCGGAGCTCGTTCCCGAGAGCATATGCGAGCAGCGCAAAGCTAAGAAGTTGATGGCCGAGATCGACGACACTTTCTGATCTGAATAGGCCCCAGCGCTACAGCGTCCACAGGGCCAGCCCGAGGAGAATCCAATGCGTAAGTCCATAGTCTGTGTTGCGGCGTTTTTCGCCCTTTCCTTCCTGTTTGCCGGACCCGCTCCAGCATCGGCACAGGAGTACGTGTTGGAGATGGGGACTGTCGTCCCCGCGGGCAGCCCCTGGGCCCTGCAGCTCAAGCGATTGAAGAAGTACGTCGAAGAAAAGACCGGCGGCCGAGTGAAAGTGAAGCTCCGCCTCGGTGGCTCGAACGAGCGCTCGCTTGCTCGACGGACGCAGATGGGGAGCAAGCAAGGCTTCGCGGGTTCCGTGGGCGGCCTGAGCTCCATCGTCCGAGAGGTCAACGTCCTCGAAGCGCCTTACGTTTTCGAAACCGTCGAGCAGGCAGACAAGGCCCTCGATGATCCTGAAGTCTTGAAACAGGTTCGCGCAATTCTCGCGAAGCAACAGTTGGTCTTCGCGCTTTGGGGCGAGAACGGCTTTCGCTCGTACTTCAGTCGGCGGCCCATCCGGAGCCCGGACGACATGAAAGGGATTCGCTACCGCTCACAAGAGGCGGTCGCACACGTGGAAGCGTACAAAGCGCTCGGGGCGAGCCCGGTCACCATCGACGTCGCCAACACGATGACCAGCCTTCAGACGGGCGTCGTCGACGGTTTCGACAACACGCCGCTCTTCGCGATGGCGACGACCTGGTACCAGGGCCTCGACGACGACGAACGCAACCTCATCCTCTCGAAGCACTCCTACCAGCCGGGAATCGTCGTGTACTCCAAGAAGTGGTTCGATACCCTTCCCAAGGACATCCAGGAAATCCTTCTGACGGTCCCTTACGACCTCACCACCTGGGGCCGCGAACAAGTCCGCAAAATGGAGCCAGTGTTGATCAAGAACCTCGTCCGCTACGGCTACGAAATCCACGACCCGTCCAGCGCCGAGCTCCAGAAGTTCAAGGACAAAGAAAAGGGCGTCCCGGAGAGTGTCGCAAAGCAGGTTGGCCCCGCTGGCCAGAAGCTGCTGAAGGCAGTCCGCGCAGCGCTAGCCAAGTAGCCCCCCGTAAAGCCGGCTGCTGGCGTCCACAGGGTTGCACCGCCCCCACGCGGCCGCCTCCACGCAAGCGGAGGGGCAAAGCCCCGTGGTCGCCGCGACGCGGCGACTTTGCGGGGCGACTTTACGGGGTTTCGCCGTGCACATGAACCCAGGTTCCCGGATTATCCTCGGTGGCCATACCCCCGTGCCAGGTGTCCGGCAGGTCCGGCCCGGCCCAGTTGAATAGCCACTTGGCATCGTAGGGGGCCATGTTGATGCAGCCGTGGCTTCGCGGACGGCCGAAGCGGTCGTGCCAGAACGCGCTGTGGAAGGCGTACGCGCCTCTGAAGTACATGACGTACGGAACGTCTTCGAGCGAATACGGTGGCTCGCCGGGCTCGTCGTTGTCCATGGTCGAGGTCAGATGCTTGCCGCGGATACGGTGAAGGCCCCTGGGTGTGAGGTAGCTCTGCTCCGGGCGGGGCGTCTTCGCGCGCCCGGTCGAGACGAGCGTGACATAGCGCGGCTGCTTCCAATCATAGGCCACCACGAACTGCCGCTCGAGATCGACGTCGATCCAAGGGTCACCCTCTCCCACTCCGTCGGGCGGCGCTGTCGGCTCGATGACCATCACCTCGGCCTCGCGAACCAAACGTTCGTTTCCAACGAGGAGGTAGACGCTGTCGCCGATCCGGCGACGTGATTGCACCGCAAGCCACGATCGACGCTGGATGCGCTCACGGCTGGGCTTGAGCTTTCCTCGCTCGTTCAGCCGATAGACCGTCGTCTCCTCCCGCCGGGTTACCGCCGCCGGCAGATCCCAGCTTCCACCGTCCAGCGCCTGCCCTCGGAACGGGCTCCAGTCCTTGCGGCGGATGTCTTTGGCCCGGACGAATCCGTTTTGCTGAGTCCGCCAGTAGGTTTCGCCGTCTCTTTCGAAGCGTCGATCCAGGCTCACGTAAAACCCGGGTTGAAGGATCCGAAGCACGAGCGGGTTCTCGATGACCGCGGCCGTCGCCGGCATTTCGGGCTCCTCGGTCGACGACGCGTCGACACCGCCGTCCTCAGGGCCGGGAGGGACCGCGTACACCTCGTCGGCCTTCGGGATTCGCTTGTAGAGCGGGGTCTTTTTGCGAACCGTCACGTACTCGTACGGCATGTCCGCGTCGCGGTCCGGTTGCCGCGCACGAAGCTCCGGGAGACGGTCGCCCGAGAACACGAGGATGTCTCGCTGCCTGCAGGCGAAGCCCCCGGTGTCGAGCTCGTACCAGCCGTCTTCGCAGCCTTCATGGCCAACCGGCTCGGTCGTGGTCGAATGCAGAAGCGCCCCCGCCCGCAGGTAGCCGACTCGAGCACCCTCGGGACCGGGTGCCGATCGAATGGGCGTGACGAACCGCTTCGCAAAAACGCGTTGCGGCGGCCCAAGATCACGCGCCTTCTTTGGAAGCTCCGCCTCGAGGAACGCTAGCGGGTCATCGACCTGGCAGCCAGCGAGCGCAAAGACAGCCAAAGCGCCGATCAGCACGCAGCCGGGGTCCATCTCTGTTCGTCGTGTGCGCTGCACAGCCTGGGTCTGCTACGAACTGTCATTAGGATGAGCGCGGGTCAACAACTCGAAGCGTTTTCCACGACGTTCGGGCTCGTGGCATCCCTTGCAGTTCACTTCACTGCCCTCGCGTACATCACCAGCGCGACGGCACAGTACGACTTTGACTTCGAGCTGGCGCTGCCCGCGGAGGTCGAGTTTGGTCTGACCGGGGAAATGGCGCTGGCCGCCGATTCCGCACCACCCCGAGCGACAGGCTCCCCCGATCCACGATGGGCCGGAAACGCAACACAGGACGACGACCCCGAACCGGAACCGATCGACGCCGGCGTCCCCCTGGAGGACGCGGGCACTGACGCTGACACTGACGCTGACACTACCTCCTTCCCCGTCGCCTCCCCGACCCTCTCCGGCCCCTCCCGCATTCCTCCAGGCGCGCAGCTGGCCCTCCGGGTGGACCTGCGGCGCGTTCGCGAATCGCCTCTGGGCGCGGATGTCACGGCGTTTTTGCGGGGCGTGCCCGATTGGCAGCTTCTTCTGGCCGGATCGGGGATCGATCCCGTCGCAGACCTCGATAGGCTGCTGGTTGCGACCCCGAATCTGCAGCGATCGAAGCTCGTGCTGGCCGGGCGGCATCGACGTGGCGAAGGCTTTGCTCGCAAGAGCGTGAAACGTCTCGCCCGTTCACGGGGAAAATTCGTGCGCTGGCAGCGACGCTTTGGAGTTCCGACCGCGACTTGGCACAACCTCGACCAAACGCGACGCACCATCGCGCTTCTGAGCACCGAGCACTTCAGCATCAGCCGGCGACAAGATCTCGAGCGAGTGCTCGCGATGGCGCAGGCGCGGGAGCTTCGAGATGCGAAAAAGGAAGGACTGGTCGCAGCTCGCGGGCCCGATGCGCTTCTATCCATGGGGCCTGACGAAGCGATCTCTTTGGAGGTCGAAGGGGTGCACCGGTTCGTCATTGGAAGCATCAAGCACGTTCCGATCCGTGTGCGTCTTGCAGTGCGTGAAACCGGCGCCGACGAAGCCACGGTGAGCGTACTGGCCACGTATGAGTCCGAGGAGCTGGCAAAAGAGGCGTCGGTGTACTGGAAGAAGGTTGCGACGTTCTATTCGCAGCAGCTGATCATGAGCTTGGCGGGCTTTGGAAAGACCCTTCGCCGCATGGACTTCACGCCGCAAGAGAATCGAATCCAGGTCTCCTTCAAACTCAACGCCGACCAGATTCGCTTCATCCTGAGCTACGCGGAAGGCCGGCTGCAGGGCTCGGGCGGCGCGTCGCGCACACGCACGGACCCAACAAAAAAGGGGCCCTGAGGGCCCCTTTTTCTCGATTCGTAGTCTCAGTGACTCAGAGGACGAGGTCCTTGAGCTTCTTGAGAGGTGTTGCGCGAATCTTCTTAGACGCAGCCTTGGGTGGAAGCATCATCTCCTCACCGGTTGCCGGGTTGCGTCCCATCCGAGCGGGTTTCGCCGGGATTTTACGAACTTTGAGCTTGATCATATCTGGAATGACAAATTCCCCCGGACCACGGCGACCAAGTTCTTTCTTCACGAGGTCTTGAAGCGCACCAAAGACGCTCGTGATTTCCTTCTTGGTAAGGCCGCTCTTGTCGGCCAGCTCGCTCATGATCTGGGCCTTCGTCATTCGCTTGCCCGCTACCATAGTTCCCTCCTAACTCTGTGACCTGCCCCTTTTGTTCAAAAAGGCCCCCAAAAGAAAGCCCCAGGCAGGAACGGGCCATCTATGCCTGTGCTTTTCCTTGCTGACAAGGGTCTTTGTGCGGTTTCGCAAACAAATTTCTTGGGGTTAATCGATCCCGGACCGCGCGTGACCCCGCTCGACAGAACGAGGCCCTCTCGGCAAGGACGCTTTCCCACAGCCCGTCCACAAGTGATCGGACGGCAGCGCTCCGCTTTGCCGGACGCCAACCACGCGGCAAAATCTGCTCTGGTTTCGGTTGGATAGCAGTCAAAACGAAGGCATCCACTAAGAATGGGGGCCACCATCGGTAGCGCTCGAGGCCGGTTTTCCACAGGCGCAAAGGGTTAACGCGCGGCCTCTACGGCGGCCATCAGAGCCTCGGTCCGGGCCATCATCTCACGCTCTTCGCGCGTACTGGCGTGATCGTGGCCCAGGAGGTGGAGGAGGCCATGCGCCAACAAAAACGTCACCTCGTGCACGATCGCGCGATCGTGCTCCGCGGCCTGGCGGCTCGCCGTAGGCACGGAGATCACCACATCGCCGAGGAGCCCTGGGGTCGTTTGCGGCCCGGGGCCCTCGTGCATCGGGAATGCCAACACGTCGGTTGCGCGGTTCTTCTTCCGGTACTGGCGGTTGAGCTCGCAGATCGTCGCGTCGTCGCAAAGCAGAATCGAAAGCTCTGCGTCGGGTAAGCCGAGGGCCTCGAGCATGGCTTCGGCACGCCACCGAAGATCGGCGTGACGAACCGGGCGTCGTTCCAAGCCACGAGTGCGGAGCCATACGGGCATCGCTTGGCTACTGTCTCCCGCCTCCGATTGGGTCAAGTCGGAAGGCGGGGTGCCCAAGGCGGGCCGCTTGCTATGCTCCGCGGGTGTTCGAAAAAGTACTGATCCTCCGCCGTGGAGAAGCGGCGACCCGCGTCGCTCGGACGTGCCGTCGGTTGGGCGTCGAATCGGTCGTCGTCGCTCCCAAGGACGAACCGGCCAGCCGGCACATCGAGGCGGCGGATCGGAGCATCGAAATCGACTTCGACGAGGCTCAGGGCATTCCAACCGAACAGCTGCCTGCGATCCTCGAGCAGGCAGGCGCCGATGCGGCCCACCTCGGCTACCAAGGCCAGCCCGAGATGTTCGAGCTCGCGAGCGCCGCCGAAATGGCCGATGTGGCGGTCGTCGGCACCGACCTCGACGTTCTCGGCGCTCTGGCCGACCAGGCAACCGTCCAAGCAGCCGCCGAGAGGGCACAGATTCGTACGCTCCACGACCGCGAGGACTCGTCACGGCCTCGCGAAGTCGGCGTCATGGTTGCAGCCGACTCTCACGGAGCCACCGTCGCGATCGTCGAATACGACCGCAGCCTTACGGCCTCCGAGCAGACGCTGATCCACGAAACCCCTTCACCCGACCTGCTCTTTCGCATGGACGGGGAGGCGTTTCGGATGTCCCTCTTCGAGAGCGCTCGACGTCTTGCGGCCGAGCTTCGCTATGCAGGGCTCTTGGAGGTTCGGTTTCACATCGATCCATCAGGCCTGTCTTGGGTGTCTGACGTGACGATCGGCCTACCCAGGCACCACACGCTCATCGAAATGGTCACTGGGGTCGACCTGGTCGCGCTGCAGCTTCGAATCGCCTCGGGCGAGCCGATCCCCGAAGAGCTCGAAACGCTAACGCCCCGCGGTCACGCGCTCGACGCGTCCATCTTGGCGCTCGACCAAGACGACGCGGTCGTCTCGCTCTACGCCGTTTCGCCGGCGCCCCAGGGCCGGGTTCGCGCAACCTCGTCCGCCACGGTGGGGCTGCCCCTGCCGGCAGACGACCGTCCGCTAATCGCGAAGCTCAGCACCCACGAGCCAGTTCGCCACAGCGCGCTGCTCTCGATGGACCGCATGCTGGCCGAATTACGCGTCGAGCCGTTCGCCACGAACGTCGATGCGCTGCGGCGAGTTCTCGGCGACTACGCGTTCCGCGCGGGCCAGTACGACACCGAATCCGCCTTGCGCTTTGCCGCGGGCTGATGCCCCAATCCGCAACTGGCCATCAGGCGGCGAACGTCGACTTGCGCGCGTACACCCCCGCGTCCCCAAGTTGCTCCTCGATTCGCAGGAGCTGGTTGTACTTCGCGATACGCTCCGAGCGCGAGGCGGAACCGGTCTTTATTTGGCCCGCATTGGTCGCGACAGCCAGGTCGGCGATGAAGGTGTCGGCAGTCTCTCCACTCCGGTGCGAGATAATCGACGAATAGCCGTTGAGAGCACCCAGACGAATGGTGTCGAGGGTCTCGGTGACAGAGCCGATCTGGTTCACCTTGATCAGGATTGCGTTGGCAACCCCCTGATCGATCCCCATCTGAAGCCGCTCCGTATTTGTGACGAAGAGATCATCGCCGACCAGCTGAACCTGGCTGCCCTGGGCCTCGGTCTGGACTTTCCAGCCGTCCCAGTCGTTCTCGTCCATTCCATCTTCGATGCTGACGATTGGATACTTCGAACAGTAGTCCGCATAGATCTTGACGAGCCCTGCCGCGTCCACCGGCTTCTTGTCGAAGGTGTAGACGCTCTTGTTCTTGTCGTAGAACTCGCTCGCTGCACAGTCGAGGGCGATGGAGATCTCCTGGCCGGGTCGGTACCCCGCGGCTTCGATCGCGCGCGCGACGAACGAGAGTGCCTCCTCGTTGGTCGACAGGTGGGGTGCAAACCCGCCCTCGTCACCCACTCCCGTCGCGTGTCCGGCCTCTTTCAAAAGCTTCTTGAGGGTGTGGAAGGTCTCGGCGCCGGCGCGAAGCGCCTCGGAAAACGAATCGAATCCATGCGGTACGACCATGAACTCTTGAATCTCGAGGCCGCTGTCGGCATGTGCGCCCCCGTTGATGATGTTCATCAGAGGCGTCGGCAGAACCTGAGCCTGTACTCCTCCGAGATAGCGCCAGAGGGGAAGCCCCACCTCCTCAGCCGCGGCACGCGCAACGGCCATCGAAACGCCCAGGATCGCATTGGCTCCGAGCTTCGCCTTCGATGGGGTGCCGTCATGGTCGAGCATGAGCTGATCGACCTCGGCTTGGTCGAGCGCCTCGGCGCCGATCACCTGCGGCGCGATCTCACTCACCACGTTCTCGACGGCCTTCAAGACTCCCTTACCCATGTACCGGCTCTTGTCGCCGTCGCGAAGCTCCAGCGCCTCGTGCTCGCCGGTCGATGCCCCCGACGGGACGGCGGCTCGGCCGGTTGCGCCGCCCATCAATTCCACGTCGACCTCGACGGTGGGATTTCCCCGGGAGTCCAGAATCTCTCTTGCGCCGATGGCGATGATCTCGGTCATGAATTCACCTCGCGCTCGACTTAGCGGCTGATTAGGGGCGATGCAAGGATGTGGGTGCTAGGCTCGGCCGCCATGCACGCCCTGCTGTTCATTCCTTGGTTTCGCCTCGAGTCTTGGGACATCCCGCTGCCGTTCTCCGTTCCGGTTTTGGGAGACACTTTGTCGATTCAGCCGTTCGGCGTTCTCGTCGCAACCGGCGTGCTCCTCGGCGCATGGGTCGCCGGCCGATTCGCAAGGCGCAACGAGCTGGACCCGGTGGCCACTGGCGACCTGGTGACCTATGCGGTGGTGACCGGATTCATCCTCGGCTACTTTCTGAACGGCCTGTTCTACGAGCGGGACACGTTCATGGAGATCCTACGCGATCCCTCTCTGCTCTTCTCGACCTGGCTCGGCCTCTCATCGTACGGCGGTTTCTTCGGCGGCATTCTCGGCTGCTTCATTTGGAAGTACCGCAAGAAGATGGATCTCCTGCCGTACGCCAATGCGGTTTGCTTTGGTTTGCCGTTCGGTTGGTTGTTCGGGCGTGTGGGTTGCTTCGTCGTCCACGATCATCCGGGCAAGGTCACCGAATTCGCATTGGCCGTCTCGGACTACCGTTTTGGCGCCCCGCCCTATCAGCCGCGCCACGATCTCGGCCTGTACGAGGTGATCTTCTCGTTGCTGATCATTGGCCTGTTCATCTGGCTCGAACGTCGAAAGCGCCGCCCGGTCGGCTTCTATTGCGTGCTCCTCCCGCTCCTCTACGCCCCCGTTCGGTTCTTCCTCGACTTTCTCCGCGCGACCCCGCTCGAGGGCGGAGATGTCCGATACGCTGGGCTCACGCCTGCCCAATGGTCCTCGATTGCCATGGTCTGCGTTGGCGTTGCGGTGTGGCACTTCGCGGTAAAGCCCCGCAGGAACGAAGGCGAGCCGCAGAGCGCGAACGCCTGAGCCCTACTTGAGCGAGACGACGGTCACTTGCGGCCCGCCTTCCTCTTGGGTCGCCTGCCGAAATCCTTCGACGTAAGCGGCATCGCGGGCCAGGTGTTCGTGGATCGCTGTTCGGAGCGCGCCGCTGCCGACTCCGTGCACGATGAACGCGTTCGACTCCGCCGCGCCGTACATGCGGTCGAGAAACGTCTCGGCCAACGAGACCGCGTCGTCCGGCCGAAGGCCGCGCACATCGAGTGTATTGTCGCTCGTTCGAACGCTGCGCTGCGCTCTTGGCTGCGTGCCGGTCACCGGTGCGGTCTCCTTGGGTGCTCGCCCAGCGCTTTGCTTGAGCCCGCGGAGATCATCGAGGTCGACCCAGAGCTTCATCATGCCCGCGGCGACGCGAACCTTCCCGCGCGCCGGCCCTTCGACGACCTCGGCCGCGCTTCGAAGCCGCTCGACCCAGACGCGATCCCCAACTCGGACCGCTTCGAGATCCAGCTCCGCAGTTTCGACTGGCTTCGGCTCGAGCGACGCGCGGCGACGATCGATATCGCCAAGAAGCTCGGCGGCGTCGCTCGAGACCGCAGAAGCTGCGGCAACCGACTCGACTTCAGCGCGCTCGCGAAGTGATTTCTTGGCTTGTTCGAGGCGGCGATGAAGGTCTTTCAGCTGGTCGACGAGCTTCTGGGCTTCCCTGCTGAGCCCCTTCGCTTCGCGCGCCGCGAGCTTTTGGCGACGCATGTCCAGCTTCGCACGCTCCTCGCTGACTTCCGCGCGTTCGTGTTGAAGGGCCGCTTGCTCCTCCAGCGCCGCCTTGGTCGCTGTGTCGAGCTTGGCGACGAGGGTCTCGAAGCTCCGCGAATGCTCCGGCAGCGCAATGCGCGCGGCATCGACCACGCCGGAGGGAATCCCAAAACGTCGCGCGACTTCGAGCGCGTTGGAGCCGCCCGGCACGCCCATCCTCAACCGGAAGGTGGGCGCCATCTCGTCGAAGTCGAAGCCCACCGCGGCGTTGTGCATCTCGTCGCGCTCGGCTGCTAGAGCCTTTAGGGCTTCGTAGTGGGTCGTGACGGCAACGGCCGCGCCCCGTTCGACCAGTGTGGATACGATAGCGCACGCTAAGGCCGCGCCAGCTTCCGGATCGGTCGCACCCGCGAGCTCATCGAGAAGGACCAGGACACGTTCGTTCGCCTGTTCGAGCACGGTCCTGAGCGTGACCAGGTGGGCGGAAAACGTCGAAAGGCTACGCGCGAGACTTTGCTCGTCGCCCACAGCCGCGAGCACCGGCGCAAAGAACCCACAAACGCTCCCCTCTGCCACCGGGACCGGAAGCCCGGCTCGAGTCATGAGCGCCGCCAGGCCGAGCATCTTGAGCGCGACCGTCTTGCCGCCAGCATTGGGCCCCGAGATCACCAGCGCCTCGCCGCCCGCAAGATCGATGTCGTTTGAGATAACCTCGATGCCTCGCAGAACGAGCAGCGGATGGCGGGCCTCGCGCAAGGAGATTCGTGGCTCGGCCGAGAGCTCCACGAACTCCGCACGCAGATCGACTGCAAGCTTGGCGCTGGCGCCCCGCAGGTCCGCATGATCGAGCGCTTCGGCAGCAGCGCGGAGCTGGGGCACGTATTGGCGAACCAAGTCGGAAAGCGCGGCGAGGATTCTCCGTTCTTCGCGTTCAAGCTCGGCCTGAGCCATCTTGAGCCGGTTGCCACGCTCGACCAGCTCGCGAGGCTCCACGAAGATCGTCGCGCCGCTGGCGCTCGAGCCATGGACGATCCCGTGGAAACGCTCGTGTGCATCGGCACGAACCGGGAGCACGTAGCGTCCTTCGCGAATCGTGTGGAACGAGTCCTGCAGGATCGCGCTTCGTTTCTGGATCAGGTCTTCGAGCTTTCGAATGATCCGAGCTCGGAGGTTTCCGGCCTCTTCGCGTAGACGCGCGAGCTCGGCGCTCGCCGAGTCGAGAATCGTCCCGTCATCGCCGATCGACATCCCGACCTCTTCTTCGAGGCCATCCAGCGTGGGATCGATCGCGCACGCGCGATACAGGTTCGGAACGCGATCTTTGCGCTGGCCGAGAAAGCGTCGCAGCGCCCCAGCCGCGCGCAGCGTCATTCGGACATCTTTGAGCGCGCTGCCGTCGAGGACTCCTTCCCGCTCCAGATGCTGCAGGGAGGTTTCGATTTCGCAAATGCCGTCGAGCGGAAGCGGCTCATCTCTGGCGAGGAGCGCCCATGCTTCCTTGGCTTCGGCGATGGCGCGTTCGGTCTCGTCGAAGGAGTTGGCGAGCTTCAAGGAAAGGCCTTCGCCCAGCGGACCTCGGCATCGCTCCGCGACCGCCCGCTCTACCTGGTCCCACTCGAGATCGGCTAGCGTCTTTCGCTCGGCCTCATTCACTGAGCCCACTCGGGAACCTTGAGGTCCGAGGAACGGGCTGGGGCCTCGCGCTTGCGCTTGGGAACCTGGGCGCTGCGAGGCTTTGCGGCAGGCCTCTTCGGGGCGTGGAGCTCGATCAAAACGGTTTCCTCTTGGCTCGGGGTGATCGCGGTGCGTCCCCTCCGTGTACCAAGCTTTGCATGAAGCACCAGCGTCGTACCCCGCAAGACCTCTAGCGTGCACGGCGTCGAGGCACAGGCCTCCGAGCCGCCTTCGTACAAAACGCTGGCGCCTGCGGGGTCGCTCGCAACATGAACGTTCACCCACATCGGCTCCGGCTCCGCTTCGGGAATCGGCGGCGTCTCCTCGACGGCGTCCGGGGCTTCCGCGACGGGTTGTTGCTGAGGCTCGAATGGAACCGCGCTTGCCTCCGCCTCGCTCCCCGGGCCGGAACGCGAACCGAGCGCGGACCATACGAGAAGGCCAGCTGCACCCATCACCGCCGCTACCCAAACCCAAGATGAGGTCTTCCGCCTTGGCACTGAGTCGAGCTCACTCGTCAGCGGCGCGCCGAGGACCGAGGGTGGGGTCCGTCGCGTCGCGCGGCTCAGGCGGCCATCGAGAGCACAGGCGACGGCCTCGGCGAGCTCCTCGGTGTCTTGGTAGCGGTCGTCAGGACTCTTCGCGAGCGCCTTTCGGATCACGAGCTCGAGCTCCTGGCTTACCTCGGCGTGCGGATTCACCTCGTCGATGGCAGGCGCGTCCGCGGTCAGGTGCTGGGTGAGGATCCCCATGAACGTATCGCCCTCGAACGGCACGCGGCCCGCGAGACATTCGTAGAGAATGATGCCGAGGGCGTACACATCGACCCGATGGTCCAGCTCCCGACCCCCCGCTTGCTCGGGCGACATGTATTCGGGGGTGCCGAAGATCATCCCCGTCTTGGTGAGCTTTCGCCCTGGCGCCCCGTCGGTCTCGATGTCGCTCATCTTCGCGATGCCAAAATCGACGATCTTGACGAAGTCGTCGATACCGTCGCGTTGCGTCAGAAAGATGTTCTCGGGCTTGATGTCTCGGTGGACAATGCCCTTGGCGTGCGTCGCGGAAAGCGCCCGGCAGCACTGCAGGACGATGTCGCAGGCGCGATCCGCTTCGATGGTCGCCTTCTTGCCTAAGACGTTGCCGAGGTCCTCGCCATCCAGGAACTCCATGACGAAGTAACTGGCGCCGCGCCTGGTCTCTCCGAAGTCGAAGATGTCGACGATGTTCTCGTGCCCGATGCGCGATGCGCTTCTGGCTTCCTGACGGAAGCGCGCAACGACCTCGGGGCGACGGGACAAGTCATCGCGAAGGACCTTGATCGCCACCCGCTTGTCGATGTCCCGATGCAGGCCTTCGTAGACCAAACCCATCCCGCCCTCGCCGATCCGGCTCTTCACCAGATAGCGACCGGCAAGCACGTTGCCGATCAGGGGATCGTTCGGGTCGAGGGGGCTGGCGCTCATCTGCGACGTCGTGATTAGACGCGTCGCGTCGACCGGACAGAACACCTCTCCGCCGCCGTAGTCGATTCTGCAGGCGGGACATACCTTCATCTTGGTGAATTCTCTATTAACTCCCCACAAAACACGGTAGCATTGCGATTAATGGAGGGTCAACGAAGGGGCGGAATTCGCAGGCCCGCGTTGCCAATCGAAACCAGCTTTGATACGCGCAGGCCGTGGCTCCGACCGTACGATTGCTCGACGATACGCTGATCGACCAGATCGCCGCTGGCGAGGTCATCGAGCGGCCCGCGAACCTGGTGAAAGAGCTGCTCGAGAACGCGATCGATGCCCGAGCGAGCTCGATTACCGTGTCAGTGGAAGATGGCGGACGTGCGCGGGTTCGCGTGACGGATGACGGGATCGGAATGTCCGCGGAGGATGTGACCCTGAGTGTCCATCGACACGCCACCAGCAAGATCGCGTCCTTCGACGACCTGGTTCGCGTCTCCACGCTGGGCTTCCGAGGAGAGGCGCTTCCCTCGATCGGGTCGGTCTCCAGAATGACGATTCGAAGCCGCTTGAAGGATACCGTCGAGGGGACCCAAATCCTGGTCGAAGGCGGGGAGCTGCGAGACGTCTCGCCGGCGGGATGTCCACCGGGGACGACGGTGGAGGTGAATGACCTCTTTTACAATGTTCCGGCAAGAAAGAAGTTTCTTCGAGCGCGTCAGACTGAAACTTCGCGTATTTTCGAGGTTTGTCAGCGCCTCGCCTTGAGCCATCCCGAGCTGCGCTTGGTCGTCACCTCGGAGGGCCGAACCGCGCGGCAATACCTGCCGACGAGCAGCCTCGCGGAACGCGCCTACCAGGTCTTCGGCGACCTTGCTCTGGAGGAGATCCATGCCGAACGGGACGGCGTGGCCCTCGATGCAGTCCTCGCCGCCGCCGAGCACGCCCGCGCGGGGGCTAGGCACCTCTTTCTCTTCGTCAACGGCCGGCCTGTGAACGACCGCCGGCTCGCCCGTGCAATCGCGTTTGCATATGGAGATCGGCTGTCACCAGGCCACTATCCACGCGGAGTGGTTTCGCTTCGGCTCGCGCCCGAAGACGTCGACGTCAATGCACATCCGCAGAAGACGGAAGTGCGCTTCAAACGGGCCGCTCAGCTCGTCGATCTCGTGACCAGGATGATCGCGGCCCGGCTTTCCGCTGCACCTGCCAGCGACGCATACTGGGAAGCGCGCATTGGCGCATTGGGGCCGTTGCGGGACGCCGGGGTCGCGGCCGCCGGCGGGGGTGGGTCCTCGACTGCACCCGGCGTCGCGCAACCGGTCGCCGAGTACGAACCGAAGAGTCCAAACGGGCTTCGACTCGTCGCACATGTTCGTGACCGCGTTTTGATTTGCGAGACTCGGGATGAGATCCTGATTCTCGATCGCGAGCGCGCGGATGGCCTCGTTCGCTACGACGCGCTTCGTGAAGCTACCGAGGCTGGCGCCGTCGCCCGGCAGAACCTGCTCTTTCCCGATCGACTCGAGCTCGCGGCGTCGGCCAAGGCCGCAATCGGGTGCCACGAGACCGTACTTCGCTCCCTGGGCTTCGACTGGTCCGAGCTCGGAGAGGGTTCGTACGTAGTCCGCGCAGTGCCCGCAGTGCTCGCCGATGCCCGTGCCGCATCGCTTTTCGAAGACGCCCTCGCTGCTCTGCAACATGGCGGCCAAGACCCCATGAGCGCGGCTCTTCGCGCCCTCGCGCAACGGGCGGCGACGGTCAATGGCCAACCGCTCGGCCAGGCCTCGGTAGAGCGCATCGTCGCAAACGTCTGGCCAAGCCGTGAAGCCTATCGCTCCTGCGTTCTCGGTCGAGTGCCGCTTCCCACTACGGGCGCGGAGGCGGCGATTGACTGAAAGCCTCGAGCCGATTCTGGTGATCACGGGCCCAACCGCCACGGGCAAGACCGCTGCGGCAATCGAGCTTGCGCGTCAGCTCGGCGGCGAGCTCGTGGGCGCCGATAGCGTGCAGGTGTACCGCGGCTTCGATATCGGATCGGCCAAGCCGAGCGCTGCGGAGCTCGAGGGCGTCCCCCATCATCTCATCGACGTCTTCGATCCCGACCAAGAAGTGGACGCGGTCGCTTATGCCGATCTTGCAGACCTGGCGATTCGAGAGATTGGCGACCGCGGGCGGCTACCGATCGTCGTTGGCGGGACCGGGCTTTGGATTCGCGCGCTCGTCCGAGGGCTCGTGGACGTTCCAGCGGTCGACCCGGAGATCCGGACGCGCCTGGAAGCCGCCGCGACGAAGGATGGCGCCGCGACCCTGCACGCGCGGCTCGCCGAGGTCGATCCGATGTCTGCCGAGGCGATTCATCCAAACGACGCCCTTCGCATCGTGCGCGCGCTCGAGGTTTACGAACAAACCGGCACCCCGCTTGGCAGGCTTCGCGCAGAGCACGCCCTTGGCCAGCCTCGGTATCGTGCGGTCCTCATCGTCCTCGACATGAGCCACGAGCGACACGGAACCGTCATCGAAGCCCGCGCCAAGCAGATGCTTGAGGCAGGTTGGGTCGACGAGGTTCGTTCGCTGCGCGCGAGATGGGGAGACGAAATTCGTCCGTTTGGAAGCGTCGGTTACCGCGAAATCCTCGATCATGTGCGCGACGGGGTCCCGGTCGACGAAACGCTCCGTAGAATCCGGAAGTCGACCCGAGTCTATGCACGCCGGCAACGAACCTGGTTCAAAACCGAGCCCGGTGTAAGCTGGCGGAGCGAACGAGCAGAGCTCTGCGAGCAGACCAGCGTTGACCGGATTGCAGAGGAACTGAAGCTTTGAATTTCTTTGGACATGCCGTCGTTGCGAGCTGGACCGACCGCCGGGCGGGGCACCTGCTCGGCAGCATGCTGCCTGACTTCGAAGCCATGGTGGGCGTCCCTTTGTCGATGGTGCACGATGCGGACATCCAACGCGGGATTGAGCTGCACCATCGGACCGATGACGCGTTTCATCGGACGCCGGCCTTTCTCGCATCGTGCGCGCACGCCCTCGAGGCCTTGACCGAGTCAGGTGTGCGACGCGGCACCGCGCGTGCGGTCGGCCACATCGGAACCGAGATGCTGCTCGACGGTTGGCTGGTGCGCGAGGAGCGTCACATCGACGGATACCTCCGGGCGATCGAGGTCGAAACCAACGCGTTGCTCGACTGGAGCGACCAGGGGAAAGCGTTTTCGAAGCTACAGGCTCGCCTCGCGGTCTGGGGAGCGCCTCGCGAATACGCCCAGCCCGCGTTCGTTTTGGCGAGGCTCCGCGACGCCCTTCGACACCGGCCCGCCTTGGCGTTGCTCGAGGATCAATCCGAGCAGGTTTCGGACTACCTCCCGTCGCTGCAACGGCTAGTGGAGCAACGCGCCCCAAAACTGCTCAAAGAGCTTCACGACGCGTTAGGCTTCGGGGACTGAGATGCTCGATCAAGGGGGACCACGCAGCGCGAGCGGTGAGACGCGCCGCCGCTACCTGAGGTGGGGCCGAATTGCGGTGACCATCGCAGCGGTCGGCTACCTCGCGAGCCGGGTGGACGCCCGCGATGTCCTGCAGGGGTTTCAAAGGCTTTCCTTGGGCGCGGCGCTGACCGCGATCACCGTCGTGATGATGGGCCTGTTCTGCGGCATGCTTCGCTGGCGGCTCTTGCTGCGAGCCTACGGTGCGATCGACATCCCCGCCTGGCCTCGCATTGCGCACCTCTACTTGGTCGGCCACTTCTACAACACCTACGCGCCGGGCGGTGTCGGTGGAGACGTCATTCGAGGGGTAGCGGGCCGGAAAGCGTTTGGAGACCTCGACTTGGCAAGCGCCACGAGCGGCGTCGCAGTCGTCTTCATCGAGCGCGTCGTTGGAGTCTCGGCACTTCTGGTTCTCGCGACTGGGGCCTATCTGATTCGACCGATTCCCGGAATCGAGAACTTGGGTCTGTGGGCCGCGCTCGGCCTCGGGGCGGCCGCCGCCACGTTGATCGGAATTGCGGTCGCACCGCGGCTTGCTCCCTTACTTCCCGAGAAGCTCGGCAAGCCCTTGCGCGCGCTCCCGCGCCTCTTCTCGATCGGCCCGTTCCTGGCCGCCGTTTTGCTTTCGCTGATCATCCACTTCATCAACATCGTCGCAGGGCATGCGATCATGCACTCGCTCGAGCCGTCGGTGACCTTCGCCCAATCGGCCGTCGTGATGCCTCTGATCGGCGCGTCCGCGTTCTTCCCCTTCACCGTCGGTGGAGCAGGCGTCCGCGAAGCAGCCTTTGCGGCGCTCTACGGAACCGTCGGCGTTCCGGAGGCAAGCGCCTACGCGGCCTCGCTCAGCTTCTGGGGGATTCAGTTGCTCACCGCTGGGGTCGGCGGCGTGATCAATCTCCTGGTTCCGCTTTCGGGAAGAGACCGTGGCTAAGCGACTACTCGGCCTTCCGGTGCACTCCCGTCGCATCACCGCCGCGTCGGCTTCCGCGCTTTTCGTCTTCTATGTCTTGACGATGTGCAGAAGCTTGTCGATGTACGACAGCCCCGAGCTCGCGATGGTTGCCGAGCAGCTCGGCCTAGGCCATCCATTCGGCCAACCGCTCCATACCATCCTGGGTGCGATCGCAAGCCGACTGCCGGGCGTTGATCCGCTCGTGGCCTTGAACGGTCTCTCCGCGCTCTTTGGAGCCCTGACCGTCATCCCGGCCACCAGCTTCGTGGAGGCGCTGGTTCGGCCCGATGCCGACTGTCCCGAGGGGGACGTCCGCTATGTCGCACCGAGCGTTGCGCTTCTCGGAATGCATCCGGCGCTCTGGGAGCCGGCCACGCGTATCGAGGTCTATCCTCTTGCCGTCTTCTTCGCGCTCTGGGGGGCCGCACGATTCGTAAGCGCGGTCCTCGACGAAGACCAGCAGCCGCTTCCCTACTTCGCGACGGGCCTCGGTTTGGGACTCGCCGCGAGCGCCAATGTCATTTGCGCGTTCGGCGTCGCCTTGGCGATGACCCCGCGACTCTTGATGGGGATCGCTCGCCAAGAGATCCCGCGCCGGGCGATTCGGATGCTGATCGGCGGCGGGCTACTCGGCCTCGCCGCGCATCTGTACATTTTCTTCGTCGCGGGACGAACGGATGTGGTCGTCTGGGGCGCGCCGACCAGCGCCCAATCGATCGTTCACTACTTCTCGGCTGCCGACTTCGCCTCGAAAGGCGTCGAATCCTGGTCCGAATGGTGGGCGCACGTCGGCGAGCTGTTCTTCTGGTCCCTCGACGACGGACGGCTCGCCCTGCTGGTTGCCGGTTTTGGCGGATACGCGCTCTACGCACGCAAGCGAGGGCTGGGCCGGTTCTTCTTCAATGCGACGTGGATCTTCTTCGTGGCGTTCATCGCTCGCAACGGCGTATTTGCGCCCGACGTCCTCGACTACAACGGCTACCTCGCGATTCCCACCTGGCTCTCGGCTTCCGGCGTCGGTCTGTTGGTGGCCTACTTGGGCCACTACCGTGCATCTTGGGCCCCGGTGGTGCTTGCGGCGCTTCTGCTCTTCGTCATGGTCGCGCCCCCGGCGCCATATCACCGCAGTCGACACCGCGACACATTCACTTCAGACATCGGGCGCGAAGCGCTTCGTTCGGCGCCGACAAACGCGATCCTGATCGTCGAGCGCGACCATTGGGTCGGTCCGATGTGGTATCTTCAGGAACAGCGCGGCATTCGTTCGGACGTGACGCTCTTGGCCCACGGCCTCGCCTCGTCTGAATGGTTCTGGGACCATCTTTACCGGCGCCACCCAGACCTCGAGCCATTCGAGCTGCATGGCCCGGGTGGCCGAGATGCGCGGGTGCGCCGTTTTCTTCGCGCCAACCCAGGACGGCCGCTCCAAGTCGCGCGCGCGACCCTGGCCGACCGACTCGGCCTGCCCAGCTGCCCAAGCGAATGGCTACTCGACGTTCGCTCACGCTGCGGCGACACCGCGCACGAGCCGGAGCTCGCGCGCTACGCTAGTGTTGCGCTTGCGGAGCTCGGCAAAGGTTCTCCGGGTACCGACGGCTTGATCGCTCTGGTAACACTCGACCGCGGACACGACCTGTACTCTCAAGGTTTTCCGCGCGCCGCCATTTCGACGCTCATCGCCGGGGTACCTCGGCTCTACGGTTTCGACGAAGCCAGTCTTGCAACGGTGCCGGCTCGCATCCAGCGCGCGGTCCGGCCCGCGCCTCTCTACGACCCGCCGGTGGCCCTCGGGCACGCCGCGCGCAATCTTCACTATGCGTCCAGGATTGCCGAAGCCACGGGGGCGACGGGGCTTGCGCGCTACCTCGCGGAGCTATCCGACGCGATGGGCCCGGTCGAGCCGAAGTTTGCAACCTTGCCGGCCTCTCCTGCTAACCTCTGAGCGATGCGACACCGAAGTCACGGCGACGGTTCCTTTCGCGTCGACCAGTTCGCGCGCTGCGGACCCGACTGCGTCTTCGAAGCGGGCGTGCTCGTCTTTCACCCCGAGAACATCGAGCTTGGCGCGAACGTATACGTGGGGCACCAGGCGATTCTCAAGGGCTACCACAATAACACCATGCGCATTGGCGACGAGACTTGGATCGGACAGCAAGCGTTCTTCCACAGCGCCGGCGGAATCGACATCGGCGCCCGCGTGGGAATCGGCCCTGCTGTTCGGATCATCACCTCGTTTCACGGCGAGGCAGGCCGCGACGTTCCGATTCTGAGCTCGCCGGTCGAGCTTGGTCCCGTCGTGATCGAAGACGACTGCGACCTCGGCGTCGGCGCGATCGTGCTTCCGGGCGTTCGCATCGGCAAGGGTGCGCAGATCGGAGCCGGCGCTGTGGTCGTGCAAGACGTGCCGCCCTACAGCATCGCGGTAGGCGTTCCGGCCAGGGTGACTCGGGAGCGGCCCCGGTGAGTGGTCCCGAGCTGAGCGTCATCATCTTCGCCTTCAACGAAGAGGACAACATCGCGCCGGTCTTGCTCGAGTTGCGCCAGTGGCTGTCCAAGCACGAGCCTTCCGCCGAAATCGTCTTTGTCGATGACGGATCTTCGGACGGCACCTCCACCGAAGCGTCCAAGGCGCTGGCAGGCGCGCCTCACCAGCTCCTTCGCCACGACATCAATCGTGGCATCGGCGCGGCGCTCAAGACCGGTGTGCGTGCGGCCAAAGGCGCGTGGGTCACATTCCTTCCGGCCGATGGGCAGATCGCGCCCGATGCCATCGGGACCCTTCGCGATGCAGCGGCTCGAGATCGAAGCGACGTAGTCTTCAGCGTCTATGACCACCGGGACGACGGCCTTCACCGAAAGATCCTCTCGGCAGGCGTCCGCACGCTGATCCTCCTGGTCCACGGGGTCCGCATGCAGAGCGACGGCCCTTACCTGTTTCGCCGGTCGCTGTTCGACGCCGACCAGTTGGTTCCCGACACCTTCTTTCTGAACTTCGAGTTCCCGATTCGAATCCTGGGCGCAGGCGTTCCCACGACCGTAGTGACCATCGCATGCCGGCCGCGACGCTCCGGACAGTCGAAGTCCACGGGCCTCAAGCGAATCTATGGGGTCGCCCAAGACCTGCTCGAGCTCCGCATTCGTCGCGTCAAAGAATCGCGCCGTCGAACGGCCTAGGAGCCGAGCTTCGAAGACCCTTGGAGCCTGTCGCGAAGCGTCGACCTCGGAATCCCCAAGGCACGAGCCGCGGCCGACATGTTACCGCCGTACTGCTCGAGCGTTTCCCGAAGCGAACCAGCGGATGAACAGTGGACCGAAGGCTCTGCGCATCGTCGGAGCGCGCGTTCGACCGAAGCGAGGTCGATGAGCGCGCCATCGCAGTCGATCGCCGCGAGCTCGAGCAGGTTCCGCAGCTCGCGCACGTTGCCCGGCCAGGGATACTCGTGGAGACGTGCGAGCGCCCCGGGTGCAATTCGACGCTCGCCGACGTCCTGCTCCATGAGACGAATGAAGTGGGCAGCCAGTGGCGCGATGTCGTCTGGGCGGACGCGAAGCGGAGGGATGTCGACGACCAAGCGATGGATTCGGTAGTAGAGATCGGATCGGAAGCGTCCTTCGCGCACCATCGCGCGCAGGTCTTTGTGTGTCGCGCAGAGCAGTCGCACGTCGACGCGGCGCGTAGACTCGCTGCCGACACGGCGAACTTGCCAGGTTTCGAGGACGCGAAGGAGGCGTGTCTGAAGATCGGGCGCCAGCTCGGCGACCTCGTCGAGGAAGAGCGTGCCCCCGTGCGCCTGCTCGAACGCACCGCGATGGGTTTGGACCGCCCCCGTGAACGCGCCGCGCTCGTGCCCAAAGAGCTCGCTCTCGATGAGCTCGCGCGGAAGCCCACCCCCATTGATGGGCACAAACGGGCCCTTTGGCCGCGGCCCCCGTTCGTGCAGCGCCTGGGCGATGTGCTCTTTGCCAACTCCGGTCTCGCCTCGAATCAGAACGGGCCATGGCAGAGTCGCAAAACGATCGACCTCGGCCATGACGGAGAGCATCGGAGTCGACTCGACGACGAGGCCCGAAGGCGCGCTACGAACATTGCTTCGGCGAACCACCCGAAGCGCCGTACGGCCGACCGTGAGCACGGCACCGGGCCGAAGCTCGTGTCGGCGGATGCGAAGGCCGTCGACCCACGTACCGTTGGTGCTGCCGAGGTCGCGGACCAAAACGCCCTGCGCCGAAGGTTCGATCCGGCAGTGATATCGACTGACAGCCCTGTCCGACAGTGTCATCGCATTGTCCGGGGCCCCGCCGAGCGAGAGCGGCTGTTCCCCGAGGTGGAAGGCGCGCGCCGCCGTCCCATAACCGCCGATGAGCGAAAGCCGAGCCCGCTCCGGGCCACGCCCGCGAATCAGCTCGGTCCCGCCTTGCGCGAACGGAACCGCATCGGCCTTGAGGCGCGTCACCGTGTACCCTGCCCCCACCGCAAGCCGCTGCCCAATCGGCATGACCGAACGCGCCCCGAGGCCGGGTCGCTCGTCCAGATCGTAGACAAAAACGGTGCCCCCGTGAGGCTGAAAAAGCTTCGACCGTGGGGGCACCGCCGTGGCATGGATCACGATATCGCAGTCGGGGTGCGAGCCGAGCTCGAGCGCTGAAACACCCAACGGAAAAGACCGAATGCGCCGCCCGGCGCGACTGAGACAAAGCGTATCGCCCAAAGCCACGAAGCAGATATCGACCGGCTCCGCTGGCGGTTGCGTAGATCCCGCTCGACCCTAAGCTCCGGGCACCTTGTCCGACACACTCCGTGAAACGTCGCTCACCAACGAGCACCGGACCCTCGGCGCCCGGCTCGTCCCCTTCGCCGGTTGGCTCATGCCCGTGCAGTACGCGGGCATCAAAAAGGAACATGAGGCGGTTCGCAGTCGCGCAGGCCTTTTTGACGTATCCCATATGGGCGAAATCCTCGTCGAAGGGCCCCAGGCGGTCGCTGCGGTGGATCATCTGGTGACCAACGATGTCTCGAAGCTCGAGGTCGGCCGCGCGCTCTACACCACTTGCTGCAACCAGGCGGGCTACATTCTGGACGACCTCATCGTCTACCGCTTGGAGGCGGACAAAGTCCTCGTCGTCTGCAACGCGTCGAATCGCGACAAGATCGTCGCTCACTTCGCAAAGAACCTGAGCCTCGGGACCCCGTGGAACGATGTGTCGGATGCTTGGGCGCTTCTCGCCCTGCAGGGGCCAAAGGCGGTCGCCATCATGGGAAATCTCGGTGCGCCCCCAGAGGTCCTCAACCTGCCCTACTTCCATGTGACCCGCTCGAGCCTGGCCGGCGTCGAGCTCTGGGTCGCCCGCACCGGCTACACCGGTGAAGATGGCTTCGAGCTTTTCTGTGCGAGCGATGACGCCGTGACCCTTTGGCGAGCCTTGCTCGAGGCCGGCGAGTCTCACGGACTAGAACCCGTCGGGCTGGGCGCCCGCGACACGCTCCGGCTCGAAGCCCGCCTCGCGCTGTATGGCAACGACATCAGCGAACAAACCCACCCCTTCGAAGCGGGCCTTGGCTGGGTGGTCAAGCTCGATGCCGGCGACTTCATCGGACGTGACGCGTTGCGAGCGATCAAAGCGGCGGGGCTCGATCGAAAGCTCGTCGGATTCGAGATGACCGGACGTGGAATCGCCCGCCATGGCTACCCGATCGTGGCTGATGGAAAGCAGGTCGGAGAGGTCACCAGCGGCTCCCCAGGGCCGACGGTTGGACGGAACATCGGTCTCGGCTATGTGCCTGCGGCCCTCGCCAAGGTGGGGACCGGCCTGGGGATCGAGATCCGTGGCAAGGTGGTCGACGCCGTGGTAGTGAGCACCCCATTTTACAAGAGGTGATGACAGTGACGTACCCAAGGGACCTCCAGTACACCCGCGACCACGAGTGGGCGCGTATCGAGGACGACGTGATTCGCGTCGGAATCACGTCGTACGCGGTCGAACAGCTCGGCGATGTGACCTTGGTCGACATGCCTGCTCCTGGGGAAGACGTCCAGGCACACGAACGGTTCGGCGACATCGAGTCGGTGAAGACCGTGAGCGAGCTCTTTGCCCCGGTCAGTGGCGAGGTGGTCGATGTCAACGCCGCACTCGAATCGAGCCCGGAGCTCGTCAATGAGGGTCCCTACGAAGACGGCTGGCTGATCACGATTCGCCCCTCCGACCAGGGTGAGCTCGAGGGGCTGATGGATGCGGCCAAGTACGAGGAGTACCTCGGAACGCTGGACGGCTGAGCGACCGGTACGAGCGTGAGATACCTGCCGCATACCCAGCAAGAGATTCGAACCATGCTCGCGCGTGTCGGCGTGGAGCAGATCGACGACCTGTTCGAGGCCATCCCCGAGCCGGTTCGCCTGAATCGGGCGCTCGATCTCGAGCCAGCTCTCGACGAGCCCCGGCTGATGGAGCACCTGGCCGCCCTGGCGCAGGCAAGCGCGGGCGCGAACATGCTCTCCTTTCTAGGCGGCGGAATGTACCGTCACCACGTGCCGCCGGCCGTGGACCAGCTCTTGCAGCGAAGCGAGTTCTACACCGCGTACACGCCGTATCAGGCCGAGCTCTCGCAGGGAACGCTCCAGGCGACCTTCGAGTTCCAGACCATCGTCTGCGAGCTTTTGGGCACGGACGTCGCCAATGCGTCTATGTATGACGGCGCCAGCGGAGCCGCCGAGGCCGTCTTGATGGCTCGGCGAATCAAGCGGCGCGCGCACGTGCTGCTGAGCGAGGGCCTACACCCCGAGTACATCGAGACCATTCGCACTTACCTGTCCGGCCTCGACACCGAAGTCACGATCCAGCTGATACCGACCGCAACAGACGGTCGGACCAATTGGCAAGCAGCCAAGGGCCTGATGACGGGCAAAACCGCTGCGATCGTCGTGGGCTACCCGAATTTCTTCGGCTGCGTCGAGGACCTGAACGCGGCGCGCGCCGTTGCGGACAACGAGGGCGCACTGTTGGTCACCGCGACCGCCGAGCCGTACGCGCTTTCAGTGCTTCAACCGCCGGGCGCATGCGGCGCTGACATCTGCGTCGGCGAAGGGCAGGCCCTCGCCGTACCCCCTCAGTACGGCGGCCCTGGGGTCGGCCTCTTCGGTGCATCGCAGGCCTTCGTTCGGCAAATGCCCGGTCGCCTCGTGGGGCGCACCGTCGATCTGGACGGCCAGCCAGGCTACGTCCTGACCTTGTCGACCCGGGAGCAGCACATCCGCCGCGAAAAGGCGACGTCGAACATTTGCACCAACCACGGCCTGATCGCGCTCGCCATGGGGATGCGTACGGCCATGCTCGGACGCCAGGGCTTCGAGCACGCGGGGCGGCGCTGTCTGAACGCTGCGACCTACATCCGAGCCGGCATTGAAAAGCTTGATGCCTTCGAGGTTCCGTATTCTGCACCGGTGTTCAACGAGATGGTGGTGCGAAGCAAAGGCCCCGACGCGAGCGAGGTGCTCGCCCGACTGGCCCAGCACGACATCATCGGCGGCATCGACCTCGGCCGCTTCCGAGGCGGTTGGCGCAAAGACCTCTTGATCGCGGTCACCGAGCTGCACACTCGCGAGAACCTGGATCAGCTGCTCGCCGCGCTCGCAGGCTGATCGAGGCTGCGAACCCCCAGACTGCGAACCGCTACCCCAAACCGATCGCAAGTGAACCAGCTCGCAGTCGCTGCAAAGATCCATCAACAATGTACGGCAGCACCCTTTGGCGAGATGTCAGCAATCCAATAAACATACGATATTATTTGGTTTTCTTGGTTAGTCCTTGACCTTTCGGGTCGCGAAACCCAACTAGCTAATTCGACTTGCGCGTCCCGTGGAGGCGATGGAAACTCGCCCGACTTCGAGAGATTTGATGCTGATGCAGAGGATCCTCCGGAGGCTGCAACATGACTGACCAGCGACGAAACTCTTTCATCCACTTCCGAGGCTTGGAGGATTCCGATCCGGAAACCGATTCGGTGGCCTGGAAGGACATCTGTGGCGACGCGAGCTGGGAAGGCCGTTGGGTCGCCCTCGACGGCTGCACGTACAACGACGCCGGTGAAGCGACCGCTGGTCTAGTCGTGGACTACGACGACAACCTGGCCGAGCTCTGCGCCCGCCTCAGCGCCGAACGCCGCAAGAGCTGCTCCGTTGTCTTCTGCGCGCCTGCCGAATCGGCCGCCTAACCGGATCTGAAGCTCCCCCTGCGAGGTTCCTCCTCGTGGAGTTGGCCGACCTACTCGTCCTCGTCCCAGGGGTGCGGCTTTTCTTCGAGGGAGATGGGCTCGTCGACGCCTGTGCATCGGTCCGGCTGGCCCTTGCGAAGCTTCACCGCGTTCCAGGGTCCGCCGCCCGCCAGGTCTTCGTCCATGCCCCATTCGCCCTTGATGTACTGATCGCCATCTTCACCGAACTCGATTCGGAAGTAGCCGCGGCCACGCCGGATCTGCGGCTTGCCGACGACCAGCTCCCGGCGGTCTTCCCATTGGAAGAGCAACAGGTCTCCCTCGATGTCGCCCTGAATTCGCCCCGCCCGCTCGTTCTTGACGTAGTCGCCGACAACCTGCGTGCCGCTCTGGCACAGGTGCATGTTGCCGTACTGCGGGGACTGCCACACCCCGTAGAAGGTCGCTCCCTCGGGCAGCGGACCGGCTTTCGGCTTCTGAGAGCCCCCGCAGCCGAGGATGACCCCGAGCAGTAGGGCCAGCGTGATCTGCTTTGCCTTCATTGGTCCCTCCCCGCTCCCACGATAAACGACCCTTGGACGAAAGCGTAATTTCGGCGTGTCAGCGTATTCGGGGGATGGAAATCGCGTGGTAGAGAACCGCCGGGCTCTCCGAGAGCAGCAACGCCAGGTCTCGCAGGCCCTCGAATACGGACCCCTCGAGGCGAAGCAGGGCGGCCGGTGGCGGGGGTTCGAGACGGTAGCTGGCCAGCACCATCGGGCGCAGCCGTTCGCGCAGCCTTGGAGGCACGTCGATGGTTTCCTTGAGGAGCTCGAGCGCCTGGTCCATGCCTCCGAGCCGGTCGACAAGGCCGTGACGGTGGGCGTCAGCGGCCAGCCACACCCGGCCTCGGGCAAGTGGCTCGATCTCGTCGACCGTGCGCCCCCGGCCGTCCGCGACGAGCGCAACGAAGGATTCGTAAAAGGCGTCGAGCTCGCGGTTCATCAGGCTGCGCTCCTCCTCGCTGAGTGGGCGATGAGGCGAGTAGATGTCGGCGTGGGGCCCCGTCCGAAGTACCTCGGTACGAATGCCAACGCGGTCGAGAAGCTGGGAGGCCAGCAAACGCGCCGAGACGACCCCGATCGAGCCCGTGAGGCCTAGTGGCTGGGCGACGATCGCGTTCGCGTGTGCGGCGACGTAATAGCCTCCGCTGGCGGCAACCTCGCCGAAGTAGGCGACGACGGGTTTCTTTTCGCGGACCCGGACGACCTCGCGGTGGATCAAGTCGGACGCCTCCGCCGAACCGCCCGGCGAGTCGACCCATAGAAGGACACCAAGCGCTCGGCGGTCCTGTCGCGCGTGACGAAGCGCCGCCACGATGGACGCCCGCCGGCCCATCGGAGCGCCGGACTCCGAGATGGCGCCCTTGACCGTGACCACTGCGATGTACGGCTCGCGTCGCAAAGGACGGAACAGCCTTGCTTCCTTGAAAGCGAGATATCGACCGCCCTCGATCAAGCCGGTCTTCTTTTTCTTGTCGTCCGCGACGCCAAGCTTTTCGGGCAGCTCGTCTTCGTATGCGAGCGCGTCGACCAGTCGTGCATCGATCGCGTTCTGACCACGGAACACGCCTTCTTCAAAAAGAGTCCGTGTTTGTTCTGGCGTCGTGCCGATGCGTTGAGAGAGCGCGTCGAGCAGTGCCGCGGTGTGTCCGTCGATGAGGGCTTGGACCTGTTCGCGCTGCGGCTCGCTCATCGATTCGCGACTCATGCGCTCGGCGGCGGTTTTGTATTCCTTACGGGCGAACGGCTCGACCTCGACACCGATGCGATCGAGCATGGGCTTCATGTAGTGCGACTGGGCGGACAGGCCGAGAAGAGTCACCGTCCCCTGTGGTGCAAGGTAGATACGCTCCGCAGCCGACGCGATGTACACCTCTCGGTGCCCTCCACCCCGAGGCAGGAGGACACAGGTTCGCTTGCCTTCATCCCGGAGACGGAGGATCTGCTCGCGAAGCCCGGAGCAGACCGACCAGCCTCCCTGGAGCGGAGGCAAAACGAATGCGACCCCTTCAATTCGAGGATCCCTGATCGCATAGTCAGCAAGCCTGCGAACGGCCGCAAGGGACGAGGTCCGCCGGAGGGTCTCCGCGTCAAGGAGCCTTCGGAGCCAGGGTACGGGCTGGCGCGCCTCGATGAGGCGTGGTTTGAGGCGCACGACGATCCAGCGGCCCCTCGGTCGCGATAGCGATCGGGCGATCGCCCACAGCGGTAGGAGGGGCACGCACAGTAGATTCCTGAACAAGCGGAAGAGGAAACGAAGCATCGATTTTGCCTATAGTGACGGCCTGTTATGCTGGGAGTGGTGGGGCCGGAAATCTTTACCGGTGACTAGCGCTCTGCTAGGAACTCATAGCACTGAAGAAGGCGAAGGAGCACGGCTCAGAACATGGCAAGCCCCCAGATGGTGATGTACGAGGAGGAGTTTGCCCAGGTCCAGGCCGTGACCAATCGGCTCGTCCAGGATGCGAACGCGCGCGTGGTTTTTGTCATCGACAAGAACGGCCAGCTCATCAGCGCATCGGGCGATACCGGAGAGCTCGATACGACTTCCCTCGCGTCGCTCACTGCGGGTACCATCGCCGCGACGGGAGGGATCGCCGAGCTGCTGCGGGAGCAGGAGTTCGCGACCCAATACCACGAGGGGGTTAGGCAGAACGTTCATATTCAAGTGGTCAGTGGTCGCGTGATTCTTGTAGTCATCTTCGACAATCGGACAAGCTTGGGGCTGGTGCGGCTTCGCGTGAAGCGCGCCACAGAACACCTGACACGGATTTTCGAGATGGTGATGGCCAAGGCACAGGATCCTTTTCAGAGCTCACCGTTCGCTGAGATAACCGATGACGACATCGACAACTTGTTCAACGACTGATTAGGAGAGGCTCAGGGGGATGTCTTTCATCAACTACTTGTCGCGCGAGATCAACTGCAAGATCGTTTACTACGGTCCGGGGCTCTGCGGCAAGACGACCAACCTGCAGTACATCTACAACCGCACGAACCCGGATGCGAAAGGCAAGATGATTTCGCTTGCCACCGAAACGGAGCGAACCCTCTTCTTCGATTTTCTGCCACTCGAAATTGGCGAAATCCGCGGCTTCAAGACGCGCTTCCATCTTTACACGGTGCCCGGTCAGGTCTTCTACGACGCGAGCCGAAAGCTGATTTTGAAGGGAGTCGATGGCGTCGTCTTCGTGGCGGACTCGCAGATGCTCCGCGCCGAGGCGAACATCGAGTCGATGGATAACCTCCGCACCAACCTCGCGGAGCAGGGCTACAACCTCGACACCCTTCCCTACGTCATTCAGTACAACAAGCGCGACATGCCAAACATCTCGCCCGTCGAAGAGCTCCGCCACTTGCTCAACACCGGAAACGTCCCCGACTTCGACGCCATCGCCACGACCGGCGAAGGCGTCTTCGAAACCCTCAAGTCCGTCGCCAAGCTAGTCCTCACCGAGCTAAAACGCGGCGCCGCCCGCTAACCGGGACACTCTCTACACTCCTAAGTTCCTGAAACCATGTGCGATCTCCGGCGAAGATCGCAGCAGGTGAGTTCTCACGAACCCAGCCCCATGTTCGACCGATAAAGCGGGCATGCCGAGAGCTGCACGCCAGGTCCTAGAAGGTGTCCCGCATCACATCGTCTTGCGCGGAAACAATCGCAGACGATTGTTCTCGTATCCTCGGGACTATCTCTTCTTCATCGGTCTGATGAGCGCTCAGCTTGTGCGTTCGGACGTCTGCACCCACGCGCTGTGTCTCATGCCAAATCACGTCCATTTGCTCGCGAGTCCCTTCAAAAAGGATGCCTTCGGAAGGTTCGTGAAGCGTGTCGCCCAGCGGTACGCGCAGGTTCGGAACAAGCGATACGGAACCACCGGGAAACTCTTCGAGCAGCGGTACTACTCCAAGCCGATGAAGTCTGAGGCTCACCTCGCGGTCGCCACCGCGTACATCGATCTGAATCCGGTCAGAGCGAATATCGTCGATGATGGCAACGACTACGAATGGTCGACGCACCGCATTCACTCGGGCCTGCCTTGCTTCACCCCAGGCCTCACCAAGCTCTGGTCCCCAACGGACTGGTACCTTCGCCTGGGTCACGAACCCGCCGCGCGGGCGGGCGCCTATCGCGACTGGATCTCCGAGTGCCGCGAGCGAGACGACTGGGATGAGATTCGAAGAGACCCCATCTCTCCAAAAGGGGGCGCTCCAACTCGACCGAACCGTTCGCGTGCTGCCGGCTGAGGAGTCGACCGCTTGTCGTTGCGATCCGTGCCGGGGTAGTCTTGTGATTTCGGGTGCTTGGAGGGGTGGAGAGTGTCCCTAGACGATGAGGTTTAGGATTTTTCCTGGGACCCAGATGGTTTTGCGGAGGGTCTTGCCTTCTAGCTGGCTCGCTAGGGCTTGGCGTGCGGCCGCTAGAGCTTGGTCCTCGGTGGCGTCCTTCGGGAGGGTGATTCGGCCTCGGACTTTGCCGTTGATCTGGACCGGGACTTCGACTTCATCTTCTTCGCAGAGCGCCGGGTCGTACGCGGGCCAGGGCTCGTTCTGAATGCTTGGGTGGTGTCCGAGCATCTCCCAAATCTCTTCGCCGAGGTGTGGAGCAAACGGGTGCAGAAGCTTGGCGAGCACGTCGAGGGCTTCGGTCGGCACTTTGTCGAGCTTCAGGAGCTCGTTGCTGAGCACCATCATGGCGCTGATCGCCGTGTTGAATCGCATGCCTTCGATGTCTTCGGTGACTTTGCGGATGGTTCGATGCAAGAGACGGGTGAGTCCAGCGTCGGGTTTCGCGTCTTCGTCGGCCCGCAGGGTGGCGTTGAACACACGGTCGAGGAAGCGGCGTACGCCTGCGATCGAGCTAGTGCTCCAGGGCTTGGTCGCCTCGAGCGGACCCATGAACATCTCGTAGATACGCATCGAGTCAGCGCCGAACTCCCGCACGATGTCATCAGGGTTCACGACGTTGCCCCGTGACTTGCTCATCTTCTGTCCGCCCTCGCCCAGAATCATCCCTTGATGGACCAGCTTCTTGAAGGGCTCCTTCGTCGGAACGACCCCCGCGTCGTAGAGCACCTTGTGCCAGAAGCGCGCATACAAGAGATGCAAGACCGCGTGCTCGGCTCCGCCGACGTAGAGATCGACCGGAAGCCACGCCTTCGCGAGCTCCGGGGAGCAAAGCGCTTTGGAATTGCGCGGATCGATGAAGCGAAGGTAGTACCAACAGGACCCCGCCCACTGCGGCATCGTGTTGGTCTCACGCGCAAACCAGGCGCCGCCCTTTTGGAAGAAGCGCCAATCGCGTGCGCGCGCGAGAACTCCAGCCGGGTCCTCACCGGGCTTGTAGTCGTCCAGCTCGGGCAAGCGAAGAGGCAACTCGGCTTCGTCTACCGCCATCGGCTCGTCGTATCGAATCCGGAAGTCGGCGCCAGCTCGCGGATCGCCGTCCGTTTCGACCGGGAAATAGATTGGAATCGGCTCGCCCCAATATCGCTGCCTCGAAAAGTTCCAATCGCGAAGCTTGTACTCGACGCGCGCCGTTCCGTGGCCCGCCGCCTCTAGGTCCGCTGTGACCCGCTTCTTGAACTCCCGCGTCTTCAAACCGTCGTACTTGCCGGAGTTCACCGCAACGCCCTGCTCGACCATGGCTCCCTTCATCGGAACTTCGCTTGGCGTACCGGTCTTGCTCACCACCTCGACGATGGGAATCCCATGCGCGGTCGCGAACTCGAAATCGCGCTCGTCGTGCGCCGGGACTGCCATGATCGCGCCGGTGCCGTAACCCCAAAGCACGTAGTCGGCGATGTAAATGGGAACTTCGGCGCCATTGACGGGGTTGATCGCCAAGCCACCCGTGAAGACGCCGGTCTTCTCCTTGTTTGCCTGGCGGTCACGTTCGCTCTTGTTCTTGGCTTGCTCGACGTATGATTCGACCGCGAGGCGCCGTTCATCGGTGGTGACCTGCTCGACCAAGGGGTGCTCCGGAGCCAGCACCATGAAGGTTGCGCCAAAGAGGGTGTCCGGCCGCGTCGTGAAGACTTCGATGCTTGCGTCGTGGTCGACGACATCGAACTTCACCTCAGCCCCTTCGGAACGGCCAATCCACTCCTGCTGCATGATGCGGGTGCTGTTGGGCCATTCGACGGCTTCGAGGTCCGCCAAGAGCCGGTCCGCATAGGCGGTGATCTTGAGCACCCACTGCCTAAGCGGCACGCGTTCGACCGGGTATCCGCCGCGCTCGCTCAGCCCATTGATCACCTCTTCGTTCGCGAGAACCGTGCCGAGCGCTGGGCACCAGTTGACCGGAATTTCGCTCTGGTAGGCCAGGCCGCGCTCGAAGAGCTTGAGGAAGATCCACTGCGTCCACTTGACGTAGTCGGGTGAGGTCGTGTCGATCTCACGCGCCCAGTCATAGCTGAAGCCGAGCATCTTGAGCTGACGCTTGAACGTCGCGATGTTCTCGGACGTCGTGTCGCGCGGATGGGTGCCGGTGAGGATCGCATGCTGCTCGGCGGGCAGGCCGAACGCATCCCAGCCCATCGGATGCAGCACGTCGTAACCAGTGGCGCGGCGGTAGCGCGCCATGATATCCGTTGCCGTGTAGCCCTCTGGATGCCCCACGTGCAGGCCCGAGCCCGATGGATAGGGAAACATGTCTAGAATGTAGGTCTTCGGACGGCCTGTCTCCTCGGGCGTGCGAAACGTGTCGTCCTTGTCCCAAAAGGCCTGCCACTTCGGCTCGATCGTCGCTGGCTCGTAGCGCGTCATCGCGCCTGCCATAGCATGTTGGCGAGAGCGCGGCGATCTATGGACAGCTTTGGAGGCTCGCGATCCAATCGCGGAGCAGCGTGGTGCCAAATGGATCGACGACCGAGGTGCCGATCGAAGGCATTCGCTGCGCGTCTTCGAGGATGAATCGCTGCAGGATGCCAGAGCCTTCTGGATCCCCGGGAGCAACGCGCGGCATGCCTGCCCAGGCGGGAAAGTACCTCATCTGCTCGCACAACCCGGTCTCATCGAGGGAAACCTCGTAGCGCAGGTCGAGTCCGTGGAGCGCCGTGTCCGCGTAAACCTCGGGGCGATGGCAATGGGCGCAGTTCGCGTCGAGATACGCACGGGCTCGCTCTTCGAGACTTCCCTCGCCGGCAAGTGGATTCGCCATCCGAGGCTGCGCGCTTGGATCGATCGCAACGTCCCCGCCGATGTCGAGGAGATCGATTTCCGCCATTGCAACGAGCTGGTTCGCGACCACTCCATCGTAGTCATGGTTGCGGTTGAGCTGCGACGTCTTCGGGCCGAGCACCTCATGAATCGGTTCGAAGTGGCAGGTGGTGCAGTCCTCGCGCTGCGGGAAGAGGTACTGGATGCCCTCGGGCGCTGCACTTCCTATAATCGTATATTCGACCGTCTTTCGTGAGTCGAGCAGCGCGCCATCGGTACCCTCGTCGTTCCATTCATAGGTGAAGTATTCCCAACGCCCGTCGTTCCGAACCATGAACCGCGTCTCGACGGGACGGCGGCTTTCAGGATCGCCTCTAACGAACTCGAAGCCGAAGACCTTGATCAACACGCTGCCGTCCGGGAAGCCCCAGGAGCCGTCCTCGGCGATGGTGATCCGCTCCGGGGTTGGGACCACCATGTACCGCGGCTTGAACGCGCCATCGGTCCACAGAGCCGAGCTCACTTCGTACGGAACGAGATCCGGCCCAGGTGTGAGCGTCTCGAGGTCGGTGAAGCAACCCGTGTCGGAAAGACGTGCCGGCATGGGCTGGGACGAATCGGGCAGGCAGGTCTGCACGTCGGGGCGCGGCTGCAAGGCAGGCCCGGATCTGGTCGAGCCTTCCCCTCCGCAGCCGAACACAAAGGCCAGCAGAAGGCAGCCCCCGGTTTTCAGACACCTCATGACTGTTCTGTAGCGGAAAACGACGCATCGCCCAAACCCGAGGTCGCGGCTAGTTGCTGCGAGCGCTCGCTTCGATCTTTTTCCAACGAAAAGGGGAAAGCAGGTGGGCCCAGTAGCCGCCGGGGAAATTTGGCAAGGACTCGATGCCGATCTCCGTTGGGGGCTGGCGGTCGCGTGGCAAGAACCGAGAACGAAACACGATATCCCAGCAGATGAGATTGGCGCCGTAGTTCGTGTTCGCCTCTTCGAGATGCTTGGAGTGATGCCAGCGGTGAAGCTCCGCCATGCTGAAGAACCAGTTGAGCGGGCCAAGCCGAATGTCCACGTTGGCGTGCTGAAACATGCCGTGAATGGCGGTGAAGAGCGTGTGCAAAGCAATGATGCGCATGTCGGCGCCTAGGAGAACCAAGGGCGTCAGAGCCAGGAACTGCTGTGCGAATAGGTCCAGCGGATGGAACCGACCCGCGTTGAGCCAGTAGAGCCGTGGCGCGCTGTGGTGCGCCGCATGAAAACGCCACAGCAAGGGGTACTCGTGCATCAGGCGATGAATCCAATACGTCCCGAGCTCGGCGATAACGAGAGCGAGCAACAGCTGCGCGAGCAGCGGCCACTCCCTTGGCCAAAGATCGGCGCCAACAGCATTCGACAGCCAAGCCGCTGCGATGGTGAGCGCACCGACGAATGCAACTGTGTACACCTCGGGAATCCAGAAGTTCACCAGGTTGTGGATGAGGTCGGTCCGGAGGTCCCCTTGGCTGTGAAGCCATTCCACTTGGTAGGGGTGGACCCGCTCGAGGACGAGCAGAAGAAGAACGACGGCGCCTACGAGTCCCATCGCGGTGAAGACCGGATTCCAGCCCTGCGCGACACCGTAGATCCCGAGCCCCATCGCACCGCCAAACACCGCAGGAAAGGTTCCGTACGTGAAGGCGGCATCGATGATCGTGGGCTTGAAAATCTTGGTCATCGCACTGCCTAGGTGATCGAGTAGCCCCCATCGACCAGAACCGTTTGTCCCGTCATGAACCGGGCCGACGAGCTCGCCAGGAAGAGCACGACGGGCGCGATGTCGTCCGGTTCGCCCCAGCGCCGGAGCGGCGTACGGTCGAGGAAGGGCCGTTCAAGGGGCTCCACGCCCTTCATGAGCTTGGTCATGTTGCTTTCGATGAGGCCAGGAGCGACGGCGTTGACGCGAATGCCTTCGCCGGCCCAGGTCGCCGCGAGGTTCTTGGTGAGTTGAACGATGCCTGCCTTGGCTGCGCTGTAACCGGGCACGATCGGGACCGCGTGGAATGCGCCCATGGAGGCCAAGTTGACGACGCTCGCGCCACCGTCGAGCTCGCTCGCGGCCAGCTTGTCTTTGCAGCCGACTGCAAGCCGATACGCGCCAAACAGATTGATGCCAACCGACTCCTCGAAGACATCTGGCACCGCTTCGTGCTTCCCACCGGGAAAATTCGCGCCTGCATTGTTGACCAGCACATCCAGGCGTTCGAGCGAAGCAGCCAGCGCTTCGATTGCGGCTTTGTCGGCGAGCTCGAGCTGATGGTACTCGTAGGCGGACAGGTCGCCTTCGTACTCACTCGCCGAAGCGCGCGTCCCGGTGATCACGACATCGGCGCCGGCACCGGCGAAGGCGTTCGAGATGGCCGCGCCTATCCCATTGGAGCCACCCGTGATCAGGACACGCGCGCCCGAGAAATCAAAGTTTGCCGCGTTACTCACTAGCGTACCTCGAGGTCGATATCGATCATGACTTTGCCGCCCGCGTTTGGATCGCTGGCCACTTCGATTCCTTCGCTGATTTGCTCGAGCGGGAACCGATGCGTGATCATCGGCGAGAGGTCCCAGCGGGTCAGCAGCTCGACAGCCTCTCTGTAGTCCGCCGGATACTCCATCGCACCGCGGATCGTCATCTGCTTCATCATGACCCAAAGGAAGCTCACGTTGACCGACTGCTCGTGGAGCGCCACCACCGTGAGGCGTGACTCGGCCTTTGCGTTTTGCAGGACGTCGGTGATCACCTTGCCCGCGCCGGACGCCTCGATGTAGGCGTCGGTGCCTGCCATCGGCGCACCCATCAGCGGGGCTTCGCCATGAAGCTTCTTGAGCTCGACCCAAGGGTCCCGTTCCGAAGCGTTCACCGTCGCGCGCGCGCCAAGTGCGGTGGCCAGCCCCAGCCGCCGCGGCGAGAGATCGATGGCGACGACATCCGTGATGCCTCGGTCACGCAGGGTGGCGATTGCGGAAAGCCCGATGGGGCCGGCCCCGAAGACCGCGACTTTGTCCCCCGGCGCGACATCCGTCCGGTCGACCGCGTTCATCCCAACGCCGAGCGGCTCCGAGAGCGCGGCAAGGTGCATCGGAAGCGCATCGGGGATTGGAAACAGGCAACCGCCGTCGGCAGCGTTTCGAACCAGGAGCTCCTGCGTGAAGCCACCTTCGGAGCCGCCGTTGCCGATCATGTTCGCCGACGCGGTCGGGTTGAGCACGACCCGCATTCCTGGCTTCAGATCGGACACTTCGACGCCCACAGACGCGATGACCCCGGAGAGCTCGTGCCCGAGCGGCATGGCACGCCCGAGACCCCCCATGCGAACGTATCGGACGTCGGTGCCACAGACGCCGCAGGCCGCAACGCGCACTATGGCGTCACGAGGCCCCGGCTCGGGTTTCTCCGCATCATCGAGTCCAACCTTGCCCGGACCGTGAATCTTGACCTGCTTGATCATCTCTCCGCCTTGATAGGGAATCGTTCGTAGTAGAAATCGAAGCGCTTGCGAAGCAGCTCTGGGTCGACCCCGAAATCGCCTGGAAGGTCGTACACGATGCGGCCGTGCTTCCCGCGGGGGTTCGCGGCCATGTAGCGTTCGAGCGCGGACCTCGCGTCACCGTTCATCTCGATGCCCGCGACCTCGTAGATGCGCTCCACCATTGCCACATCGTCTGCCATGAACTCGTGGAAGAGCACGTCGATGCTTCGCGATTCAGGCAAAAGCTCGCGGTCACGCACGCAGGCGCGCAGAAGTCGTTCGACCCGATCGATCCAATACGCCGCCACGGCGGGCGGATCCACCCTGGTGCGCCGCAGGCGGTCCCCGTAGGTGAGCATCGTGATCGCCGAAGCGACCACGGACACCGGGTCTCGATGCGTGATGGCCACGGTCGCATCCGGAAACGTCTCGATCAGGGGGCCAAGCTGCTCCAGATGTTGGGGCGACTTCAGGACCCATCGATCGGGACCTCGCATCCACTGCAGGGCCTTGAGCACGTTCTTCATGTACTCGTAGTGCGGGCGCTGATCGTGGGCGTAGTAGTAGTCACGCCAACGCGGAACCACGGCAAGCCACTCGGGCTGGTAGGACGAAAAATCGAGATTTGCGACCTCGATTTCTTCGTGAACATGGTCGGGAGCCAGGTCGTGCATGTTCTTGAGTAAGGGGGCGACCTGACCGAGCATCTGATGTTCGGCGGTGCACTTCAGGTAGCGCGGGTCCTCCGCTTTGCGCCCGGGCACATGGCTCGGATCGGGAATTGGCTCGAGGCTCTCCCAATAGGGAAGCGATCGGAGTCGGCTGTCTGCGGCGATCAAGTTGAGCAGGTGCGTGGTCCCCGAGCGGGGAAGCCCTGCAATGATGATCGGGGTGCGGATCTCCAGGTCGAGAATTTCCGGGTGTCGCCGAAGAACGTCGTGAAACCGCAACCGGTTCGAGGCGTAGCGCACCATGTCGCCAAAGAACCGAACCCGCCCCATCGGCCCGAGCTCTGCATCCTCGTCGACCGCGCGGCACCAGACGGCCAAGCGCTCGCGGAAATCTTCCGGTCCAAATTCGGAAAGCCCAGTTCGCGTCCGGGCCTCGGTCAGCACCGCATCCTCGCTGAGCTCGACCTCCGCACCGGCAAAGCTCTCGACCACCATCTTTTGCATGGGCGTGAGGACTGGCGCACCGAGGTCGTCGATTCGAATGTCGTTCACCCGCTCGATCACTTCGAATCCCCCCTCTGTGCGGCTTCGAGGGTCGGACGAAGCGCTGCGAGCTGCTTGCGAAGCCACTGCGTCAGCCAGAAGTTTTCGCTCTCGCGTTCGAGCTGCTCGTGCGCGCGGATCATGACCTCGAGCGCGGCGATGTTCCTCGGCGAAGCGTGGAGCGCGGCTTCGGCGAGGTGAATCGCCTGGAGCGGCTCGCCTCCGCTCAGCTTCTTGCCGGCGCGCCGCGCCACGACGTCTGCGCCGCCGGCGAGTGCTATCCAATCGTCGTATACGCTCGAAGGGGGCACCGAATACAGCTCTGTCGTCGAGCTGTGGTGAAACCAGCCAGCATAGGTCTCCCAGATCGCCCGCACGCTCCAGTCCACTTTTCCGTACCCTTCGCCTACGTCCAGCTCCGGCGGCAGCTGAATCTCGCGCATGAGGGTGTGGACGTCCTTGCCGTGATTCATGCCCCGCACGGTTTGATCGTGGACGTAGCGAACCGCATCGCGAAGCCGTGTCAGCTCCTCGCGAATGGTCTCCTTGCCCGCGACCGGTCCGTGATGCCCGGGCAGCAGCAGCTCGGGCTCGAGCGCTAGCACGGTCTCGAGCGAGTCGATGAAGCCCAGCGCCTCGCGATACCGATCGCCCCGCACCGTGACGAGATTCGGAAAGTGTCCAAACAGCGCGCTGAAGAGATTGCCGGTGAAGCAGATCCCGTGCTCCGGCAACCAGATGACCATCGAGTCGGTCGTCTCCCCGCCCGGTGTCCAGATGAGCTCCATCCGAAGCCCGCCCAGCTCGAGCTCGTGGCGCGCTTCGAAGGTGATGTCAGGAATCGGACGCGACTGCGCGGGGATCCCGCCGCCAACCTGTTGTTGAATGTAGGTCCAAGCACGCGCGATTGCATCAGCAAAGGCGAACGCACTACGCGAGGCTCGAAACGACGCGATGCGTGCGTCGTCGGCCTGATGTGCTTGGTTGCGGGCGTGGGCGACGAGCTTGGTCCCTTCCTCCCGCATCAGGTCGACGCCGCCGACGTGGTCGACGTGGCCTTGCGTGAGCAGGATGTAGCGAAGCGGGCTCTCATCGATGGCGTCGTAATTTCGTTTGTGAATCGGCGCTTCGAACCCCATCCCAGCGTTGACCACTACGCGCCCTTCGACTGTCGTGATCAAATACGAGTTGGAAAGCCCCTCCGAGAGATAAATGAAGTCGTTGATCCTGCGAGCCGCGGGCTGCGAGGCCGGCTGAATGTCGAAGCCAGAGGGGCGGGAGCGATAGAGAGGCGTCGCGGTCATGGTCTTTCCGAGGACGGTGCGGCCGAGGATAGCTGCGCTCCGAGGGCCATGCTAGAGTCGGTCCTCGCTCGGGGCGCCACAATGGGCTGAGAAGAACCCGTCGAACCTGATCCGGCTCAAACCGGCGTAGGGAAGCGAACCATCGGCTTCTTCCCTACTGGAGAAGCATGATGACTGATTTCAGAATCCCTCTTCGCGGCGCTCACAACCCGTCCACCGAGCGCGCCGGCACGACACCGGGCTCGTTTGCAAACGCCCCGGACATCGGCGGCCCCCGAACATTCTCCTCGCCCGACACCCCAGGCATGCCGCAGCCAAGCGACAAGACCGCCTGGGACTTCATGCCCGCGGACTGGCGATTCGAAGACGGTCGCTGGCAGCCGCCTGCCGGCTTTGTCCCGGTGACCCAGCTCGAGCACGCACGGCTCGGGCTCGTGACGCCCGAAATGAAGCGCGTCGCCGAGCGCGAAGCACACCTCAGCGCCGAGCAGGTGCGGGACGAAGTCGGCGCGGGTCGAATGATCATCCCGGCCAACAAGGTCCACCTCGGTTACGAGCTCGATCCGATGTGTATCGGGCGAGCGGGCCTCACGAAGATTAACGCAAACATGGGCGCGTCACCCATCTCTTCCGGCACCGACGAAGAGGTCGAGAAGCTGCACTGGGCGGAGCGCTGGGGCGCAGACACGGTGATGGACCTCTCAACCGGCGGCGACCTCGACGCGACTCGCGAGGCGATCATCCGTCATGCGCGCGTGCCGATCGGCACCGTGCCCATCTATTCGATGATCATCGGCCGCAGCATTGAAGAGCTTACGCTCGAGGTCATCCTCGAAAGCTTGCGCCATCAGGCTCGTCAAGGGGTCGACTATTTCACGATTCACGCGGGCGTTGCACGTGAACACCTGCCATTCATTCGCAAACGATTGATCGGGATCGTTTCGCGCGGCGGATCTCTGCTTGCCAAGTGGATGCTGCACCACGGCGAAGAGAATCCGATGTACACGCACTTCGAGGCGATCTGTGACCTGATGCGCGAGTACGACGTCTCGTTCTCGCTCGGCGACGGTGTGCGCCCAGGCGGCCTGGCCGACGCGACCGATGCCGCGCAGCTCGGTGAGCTCGATCGCTTGGGTGAGCTGACCGAACGCGCGTGGCGACGAGGCTGCCAAGTCATGGTCGAAGGCCCCGGCCATGTGCCCTTTGATCAAATCGAATACAACATGAAGCTCCAACGGCAGCGCTGCCACGGGGCGCCATTCTACGTGCTCGGCCCCCTCGTGACCGATGTCTTTCCCGGCTACGACCACATCACCAGCGCCATCGGTGCAACCTCTGCCGGCTACCACGGCGCAGCGATGCTTTGTTATGTGACCCCGAAAGAGCACCTCGGCCTGCCCAAGCGTGACGACGTCAAGCAGGGCTGCATTGCGTACAAGATCGCGGCCCACGCCTCGGACGTCGCCCTCGGGATACCAGGTTCGCGGGACTGGGACGACGACCTCACCCGTGCGCGTGCTGCCCTGAACTGGGAAAAGCACTTCGACCTGGCCTTCGACAGCGACACGGCTCGGGCATTTCACGACGAGGACCTCGATGTGGACACGGACTTCTGCGCCATGTGCGGGCATGACTGGTGCTCGGTCCGCATCTCGAAAGAAATCGTCGAGTTCGAGTCGGGCCAGGCGGACGGCTTCGAGCGCGAAAAGGTGATGAAGTCTCCTGCGCTCACGCCCGATCAGCAGGAGATTCTCCGCACGCGCGGCCATCTGTCGCCCGAGGAGATCCATCGCCTTGCCGGCAAGACGAAGAACGCCGTCGGCGCGGCAGAAAAGGCGGCATGCCACAGCGATGTCGTGAAAGACGAGACCGAAGCTATTCGGGTTCAGACGGAAAAGCTGCTACAGTTGCGGCGCAAGGGGAATGAGGGAGCGCGACGCGCATAGCGGCGCTCGAGGAGAGGAGAAAAGATGGGGAAGAATCTGTTCGCGGTCCTGATGATCGGCCTATTGGCACTCGCGTTCGCTTGTTCGAAAGAGTCCGGTGGAACGACCGCACTGTCGCTGGCAAGCTTCGAATTCCCGCTCGAGTCTACCGACGTCGCAACCGGCTCCGAGGTTTACGCAGAGTTCTGCGAAGGCTGCCACCCGGGCGGCGAGGCGGGCGATGGTCCGAGAATCGCCGGCGAAGGTGATACTCCCGCGGAGGTTCGCTGGAGGGTTCGCTCGGGGGGCGACGACATGCCCGCCTTCGGCCCCGAGAAGATCAGCGACGCCGATCTCGAGGCTGTCCTGGCCTACGTCGAGACCTTCGGCGCTGTGAAGCGCTAGCGCGTTGCGACGGCCGTAAACAGACGCCGTCCCTAGGGCAAGTTCCGTCGCGCGAGCTCGGCGGGATCATCGCCAGCGCGCAGCGCTCTCATCCAAAATTGGTAGCCCTGGGCGTCCGCCTCGATGATGTAGTCTCTCAAAGGCGCCCTACCCCAGGAGTTGTCGCCAGCCACACCGCGTTGTGCGTGGTCCAGGTTGAGATGCACCAGGCCGTCCGCGACGAGCTCGTAGGGATGCTTCGCGGCTTCAAATGCCTCGACCGAAAACGGCGATGCGTTGGCGCTCAGGAACGGAGCGCCCACGGCGAGCAGGCCCTTTCCAGTAGCGTCGGTGAGCGCAACGAAACGCACGTCGGCCTTGTTTCCGCTTTCCTGCGGGCGCGCGTACGGTACGAACTGCTCGGTGACCATGCCCTCGTACAAGCCTACGGGAAGCAGCTTGCGGTCCGAGTACGTCGGCTCGGGGCCCGGGCCAAGCCACTGGACGCGGTCGAAGCTTCCGTCGAGCGCAGCTCGCATTCCGAAGCGCGGAAGGTCCGGCAAGGTCTCGTTCGGTGTGAACGACATTTCGACACCGACCTCGCCCGAGGCGAACACGCGGTACACCAACACGAAGACGGCGTCGATTCCGTCGGCCTGGGCCTGGGCGGTGATCACAGTCTCTTTGTCGGAGCTGGAGTCGACCCCAAACGACGTCACCTGCAAGCTGTCCCCCAGACCCTTCCAGACCGCAGCCCTGCTTCGAAGCGAGTTGCCGAGGTCGTTGTCGGTCATGGCGCGCCAGAAGTCCGGACGAAGCGGGGCCCGGAGAATCTCGGTGTCATCGACCGAGAAGGAGGTCAGCGCTCCGGACGCCTTATCGACCCGGGCCGTGAACCCGGTCCCGCTGACCTCGACGGTACTTTCATCCTCTACGACCGTGAGCGCCGGCGCCGGCGCCGGATCGATTGGGGGCCCGGCAACGGCGGAGGGAAGCATGAAGTCGGCCCATGCCACTTCGTGCCCCGCGTCCGCCCAGGCCTGGTCCTCCTTCAACTGAAATGACAACCGGATGCGTGGCTCAGCCCCCGGGGCAACCGCCATCTCCGAGAGGGGCACGCTGATCTCAGCGCTTTCGCCTGGCGCCAAGCCCGGCAACGCCGTCGAGCCTTCGTCGATGACGGAACCGTCGACCGTCAATTCGTAGCGTCCTTCCAGCAGGTCGGTCCAGTCGATGTGATCGTAGCGATTGGTCACCCGCACACGACCTGCCGCGAGGTCGACCGCTTCGACGAGAACCGGCTGCATGACCTTCTTGACGACCGCAAGCGCGGGATGAGGCGTCTGATCCGAACCGAGCAAACCATTCATGCAGAAGTTGTTTCCGTAGATCCCCGCGAACCCTTCGACCTCTGGGGCGCCCGGCCCGAGGTCACCGCCGTAGCCGAGAAAGGTCTCCGCCGGGGAACCGGGAACGGGCAGCCGAATCCCTTGGTCGGCCCAGTCCCAAATGAAACCGCCCTGCGCCTGCTCGTATTCGTAGAAGACGTCCCAAAACTCCTTCATGTTACCGTTGCTATTGCCCATGGCATGCGCGTACTCGATCAAGATGATGGGGCGCGGCTGTGGCTCGCTCAGGTATTGCTGCACCTGCGTAGCGCTCCAATACATGGGGCACTGGACGTCGCTGTGCGAAGCGATGATCCTCGCCCCGCCCTTCGCCGAGCCCTCGTAGGTCACGATGCGTGACGGATCCCGCTCGTGCAGCCAGTCGCTCATCTCGTCGAAGGTCTCACCGTCGCCGGCCTCGTTGCCCATCGACCAAATGATGATCGAGGGATGGTTCTTGTCCCGCTCGACCATGCGCTCGAGCCGCTCCTGGTGCATCGGCTTCCATTCGGGAAGCCGGCCGAGGTTCAGACCGAGCTCTTGCCAGAGGCCGTGCGACTCGATATTCGCCTCGTCGACCATGTAGATGCCGTATTCGTCCGCTAGCTCGTACCAACGCGGCACGAGCGGGTAGTGCCCAGGACGCACGGCATTGAAGCCGTGTTGCTTCAACAGCCTCAAGTCGGTGAGCATCTGCGCTTCGGTCACGTAGTGCCCGGTGTCCGGATTGTGCTCGTGTCGGTTGACCCCTCGGACCAAGATGGGCTTGCCGTTGACTTTCAGCTGGCCGTCCACAATGGCCACGTCGCGGAAGCCGACGCGCTCGATGAAGAGCTGCTCGTAGCCGGATTCATCGGTCAAGGTGATCATCAGACGGTAGAGATTCGGCGCCTCGGCAGACCAGAGCGCGGGGTCGTCGACGGTGCCGGACAGCTGTGCGCGTGCTTCTCCACATGGTGCAACCGCGGTGCTGGCATTCGACGTGAGAACCTGGTTTCCCTCGGGGTCCATGAGCACCAATTCCAACGAAGCGGTCGCCCCGGATCGAACGAGTCGTCGCAAATCGACATCGACGGTCAGCTCCGCCTGGGAGTAGCTCTCGTTCAAGGTGGTGCGCACCTCGAAGTCGCGCAGCTGCGAATCGGGCGTGGCCCAGAGATACACATCTCGAAAGATCCCGCTCAGGTTCCACATGTCCTGCTTCTCGAGCCAGGTACCGTCCGACCAGCGGTAGACCTGCACGGCGAGGACGTTTTCACCTTCGCGCAAGAACGGTGTCAGATCGAACTCCGCGCCCTCTCGGCTGCCCTGGCTGTAGCCCACACGCCGCCCGTTCAGCCACAAGTAGAATGCCGAATCCACGCCATCGAAACGGATGAAGACATGCCGGCCGTTCCAGTCCTCCGGCACCTCGAACGTGCGGCGATAGGAGCTGACGCCATTACCCTCGGATGGAATCAAGGGGAACTCGAAATCGGATTCGAGCTCGGGATCGAACGGGTAGTGCACGTTGAGATAGATCGGCTCACCGTGACCGAGCATCTCGACATTGGAAGGCACCTCGATGCTGCCCCAGGCCGAATCGTCGAAGTCGCTCGCCTCGAAACCCGCGGGTTTGGCCGCCGGCGATTCCGCGAACCGGAAGCTCCAAGGCCCATTCAGCGACATGAGGTACGTCGGCGCGGTGGGTGTGGTGAAGGAGCCGTCGGGGAGTTGATGCTCCCAGGCGGTGAACGTGGCTCTCGGACGCTCCCGGTTGACCGCGGTCACCTCGATGTTGTTCCAAAGCGGCTCGGCAGCATCGGGCCAGACTAGGTCGCCACTGTTGCAGGCAGCCGCCTCCGAAGCCGGCTCGCTCTTGCAGGCCGAAACCGACAGCAGCAGTAGCAGAGAGAAAAGCGCGACGAAGCGCGAATGGGAAACGCCAAGTGAAGACATCATCGAAACCTCGAGCCCGCCACTTAGTCTATCGGTCGAACCGCCGCAAACCCTACCAGGCCCCGGTCCCTGCCGCTGACCTTGCCCCGCGCTAGCCGCCGCTCAGCCGGTATACCTTGATATTCCGTTCTGTCTTCGTCACGTAGGTCTTCATCTGCGGAATCGTATCCGCGATGCTCGGCCAAAGAATCGCCTTCTCCGAATCGGTCAAACGCGTCGCGATGACGCTCTTGTCCTCTGCGCCAAGACGGATCTTCGCAGACGGATTCGCGTCGAGGTTGTACGACCAGGCCGGGTGATTCTTCCCTCCAAAATTGCTCGCGACGATGAGCACGTCGTCGCCGTCCGCGGTGTAGCCGAGTTGCACTGTGCGCTCCTTGCCTGATTTCCTGCCGGTGGTGGTCAAGGTGAGCTGTGGAATCGTCAGCGGGCCCGAGCTCGTGTATCGACCTCCGGTGAGCTTGTAGATCAACGGGTCGACGCGAGCCGCAAACGTCTTCACGAGCCACACCCCGAATGGGGTGACCGACAGGTTGTTGATGAAGTCTCGATAGCTCATGGCGCCTCCGCTCGGGCGAAGCCTAGCATGAGCGCAGCGCTACAACCCGAGCCAGCTACGGGCGTCTAGCGGTCGGGTTCCCCTTCGGACTTCGAAGAAGAGAATCGCATCGGGCCCAACGCTCTCGAGGGTCGCAATCCGAGTGCTCATGCCGACCCAGTCGCCGACCTCGACGTCGGTCGAGCCGAGACCGCCATAGACTGTGTAAAAGCTGCTTCCGTGGTCGATGATGACCATCAGTCCGTAGGCGCCGTAAACGCGGGCAAAGGCCACCCTTCCATCGGCTGCGGCGCGGACCGGGCCGCCGGGCCGTCCGTAGAACTCCAGGCCGGGCGCGCCTTCCCTAGAGCTTTCGCCGATCCGCATCGAGCCCTGCACCGGCAGAGCCAGCTGGCCGCGCATCTGCGCGAAGCCGTCGCCGAGGTCATCCATGTCACCGGAAACTCGAATGCGGCCGTAGCTCATGCCCTCGTCGTCGCGGGGAGCATCTTGCCGCTCGCCGCGGAGTGTGTCCTGAAACAACGATGCGCTTCTGCTGCTGTGCTCGAGCTCTACCTTCTTGCCTTCGAGCGCATGCAATGCCAGCTGCGCCGCCTCTAGCACATCGGCAAGCTCGTTCTTTTCGATACGAAGCGCCGAGCCTCGTTCCCCGAGAAAGTCCATCGTCTCCAGATCGCTCTTGACCATGCGCGAGAGCCGCTGAACCCGAGCCAAGTGACCCATCAAGGCGTCGAATCCGCCCGCCACCGGAAGCATGCCTGCGCGTCGAATGCGGTAGAGAGCCCTTGCGCGCTCGTGCAGCCGTCCTTCGGCCTCCTCGCGCTTGTCGGCCAAGCCGGAGATCTCGGTGTCGATTTGGGCCTGTCGCGTCTGCGCGTGCTCCACACGAGCGAGGTTCTCTGCGATTTTCCCTTCGACCGCTGCCACGTCGGTGAGGCCGCCGATCCCCAGGTCCTGCTCGGCCGCGGCGCCAGCGGCCACGACCAAAAGCCCAACCGAAACCCAAACCCAGAATCTACTTTTGGTTTTCATGTCACACCGAAAGGTAACGGCGCACCGAGACGGCGCTGCCAATTGCGCCGATCAGCGCGCCGCCGACGAGGAGCGCCACGAGCGTCCAAGCACCGAGAAACACCACGCGGCTTCCGGTCAGGGCAGCTAAGGTCGAATCCACCGATTCGTGAAGGGCGAGATAGCCAACCAGGAGCGCAAGCACGGCAACAAGCGCCGAGGCGAAGCCCTGGAACATCCCTTCCAAAACGAACGGACCTCTGACGAAGCCGTTGGTCGCCCCGCACAGCTTCATGACCTCGATCTCTTGACGCCGACGCGCGACGGCCAATCGGATCGTGTTGCCGATGACCGCCACCACGCAAAACATGACCAGCAGCGCGAGGCCCAGAGCCAGCATTCGGGCTCCCCAGAGCAGCTGGTCCAGCTTTTGGAACCACGCCCCGTAGCTTTCCACATCGCTCACCGCACGGAACTGCGCGAGTCGCGACGCGATCGATTCGCCGCGCTCCCTGGTGACTCCGTTGACCAGGGTCACTTCGAGGGAGGCCGGAAACACATCGGACGGAAGCGCGCTCAGGTCCGCACCGACGTCGGCCTCTTCGAGGAACGAATTGCGCGCCTGCGACGGAGTGACGTGCGTCACTGCTTCCACATCGGCCAAACCTTCCAGCACGACCCGAAGCTGGGCCACGTCCTGCGCATCGGCGCCGTCCTTCAAGAAGACCGTGATGCGCCCGCTCTGCCCCCAGCGCGTCGCGGCTGCATCGAGGTTCGTCACCCCGAGCAGCGTCGCCCCGAGGCAAATGAAGGCGACAGCCAAGCTCGTCACCGCCACCACGTAGAGGCGCCGTTCTTCGCGAAGCCCTCGCCTCGCCCGCACGATTGCGTTCTTCAAGTCCATCGTTTCACCCTGCCATCGTGTGAATGCCGCTGCCTGGCCAGTGCTTGAGGCCCTGCTGAGACTCCAAAACTCGGCCTTCGTCGATCGAGATCAAACGGTGGTCTCGCTTGGAAATGAGGGAGTGGTCGTGCGTTGCAAACAGCACGGTGGTTCCGGTCGAGTTGATCTCCTCGAAGAGAGTCAGAATGTCGATGGCGAGATGTGGGTCGAGGTTCCCGGTGGGCTCGTCCGCCAAGATGAGCGCTGGCTCCGGCACGATCGCCCTTGCTACGGCGACGCGCTGCTGCTCGCCGCCTGATAGGTTCGTGATCAGCTCCGGACCGCGACCAGCGAGGCCAACCCGCTCGAGCGCTTCTGCAACCCGTGATCGAATGAGCCGTTTGGGCATCGAGACGATCTCCAGCGCGACGGCGACGTTTTCGAACACCGTCCAATGGTCGATGATTCGAAAGTCCTGAAAGACGACGCCGAGGTTTCGTCGCAGGAATGGGATCGACTTGTCGGTCAGCCTGCAGATGTCTCGACCGCAGAACAGCACGCGCCCCTCGTCGACGGTGAGCTCACGGTAAACGAGCTTCAACAGGGTGCTCTTGCCTGCGCCGCTGGGCCCCGTGATGAACGCGAACTCCCCACGCTCAACCTTCAGATCGACACCGCGTAGGGTCGGCTGGTCAGGCCGGAAAAACTTGTAGACGTCTTCCAACACCAGAATCGGCTTCGACAGCTGGGGTTGACTCGCGCGTGCGCCCGCCCGAAAAAACGGAAACGGCCGAACAACCTTGGTTTCCTGCATAGAGTCCCGCTAACCCGTTCAGCGTCCCCCGGGCAAGAAATCGGCCAAGAATCCGCGGTTGCCGAGGGCCCCGGTCCGGCTAGAGTGCCCTCAGCATGAGCGAGCGGGCGGTCTTGTATGACGGGGTGGACCGGATCGGACTGATCACCTTGAATCGTCCCGATCAGCGGAACGCCATGACGCCAGAGCTGCTGGACGCGTTTTCCGAGGCCATCGACGAGGCGCTCGCCGACCCGGAGATCCGATGCCTGGTCATCACCGGCAAGGGCCGCTGCTTCAGTGCCGGGGCCGATCTTCGCTCCTCCCTTCAGCGTAGCGACCTCGGTAAGCCGTCCACGGAAGCCTCGTTCGCCATGTACGAACCCTTTCTGCGGGTACTGGATCTGAACGTTCCAGTGATCGCCGCGATGAACGGTCACACCGTCGGCGGCGGTTTCGGGCTCACGCTGCTGGCCGATATCCGGGTCGCCAACGTCGATGCAAAATTCGGCGTGAATTTCGCACGTTTAGGCATCCATTCTGGACTCGGTATCAGTTACTTGCTTCCTCGCCTGGTCGGCCTGGCACACGCATCCGAGCTTCTTTTCACAGGCAAGCTGATTCGGGGAACCGAAGCGCTGCAGATCGGCCTGGCGACACACGCTGTGCCGGCCGATGCAGTCCTGCCACATGCGATGGGGCTGGCGCGTGCGATCGCGGGGTCCGCGCCGATGGCCGTCCAGCAGATGAAGGCCTCGATTCGCCGTGGGCTTCGCTGGCAGATCCGCGAGGCGGCGCTCGCGGAGGCGGGCCTGCAGGCGGCGAGCCTCGGCACCGAGGATGCGAGCGAAGGCATCGCCGCGATCTTGCAGAAGCGTGAACCCGAGTTTACGGGTCGATAGACCCATGCTGGCAATCCCCCAATTACCGATTCCCCTCGACGCCGTGCCCGAACGGCTCCGCCGCTTTGCCGATCCGAAGGCACCCGCAGCCGCCAAGATGATGGCCGCCCGCGGCATGGTCCCGGTCAAAGGCGGCGACCTCGTGATGCTGCTTGCACAGCTCAGCGCCGACAAGGACCCCACGGTCTCCAAGTCGGCGGGCGACACGCTCGAAGGCTTACCCGAGAACGTTCTTCATCCCGCCTGCAAGGAAGACCTGCATCCCGCGGTCTTTCATGAGATCGCGATTCGATTCTCGAGCGACGAAGAGGTGCTGGCGCGCTTGGCTTCGAACCATTCGGTCGCCGACGCGACCATCGCGAAAATCTCGGCGCACTGCCCCGAGCGCATCACGGAGATCATCTCGGTGAATCAGCAGCGGCTCCTCGGCGCGCCCGCGATCATCGAAGCCCTCTACAAGAACCGCAACACCCGAATGTCGACGGCCGACCGGCTCATCGAGCTGGCTGCGCGGCGCGAGGTCGAGCTAACCGGCATTCCGATGTTCGAAGAGCTCAAGAGGGCGGTTCAGGGCAAGCTCATCCCCGAGCCAAGCGAAACTCCGCTTCCGTCGGATCAACTCTTTGCGAGCGCGCTGGCCGAAGACGATGAACAGGACGCGGTCGAGCGCGACAAGTTCGACGGGACCGAAGAAACCAAGGAAGAGTTCATCCCGCTTCAGGCCAAGCTGCGTGGCATGAGCGTGGGCGAGAAGATCCGAATGGCGCTTCTGGGCAACGCCGCCGCGCGCTCAATCCTGGTGCGGGACCCGAATCGAGTCGTTTCGATGTCCGCCATTGCTTCGCCGGCGATGAGCGAGAGCGAGGCGAAAAACGCCGCGCAGAGTCGCGAGGTCTCGGAGGACGTGCTTCGTTACATCGGCAGAAAGCGCGAGTGGCTGAAGAGCTACGAAATCAAGCGGCACCTCTGCAACAACCCGAAGACGCCGATCGCAATTTCGATGACCTTTCTGAACCATCTTCGTCGAAACGACCTCCAGTCTTTGTCGCGGAGCCGGGGGATCCCCGGGCCGCTCAAGCAAGCCGCCAAGCGAAGGTCCAAGCAGTTCCAGTCATGAGCTTCCTCAAGAAATTGTTTTCCGCTGACCCCGAGGCACTCGAGAAGAAAGCCGATGCGCTCTTCGCCGCCGGCGACTATGGCCCAGCCAAGCTCGCGTACGACAAGGCCCGGGCCGCATCTCCCGAAAGCGCGGGAGAGGCGCTCTCCGAGAAGGCTCGGCTCTGCACCGATGGGATCGCGCGGCAGCGGATCAAAGAAGCGCGGGCGTATCTCGAGCAGGGCTCGATCGAGCTGGCCGCGCAGGAGCTCGAAGGCGCATTGGAGGTCTTGAGCGACGAGTCGCTTCGGGAGCAGGCTCAGGCGCTGCTGGACGGGCTCGAAGCGAAAGAAGCGCAAGAGCAGGCGGCATCGCCCGAGATGACCGACGAAGAGCGCATCGCCTTGCTGATGGGTCAGTGGGAGGAGGGTCAAGCGGACGAGTACGAAGGCTATGGCGATGTGTTTCTCGAGGCGCTGCTTGCCATGCACAGAGAAGAGTTTGACGAGGCGCGGGTCCAGCTCGATGCCCTGGTCGCGCGGGCGCCAGACCCGCGATACCTCTGGCTCGAGGTCGGGCGCGCGCGGCTGCTGAGCGAGGATGTCCCCGGCGGCAAAGAGGCCTTGCAAAGCTTTCTAGATGCCCTGCCCGACGACGAAGGAGGCGAGACGAAGTTGGCCGCGAACCTCGCCCTCGCCCGCCTTGCCGACGAAGCCGAACAGTTCGAGGAGGCGATGGCCTACTTCGAAGGAGCGGTGCATGCGCTTCCCGAGGACTACCGCCCCTACCTCGCGATGGGCGCCTTTCTCCGGGGCAAGGGTCACGGCCAAGAGGCCCTCGATGTACTGCAGACTTCGCTCGAGCTGAGCAAGACCTCCGGGACGGACTGGCGGCTGCTGGAGGAGCTCGGGCTCGCTTCGGAGCTCGTGGGGAAACCTGAAGAAGCGCGGAGCTTCCTCAATCAGGTGGTCGAGTTCTTTACCCAACATCAGATCACGGACTTCCCGCCGACCACGGCGACGACCCTGGCCAAGCTCTACGAAGCCGACGGGCGATTGGATCGTGCGGCGGACCTGTACCGCGCGCTGAGCCAAGGCAGCGACGGCGGTCGTCATGCGCTCTACCACTACGAAGCGGGACGCCTTCTCCAATCGCTTGGTCTCGACGAGGAGGCCAGGCGGATGCTCACTCGCGCCGACGCGCTCCTCGGCAAAGACGACGGCGAGCTCGGGGAAAAGGTTGCCGCATTACTGCAGGCCTAGGGGCTAGTCGGCTGATATCACGACCCTTTTGGGGCCGATGACGCATTCGAAATCGGTGCTATCTTTATCGGGCGTAGCGGCGTGGACCGGGAATCGACCTGGCCGCGACCAAAGCGAAGCAAATCCATGAACCGAGGACACGCCTCCGAGGAGCGGCCCGTGACGGTCCCCCGGCTTCGCAAGATGAAGCGAGAGGGCACCCGGATCACCATGGTGACCGCCTACGATGCGACCTTCGCGCGCCTGTTCGACGATGCCGGCGTAGACATCCTGCTCGTGGGCGACTCGCTAGGAATGGTCGTGCAAGGGCTGGACTCCACGCTTCCGGTCACCGTCGACGAGGTGATCTACCACAGCCGAGCGGTGGCACGCGGCACGCGACGCGCGCACATCGTCGGAGACATGCCCTTCCTCAGTTGGCAGCTGAGCTCCGAGCAAGCGCTTCGCAATGCGGGCCGCTTCTTGTCCGAGGGAGGCGCGCAGGCGGTCAAGCTCGAAGGCGGCGTCGATGCGGCACCCACGATCGAGCGTATCGTTCAAGCGGGCATCCCGGTGATGGCGCATGTCGGTCTCACTCCGCAGAGCGTCCACGCGATGGGCGGATTTCGGGTGCAAGGCAAGACCGAAGAGACCGCCGCCCGGGTTTTGGCCGATGCCAAGGCGGTCGCGGAGGCGGGCGCGTACAGTGTCGTGCTCGAGGGCATTCCCAGCAACCTTGCCCAGCAGATTACAGAAGCCGTTGAAATCCCGACCATTGGGATCGGCGCAGGTCCTCACTGCGACGGGCAAGTCTTGGTCTGCTATGACCTGCTCGGCCTGACGCCCGATCTGAAGCCGAAGTTCGTCAAGCGATACGCGGAGTTCTTCGAAGAAGGCGTGGCCGCTGCCCGACGCTATTGCGACGAGGTTCGGGACGGTGTCTTTCCGAGCCAGAAGTACAGCTTCGGCAACGTGAAGAAGAACGAGGAACCCGCGTCCGGGCTCAGCCTGGTGCAGCACGTTCGCCCCGTGTACGGGCCAAAGGGATGAGCGAAGTCGTTCGCAAGCCTACCGAGTTTCGGCGGGCCTGCGAAGATGCGCGCGCGGTTCAACGACGCGTCGGGCTGGTGCCCACGATGGGCGCGCTCCATGAGGGTCACTTCTCGTTGATCGACGAAGCCAGGTCGCGCGCTGACTTCATCGCGCTAACGATTTTCGTCAATCCGTTGCAGTTCGCACCCGGAGAAGATCTGGCATGCTATCCGCGAACCTTCGAGAGCGACCTCGCTGGCTGTCGTGAACGAGGGGTCGATCTGGTGTTCGCGCCCGAGCCGAACGCGATGTATCCACCGGGGTTTCAAACCGAGGTCTCGGTCAAAGAGCTAGGCAAGCCGCTCGAAGGTGGGTTTCGCACTTCGCATTTCGATGGCGTGACCACGGTCGTGACGAAGCTGTTCAATCTCACCGGTCCCTGTACGGCGATGTTCGGCCGCAAAGACTACCAGCAGTGGAAAATCCTCTCGCGGATGGCGCTGGATCTCCACATGCCGATCGAGCTGGTCGGCTGCCCGATCATTCGTGAGGCCGATGGCCTCGCCCTTTCCTCTCGCAATCGCTATCTCAGCCCGTCGGAACGCGAGCGCGCCCTCGGCATCGTCTCTGGGCTCCGTCACGCGTACGATGCATGGGCGCATGGCGAACGCGACCCCAACACGCTCAGGTCATTGGCTGAGGAAGTGATTCGCCCGACCTTCGATCGCCTGGACTACGTGGCCGCCGCCGATCCCGAAACGCTGGCGCCCTCGCCGCCCTCGCCTAGCCGCCTGTTGATCGCGGTGGCGGCGCACCTTGGCTCGACCCGCCTGATCGACAATCTGGTGCTCGGCGAAGACCCCCGTCCCTAGTTGGCCGCGATCATGACTCGGACGAGCGGTTCGCGTATGCTTGAACCATGAGTCGACCACCTACGCCTAAGCTCAACTCGGAACACCTAGCCGACATCGGCCTCTTTGGAGGCCTGAGCAAGGAGACGCTCGAGATCCTGGCTTCCTCACTTCCAACGACCCGAGTCGAAGCAGGCCAGATCGTCGTCGAAGAGGGCGACATGTCGACGCAGATGTTCGTCGTCATTGCCGGCGAGCTCGAGGTCATCAAGAAAGGCGAGTCCGGCGGCGACGTGCGTGTTGCGGTGCTCGGCCCGAGTGACTGGTTCGGCGAGATGTCAATCATCGACGTCCAACCCCGATCGGCAAGCGTGCGCGCCGTTGCACCGACCTTGGTGGTCTCGGTCACGGCCGACCACGTGGAGAACCTTCTCTACCGCCGCAACGTCAAAGACTACGCCCTTTTCATCATGAACATCGCGCGTGAGCTCAGCCGCCGCCTCCGAGTCGCAGACGGAATCCTCGCACAGTTCTACGCCGCGCTCTCTCATCAGTACGGCCCGACGCCGCAAGGCTAGTGCCCTTCAGAAACAGCGGCTAATAAACGCCCGGTGGGGGCGAGGTCAGTGCCTTGATCGCGTCGTGGTTCTTGAGTCCCTCGAGAATGATCGTCGCCGTCTCCTCGATGGCGCAGTTCGTCACATCGATTACCATCCACTCGGGGTTACTGCGGAGGATGCCGTGCGCGTACTCCAGCTCGGCTTTGACGTGGTCGCGAAGGCCGTAGTTTGCGTCGGTCGGCATGCCGAGCTGTTGCAGGCGTTGCTGGCGGATGTACATCAACTGGTCCACGTCGATGGTGAGGCCGACGACCCGAAAGCCCGGGAGCTGGTAGAGCTCTTCGGGCGGCTCCACGCCGAGCACAAGCGGCACGTTCGCCACTTTGAGTCCACGCCCTGCCAAGTACGTCGACAGCGGCGTCTTGCTCGTTCGGCTCACACCCACCAAGACCAGGTCGGCCTTGTTGAGATTGCGCGGCTCCTTGCCGTCGTCGCTCTTCACAGCGAACTCGATCGCCTCGACTCGGCGGAAGTACTCTTGGGAAAGCGGCATCTCGGCGGTCGGGATGTTCACCGGATCCGCTTCGAGGTAGTGGCCAATCTGAAGTATGAGCGAACCGATCACGTCCACGTGACGTACCTTGAGCCGAGTCGCTTGCTCATTGAAATGGTCGCGCAGCTCTGGGCGAACGAGTGTGAATACGACCATCGCTTGGTCGGCTGCCGCGCTCTCCAGAACGGCTGTCAGCGCGCGTCGATCACGGAGGCGACGTTCGATCTTGAGGCGAACGCCATGGGCGGGGAATTGAAGAAGCGTGGCCCGCGTCACCCGCTCGGCTGTTTCGCCGGTCGAGTCGCTCACCACATAGATAACCTTCGCATCCATCGAGACTGGGCTCAGAGGCGGCGACCCAGCTTGCGCCCGTGCATGCGATTGACGCGACGACGGTTCTTCGCCTTGCGCTTGGCGTTGCGGCGCGCTGCCTTGTTGCGCTTACGGGACCGGTCGCTGTTCACGATGTTCAAGTACATGGCTGACTCCTGGAGGGCCGCATGTAGGGGATGGCCAAGAGCTGCGCAAGCCGTCCGCCGTCAGCGATTTCGTCGCGGCACGAGCAGCCAGTAGTCGAGGTCGAGGAGGACATCCTCGTGATAGACCTCCCTCCCCTCCTTGGAAACCTTGAGCGGAAAGCCAGCCTCGGTCGGCCGAACGTTGCGCAGCGCCACCAATCTGACCCGCAGGGCCCCACAATCGCCGCGGCCAGGAATGTCGGCTTTGTCGAGGATCTCGCTGTAGGCGTAGATGGTGTCACCCGCGAAAGTGGGGTTTGCGTGAGCGCCGCCGTTCCAGGCAAGGATTCCTAGGACCTTTTCCATCCCGTTGAAGGAAAGCGAGCGCGCCACGCTTATCACGTGACCGCCATACATCAAACGGCGACCGAAGCGGGTATCTTTCGTTTGGACTGCATCGAAATGAACTTTGGCTGTGTTTTGATACAGCCGCGTCGCGATTGCATGCTCCGCCTCTTCGATCGTCATCCCGTCCACGTGGTCGATCTTCTCACCCCGCTCGTAATCTTCGAAGTACGCGCTGCCGCCCGCGGGCCAGTCTTCGTACCGGCTCAAATCGAGATTGGCTGGCACCACGAAGTCCGCCGGAACGACTTCTTTGGGCATCGGTGGGCGGTCGGCTGCACCGGTGGGCGTGGACGGGTCTCGCTTGTGCACCATGACCCAGCGGTAGAATTCGAGGACCGCTTCACCGCGTTGATTGGTCCCGACCGTCTTGACCCAGACGACACCCGTCTTGCCGTTGCTGTTCTCCTTTTTGCCGATGACCTTGGAGACGGAGCGCATCGTGTCGCCCGGGTAAACCGGTGCCAGAAACCTCACCCCGGCGTAGCCGAGGTTCGCCACTGCGTTGAGCGAGACGTCGTTGACAGTCTTTCCGAACACGATATGGAACGTCAGCATGTCGTTGATCGTCTCGCGGGGATGGCCCAGAGAGCGCGCGAACTCCGCGGAACAATGCAGCGGATAGCGGGAGCCCGTAAGACCGATGTAGAGCGCCGCCTCGCCCTCGGTGATGGTGCGCGGCACGGCGTGGACGAGCTCTGCACCCACTTCGAAATCCTCGAAAAAATTGCCTGGATTGGTCTTGGCCATGTCATTTCCTCGTTTGCGACGGAGCGACTCTAGCCCGTAAAGTCGGGGCTGTCGCGCTGCGAGCTTGGATGCTATTTAGGGGCGCAATGGACTTGGGGAAAGAGCGCGCGGCCATGGTGGAGCGCCAGCTTCGGCGTCGGGGGATCGGCGACAGCCGCGTGCTCGCCGCAATGGGCGAAGTGCCTCGCGAGGCATTCGTTCCCGAAGCGCAGAAGCGAAATGCATACGCGGATAGCGCTCTCCCGCTTTCGCATGGGCAGACGATCTCGCAACCACTGATGGTCGCGATGTCGGTCGAGGCCCTGCAGCTCGAGGGGCACGAAACCGTTCTCGAGATCGGAGCTGGATCAGGCTACCAAGCGGCCGTTCTTTCCAAGCTGGCCAAGAAGGTCTACGCGATCGAAATCATCCCGGAGCTGGTCCAACACGCGCGGCATGCCCTCGACTCGTTGGGCATCGACAACGTCGAGCTCATCTGCGCCGACGGGCGCAAAGGGTGGCCCGAAGGTGCTCCGTATGACGGCATCGTCGTCGCCGCTGCGGCAGAGGAAGTCCCATCGGCTTTGGTCGACCAGCTGCAAGAAGGCGGCCGTCTCGTCATCCCGGTGGGCGGCAAATGGGGCCAATCCCTTCAGACCTTGCGAAAGCGAGGCGACAAGCTCGAAACGGAAGAGCTTTGTCGATGCGTCTTTGTGCCGCTGGTCTATGGCAGCTAGACTCCGGCGCGCGGAGGAGCGCACGCAATGAGCATCATCGTTTTCCGGTACCTTCATTTTTTGGGTATTACCTTCTGGATCGGCAGCGCCGTGGCGGTCGCAATCGCGGCGTCCGCGCCAAGCCCATGGGAAAGCGGCATCGCCCAATCACTCCGCAAAATATCGATACGCGTGACCACGCCGGCCATGCTCTTCGCCTTTGCTGGGGGCTTTGGAATGCTAATTCCGAACTTCGCGGAGCTCTACGCGAAACAAGGTTGGATGCACACGAAGCTGGCGCTCTTGCTCGTCCTGGCCGGTGCGACCGGTGTGCTCACGGGTAAGCTCCGACGCTGGGCCGAGGGACAAGACGTTTCGCCAAAGGTCTTTGGTAAGCTCGCCTGGGCGTTGTCGATTCTCGCCGTGCTGATCATCACACTCGCCATCTTCCGACCGTTCTCGGCGTAGCGGCCCGGCGGCATCGCTTGAACGCTAGCCGAAGCGGTCGATCGGAGGTGGTAGCAGGTATGGGTATGGCTTGCGCAGGAGCTTGCGATAGACCCATCGATCGGCCCGGCGCGCCGATTGGATGAATGCGTAGGTTTGCGCGTCGCTCTTGTAGTGCGCTCGCACCTCCTTTTCGGTGATCTCCGGTGACAGCGCGAACACTTCGTTGGCCAACGGGATCAGCGGTGGAAAGATGTCAGCGAGCCCTTCCTTGATGAGGTTCCCGAGGAAGTCCATCGCCTGCCCACGAACCGAATGATAGTTGTCCAGGATTCCGTGCAGAAGGAATCGGTTCACGATGACTCGGACCGGCGCGGGTAGAGCACGGGTCTGTTCGGTGAAATCGAAGAGGTCTTCGCCGCGTTCATTGCGTAGGAAGGGGGTTCCCACGTCGAGGTAGCGGAGCCGATTTCCGTCGATGACCCAATTGGAGAGCTGACCATCTGGAGCAAGCCTGGGCGTGACCGCATCTCTGATGTGCTCGAAGATCCGCCGAACGTGGGGAGCGGCTTCCTCTGCGGTCTTGCCCCGGAGGAAATCAGGGCCAAGTGTCCCTGACCGGAGCAAGGGCTGAACGCAGTAGAGGACATGACCCTCAGGGCGCGTCAGGATCGGCGTTTCGGTCTCGACGACGTCGATTCCTGAGTCCGTGAGCTGCGCGATGTACGACGCAATCAAGGCCGCCGTGTGCTCCGCGGCGTCTCGCGACGAAAACGGGACCAGGCGCTTGCATGCGAAATCGCCGTGCGGCGTCGCGAGCTTCACTGCGATGGTCACTTCGCCATACCCGATGATGTCTAGGTCTTCCGCATGCCCGGTCCGAACGGCATCGGCCAGCCGACGCTCGAAGGCCTCGATCTCCGCCGCGCTCGTAAACGCCACTACGCAAAAGCTTTCGTCATGCGTATAATCAAGCCTTCCGCTTCGTCGTCGGTCAAAATCAAGGGCGGCAAAAACTGAAGCACGCTTCGGTCATTGCCCGCAGGAAAACAGAAGACACCCTGCTGCATGATCCGCAGGAGCGCGCCGAGCGCGTCCATCTCGCTCGAAAAACGGAGTCCCATGAAGAGGCCTCGGCGTCGAAGCTCGAAAGGCAGCGGATCGAACGCCTCGACAAACCGTTCCGACAAGGCGCCGACGTGGTCGAGAAAGCCAGGCGCGCCGACGATGTCGAGCACTGCTTGCGCCGCGACACAACCCAGCTCGGAGCCTCCAAAGGTCGAGATGTGAACGAAGGGATTGGCTTCCGAATCGAGAACCTCGTGCATGTCGCGCGTCATGAGGGTTGCCGTGATCGGATAGATCCCTCCAGAGAGCCCCTTGCCGGTGACGAGCGCATCCGGGGTCACGTCTTCGTGTTGGACACCCCACCAGCGCCCTGTGCGACCGAGTCCAGTCTGGACCTCGTCGACGATCAGAAGAGCCCCTCGATCATCGCAAAGCTTCCGAACAGCGCTGAAATAGCCAGGCTCCGGAATCGGCATACCCAAGGTGGCGGGAATGGCTTCGAGAATCACGGCTGCCGTGTCATCGTCGATCGACGCTTCCATCGCGCTCCGATCGTTGAATGGAACCTGCGCGAAACCGGGAAGGTTCGGACCAAACGGGTCCCGGAACTGGGCGTCGCCGGCCGCCAGAGAAAGTCCGGTGTGTCCGTGATAGCCACCGTGCGCGGAGATGATCTCGCCCCTGCCGGTCGCGCCTCGCGCCGCCTTGATCGCGACATCGATGGCCTCGCCTCCGGAAACGCCGAACACGACCCGTGGAAGCGCATGGTCGAACGTTGCCGAGAGTCGCGCCGCTAGCTGTGCGCGCTGACCCGAAACGAAATGATGATTGCCGATGTCGAGCTGGCCCAAGGCGTTGGCCACCGCGGCGGTGACGCGAGGGTTGCAGTGCCCCAGGCCGAAGACACCGCCGTTGCAATGACAGTTGATGAGCCGAAGCCCGGTGTACGCATCTTCGAACCAGATCCCCTCACGTTTCCCCATGACCATCTGGAGGCCCATTCGCTGGTAGTACGCGAGCTTGTTGGGCGCGACGTGCTTTCGAAAGACGTCGAGCAGATCTTCTACCTCGTCGAAAGGCTGTGGGACTGAATCCTCGGGCATCGTCGGGATTCTACCCGAGGTTGCGCTTCATTGCGGCAAGGGCCCGAAACGAGACCGCGCAATGACTGCACCGGCGTCGGCGAGCAGCGCAGTTTCTGCGCGCCAAGCGTCCGATGTGCAGCCAATTGCTTACACGAACGACGAGCTTCTGGGCGCGGCACGCCGGTTGCAAGCCAGAGCGGATCGAACAGGGTGAGTCGCGCCAGGGATGGCGTCTACTTTGACAAAGGGCGTGTCAGCGGCCGATCGTCGGAGTGTCATCGGGATATCGAGGTCACCGTCGGAGAACATGCAGGTACGCGGATACAGCCATCCGGATTTTCGTTCGTTGCGGGACACCGTTCGCTGGTGCACGCCTGCCCACGGCCCGGGCGGCGTCGCCATCGCCGTGTATCACCGTGGAGAGCTCGTGGCAGATCTCGCTGGCGGCACACGCGACAGGAACGGAACCCCTTTCCAGCCGGAGACGCTCGCCTTGAGCATGTCGACCGGCAAGGGCGTCATGGCAACGCTGTTCCACCAAATGGTCGACCGAGGTGTGCTGGACCTCGATGCGCCCGTCGCGAGGTACTGGCCGGAGTTTGGCAAGAACGGCAAGGGGGCCATCACGCTACGACAAGCCGCATCACACCGCGCAGGCCTCTACTCGATCGCCCGGGTCATCGACTCGTCCGAAGAAATGTTCGACTGGGATCACATGGTTCGCGTCATCGAAGACATGTGGCCCGTACACCAGCCGGACACGGACTTTGGCTACCACGCCTGGACCGGCGGCTGGATCATCGGCGAGGTCCTCCAGCGTGCGACCGGCAAGCCCTTCCCCCAACTGATCAAAGAGAATCTCGCTGACCCACTCGAGCTCGACGGACTCTACATGGGGCTCCCCGAGAGCGAGCTGCCCCGTGTGGCCGAGTTCCTCATCCCGAAGTTTCCGCGGAAAGTTCTTCGTGGGCGACCGCGGGGCGTTCGCGCACAGGTTCGCCGAACGGCGTCCACCACCGCGCGATGGCACTCTGCGATTGGACAGTTTGTCGATGCGATGATCCCGCCCGGGCTCGGCGATGTGCTGGGCGACCCGCGCTGGCTCACCTCGGTCATTCCATCGGGCAACGGCGTGTTCAACGCTCGGTCCTTGGCCCGGCTCTACGGCGCCCTCAGTCGCGGGGGCGTACTCAACGGAGTCCGGATCCTATCGGCTTCGGCCCTCGCAGAGGCCACCGAAGATCAGAACCGGCGCATCGGGCGCGTGATTCCCTTTCCGCTTCGCTTCAAGGTCGGTTACATGCGGCCCGTCTCTCTCGGCGTGCGTTTCTCCATCGCGCAGCGTCACTTCGACTTCGGGCTTCCGAACCCCCATGCATTCGGCCATTTTGGTTTTGGCGGATCAGGCGCATGGGCGGATCCGGAACGCGAGCTCGGCGTCGCCATCGTCACCAATTGCTTTGGCGGCCTCATACCGGGCGACCTGCGTCCCGTCGCGGTGGCGACTGCGACGGCTCGCTGCGCCGAACGGCGCCAGCGTTAGCTTCGTCGTTGCAAGGGCTCGCAGCGTGACGTATCCAGCGCCTGCATGCTGATCCTCGCCCTGCTCTTCCTCGTGACTGCCCTGCTTTACGCATCGGTCGGTTTCGGCGGCGGTTCCACCTACAACGCCCTCTTGGTTCTCGCCGATACGGATTACCGCATCCTTCCGTCCGTCGCACTGGCCTGCAACCTCATCGTGGTCGCCGGTGGCGTGTGGCAGTACCGGCGTTCGGGCGAGCTCAGCGTCGGTTTTGCGCTTCCGTTCGTGGCGCTCTCGATTCCCATGGCCTGGTTCGGCGGGAGCGTTCCAATCCAAAGGCAAACCTTCGTCCTCTTGCTCGGGCTTTCCTTGCTCGCGGCCGGCATTGCGATGTGGTTTCAGCCGTCACAGGCAAGGGCGTCTCCACCGCGCGTCGCTATGATCAATTGGCTCGTGGGCGTACCCCTCGGCGGTGCGATCGGTTTTCTTTCGGGCATGGTGGGCGTCGGCGGCGGAATCTTTTTGGCGCCTGCATTGCATCTGCTCCGGCTCGCCGAACCGAAGCGCATCGCCGCCACCGCGAGCTTTTTCATCATGGTGAATTCAATCGCCGGCCTCGTCGGCCAGGCGACGAAGCAAGGGACGACCACACACCTGGCAGAGCTCTTCAACTACATCTGGCTTGGCGTGGCCGTTCTGATCGGCGGTCAGATAGGCAGCCGGCTCAGCACCCGCGTTCTCTCGGGCCGCGTCGTGAAGCGACTCACCGCCCTGTTGGTTCTCTACGTCGCCGGCCGCCTGCTCTACATGAGCTTGGGTTGAGCGACCGTCATCGGCGGAACGGCCAGGGCTTGGCCTGCTCGAGCTGAGCCGCGAGCCTCAGCATTCGCCCTTCGTCTCCGTACGGTCCAACGAACTGTACCCCGACCGGCAAGCCCTTCTTGGTTCGATGAAGCGGCACGGACATCGCCGGGACACCGGTCAAGTTGGCCACCATCGTCCGATGGAGCACCTGCTGGGAGAAGGCCTTCATCTGGGCATCCATGACGCGCTCGCGGAGCGCGCGGACTCCAAACAGGCCCGCGGCCGGCCGAGACACCAGCCAGCGAAGCAACCCTTGCTCCGCTTTGGTCGGTGCCGCCTCCTCGAGAAGCACCGGCACCCGACCCATGGTCGGTATCAGGAGAAGGTCATAGCGCGTGTAGAACTTCGCCAGCGCTAGACCTACACGCCTGCCTGTCCACCGAGACGAGCCCACCTGCTCGGCCGGAAGCGCCCTCCCCACCGCGGCGAGGAGCAGGACGACCTCTTCAAGTGAGCCCCGGACCTTGGCGCGACCGTATCTTGCCTCCAAGTCGGAGACGACGGCCGCTGTATTGGTTGCGCCGAGGATGATGGACGCTCGGAGCACCTCCCATTCGTCAAACGGGAGCGGGACTTCTTCGACGATGTGGCCCAAGTCCTGTAAAAGACGGCCTGTCGCGCGCACCGCCTCGGTGCAGGGACTTTCCATCGTCACGCCGAACACTTGGCTGGCTGTCGACATACCGACACGCAATTGGCCCAGATCCGACTCGAGGCCCGCCAGAAATCCAGTCGGACCGGGCGCCACGTAGGGCGAGCCGAGCTCTGGGCCGGCGGTGGCGTCGAGCATCGCGGCGGAGTCGCGGACCGTCCGGCTCACGATGTGGGAGGTCGACTGTCCCTCGTACTCCCAGCCGAAGTCCGGCCCGATCGGATTGCGGCCGCGACTCGGCTTGAGGCCGAATACGCCGCAGGCCGAGGCCGGCATCCGGATCGAGCCCCCCTCGTCGGTGGCGGACGCCATGGGCACGATCGCCGCCGCAACGGCCGCCGCCGAGCCCCCGCTCGACCCCCCCGCCGATCGACTCAGGTCCCAGGGATTCCGGGTTGCGCCCCAGGCCTTGGGCATCGTGAAAACGGAGAGCTTGTACTCGGGGGTGTTGGTCTTTCCGAAGACGATGACCCCAGCGTCGAGGAAGCGTCGAACGATCTCCGCGGTGAATGAAGACCGCTCGCCTCGGTGAAGCCGGCTCCCGTTGCTCATCGGCGTGCCCTCGAGCGCGTGGTGGGCGTCCTTGAGAAGAAAGGGCACGCCGGCAAACGGACCCGAAAGCTCATTTCGTGCACGCGCACGCGCATGGTCGTGGAGCGGTGTCACGATGGCGTTGAGCTCCGGGTTCAGCTTCTGCGCACGATGGATGGCGGCCTCCAGAATCTCGCTCGGATGGACCTCACGGTTTGCAACGAGCGCCGCGAGGCCGAGTCCATCGTAGTCGACGTAGTCTTCGAACACGTCAAGATTCCTTCCGTGGGCGCCGCGCGCGTGCACGCGAATTCACGAGGGCGAGGATCGATCCCACGGTGACAGCGGCGATCACATATGCGCCACCGCGATTGAAAATGTCGTCATGCACTTCGTAGAGGCCGAGACTCGCCCCGATGCCGATGCCGTACGCGAACCACGGTTGCTCGCGCCAGTTGATCGTTTGCCGTTTGGTGATGACCGCGACGAACGGCCAGAACGAAGTCGCCGCGACATAGGCGCGGTAGGGCTCCCCCAGCTCGGCTATGAGCCGGCGATCCTGATGCATGCCTCCCACGAACGAAAGGACGACCACTCCGATGAAGAAGACGAACGTCACCCTCGAGGGCGCGAGCAATGCATGGGACGCTGCCCAAATCGCAATGCCCGAGAAGAACGGGTGTCGGGTGAGCTGTTGAATCCCTCGCGCGGGCATCACGCGATGGCGAAACGTCGCCATTGGAAGCCTCGGGTAGACCAGCACCGCCGCAACGAAAAGCGAAAAGCCGATGACTGAGAGCGCGATCAGCGCGCCGCGCACCGGAGGAACCGTCACCAGGAGAGAGGTCTGAGGCTCTGCCAAGCGATGCAGCGCGACGTAGTGGATCAGTGCAGCAAAGGTCCCGATCGCCACGAGCGAGTAGACGAGAATGAAACCCACCTCACCCAATCGCGCGACCATGCGCGTGCGAATCGCCCGAATGGAAAGGACGACATGACTGCCGCCAAACAAGAGCCACAAGAGCGCGGTGACCAATCCTTCTTGCATCGGCTAGGGCAGCCTACGACGGTTTGTGCCCGTTCTCCAGGCGGGCTGCTAGACTCCGCCGCGTCATGAAGGTGCTCCACGTCTGCGCGGTGGCATTCGGTCTCGAGACCCTGCTGTTGCCCCAGATCGACTTTCTCAGGGGGCGCGGGCTCTCGGTGGAGGCGGTATGCTCGCCTGACCCGCGAGTCGAGAGGCTGCGCGCCCGCGGCTACACCATTCACGAAATTCAGATCGACAGAAGAATCTCGCCGGTGCCGAATTCGAAAAGCGTCTTGGATCTCAGCAAGCTCATGCGCGCGCAGAACTACGACCTGGTGCATACACACGCCCCAGTCGCTTCGGTCTTGGGACGCGTCGCGGCAAAGCTCGCCGGCATAGAACGAATCCTGTACACGGCGCACGGGTTCTATTTTCACGACGACATGCCCCGGCAGAAGTACGCGCTCTACCATGGCATCGAGAAATCGGTTGCCCAGATCACCGACCGCATTTTGGTGCAAAGCCAAGAAGACTTCGACACGGCCGTGACGACGGGGCTCGGCTCGGCCGAGAAGATTCGGTATCTTGGCAACGGCATCGATTTGGGACGCTTCGACCGGACGACCCTGAACGAGGAGCGCCGAAGGGAGCTCCGAAGGGAGCTCGGTGTTCCCGAAAGCCATGGACCGATCCTCGGCATCACCGGACGCATCACCGAAGAAAAGGGCTTCGGCGAGCTCATCGAAGCCATGTCACTCCTCCGCGAGGATTTCCCAGAGGCCCATTTGATCGTGATCGGCGGCCAGCTGTCGACCGAACGCGATGATTTTCAAGACCGGCTCGTCGACTTCATCGGCGAACACGGGCTCGACTCACACGTCACGTTCGCGGGGTTTCGCGACGACGTTCAAGACCTGTTGGGACTCCTGGATGTATTCGTCTTGCCGTCGTACCGCGAAGGTCTGCCGCGTTCGGTCCTCGAAGCGATGGCTATGGAGCTCCCCGTCGTCGCGACTCGAATCCGCGGTTGCCGGGAGGCCGTGGCAGATCAGGTCACGGGTTTGCTCGTTCCAGCTCGGGACGGCAGCGCGCTGAAACACGCCATTGCGCAAGTCCTCTCCGACCGTGAGCTTGCGCAGCGTTTTGGTGAAGCCGGCCGGGAGCGAGTCGTGACCACGTTTGACGAGCAGTTCGTCTTTGCGCGCTTGGAAAACTGCTACCGCGAGCTCGGCGTGAGCTTCGCATGAAAGTGTTGGTCACGGGTGCGACAGGATTTGTCGGCAGCCATCTCCTTCCAGCATTGGAACGCGGTGGGCACTCGCTCACCCTCCCCGTACGGGACTCCGGCGCCGAAGCTCGGCTGCCCAAATCGATCGCTCCGAACACGCGCCGCCTCTTGGTGATCGGCGAGATCCACGCGGGCACCGATTGGCGCGAAGCGTTGCGGGACGTCGATGCCGTCATCCACCTTGCCGCGCGTGCGCATGTGCTCGACGAGACAGCCGAGGACGAAGAGGCGTTCATGAGCGTGAACGCACGCGGGACGTCACAGTTGGTAGAGCAATCGATCGAGGCGGGCGTACGACGATTCATCCTGATGAGCTCGATCGGAGCCGTGACGGCCTCGTCGGACAGGCTCGTCACGCTGGACACTCCTTGCAAACCCGAAACGCCGTACGGGCGAAGCAAGCTCGCGGCCGAGCGCGTGCTCATCGATCAAAGCCGCGGGACAAACCTGGTCTGGACGATTCTTCGCCCCACCCTCGTCTATGGGCCCGGCAACCCCGGGAACATGGGCCGACTCGTACGCCTCGTGCGCCGCGGCCTGCCTCTCCCTCTCGGCGCCGTCGCGAATCGCCGCAGCTTCACGTTCGTCGAGAACCTCGTCGAGGCTGTAATGATGACCCTCACGCATCGCAACGCCGCCGACGCCGTGTTCTTGCTTGGCGACGGCGAGGACCTGTCTACGGCCGAGCTAGTTCGCCGGATCGCCACGCTGACTGGGAGCCGTACGCGGCTCGTTTCCGTCCCGATGCCCCTTTTGCGCGGCGTTGCCAGAGGGGCAGAAGCAATCGCCGATGCAACGGGCTGGTCTCTCCCTCTGGACCGCGCCACCCTTCGCCGGTTGGAATCGTCGCTGTACGTTGACATCGAACCGCTTTACGAAAAACTCGGCTGGACTCCCCCAATTGGCGTGGACGAAGGCCTAGGACGCATGTTGGCTGCACCATGAGCTGGGCCATGCTCTCGATCCTCTCGTTTGCGCTGAGCTGGACTGGAATTTGGGTCGTTGCGCGCCGTCTGTCCGACCAATTCATCGACGTCCCAAACCAACGAAGCTCACACACACGGCCTACGCCAAGCGGCGGAGGCATCGCATTCGTAGCCGCATTCTTTGTGACGGCAATGCTCGCCGCCATCGTCATGAACGAGGAAGCAGACGGCACACCGTCTCTATTGAAAGGATCGATCCTCGTGCTCCTGCCGCTCTGGGCGGTCGGCACGGTCGACGACGCACGCGGGCTTTCGGTGCAGCTCCGTTACCTCGTTCAGCTCATCTCTGCAGGTCTCGCGGTGTTTCTCTTCGGCTCGTTCCCCGGCCTCGACTCTGTCCTCGGGCAGCTTGGCGCCCCGTGGTTGACCCAATTGCTCAGCGTTATCGCGATCACGGCGCTGATCAACTTCTACAACTTCATGGACGGCCTCGACGGCCTAGTCGGCGGCTGCTGCGCCGTCCAACTGGGGTTCTTTGCCCTGTACCTGAACCAGCCCGGCTGGTGGCTGCTGGTCGCCGCTCTCGTAGCCTTTCTATTCTGGAACTGGCCGCCAGCAAAGATCTTCATGGGAGACTCGGGAAGCACTGTCCTCGGCGGCGCCGTCGCATTGGCCCTCCTCCGCGCACCGGACGCAAGCACGATGTGGTGGGCCGGCGCCGTAACTGCGCCGCTCCTCGGCGACGCCATCTTCACCTTGATGCGTCGACTCCTCAAGCGCGAGGACATCTTCGAGGCCCACAAGTCGCACATCTACCAGCGACTGAACCAGTCGGGCTGGTCGCACCGGCGTGTCGCCAGCAGCTATGTAGCCCTGACGATCCTAATCGCAGCACTTGCCGCGACTCGGGGCTGAGGCAGACGCCCTCCACGCCTCAGGCGACGGCTGCGCGCAGGACCTGAACGTAGTTGTCGGCGACGCAGGCGCCCTCGAGCAACCCGCGCTCCCGCATCATCGCGTGGAACTTCGGGAGGTTGTAGTGCGGCACGGTCATCACCAGGTGGTGCTCCAGGTGGTACTGAACGCAGTTGGGCGCGATCAACAGCCGTTCGAGCCAACCGGCGCGCACCGTGCGGGTTTGGCCCATCGGATCGCCCGAATCAGGGACGACCGCGTGCTCGGCGATCGACCGGATGCGGGCGACGAGATTGTTCGTCGTCATCCAGGCGCCAAACCAGAGGAGGTACAGCAAGGGATGGCCGAAGGCCCACAGCACTCCAAGGAGGATCAGGTTGGTGAGCACTGTGCCAACGACCATCCGAATCGCCGGACGGCGTTCCATTCGCATCGGAAGCGTCCCGGAATCGACCTCCTCGCCGCCGATCACCTTGACCACGAGATAGGTGGTGCCGATTAGCTTCTTCAACCCGGTGATGCCGAGCAGGTCGCGGATGACCTTTCGCGCCATGCTGGCTTTCGAGACCGGAAACGTCGTCGCGAGCGAGAGGTCCGGATCGCCGTCCGTCCAGGTCTTGGCGTGATGCTCGAGGTGATGCGCCCGGTACATGTTTGCGCTCAGATAGATCGGGTAGCCCGCAAGCCAGTTGCCCACGAAGTCGTTGAACTTGCGATTCTTGAAGAGCGTGTAATGCGCGCTTTCGTGCATCACGACCGCGAGCCCGAGCTGTCGCGCACCGATGATGAAAAGCGCCAATACGACCGTGAATACGTTGGGCAGGGAGGCGACCAAGGCCATCGACGCGGCGATCAGCCCATAGTTGACGAACAGCGTGAGCCAGGCCCGATGCTCGCGAATGGCGCGAAGCTCCCGAATCTCGTCGGTGGTAAACTGCTCGAGCCAGGCTTTGCTGCGTTTCCCCACGAATCAACCGCGTAGGATGTATTGCTCGAGCTGATCGATCGTCATGTCCTGCTCGGCAACGATACTGCGGACGAGGTCACCGATCGACAAGATGCCGAGGAGCTCGTTAGCCTCCATCACGAGCAGATGCCTCGTTCGCTTTCCCGTCATGATCGCCATGCATTCCCGTGTCGTTGCCTTGCGGCCGACGGACAGGACCTCCTCGGCCATCGCGTCGCGCACTCGGGTGGTCGGCGAAGCCTTGCCGAGGAGAAAGACGTTACGGGCGTAGTCGCGCTCGGTAATCAGGCCAATGACCTTCTCGCCGTCGATCACGACCAGTGCGCCGATGTCGAGATCGGACATGCGTTTGATCGCATCGTAGACCGTGTCATCGGGTGAAACGGCTTGGATATCGTGGCCCTTGTGATCGAGTAACTGCGCTACGGTGGTCATTGGCCGAAGAGTACCACCCTTGCTGGGTGCGTAGAAGCCGGCACGGCCTGCGGCCTTGTTCCCAGCGCTGTCCCGCGGGAAAACAGGCCGTGATAGAGGCTTCCGGGCTCCCGCTCATCTAGGGTGATCGGCGTCCCCGGACTCTTCGATAACCGTTCGCACCAGATCGGCGTAGCGATCGGTGATCACGTGGGGGTCGTAGCGTCTCATCCAGTTGGCGCGCTCGTCACGTCGCGCCGCATGACCGACGTCCGGTCGCTCGAGCTCGGCAACGATCGCCAGCGCCAGCGCATGCGAATCTCCGACGGGGACGAGTTGGCCCCATCGCCCTTTGTCGAGAACTTCGTGCGGACCGAAGGGGCAGTCCGTCGAAACGATGGCGGCCCCCGCTTCCAGGGCCTCGATCAGAGCCCCAGGGAATCCCTCATTGCGCGACGAGAGCGCGAAGACGCGAGCGCAACGCATATAGGCCTCGGGGTTCGGCACAAAGCCGGAGAAGAATACGCGATCAGCGAGGCCGAGTTCCCGCGCCTGAGTCTCCAGGGCGGCGCGCTCGGGGCCCTTACCCAGGATGACCAGGTGCAGGTCTCGCTCGGGAACTAGCTCGGCAAACGCGCGAAGCATCATCGCAAAATCCTTTTGGGCGGCGAGGCGCCCAACCCCGAGGACGACCGGCTTGTCGAACCAGGGCTCGTGCTCTGCGGCGATTTGCATCGACGCGTCCCGCGAGCGCCGAGGATTGGGAATCGATAGCACCTTTTCCGGCGCTAGGTTGAAGAGCTCCGCAGCTTCTTCTGCGACGCCCTGCGAGACTCCCACCACCCGCGCGGCGCGCTGGTAGAGAAAGCGTTCCATTCCGAAACCAAACCATTTTCGGAACCACCACTGCGCGGCAGGGTCGCACTGAAGAGCGATACGCAGGTTGACGATGATTGGAACTTCAGAATTGAAGCGTGCTCCGAGCCCCGCCGAGAAGTTCGCCGTGTGGATCATCGACATGGCGCAGCGGGGTCGAACGCGCCCAATGTAGCGAATCCACGCCGGAGCGGCCAGGATCTCGGTAATCGCCCCGAGCTCTACTTTGTTCACGCCGGGCAGCGGTTCGTCACGGAGCTCTCCATGCGCACAGGCGACGACTAGATCGACCCGCAGGCCGGACTCGGCAAGGGTGCGGGCCAGAAACAAGGCCACGCGCTCGGCTCCTCCTCCAGCATAGGAAGGAATCAAGAGCGCGAGGTCGGGACGCGTCGAGTCGGCGGTGGCGGCGGCAGGCATGATCAACGGGTTCTTATCGCGAGCAACGATGGGTCATCGATGGGAGCGCCGCAAGTCCGGGCTGCTTGACGCGCTCGAAACGATGCACAACTATCCGCCACTCTTCTAGCTCGAAGCGGGGACATTTCTTCACGTGTGCGGCATCGCAGGATTGCTAACGCTCGATCAGAACGCCGCACCAGAGGCCGATGCGGTTCGTCGCATGTGCGACGCGATGACGTACCGTGGCCCGGATGACCACGGCCTGCGGACCGACGGCCCCTGCTGCCTCGGCCATCGTAGGTTGTCCATCATCGATTTGCGACACGAGGGCGCACAGCCGATGACCAACGAAGACGACACCATTTCGGTCGTCGTAAACGGGGAGATTTACAACTTCATCGAGCTTCGCAAGGAGCTCGAGCAGCGCGGACACCGCTTCAAGTCGCGCTCCGACTCCGAGGTCGTCCTGCATCTTTACGAAGAGCACGGCGTTGATTTTGTGGACCATCTGCGCGGCATGTTCGCCATCGCGCTCTGGGATCGGCCACGCAAGCGCCTCGTGCTTGCGCGCGATCGGTTCGGAAAGAAGCCCCTCTTCTATCATGCCGGTTCGCACGACTTGGTGTTCGCCTCCGAGCTCGGCGCCCTGGCTGCCTCGAGGCGTTTCGCGAAGCGGCCAGACCTCGACGCGATCGATGCGTTCATCACCATGCAGTACGTGCCAGCGCCGATGACGGCATTCGAAGGTGTGAAGAAGCTGCCGGCCGGGCACCGGTTGGTCTGCGAAGCTGGTGTGTTCCACGAGCCCGAGCCCTACTATCGTCTCCGCTTCGGCGAGCCTCGTGACGGCGGCGACATCGATGCGCTGACCGAAGAGTTGCGCGAGATCGTCGAAGAGGCCGTCCGCGTGCGCATGGTGTCCGATGTCCCCCTCGGCGCGTTCCTTTCCGGAGGCCTCGATTCCTCGCTGATCGTCGCCCTGATGGCGCGCCAATCCTCTCAACCGGTCAAGACGTTCTCAGTCGGCTTCACGAGCAAGGACAACAGCGAGCTTCCCTACGCCAAGCTGGTCGCCGAACGGTACGAGACCGATCACCACGAGATGATCGTCGACCCCGACATGACCTCCGTCGTGCCACAGCTCGTGCGGCACTACGGCGAGCCCTTCGCGGACACGTCGGCGCTGCCAACTTGGTACCTCTGCGAATACACACGAACCGGTGTAACCGTTGCGCTGAGCGGCGACGGAGGAGACGAGGCATTTGCCGGCTACCGGCGCTACAAGCATTGCCGCACCGCCCGGAACATTCGTCGGCTTCCCTGGCCGCTGCCGCAGCTCCTGGCCGGCGTGCTCACGCACCTTCCCACGCCACAGGCACAGGAAGTCCGGGACTACGGCGAACGAATCATGCAGCCGGAGTTCCAGCGCTTCTTGGGGCTGACCTCACCCATCCCGCACAAAGACCGCATGGCGATCTACACGCCTGCGATGCGGGAGCGCTTCGCGCACGACCAGATGGCTGTGGAATTCGAACGCCTGTTCAAGGCCTCGCGCGCGAAAGATCCCGTCAACCGGCTTCTCGACGTCGACATTCAAACCTACCTCACCGACAACATCCTCACCAAGGTCGACATCGCCTCCATGGCCCATTCGCTCGAGGTGCGCTGTCCACTGGTCGACCAGGAGCTCATGGACTTTGCAGCCTCGCTGCCGGGTTCGTTGAAGCTCCGCGGATTCACGACGAAGTTTCTGCTCCGCCGGATGTCGGAAACGCTTTTGCCCCGGCCGATCCTCACGCGCTCCAAGCAGGGCTTTGGGCTCCCGATCGATCGCTGGATGCGGCAAGACCTCGCGCCGCTTTCGCGCGACGTGCTCCTCGACCAGCGCGCTCGCGAACGCGGCATTTTCGACCCCGTTGCCGTCGAAGACATGCTGGCCCGCCATCAACGAGGAGAGCCGCGAGGGTTTCAGCTCTGGTCGATGATGATCTTGGAGCTCTGGTACCGCGAGTGCCTCGAAAGCGGCGCCTAGCCGTCAACCGCCATGATGCTCCACGCGATGATGAGCTGCGCCGCATAATAGAGGGGTAGCCCCCAGAGGCGATTCACAAAGCCCGGCGCGACGAAGCGGTCTCGCACCACGGCGATGTCGGACGCGGCGAACATCAGCGCACCGAGCGGAATCATCCATGGCGCGCCTGCCCCACCCGCTCCGACCCCGAAGACGCACATCGCGGAAATCACCAGCATGTATGCGCCGATGGGACCGCGCATGTCTGGAGCGTGCGGAAACACCCAGCGTGCGATTACGACCATGACCACCGCAAGCGCGCCCGCGCTCACCAGCGCGAACGTCGTGTCGATGGGAAGGCCCGCGAACGCGATGACATAGGCTACGTGACCGAGCAGAAAGGAAACGAGGCCCGCGATGAAGTACTGCTTCGCAGACCAGAGCAGGCACACATCTCCGATCGCTCCCAAGACCAAGCCCACCAGGACGATGTTTCCGTAGCGCGATTCGAGGGCCCCAAAGCCGATGGCCGCCACGATGAAGCCGAGCGAGGCAAAGGGCTTGCCCAGCGCGCGCAGCCCGGGCCGACCCTTCCATTCCCCATAGAGGAGCACGGCAAGCCCCAGCGCTGTCATCCATTCACCCACTGCATTGAGACCCATGGCTCGATTCCTTTGGTTTGCGCTATCGCCAGCTCGGTTGACGCGTGCTGGACAGCACGGCGTTCCACAAGTCGCTTTCGAGCGACATCCGTTTCTTCTCCGCGACCGCCGTCGAAATGGGCACGTAGATGATTTCCTGGTTCCAGTAGCCCACCATGGCGTCGGTCTTTCCGGCCATCGCAGCATGGACAGCCGCGCGCCCCATTCGGTCGGTCAGGATCCGGTCCCAGGCGTTGGCGGGCACACTGCGGATCGCATAGCTCGGATCGATGTACTTCATGTTGAGCTCGAGGTTTCGCTCACTGAAATGGCGTTTGATTCGGTCACGCAAGAAGACGCCGATGTCTTCGAAGCCGATGTTACCCGAAGCGTCGCTCACGGCTTTCTTGTCCGTGAACAGATGCTGCCCTGCCCCCTCTGCAACGACGACCACCGCATGTCCGCGGGTCATAACTCGCCGCTCCAGGGCCTCAAGTAGCCCGCCGTCGCCCTCGAGAGGAAACGGAACCTCTGGCACGAGAACGAAGTTGGCCTCCTGACTCGCAAGGGACGCGCCCGCAGCGATGAAGCCCGCGGCGCGGCCCATGAGCTTGACCAAGCCAATGCCGTTCGGGGCGCCGACCGCTTCGACGTGCGCGCCGCGCAGTACTTCACTGGCTGCCTCGAGTGCGGTGACATAGCCGAAGCTGAGCTCGACGTAGGGCACGTCGTTGTCGATGGTCTTGGGGATCCCGACTACAGACTTGGGGAGACCGCGCTTTGCAATCTCGAGTTGAATGGAATGGGCGCCACGCTGTGTGCCATCGCCACCGATGCAAAACAAGATGTCGATCTCGCGCGCCTCCAAGAAATCCACGACGACCCCCGGCTCCTGCGCACCACGTGAGCTTCCGAGCACAGTCCCACCCAGATGGTGGATGTTCCGGACGAAGCGTTCTGTCATCACCGTCGGCTCGAGCTCGGAGTCGGGGTTGAGCCCGGCGTAGCCGTTTCTGATCCCCAGGACGCGCTTCACGCCGTAGTTGTGCGTCAGCTCCAGGAATCCGGATCGGATCACGTTGTTCAAGCCGGGAGACAGCCCGCCGCAGGTCACGAACGCCGCAGTCGTTTCCGCCGGATTGAAGAAGAGCTTGCGCCGTGGGCCCGCCTCCTCGAAGGAGAGCGTGTCGATTTCGGCTGCATCGTCACGAATGTGGCGCTTCACCCGGACCCGAATCGACTCGTCCGCGAACATCCGACCCTGGGACCGAAGGGGCGACTCGAAGGCACAGGACCCGAGGGTGGGAACCGTCAATTCACGCTGCGTGGGCATATTTCAGCCAGAGTATGCACCGAAAAACCGAGGATCGAAGTGCCTTGGCGCCCGGCCGACCCCCGCGGTACCTTAGGGGACCCGTTGCCCGAGGGAAATACCCATGCACCGATCCGTTCGCTTGCCTCTGCTGGCCTGCGCCGTCCTAGCGCTGACCGCCAATCCGACCATCGCTCAGCCCTCGTTTGTCGCGTTCGAGACCGGCCCCGTTCGGCCACTTGCGATGGAAGGCGGGATCTTGGCTGCCGTCAATACCCCCGACAACGCGTTGGAGACCTTCGACGTCGTACCGAACGGTATCACTCGACGGATGTCGATCCCGGTCGGCCTCGAACCTTGCGCAGTGGCCATTCGGCCGGGCAGCAGTGAAGCTTGGGTGGTCAACCACCTGTCAGACAGCGTGAGCATCGTTGATTTGGTGACGGGCACCGTGACGCGGACCTTACTCGTCGGAGACGAACCGCGCGACATCGTCGTCACCGACCCGGATGGCGCCGGCCCGCTAGGAGACCGCGTGTTCATCACGACCGCTCACCGCGGACAGCACCGCAGCGACTCATCGATTGCTAGCGTTCCCGGCGCTGGCGACCCGGAGCTGACCACACCTAGCGTGCCTCGCGCCGACGTTTGGGTCTTCGATGCCGACACCCCCGGAGCAGGCGTGGGCGGAACCCCTCTGAAAATCGTGGAGCTGTTTGGTGACACACCACGCGCGCTCACCGTCAGCGCCGACGGCACCTCGGTCTACGCCGCGATCTTTCATTCCGGCAACGTAACGGCGGTGGTCAATGAAGGGATGGTTTGTGACAATTTCGGCGGCAGCCAGTGCAACGGTGACGGCATTAGCTCGCCAAACGGTCTCAACAGCGGAAGGCTCCCAGGGGGCCTTCCGGGCCCTTCCACGAATGTCGACGGAGACAACGCGCCAGAGACCGGTCTGATCGTTCAATTCGACGACAGTTCGGGGCAATGGCGCGACGAGGGTGGGCGGAACTGGAGCAACGGCATTCGCTTCTTTCTTCCAGACCTCGACGTCTTCGAGATCGACGCAACGACGCTTAACGAAACTGCGAGCTTTGCGCACGTCGGCACCATCAACTTCAACATGGCGGTCAATCCCGCCAACGGAAACGTTTACGTCTCGAACACCGACGCGCAGAACCTGACCCGCTTCGAGGGCCCCGGGATCTTCGGCGGATCCACGGTGCAGGGAAACCTCCACCAGGCTCGCATCACCGTCATCGACGGAGCCAGCGTCTCGCCTGTGCACCTGAACTCACACATCAACTACAACATCACACCCGCACCAGCGGGGACCAAAGATCATAGCCTCGCGACGCCGCTCGACATGGTGGTGACGAGTGACGGTTCCACCCTCTACGTCGCGGCCTTTGGCTCGAGCAAAGTCGGTGTGATTTCGACGTCCGACTTGGACAACACAACGTTCAGCCCCACCGCCGCGAGCCCGAACTACCTGTCGGTATCGGGCGGCGGGCCAAGCGGCTTGGCGCTTGACGAAGCCAATGGGAACCTCTTCGTACTGACCCGGTTCGACAACGCGATCTCCGTGGTCGACGTGGGGACTGGCACGGAGGTCAACCACTTCCCGCTTCACAACCCCGAGCCCGACTCGATCGTCGACGGTCGGCCCATGCTCTATGACGCATTCAAGACATCGAGCAATGGCGAGGCCTCATGCTCGAGCTGCCACATTTTTGGGGACTTCGACAGCTTGTCCTGGGATCTCGGCAATCCCGACGAGAGCGTGACGCTCAATACGATGACGATCAATTTCGAGAACGTCCTTCAGTTCTTTCCAGTCGATACATCCGAGCTCAACGGCACAGGTGTCGTACGTGATTTCCATCCGATGAAGGGTCCGATGACGACGCAAACGCTTCGCGGCTTGTCGACCAGCGGGGCGATGCACTGGCGCGGCGATCGGTCCAATGGCTTTTTTGGCCTCAGTCCAACCGACGAATTCACCTCGTTCATGAACTTCATCGGCGCGTTCTCCGGGCTGGTCGGCGGGAACACACCGCCCACCGACCCAGGGCTGCAATCCGACATGGCCGACTTCACGACCTTTGCGCTGCAGGTCACCTTGCCTCCTAACCCTGTCCGCGCTCTCGATAACAGCTTGACGACAAACCAACAGGCCGGAATGGACTTCTTCGACGGCAGCACGGGTCAGCTCTCCGATGGCGCCAACGTCAATGGCTTTACCTGTGAGGGCTGCCACCGCCACGACCCGAGCCAGGGATTCTTTGGCACCGGACGCGAGGCGAGCTTCGAGGCCGAACCACAGATCTTCAAAATCCCGCATTTTCGGAATCTCTATCAAAAGGTCGGAATGTTCGGCATGCCGAACGTCGACTTCAACCTGCCGGGCGATGGCAGCCACATGGGTGACCAGGTTCGCGGCACGGGCTATCTCCACGATGGCGCGACCGACACGCTTTTCCGCTTCTTCACTGCGGACGTGTTTCAGAACCCGGGTCTTCTTTTCAATGAAGCCAACGTCGGTTTCGACGGTGGTGACCCACAGCGCCGAGACGTCGAGGATGCGTTGCTTGCATTCGACTCCGACTTGGCCCCGATCGTCGGGCAGCAGGTCACGCTCGACGACACGAACTTTTCGGACGTCGATGCCCGCATCTCATTGCTCGAACAGCGAGCAGGCGCGACATTCGTGTCGGCGGTTCTCGGAGGCGTGACCACCGAGTGCGATCTCGTCGCTCACGGCATGCGGAACGGCTTCGAACGCAGTGCCCTCTACGATCCCGGTACCAATAGCTACATCCCAGATTCCTTGACCGATCCATCGTTGTCGCCGTCGAGCATGCGAACCATGGCGCAGGTTCCTGGACAGGCGACGACCTTCACCTGCGTGCCCCCAGGATCTGGCTCGCGCATCGCTCTGGATCGCGACCAAGATGGGATGCGCAACTACGACGAGATTCAGTCGAGCACGGATCCGGCCAATCCGGGCAGCATCATAGGCGCCTGTAGCGATGGGATCGACAACGACGGCGACGGTACAATCGACCTTGCGGACACGGGTTGCCCGAGCGCTGGGGGCCGAATCGAGAACCCAGAGTGCAGCGACGGCTTCGACAATGACGGAGATGGCGTCGCAGACTTCGGTGCTGACCCCGACTGCGGGGCCCCGGGCTCCAATCGAGAGCTCGCCCTCCCCCCACGCGATTGCCGCGTGGGTCGCATCGATCCTGCGGACGGTCTACTCGGCTTCATCATGATCTTCCTCGCGCTGCGCATTGGAACCCGCAGGCGGACCGTTCGTCGTCGCTAGCGCGTTAGTTGGCTTGGAACACGTCGTCGCTGAGCTCGGCGCCGATCGTCGTGTTGCGCCGGATCACGTCGGCAAGCGTCGTGCCCTCGAGGTCGGCGACCTCCTGAGGTGAAAAACCACCCGCCCTGTACCAGTAGCGATCTCCGTTACGAAGGGCTTCGAATTGCATTTTGATAACCCGGAACGCGACTTCGCCAACGTGGCCGCCGTTAACGGGATCCTCCGCGAGCGCCCCGACCCACAAATCGATCTCGTCCACGTCCGCATAGACCGATGCAAGCCGTGCCTGAGTTGCCGGATCGCTGCCGAACTCCGTGAAGCTGGCTATCGGCAAGAGGCCCAGCGCCCTGCGGGCTTCGTTATAGCTAGGCAAGCCATGATCGCGTCCACGCTGAATGTTGAGCGACGCGAGATCGAAGCCCCCCGATCCGGGAGGACCGAAGAGAAAGTTGCGAACATCGTCCACCAGCTCGGTATCGATGGCCGAACAGGGTTGGCTGGCCAGCCCGCGCAGGATAGGCTCGATGCCCCCCTCGTTGACCAGACGGTCCGGCCGAAAGAACGCCTGACGAAGCAAAAGGTGTCCCGAAGGGATCTCGTTACCGGCCGCATCCAGACGCAGCAAGGTGGGGCTCAGGGCGCTGTGGCCAAAACGATAAATCGCCGTCGAGAATTCGTTCATGATTGCCGGGCTCGTGCTCCAGCGGTAGCCCGTGTACGGGTTCAACGCGTTGGGCCCTAGCAGGGCCGGCAGAAACTCGTTGTAGGTGATGACCTGCATCAGCGCGCCAACGATGCGCCGCGCCTCCTGGTAGATCTCCTCGCCTGTCAGGGCTGGGTTGTTTGTCGCAATCTCGGCTGCCAAGCGGTTGTGCTCCCGCAAAAAAAGCGTGTGCATTGCGGTGAGAGCGACTTGCTCGTTTGCCCGGACGTCTCCTGCGAGAAAGAGCTCAGGACCCGTGCCCCCGGCATTGGGCAATCCCGGTGTGTTGAACGGAAGCAAATTACCAGTGCTCACCAATAGGCGCCCCGTTCCATCGTTGGTCCTCATGATGGCGGCCCGAATCAGATCGGAGCCATAGACGTTCGATGCGTCGATGAAGTGGGTGATTTGGTTGAGCTGCTGTCGTGGGTAGGCGGGGTCGTTTCCTGTTCCTGGATGGTATATGCTGCGGTTTGCGTCGATCGTCATGAACCCAGTGCCGGCCGGGTCGAAGAAGGGGTCACCCGAAGGAACGGGAATCGGCATCGGCTCCGCCGGCTCTTGCTCCCCGCTCAAGTCGATGTCGTGGTCGACAAACTGGCCCCACTGCCAAAGGAAATCACTCGCGCCGAGTGCGTTTGGCGGACGCTGCGAATCCGCACAGACCGCGTTGCTGATGGCCCGGGGCGACGGCCGTGAGCTTCCGCCCATTGAGGCGACCATGTCCCCGTAGTGGACGGACATCCCGCGGCGGAGCGTGGTGTTCGCGGCTCCAAGCTCGAAGTGGGTCTCGTGATTGCCCGTGCCGTCGATGCTTCGGTATTGACCCGTCGGCTGCTCGCTGGGATCCGGCGGATCGACGCTGGCCGGATCGACCGCGGCGTCCGGCGACATCCGGTCGAGGGTCATTTGGACGAGGTCCATCGGCTCGCAGTCCATGGCCATGGTGGGCAGGATCAGAAGGACCAGCAGTGAGCGCTTGCGTGCTATCAACCATTCGCGTCTCATCAGAAACACTCTCCGGGTTCGGGCTCGGATCGGTATACCCAAGATCAGCCGGTCGTGGAAGACAGGATGACGCAGCGGTCGTCGATGTCCGAATTCGGCCGATTCGGAAGCCCGACTTCAACGGCCGAGAGTCCGGACTTGTATGAAAGCTCACACCCTGGTGGGGCTGGCAGCGCCGCCTCAGGGGCGCCGGAAATGCAGGTAGTAGTTCTCCTCGAGAAGCTCGGTTTCGGACTGAAAGACGAAGCCCGCCCGCTCGACCTCCTCGATGACCGCGGCCTTGCCGGCGCGGACGTGCTTGAGGACGCTTGCACTGCTCTCGCCCTCTACGCGTTTCATGTCCACCAAGACGAGCCTTCCGCCAGGCCGCAGACTGAGAAACACGGAGCGCATGTAGGCCCGGGGGAACTCGAGGTGATGGTACGTGTCGCACATGAACGCCAAGTCGAGCGAGCCGGGACCCAGGCCGGCGGCTTTCTCTTCCCCTTGAATCACGGTGACGTTGCGCAGGCCTTGCTCGGCGGCGCGACTGCGAATCAGGTCGAGGAACTCAGGCACGATGTCGACGGCGTAGACCCAGCCCCGCGCCCCTACGCGCTGTGCGATCTCCGTAGTCAGCAGGCCGGTGCCGGCGCCAATGTCTGCGACCACCATCCCCCTGTGAAGGCCCATGGCGTCCACGATGTCGCTACGCCGCTGGACGATCTCGCGGGATTCAGCCTCGAGGATGCGACGGTACCGCTCGGGCCCATCGGGCTGGAAATAGGGGTCGTTGATACCCGGGTGGGCGCTGGGCTCGTCTTTTGCGGGCTCAGTCGATTCGGCGGCCGGCGAAACTTCGCTGGTGCCCACGGGCGTCGTAGCGAGCGCCGTCTCCGTGGTACCCGGTGTGCGCATCGCACAGCTGGACAAGCAAACCAAGGCCGTCAAGAAAGCCCAGAGCCCGTGGGAAAGCGGCGGCATCGACAGAAGTTTACGATAAGATAGGTTGAGTGCGAGGCTAGGTCGTCGAAAGACGGAGTGGTTTGTCATCAAGTCGCCAGGAGGTACGGAGTGAAGGGTCACATGAACGTTGTTGCACTGTGGATCGGAGCGGTCCTCGTGCTTGGCTGTCAAGAACGCAAGGAAGCCCCCAGTAGCGCAGATTCGAGTGGCGTCGCGGAGGTCGTTGAGGAGGAGGCGAAGACGGAGGCCCCAGAGCCCGAGGATTCAGCTCCAAGCGAGCCCGCCCCTGAAAGCCCGCCCGAGTTCAGCGCCCTGGTGTCCAAGGTCATGGGACTCACGCAGATGAGAACCGTCGAAGAGACCGATACCGGCATCAAGATCACATTCCCATTGGAGGCCTCCCCAAAGGTCGACGAACAATCCCCGCCTCAGACGGTGAGCGATGCCATGATGTTTGCGGCGTTCTATACAGCGCCGCTCCTGTACGACCGCACCGAGGACGTCGACGGTCTCCAACTGGTCTTCAATCAAAAGGAAAAGCGCGTTGGAGAGATCAACATGACGCGCGCTTCCTTTCAGAGCTTGGGGTACGACGAAGTCATGGCCGGGGCGACCGACGAGAAGTCCAAACGACGGGCCTACCGAACCCTTCTCGCCAAGCTGCCCAAGGGCGCGGTGAAGATCCGGAAGAAATACCGCCCATAGGCTTGGCGATGAGGGATGAACAATCGCTGCCCCTGGCGGGCGTCAAGGTGATCGAGTTCACCCACATGGTGATGGGCCCGGCGGTGGGCCTCGTTCTGGCCGACATGGGCGCCGACGTGATCAAGTTGGAGCCAGTGCATGGGGACAAGACCCGCGGCTTGCCGGGGTCGGGCGCGGGCTACTTTCCGGCTTACAACCGGAACAAGCGTTCGCTTTGCGTGGACCTCAAGTCGCCCGGAGAGAGAGCGGCGGTGCTACGCCTCGTCGACGGCGCGGACGTGCTGGTCGAGAATTTTCGCCCGGGAACCATGGACCGATTGGGCTTTCGCTATGAAGCGCTCAAGGAGCGCAACAAGGGCCTGATCGATTGCTCCGAGAAAGGCTTTCTCGCCGGTCCTAACGATGCGCGCGCTGTTCGTTCCGTTGGTCACGAATGTCAATGCGTCGAATGCGGTCTCGTCGAGAAACAGTTCATCTTTGAAGTAGCTCGGAACGAGATTGCCATCATCCAACTGCCCCGGTGTCGGATATGAATCACTGAAGACGAGATTCTCGTACATCACGAGCTGGTTGGTGGAATTCGGGTCGGTCGCGATGTTTCCATCGTTCGCGTCGGCCGATCCGGGTGGCAGCACCTTCAGGAACACGCCGTTGTCGCCGAACGGATCGACCTCGATGTTGGGGCCGGTCGCCGCGCTGTCCTCCGAAGAGCAGGAAATCAAAAATAGAGAGACGCCGAGAACGAAGGCCGGGAGCCTGAAACGGGATTTCATGGACGCGAGTCTATCCGAACTCGGCGGCAAAAGGGGTACGGTTTCTCACGCATCCGTGGCCCGCAGGAACGTGCCAACCCCCCAAAAAAACACGAGCCCCACACCCCGAATGGCCGTCTCGAAGATTGAATCGAGGAAAGCCTGCAAGTCAATTATGCGCCGCGATTCCCGTCAGACAAGGTAAGGTCCAACTGCCGAGCTCAATGGAGATCCTTTCCAGCCGTATCATGCTCCACCCGCGCGACTTTGACCGCAGCGTGGCGTTCTACCGTGACGCCCTCGGTCTTCATCCCATGCGGGAGTTTGGCGAACGCGGATCGCGCGGCGTTGTGTTCTTCCTAGGGGGCGGCTACCTGGAGATCACCGACCGGCAGGTCGAGCCGCCCGCGCCGTCGACGGAGCTCTGGTTGCAAGTGCGTGACGTGCATCAGGCAGAACGCGAGCTGCGCGCCGCAGGGGTTCCGATCACCGAAAGCGCGGTTGAAAAACCCTGGGGCCTGATCGAGCTCCGGGCTCCCGATCCGGACGGATTGATGCTGATCCTGGTTGAGGTTCCTGCCAGTCACCCGCTGCGCCGTGACAACCGCAAGCCCGTCTAGCGTCGAAAAGGGGACGGGCGTGGAGCGTGAGCTCGGGATGCGATACACGCCGCTACGCGAGGCGCTTCGCGAAGCGGTCGACGAGATTCGCGCCCATTTGGCCAAGCGTTCGGCTTAGACGCCGTCGGTGAGCGCAATCTTCGGGCGCGTCGAGCCCAGGACAGTGATATCGATGCCGTCTGCCTCCGCGTGCGCGGCGAAGTCTTCGATGACCTCGCGCACGTCGTGATCGAGAATCCGAGTAGCCGACATGTCGATCGTGACAGCGCAGGCTGGGGGAATTTCCCGAAGAAGGCGCTTGACCGACGCCTTGTTGAGGAACGTCATGTGCTCGGTGAAACGAATGGTAAAGGAGCCCTCGCTCGTCTGCTCCCGATAGAAGTTTAGCTGGTAGTTGTAGATCAGAATCTCGAAAAAGGCGACGGCCATGCCAAGCATGATGCCCGTGAGCAAGTCGGTGAAGACCAGACCCACGATCGTCACGACAAAGGGCACGAACTGCCAGAAACCCTCCTCCCACATCGCTTTGAACAGGGACACGCGAGCGAGCCTGTATCCAATCACCAGCAAGATGGCCGCCAGACTGGCGAGTGGGATCTCGTTGAGCAGCCCTGGAATTGTAGCGACGCAGATCAGGAGGAGAACGCCGTGAATGAACGAAGCGAGGCGCGTCTTGCCGCCCGACTCGATGTTCGCCGTGCTCCGCACGATGACCTGAGTGACCGGGATGCCGCCGAGCAGCCCAGAGACGATGTTGCCGAGACCTTGCGCTTTGAGCTCTTGGTTGGTGGGGGTGACTCTTTTTTCGGGGTCGAGATTGTCGGTGGCTTCTACCGAAAGCAGGGTCTCGATGCTCGCGATGAGCGCCAGGGTCAGCCCAATGACGTAGACCTCCGGGTTCGTGATTTGCGAGAAATCGGGCCGTATGAAGTTGGAGAAGAACTCCCCCAGCGAAGAAGAGAGCGGAACGTTGACGAGGTGCTCGTCGGAAATCGAAAGCCCCGGCCGGACCGCACCGAAGAGGCGATTGAGCCCTACCCCAAGAAGCACCACGAGCAGTGGTGCCGGAAGGGCTTTCGCGAGGCGGGTTTGTTTGAACCTTGGCCCCTGCCACAGGAGCAGAATGGCCAAGGACAGCGCGGTCACGATGATGGCGCCTGGACTCAGTGCCTGTAGCGCAAAGCCAATTTCACTGAAGGTGTTGTGGCCGTCACGTTGAAAGAACTCGAGCTCGCCCTCCCAGGAGTGATCGTACCCGAACGCATGGGGGATCTGCTTGAGGATGAGGATAATACCGATGCCTGCCAGCATCCCTTTGATGACGCTCGATGGAAAGTAGTGCGCGATGACGCCAGCTCGAAGAAAGGCAGCCACCAGTTGCGCCACCCCACAAACGATGACCGCTAAGAGGTACGCCTCGATCCCGAGCGCTTCGATGCCAGCGGCGACCATCACCGCGAGCCCCGCCGCCGGCCCGCTCACCCCGTGCCGTGACTTGCTGACGGCCGTGACGACGAGCCCGCCAGCAATCCCTGCGATGAGTCCACTGAAAAGGGGCGCGCCGGACGCGAGCGCGATGCCGAGGCACAGCGGCAGCGCCACGAGGAACACCACAATCCCTGCACGGACGTCGTCCGCTAAGTATCGACGGTCGTAAGTCATAGTTCCTGTGTATGGGGCGCAGAAGCGCCACGGCTAGAGCCGGAGTTTAACCTTAATCGTCTTTGGATCGCCAGTGTACGAAAACAGGGCGGCCTCGTATTTCGGGGGGCCGAATCGCTCTGGCGGGACGTTGTTCGAAACACCCCACCATTCTTTCGGACGCCCAACCATGCTGGTCTTGAGCTCGCCGTCCTTATCCTCGTCGTGCATGACCGAGACCGCGTACTTGCCAGGCTTGAGGCCCTTGAACACGCAGGTCGCCTTCCCGGCCTTGGACTTGACGAAGAGCATGGAATCCGCCTTTTTAGTCTTCGAGGGGAAGCCATCTTCTTTCGAATACAAAGAACAGCCGATCTGCCCTTTGTCGTTTTGAATGTTCGAAACGTTGACGGTCAAAACCGCTGGAGGGCTCGCCGTCTCTTCGTCGGCCGCGGCGAGTGACGACAAACCGGACGCCGCTAGCGCCAGGGGTAACATCTGAAGTGTGCTGCGTCTCGTCATTGTTGACTCCTGAGTCCCATGATCGTGCGTGTTTAGTCGAAACGCTCGACCACGCCAAGTGATGTTCGACAAACGGCATCCCCTGCTGCTATTGGCTGGGGAATCATGGCTTTTAAGCGCATTGCGCTCGCATCGACGGTGGTTTCAGGAGCGGTGATGGTCGCCGCGGCGATCGCCTGGGCAGGAAGTCACGGCAGCGCAGAGATGGGCGGCGTTCCGGTCCTCTTCTTTTGTGCCGCCATCGCATTCGGCGTGCAGTGGCTTGCATTCGTGCCGGCCTATTGGAAGCAGACCGAGCATTTCTACGACCTCGTCGGGAGCCTCACGTACATGCTGGTTACGGGCTTTGCGCTCTTTGCTTCCCGCCCGAGCGACGGCCGCTCCATCATCCTCGGGCTTCTGGTTTTCATCTGGGCATCCCGCCTCGGCAGTTTCTTATTCCGGCGCGTCCGGAATGCGGGCTCCGATCCCCGCTTTGACGAGATCAAGCCGAGCGCCTCGCGCTTTTTCGTCGCTTGGACGCTTCAAGGGCTTTGGGTGTTCTTGACGCTCTGCGCGGCGCTCGCTGCGATCGCGACGGTGTCGCCGTCGCCGCTTGGCTCGCTCGACGCCTTGGGCGTTGCGGTCTGGGTGATCGGTTTCACGATCGAGGTGGTCGCCGATCTGCAAAAAAGCGAGTTCCGAGCGGCCAACCCGGGTCACTACGTCCACACGGGCCTTTGGGCCTGGTCTCGACACCCGAACTATTTTGGCGAGATCGTGCTTTGGTTCGGCGTGTCTCTGATCGCGGCCTCGACTCTGGCAGGCTGGCAATGGGCCACGATGATCTCTCCGATCTTCGTGATCGTTTTGCTCACGCGCGTCAGCGGCATCCCGCTCCTCGAGAAGCGATCCGATGAACGATGGGGCGATGAGGAAGGCTATCGCCGGTACAAGGCCCGAACGTCAGTATTGATTCCCCGCCCACCTCGACGATGAGCCCGCAGGGGACCAGAAGCTGGCCGCGTGACGCCACGAGCCTTAGATTTGGCGAGCCGATGACCGACACCGCTTTTCCGAGTCGCTATGAGAATCGAGAGGAAGCCCGACGGCGATTCGGCGACGATGCCGATCGCTACGCGGGGTTTTATCTCGTCGGCGATCCGCTGGCCGATGCGCTCGTTCGATGGATCGAGCGGCACGGCGAGTCGGCCAAGGCGCAGTTCGAGCGTACGCTTCGCGACGGCACTTCAGCGGTTCCGGAGGCTTCCCCCGAGCTCCGAGGGTTTTTCGAGCGCGCCGACGCGCTTCCGGCCTGGGTCGACTTCGATCAGATTCGAACCGGGGCACTCGCATACCAGCGATTCGGAATCCTCGGCATGATCGTCCTCAGCGCTTGGTCTCTCATCAACGGGTATCATTCGAGCGCAGCCGTCAAGCCGCTGGCGTTCACCGGGGAGCTTCGCCACCGCCCCCAGCGACGCCTGGCCGAAACCGCGCGGTTCGTGAGTGAGGCAACCCAGGTCGACGGCCTTCGATCTGGACGCCCCGGTCGAGACATCTCGCTGCGCGTGAGTTTGATTCACTCGCACGTGCGCCGTGCTTGTTTGGACTCGGGCCGGTGGCGCACCGATCTCTGGGGCCTGCCGATCAACCAGGCCGACATGTTCGGCACGCTATTGGAGTTTTCGCTCTTAATGATGGATGGCGCGCAACGCCTTGGTTTTTTCCTGACCCCAGAGGAGCGGGAAGCGATTCTCGCGATGTGGCGATACTGCGGGCACTTGAGCGGGGTCGACCCGTGGCTGCTCGAGGCGCTCAGCAGCGAGGCCAAGACCCGGCGCCTCGCCGACCTTCTTCGGCTGGTGCAGCCTGGCCCCGACGAAGATTCGCGCGCCTTGACCGAGCAGCTTCTTCAGGTGCCGGGGCAGAACGCGAAGGGAAAGGCACCTCCGGTCCTCGCGCTCGCGGTGAGTCGAATCCACAACGGGTTGGCCCGTGCGTTCAACGGTGCCGAGATCGCAGACGACCTCGGCATTCCCGATGACCTATGGCAGTACTCGGTCTACCCGATTCGCGCGGCCGTTGCGCCGTTCGAATGGCTTCGCCGGCGCGTACCAGGCGCAAGCCAGCTTGCCTCTGAGGTCGGGAACCGGGCGGTTCGAGGCGACCTAAGGCGCATCCTGCGTGGCGAAGAGCCTTCGTTTACGATCTCCTAGCGGCTTTTCGTCACGCCACTCAAGCGACCGGGTGCCAAACGAATACCAGGATGTCCCAGACCAGGTGCGCGACGAACGGCGCCGCAAGGCCGTTGGTGCGTACCCTCAGAGCTCCCCAGAGCAGGCCGCAACACAGGGCCACGATGATGAGCAAGGGCGACCGAAGCGCGACCTGTGGAAGAACATAGAGAAGCGCAGAAACGAGCATCGCCCGCCATGGACCGAGCGATTTCGAAAAGAGATCGATGGCGACCCCACGCCAGACCAGCTCCTCGGCCGCGACGACCAAGAGGAGCAAGGGAAACGCGCGGACCGGCCCTGGCGCTTCGCGAAGGAGCGCGTACAAGGTCTCGACCTCGGTTTGAATGGGTGGGAACATCGATACGCTGATGGGATAGAGCCACCAGGTTGCCAAAGACATGAGCACCCCGACGGCGAGCCCGACGACCAGACTCAGCGCCGCCGGCGCTCGAAGGTTCGATCGAAGCACGGGACCCGCACCGAGCCAGAGCACGAGCACCGAGCTCAGCGCCGCAACGCCGGTGCCGATCCAAATGTTGAGGACCTCGCGCAAGCCCATCGCCACGCAAAACGCCGCCACGCAAGCAGCGAGCGCCATGGCCTCGGCTCTTTCGACGCGCTCCACCTAGCCTCTACCCTTCACACGGGCACGCATCCTGCTCACCAGCTTCGGTGTCGGGGTGTTGGGGGCCGTCTCGTCTTCCAGCGCCTGGTACACCGAAGTTTGGAACTCCGTCGGATTTTCGTCACCGAGTCGGTCCCAGATCGACTCACCGCTTGGATCGAGATCGCTTTGCAGACCCTGAACGAGCTCTTGTGCAAGCGCCAAGCTCGCCCGCGTCACCAGCGCGATCCAATAGCTCGAGAGCCTTGGCGTGATGACGGGCACGCCGATGAGCCTCGGATCTTTCCCCATGCTCTTGGCGATGCGCGAAAGAAAATTGGCATGGGTCATGCGCTCCTGTCCCGGCACGTCGTACCAGGCGCTCCCTTGTTCGGGTAAGTCGAGCGCACGGACGATCGCGAGGACGACGTCTTCGATCCACACGGGCCAAGACGAGTACTGAAGCCAGCGCGGAAGAAGCATGGCAGGGAGTCGCGCCGCTAGGTCGCGAACCATCATCCAAGAGCTGCCCCCGGCGCCGATGATCAGCCCACAGCGAAGCTCGATGGTCGAGACGGTCCCCGAACGCAGAATTTCACCCGTGTGCAATCGGCTGAGAAGATGCCTAGAGGCTTTCCCCTTTGGAGCCACGCCGCCCAGGTACACGATGCGATGGACGCCGGCCCGCTCGGCGGCCGCGAGGAACGCTTCGGCTCCCCTTGCCTCCCGCGCAGGATAGTCCTTCGAGTCGTCGATCGAGTGGATGAGATATACCGCGGCGTCGCACCCCGCGATGGCGGGGCCGATCGAGCTCGGGTCAGACACGTCGAGGTAGACCCAACCGGGCTGAGACGCCATTTTCGGATTTCTGGTGGCACGGACGACGTCCCAGCTCGTTTCTGCCAGCGCCGCATCGAGATGTCGGCCGACGAAACCGGTGGCCCCAGTGAGCAGCAGCCTTCGAGATGTTGCTTGGTCGGGGTTCATCGCCTGCTAGCTGTGCCCGCAGGTTCGCTCGAACGCGCCCCGCACATCGAATTCGAGGTCCAGTGACTCGAGCACGTCATAAAGACATGCTAGATAGATGCCGAGCGCGAGGAAGTTTCGATGGAGCGCCACGCCGCGATCGCGGCACGCCAAGAAGGTGTCGTGAAAGCTCGTGTGAAATGCGCTCGTCTCGAAGCGGACGCTTCGCTGGTCGCCGCTGCCCAGATGGCTGACCAGGGCGTCTCCTGAATCTTGCAGGCCCAACTGGTACAAGCCCGATTTAAAGCGCGGTTCGTCATCGAGGTAGAAGCCAGAGTAGAGGTCGCGAAGCCCCGTCAGAAACTCGGGTTGCCATTGGACATAGAACGCCTTGGGTCGCCAACGAAGCGTCGAGCCCTCGGACGCGGAGAACGAATCCGCCCGCAAGTCTAGAATCGTGTCAGGGCCTGCGAGGATCTGCGTGAAATAGATTTCGAGAATCTGATGGCCGGTTTTCCGCCGCAAAGGCTCGGAGAGGCTCAGGGGCGCGAGGCCTTCCGCACCGTCATCCTGTGGCCCAAGCTCGACAGCGACGCCGCGCGCGCTCAGTGAAGACGCGATGGTCTCGCGCACTTTCGCGTAGCGTCGCGCGTCCGAACCATTCGCAACGAACTCTTTGCCCTGTGCCAAGAGCGCCCGCAGCGGCATGACTTCGAACAAAGCGGGAGACGCGTAATCCATGAAGTGCGACCACGAGCTGCCCTTCGCAGCCCGCCGGATCACGTCGCGTATGCCTCTAGCCATGCCCCTGCCCTAAAGCCAGGCGGGTGGTTTGCCAAATCCTTGCCGCGCCGATGACTCAGTCCTCGAGCAGGCTTCGGAGCATCCAGGCGGTCTTCTCGTGGAGCTGGAGGCGCTGCGTTCCCAGGTCGGCGGTGGCCTGATCGCCAGCCTTCTCGGCGGCGCGCACGACTTCGCGCGCGGTGCGAATCACCGTCTCATGCGCTTCGACGAGCAACTTCACCATCTCGAGCGCCTTCGGAACCCCATCGGTGTCGGGAACGCTCGCAAGCCTTCCGAACGCGGCATAGCTCCCCGGCGCAGGCAGGCCAAGGGCTCGGATGCGCTCCGCGACCGCGTCGACGGCCATCGCGAGCTCGGTGTACTGCAGCTCGAACATGGAATGAAGCGTTTGGAACATCGGCCCCGTGACGTTCCAGTGAAAGTTGTGCGTCTTGAGATACAGGGTGTAGCTGTCGGCCAGGAGCCTCGAGAGCTCGGCTGCCAGCTTTTCGCGGTGCTCCGATGAGATGCCGGTATTCAGATCCATGGCGAACTCCTTTCGAACCAAGCTCTTAGGCCTTGAGTCGACTTCGGCAAGCCTCAGCACGGTGCCAAGTTCAGGGGGGGACTCCGCCGCATCGGACACGGGTCGTGGTTTCCCAGCGGGTTCGCTCAATCTCGGCCTGCGCGACCGCTTCGATGTAGCGCATCTGAGCCATGGCGGCCTGCTGCTCGCGAAGATTGACGAATACCAGATTGCTCGAACCGACCTCGAATCGCCGTCGCTCTCCCTCCGCAAGCTCGGCGGCCGTGTCGACTACATCATCGGTCAGCTCGGCTCGGCGCTGGGCGGCCTCGACCGCCGAAGCCGCGTCGAGGGTCCTGGCGCGGAGCTGGTCGGACACCAAGCGTACCTGCGCCGCTTTGTCGGCCACGTCCGCCCTTGCGACCCCCGCCGAACCGCGCTCCTTGCGAAGCAGCAAAGGCATCGACAGCTTCACGCCGACCTCGAACACATTGCCCGGAAGCGTGAAATCTAGATCCGTGTTGGTGAGATCCCCGAGGTCGCGGGAGTACGCGACCACCGCGTTCAGCTCGGGAGAGACCTCGTTGCGACTGAGTTTTTGACCAACCTCGGCCGCGTCGAGGTCTGCGCGAGCTTTCTTGAGCTCGGGGTGGCAGGCGAGGACTTCGTCGATCGCGCGCTCGACTGAAAGCTCTTCGAGCGGCATGACCGACACCTTTTCGGGGACACGCTGGGCGCCAGCGACGACAGGCATACCCTGAGAATCACGCAGAAACAACGACAGCTCGAAGGTCGCCTTCTCGAAGGCGCGCTCTGCGGCGACCAGGAAAGCCTTTCGCTCGAGCAAAATCCGCTCGTTGTCGACGACGTCAAAAGACGCGATCGAACCGGCCGCGAGACGGCGCCGGAGCTGCGCGTCACGCTGCTCGGCCAAATCGAGCAAGGCTCTGGCGACCTCCCTATTCTGTCCCGTGCCGACCCAATTCCAATAGGTCCGCGCCGCAGCGAGCTCGAGGTTGAGCCTTGCGGCCGACAAGGCTTGGTCGGCGGCTTCTTCCAGTTGAATCGCGCGGGCACGCTCGGCACGCTCCGGATCGATGAGCCCACCGCGCCAGATCGGCATTTCGATTCCCGCACGAACCTCGCCACCCGAGAGCGTTTGATCGTCCCGATAGGTCGGCCAACGCTCGTTGATGCCGAGACCGACGCGATAGCCCACGAAGATCTCCGAGCCCCATAGCGTCGTGGGCTGACGAAGCTCCACGTTGGCCCTTCGCAAGTCGTAGTACGCGCCAGTGAGGATCTTGCCGTCGCCCTCGAGCCTTGGATCAAACGCGCCGCGGGCCGCCATCGTCTTGGACTCCGCCTTGCGCAGCTGCGCAACCGCTTGGCGGATGCGAGGATCGTGCTCGTTCACCGACTGCAGGACCTCCTCGAAATGGAGCGGCCGCCCTCGCTCCTCGCTCGCCAGCGCCACCATCGGCGTGAGCAAGCCCAAGACGAAAACGCTCAAACGCTGGGCGAGGCTCATTTGGCGTCCATGCCGGTCGTCGCCATGGGCGGTGGATCGGTCGTTGGCGGGAAACCATTGAACTGCCGCCACACCTCGAACCCGAGGGAGACCCGATTGAGCAAGACCCAACCCTTTGCGAGCACGCCCTGCCGCAGATAGCTAGCAGCGGGCCAGGGACTGTCCTCGGGGTCAGGCACGACCACGATGCGGAAGTCTCCACGCCCATCGTCGCTGGCATCGACAAAGGCGACGCGGCCGCCAAATGTTCCGACTGCGACCGAAGGCCAGCCGGAGAACTGGACAGCGGGCCAGCCCTCGAACTGAAGCCGAACGGGGCTGCCGGCCTTGATGAGGGCGGCATCGTTGCCGTCGACATAGAGCTCGACCGCGCGATCTTCGGTCTGGGGCACGAGCACGGCGAGCACATCGCCTCGGCTGACCTGCTCACCGCCGAGTCGACCGACGACGCGAAGAATCGTCCCGTCGGTCGGCGCCTTGATCGTTTGGGCCCGTTGACGCGAAATTCCCACGTCGAGGCGAGCGAGTGCCGCGTTGGTCGATGCGACCTCGGTCTCCGCGCTCCGCCAACTCGCTTCGGCGTTCTCGATCTCCGCCTCGGTGGCCGCGATGACTCGTCGGAGCGCTGCGCGGCTTTGAGTCAGCTTATTGCGTGAGGCCGATAGCCTTGCATTGGCCGACGCGACCTTGGCCCTACTCTGTCGCGCCGCGAGCTCTGCAAGCTCGAGCTCTCGTTGAGACGCGAGACCATCGTCGAACAGACCGCGCTGACGGCGCAGATTGAGCTCGTTCGTTTCGAGCTCGGCGGTCGCTGCCCCAACATCCTGCTGGGCTGCCTCGACGCCGCGCTGTGCAATCTGAATGTTCGCCTCGGTTGCCGCGATCTCCGCGCGCTGCGAGCGACGCACGGATTCGATCCGGTTGCTCAGCGTCTCGGTGCGCTGCGCCTGCGCGATTCGTCGGACTTCGATGGCTGCTCGCTCCGCCCCAAGACGGTCGAGGATCGATTCGTCGTTGTCCGTCAGCTGCACGATTGGATCACCCTTTTTGACCTGCGTCCCCTCCTGCACGAACCACTTTTCGACGCGCCCCGAGATGGTCGCCTCGACGGGCTGCTGGCGTTGATCGGGTGCATACGCGAACACGCGCCCGCTTCCACGGATGTTCTGCGTCCAGGGAGCGAGAAGCGCCGCCAGGGAAAACGTGAGAAAGACGGCAACCAAGATTCGGGCGACCACAATCGTTCGCCGTGGTGCGGGGACACCCAGGGTCTCCGGAAGCGTGTCGCGTTCGAAGCCAGACCAGTGATCGGCGTTGATCGATCTCCCCTTCATGCTGCCTCTCCTTCCTGTCGGATTGTGTCGGACACCTGAAGATGCCGATCCATTCGTCCCAAGACGGCAGCGTCCTCGGCAACAATCAGCAGCGAGCAATCGCGCTTGGCCGACAAGCGATCGGCGATGCGGACGCCTGCGTCGGAGGCCATCCGATCCAAGGTACGGTCGAGGATCAACAAGGAGGGCCTTCCAGCCACCGCTCTTGCAATCGTGAGCGCAATCCCCTGGGTTCGCGTGAGCGGCGCGCCATCTCTGAGGATCGGCGTCTGCAGCCCCATTGGAAGAGCCTTCACCGTCTCGGCCAGGCCGACCTGGCCCAAGGCTTCCCATGCCTCCTCGGCAGTTAGGTCTGGGTTCGCGGCGCGAAGATTGTCTAAAATGCAGCCGGGGAATATCTCTGTGCCGCGGACGAGCGCGATGCGGCTGCGCAGCTCGCGCAAGGCAAGGTCGCGGACGTCGTGCCCGTCCATTTCGATCACGCCTGCGGACGGAGCGCGTAGTCCAAAGATGGCGTCGATCGTCGCGGTGGTATCCCGTTCCATCCCAGCGATCGCCAGGCGCTCACCGGGTTCGACCTTGAACGAGACTCGAAGCGGGGCAACACCCGGCTCCCGATCGACCTCCACTTTGTGAAGGACGAGCCCAAGGCTGGCTCCGCCGCCTGGCGGCGAGAGCTCGCCATCGGGGCGTTCCAAGGGCAGGTCGAGGATCTCGCCGAGCTTGTCAACAGCGGCCACGAGGTCGTAAAAAATCTCCACCTTACCTCCGAGCTTCGCAATCGACGCGACGACTGCGGTCACGATGAGCTCGGCGGCGACGAGTTGACCAATCGAAAGTTGACGCTCGATCACGAGCAAACCGCCTACGGCGAGCAAGGCCACGCTCGCCACGACTTCGATTGCGAATGCGCCAACCAGCTGACGAAAAACGACTCGAAAGTGTCGATCACGCTTGTCGAGATACGATCTGGCCAGCGTCTCCACTTGGGTCCGCGCAAGCTCCTCGCCCCCAGCGAGCTTGAACGACAGGGGATGCCGCGCCATCTCCTCGAGCCATCCGGCCACGGCGTACTTGGCTTTGGACTCGGCGACGCTCGTGCCTGTGCCGCCACGCCCGAGCGGAATCAAGACGAGCACGGCTCCGACGATGAGCACCAGGTCGAACGCGAGGAGCGCCGGGTGATAGAACGCCAGAACCATCAGGCCGACCAGTGCAATCAGGACGGCGTCGACGCCGCCAAGGAGCAGCGAGGCCACGCTCTTTTGGATCGTGAACACGTCGAAGAACCGGTTCAGTAGCTCGGGCCCATTGGCATCCCGAAGCGCCGTGCCGCTGACGCGCGGCAAACGAGCACCGATTTCGGTCACGATGCGGACGAACAGCCGGCGCTGCAGCATCTCGGCCACGCGTACTTGGAGCGCGCGAAGAATGGCCGCGCCCGTCAGCGCGACGGCCAACAGGACCGTCAAGACGACGAGCGGCTGAATCAAAGAGCCGAAGGCGACGGTATTGACGAGGGACTGGACCGCGACGGGCACCGCGAGCGAGAGGAGCCCGAGCGCCACGCCGTAAACGACGATGACGCCGATGTCCTGCCCGTCGAGCGCAAGGAGCTGACGGGCGCGGCGAAGCGGCGACGGACGTGAGGAACTGACGGCTACAGGCCTTTCATTCATGAGATTTGAAACATGATATGAAATACAGGCTTGTCAATGCCTGCATTGTGTTTTATGTAAAGGAAGTCATATGAATAGCAACGGGCCGCCAAAAACCTCCACAACATGGACTTTTCTCAGTAATCACGGGCATGTACTGGTCTGCATCGCCCGAGACTCCAACGTCCGCGTCCGCGAAATCGCACAGGCCGTGGGTGTCACCGAGCGCGCCGTGCAGCGTATCCTCAGGGAGCTGGAGGAGGCCAAGGTGATCGTTCGAACCCGACAGGGACGCCGAACCCACTACGAAGTCAATGAGGGCGAGCCCCTTCGCCACCCGATCGAGGCCGAGCACTCGGTAGGCGAGCTCGTCCGAGCGGTCCGTTCCTAATGGGCGTGACCATGGTGACGCTTCTCATCCAAGCCGCGACCACCTGGGCGATGACGGGCATCATCTGGTTCGTACAGCTGGTGCAATATCCGTCGTTCGCGCAGGTGGATTCTGCGTCTTTCCCGGCATTTCATACCCATCACGCCAACTCGATTTCGCTCATCGTCGCACCCTTGATGATCGCCGAAGCGATCTCGGGCCTTGCGTTTCTTTGGGCGCCGCTTCGCGTCCAGACCCCATCGCAAATCTGGCTTGGAATCGGGCTGATCGCGTTCATCTGGACGTCGACGTTTCTGCTCCAGGTTCCGGCGCACAGCCAGCTCGCCTCCGGTTTCGATGAACGAAGCTGGCGCATGCTCGTGCGCTCGAACTGGCTCCGGACAATCGCCTGGTCGGCAAGGGCCGGCCTGGTGACCTATTGGCTGCACCAGACGCTCGATGCGGGCACACGCATGGGTGTCTAGCGCTGGTTCAGCCCTGACGTTTCTGGCGATGGGCCTTAGAGCGGTCTCGATGAAAAATCCCGATGTCGTCGTGATTGGCGCTGGCTTTGGAGGCCTTGCGTCCGCGCTGCGACTCGCCGAGCTCGGCGCCGACGTCGTGCTTTGTGAAACACTTCGCTATCCGGGAGGCTGCGCGAGCACCTTCACGCGGAGCGGCTACCAGTTCGAAGCCGGCGCCACGCTGTTCTCCGGGCTCGGCGATGGGCAGCTCTTCTCCAACTGGAACGACAAGTGGGACCTTGGCGTTCGGTTCGACCCGCTCGATCCGCTCGTCGAGCTTCGAACGGGGCAGTGGTCGCTCCCGATCCCCCCGGACCCCGACGCCTTTGTTCGCCGGTTCGCGGAGCTGCCGGGCGCCGATTCGAAAGCCCTGCGCTCCTTTTTTGCTACGCAGCGCGGTGTCGCCAACGCGCTGTGGAAGCTGTTCGAAGACCCGACCCTCCTCCCGCCACTGAGTGGCAGCGCCGTCTTGCGCCATCTGAGCCGGTCGCTTTCGTACGCGCCCGTCGTCCGGTGGATGGGACGACCGCTCTCGGACGTCGTGTCGAGTCACGGTCTGACAGGCTGGGAACCACTGCGGGTCTACCTCGACGCGGTCAGCCAGATCACGGTGCAGGCAAGCTCTGCAGAGGCCGAAGCACCATTTGCCATGGCCGCGGTCGACTACTTCTTCCGCGGCACAGGCCACGTACACGGTGGCATTGGGAGCCTCGCCTGGGCTTTGACCGATGCAATCGATCGGGCCGGTGGCACGGTCTCGCTTGCCAATCGGGTTCGGGGGCTTCGGCGCCAAGGCGGAGGTTGGCGCGTCGACACGCGAAATGGGGAGCTCCAAGCGCGAACCGTCGTCGCCAACGTACTGCCTCAATCGCTCCCGGGAATCGCAGGGCCCGAGGTGAATGGCGCGCTTCACGATGTCGAAGCCGCGGTGGCGTCCGGATGGGGCGCTGCCATGCTCTACCTCGCCGTTGACTCCGACGCCGTGGGTGGATCAGACGCAAAGCATTTGCAGCTCGTCGATGACGAAAGCGCCCCGTTCATCGAAGGCAATCACGTTTTCTGCTCGATCAGCGCAGCCGACGAGCACGAACGGGCGCCGGCGGGACAGCGAACCGCAACGATTTCGACCCACGTACCCATGCAGAAGCTCCGCGCGCTCGGGCCCGAACATCAGGGCGTCTACATTGCGGACATCCAAAACCGAATGCGAGAGACCATCGGACGGCGCGCGCCCGAGCTTCTCGACCATGCCAAGTTCCAGATGACGGCGAGCCCACGGACCTTCGCCCGGTTCACCGGAAGGCACTTGGGCTACGTCGGTGGGGTGCCGAGGCGCGTCGGATGGAAGCACTACCGACCTCGGGCGCTATGGCCGCGCGAGGCGACGCCGGGCCTCTATCTCGTGGGTGATTCCGTCCTGCTTGGGCAGAGCACGCTTGCTGTTGCGCTCGGCGGCGTGCGAACCGCCGAGGCGATCGCAAACGCCTAGGCGCCTACGCCCGGCTCGGCTCGGCTGACGGCAGCGTCACAGCTCCAACCAGACCGCGCGGTGGTGCTCGAGGACGAGCCCCTCGGCGAGCGCGACCCGGTGGCCACTCAGGCAGTCGAGCGCTTCGCCCTCGGGAACCCAGGGGAGCATGAACCTTGCGTCGGACGTTTGAGTCGCTTCGGAGAAATTGGCGACCACCAGCAAGCGCTGCTCGGCGTGCGACCGAAGGTAGGCGAACAGATGGGGATTGCCCGTGTCGACGACCTCCATGCCACCGTTGTAGAGGGCTGGGAGCTGTTTTCGGAGCTTGAACAGTTTCGAGGTCTCGCGGAAGAAGCGCCACTCGATCGTATCGACATCGGCGAGGTCTTCCTGGGCCTCCCAGCGCTTTTTGCAGCGGTGCACCCAGCGGCTGTCGTTGACCTTTCGTGGATCGGTCAGGTAGGTGTAGTCGTTGATCATGCCGTACTCGTCGCCCGCGTACAGAAGCGGGAGGCCGCCGATGCTCACCTGGATCCCCATGAGTAAGGTGATCCGCCGGACAGCGCGCTCGATCAACTCGCTGTCGTTTCGTTCGATCGCATCTTCGAGGCCGGCGAGCGAAGACAGCGTCCCGGCGACGCGAACGTCACCCGTCAGCGCGTTTTGCTGGAACTTCGTCCCGCGTGCGTAAGAGCCCTGGAACTCACCGGTGTAGAACTGGCTTAGAAACCGACGATGTGCGGCTGGATTGATGCCGATGCTGCGCGCATCGTCATCGTCGAAAGTCCATCCGATGTCGTCGTGGCAGCGCAAGTAGTTCACCCAGGCGCAACCCGCAGCAAGCCGGTAGCGGGTGCGCATCGAGTGAGAGAGGAGCCGCACGTCCTGGGTCGCCAGGGCCTCCCAAAGAAGCGCCATGAGAAGAGGATTGTAGGACAGCTGGCACTCGTCGGGGTGGACATACCGGATCACCTCGTTCGGGTGAACGATCGCCTCGGACTTGAAGAGCAAAGCCGGCGCGGCGATTCGCGCCATGGCGTTGAAGGCGCGGATGATCGTGTGCGCCTCAGGCTGGTTCTCGCAGTCCGTGCCTAGCCGCTTCCAAAGAAACGCAACCGCGTCGAGCCGCAAGACCTCGACGCCGCGGTTCGCGAGAAACAACATTTCTTCGGCCATCGCGCGGAAGACTTCTGCGTTGGCATAGTTCAGGTCCCACTGATAGCTGTTGAACGTGGTCCAGACCCAGCGCCCGAGCTCATCGTTCCAGGTGAAGCTGCCCGCACGCGCCTCTGGGAAGATGTCCCGCAAGTAGCGCTGGAACTGATCGGGGAGCTCACGGTCGGGAAAGGTGAAATAGAAGGCCATGAAGTCTGGATCGCCAGCCTTCGCCCGCAGGGCCCACTGGTGTTCGTCGGACGTGTGGTTAAATACCAGGTCGAGCACGACGCTGATTCCCTCCTCGCGCAAGACCGCGGTGACTTCTTCGAGATCGTCGATGCTTCCGAGGTCGGGATTGATGGAGCGGTAGTCGCTGACTGCGTAGCCCCCGTCGTTTTCTCCGTGTGGAGAGACGAAGAGAGGCATCAAGTGCAGGTAGGTGAGCCCCAGCTTTTTGAAGTAGGGGATGTGGTCCTTGAGCTTGGCCAAGCGGTCGCTGAAGAGATCCACATAGAGGACGATGCCCACCATCTCCTGCGACTGGAACCACTCGGGGTCCGCTTCACGCCTCTCGTCGAGGCGACGCAAAGCTTCGGGACGCTCGAGCCACGACTGAATCAATGAGCGTAGAACGCGCTCCAAGGTGTAGTGAAAATCGTACTGCCAGCCGTAGAGCTCGTGCAGATACGTGAACAAGCGCTCCCATTCGCGTTGAAGCCGGTTCTTGAAGCGGTGCCAGTCGAACGCGAACGGCTCCAGTTGCGCCGCAAACGCTTCTTCGAGCTCGGGAAGCAAACGCCCCAAGGACTTGCGGGCCTGCTCCGGCTTCCAGTCATGACCTCCGTCGCTCACCGATCTGTCCGAGTCGCCGGTGCGAGCACCAAGGCTGTTCGTGACGGCAGGTACAAGCTCAGAAAGTGCCGTTCGATTCGATCGGGCATCGCGTGGTGGGAAATGTCGGCGGCCTGTCGACTGAAGCCGCCGTACTCGGGCCGGTCCGTATCGAGGACCGTGCGGTACGTGCCCGGCGACGAGGGAATCCTGTAGTCGGTGAACGAGCGACTCGGATGAAAGTTCATGGCAATTACGAGCTCCCCGCGCAGCCAAGCCAAGATTTTGTTTTCTTCGTCGCTATGAAGCAGGAATTCGTCCCGGCCGTCCGGGATGCCGTATGCGCGGGCCATCGCGATCAAATCGTGGTCGAAGGCGGCAAGGTGGCGAAAGCGTAGCTCTTCATCGTCAGCGAGCGGCCACTGCCGCCGTGCATAGGCGTAGGACCACTGGTTCCCTTCGCGCGGGAAGTCGATCCACTCCGGGTGCCCGAACTCGTTGCCCATGAAGTTGAGGTAGCCCTGCCCCGCCGTGGCCAAGGTGGCGAGTCGAATCATCTTGTGCAGGGCGATGCCGCGCTCGACCGAGAGGTCCTGGCTATGGACTGACATGCTGTCGTACATGCGCGGCCCGATGAGGCGAAAGATGAGGGTCTGGTCCCCGACCAAGGCCTGGTCGTGGGACTCCGCATAGCTGATGGTCCCCTCGTCACGCCGGCGGTTGGTCAGCTCATGCCAGAGCTCGGCGAGCGACCATTTCTCGTCGGGCACGTCTTTGGTGAGCTCGATCCAGGTGTCCGCGACGCCCATGGCGAAGCGGCAGTCGAAGCCCGCGCCACCGTCGGAGAGAGGCGAGGCCAGCCCCGGATACCCGGACACGTCCTCGGCGATGGTCACCGCGTCGGGCCAGAGCTCGTGGATCAGCTCGTTCGCGAGAGTCAGGTAAGCGAGCGCGTCCTCGTCGACGTTCGGACCGAAGTAGTCGTCGTAGCCTGCAAAAACGCGCGAAAGGCCGTGGTCCAGGTAGAGCATGCTCGTGACGCCATCGAATCGAAAGCCGTCCATGCGGAACTCGTCCATCCAGAAACGGCAGTTCGAGAGCAAGAAGTGGAGGACCTGAGGCTTGGCGTAGTCGAAGCAGCGCGAGTTCCACGCCGGATGCTCGCCGCGCGGGCCTTCGTGGAAGTACAGGCTTTGGGTGCCGTCCTGCGAGGAGATGCCTTCGACCTCGTTTCGTCCAGCGTGCGAATGGACCAGGTCCATGAAGATGCGCAGCCCCATCCCGTGCGCGTCGTCGACCAGGGCTTTGAGCTCTTCGGGGGTTCCAAAGCGCGACGAACACGCAAAGTAGCTCGACACCTGATACCCGAACGAGGCGTAGTAAGGATGCTCGGCAAGCGCCATGATCTGCACCGCCTCGTAGCCGGCATCCCGGATTCGCGGCAGGACGTTGGTGCGGAACTCTTCGTAGGTGCCGACTTTCGGTTCCGCTTGCGCCATCCCGACGTGGGCTTCGTAGACGAGCAGCGGCGCCGACGGACGAGCGGGCCGCGAATGACGCCAGACGTAGGGACTCGACGGGCGCCAGACCTGCGCGTTGAAGCTGCCCGACGACTCATCGCGCACGACCCGGCGGGCCCAGGCGGGCAGCCGGTCGCCGCCCCCGCCCGGCCAGCGAACCTCGAGCCGATAGGGATCCCCGTGAGAGAGCATCGCCTCGGGAAGCTCGATCTTCCAGACGCCCTCTCCTCCTTCGCGGGAAAGCGCATACCTCGGATCCGGCCGCCAATCGGAGAATGGCCCCTTCACGTGGATCGAAACCGCGTTGGGCGCCCACTCGCGAAGCACCCAGTGACCATCCCTAAAGTGCAAACCGAAGTACTCGTGCCCGGATGCGAGCTCCGGCAGGCCCACCCGCCCCTCGGTGATGCGAAGGCGCGTCGCTTCTACGTGGTGCAGGCGGCGCAAAAGGACGGAGGAGTAGCGCTCGAGAAACGGATCCCGCTCGATGAGGCGCGCGACTCTCTGCTCCGGCGATTCGGGCTTGGAGGCGTCCACGCTCACTTACTCGAGCAGATGCTCAGGCTCGTCGCGCCGCGGCTGGAGGCTTTCGCGCTCGATCGTCCGGGCGCACGCGTTCCACCTCAGGATTGCGTCATCCACTCCGGCCGGCTTGAGCGCCTCCGCCTGCTCGTAGTGCTCCATGGCCTCGTAGAGCCCCTCATAGGCAAACGTGCGCGCCATCCCGCCGCGCAACAGATGAGCGCGGCCCTGACGCTCCGCCACGAGGCCGGCGTAGTACGCGCGCTCGTACGCTCCGGCGAGCTTGCCAACCTGCTCAGTTGCACGGCGCGCCGCGTGCGTGCCGCCGCCTCCGCCAAACTGATCGGTGAGCGACAAGATCAAGGCGATGCGCGCAGGCTCGTTGCGATCATCGACTTCCAGGATGTCGAGGCAAATGCTCTCGGCTTGCTCAGGGTCGTTGAGCAGTCGGTAGTGGACGGCTCGCTCGACGGAGCGTGCGATGGCGTCCGCGGAAATGCGCTTGAGCACAAAACGATGTGTCATTCTGACTGCTCCTCTGAACGAGTCTTTGTTCGCACCTTACGCCCTGCAAAGAGCCGAGCCAAGCGGGCGAGTGGGTCGTAGTATCGGTCCACGACCCGCTCTTTGAGGGGAATGATGCCGTTGTCGGTGATGTTGATGTGCTCCGGGCACGTTTCTGTACAGCAACGCGTGATGTTGCACATCCCCGAGCCGTATTCCTTTTTGATCTCGGGAACGCGATCGTCGTCATCGAGAGGATGCATCTCCAGGCTGGCGAGACGAATCATGAACCTCGGGCCCACGAAGGCATCCTTGCGGTCGCGGTCCCGGACAACGTGACAGACGTCTTGGCAGAGAAAGCACTCGATGCACTTACGAAACTCTTGCACCCGATCGACGTCCTCTTGGTACATCCGATGCTCTCCATCTCGTCCGCGCGGCTTCGGCCTGAATGGTGCAATCCGCTTGTTCTGTTCGTAGTTCCAAGAGACGTCGCAGGTGAGGTCTTTGATGATTGGGAAGGCCTTGAGAGGCTGCACCGTAATGACCTCTTCCGGCCCAAAGCTGTTCATGCGCGTCATGCAGGCGAGCCGGGGCCGGCCGTTGATCTCCATGCTGCACGAGCCACACTTCCCTGCTTTGCAGTTCCACCGGATGGCCAGATCGTTGGCTTGGAGTGCCTGAATGCGATGCAAGACATCGAGGACGACCATCCCTTCGTCGACGTCCGCGTCGTATGCGTTGAACTCGCCTCCGCGGGAATCGCCGCGCCAAATCTTGAATTTGCGTGGGCTCATCCGACTTTGCCTCCTTCGAGATCATCGAGCGTCGCGTTGGCAATCGCCGCAAGCTCCTTCGGTGGATCGGGGCGCTCGACCTTCGCGACTTGCATCTCGCCGCTCGGGCCCTTTTTCGTGACGACGTTGAAGCGTGCGCACTCGTCGCGCTCACCCTCGAAGTCGAGTCGCGTGTGTGCGCCCCGGCTTTCCTCGCGAATGTACGCGGCCCGCGCAACCGCCTCGCCGACGACCAGGAGTGACTTCACCGATAGCGCCTCGTGCCAGCCTGGGTTGTACTGGCTGGTTCCGGGCGCTTTGAGGTTCTTTGCACGGGCCTTCAAGGCTTCGAGCTGCTCGACCGCGGTTTGCAGCTCTTCTCCCGTCCTGACGATACCCACGTTGCTGCTCATCACCTCCTGGATCGCCTCGTGCATGAGGTAAGGATTCTCGCCCGATTCCCGGTTCAAGATGCTGGTCGCCTCACGGAACGCCGCAGTGATTTGCTCGTCGTCGGCGCGTGGGGTCGTGCCCTGCTCGGAGAGATACGCGGCGACGCCGATGCCGGCGAGCCGACCAAAGACGATGAGATCGGAGAGTGAGTTGCCACCTAGACGGTTTGCCCCGTGCAGCCCCGCCGCACACTCTCCGCAGGCGAACAAGCCCGGCACGTTGGTCTGCTGCGAGTCTGCATCGACGCGAATCCCGCCCATGAAGTAATGTAGCGTCGGGCCCACTTCCATCGGCGTCGTTGTGATGTCGACTTCCGCGAGCTCCTTGAACTGATGATACATCGACGGAAGCTTTCGCCTGATCGCATCGGCGGGCCGGCGCGATGCGATGTCGAGGAACGCGCCGCCATGGGGTGAGCCACGACCGGCCTGCACCTCGGCTCGGATCGCCCGCGCGACCACATCGCGCGTCAGAAGCTCGGGCGGGCGGCGCGCGCTTGGGTCGTCGGGCCATTTGTCGGCTTCGAGAATCGTGTCCGCCGTCTCCGAAGCGAAGCGCTTCGGGATGTAGTTGAACATGAAACGCTCGCCCTTGTTGTTGAGCAAGATCCCGCCGTCCCCGCGAACCCCTTCGGTGACCAAGGTGCCGCGAACCGAAGGCGGCCACACCATGCCGGTTGGATGGAACTGGGTGAACTCGAGGTCCATGAGCTCCGCGCCTGCTTCGTACGCAAGGGCCGCTCCGTCACCGGTGTACTCCCAAGAATTGCTCGTGACGTTCCAGGCCTTGCCGCCGCCACCCGTCGCCATGATCACGGAGGGCGTACGAAACAGCACGAATCGACCCGTGTCACGCCAATAGCCAGCCACGCCCGCAATTCGGCCCGAGTCGAGGAGGAGTCGAAGCGCGGTGCACTCCATGTGGAAGTGGATGCCCTGGTGGACCCCATGGTCCTGAAGCGTACGGATGAGCTCGAGACCCGTGCGGTCGCCGACGTGCGCGAGCCGCGGATAGCGATGGCCGCCGAAGTTTCGCTGACTGATCAAGCCATCGGGGGTGCGATCGAACACCGCTCCCCACTCTTCGAGCTCCCGGACGCGCTCGGGGGCTTGCTTCGCGTGCAGCTCCGCCATGCGCCATTGGTTCAAGAATTTCCCGCCTCGCATCGTATCGCGGAAGTGGATTTTCCAATTGTCGCGCCGGTCGACGTTGCCGAGCGAAGCAGCCATGCCGCCCTCGGCCATGACGGTATGCGCCTTGCCGAGCAAGCTCTTGGAGATGACGCCTGTGTTGAGCCCGCGCGCGCTGCATTCGATGGCAGCACGGAGCCCGGCACCGCCGGCGCCGATGACGAGCACGTCGTGTTCGAAGGTTTGGATCTCGCCTACGTTCATCGATCGCTAGTTCGTCCAAGTATTGAGGTCGGTGATCACGCCCATCGAGACCAGCCGGACGTAGACGTCGGTGAACCCGACCCAGCAGAGGCTGATCCAGGCGAAATTGGGATGCCGTGCGTTGAGCCAGCTCACCTTTTTCCACGCGCCGTAGCGAACCGTTTGTTCGCCGCAGGACAGGCAATCCATCCCGCCCCCGACCAGGTGCCGGAGCGCATGGCAGCCAAAGGTGTAACCGCCGAGAAACGTCGCGTTCAGGAACAGCACGACGCTGCCAACACCGATGCCAAACTCTCCATTTCGGAACAGCGAAATGAACGCGTCGTAATAAAGGATGAAGATGTACGCCACGGCGAAGTAGAGCGCGTAGCGATGGAGGTTCTGGAAAATGAGCCAGGCGGTTTCACCCCGGTACCTGCGACTCGTGACCGGATTTACGGCGCATGCAGGCGGCGACCCGGTGAACGCGCGGTAGTACGCCTTGCGGTAGTAGTAACAGGTGAATCGGAAGACCCCTGGAAAGAAGAGGATGAGGAGCGCAGGCGATGCCGGCAGGAAGCTCGGCCACCAGGCGGGCCATGCCCCCAACCAGGAGTGGGCGAGTGGGGCGGCACCCGGCACGGACGGATCGGTATAAAGGACGGGCGAATAGAGTGGGCTGAGGTAGGGATTGGCGTAGTAGTTCTCGCCCTGGAATGCGGCCCAGGTCACGTAGATCGAAAAGGCCGTGAGCACGGTCAACGTAGCCATGGGCGAAACCCACCAGCTATCTTTTCGGATCGTCGCAGCGGGGCCTCTGGGATGTCCGCCGAGGACGGTGAGTTGTCGAGCCGGCATGATTCGGCGGACTATACCGAAACCGCGGAGCGCTGAACAAGGTTTTCCGCGGGAAAGCGCTTCATGCGGCGAACCGTTAGGCGCTCGGCCTCGTCGCGGTTGCGGCAACCGACAGGGGTATCTGCGCGGTCCTGTTTGCTGCCTCTCGAGAGTCGCTTACCGAGGATCTGCAAGCTCGATGTGCGCGGCACGGCCTTTCAAGAGCTCGTTTGGCGGAGCCTCCGCGAGATACCGGCCGGATAAACCGCCTCGTATGGGGAGATCGCTGCGCGCATTGGACGGCCCAAGTCCGCGAGGGCCGTCGCCCGGGCCTGTGCGGCCAATCCGGTCGCGGTGATCATTCCCTGCCACCGCGTGGTTCGTGCGGATGGCGGCCTGAGCGGCTACCGATGGGGGCTCGACAGAAAACGCAGACTCATCGAGCGCGAATCCGTGAAAAGAGGTGACCCAGCCTGGCGCACGACTGCGACCCGCAGGAACGAATAGCCTCATGGCGTTCGAGCAGGAGCGACTCTAGAGTTCCACCACGCATGGTGCACCGAACACGGCGCGCGGTCTTGGCCGCATCGATTCTGGCTTCGATCATCCTGACGGTGTGGGTGGGCTCGAACCTCGCTCGCTTCGTGACCGATGGCTGGTGGCTGGCCGTGCTGATCGCCCTCCCCCTCGGCGTGGCCACGATCGACGTGCTGAGCGGAGTCGTGCACTGGGCTTGCGACCGGTTCGGAGACGCCGCCACACCGGTCCTCGGCCCGCTCCTCATCCGTGCGTTTCGAGAGCATCACGTCGATCCGAGGCAGATGGTCGAGCACGACTGGGTCGAGACGAACGGTGAGCCTTGCTTTTTCTCCGCGCTTGCCTTGGCGGTGCTGGCCTTGTTGGCGCCGAGCGTTCAGTCCGGGCTCGGCGCCGCTGCCGTGGCCGTCGTTTGGACGATGGCCGCCGTCGGGTCGTGGTCCAATCAGGTTCACAAATGGGCGCACATGTCGCGCGCTCCGAGGCTGGCGCGATTTCTTCAGCGTGCGGGTCTCGCTTTGCGCCCGGACGAGCATGCGTGCCATCATCGGGCACCCCACGATTCGGGGTATTGCATCAGCACGGGCTGGATGAACCCGCTCTTGGATCGCATCGGACTTTGGTCTTGGCTCGAACGCTCGCTTAGGAGAACGCCTTGAAACTCACAGACTGGCTGACCGAACACATCACCGACGACCCGCGGGCTTTGGGCTGGTTCGACAGCCCCGACGCGGAGGATCGCATCGCGCGTTGCTACAAGGAGCTGCTAAGCGGCTACGTGCTCGACCCGTCGACGATTTTGAAAACGACACGGTTGGTCGGGTCGGACGAGCCCCGAAGCGCTGTAGAGGTCCAGGACATCGCGTTCTATTCGATCTGCGCCCACCACTTCCTTCCGTTCTATGGACATGTCAGCATCCGCTACGTGCCTGGGGATCGCATTCTGGGGCTCGGCAAGCTGCCTCGGCTGGTCGACGCCTACGCGCGCCGTTTCCAGATTCAGGAAGACCTCGTGCGCGACATCGCGCAGGAGTTGATGCAATCGGGCCATGCGCAAGGCGTTCTCGTGCAATCGGAGGCGCGGCACCTCTGCATGCTGAGTCGCGGTCCGCAAAGCGCCGCCTCGGTCACACGCACCGAGATCGCACTCGGATGCCTCCGCGACCAGGGTGCATGAGGCTCGCCGATCGGCGCGATGAGAGCACGGTGAGAACAGCAGGGCCGAGTGGCGCAGCAGCAATGGTGGCCGTCGTGATCGCGTTTGGCGCCTGCAGCTTGCTGGGTTGTAGCCGCACTGAGCTGGAGTCGGCGCCACGAGGGGAGCCCGCTGAAGTCGCAACGTCCCCCGGCGAAGACCCAGGCGCGGGCTCGATCGATTTCCTGATCGAGTCGAAGCCGGTGAAGTTGCTGACAGCTGACGAGCTGATGAAGAACCTGAAGCCTCTGCGCCTCGAGGTGTTCGAACCCTACGAGCGCGCGAACGCGGTGTTCACCGCAGTTCCGCTCGAGCGGGTGCTCGACGAAGCGTACGGGCCCTCTTGGCGAACGAAGGAAGCGATTCTCTTTGGCTGTCGCGACGGCTACGAGCCCACGATTCCTGTGAGACGCATCTTGGAGCACCAGGCGTTTCTCGCGATCGATCGGCCCGGCGACGTGGGGTTCACGATCCTCAAAGACGAAGAGGGCACGAGACGGCGGATCGACCTGCGCCCGTTCTACGTCATCTGGGAGAACCTGGACAATGCCCGGGTGCGGACTGAAGGCGATTACGGTTGGCCGTACCAAGTCATTCGCATCGACCTCGTATCGTTTCGATCGCGCTTCCAGGAGATGGCGCCACCAGCCCATTCATCCTCGCAGGTGCAGGCTGGGTTCGATGCCTTTGTGGCTCACTGCTCCAAGTGTCACGCGATCAACGGGCGTGGGGGCGCGATTGGCCCGGAGCTGAACTACCCGGCCAATCCAACCGAGTACCTGAAGGAAGAGTGGCTCCGGAAGTGGATCGATGATCCGACCCTCATGCGCATTGCGCCCAGGATGCCTCCATTGAACCCGGACTTGCCCGACCGGACGCGGATCATCGATGAGATCGTTGCCTATCTCGGCGCGATGGCGTCCCACAAAATCGAGCCAGGCGCGCCGTGAGCTACGCCGAGTTTTACGATTCGTTCCTTCAGCATCCGCTGCTGCTCTGGGCGGGCGCGATCTTCGGGCTGTTGCTGGCGCTGTCACGGCCCAGCCTGTCGGCCACGGTGCGCCGCTATTGCGTTGCGCTTGCGACTATCTCGCTCCTCGATGCCTGGCTAACCGCCAATGATGTTCCTGGCATCGGTCCGCTGACCGGCGCCGCAGCCTCGTTCGTGCCGCTGGCTTTCGTTTTGATCGGGGATTTTCGTTTCTTCCTCTTCATCGAGAGCGCGAAACCAGACGGGACCGTCGCGACGAGCCCGGGTGCGTGGATGCGCGCGTCTGCCTGGACGCTCCTGGTGCCAACGGGATCGCAGCTCATCGTTTTCGCGTTGGGCCCGAACGAGCCTCGCGTCCTTTTCTTCGTCTACGAGGCGCTGTTCGTCTTGCTATCGATCGGCCTGGCCCGCGTGTATCTGCCCCGCCGCAGCGGTCCGCTGAAGTGGACACAGCGGGTGACCAGATTCGTGATCGCTTACTACGCGCTGTGGGCCGTAGCCGACGCGGTCATTCTAACGACCGGCGAGGATGTCGGTTTCCTGTTGCGCGTGCTCCCGAACGTCCTTTACTACGGAGGCCTCGTTCCTGCGATCGCCTGGGCTGCGCCAATCGCAGACAAACCCCGTGAAGGATTGCTCGGCCCGCAGGGGTCGTGATAGATCTCGAAGATTCAAAAGAAGAACCCATGAGCGGTCCCCGTCCGTTGCGTCTCCCGGAGCACATCGTCGAAATCGTCAGCGACGCAGGCGAAGGTGCGCAAAAAGCAGCCCTTGCGTTTGCCCAACTCTGCGCGAAATCAGGCAACGGCCTTTGGACCGTGGAGATCATACCCTCCGAAATCCGGCCCCCGCCTCACACGACTGGAAGCGCCAGCGGCAACCGAATTCGCCTGGCCGAGCGCGCCCGGGTCACCAATGCGGGCAACCGCGCAAACGTGGTGCTGGCCTTCAACGAAATGGCCCTGCTCTCCCGCCTCGAAGCAGGAAGTCTCGCCGACGACGTCCTCGTGCTGATCGACGATCATTGGGCAACGCACGAGGACGAGAAGTATCGCCTGTCCTACCGCGAGGTGCTCGACGAGTTTCGTTCACGCGGCGCGACGATCGTCGAGGTCCCGCTCGCAAAGGAAACCCTCCGTCACGCCGAAGATGCGCAACAGGGCAAGAACATGTTTGCGGTCGGCATCTTGTGCGCCCTCTACAGCAAGGACCTGGACCTGCTCGACGATGTCATTCGTGACATCTTCAAGGCCAAAGACCGCAGGGTGATCGAGCTGGCGGTGAGACTCGCAGCCGCGGGTCATCAATATGGAGTTACGCACTTCGATCGATGCTTCGAAATCGAAGCGCATCCAAGCGACGTGGCAAAAGTGGCGATGAACGGTAACACCGCCCTCGCGCTTGGCGCTGTCTCTGCGGGGTTCGAAATCTGTTCGATGTACCCGATCACACCGGCGACTTCCGCTTCGCACGCCCTGTCCGAAATCTTCGAAGATTTTGGTGGCTTCGTGCATCAGGCCGAAGACGAGATCGCCGCCATCGGGGTGGCGCTCGGGGCCTCGTACGCCGGAAAGACCGCCCTGACGATCACCTCGGGACCCGGCATGGCCTTGAAAACCGAGTTCCAGGGCTTGGCCGTGATGACCGAGACACCCCTCGTCATCGTGGATGTTCAACGCGGCGGACCCAGCACCGGCTTGCCGACCAAGATCGAGCAGTCGGATCTGCTTCATGCGATTTACGGCGCTCCCGGGGACGCCCCCAAGGTCGTGATCGCACCAAGCACCATCGAAGAGTGCTATTATATTCTGTCGATCGCACGAAAGATCGCCGAAGAATTTCGCATGCTCGTCATCGTTCTGTCCGATGCCAACCTGGCGACCGGCCAGCAGCTCTTCAATCGCCCCGATGTTTCCCAGACGCCACGGAGGCCTCCGCTCGACCTCAGCCCAGTGGCGCCCGGAGCCCTGCCCTATGATTGGGATCCGACGACGGGCCTTTCGCAGCGCCTACTCCCCGGACAGCCGGATGGCATGGGCGTGACGACCTCGCTCAACCACGACCGCAATGGAAAGGCCCGTTACGACGCCGAGAGCAACCAGCGCGGCCACGCGATGCGCAGCCGGAAGCTCGCCGCATTGCAGAAAACCCTGAATCCACCGAGCGTGCACGGAGCGCCCCAAGGCGACCTGCTGCTCGTGGGTTGGGGCAGCACGCGGGGCGCCATCGAGGAAGCCGTCGACGTGGCGCGCAGCGAAGGCCTCTCGGTTTCTTCGTTGCACATTCAGTTCCTCAGTCCCTTGCCCCCGGGCCTGCTTGAGATCTTCGCGCGCTTTCGCCAGATCATCACGGTGGAGCTCAACTACAGCGACGACTGGAATGACCCGCTGATTACCAATGAGAATCGTCGCTATGGCCAGTTGGCGTGGATCCTGCGCGCCGCCACCCTGCAGGACATCGACTGCATTGCAAGGGTCCCGGGCCGCCCCTACATGCCGGTTGAGATCCTCGAGGAAGTCAAACGCATCCTCGCCGACCGACCGGGAGTCGCGAGCTCGGCTCCGGCGCTCGCTGCAGGCAAAGGAGTCCACTGACGATGTCTACGCTTACGGATTTGTGCCTCATGGAGAGCCATGCGAGTGAAGCGCACACCCTCGACGACTATGAATCCGAGCGACCCCGCTGGTGCAGCGGATGCGGCGACCATGGCGTGCTCGCAGGGCTCCAGCGCGTGCTGCGCAAGAACAATTTGGATCCGGAGAACGTCGTCTCGGTCTCCGGCATCGGCTGTTCGAGCCGCCTCCCCCACTATCTCAAGACCTACGGCTTTCACGGCATCCACGGGCGCGCATTGCCGATCGCGACGGGCGTGCGCCTCTCGCGTCCCGAGCTTCCCGTCATCGTCATCATGGGGGACGGGGACTGTTTCAGTATTGGCGGCAACCATTGGCTGCACGCGATCCGATACAACATCAACGCGGTCGTGCTGGTACTCGACAACGAGGTGTATGCCCTCACCAAGATGCAGGTCTCACCCACGACGCCCGACGGATGGAAAACCAACACCACGCCGCGGGGCACTTACCTCAAGCCGATGAACCCTCTGAGCACTGTGATGGGGATGACCAATATTTCCTTCGTCGCCCAAACCGCGACCTGGCTCCCCGCGCATCTCGACGAGACGATCGAAAAGGCTTGGGAGCATCATGGTCTTTCCTTCGTCCGAATCCTCCAGCGTTGCCCGGTGTTCATGCCCAAAGCGTTTGGCGAGGGCGGGGTGCACTTCCCGCTGGTGTTCCTCGACCACGACGACGGCATCCCGGTTCACCCTTCGCTCCTCGCACGCGGCACCGTTCAGGCGCACAACCATCGCGACATTAACGAGGCTCAACGTGCCGCGGTGTCTGTAGACCCTTGCCCCATGGGCCTTGTTTATCAAGACCCCGAGGTCCCTTCCTATGAGGAGATTCGATGGCAACGCCAGGAGCGGCCCGATCACCGGACCTTCCTGCAGCGTCTCGACGCCGTGATGGACCGTTACGCCGCCGGCTAATCCGTGTACCCGTCATGAAAAAGCAGGTCCTGCAATCCGTCGAAGATGTTTGGCGTCACGATGGCGTCGCCCTCGAGGACGCTTTTGAAGAGAGCATCCGTGAGCTGACGGAGCTCGTCCGTCTCGACGAGTACCATCGGCATGGGCACGATCGCGAACAGCTCGAGCGCGCGTTGGGGCCCATTGCGGCGACGAACATGGACATCGGTTCCTTGTCGCGCCTGCTCGGCGGTAGCACGCGCTCGCGTGCGATGACGCCGGCCCGGCTCCATCGCGTCGAGGAGCTCATCGCTGGGCTCGACGAGATGAAGGAGGCCTGGTCGACCCGTCCGCTCGATTCGGTCTCAACGGAGATCGAGAACGAGGAGCGCGAAATCCTGAAGCTCGCCGAGGAACATTTTGATCGGATCGCCGGCGCTTTTCGAGCCCTGCGCATCGCTCAACTCGAGCTCCGCGCCAAGTACGACCCTGAAATCCACGACGCGGCCTTTGCGGACTTCACCTGGCGCCAGCTCGGCCCAGCGGAGCTCCGCGCGTGTCCTCCCTTTGTCGTGATGGCGTGTCTCGATGGTGACCGTGGCGCGCGGTTGTGCAAGGTGATGTCTCTGCTCCAAAGTGGAATGCCGATCAAGGTCGCGGCTCTCCGCTCGAGCTTCCGCGACGTGCACGCCACTTCGGTCGACGCCGGTGTGGCGTCCGCGATGACCATCGAAACGCTGCCGCTGGCAATGCGCGGTGTCTACTTCGTCCAAACCTGCGAGGCCGCGTCGGATTTTCAAAGGCAGCTGTTCGAGGGGCTCACCGCCCCACGGCCTGCCGTGATTTCGGTCCTCTGTGAGCGGGAAGACGAGGACCGGGCTGCGTTTCAAAGTCGCGCCGAACGCGCCGTCCACGCCCGCGCGTTTCCAATGTGCACTTACGATCCGGATCGCGACAGCCGATTCGTCCTGTGCTTTGACCTCTCCTCAAATCCGTCGCTCGATGCGCTTTTGACCACCGACACCCTCTTGACTCGTGACTCGCAAGGGCAAGCCGTTGAGGTCGAAGAGCCCTACACCTTTGCCCACTTCGCCGCCTCCGAATCGGATCTCGTCGGAGAGCTCAGCGACCCGCCCGCGAACGACGGCAATCTGGTCGGGTTGACCGATTACCTGGAGCTCACGCGACGACAGCGCGTCGGGAAGCTTCCTTTCATCTCGCTCGCCGACAACGATGGCGGCATCGTGCGTAAAGTCATCTCCACGAGGCTTACCCTGCAATGCTCGGAGCGACTCCACCTTTGGCGCACCCTCCGGGAAATCTCGGGCATCGATAACCCGCACGTGAATACCACGCGCACGACCTTGGAAAAGGAACTCCGCGCTCAGCAAGAGGCGCAGCTCGAAACCCTGAAGCAGGAAATGGAGCAGAGTGCCGCAGGCCGCGAACAGGCCGCCGCCACCGCCGCAATACGGAAGCTCGTCGCCCACCTCACTGGAATCGAACCTCCTGGAGAAAAGTGAACCCCCGGAATCTCGAAGCGGCAGTACGATCGGTTCTGCGCCTGGGCTCTCAGAATGGTCCCAAGGGGCGAAGAGAGCTCCACTGGCGCCGGACCACCCTCTTCTGCCGCTAGTTCTGCGTGCGGTAAACTGAAACCGGGGCTAGTCCATCGCCGACCACCACCTAGAGAAAGTCGGTCCCGGCGAAGTTCAGCGACTTCGCGTCGAAGAACGCCACGTTCGTGGCGGGTGTGCCGAAACCGTTGCCAGCGATGCCGGCGCACGGAGCCGTGCATCCCGCGCCGCCTTCGAAGTCGCTCGACGCCGAAATCATCGTAGCATCGCTCCTGAAGACAATGAGCGTCCAGTCGTCGGCGTCGCAGTCCGCGGCAGTCGCAGGTGCGGGCGCGCCTTGCACGGCGGGATCACAGCGCCACAACTGGGGTCCGTCGGTAGTGTTTCTGGCCAAGTACACCAGACCCTTGTGCACGGCAAACTGAGGCCAAGCCCGATCGTTCGGTTCGATTTCGGAGACCTTGGAAGTCGTGATGGACGTCTTCGCCGAGTATTCGGCCGCAGACGGCGTGATGCCGGTCCAGTCTCCCGGATGGTTGCGATAGTCCAACGGCAGGCTATTTGTCGAACGAACGAGACCGCCGTTGTTCCCGAAGTAGATCAGGCCGTGGACGTGAGCCGTGGCGGGGAGGATCCGGTCTTTGAACCAGGTACAGCCTCGACTAGCGCGCGACTACCCTGTGCAGATAGCAAACTAGGCGCTGTAGATGAGGTCCATGTCTGGGGCCTCGGTGCAGTAGTAGTGCACCCAGATGTACGCGTGCTGGAACAGTGCTGCTGCAAGCGCAGCCAACGAGCCGGTGAAGAGGGCGATCGACCACAAACCTAGGAAGACGAGCCCATACATGGCGTTCGACGTCCAGGCGAAAGCGCCCTCGCGCACCATCGGCATCTCTCGGTATCGCTGGCGGAAGTGGTCGCCACCCAACGCGCGATCGAGGCCGAAGTAACGCCCGACGGAGTACCCCGCGTACACGGCTGGAACCATGAGCGCGGTCGCGGCCGCGAGCTCGAACCAACGAGGCAGTTCGGCGCTGCCCGCGTCCGCCATGGCCACTCCCAGAATCAAGATCGGGCGGGCCAGCAGCAGGGGCATGAATACGATGCCCCAGACGATCATATCGGCCTTGCCGAACACGCGGCTGAGGATCGACCACCCGAGCTGGGCGCGAAAAACGAGCGCGACCATCACTTGATGAACGATCGCGGCTATGACCGAAGCCCAGAACCATCGTTCATCGGAGACGCCTAGCCATTCTCCGTCGCCCAGCGCTGGCGCTGCGAACGCCCAGCAGAGCGGGACGAGGAGCACGAGCGTGGCCAGATGAAGCCACTGGCGATGAAACAGAAACGTGAGGGAACCCGCCTCCGCGATGCTGGCATACTCGATGTCGTTCTTCATGCGCTACTCGTCTCCCGGTTAACATAACAAGATAGTTCTGCGCAGTTGGGCCCTCAACACGAGCCCGATGGACTAAGAGAGCGAAACGGAGACTCTGCCGCCCGCTGCATCGGCGCCGCGCGCGCTACTTCCGCGCGACGATCACATTGCTGACGAGCTTGCCGAGGTGCGACTCTCCTCGGCTCAGCTCGGTGGCGCGGTCAGATAGCTCATCGGTGAACCGGCTGAACACCGACTCGGCAAGCTCCCGCAAGTGCGGCCCGATCGGGGTCGCGAGCGCGAGCTCGATGGCGCTCTTGGGTCCTCCGTGGCAGGTCATGAGCGCTTCGTGTCGCTGGAGCTCGACCGAATTGAACCCGGCATCCTCGAAGTGCGCTTGAAGCTCGTCCTCGGGCAGGTGGTCGAACGGCCGCCGCATCATGTTCGCGAGCTCGGTCTCGCCGATCGCATCGAGCGCACCGCAAATCGCTCCAAAGGCTTTGCACTCGGCGACCGAGCGCCAGGTCGACACCAGCGCCACGCCCTCGTCGCGAAGCACGCGCAACATTTCGACTGCGCTCTGTGCGCGATCGGGAAAGAACTGAAAGCCCTGCTGGCAAATCACCGCATCCACTACGCCCCCTTCGAGCTCGAGCGGGTGCGCCGACGACTCCAAGAACCGGACGCGCTCGCCCGCGTCCGCGCAATGGTGCTTCGCGATGTTGAGCATCTGAGGGTTGATGTCCGCCGCGATCACTTTGCCGTTCGAGCCCACCCGATCGGCGAGCAAGCGTGCCACCACTCCCGTGCCCGTCGCCAGGTCCAAGACGGTCCGCCCGTCCCACGGCCCATGCTCAGCCAACAGCCGCTCCCCCCACGGCCGAAAGATCAACGGAACCAGCACGTCGTCATAGCCGCGTGCGACGTTGTCTTTCCCGAAATCGAGCTCCGGCGCTGTGGTCATGGCGGCGATTGTACTACGTCCGCCCCCCGAACCGGGGCTAGCAAAAACAAACGCCCGGTCGACGCGAAAAGGAGCACCGGCCGGTACACGTAGAGCGTTCGAAGAAACTTCATCTCGGCGACCTTGCCACAACGCCTTCAATCGCGTTGTTCGTCTGTCAATTTCGTCACACTGTTGCAAAATGCCACTAGCGGGCAAGCACGAATTTGGATGGAGGGTCGGGATGCAAGTAGCTGGCAAACGCGCGTTGGTAACCGGAGGCGGCACCGGAGTCGGGTTTGGATGCGCTCAGCGCCTGCTCGAACAAGGTGCCCGAGTCTTGATTGTTGGGAGACGTGATGACGTGCTCGGAAAGGCCGTCGAACGATTGAAAACGATCGTTCCGGGTGCGGAGGCTTCCCTACAGGTGTGCGACATCACGGTCGAAGACGAAGTCATCTCTGCAATTCATACGGCGGCAGGGGATGGCGGTCTCGACATCCTCGTCGCGAACGCGGGTAGTGGTTACCCGGGTCCGATTCTCGAGGCGCCCGTCGACGCCTGGACGTTCTGCTGTGAGCTCAACATCGTCGGCACCGCCACCTGCATCAAGCATGCGGCGCTTTCGATGAAAGACCACGGTGGCGGAAGCATCATCACGATCTCGTCGGTCGGTGGCTCGAAGGTCGAGAAGTGGATGGCTCCCTACAGCACGAGCAAGGCCGGTCTGGAAATGCTCACCCGCTGCGCGGCGGTGGAGCTTGCGCCGTTCCAGATCCGCGTGAACTCCATTGCGCCGGGGTACATCAAGACCGAAGCGCTCGCGGACAATTTCTCTGAGGAGTTTCTCGCCGGGCTGGTCGAGCGCACGCCGCTCGGGCGGGCGGGTGACCCACAAGAAGTCGGCGATGCGGTCGTCTACCTGTCCAGTGACATGGGCAAATGGGTGACCGGTCAGGTCTTCAGCGTTTGCGGCGGCATGAGCATTCCTCAAGGCGACGATTTCGAGGAGTTGAACCGAATGATGTACGGGGACGAAGTCATGGACGCCTGTATGGGTAGAGACGCGTGAGCGAGGCCCGCAACATTCAAGTAGGCGAGCCCCACAGGCCGTTTGGCGTGAAGTTGATCAACTTCGTCGGCCGAAGCGCCAACGCGATGGGGGTGCAGCCGATCGCACTCGATGAAGACAGATTGATCAGGCGGGCCATCAAGAGGGCCGGAAGCTCAGATTTCGGCGGAGAAGACTTCCGGGAAGGGCTTCGACGGTTCTTGGCTAGCGCCGAGAGGGAAGCCGATCTCACCCTACTCGGCCGTCTGATGGTTCAGGGGTACGTGACCGACAACCTCGTCAATCGCCTGAGGCTGGTCGAGTGGCGCAAGCAGCACGACGCCGTGGCCAAGGAGAAGATTGTCGCTCCGCTGTTCATCGTCGGCTTGCCACGCACCGGCACGACCATTCTTCATGCCCTGCTCGAGCAGGACCCCGCCAATCGCTCGCCTCTCACCTGGGAGGTGCAGTTCCCGGTGCCGCCCGCCGCGCCGGAAACATGGAAAACCGACCCGCGCATCGCCGAGGATCAGAAGATTCTCGACCAATTTTTCAAGTTGGTCCCGGACTTTGCAGCAATGCACCCGATGGAGGCAACGATGCCACAAGAATGCGTAGCGGTGTTCACCATGTGCTTCATGTCCGAGCAGCTGCAGGTGCAATTCAACGTACCCTCGTATCAGGCATGGCTGGACGAGCAGGACATGCGCCCCACGTACGAGTTCCACAAACGCTTCCTACAGCACGCACAGTCAGGCGGCGTTCGTGGCGGGCGCTGGGTGCTGAAGTCGCCGGCGCACCTTCATTTGATCGACACGCTTCTTGATGTCTTTCCAGACGCACGGATCGTTCATACCCACCGCGACCCGATCAAGGTCTGCGCATCGGTCACGAGCCTGACCGCCACGCTCCGGGGGGCCTCGACCGATACCATCGATCTGCATGAAATCGGCCGCCAGCAACTCCAGTGGTGGACCAAGCTGATCAGCAGATCTCTCGCGCAGCGAAAGCAACTCGCACACAAGAGGGAGCAGTTCTTCGACGTGAAAATGAGCGAAACCGTGTTGGACCCGCTCGACGTCGTGCGAAGAATGTACGCACACTTCGACTATCCGCTCACCGATGAAGTGGAGGCCAAGATGCTCGCCTTCATGAAAGCAAACACCCGCGACAAGCATGGCTCGCACACCTACACTCCCGAGGACTTTGGAATCGACCCCGAACGCGACCGGGCACCTTTCCAGGAGTACATCGACTATTTCGGTCTTACCGAGCCGAGCAAATGAGAGGAGGACTCTTCGAATGACCGACACCCACGACGCGTTTGTCGAGCTCGTCGACGCACTGCGGGAGCTTCCCGAAACCTTCACAGACGAGTTCCGAGGCCTGAGCGAGCAAAGTCAGTTACAGGGCTACCGGCATCTCGCTCATTTGCTGAGCTACGGCTTCGACCTCTATCTCGAAAGCGATCCGCTCCGCCCGACGTTCGTGCCGCTCGCACGGCCGACCCAGAAGATCCTCGGCGACAACTGCGACTCGATATACTGCTTCACACAGACCCGTGGTGATCAGAGCTACCGCATCTGGGGGAACCGCGGCGATGCCTGTTACCTCAGCTTCTGCGCGTATGCCGGTGAGCCGGACGGGTCCTGGTCCGACAGCCTCGCCGCCAACATCAACCACACACACATCGATTTCGGCGACGACGGCTCGTTCGAGATCTTCCTCGGACCGGACGAGCCAGACGAGCCCAATCGCTTCAAGACCGCTGCTCGTGCGGTGTGCGTGATCTCTCGGGAGTACTACTTCGACCGCGACAGCGACCGAGTCGCAGAGATCTACATAGAGAACACCGCCGACGTTCCCGCACCCGGCCCCGAGACCGATGCAAGTCTTTCAGAGAAACTTCGGGCTGTCGGAAACTTCGTGAGCCAGACCGCGGCGATGGTCCCACCACCCGGCTCGGAAGAGCACAACATGCTTGGCGAGCCATTTGGCTTCGACCCCGATGGAATGGGATGGGGAACACCCGACAACGTTTACGCGCTGGGTACGTTTGATCTCTCCGACGACGAAGTGCTCGTCATCCGGGGCCGCTCACCAAAGTGCTGCTACTGGGGAGTTCAAACGTGGAACGCCTACATGCAGTCTTTCGACGCGCGATACCATCAAGTATCCCTGAATTCGGCGCAGGCTGCCCTCAATCCTGATGGCAGTTGGACGGTCTACGTCTCCAAAGAGGATCCGGCCCTCGGCAATTGGGTCGGCACGGCCGGCCACCAAGACGGGCTCGTGTTCTGCCGCTGGCTGCTCGCCGAAGAGTTTCCTGAGAAACCGACCGCCTCGGTGACGACGATGGCGAACTTGCGCGCGCCGCAAGTCGACATAACAAGCTAGTACCGCGCAACTCGGATCCCCGAATGGTCCCCATGGGCTAAGACAACTGGGCTCACCCGGCGCCCATTCTTTGCAGACTAGCGTGCAAGCCATCATCTTGTTGGTGAGCTGACTGTATAGTCGCGTTCTTGCTGAGGTAACCACGTGATGGGATTTCCACTGGGTCTCGTCTACTCCAGCTACGCGCGGACAGCCTCGGCGATCTCGTCGATTCTGGCGTTGCCGCGTTCTCTGGCGGACTCGGCGTTTTCTTCGGCAGCGATCTCGATGCGGACATGGAGGTAGTACTCGAGCGTTGCCGCTGTCGCGGTCGCGCGCAGGATCACGCGATCCCCACCTTCTGGCTCGAAGACCAGCAGGTCGGTCTTGGGGAGATTCAGATTGGCGATTGGCCAGGGTGGGTTGTCTCGGTAACGGGTCATGGCCGCCGCCATCTTCTCATCTGCATCACCCCCTTCGAACGCCCTTGAGATCCGCCGACTCACATAGAGGCCGTACCGGCGCCACATCGCCTCGCGCTCGTCCAGCAGCGTGCTCCCGCGCGCTTTGCATCGAGCAGCAAGGTCCGCAACCAACAGCGCGGCACTGATGCCGTCCTTGTCTCGAACGAATGTCGCGGCGCCGTAGCCCAGCGCGTCGTCGTAACCGAGGATGTAACTGTAGCCCTCCGCTTCGATCTCGATCGCACGATGATTGATCCAGCTGTGACCAACGAGGGTCTGCTCCCACCGTGCGCCGTGAGCTTTCGCGATCTTTCCGAGCAGTGGCGAGCTTACGATCGAGGAGATGAGCAGGCGCTTCGATTGGCTTTCGGTTCTTTCGAGCAGATCGTCGGCCAGCATGCAGCCCAGATCGTCTCCGGAGAGGACTTCATAGCCTTCGTCAGAGGCGGCGGCGACAGCCAGACGACCGGCATCGGGGTCGTTGGCGAGCACGAGCTCCGCGTTGATCCTCCTGGCGAGGGCAAGGACCTGCACCATGGCCGCGGGATCTTCGGGATTGGGGAAGTCGACGGTTGGAAACCGGCCGTCGGGCTCCGCTTGCGAGGCTAGGCTCTTGAGGCCGGAAAAGCCGGCAGCTCCGAGGATCGTCCGGATCAGTCGATCTCCGACGCCGTGAAGCGCCGTGTAGGCGATCGAAAGACGGCGCGCTTCGGAGGGGGGACCTACCAGATCACTAACCCGTTCGCGATACCGCTCTACCAGATCGGTCAAGGCTTGCATGCGTCCTTGAGCGATCGCCTCATGGCGGGTCGGCCGGGGGACGCTGCTGGCGCTGCTGATGCGGGCGATCGCTTGCGCGATGCCCTCGTCATGCACGGAGATGATCTGCGAACCGTTCCCCCAAAACACCTTGTAGCCGTTGTATGCGGAAGGGCTATCGCCCGCAGTGATCATCACGCCCGCCGCAGCGCCGGTTTCCAACACCGAAAACCCCAAGACTGGAGTGGGCATCTCATCGTCGAGCATCCAGACTTGGAAGCCCGCGCCCGCAATCACGCCGGCCGTGTCGGTTGCGAGCTCGCGGCTCATCCGCCGTCCGTCGAAGCCGACGCAGATGCCTCTCTCTGCGGCGTTCGGAAGCTGTTGGCGAAGCCAAGCACAGAGACCGGCGGTCGCGCGGATGACGGTGACGCGGTTCATTCGGTTGGGCCCCGCACCCAGCAGCCCGCGGAAGCCGGCACTCCGAAATGCGAGCGAGCTGTCGAACCGGTCATGCAAGGCGTCGAGATCGTTGCGGTCCAATAGTTGTTTGAGCTCGCGTCGGGTCGCCGGATCCGGGTCGTCCGCCAACCACCGCTCAGCCCTTTCGACTACAGTCACGCCTCCTATCTAACCTGCTCATCCAAAGTTGTCTCATGCGTACTTCGCTTGGCGTTCGACACCAGACTGGAGGTAGACTCTCTCAGCGCAGTCGTCATGACCCCGTTCTTCCCGACCCGCGGCCTGCCGATGAGCTTGTGCTAGACCCAGACGAGCCATGATCAGGCTTCATCGACATCGCCCGAGCGTACTGGCTGTGACCTTGTCGCTGTGTGCTGGTTGTGCGGAGTCCGGCCGCACCCGGTACGAAGTGCCGAGCCCGCCCGTTGGCGCCCCACTCGCCGCCGAAGTCGATCCGTTCATCGGAACGGCCGCGGACGGGATGACCTTTCCTGGCGCGCTCGTTCCCTGGGGAATGGCGTCACCCAGCCCTCATACGAAGCTGACCACCGCCGCGGACGCGCTCGAAGGCGTGTTCGTCAACGGCGGCTACCGGCATGGAGACCCGCAGATTCACGGCTTTGGATTGACGCACCTGAGCGGTGTCGGGTGTCCGGACCTCGGCCTCCCGGTGATTGCGCCGACATCGGGTCCGACGCCCACGAGCTTCGAGGTCTACGGCTCTGCCTACCGCAGTGAGGTCGCCTACGCGGGGTACTACGGCGTGGAGCTCAGCGACATGGACGTCGTTGCTGAGATGACAGCCACACCGCGAACCGCAGTTTTTCGTTTCTGGTTTGCGCAAGGCCAGCCAGCCCACATCACGCTCGATGGGGCGCGCGGCATCTCCTGGGTCAGGAACCAAGCCGACCTCGAAGTGTTGGGGCCTAACGAGATCGTCGGCTCGGCCGCGTTCGGCGGGTTCTGTGTGTCCGGGGGCGGGGGGCGGCTCTATTTCGTCGCGCGCGCAGATCGCGCGGCCGATTCTTTTGGAGTGGTCGAGGACGGCACCGTGAGTACTGAAACACGTGCAACGGGGGATGCCATGGCTTTCTGGCGATACGAAGCTGCACCCCCCGAGCCCGTGGTGATGTGGGTTGGGCTGTCTTGGGTGAGTATCGAACAAGCCCGAGCGAACCTGGATGCCGAGCAACTTCCGTTCGACGAGGCGCGCGACGCTGCAGCGATGGTCTGGCAGCAGCACCTAGAGCGCATCGAAGTCGCCGGCGGGAGCGACGAGGACCGCGTTCGCTTTTACACGGCCCTCTACCACGCATTGATCCATCCCAGCATCTTGAGCGACGTCGATGGGACGTATCCGATCTTCACCCGCGACCAAACCGGTCAAGCAGGCGGTGAAACGCGGTACACCGTGTTTTCGCTCTGGGATACCTACCGCACCCTGCACCCGCTTCTGACGCTCGTGTATCCGAAGACGCAACTCGAGATCGTCAAGGGAATGCAGGACATGACCCTTCACGCCAACGCCCCGCCCAAGTGGGAGCTCATCGGCGACGAGGTGCAGCCGATGGTCGGGGACCCGGCACTGATCGTGTTCGCCGATTCCTATGCGAAGGGTCTCACGGATTTCGACCTCGGCCCGGTGTACGACGTGATGCGCGACGCGGCCAAACGGGAGGAGCACCGGCCGGGAGACACCGAATACCTCGACCTGGGTTTCGTGCCCATGGAACGCGCCGACACGGTCTGGGGGCCCGTGTCGACGACTCTCGAATATGCGCTTGCCGACTGGGCGCTCGCGCAACTCGCCGAGGCGCTCGGCCGCAACGACGATGTACCCGGCCTCTTGCAACGGGCCGAATCCTATCGCGGACTCTATGACGACGAGACTGGGACACTTCGTCCGAGGAACGCCGACGGCTCGTTTCTCGAGCCCTTCGATCCAGATGCGATCGAAGGTTCCTTTGCTTTGCGGCTCGGAGGCCCTGGTTACGTCGAAGGTACCGCGTGGCAGTATGCATTCTTCGTGCAGCACGATGTTGACGGGTTGATCGCGCTGCACGGCAAGCAGGCCTTCGTCGATCGGCTCACCTGGGTCTTTGACACCGACCGTTTCGTGCTCTGGAACGAGCCCGACATGGCGTATCCCTATCTCTTCACATTTGTGCCTGGCGCGGAGCATCACACACAGCGACAGGCCCGAATCGCGATGGAGCGTTTCTTCGGAAGAGGACCCGATGGGCTTCCGGGCAACGACGACGCTGGGACGCTGAGCGCATGGTTCGTGTTTTCGGCGATGGGCTTCTATCCGGTGACCCCTGGGCTATCCGAATACCGGCTCGGAAGCCCCTTATTCGAACGCATCACCCTGCGCCTGAGCCCCGACCATCACGATGGCGAGACCTTCGTCATCGAAGCGGACGGCAATGGCCCTGACAGTGTCTTCGTGACGAGCGCCGCACTCGACGACCAGCCTCTGTCGACGCCCGTGCTCTCCCATCAAGCGATTACTCGGGGCGGCACTCTCCGTTTGCAAATGAGCCAAACCCCGCGATAGGCGGTGCAGTCACCGCCGTTAGCGCTGGGCGACGATCGGAATGTAGCTCGGGCACCAGACCGCGCTGCGGACGGTTGCCTCGATCTCGTTGTCGGGGATCACGCACCCGAGCTGCGCGTCGCGTGCCGAGCGCACGACGGCACACGCGATCTCGAAGCTCACCTGGCGCAGATCGTTCTGACTTGGAAAGATGGCGCCCAGCGCCAGGCGCTCGTCACTGACGCAGCTCGCGAGCGTCTGCGCAGCGATCAAGAACATTTCGTCGTTGATTTGACGTGTCTCAGAAACGATGGCTCCGAGGCCAACGCCCGGGAAGATGAAGACGTTGTTGCTCTGCCCGATCACATGACGCTCACCTTCGTAAGTCACGTCGTCGTATGGGCTGCCCGTGGCGACCAGTGCTCGGCCACCGGTCCATTCGAGGGCGTCTTTTGGAGTGCACTCCGACTTCGATGTCGGGTTCGAGAGTGGCAGGACGACCGGTCGGTCCACATGCTTCGCCATTTCCTCGATCATCTCTTGGGTGAAGACCCCCGGTTGGCCCGTCGCCCCCACGAGGATGGTCGGCTTGAACGCGCGAATCGTCTCCACCGGGTCGGCGTTGGGGCTCTGCGCGAGCCCGTAGTGCTCGAGGCTGTCTTTGCTGAGCGCGAACTCGCGTTTGAAGGGCTCCTTGATCTCGCGCCCGGCGTGGAGCAGACCCTGGGAGTCGAACGCGGCGAAGAAGACGATCACGAATGGTCGGCCCCACACGGAGGGCCACCCCGACCACGCCGAGCGCGATCAGGCTGGTAGCTTGAGAGATGGTGCCCACCTCACGGTCACAGCGCCGTGCATCTATGAGCGCGGCGCCGGCCCTGCAAGCGAAAAGCACGCGCTAACAATCCGGTCAGCCGAGGTCGACGCCGACGCTGAACACCAACTGGTAGTCGTTCTTCTTGACCGGAACGGTTCCGCCCATGCCGTCGTCGCGGGCTGGCGGGTTTTCCGTTCGTAGGTAGAGGAAGCTGATGTTGAAGTCCAGCACGCTGGTGACCTCGATGTTGAAACCGGTCTCTCCGGTGTGGTTGGTGTTCCCAACCGTCGTCACGACGAGGTTGGTCAGCCAGCTGAAGTACCACGTCACGTCGGGCGCGATGTCCACATCCCCAAACGTCTTGAACGGAACGAAGGCATCGTGCTGCGGATTGGTGACACTAGGATCAGGGTCCAGATACTTCAGGTACTGATAGCCGACGCCGGTCTGAAAATCCCAAAAGCCGTTCGCCTTGTCGATCATGTGTATACCAATGGCGGCAAACGGTGTGGCTCGGAACTTGATGTTTTGGAAC
>Ga0224508_10000063_pt1 | contig 128392 bp, 126 predicted proteins | sample SF_Jan12_sed_USG_4_FD_170157 | JGI IMG/M metagenome (GOLD analysis project Ga0224508, IMG submission 170157) | Sediment microbial communities from San Francisco Bay, California, United States - SF_Jan12_sed_USGS_21 | ecosystem: Environmental > Aquatic > Marine > Sediment | place: USA... | reverse complement strand
TGCCAGAGTCTCTGGCGAAGTCGCTGGCGATCTTTCAGCTGGGAGAGTCGGGCGGCGGAACCATCATCAAACAAGCTCGTGGCAGTAGCCTGCCGCAGATTGACGCCAACTACGCCGAGGCAATGGCACTCTTTGTCCGCGAGGAAAACCGCCACGCCGACATTCTCGCCCTGTGCGTGCATGAACTCGGCGGAGAACTGATTCGAAAGAACTGGACCGCAAAACTATTCGTTGCTGCGCGCAGGTTGATCGGCATACGACTCAAGGTGCTGGTGTTGCTGGCGGCAGAAGTCGTTGGCATTTGCTACTACTACGTCCTGGCCAGCCGCTTGCCGAATTCGCAAATGAAACACTGGCTGACGGAACTCGTCGCGGACGAGCAGTCGCATCTGGATTTCCATTGCTGCTTTCTTCGTAGTCAGGCGGACCGGACCTGGAAACGCTGGCTGTTCATCCTGGTTTGGCGAACCACGATTTGGTTGGCCGCGATCGCGGTCTTGTTTGATCACCGAGCCGCGATCAAGGACCTCGGTATCAGTAAGAAAACCTTTTGGCGGCGCTGGATGACTTACAGCCAGTTAGCTGAGCGATTGGTGGTTGGCAGGAGCACTGATTTCGTACCTGTCTGTTAAGGCTGTCTTGCCAAAGCGCATGGCGAGGGAGAGTTAAGTCTTTTATAACAGCTGGTTACAGTGGCAACCTCCCTCTGAACTTTACTTGCCGCAGGAACTGGCCTAGACTCAAATTCATAATATAATCCTGACAAGAGCCTTAATTCTTGATTGTTAAGAGGCCTGGGGGGGGTCTGACCGTCATGAGTCACCAGCAGCAATCTGCGACAGTGCCTGAATCGCACGTCGAGCCGGTGCCTTCAGCTGCATTTCTTACCCATTGTTATCGCAACGCCATCGAGCGCCTGAGCAGGACATTCAGCCAGGACCGTCCTCTCGCAATAATTATTGGCGAGGGGAAAGACGCATCCAGTTTCGTCATAGGGAGCTTTCTTTCGAGTCTGGATGAGGGTGTCGTCGCAGTGCGAGTCACCGAGCCTTGCGCCGATGCCAGAGATCTCATGCGCAGAATTGTCCGCGCAGTTGGCTTCAAACCCGATGATTTGGCTCTCGTTGATCTGGAGAGCATTTTTAAGATGTTCCTCTCCTTTCAGAGGGGCCATGATCGCCGCACAATCGTATGCATCGAGGAAATACAGGATAGTGAGTTGTGGGTTCTCGATAAGATTCGCAGCCTCGTAGAGTTGGAGGACAAGGGAAAATACGGCTTGATGGTGATTATCTCCGGACAACCGAGACTCAAAGAGTTGCTCAATACTCGCCCTCTGAACTACGTAGGCACGTTGGCCGGACAACGTATTTCGCTTGCGCCATTCACCTTGACTGACACAACGGAATACATGCGCCGACGTGTGGAGGCGGCCGGTGCCGTGACTATCGATCAGCGATTCGACTATCACGCGATCACGCTCATACACGAGCTTTGTGCGGGTGTTCCCGATGCCATCAGCACGCTGATGAGCCAGTGTCTCGATTTGGCCGACGAACAGGGTGTGGAATTGGTGACAACAGAGCTGGTGAAACGAGCGTACGAGATTCTCCGGGGAGCATCCGTGACGCCACAGGCTGACGAACACATAGAGACTGTGAATATCAACGGCGCAATACCGTTAGCTGGACGTCTCATTGTGCAACTATCGGGCGAAGATGTTCGCGAGAAAGTTCTTAGCCACGGCCACATCCTGATAGGTCGTAGCCAGTTAAGTGATATCCGCATCGACAGCCCAATTGTGAGCCGGCATCACGCCTTAATCAGCTATTCGCTGGACGGCGCCATGCTTGCCGATCTTGGCAGCACCAATGGTACGTACGTGGACGGCTATCGAGTCAAGTATCACAAGCTCGTGGCAGGGGAGACCATTGCGGTCGGCGACTGCAAGATTGAGTACGTCCTGGACGATGAGCTTCAGGCCAGTTATCGAGACGCCGACAAAACACAGAGCATCAATTTACCCCCGATTGGCAAGTAACGGCTGAGCCTGAGCAATGACGGCGTGCTCAACCGCCTGCAGCTGGCGGCCAACTATCTGTACTAGCTTGTGTGACCTCGCACCGAGCGGAAAAACCAGGCAATAAAGACGGCGAAGGCGGCAGCGCCAACGAGCATTGCGATGAGCTCATTGCCGAGCCATTCGGTACCGATGCCCTCCGGACGGCGGCTTTTTGCAACGGCGACCAGCGCGATGCCGACCCCCAGAAGTCCCTCGCCACCAACGAAACCGCTGCCAAGCAACACGCCGCGCTCGCGGCGATCGGCTGCGGTCGTATCGTCTTTCGCAGTGCGCTCCATCCACAGACGGATCAGTCCACCGACGAAAATCGGTGTCATCGTGGACACCGGCAGGTACACGCCGACCGCAAAGGGCAGCGACGGGATACGCGCCATCTCGCACACGAGTGCGATACCGGCACCAATGGCGACGAGCGCCCAGGGAAGGTCTTGATCGAGTACACCGTCAATAACCAGCTTCATCAGCGTGGCTTGCGGCGCAGGTAGCTCGGTACTGCCAAAGCCAAAGCCTTTGCCAAGCGCGAGAACAGTCAGACAGACAAAGGTCGCGGAAGTGAGCACGCCGATCAGTTCCGCGGTTTGTTGCCTGCGTGGCGTGGCGCCAAGCAGATAGCCGGTCTTAAGATCCTGCGAGGTGTCGCCGGAAATGGATGCCGCAATCGCGACCACGCAGCCGACGGTCAATGCGGCGGCCTTGCCGAGTGCATCGGTCCAGCCAAAGAACAAGAATATCGAGGCGGTTCCGAGCAGTGCAGCGATTGTCATCCCACTGGTCGGGTTGCTGGTCACACCGACCAGGCCGACGATACGTGAGGCGACGGTGACAAAAAAGAAGGCGAAGACGATAACGCACACGGCGGCAACCGCGCGAATGCCGATGCCACCCACGGACCCGAATACCTGCGGCACCAGAATAAGAACCAGCGCAATGGCAACGACACCAATACCGACGACCCGCAGCGGGAGATCGTTGGCCGTGCGCAGTGAGGCTGAGGCTCCGGCGCCGCTGCTGACCCGCTCGCTGAGTTGCGCCGAGCCGATACGAAAACTGCTGATCATCACGGGGATACTGCGTATTAGTGTGACGATGCCGGCCGTAGCGACCGCGCCGGCACCGATGTAACGCACGTACCTCGTCCACAATTCACGGGGTGACATGTCGTGGATGAGTTGTACCGTTTCGGGAAAGAACGGTGCAGGTCGCGCATCACCCCAGTAGGCGATGGCCGGGATGATCACCAGCCAGGAGAGTAGGCCGCCACCGACCATGATGGCAGCGATGCGCGGTCCGAGGATATAACCGACGCCGAATAATGCAGCCGACAGATCCATGCCGAGTTCACCTTTCTTGAGGAAAGGAATCTTGACGTGGACGTCGCCAGGTATCACGCGCAGCCACGAGGTGAGGAATTTGAAAAACGCGCCTCCGGCAAGACCATAGAACACGAAGCGGGCACGACCGCCGCCGATCTCATTGGCGACGAGGACTTCCGCGCATGCTGTTCCCTCGGGATACGGGAGCTTGCCGTGCTCGCGTTCGATAAGAAAACGCCGCAGCGGGATCATAAAAAGGATACCCAGCATCCCTCCACACAACGCCAAAAGCGTCATCTGCAGCAGCTTTGGCGGCATGCCCCACATGAAAAGGGCAGGAAGCGTAAAGATCACGCCGCTTGCCAGGGAACTGGACGCGGATCCGGTTGTTTGCGAGATGTTGGTTTCGAGAATTGTTCCGCGGACACCCACGGTGGAGAGCGCGCGAAACACGGCGACGGTCATGACCGCCACGGGGATCGACGTGCTAATAGTCAGTCCGGCACGCAGCCCCAGGTAGGCATTGGCAGCACCGAAGATGATACCAAACAGGATGCCCAATCCGACGGCCTTGATAGTGAACTCGGCTGGCGACTCATTGGCTGGCACAAAGGGATCGTACGAGTCTCCCTCGGCAATAGGCACATAGGCTTTTTGGCTCAATCCGTCTTTTCGCATTATTTTGGGACCGATCTGAATCAGTGCCTGATTCTACTAGAAGTTTTCTCGATCGCCTCCACCGTTATGATCGCCTAATTCGATGTTTGCAGCCGAGCCGCTACGAGCTTTATCGCACTATCATCCGGATCATTTTTGATCTCGAAATTGAGCGACGCGACGAGTTCGAGCATCTTGCTATTCTCGGTCAGCACGTGACCTTCCATCCTCTCAAGATTACGGTCTCGCGCAACTTCCATGAGATTCTTCATCAGGTGATGCGCGATGCTTCTGCCTTGCCACTTGTCCGAAACGGCCAATGCAAACTCGCAGCTCGTCTTGTCCAGGTTAGTCGTGTAACGCGCAACACCGATCTGCTCTTCGCCGGCGTCGTTCGAGGTGGCGGCAATCAAGGCCATCTCGTTGTGATAGTCAATCTGGGTAAAGCGGACCAACATCTCCTGGCTCAATTCCTGAAGCGAATTCATGAAGCGAAAGTACTTCGCTTCGCTGGAGAGGTCTCGCACGAATTGTGCTTCGATTTCCGCATCTTCCGGCCGAATAGGCCGGATAATGATATCGGTGCCATCGTTTAGCTGGATATTCCTGACCAGGTGGGAGGGGTAGGGGTGTATGGCCAAATGGTCGTAGGGGTCCGTTGAGGGTTTCGGGTAATCGACGACAACCCGCGCATCGACGGCGACGATGCCTTTTTCATCCATGATCAGTGGATTGATATCCATTTCCTGAATCCAGGGTAATTCACAGGCCATGCTGGAAACACCGAGCAACACGTCGATCAACTGGTCCATGTCGACGGCCGGCATGTTACGAAACTCGCCCAGCAGTTTGGATACCCTCGTGCGGTTGATCAGGTCCGTGGCCAATCGGCGATTGAGCGGGGGCAGGGAAATAGCCGAGTCGCCCATGATCTCAACGCTCGTGCCGCCGCTGCCAAAGCTTATGACTGGACCAAATACGGGATCCCTGATTATTCCGATCATCAGTTCCCTGCCATTCGAGCCGCGATACATCTTCTCCACTGTCACGCCTGAAATATTGGCATCCGGCACTTTGAGCATGACCTGATCGATCAGTTGCCGATATGCGCCCCGTACTTCCTGCGCCGAATTGATATTGAGCCTGACCCCGCCTGCGTCAGATTTGTGCGAAATGTTTGTGGAAAGCACCTTCATGGCGACGGGGAACCCGGTTGATTCAGCAATGATCAGGGCTTCGTTTGCCGAGTGGGCAACCGCGTTGCGCACCGTGGGTATCCGGAACGCGTTCAAAACCGCCATCGATTCAGGCTCGGTAAGAACTTTGCGCTGATCGGTGAGAACCGCTTCTATGATCAGGCGTGCGCCTTCGCTGTCCGGAGGCTCCTGGCCGCTGGTCAACCGGGCAGGCGTCTGCAACAGCAAGCGCTGGTTTTTGTTGTATCGAGCGAGGTACGAGAATGCATCTACCGCGTTTTCCAGCATGCTGAAATCAGGAACATGGGCATCGTTAAAGAGCAGGCGAGCCTCTTCCACCTGATTCCCACCCATCCAGCTGGTCATGATTGGCTTGTTGCTTTTCTCCGCTGATTTGATGACAGCTTTCGCCACCTCGCTTGGTTTTGTCATCGCTTGCGGGGTCAGGATGACAATTGCGCCGTCCACGCCGGGATCGTCGAGACAGATATCAATCGCTTTTTGATACCGCTCTGGCGGTGCCTCGCCGATGATGTCGACCGGATTGTTGTGCGACCAAACATCCGGTAATACCTCGCTTAGTGCTGCCAGAGTTTCGGGGCTCAGGGCACTCAACTCAATGCCCTGGTCGGTCGCCCGGTCCGCCGCCATGACACCGGGGCCGCCACCATTGGTGATGATGACCAGGCGTTCGAATGCGCCACGATAGTGCAAAGATGAAAGCGCCTTGGCGGCAGCGAAGAGCTGACCGATAGTGTCAACCCGCAGCACACCGGATCGAGACAACGCTGCGGAAAAAGTCTCGTTGCTTCCCACGAGCGCGCCCGTGTGTGACATGGATGCCTGCGCGCCGGCAGCATGTCGTCCGACTTTCAGCGCGATGACAGGCTTGATGCGTGCAGCTGCGCGCAAGCTGCTCATGAAGCGCCGCGAATTATTGATGCCTTCAATGTAGAGCAGGATGGCCTTCGTGCTGGGATCGGAAACCAAGTAGTCCAGGTAGTCTCCAAAATCCAGGTCAGCGGCAATACCGGTTGACACAACGGCCGAGAAACCGATGTCATTTTGTTCCGCCCAATCGAGAATGGCAGTGCAAATGGCACCGGACTGAGACACGAACGCCAGGTTACCGGGCTGTGCGTTATTATTTCCAAAAGTGATATTGAGCCCTTTGTCCGGACGGATGATGCCAAGGCAATTGGGTCCCATCAGACGAATGCCGTAACGTCTGACCAATTGAGTCACCCGATCCTCCAGTCGCCTGCCTTCTGCGCCGGTTTCACGAAAGCCCGCTGAAAGGATCAGCATCATCTTGATACCGCGTTCACCGCAGGCTTCGACGATTCCGGGAATGCTGCTTGCAGGAGTTGCGACCACCGCGAGATCAACTGTTTCTTCGATTTCATCCAGGGACGAAAACGCTTTCTCTCCCTGCACAACATCGCGTTTGGTGTTGATTGGATAAATCCTGCCCTTGAACCCCGAAGTCAGCAGGTTCTTGAAGACGACTCCGCCTACGGAGTCCGTCCTGTCGCTTGCGCCATACAACGCAACGCTCTCAGGGGTGAACAGAGACGTCAGGTAATGTGTATTCATCGGCGCAAGGTACCCGAAATTCCAATCCCTGTCGTGAACTTTTGCGCCTGATGATCCCATTGGCAAAACGACGGGAAATCAGTCCTGTCTTGTGTCCCGCCTGGGTCAGTAACCCTGATTGCTGTAACGTATAATTGGCCTCTGTTCCACACTTGGTACTTGCTGGATGACCCCGTCTACTGATTCTCTGCGCATTGATCGATGGCTGTTTTATTGTCGATTTTTCAAGACCCGAAGCCTGGCGACAGCCGCAGTAGTTGGAGGGCATGTCAGGATCAACGGCGAGCGAGCAACGCCGGGTAGTCGCGTCAAGTGCGGCGACCGAATTGACCTGATTCGCGAGCGATTGCCGTATTCGCTCAACGTTGCCGGAATACCGAGCCGGCGTGGCCCGGCCGCAGAAGCAAGAGAATGCTATCTCGAAGACGAGGAAACAGTCCGTCAGAGGGACCTTCAAACGTTGGCTCTCCGGCAGGATCGGATGCTAATGCCGAAAACGGACGGTCGTCCCGACAAGCATACGCGACGCAAATTAAGAACACGCAACAGAAACCAGAAGCGATCGATCATTTGAGACTCTTTCTCATACTATTCGGACTCATTGTAGCGGTGCCTGTCAGTGCCTCGCCATTGTTCGATGATGACGCTGTTCTCGAAATCAGGCTTAGCGGACAACTCGCGGCGCTGATTAAGAACAAGAAAGTCCGCGAGGAATACCCGTTTGTACTGGGTTCCCGAGGCACGAATATCCAAATCAAAGCGAGGGTTCGCGGCAACAGCCGCGTCGCCATGTGCCGGTTCCCTCCACTGCGCCTGAATTTCGCGTCAGGAAAGACCGAACAGACCGTTTTTGCTGGACAAAAAAAACTCAAGCTGGTGACGCATTGCAAGAGCGACAACGATCGCGCCGAGGGCAACGTGCTAGACGAATACACCGCGTACCGGATCTTCAACCTGTTATCGGATGCAAGTTATCAAGTTCGGTTGGTGCGGGTAAGTTACCAGGACGCCGACGCAAAACAGAAGGATCTGGAACGTAGCTACTATGGATTCCTGATCGAGTCCGATCGTGAACTTGCTGCAAGACTGGGAGGGGAGGTGGCCGCGATTCGTGACGTGCGTTACTCACGCCTCGATGACGATCAGACGACTCTCAGCTTCGTCTTTCAATACCTGATCGGAAACACCGACTACTCGCTCTTGACTGCAGAAACTGAGGAAACGTGCTGTCACAACGTTGATCTCATTGACGTTGACGGCAAGCTGCTGACCGTACCGTATGACTTCGATTTTTCGGGGCTGGTGAACGCCGCATACGCAAAACCGAACGCGATCGTCAATCTGAAACGGGTTACTCAAAGACGCTACATCGGTTACTGCAAATCGGACATTCAGTCGGTCAAAACCTCATTGCAGCGAGTTGTGGCGCTCAAGCATGAGATCTTGTCAGTTGCACAGAGCGTACCTGCTTTAGCTGAAAAGGACGTTGCTACAAGATTGCGTTTCCTCGAGCGTTTTTTCGAAGCGGCCGGAGATCAGGAGGGCCTACTGCGGAAGTTCTCGCGAGAGTGCCTGGGACCCAACTGATGTGCGTATGATGTATTCAAGGGCGAAACACAAGCTTCGCTTTTTTCTGCTGTTATTAGTAAATTATTTGACCGAGCCAACCACAATCTGTAGGAAATTACGCATTACTGCGTAACGGGGAAGACGGTGGTTCGGTAAATCCCTTAAACAATAAGGGCTTGATCAAATTACGCATTGTAATTTTCGGGTTTCTCGCTTTCGACAAAGTGTTGCATCGACCGGTTGAAACGGCAACCCAAAGTGACCGTCTGGCACTCGATGACTTAGAGGGCGAACATGTTCTTGGCGATTAGAGAAACGCGATTTGCAAAACGTGTTGTCAGGCAATTGCTGAAATCGCATTCAGTGATAAGTGCCAAGAATCCTGGCCTGTCAGGCGAGCCTCTTTACAGGGAAGTTCTCCTTCACAATAACTTGGTCGATCCGTCGGATATCGATAAGATCTTATGGCAGGCAGAGGACAGTATCGACGAATGGACTACACACTCGAAAAAAGGACTGGGATTTCGTCAGGTCGCCCATTTCGTCGTTTTGTCGCAATATCGTGCAGCTGGTAATTTGGGCACCGTCGTCTCTTTCAAAGAAATCGTTTACTCACAGATTTCCGCAGATCTGTAGAGATGACGCAGGCGACAATCCATGTCCGTATATGGCCGTAAGCTGCCCTTTATTTCATTGAATAACACTCAGTTTGAATGACCGCTTTGGGTGAAAGCGGATATAGAAAGGCCCCGCCAAAGCGGGGCCGATAATTGGTCCCCGGTTCTGTTTTTATTAGTGCGCTGAGCCGAGGAAAGAAGCGCTACCGCTCTATTGTTTAACCAATTCCAAGCAAACCAAAACCCGGTAGTGCGAGCGTAGCGGGTTCAGGCGATTCACCCCTAAAATCATGCAAAATTCAGTCCGGAATCGTAAGACATTGAAAAACATATGGATGATGAAACACGACCATCTATTTGGACTTCGTTTTGGAAAAATTACCGACGTTTTCATGCTCAGGCAGGTGACCCAAAACAGGCATCGCTAGGTACATCCCAGAATTGACACGATTCCCCTGTCAGCGCACTAATTCCCGTTACAGCCGATAAAGGCAAACCTGACCAAAGTCAGGGTCGCAAAGCCACGGGTCCTCGCTTCCTCCGAGAAGCCACCAATGACTCCCCGAAGGACCCAAAGATCGCCGGGCTGCCGGTTCAATAACTTCAACGTGGCTGTATGTTTTTTTACGGGAGAACTGCAATGAGAAAACTCTTATTTGGAATGGCCGCTTTGGTATTACTGGCCGCGAGCCCGGCCTCGGCCGGCAAGGGCGTGACCCCCATGCTCAAGATGAATACCACTTACAATTTCGTATTGAATGACTTTAAACCAATGGCGCAATTCGTTGAAAGGTCCCTCGAACTTCAATGGGCCCTAGTCTGGGAAGGCACCATCCAGGGAGATGTAAACGGCGCCATGCGCTGGTGGATACCGTACCAAGCGGTGCCGGAAGTTTTTGTAGGCGTGGGGCGATGGGAAATCTGGGATTGCGAACCCGTCTATCCGTCGCTTTTGTGTAAGTACGATGATCCAGAGCTGCTGATCATGGCCGGGTATGAATCGTGGGCGTATGTGGGCGACACTGATTATTGGGAAGGAAAAGGCGTCGTGACATATGCTAATGAGCAATATGCCGAGTGGTTCGGCCGCAGGATTACCGACGGCGGGTGGGTTGACTTTGGAGGTCTGCCCTTCGGACAAGGCCAGTTCACGATCTACAATAGGCCGTCGAACAAACATTAAGAGATCAAAAAACCACAGTGAAGGATCATCAGGCACTCGGGCCGGTGGACTGCGACAGTCTCCCGGCCCTCTACTTGGGCTGAGATCAAGAACCTCTTCGATGCCAACGCGCCACATTGGACATTTCTTGTCGATGGCCGTTATTGGTAAAAGCGGACATCGCACCGCGTTTCTAAGCGACCAATTCGGTAGTGTTATCGAGGATGGCGGGGACGTTGTTCTTGTGACCTGCGTCTGCAAATCGCTCTGCAAAACATGGAATACTGAGGTTCTCATCGTTGGCCGGTGGCCGGAATCGAAGGCATGCCATGAAGAAATTTCTCGCAATTGCCGTGATTTTCGGTATCTATCAAAACTGGTACGGCATCAGCGATTTTTTCTCTGGCACGCCGGATACCGTCACTGCTGGCGGAGGGGTTGTGCTGTACGCGACCCAATGGTGCGGCTACTGTCAGAAAACTCGCGAATTGTTTGCGACACACAATATTCAATACGTCGAATACGACATTGAAAGATCGAAGCAAGCACATCGGGAATACAGGAAACTCGGTGGCCGCGGCGTACCGGTGGTAAACGTTAACGGGACGATCATTCACGGATACTCACCGGAACGGATCCTGGCCGCAGTTCAGCCGAATTAGACCGCCGAGCTGTTTTCTTTACGCGGAATTGCCAAGGCCCTGTAAGAAATCACGAATACTTATGTAAAGGGGAAGAGGGCGGTTCGGTAAATCCCTTAGACGACAAGGGCCTGATCGTACTACTCGCTCTTGCCCGCGTTTCGATACGTGGGGTCATCATCCGGATCGATCCACCCTGAGATTCGATTCGGAATCAGCATCGGGACGTTGCATTGGTATACGCGATAACGATCACCGAATTCAGCAATCAGGTCACGCTCCTCCAGCACGCTACCGATGGCAATCCATAGCGTCCACAGTACGTTGAACAACGCGCGATCCACCGTGAGATACGGGTACGACCAAATCATCAGCAACACGAAGAAATATAACGGGTGGCGCATCCATCGATACGGACCACGAACGGCCAGTCTTGACGGCTTCTGCGCACTGGCTCGAAATCGGTTCTTGATAGGCCCCAGGCCGAGAGAGTCGAATCCGCGCAAAGAAAGGGTGCCCCAAAGAACGCCGCCTATCGCCAGAAAAAACAGCGCACGCGCAATCCACCACCACACACCCGTCGCAATCACGACAACCTGGTCCGACTCCTGCCACACCAATACCACTGACAGAAGCACGGTGCCAGAGGCGATCGAGAAGATCGCACCGATATAGTGCTCAGGAACGAAATCCGCCAACCACCGTTTGAACGGCTGACGCACCATGCCGCTATGCTGGAAAAAGAACAACAGTGAAAGACCGGCATTCGTTGCCATACCACCCCATTGTCCCAAACCGAGCTCGATCAATTCCAATGGACCAGCAAACAGGAAAACGGTGAAAGCAACCATCGACAGCCCACCGAGGCTTGCGGCGAGCGCGACCATGACCCAGGCAATCGCCTTTTCGGCGCCTTGGTTTTCGTGTATTTGTGAAGACGGTTTTGGTGGGCACAAGTTGTCCCGCGGCTGGTCAACGCCCAGACACTTCGGTTCGTTGATCGTCCTGGTTGCCGGTAGTATTCTCGCTTAGGAATCAGGAGAAGCCAATGTCGGATGGAACGGAAAGACGGGGAAAATGCCTTTGCGGTGCAGTTCAAATCACAGCAAGGGCCGCGGGCAATCACGTTGGCGCATGCCACTGCAAGATGTGCAGGCGATGGGGCGGCGGACCTTTTATGGAGATATCCTGTGGCACCGACGTTTCGTTTGACGGTACGCATGATGTTTCGGTATTCGACTCATCTGCATGGGCGGAACGCGGCTTTTGCGACAAATGTGGGACCCATCTGTTCTATCGGATAAAGGAGACCGGGCAGCACATGATTCCCGTCGGAATATTTGAAGACGATGGAGACCTCATTTTCGATCAACAGGTATTCATCGATGAGAAGCCCTCTTTCTATCGATTCGCGAATCAGACACAGGACATGACCGGGGCGGAGACATTTGCCAAATTTGGGCCATCGGGATAGAAGAGAATTGATTAAACAATGAACTGGGAAGCTATCAGTACGATCGCAGAGATCGTGGGTGCAACGGCTGTTGTAATATCCCTTATCTATTTGGCTACTCAGATTCGCCAAAACAATCGACAAGTCGAAGAGCAAGTTCGTGCATTGCGACTACAAGCGTACGATACCGCCGGAGCCGACTTTTCTGCGCTGAGATTGCACATAAGTGGCTCCCCCCAACTGTCGTCCGTATGGCGTCGTGCGAAGGACAGCTACCGTGCACTTGAGCCGGATGAACAGGCTCAGGCGAACGAATTGCTGCATGAATTGATGTGGGCATATCAAAACATTTTGTCGCGCATGGAAGATGGGACAGCAGACGAGGTGCTATGGAAACTTGCCGATACAAATATCGGCTACTGGATGGGCAATCGGGGTTTTCGAGAGTGGTGGCGAACTGAACAGAAGACGCCATATACCGATGAGTTTGAGTCACTAGTTGATAGCGTGTGTTCAAGGATCGAAAACGTGAAGACCTGAGCGTCCACTTCTGGCCGATAGCTGCCCCTCGATTGACTTGATTTTCAGCGATTTGAATGACTGCTTTTGGTGAAATCGGAGTGATTCGGCTGGATCGCACGAGTGCCTAGCGACTGGATTGCCAAGGCGCCGATGGGCGATCCGTGTATAGATTTTGATAGACATCTGTTCCAAGCCGTTTTCGCAGTAACGACGCCGGCAGCCCGGAAATCGTCTTGATGTTTCTGGCGAGGTGCGGTTGATCCGAATAACCACACTCTTGTGCAACGGCGGCTAGCCGGTGGCCTTCGTCGATCATGGATACAGCTCTGTGGAATCTCATGAGAGAAGCGAACTTACGCGGCTCGATACCAACTACGTCGTGCCAAAGCCGTCGGAAGGATCTGTCACTGATGCCGAGCGATTTCGCGATATCGTGTGCCTTTGATTGTCCACCGTTGACCAACACAAGTAACTTCTCCAATCGATCGCTTTCAGCAGGGCGTTCCCGCAACGCACGCTGCAACACGGTATTTGCCGCGCTAACTCGGCTCTCATCATCGATAGCACCGGCGATTTCATCGCGGAGCTTGATACCAAGAGTGCCGAAGACTTCATCGGGAAGCACCTCTTTATCAAGGAGGTCCGCCATTGAGCGATCGCTGAACCGCTTGACGCCCCAAGGGCGAAATCTAATGGCAAACAGGTCTATTGGATTTTCGACGAGTAATCGGACCGAGCGATTCGCGGCGCAGTACAAGAATGACTGTGGTTGTTGCCTCCAGACGTCGGCTGCCTTCAGTGCCCGTGGGGCTTTTCCAAAATGAACAATAAACTCCGGGGCGGCGTCCGGGAGGATTGCATCCAACTCGGGCACTTCGGGTTCCATCTGCCACGACCAATAGCATTCAATGTATGGACTGAGGGCTTTGTGCGGCATATGAATTTGCATGTACGCTGGCCGAAAAATTCAAGACTTATTCAGGGATAGTAGTTAAGAATAGTCGTCAGTTCTGCGAATTGGAAATTCAAATGAGAGTATCACTAGTGTTGTTTGGACTATCGCTGTTCCTACAGACTCAAATCACATTGGCCAATGAATTGGATTGGCTCGTCGGATGTTGGGAGTCTGCCGATGGCAGTTCGAAAGAAGTATGGGTCAGAGAGCCAGATGGGGCACTCATTGGCTTTAGCGTGGTTGTCTCCGACAGCGCCGTGAAGTTCTATGAGGTCTTACGTATCGTAGCGAATCAGGACGGCGCGTTAGCATATACCGCGTATCCAGCAGGTCAATCACCCACGACATTTGTTCAACTGGCTGCGACTAACGCATACGTCCTTTTCTCAAATCCCGACCATGATTACCCGCAAGAGATAGCGTACCGACTGAAGGACGCCAGGTTACACGCGACCATCTCGGCCCTAAATAGCCGAAATCCGAAATCATTTGATAAGCAACGATGTGACAAAGATTGATCATCAAAGAGAGAGATAATTATTTCCGACGAACTGGTTTCTTCTGATCAGGAAATCTGTGGCATTTTTGCGGCGCGCTATTCAGGCGCGAGCGACGCAGAGTCAAGAGGGTCTGTGAGCTACTTTCACGCCATTTCAAAAAACGCGATCATGTTTGCTGGATAATCGGATCGGGAGATTTGTGTGTGAATATGGTTAATTGGAAAGCAGTACAATTACTCGGTCCGGCGCTTCGTGCGCCCATTTACATTGCCATCGTTCTAGGGACGTCAATTGTGGTAGCCGACACTGAGGGTACTTACGAAGGTAAGTTAAATACTGGGCGATCAATATCGTTTCAAGTACGGGTACAAGGAACGCCAGACCAGATATTTCGATTGTGGATATCGCCGGATGGCATCAAGAGCTTTTTGGGAAGTGGATCCAATGTAGACCCAAAAGTGGGAGGTCTATATGAGATTGATTTCGGATTGACTCCTGATGGTCAGGTTGCGGGCCCGCGTAATAATAGGATCCTTCGATACATGCCTGGCCGCGCGCTTGATTTTGAGTGGACGATGCCTGTGTTTGCGGAGGAGTTAAATGTTGATCCATTGCCCACCTGGGTGGAAATCCGACTGGAACCCTTTGGGAAGAACGGCGATCAGACTCTTGTGCGTCTCGATCACTATGGGTTTGGTGAGGGGCCACAGTGGGACAAATGCTATGACTTTTTCGAGCAAGGTTGGTTCGACATTCTGTTCAGACTGAAGCTGAATCGTACTTTTTTTGTGTTTGACTGATGATTCCGGCTTAGGGTCACCGGCGCCACATGCGAAAATCCTTACGCTGGGCGCGAGAGCGACACATGGCAAGCCGCCTCAATGGCGGCTTTTGGCCGAAAGCTGCCGGTCGATCTCGCTGATTTTGGGCTGCTTGAATGACCGCTTTGGATGAAAGCGGACATTCGGCCTGAGACTTCCAAAAGCGGGTTCCAAAACGTCCGCTATGCGCTCAGAAGCAGACATTCAGCTAGTATTGCAGTGCAGGGCCGCTTATGACCCAAAGCGGACATTGGGAGAACTGAAATGAAATCCAGCCTGATACTACTCTATGCGGCGGTTGCGAGCGTTTTGGTTTCGATTCCGCTCGCTCTTGCATCTTTGACATTTGCCGGAGGCACAGGTAGCTGGATTGATGTCGTGATGCACCCTGGATTCTGGATCTTTTACGGCAAAGGCGTTCTTTGGATGTTCGTAACCAGTTTTCTGGCAAGTGTTCTAACGCTATTGCTGGTCACCAGGCGGCTGTCTCGAGGCCACTAGCACGACCCGAACAGTAGCCTACCTCGAGATAGATTCGATTGACCGGTTATGGCCGTAACCAGCCACTCGCCTGGTTGTATACTTAGAGGCTGGTAATGACCCAAAGCGGACGTTCGCCATTTGTCAGGAAAAGTTGCCTTGCGCCATGTGACACTGAGTAATCGCCCAGCCAAAATTAGTTATGTTCTTGGCGCAATCGCTGTTTTCTATTCGGCCAAATTCCTGTACATGGTTGTTCCGCAGTGGTTTGAGTCGGCTAGTCACGACAGCGCCATCGGCTGGGCACTGGATTGGCTAAACCACGCCGCTTATCTTGTCCCCAAGTTGGGCGTAATGATCGGATTTTGGTCGCTTTTTCGATTTCCCAATCACTCTTTTATGATCTATGGAATTTGTTGGGCGGTTGGAATCCTGCAGACATTCTTGTACTACTTGGATGCTTACCAAAGGGCGGGCAGCTGGGTGGCCATGTCGTTTACAGATTCTGGGGGTTGGTACATTTCGCAACACGTCATACCACATATCTTCTATCCATTAATGCTGTACTTACTTTGGCGAACACGGCAACTACAGAATGAGAACGATTAAGGAGTGACCGGCCGGTATTGGCCGTTAGCTGCCGTTGCATTTAGCTGATTTCAGCCTGATCGAATGACCGCTTTGGGTGAAAGTAGACATTCAGAATTTGTCCCTTAAAAATTCGCTGCTGAGTGTCCGCTTTACGCCCGAAAGCAGACTTTCAGCTAATATTGGTGAATTGGTCTGCTAATGACCCAAAGCAGACATTGCAGTGTCGTATAATTTGAGACTACTCATAAGGCAATTTTGTCTGATTGATAGCAGCTAAACGTCAATTAAGGATGTAATCATGACCATTCGCGGCAGCTGCCTGTGTGGCGGCGTGCAATACGAAATTTCCGGCAAGCTTCATGACGCCGGGAATTGCCACTGTTCGATGTGTCGTCGAACGCATGGTGCTGCGTTCGGTACATATGCGCGCGTTGATGCAGACGAGTTCCGGTGGTTGTCTGGTGAGGATCTCATTGCCACTTACGAATCCTCACCCGGTGGATATCGCTGTTTTTGTCGTCAATGCGGCTCACCTTTGGGCGCTCGTGCGGAAGGTGGAAAATTGGGCTGGGTTACGCTGGGTACGGTTACGGGTGATCCCGGGTTGCGTCCCGGAGCCCATATTTTCGTGGGCTCAAAAGCGCCGTGGTATGAGATAACAGACCATGTCCCCCAATTTGATGAATGGCCGCCGGGTTTCGGACCAAACGCTGGGTCCGCATAGTTCGATAGTGTCAGCCGCAGGAAGGTATCCAAGACGTGAAGAAGCTCCACGAGTTGCCACGCGAGGAACTGGAACGGATATTCAACGCCGCCCCTTTCGTGGCGAGCCTCGGTATTCGCTTGGTGACCATCGGTTCGGGGATCTGCGAAACCGAACTTAACGTGGAGCCCCGGCACCTCCAACAGGACGGCTTCGTCCACGCCGGTGTTCAGGCCACCATGGCCGATCACACAGCCGGTGGAGCCGCAGCGACACTGACCGAACCGGGTCACATGGTTCTCACGGTAGAGTTCAAGATCAACCTGCTTCGAGCTGCAAAAGGGGAGCGGCTTTCGTGCCGGTCCAAAGTTCTCAAACCAGGGTCCCAGCTCATGGTCGTGGAGTCCGAAGTTCTATGCGAAAACGAGGGAACATCGAAACTCGTGTCCAAGACAACTGCATCAATTGCCGTCGTCGGAGTCCGCTAAGCGCAAACGTTGAGATCGATTTCCGAACGTCCGCACATGGTCGTTAGCTGTCCTTCGTTTCACGCGATTTCCAACCATTTGAACGTCCGCTATTGAGCAAAGCAGACGTTCGAGGTTCAAGCTGGATTTACCGTCCAACTATCGGTTGGGGAACGTCCGCTTAACGCCCGAAAGCAGACATTCAGCTAATATTGGTGAAATAGCCTGCTAATGACCCAAAGCGGACGTTCGTCCAACGGCGCTTAGACCGCGTCTTCTTCCGGTTACGTACTTCCCAGAATTGACTATTTCCGCAATCGTAGGACACTTAATTCCGTGACAAAGGCAAATCCAGCTAAAGCTGGAGACGCAAAGCCACGGGTCCTCGCTTCCTCCGCGACGCATTCTGCTACGCCACGAAGGACCCCAAGATCGCCGGGCTGCCGAATAAGGAAAGCTTGACGATTAAGGAGGCGGCTGCAATGCGTAAGTATCTAATCTGTTTCGCACTTTTATTGGTGGGCTGTGGGGGCAGCGGTGGCGGTGGTAACGACGGGCCCGACGACGTCGAGCCGCCACTCGTCATACTGGAGAATTACAATTTCTTCCTCGGCAACCTGAACAACGGTGAGCTACTGACGGCAAATGTCGGCGGTGATTTCACGGTCACGATCGACCTGGATGATGGCTTGCTTGCCGGCAACCTGGATCTCGATGTCGGTGCGAATAATACCGTGACGTTTCTGTCGTACCTCCTCCGCGCTGGCAACAGCTTCGTTCTGACCGTCACGAGCCCTGAGGGGTCGGAGCTGGACGGGACGTTTCGTGTGAGCGTCATGACTGACATTGAGGCCGCGGTCGACGAGCCGCCCATCAGCGGTGCGGTTATGATCCAGCTACCCGATGTGCTGGAATTCGGGGTGACCATTCTTGCCGACGGCGTAGAGTTAACTTCACTTGCCGGAACGGAGCAATATACGTGGGAAGAATTCGCGGCTCTGCTCGACGACGAGCAGGCTGCGGGCTTTCGGCGCCAGGCAGCACTGTCCTTCGGCGTGATCGAGTTCCTCGTCGAGCAATTCTTCAACGTCGCCGATGTTCTCGACGACCTGGAGCTGGTGACGCTGAACAACCCGTACATAGAGACCTGCGACATGTTCACAGGCAGCCCGCCGCAAGGCATCCTCGCGGAGGGCAATGTCACGATAACCTGGCTCGGCTCCGGTGAACTCTCGGATGGCGATGACTTTACGTGGGCGTTTGAAAATTGCTGGAGTCAGGACGACGAGGAATTGCTCGACGGTACGGTAACGCTGGAGGACTATACCGAGTCCGTGGATTTCAACACCGGCATCCTGTTCAACATCGGCTTCGGCGGCCTGGGCGCCGGGGAGCCGGGCGGCGTGATCTTCGACCTCACATTCTCGGAAACCGTTGAGGGTCAGGGCGTGTGGACGATACCGACTGACGGTGTCATTACTGTCAGCGGCGGACTCGTGCTGAATATCCAAGAGCCGTAGTCGGGCCAATGCGGGCGAAGACCCACACGACGAATCGGGCTCCCGAGGACTGCCAGGTCCTCGGCCGGGCCTGGGTCGCCTGCGTGAGAGACGAAGAGCGACCTGACTCTGAAGATTAGGGGCGATACTGAACGGCCGCTTCTGGCCGAAAGCGGCCGCTCAAATCTCTCGATTTTTGCCTATCTGAATGACCGCTTTGTATGAAAGCGGACATTCGATCCTGGCTGCTCGGAAAACCCGTTCTAATTCGTCTGCTATGCGCTCCAAAGCAGACATTGCGCTAAACTAGCTATGAAAGGCCGCTTGTGACTGTGGTTTCAACCGGTCGCTGGCAACATACAGACCATGCTAATGAGTTGTTCTTCATTTCCGTCAATGAATTGTTGTGAGGCTCCGAGACTATGACCGCGACGCTGAACCCTTGGGTGCTAATGAAGACCGCCCAATGACCAGATTTGCGAGTGTTTTGCTTTTGTTTTTCATTGCTGGCACGCAGGCCGCAATGGCCCAGGCCGAACTGGTCATACCGGTAACCGACGCGGAGGCGCAGCAGGTTCTTCAGTTTGATGAAGCCGACGAACTTAGCCATGCCGACTTGTCCTGGAAGTCGAGCGGACGCATTCGAGTTGCGAAAATCAACCTCGCTGCGCTCAGGCTGAACGGCGAGTACGTTCAATTCACGCCGTTTCCGGATGTTGAGCCGATAGTGATGATCAGCCACGGGATTGGTGGCGAGTACGGACGCACCTGGACGGGTGAGCGCTATACCGGGCGCATCGAGGGCATACCGACTGCCGCTGAAATAGAACAGGAGTTTGCCCGCGGCATCACGCCGATGGCGACCCATTTGGGAACGGATCAGTCGATAGAAGTTTCCGACGGCATGCTCGCGTCTATAAAACAGACGCTCAACGAGGAATTTGGTCGCGTCAATAAAGTTACATTGAGCGTCGGAAATATCCTGATGGACGCTCGTACGCGGGAATTCTTACTTGACCCGGACCTGCAAGAGAATGAGAGCTTTCTGATCAACCCAAAAACGGGCAACAAAAAGTACATAAAAGGACTTGAGGCCAGCTACAAATGGCTCGTGGAGAAAGCTGGCGATGAATATCCATGCGAGAAACGAAATACCAGAACGCTAGAGATCGCCCTGGAGGAAAGGGGAAATATGGGCGGCTTCGGAGGTGCAGCTGGAAGCAACCAGGCCGACCCGAAGACGGGACGTCCGGAGTTTGTGGACGACAAAACAGGCCACGTTACCAACTCGCTGAAAGGCTATGTGGTCGAATCCTCTCACGGAGCCACAGTGGCACTGCCATGCAAGCCAGAGGGCGACGTTATCGACCGTATGATCGCGTTCCGCGAGGCCCACGGAGAGGAGTCGGACTTTAAGGACTATGAACGGGTAAAAAAACTGCCACCGAGTGCCGACTATTTTGAGTCGGTTGGCGGAATGATAGCAGATAAGGGATCGCACCCATTTCAGGCAAGCGATCCGGCTCAGGCCGAAAAAAACCTCAAACACAATCAGTCGGTTCGGAACTACCGCATCTCACCGTTGCTCCGGCACCCAGAGTACGTCCTGATCTATGAGCTCGACAAGGATCGATATCATGAGATGCGGACATTCGATGTGCATAGCTACGACCCTGAGAACCTCCCGGAGTTCGAGCCAACGGGCCTTGATCGAAAGCATGAACGGCTTAGAAAGGAAAACGAGGCCCACGTCGAAGCCGCTAAGGCCCGCAGAGATGCCAGAAACAAATCCCGAGGCGACAAGTGATGGCGGCCCGGCGGAGAGGGTCTAGCAGAAGATCTAGGTAACTGGTAGTCGATTGACCGGCCGCTCTTGGCCGAAAGCCGCCGTTCAATTCGCCAGCTCTTAGCGTGATCAAATGACCGCTCTTGGGGAAAGCAGACATTCGTTAGTTAAGGCTGAACTATTGAATCACTGCTGGGCAGTCAGATCTAACGGAAGTACCACCGAACGCCAAGACTAAAACTGTCCGTATCACCGGCAATGTCCAGGCTCACTCCGGCCGATATTTGGTCCGTAAAGTAATAATCGCCCGCAAGTTGCAGATACGTGTCGCTGTTATCCAGGTTGATATGATTCACTGATCCACGGATCTCGAATTGCGGCGCCAAAAAACCGCGAGCGCCCGCCGAAAACGCGAAGCCCGAATCGTCGGCGTCACCGCCTGGTCTATCCACTTCGGCCCGAACCAACCGGAGTGTGCTGACCAGATCGAAGTCGTCCGAGTAATTCCATACGTAACCGCCACCAATCTCCAATAGTGTTGAATCAACGTTATCGTTGAAATCCAATGCGGTCAGAGCACCAACGAGAATCCACTGTCCATCGAGCTCGTAGGATCCGGCCAACCGAAAGCCGTCGCCACCACTGGTGTCGACATCGACAAAACGAAGCTCGGCAAAGGAATAGCTGAGATCACTTGGCAGTTTTTGCTGACTTGTTTGCGCTGCAGCTGTGGTCTGAATAGACAATGCCGCGAGCAGTAGTAGTAACTTTTTCATCAATTCGTCCTATGTCCGTTGCCCAAACTTGATAGCCAGAGGTCGGCGATTCTCCAGTACCGCGCGAATCCTAACGCCGCACTTCTCCCGATGTCTAATCGCTGCCGCGCATGCCGTCGCGCTTTCCCCACAACTCCTCCACGGGTTTGTTTTTACAGTAGTTTTTCTCAAGTGCAGGGTGTCTCCGTTTGGCGTCAGGGTCCATCATCGAACGAAAATATGCGCATTGAATACAATGGCGCGCAGCGCTGCCTACGGTAGGGCAGCAGCGTTCTCGATTCACACATGTGCCCAATGTTTGGCCCAAAGTTGGGGGAAAGCCATAGTGATCCAATTAATGCCTTGTCGAATAAGGCGCCGCCCTCCGACACACTAGCGAATTAGCGCTGATTTCTTAATATTGGCACGACTGCTGCTTTGCGAGCGTTTTTAAGCGCCTGGTCTTGTTGTTTTTCTATGTCGGCGAAATTCTTCTCGAGGTCCTCCAGCTTAAGGCGCAGTGTGTCGGATAGTTTTTCGGATTGGTCCGCCTGCTGTCGATATCGTTCTGCATCGGTCTCATGCTCCTTACGGCTTCCCTCCAGAGCTTCGACACAGCGTACCAACTGCTCGTTATGAATCCTGAGTTCTTCCAACTCTGAGAGATCGCGTTCCCGCGCCTCGAATTCTTTCTTTACTCGTATGACTTCACGATTAAGGTCCTCGTTTTCAGCCTCTAGCTTACTCACGTTTCGCTCTAGCACTTGCAGCTGCCCCAATCTGAGTTGAGCTGCAACGATCATGTTTTCGCCTGATCCGTGTTCCAGAGTGGCCGATTCTACAAGTTTGGCAAACGACTCTTGCTCAGATCGTGCTTCCTTGACTTCCTTCTCGAGCAATTTGCGCTTTTCAAACGACTTGGCCAGTTCGCGCTTGTAGAACTCTTGGGTTTTTTCGAACTCCGATTGCAACGCGGTAGTCTGTTGTCTTAATGGACCCAGGGAATTTTGTAAGGTGCTAAGCTTGATTTTGGTGTTTTCACGTTCGGTGCGAAGCGTGAGTACATTCTTGGCCAGCAACTTTGATTTCTTGAGTAAAGACTCAAATTCGGCGCTTCGTTTAGCGTTTGTAGCTTCAAGAGACTCGATTTTTGCTCGCGATCGAGAATAATTGTTGGCGAGCCGGTCCCTTTGAACAGTGACGCCGTCTAATTTTGCCTGGGTCGCGGTGGACACCTGGTCGATGCGGCGTTTGCCGATAATGGCTTGAACCAGCCATCCACAAACGACGCCCAGAATGCCGCTTCCGACCGCAACCATCGCTGTTTCAAGAATCGAAGTGCCCATGCCTGTCCCTGATGCAGGATAAGAAGACCTTTCCTGATCGTGCCAGTATGGACGCGCCGGGGATTATGAAATATGACGGATCGCACATATTGAGATTTATTTCGATCAGAGCTGGCAGTATCGCCCGCGATCGTTTAACGAGGGGGAGGGCACTGAACTCTTGGCAGGAGTCAGCGGCTAAATTCTCGGCAAAAGTTAAGACGACGTCGCGTAGAGGAGGGCGAGTGGCCAGTTCTGACCCTAGCTTGCCACCCAGGTTGAGTGTCCGCTTTTCCCGAAAACGGCCGCTCGAGTGTCTGCTTTAGGGACGCGGTGACCGTCTGCTTACGGCCAGAAGCGGTCGTCAATACTGGGTCCCTGAGGGACCGTTTGGCCTCCCAAGCAGCGGCTCGCAAAATGGACCGATTTGATTACGTGGAGCCAGCGGACGCCTCGGAGTAGTAATTACTTCAGTGATCTCACCTTGCCTGGAAATCTTTGAAACCGCCACCAAGCAAGATGCCGATGAATCTGGCTCCGATATCACGATCTGATATGTCGCATCGGGCTCGACTCGAAAAGACAGATTTACGGTACATCCGATGGCCGCAGTTGAGCGCTTGATCGCGGGCGACGGAGCACCGCTAGAGGCGCTGAGTTCAACGCTGTATTCCTCGTGTTCGATCGTGGACAACCGTGCCGATAGCGCAAACGCCGCATCAGCCGGCACAGCCAGAGAGCCTCTATCCCCTGCGTGAATAGCCGGTTTGTCGTCAATGTAGATTTGTCGCCTTCCCATGCAAGTTTCACCATCAAGGAATGTTATGAGGGTCGCCTCCTGGATTCGCGTGGCGTTGACAAAAGTAATCTCGGTAATCTGCCCAGACGTTGGCGCCTCATAGATTTCAATGGCTGGCGCGCATGCGCAGAGCGCGAAAGACGTGCAGGACGCGACTAAAAGCAACGCTATGTTGTGATTACGCACCTGAATACACCTTTGGTTGAATCGGATGACCCGAAACAAACGCGACTTCAGGTGACCGTCCGCTTCGGGTCACTAGCGGCCCTTCGTGACCATTCTATCTCAATGTCTCCTTCCGAGCGTAAAGCGGCCATTCAGATGCTGAATTTCGATTACCAATTTCGATTTCCTGAATCGTGATTACGAACGTCTGCTTTCTCCGATAGCGGACGTCCATTTCAACGGTTCTGGCAGGATTTAAGGGGCCGCTATCGGCCATGAGCGGTCATTGAGACCAAGAAGCATCAATACGACTCACGATCGGATTCGTTGACGATCCAGTGCACTCGACCGGAATTGTCACGATCCCTGAATAGATGGTGATTCCGCTTCTTTATAGCCTTAATTGCAGCCTTCGCGTCGTCCACAGTCTGTTGGTCGTCGTGTTTGAGTAGCTTTTTCAACGGCCTTAGCGCGTCATTACGCAGTGAGTATGCAAGCAACGAACATGCTCTGTATCTCACAAGTGTTGCTCGATCATTGATAGCCTGTAATCCTAGCTGGAAAGCATCTTCCGACTCTCTCGCATAGCGAATAGAGTGAAACACAAGTGACACTCGGCCTTGCCATCTTCCAAATGTCGGATAAGCCTCTCTAAGGTAGGGAACAACCTTCACACCAAGATCGCGTAGGTCACCCCACGCCTCTTCTTCACCGGCAACAGTCTTACTATTGAGTCGTTGTACTGCTGCTCTAATGTCTTCGGGAGTCAAGGCTGTTCCTGTCGCCGATTGCGTCTAGGCGAGAGTTTTGGGCAAATTTGCGACTGGCCGGAATGGGTCAACTGGTATGGCCCCACACTCACTTACTCACACCCGCAATTACCGTTTAAACATAAGGGTTTGTTTTTGGTCCTAACTGGAGACATGGGTTACAGATTATTCCGAAGTCATAGGTAAAACTTTAGCAGCGAATGGGTTTTCGATGGGCTCGAGTCTGCAGGTTTCGTGATCGAAGTAGCCGAGATCGTACTGCATGAAGCTGACGAGCTGCCGATGACAGCTGCATGCGCTTGTTCGACGGCCCGCCAGCCCTGCACCAAGCCTCACGGCGAGGGATCTACGCCGGCCAATCCCGGCGCCCGCCCTGGTCAACCGCTCCATCCTTGCAGAAACTCGTGCCAGCGACTCTCTGCTTCAGAGAGCGGGAATCCATAGGTGGCTTCGAAGACTTCCTTGATCCTCTGCTGGGAGTCGGAATAATTGATGCCCGAGGTCAGGACTCGCAGCTTGTCGATACCGTATTCGCCGAAGATGAAGTTGACGAAGGAACCGGCCTGTGGGTAGGTCGTCGTCTCCGGATGAGTCCAGAACATGTCGCTCTCGACGATGCTCTCTATCGGTATCAGGCCACCCTGTAACAGCGCTCTTTGGGACACAGCGTGAGCATTGTCATCGGTGATATTCACGTAGAAGGGTCCGGCACCTGTGAAAGGATCGAGATTCAGGCCCACCGCGAGGCCCTCCAGAAAGTAGTCCGACGGCCAGCCGATCAGGAATGTGTACAGGTGGATGGCCTCGTGTCCGTGCTGGGGATCGACGGTGTGGATGCTGAACGTCGAGATGTCGGCCCAAGACCGGTAGTTCGCCCCGCTGTACTTATGAACTTCGGTCTCGCTTCGGTACTTGTAGTACTGAAGCTTCGCGGAGGGGGACACCGCCAGTAGGTTGGTTGCCCACTCGTGGAACGCTTGCTGCCATGGCGCGTTTACCGAGTCGCCCGGCCTGAAATGGAAAACGATGTCAGCCGTCTCCCGCGTCTCGGTCAGGGGACCGAGAGCGCTGGGGCTGCCGCCACCTCCGCAGGCGGATAGAATTGATGCAAGAACGATGAGAGTACCGGTGCAGATTGGCCTCATGGCGACCCCTATCAGGTACATCCAGCAATCGGAACGACGATGTGGGCTGGTTTATTCTTGTTGTGTAAGTTTTATACGCCGCGGTGGCGATCGACCACATGAGTAGTTGCCGCAAAACTGACAATAATGGTTTGAATCAATCCAAATGGAACACTGTCGAACGACCGCTTTACCCCCGATACCAGCCGTTCGCCTGTTAAACTTATGAACAGCTGCTGTTGACCCTTTTCTGCCGGTCACAAGTTCCGCTTCTTCCCCGTCATGTGAGCAACGATGGAACCAGAATCAAAGACGACGCTGCGCATCACCTTGGGCCTTTCAGTACTCGCGAATATTGCTCTGGCACTCCACTTGATCTTCATCTTGAGCAATGAGCCGACATACGAAGAAGGGATTCTGACCGAGGAGATTCGAATCCAGACATTTCAAGGTGAACCGCTGGAGTTCGTGCTGCCAAAGGGTCTCACAGTAGCGGACGCGTCCCCGCGCGGCATTGCGGCAGCGGGGCAATTCGAGCCGTTTCGATTCATGATTGTCGTGACTTCGGACCGAGCGAGACTTGTGTCTTTCGATTCGACCGAGCCGCGCAGCACATTTGGCCCGCTGTATTCGGCAGACACGTTTTGGACCCCATCGGAAGACGAGGTCGCGCCACAAAACCACGAATCGAACGACCGCTAATGGCTGCGATATCAATTGGTCGATGCAACACATTGAGCAAAACGTTCTGCCGGTGTTCGATATTCTAACGTCTTTCTTGGGCGCTCGTTGAGCCGCCGAGCAACTGCGTTCAGTCGGTTCTGATAAACGTTCTTTGCCAAAACAACACCAACGTAGCTAAGCTTCATGAGTGGACTCCTTCTCTCATTGCGACTCGAGCCGAATCTCAAGTCTGGGCACAGTGATGCCGAAAAAGAGAGGAGGAGTCCATCCCATTGCTTCTGGCCGAAAGCAGACTGTCATATCGACGAATATCGCGATGTTTGAATGACCGCTTTGGGCGAAAGCGGACGTTCAGAATTTGATCCCCGAAATTTCGCTCCAGAATGACCGCTATACGTCCCAAAGCAGACATTGGGCTAGAATTGCCGTGAAGGGCTGCTAATGACCCAAAGCAGCCGCTGGCTCTGGCTCAAAGCTCCATAGGGAATACTAATGTCTTACTACGTTCGCGCTTTCTGTACGGATAATTCTCGGCCGTCGGTAGATGAACTTGAGGCGATATTGAAACGGGACAATAAGGCAGCTCATCTTGTTACAGATGACGACCGCAAATCGGTCAGCTGGAGCCAAGCTGAGTTCAATTACAAAGAAGATAACCAGCCTATCGTCGTCGAAATAAACATCAACAGCGGTGACGATAGCCTCGCCGCTGAAGAATCTCAGGAGTTTTTTGACAAGATCGGCAAGCCCGGTTTGTCGATATCAAAAAGACGCGTACTCAATCATCTCAAGAACACGCGCTTCATTGTATGTTGCCAGCTACTTAGCGATATTGACGATGACGGATACCATTGGAATGGTGAACTACTGAACTATTTCGTCAAGAATCATGGGGGGATGATCCAAGCCGATGGCGAGGGATTTTACGACGGCCGCAAGATCGTTGTAGAGCTATCCTGAGCGCCTGCTTCTGGCCGTTAGCGGCCGCTCATATCGTCCGGTTTGCAGTCATTTGAGTGACCGCTTTCGGTGAAAGCTGCCGTTAGGCTAATAGGGTGTCGAATAGCCGGAAATGACCCATAACGAACGAAGTGGACTCAGCTACCGAGCAAGTGTGTGCCCTGGATGTCGCTATCCGAAACAGGGCACCCGACGATACTCAATCGCTTATTCCAGGTTTGTGTAGCCATCTAGACGCGCATATATTACCGGCGCGTCGTAAATGACGAGTCCCGTATCATCGGGCTCAGCCTGCGGTCTCACGTAGATACGAGACGGTTCCTTAACACACTCGTCGTAGTGCGCGTTCCGGTAGTCTTCGTACGTGCAATTCAGAGCGTGTTCCACGCGCTCACTGAGCACAGGTTCATGAGCCTCGGTTGCGTCGATCGTCTCGATATCGACAGAGACGGCCGCCGCAGGCGTAGATTGAGCCACGGGCTCGGTCACTTCGTTGAACAGGGTACGAAGATCTTGCACCAGCAGGACCGCGCCCATGACGAAGGCGATCCTTAGTATCAGCGTGAGATTATCAACGAATGAGGCACACAAACGTACGAGCAGCGGTTCACGTACGAGAACCGGCTCAGCGATTCCGCGAATCCTGCGTCTACGCCTCTTTGCCATGTATTGCCAATACTGCCTCCGGGGACTAATAGATTACCAAAACCGGCGAGCAAATGGCCGCTAGGGACGAGAGAAGACATTCGTATAATGTATACAAGGGCGAATCTTCGGGTTCGCCTTTATTCTTGTGTTATCAGTGCGTTATTTCATCGAGCCCGACTACAATCTGTAAGAATTCACGATTTCCCGCGTAGTGCGGAATAGGGTAGATTAGTAAATCCCTTTAACAACAAGGGATTGAACAAATTACACATTGTAATTTTCGAACTGGTGCTACTCGGTTGAATGTCCGCAACCCTAAGCCGACAATCGCGAATAACCAATTATCAAAGCTCACGAAACCCCAATAGTCTTGCATCTCATGCGAAGTTCATGCAAAGGCCTCGAACCGTTGTGGCTCGTCTTTCTGGATTTACGGTTTCCTACTCAGCTTCGGAATTGAATTTGGCGAAAACAGGCGAGCTAGAATGAAAGCGCCGTATAGACTCGAAAAAGTACCAGCCCGCCCCTCGCATCTAGTATCCCATCCGCGTTACGAAAATTGACTGCGACATCATTGCCATGCACTGCGGGGTATGTGGCGTAAACGCCGAAATGAAGGACGGCGCATTGATCACGCGGAGGATTGACAAGAGAAGCATCACATGCTGTTGGAGTGCCGGAGCTTCCGTTGAGGCCAATCATCTGGCCTGCAAATACGAAGTCTCCTTCGGCAACGACGATACTTCCTTGCTGCAGATGAGCATAAAAAGCGGTCGTTCCATCATCATGACGGATGTTAATGTAATTGAAGATCTCATTCCTGGTGAAATCTGGATGGTGCGAGACGACCGTCATGACTTCGCCATCACGCACAGCAGATACTTCTGAACCAAAAGGCCGAATGAAGTCGTAGGCTAGCTGCTCAATATGACTGCCGGTTGTGCAATAGGCTTGGAGCACTTCAGAGCTTTCCCCAACGGGAAAAGGGAGGATGTAATCGGACGTTGTCGAATCGCCAAAGGTTGCCCTGCTCATACAGCTGCTGACCGGCAAATTGGGTTGGTTGTTCCCGCTACCACCGCCACCGCCGCAAGACGACGCTAATAGCACGACAAACATACCGGCAACGGGCATGTGTCCGCGGCGCAGGAACATAATGCTCTCCTTGCCGGCTTCGTTGCAGACAAGGATTGAAGCAACGAAGTAGAAGCTGTTTATCGAGCGAAGCTAACTCAGCCACACGCGGTTGTGTATAGTGGATATCCGAGGGAATCACCACGTTAGCAATGTCGTTTTTCGAGGAACTCAAGCGCCGCAACGTCGTCAGGATGGCGGTGCTGTATGTGGTGGCGGCCTGGCTGATCATGCAGGTGGCAGAGGTAATTATTGGCCTCGCCACGGTACCGGATTGGATCGGGGTTAGCATCCTCGGACTACTCGCCATCGGTTTCCCGATCGCCCTGATCTTGTCCTGGTTCTATGAGTTAACCCTTGAGGGCATCAGCCTCGAGAAGGACGTCGAGGCGGCCGAGTCAATCACGAATATCACCGGCCGGCGCATTGACTTGGTTGTCATTTCCCTGTTGTGTGCGGGACTCATTCTATTTGCCTACGACAAATGGTGGATAAGTGAGCCGCCGGAGAAAACTATTGCAGTATTGCCGTTCGTTAATCGAAGTGCCGATGAAGAAGACGCCTTTTTTGTCGATGGCATTCACGACGACATACTCACGCAGCTCGCCAACATCGGATCGTTGACGGTGATCTCAAGAACCTCGGTCGAGAAATTCCGCCATACCACCCAGAGCATAACGGAGATTGGTGCTGTACTGGGAGTGAAAAACATCCTCGAGGGTGCGGTGCAAAGATCCGGTGGGCAGGTCCACATCAACGTGCAATTGATCGATGTGACCACAGATGATCACCTGTGGGCGGATACTTACGACCGGCAACTGAGCGCGGAAAACGTGTTTGCGATACAGGGTGCTATCGCCATGGAAATTGCCGCGGTGCTCGATACGTTACTTTCACCCGCAGAACAAACGCGGGTTGATAGTGTGCCCACGAACAACTTTGACGCTTACGAGGCCTATTTACGTGGCCGGCAAACCCTCGTACAACGCAAGATACCCGACCTGCAGAAAGCCGTGCGTCATTTCAAACGCGCCATCGAGCTGGATCCGAAATATGCGCTGGCCCATGTCGGGTTAGCCGAAGCCTATGGGCTGCTGGAATATTACGGTGACATCTCGACTGCAGAGTCTGTTTCCCTCATCGAGCCGGCGGTTACCGAAGCACTGTCTCTGGATCCGCAGCTTGGCGCGGCATACACCGCAAAGGGCGCTCTTTTTGGACGCCAGAACGACCTGGATAACGCCATTGAAAACTACCTGATAGCAATTGAACTGGCACCCGGTTATGCGACTTCGTACCACTGGCTGGCGGAACTTTATCGGATGACCTTACAGCGGCCCGATCTGGCGTGGCCGCTAATACAAAGGGCCGTGGAATTGGACCCACTTTCGCCGGTGCTGAATATTACGCTCGCCGAAACTTTGAGTGACCTGGGCCGTCACGACGAAGCGCTCATTCAGGCGGAACGTGCCGTAGAGATTGCACCAAATTACCCGTCCGCCTACTTTGTCAGAGCATTCATCGAAGCCTACACGCTCGGCAAGATGGACAACGCAATTGACTCCTATCGCGCCGGTTTACAGCTCGATCCGGAATCCGTCATCGGCCACAGGGGTATTGCCGTGGCGTACTCCCATCTGGGAGCCGATGATTTGGCAATCGAAAGCATCGAGCGGGCCATGAAGTTGGGACCCGGCCACGTTTGGTCGCGCTACGACGCGATGCAGATTTATGACGCTGCCGGAATGGTGGACCAGGCACAGCAACACGCACACTTTATGCATTCCCAGAGTCCCGTCCTCTGGTACCCGCTGCGCTTGCTTAGAGATGCTGATATTGTCGCCGGCAATCCGCAGGCGGCCAGGGAACGTTACCTGAATGTCTATACGATGTTTGACGGAACCGACCCGGTCGAGATAGACATCGGCAGTTTTCAACCCGCTGTCGATTTCGCCGCACTGCTCTCCTATATGGGTCAGGAGGAGCGAGCCCGTCAGCTTCTGCAGTCCGCGCTGAACTATCTGCCCACGCAATCGAGGCTGGGACGCATCGGCCGCGAAATCGACGATGTTCGCGCACTGGCCCAGCTCGGCGAGTCGGAGAGGGCACTCACTGCGCTCGCCGAGGCGGTGGAAGCTGGGTGGCGCTTCCATTGGCGTACGATGTTACGGGATCGGGGGCTGGACTCCATCCGCACCGATCCGCGATTCCGGAAACTCGAAGCGATCTTGCAGGCCGACATGGCGGCACAGCTTGAACATGTCCGCGACAAGGAGGCTAACGGCGAACGGGCACCGATGATGCCTGAGTGACGTGCACTTCTGCCTCGTGCCGATAATCGGTTCGCGTCAAGTGGCCGCTTAAGGCCGACAGGCCCACCCCTACCTTATGCGTATAATGTATACAAGGGTGTAACTTCGGTTTCGCCTTTCTTCTTGTGTTATCAGCACATTTACGCCTTTTTGCCATGTGCTGCCTCCAGTGCGTAATAGACTATCCAATACGACTTTGAAGGACCGGTATTGGCCGTTGCTTGCCGTTCCCAGCGGAGGAGGGGACCAAGTTCTCTCAATAGTTGGGCAGCAGAGATCTAGCGAGAAACCCTATTAGCTCTAGTATCGGAGGTGCGTCAGTCACCTTCGCCTCGAGCAAAACACGCAATCCAGGACGTTGCCGCTGCGGTCCTGCCGCAACTTCTGTTGATAGATTCAAAACCTCTGATATCGGATGACCAAACCTGCGGAAAATACCTATTGTGAATACCGTTTCCGGACAAAAGGTCATACGAATTGGTAAATCTTGCGCAGATTTGGCTTGGCCTGGCAAGTCAACGGGAGCTAGAAGGAGGTCAAAATGGTACCCAGAATATTCAGAATCGCAGGGTTACTCGCTTTGCCAGTCATCCTTTTCGGCTGCTGCAACGGGAGTAACGCGGATTTGGTCTCATCGAGCTCCGTCAATCTGCGTCCTCAGGAAACAGCAAACTGGTGCTGGGCGGCGACAACGGAGATGGTCGCGGAAGAGATGGGCGAGAGTCTAGACCAGTGCGAGCTTGCCAACGATCGCTTTGGGCGCACCGACTGCTGCGAAGGCGGCTGTCCTAAAAACGATGACTGCAACATGCCGGGATGGACGATGTTTACCGAGACCGGAGCTACACTCGACACAACAGCGGCACCTCTGTCCTGGAACGCCATAAAGAAGCAGGTCTATTGTAAGAAAAAACCGATGGCGTACGCCTATGGACCTAAGACGGGGGGTGTGGGTCACGTTTTGGTTATCTACGGATACGCTGAGATCGGCACCACCGGATCGACGCGGTACTTATTCCTCAAGGATCCGTGGTCGCCCTGTAACGGAGAAGATCGTGCCATTACGTACGACGAGTATTCCAATTCAGGTACGACCGATCATTGGTCAACGATGTATAACATCGTCTACAACTAATGCAAGGTGATTGATTATGAAGACATCCATTCATCTTTTTTACGCATTAACGTGCGTGGTTTTGGCGGCCGGAATGCCGGCTGCCGCCCAGCAAGTCGCAATGAGCCCTGAACTCGACAAGGCTGCGAGCGCAGCTTTAGAAAGCACGCTTCGCGTTGTTCAAGATAGCAACAACCCGAGCCTTTTGGGTCTTCGATCGATGGAAGAGACAGATAGCGTACGTTTGGGTGATCCGCTATATGTCGACACGTTGAGCTTCGACATGCTTGTCGAATATCAGCCCGAGGCAGAGCTCGAGCAGCTATTTGCAGGTCCAGGCCGAGCGGTGGTTGCGGTCGAGGTAAATGGCGAGGTTCGGTCGTGGATTAGCTTTGTCGAGGAAGATGACCAGTGGAAGTTGACCGGCTTCGGAGAGAGTGCAACAGCGATGAGCGTTGACCGAGCTGCCGATATCGTCCGAGAGCAGGAAGCTCGTTTGGTTCACGTGCCCGCTTTCAATACCTACCTCGTTAGGTTCGCCGACGATGACGGGGTCAGACTGATTCCCGTGGGTCCGACGCCGATTGCCGAAATGAAACCGAACGAGGTGCTTCGGGCGGACGAGGCGCTAGAGCGACTTGCGGAACACGCACGCAAGATTGACGCCGAATACGGTGATGAGATACGCGCTCGCCGTGTTGTCGATTAAGAAACGCGTGAGAGGGTGCGGCGTGAACAGCCTGGGGCTCCCAAGCCCAGGTCCAGTTTTATGCGCATAATGTATACAAGGGCGAATCTTCGGATTCGCCTTTCTTCTTTGGTTATCAGCGCATTAATTCGCTGAGCCGTACTACAAACTGTAGAGAATTACTAGATTTCGCGTAGCAGGGAAGAGGGCGTTTTGGTAAACACCTTAAACAATAACGGTTTGACGAAATAACACATTGTAATTTTCGCGTAGTCGAGTGGCTGCTATACGCCCAAAGACGGACGTTCGCATGATGTCCTCTTGAATGACTCCTTATGACCGTACGCTAACTTCCACCAATCCGCTGCTAACCAGGAGTGTAGGCGCTCATTTTGTTGCCATCTAAGTCTCGGAAGTAGCCGCCATAGAAACCATGTTCACCGCGCGGTCCCGGATCTCCCTCGTTATGGCCGCCGAGCTCAACAGCCTTCCCATGGAGAGCTCTGACCTGGTCTTGGCTGTCGACTTTCAATGCAATCATGACGCCATTTCCGGCGGTCGCTGTGTTGTCATCGAATGGTGTTGTGACACATAGTGCCGCGTGTTGCCTAGACGGCCCCCACGCCGCCATAGCATCATGTGTCCACAGTCGATTGATCCCAATTGTCGCTAGCAACTCGTCATAGAATTGAATAGCGAGCCCAAAATCGTTTGTTCCCACCGTTACGTATCCAATCATTCGTACTCCCGAAAATGTGCGACTATGATGGTCGATCGTCCGTTAGATGTGGCCGCCTGGAGATCGTACTTTTTGTTTAATCTGGTACAGGCCATCTCCACGTAAACCACAGCATTGCTAACATCGTTCCGACTTCCACGGTCGCGAAAAACGCATACGAAAGCGGCGTAGAGTCTCCAAGGGACGGCATCAGAGAGGGCACTACGACCCATAAAATGGACAGAGGAACTACCGCGAAATGCGTCAAACGATTTGCTTTGCGATTCAATATTTTGGAGAGTGGAACCATCACGATCACAACCTCCATCAAAACAGCAAAAAGCAGAACTGCAGTACCGGAGAGTTGCTGACTCATTCGATCCAAAAGCTCTAAGTACCCTGGACGCAGCATTCCCAAAATATCGGCATAAATCATATTCAGCAGCACAAAAATCCACATGGTGGAAAGGACTGTTTTTCTTTCTACGTCTGTCATATCTCTGCTCGAGCCCACTACGGTGCTTGGAAACTTGCCGACTAGAGTAGCTATACATCAAACAGATAGATATTGCTTTAATATTCATATATGGTATACATATATGTATGAATTGGGACGCGGTCTCTTTCGACTGGAATCAAGTACGAGCTTTTCTGGCTACCGTCGAGGAGGGTTCTCTGTCCGCTGCGGCACGTGTGCTTGGCCAGGCACAGCCGACGCTTAGTCGTCAGGTCGCTGCGCTGGAACGGGATCTCGGCGTTACGCTGTTCGAACGCGGACCGCGTGCGATGGCCTTAACTGAAGCCGGCAATGAGCTCGTCGACCATGTCCGCGCAATGGGCGAGGCTGCGACGCGCTTATCTCTATCAGCCTCCGGGCAGTCTCAGATAATCGAGGGACATGTCAGCATTACGGCAACGGACATGACGGCGACCCACCTGTTGCCGCCCGTATTGATGCAACTTCGCGACGCGGCGCCGAACATAAACGTCGAACTGATCCCATCAAATGATGTTCGTGATCTGATCAAGCGTGAGGCAGATATCGCTATTCGGCATGTGCGACCTGAGCAGGCCGACCTGATTACCAAACTCATCGGCAGCTCATCCGCACAGTTGTATGCATCGCAGTCGTTCCTGGCTTGTGCCGGTCACCCAGAGACTGTGGACGATCTGTCGACATTGAGCTTTGTCGGAATGTCGCCGATCGAGAGGTTCTTGCCGACTGTGCGAGCGTCTGGCCTCGAGCTGAAGGCCGAGCAATTCGAGGTCACTACCGCTAGTGGCACCGCCCTCGTTGAGCTCGTCAGGCAAGGGTTGGGCATCAGCATCATTCCGCGCTACACGGCAAAGTTGTTTCCCGAGCTGGTCCCTGTGTTGCAAGACCGCATCTCATTTCCCATGCCCATTTGGCTTGTCACTCATAGAGAGCTTCATACGAGTCGACGCATCCGCGTCGTCTATGACTTACTGGCAAGCTCACTAGCTGAGTTGTTGTGACCACGCCGATTTAGGGCAAAGCTATGCGTATAATGTATATTATGTTAAATATCGGATATCAATACGGGTCCCTCTTGAGCATTTGACAATCGGGGATTGCCAGCACGGCTGAATCACCATAATCTTAGAAAGCTGCTAGATTGTCGGTCTAGCACCATAAGAAGTAAGAAGAAAATCTGAGGGGAAGCCGGACATGCTGCGATACAACTCGCGCAGACATAAGCAATTGATGGATCTGTCCGAATTGGCGTTGCAGGACGCAGCTGGGTCGTCGTTGCCGCGTGATTCGCGTATTGCAACGACGATTCTTCACGACAACCAGCAACACAGCCAATGGGAATCACGTCATGCCAGGTTACTGCTGCCGGTAGCTCAGCAGAGTCGCAAGAAGCGACAGATTGTGGCCCTGCGCAATGCCAAGGTTCAGCTCGTTCATCGCCGTGCGTTTTTCAAGTATCTGCGGGCCCATGAGGTACGCGGCGAACAGCGCAGACGGTTGTTTCGACTTTTTCACACCACTCTGGATTACAACGACGCGATTCTGGCTGAACATCGTCACTATATGCTTGCTGTCTCGAGTCGTATCTCCACGGATCATATTATCGACGTCATGGACGACATGAATAGCTCTCTCTTGCTGCGCCATTACGAAAAGACATTTGCTCGATACTTTGAAATGAAGTGCTACGTGGCATGCGCAAGGGACAGCGACTGCAGTCAGTTGGTGCATCAGTCGATGCGTGAATTGCAGGCTCAGCTGCTGAGAATTCGGCGGAGCATTGAATCCGTGCCGCCATCAGGCGACAGCGGCAACTTTGACCGGCAGGAACTGCTTGCCCGCAGTGGCCGTTATGAGGCTCTGAACTATCTGAACGCGTAGAGCCGCGCGAACGGCTTCTCCAGATCGATAACGCCTATAGTAACCTTTTGTTTTTAGAGGTTTTTTTATGCTTTAGACGCCTGTTGTAGTATGTTTTGATCACCATGCTGATTCGATCGTTACCTCTGCTCGCAGGCATAGCGCCACTGGTCGCCATATTTGGCGCATTGTGGATCGGTGTCGCCAGTGACGCACTGCCATCCTGTTTCCCTTTAATCGATGGCTGTATCTCGATAAGTGCCACCGGCCGCAAACCACCCGGCAGTTTCCTGTTTCGGTCCGTCATGGCGACGCAACCCGTTCTGCTCGTAGTCGTCTGGTATTTTTCGGTGCTGTGGCTGCGATCTCTTGATCCGGAACTGCGGCGCTCCACAACCGTCGCAATTCTCACCAGCGGCATAGTCGGCTCGGTCGCACTGATCACCTACGTGACCTTTCTCGGCACGAAAGAACCGATTTACGAGTTTATGCGCCGCTTCGGTATTTACTTCGGGTTTCTGGGTGTCGGAGTGGCACAAATCGTCGTAGCAGTTGCCCTGCGCCGCATCTGCAGATCATCGCGGCAGCGTCGTTTTGTGAAAACGGCCAGGGTCATGCTCGGACTCTGCGCCGCTGTGCTCGCGCTTGGCATCCTGAACATGTTCCTGAAACGGGTTGTCGACGATGCGGACAGTTCTGAGAACCGAATTGAGTGGATCGTATTCGTGGTAATGCAGTGCTATTTCTTTGCGCTGTACCACGCGTGGCAGCTGACGGATTTTGGCGTTTCTGTGTCGACCCGGGATGCTTAGTCACTGAATGGGTTCGAGAACTTCGGCTCGCGCAGCACGTTGTTATCCGTGAGTGATTCGAGAAAGGCGATCAGGTCCGAACGCTCATCGTCAGATAGCTCAAAACCACGCACGAACTCTGACTTGAACGGGCTACGCCGCCCGTCCCCGGCGTAAGGCCCCGCTTCTAACAGCCGCCCTCCTCGTTCGTAGTGTGAGATTGCGGCATCGAGGCTCGCGACACTCCCATCGTGCATGTATGGCCCGGTAACGCCAATGTTACGCAGTGTCGGCGCCTTGAACCTCCCCATGTCGCGCCGTTGCCCGGTCATGTCGTAGAGTCCGGTGTTGTCCATGGGATACGCACCGTTCCCGTCTGTGTTGTAGAGCCCCGTGTTGTGATAGCCGATCCGATCAACAGTCGAATTCGCATGTGTGGTGCTATCCGTGAAATTAAAACCGCCATGACAGTGGAAGCACTCGAGCCGTTCTGAAAAGAACAGCTCCATACCTCGTTTCGCACTGTCGTCAATGGCATTCTCGTCGCCTTGCATATAGTGATCGTAGGGCGCGTCGTAACTGATAATAGTCCGTACAAACGCAGCTATTGAGCGTATGACGTTAAGTACTGAGTACGGGTCTAAGTCGCCCGGAAATGCCTCAGGCATCAGTTCGGCATAGCGACTGTCCAACCTGACCAGTTCGACGATCGCGTCTTCCCTCCCTGCCATGCCCATCTCGACCGGCTCCTCGCCGAACATCGGTGTCAAAGCCTGGTCTTCGAGTCGATCGAGCAGAGGGTTGGCCCACGTCAGACGGCTCGCATACGCGGCATTCACGAGCGTCATCGAACTCCGCGGGTGAATTTCGCCTGTGGCACCGATCGAGCGCGGTTTGCCGTCTGTAAATGCAAGTGCCTGGATGTGGCAGCTTGCACAGGACATCGTGTTATTCAGCGACAGTCTGGTGTCGTAAAACAGCAAGCGGCCGAGTTCGATTTTGACCTCACTCATCGGGTTGTCGAGCGGCACGCTCGGCCGCGGCAGCGTCGGGTCAATTGACCAGTCGTAGCTTCGGCCTTGCATCCACAACCAGAACCCGGCCGCCAAAAGCAGCAGTCCGATGAGCAATGCCGCAGCGCGATTCAATTTGCGACCTTGCGCCGAAAGACAAGTTGCTGATCACGCGCATTCCCATCATGCAAATCGAGTCCGAGAGCGCGAAATGGCGCTTCACAAGATTCCTCCGCCGGTCCGGATGAGCAGTCGTTTGCCACCCCGTCTACGAGGTCCGTATCCGTCAGCAACGCTTCAAGATCGATTGCGACGGTGTCTATTCCGGGAACGAATTCGTCGAGCCTGACAGTGACTCGGTTCGGCGAACGGCAAGCCGTGATGTTGCGCACGGTGCCCTCACAGCCAGTGCTGCCAAGATGTATCCAGAATCCATCATCGTCCGTGCGTATTCCGGCACGGAGAAACTTGTATCCACCACGCCAGTGCCAGTGCATTGCCGGATCGCCAAGGGGTACTTCTGCCTGCAGCGGGTCTGCATGATTGCGCTGAAACGGCACACCGAGCGTGAACTGCAGACCGCGATAGTCAGCCCGCTCCGCGAAACCCCGCAAGCTCATACTCGTATCGGATGTGCCATTCGCACAGGCGCCTGAGCCATCCTCGAAATCAAGCAGCGCCAGGTCAGGTTGTTGCCAGCGGCCGTCCACATCGAGCCGCACGTCAACGAGCTCCCCGCTTCTGGTGATGAGCTGCACGTTCGACACGTAGAGGCGAAGATCAGTTAACTGGACAGCGCTGCCGGCATTGTCGCAGTCAAGAATCCGGGTGCCGAATACGGGCACAAAAGGAATCGCCACCTTTGTAGACGGTTCGCCGCAATTGGCCAGAAAGATGGTCAAAAGAAGCACGACAGAGCGTCGCAGCATCACGAAAATGGCCTCAAATTAGCGAAAACGGGATTGTACCTGCCTCAGGCAGGTCAGCGGTCACAGCGGCTCAGGTGGCGGCTTCGGACATATCAGACTCATCGAGAAGGTCGTCGTCGTTCTCGCCCACCTCCTCGACGGGTGTCAGCGAATAGTCGAGTACGCCCGTAGCAATCAGGTCGGTCGAGGCCTGAGCGACTTCGAGCTCGGTCTCGACTTCACGAAGTTTGACTTCAGATTTTATATTTTCCGTAGCGCGCTCAGAAAGCTCGGCACGCAGCTCTCGCGTTTTCAGCACCGACTCCTTAAGGTCCCGTGTCGTTTCGTCCATGCGTAACTGCTGGTGGGAAATAACGTTATCGCGCTTCTCAATACCGTCGCTCGCTTCCGCAAGCTCTTGCGCAAACTCTGCCGCTTTTTCACGCGATTTTTCGACGTCCGTCTGCGCGACACGCAGTTCGGCCTCAAGCGAGCGAATGCGATCATCACGCGGATCCCGTTTTCTGGCGCGTGATTTTGAGCCGAGTGCGCCGAATATCGATGACAGCAACCAGCCAAGCAGAAACGCGCCGACCGTAAACAGGATCAGGTTCTGAGGGAGATCAACAAACATTGCGTTAGATTATGCACTTTTGAGTTTTAGAAAAGGACCGGGTTCTCAATCCGGAAACGCTGCGCTTGGCCTGGAAAGACCAGGATCGGGCTGATTTCACTATTTCAGGGTAGTTATATATTTTTATAAAACAATAAGTTATAAAGCTTTACTAGAAAATAACTCACGTCACAACACCGATCTTGCGACCTCCTGGGTCGTTGCCGCGATAACACCAGTAACGCACCTCCTGAACGTCGAGAAATGCCTCTGCGCGTGCGCCTTCGAGCATGGCGAGAGTACTGAACATGCCTGCCTGGGTGCAGGTATCGGCCGCTACTGTAATCGATCGCGGTGCATCCGGCACCGGCCAACCGGTTTTTGGGTCAAGGATGTGGCTGTAGCGGACTCCGTCCCTGATGAGAAAGCGCCGCGCGTCGCCGCTGGTCGCAAGCGCGCCAACCTGGAGGTTAAGCAGCTTTTCTGCATTGGTGTTCGATGCATGCACGGCCTCAACTCCGACTTTCCATGCATTTCGCAAACAGGGTTTTCGAACAGCAACCAGGTCGCCACCGAAGTTCACGAGACAACTTGCAGTTGTTGCTTCACGCAGCATGGTTGCCACACGATCCACGGCGTATTCCTTGCCAATTCCACCGAGGTCGATTTCCATGCCGGGCGGCATGTGCAGCAGTGGTGAGTCCCACGTGACTCGCCCCCACCCTACCTGCTCCATTACCTTTCTTACCGCAGTTTTCGTCGGTATATTGTCGCTGCCATCGAAATGCCAGACCCGCCGCAGCACGCCGGACGTAATATCGAATCGGCCGGCACTAATTTCATGAAGCGTTGTTGAAAAATCAATGAGTTGAGACGTTTCCGGGTCAACTTCGACGGGCTTGCCGTTGGCCTCGTTGATGCGGTTGATAATATTAGCTGGCAGATAGCGACTGAATTTGTCCTCGATGCGCCAGGCCTCTGCTGCTACGAGTTCCGTGAGGCGCCTGGCCTCGTCCGCAGTGTCAATTTCGCACAACACCTCGCACGGGCTGGCCATGGCCAGAAACTGGCCCCGCCAACATCCATCGCCCCGGGAAACACGGATACTTCGCCCGGGTCGGTCGGCGCCCATCAGCGATTACTTGCCGAACTGATAACCAAACTGGAAAATGACCGCGTTCAGGTCCGGATAATTATCCCGGCCCACCTGATTCCCGATTAGCTGGTCAGGTGAGACGTTGCCCGACTGCTGGTAGAGCTCCAGACGAACGCTCATGTCGTTGCCGCCGCTCGTCTTCCATCCATATTTCAGGCCGGCTGTCATGGCGTCAAAGTCGCCCAATCGATAATCCGCAGAGGCGTATTCAGGCAAGGGGTCGCCGTCGATCAAACTCATGCGATAGAACTCGGCGGCAGTCTGCGTGTAGAACCGCAGGTGCGGTTCGAGGTAACTGCGACTACCCAATGGCCAGCGGAGCCGCAAATCCACCGTGTGCGAATCGATCTCCCAGTCGTCCGTCATGTAGCGATACGAAAGGTCCAGAACCTTGCCGTCCATGTAGTATTTGCCCTGCGTGTACAGGCTGTGCTTCTCGCGAGAATCCGGCCGATGCTCGAAAAGATACAGATGCGAGGGCCCGTCAACACCTGGAACCTGGGCGATGGGCACCGGATCACCGCTGGTTCCATCAACAACACTCAGTATCTTGTAAGGATCATTCAGATAACCACTTGAGTCGCTGTAGGAGTAGTTAAATTGCATGAGCAGGTTCCTGGAGACGACTTGTGTTACCCCAAATACGACATCAAGAACGTCTTTGTCCTCCGCAGGCCCCCTGTTACGACCATCGCCATCGCCATCATCATCGTCGTCTACGGCCACGGGCATCTGCGTTAGTCCCATCACCGCACCACCCACAGGATCCAGTTCGTCCTGGGCAAAAGCTAATCCTGCTGAGACGGTCGTGTTACGTTTATTGAAGTCGCGCGAGATTTTCGCATTCAGGCCAAGATGTGTGTAATCAAATTCCGATGACGCGCTGGCGCCGATATTAATCGCAAAAAGGCGGCCGAGCGGCTGCTCCCAGGCCGCTGTGACGGCGACGCGCGAATCGCGAAACGTATCGTCAATCGGAAATTCGCCGGGTGTTGTCGTGTATGTGCGCCTGCCAGAGGGTTGCGTAAATGTCTGCGGCACGGATTGTGGCAAAGCACCGTTCGGCGTTGCTCCGGTCAATGCGTCCACGGTAAGCCCCAGACTCAGGTATCGATCATCGACGAACACTCGCCGCGAGAGAATGTTCAGACTTAGATCCTGTACGCGGTCATTGTCCTCACCGTAGTACAGCAGTGCCGTATTGAAGTCCCAGCCGGGCTCTTCCTGAGCCTGAACCGGTTCGACCGCGCTGGTTCCGAGCAGTGTGCAGGTTGCAGCAGTAAGAGCTGCGGCAATCGACCGATTACAATCCTTGTTGCTCATTTGTCATCCCTCAGTTACAGCCGCAACCGCCGCCGCCAAAACCGCGACCGCCGCTCGAGGCTTCCTTGCTGAAGTAAATGTGATCGTCGGTTGCTGCCTCAACCGCATCGGTCGTTAGCTGCATTTCTTCCTTGGCTAGCACGTCGCGCTCCCAGGGCTCTACGCCCATTGATGAGCAACCCGACGTGATCCCAACAACCAACAAACTCACAATTGAAACGCAAATTCGCATGGGACTACTCCAATTCACTGAGTGCTTCGACGATCGCCGCCTCGTATTCGTCTTGTTTCTTAACCTTGAAGCCGTAGTGGCGCTTGCGAACCTCGCCATCAGGTCCGATCAGAAAAGAACTGGGCATGGCTACCACATCAAAAGACTTGGCCAGTTCTTTGGTCTCGTCATAAATAATGTTGAAACTGGGTGGATATTCCGCAAGAAATTCGGCCGCCGCGGCAGGTTTCGCATCAAGATTGACGCCAATGATCTCGAGTCCGTCATCGGTATACTTGTCGTGCATCGAGTTGAGCCACGGGAACGATCGTCGGCACGGCACGCACCAGGAGGCCCAAAAATCGACTATGACGACCTTGCCTCTGTACTCAGCCAGGTCGAACGGGGCCTCCGCGGAAGCGAATCCACCTGGCGCAATCAGGATCAGAGTGACGATGCACACGGCCAGTCGCCGCATCAGCTGATCGGCCCTGCAGCCGGAAGTAAGCGGAATACTCATATTCTTTGCCAAAGCCCAAATGCACGAAGCCATACCGAATCTCGCACACGCGAATGGACGCGAGTATAGGGGATTATCCTTAAGGCAAGCTTATCTGCAGAACCTGGTCGGGAAAGTCAGTAAACACGCCATCGACACCGATATCGACCGCAAAGTAGCGCACAAGTTCTGCAAACGACGCGAATCCGGCAGGTATGTCATCCGCCCGGAAAGTGTAAGGATGGACCGCCAGGCCGGCCTCGTGCGCCAACTGAACCAGTCCGGTTGCAACCGGGACAGCGTCGATTTCGGCGAGTTCGTATAGATCAGAGATGGCTGGGCCGATGGCATCAACGGTCTGTGCAAGCTGTTTGATGCCAGCCGCCGATCGCAGCCAATCGTAGTCCGTGTCAGCTTCTCGCCAGCTATTATCACCGATCAGCTGAACCAGCTGGAACGGGCAATGCAGTTCGTGTTTCAGGCGTCGCAGCTCTGCATCGTCAAAGCACTGTACGAAAACCGGATCATCCCGGCTTTCATATCCGGAATCCGCGAGCAAATCGAGCAACTGTGGTGCAATGTCAATTCCCTGCCCTTTGTGCCAGGCCGGGCGTTTGATCTCAGGGTAGATTCCCGCCCGTCTGCCGGTCTCGTCGTTGAGCCTATGGATGAAGTCCAGCTCTTCGCGCAGCGTATTGAGTTTAAAATCTCCACTCCGAGCGGGATAGCGCTCCGGGTAGACGGGGCTTCCATCTTGGTTCATTCGTTCCCAGACTGTGAGCGAACGCAGCTCCTGCAGATCGAAATCATGCACGTAATAACGCCCGTCGCTCCTCTTCCTGCCGGGAAATCGTTTTGCTACATCGGTGACCCGATCGAGGTAGATGTCGTGCAGCACAATGAGCTCGCCGTCGCGACTCGCGACGATGTCCTGCTCGAGGTAGTCGGCGCCCATGTCATGGGCCAGTCCTTTGGCCGCGAGCGTGTGCTCGGGTAGGTAGCCAGACGCGCCTCGGTGGGCGATTACCAGGGGCCGCATAACAGGTAATTTCTAGAAATACGCCATAACTATTTGATTAATTGGTTTCTCCGTCCGCGTCAAAGCCTGGAAAGTCAACGACTTCCCAGCGCGCCGTATCCTCACCCCGGCCCAGACGTCTGATCGCATCAGCCAGTTCGCGGTCGTTCCACTCGATATGCTCGTCGACGCGCGCAACGACCTCTTCCGCTGTCTCAGTCAAGCCGCCGAACGGTTTGACCGCAACCATGCCGATATCATTAGCCTGTGCCACATCCATCATGTAATTGACGAGATCGGTCTTCTGACCGTACACGTCAGACACAATGATCACGACCTCAGATGCTGTGATCTGCTGAATCAGCTCGTCCTTGATGGCCTCTAGCCCGCCTTCGGTCGGGATGTTCTCAGGCTTGCTGACATTGAGGTAGTAGAATCGGTCCACGCTCTCAAGAAATTCGAAGATGCGAAGATAATCATCACTTTCCGCAAATGCATGGGTGACAAACACCCGGATCGGATTCGTCTCAGACACAATGGGCTCCCTTGCAGCGACAATCGTGGCCCAAGTTTATCCAATTCGCGGCACTACCGCCCGATTACAATGTCAATAGGCACAGTGGTTCCCATGTAATCTTGTATTCGGTATCGTAGCGGTCACCTGCCATGCGACTCCTCTTGTACAATATTCGATACGCTGTCGGCGGCGGCGCGAGCATGCATATGCCGCTCCCCGGAGCCGGCTACGTGCTGGGCAATCAGAACGTCCTGCCCGAGATCACTCGATTCATCAAATCAGTTGATCCTGACATTGTTGGCCTGATCGAGATCGACACAGGATCGATCCGCAGCCGCAAGGTGAATCAGGCCGAGAAGATTGCCTCGGACCTCGGCATGAATACCTCGTACGAGACCAAGTACGGCTCCAGATCGCTGAACAAGATGTTGCCGATCGTACGCAAGCAGGGCAACGCTTTTATGGCCGCAGCGCGGGTTCACGGCGAGAAATTTCACTACTTTGATACCGGCATCAAGCGTCTGATCATTGAGCTCGAAATGAAACAGTTCGCGGTCTTTCTCGTGCATTTGTCACTCAAGTATCGCCACCGGCATCTGCAACTGCGACGTTTGTACGACCTCATCGCCGAAACTGAAAAACCGGTCATTGTGGCAGGCGATTTCAATACGTTCTGGGGCGAGAATGAGATCTACCTGTTCTTGCGCGCTGCCGGACTGACGTCGGCAAATCCGGACGGAATTCCGACCTATCCGAGCCGCGCGCCGCGCAAGGAACTCGATTTCATCCTGTTCCAGGAAGGCATCGAGGTAACCGCTTTTGAGGTGCCACAGGTTAAATTGTCAGACCACTTACCGCTGGTCTGTGACTTTGAAGTTGCCTAGGAGAGAACTCGTGAATTTGCAGCATTGGACTTTGGAAACTGACGCCGATGGCATCGCATGGCTGCGCATCGACAAAGCGGACTCCAGCGCAAATGTCCTTTCAACCGAGGTCATGACCGAACTGAATTCAGTTATCGAGTCGATTGCCGCGGTGCCGCCCAGAGGTTTGGTCATTTACTCGGGCAAGCACAACGGATTCATAATGGGCGCCGATATCAACGAGTTTTCTTCGATTGATACGCCGGAGCGAGCTTACGAGGTCACCCGCCACGGGCAGCAGATATTCGACAAGATCGAGCGACTTGGCTGCCCAACGGTTGCAGCTATTAATGGCATTGCCATGGGCGGAGGGCTCGAACTCGTCATGGCCTGCGACTATCGGCTGGCGCTCGCCAGCAACAAGCGAGTCCTCGGTCTGCCAGAGGTGAAACTCGGTTTGCACCCTGGCTTTGGCGGCACGGTGCGTGCCGTGCAGATATGTGGCGTCCGGCCAGCCATGCAGCTGATGCTGACAGGCAACCCGATTACTGCAGACAAAGGTCGGCGGATCGGACTAATCGATCGAATCGCCGCGGAGGATAACTGGCGACAGGCAGCGAAAGAGCTGATTTCTGCGGCACGACCCAAACAACGAGCGCCACTCATCGAACGACTACTGAACCTCGTGTTCGTGCGCCCGTTTATCAAGCCAATGCTCATCAAACAGGTTGCGTCAAAAGCACGCAAGGACCATTACCCGGCTCCATACGCGATGATTGATCTCTGGGCCCGCTATGGCGCCTCACCAGCAACTGGCTATGAGGCGGAAGCACAGTCATTTGCCGGGCTGATGTGCACGAGTACATCGCGAAATCTGGTTCGCGTGTTTTTCCTGCAAAACAAACTGAAGGGCCAGGGCAACAAGACGAGCAGGAAGATCGCGAGCGTTCATGTCGTTGGCGCCGGTGTGATGGGGGGCGACATCGCTGCGTGGTGCGCACTACGAGGGCTGAGCGTCACATTGCAGGACCGGGAGCAAAAGTACATCGATCCTGCTATGCAGAGGGCACAGAAGCTGTTTTCCAAAAGGATACGAAACGAAGAGGATCGCGCAACAACGGAAAAACGACTTAAAGCGGACGTAGACGGTAAAGGCATCGCAGAGGCTGACCTGATCATCGAGGCCATTTTCGAGAACCTCGAGGCGAAACAAGATCTCTACCAGGCTATCGAACGAAAAATGAAGCCGGATGCTGTACTGGCAACGAATACCTCGAGCCTTCGCCTTGAAGAGCTCCGCACCGGACTTCGCGATCCCGATCGATTCGTCGGCGTGCATTTCTTCAATCCCGTGGCGCAAATGCCGCTGGTTGAGGTTGTACGCTGCGAAGATACCTCACAGGAGGTGCTCGATCTGAGCTTCGCGTTCATCAAGGGTATTGGCAAGTTTCCGCTCGAATGCCGCAGCTCACCCGGGTTTGTCGTTAATCGGATTCTCGCACCGTATATGACTGAGGCCATGCATCTGGTTGAGGACGGTGTTTCGCTTGTCGCAATCGATCGTGCTGCTGAGAGTTTTGGCATGCCCGTGGGCCCGATCGAACTGGTCGACAGCGTCGGTCTTGATGTTGTGTTGCACGTATCGAGGATTCTTGGTGGACGGGTGCCGGAGCAGCTGTCAGCCATGGTCGATGCGGGCCACCTGGGCCGCAAGTCAGGGCAAGGTTTCTATCGCTGGGAAGAAGGTAAGGCACAAAAAACAACCGGCGACGGCGCTGCCCCGCCTGTCGATACTGAAGATCGGCTCATATTGCCAATGGTCAATGAGGCCATGGCGTGTTTGTCGGACGGCGTCGTCAGTGATGCTGATTTGCTCGATGCGGGTGTGATTTTTGGCACGGGTTTCGCCCCATTTCGGGGTGGTCCGATCAATTATGCGCGCGAACGGGGTATCGAAACGCTCACGGCACGCCTGCATGAGCTCGCGGCGGCACATGGCGAGCGTTTCGAACCGCATCAGGGTTGGTCGGACCTATAGTTGTTGACTGTCGCAGAAATGCTCGGGAAACTGTGCGCCGCTTCACGCTGCATGCGACCGACAGTATCGGAAGTTGTTGAATTGAAGGTAGAATACGGCGCAATCGGGAAATATTTTTTGGAACAGGGAGACCTATGACCGCTGGGCAGATAAATGCTGACCTGCTCAAGTGCTTTTCGCCACTGGATGGCCTGAAGCGCGACAACCTGGCGGCGCTGGCCCGCAAGGTCCAGTTGCGTGAATTGTCACCTGGCCAGGTGCTGTTTAAAGAAGGCGACACCGAGAAGCGGACGTTTTACATCTCAGCCGGGACGCTGGAATTGCTCGACCAGGGCAAAGTCATCGAAACCGTCGTTGGTGGCACCGATCCGGCGCGAAATCCCGTCTCTCCTATTTTTCCACGACGCGTTTCGGCCAGAGCGCGCGACCGGGTCAAGTTCATCTCGATTGACAGCGACCTGCTCGACGTAATGCTCACCTGGGACCAAACCGGTACTTATGAGGTTTCGGAGTTACAAGGCAAAGCTGAAGACACCGGCGACGACTGGATGACGATGCTGCTGCAGACAAAGGCATTTCACAAGATCCCGCCCGCGAATATCCAGGCGATCTTCATGCGCATGCAGCAGATTAATTACAAATCTGGCGACGTCATTCTCAAGCAGGGAGCCGAAGGCGACTACTTTTACGTGCTGACCCGCGGCCAGGCCGTAGTTACTCGCGAAACGCCGCTTTCTAAAGAGGGCATCAAGCTTGCCGAATTGCAGGTTGGGGATACCTTCGGCGAGGAGGCGTTGATATCAGAAGCGAAGCGAAATGCCACGGTTACGATGTCATCCGATGGTTCGGTCATGCGACTCGGCAAGGAAGACTTCAAGACACTGTTGAATGAACCGATGCTGGACTGGGTTAGCAAGGAGCAGGCACAGAAGATCGTACAAAACGGAGGTCAATGGCTCGACGTGAGATTACCGAGCGAATTTGATAATCACCATATGGATGGCGCGATCAATATTCCGCTGTATTTCATTCGACTGAAGATTAGTACGCTCGAGCAGGATCGCAAATACGTCGTATGTTGTGACACAGGCAGACGCAGCTCCGCCGGTGCGTACATTCTCAATGAACGCGGCTATCAGGCGTACGTGCTGCGCGACGGAATCAATAAAGAACAGATGTAGCGATCGCTACATCGTATGAGTTGGCTTGTCCCCACCCAGGGCGCCGGCGAGATAATTTTCGATCTTCTTCTGTGTATTGCCCTGGTCCTGGTCACTGAATTGCACGCCAATGCCAGCCGTACGCTTGCCCTGCGCCCCTTTCGGTGTCATCCAGATGACGGTACCCGCAACCGGAATTTTTTCCTCTTCTCCCATGAGGTTGAGCAACATAAAGACCTCGTCACCGAGGCGATACGAACTGTTGGTTGGAATGAACAGGCCGCCATTTATCACGTACGGCATATAGGCCAGGTATAACGCACTCTTGTCCTTGATGGTCAGCGTCAATAATCCCGGTTTGCTCATTCGTGCTACCTCTTTTCCAGCTGTTGCATCGTGCTTTGATACGGATTCTGGTCACAGTGCTCGAGGCTGTCGGCCCAGTCGATCAAAAGGCTCTCCAGCGTCAGGTGGACATTGTACGTGCCGATGGGCTGGCCACGTAGTCTGTTGATCGTGTCTAGATAACAGAACAGGTTTCGCCTGTCCATGCTATCGAGCACAGATTCATTGATTGCAGCCGCTGCACTATGTTGCCGCCCGGCGGAGACCGTGAGTATCGCTTGTTGGATCTGTCGTGCGAGCCAGTCGAGTACAAACGGCGTCTCGATCCGCGACCATCGGGCTGCCACCGCGAGCGCCGTGGCTCGCCCCCCCGCAATGTCAGCAAAATCCCGCGCCATGGTCGCATGCGTATCGAGCTGATCAAGTGCAGAAATTGCCGCAATTGGAGCGTTGCCGCCCAGTCGAAGCGCTTCAGCCCATGGCGCACCGGGCTGCAATTGGTCGAGCCACGCCAGGCCCTCTGCTTCGGTGGGCGTTGCGATTTCAATGCGTTGGCAACGACTGAATATCGTCGCGGGTAATCGCCCGGTGCGATCTGCAATCAATATGAGCAAAGCATCGCCGGATGGCTCCTCGAGCGTTTTGAGCAGGCTGTTGGCGGCGTTTGTCGTCATGGCGTTGGCCGGTTCAATGATAGCCACCTTGCTGCCGCCCTCGTAGCTTGTCAGGCTGAATTCCGCCACGAGGTCGCGAATCTGCCCAACACCAATAGTTTCCTTGTCCTCAGGGGGTGCTATCCAGCGCAGATCGGCGTGCTGCAGCGGCGGGACCGGATAGCTCGGCAGTTTCCCGCTGGACCCTGTTCCGAGCCGCTGCGATGCGATCCAGGATGCTGCGGCGCGCTTGCCGACTCCGACCGGGCCGGTCAGCAGAACCGCATGCGGCAGCCGTCCCTGCGCAACACGGTCGAGCCAAGCTTGGGCGAACTGCGAAAGCCAATTGATGTCCGTTTTATTCAATGAGTACGACCCGGGCGAACTGCGAAAGTCAACTAATATTCATCTAATTCAAATAATTGTAGCGATAAGTTCATCTATTTTATGAAAATTGAAAATATCCGATCCAGCTAAAGAGTAGCGGCAATCGACTCAATCGTTTGCCGCACCCTGTCGAGATCCTGGGTTGCGTCGACAATCACGAAACGATGCGGTTCAGCCACCGCGAGTTGCAAATAGGTTTCGCGAACCCGCATGAAAAACTCACTGCGTTCGGCTTCGAATCGGTCAGGATCACCACGTCGCCCTGCGCGGTTCATGCCGGTTTCGACGGGCGCATCGAGCAAGATCGTGAGATCCGGCCTGAGGTCGCCGTGCACCCAGTCGGCGAGCAAGTTGATGTCATCCTGAGGCAGGCCGCGACCACCTCCCTGATAGGCGCGGCTCGAGTCAGTAAAACGATCACACACTACCCATGTTCCAGCAGCCAGCGCGGGCTGAATTACGTTGTTGACGTGTAGTGAGCGAGATGCAAAAACGAGCAGGAGTTCTGCAATGTCCGGCATCGATTCGTCACCGTGCTCCGCCACAAGATCACGTATCCGCTCGGCCATTGGAGTACCCCCGGGCTCACGCGTCGTGAGTACCGTATGACCACGCTTTTCGATCGCCTTGGTCAAATGCGCGATATTCGTTGACTTACCGACTCCTTCGATGCCTTCGATAGTGATGAACTTACCGGTTTCCATTGCGCTATCTCACTGACGTTGTCGACGTAAACGCCGCAAATATTCGGCTACGGCGGCATCGTGTTCATCCTTGGTTGCCGAGAATGCGTGGCTCCCGTCGCCGAGTCCCGTGGCAACGAAATACAGCTCTTCACCTTCAGTGGGGTGCAGTGCCGCATTGATCGCTGCGCGACCAGGCAATGCGATCGGCGTCGGCGGAAGACCGTGACGCGTGTATGTGTTGTAAGGCGTGTCGGTCTGTAAGTCGCGCCGAGTCAAATTGCCATTAAACCCGGGGCTAATTCCATATATTACAGTAGGGTCAGTCTGCAGCCGCATGCGCTTTTGCAGACGTCGCGTGAATACACCCGAAATACGCGACCGCTCGTCCCTGCGGGCCGTCTCTTTCTCGACGATCGATGCAAGAATCAGTGCCTCATAGGGCGTATCGATAGGCAGCTCTTCGTCACGCTCTGCCCACTCTTCGCTCAACACCGTCTGCATTAGCTCATATGCCTGTGCCAGTACTTCGCGGTCGCTGATATTACGCGGGAATCGATACGTTTCAGGCAGGAAGAGCCCCTCTGGATGATCCAGGTCGGCTCCCAATTCTTCGAGTAACGCGGGCCAGTCTTCATCGGTAAGACTTGCGTCGATGTGCGGATCATTATGAAGCGCCTTCAGCAGGTCCCACTGATTCCAGCCCTCAATGATCGTAAACGAATACAACTGTACGGTACCGCTCGTGAACTGCCGCAGTAATTCGACAGGAGTCGTTCCGTGCTTGATGCGGTATTCGCCGGCCTGGACAACGCCGGCCTGATCCGTCCATCTCGCGTAGGCGCGATACATGCGCGGATGACTGATGATTCCGCGCTGTCCGAGTTCGTCGCTCACTGTGCGAAAAGAGGTGCCTGGGACGATGACAAAGTCGACGCCTGATTCGTCAACGACAATTGGTGAATGCAGGAACCTGTTCATTTGCAGCGCCGCAAGTGCGGCCGCAACGACTGACAATGCCAGGATTGCACCGCCAAGAACGAGCAGGCGTTTCAAATCGAACACTCCGGTCAGTCGAACGCTCTAATAATCAGGCTGCCATTCGTACCGCCAAATCCGAACGAGTTAGAAATGGTCGTGCGAACTTTCGCGTCGCGAGCCTCGTTCGGCACGTAATCAAGATCGCAAGCGGGATCCTGATTGTCCAGATTGCTCGTCGGTGGCACTACCTGATTGTTAATCGCCTGCACGCAGAAAATAGCTTCTGCAACACCGGCAGCCCCCAGCAAATGTCCGGTTGTTGATTTCGTTGAACTAACCATCAGCGAATCTGCAGCGGCGCCAAATGCGCGCCGAATGCCGATGGATTCGCCAAGGTCCCCGGCGGGCGTAGAGGTACCGTGCGCGTTAAGGTAATCGATGTCGCCGGGATCGATGCCTGCGTCACGAATAGCCGCAACCATGGCTTTGCGTGCGCCCTCGCCATCCGCCGGCGGTGTCGTAATGTGGTAGGCATCACCGCTCATGCCGAAGCCGATCAATTCGGCGTAAATCGTGGCTCCACGTGCCTTGGCATATTCCATTTCCTCGAGCACAACGCATCCTGCGCCGTTACTCAGGACGAAACCGTCACGATCGATATCGAACGGCCTGCTCGCTCCGGCCGGATCGTCATTGCGTGTCGACATCGCTTTGGCTGACGAAAACCCGCCCATTGCGAGTGGCGTCGTGGCGTACTCCGACCCTCCGGCCAGCATGACTTCGGCGTCGCCATGCTCGATCATGCGACCGGCGAATCCGATGCAGTGGGCGGACGTTGCACACGCCGTTACGATGGACACATTAGGCCCGGTGATGTGCTGATAAATGCTGACGTATCCGGACGTCATATTGATGATGCTGCCCGGAATAAAGAACGGAGAGACCTTGCGGGCGCCGCCGTCCAAAAACTTGTTGTTATTATCCTCAATGGTCTTGATGCCACCGATACCGGCCCCCATCGCTATGCCGATCTCGTGACCATTTTCTGCGGTAATCTCGAGGCCGGAATGCTTGATTGCCTCAATGCTGGCTGCGATCCCATAATGGATAAACGGGTCGGTTTTGCGGATGTCCTTGGGGGGCATGTACTCGGCGGCGTCAAAGTCCCTGACGGTGCCTCCGATACGCGTTGCAAATGTGCTCGTATCGAAGTCGTCGATCAGAACAATGCCGGACGTGCCGTCACAGACGTTTTTCCAGGCCTCATCCAGCCGGTTGCCTACCGGAGAGACGATGCCCATCCCGGTAATTACGACGCGTCGTTCTTTCAAAGTTAATCCGAATTAGAGCGGCAGAACTGCCATTGTATCAGTATAGAGAAAAGGCGCGGCGTCAGACACCGCGCCTTTGGACCTAGTCGTCGCTTGAGCGAGCGCTTACAAAGTCGATCGCTTGCTGAACGGTCGTGATCTTTTCAGCTTCCTCGTCGGGAATTTCTGTTTCGAATTCCTCTTCGAGGGCCATCACCAGCTCGACTGTGTCAAGCGAATCGGCACCCAGATCATCGACAAAGGAAGCATCGTTGGTCACTTCGTCTTCTTTAACGCCGAGTTGTTCGGCAACGATGCTCTTAACTTGTTCTTCGATACTGCTCATAGTGGTCCCTTCTCCTGAGAAGACTCATCAAAAATGTTGCACGGCGAGGCCGGAATTAGCGCCTCAATACACCGTCAAACCCCCCAAAAAAGGCTGTAAGTCCTTGATATTTCAAGGTGCTTCATGGCCGTGGCACGGTATTGTATGTGAATCGCTCATGGCAATCTACACAGAATACCGGCCAAATCAGTCCATCAGCATGCCGCCGTTTACGTGCAACGTCTCTCCGGTGATGTAGTCGCCCGCCTCTGATGCCAGAAAAAGCACAGCATTGGCGATGTCATCGCCCTCTCCAAGGCGCCCGAGCGGGACTTGAGCCAACATGCCTTCACGCTGGTCTTCAGGCAACACACGGGTCATGTCGGTGTCGATGAAACCCGGCGCGACGACATTGACGGTAATATTGCGAGAACCGATTTCACGCGCCAGTGACTTGGAAAAACCAATAATCCCTGCTTTCGCGGCCGCGTAGTTAGCCTGGCCCGCGTTGCCCATGATGCCAATCACTGACGCGATACTGATTATCCGTCCCTTCTTCGCTTTCATCATGCCTCGCAGGCAGGCTTTGCTGACACGATAGACACCGCTCAAATTGGTTGCCAACACGTCCTCCCATTCGTCGGCCTTCATGCGCAACAAGAGATTGTCTCGCGTAATGCCCGCATTATTGACGACGACTGTCGGACTACCTTCGTTATCCTGAATATTCTTGATCGCATTTTGCACGGATTCATCATCGGCAATGTTGAGCACGATGCCGCGGCCGCTCCTGCCGAGCGTCTCGGAAATAGCCGCCGCACCCTGCTCACTTGTCGCCGTTCCGATTACGCTGGCGCCAGCCGCCGCGAGCGTTGCTGCGATCGCGGCACCGATGCCGCGTGTTGCGCCGGTCACCAGCGCCACCTCACCGTCAAGCGCATTGTCGTTGAACGTGCTGCTCATGTTGTTTCCTTTGGCTGCAGTGCTTTCTGCAGGCCGCTCATTGTATCGATAGTTGCGACCGGCGTGCCCCTGTCGATTCGGCGCAGCAGTCCCGCGAGCACTTTGCCGGGGCCGCACTCAATAACTGATGTTGCACCGGCCTCGAGCATTGCATTGATCGTGGCGACCCACTGCACGGGCCTGTGTACCTGCCGCGACAGCCGTAGGCGTATGTCGTTGGCGTCCTTGTACGGGGTTGCGTCTGTCGCGTTAATAACAGTAATCCCTGGTGCTGAGAAATCGGTAGCATCCAGCGCTGCAGCCAGTTCTTGGCCGGCTGCAATCATCAATGACGAATGTGACGGAACACTGACCGGCAACAAGATGGCGCGGCGGGCGCCGGCGTCCTCGGCCCTTGAAATCGCGTGATCCACGGCTTCTTTGTGGCCGGCGATTACGACCTGCCCCGGAGAATTGAAGTTGACGGCCTCGGCCACGCCGATTGCGGATGCGTCATCACAGACTGCACAGACGGCGTCATCATCCAAGCCGATAATGGCTGCCATCGCACCGTCCCCGACCGGGACAGCCGCCTGCATGAGTTCTGAGCGCTTCCTGACGACTCGGAGCGCGTCGCCGAAGCTCACGGCATTAGCGCACACGAGTGCGGTGTATTCGCCGAGGCTATGGCCTGCCATATGCGACGGTGTTGCCCCGCCCTGTTCCTGCCATACGCGCCATGCCGCATAGCCGGCCGTCAGCATCGCTGGTTGGGTGACGACTGTCTCGGCCAGTCGCTCAGCCGGGCCTTCCTGCACGAGTTGCCACAAATCGTAACCGAGAATATCGCTTGCCTCGGCGTAACAGTCCTGCACGTGTTTGTACTCCGCAGCCAGATCGGCTTGCATGCCTTGTGACTGGGACCCCTGCCCCGGGAATACCATCGCTATGGTCACATCGCTCTCCATCTGTGGGCCGCTTCTGGCCGCGAATTATATAGACGCCTGCCGTCGGGCTCTAATCGTAACCAGGCCGCCTGCAACGACGCCGGCAAAGGCACCGTACGCGTGCGCCGCAACGATGACCATACCGCCCGTGGATTGCTCCGACCCGGGCAGTGGGCCGATAAGCTGCTCGTAGCCGAGCTTCGCGAGCAGAGCGACACCCAGCACCCATAGGTCGATTCGACCGGTTCTGAGGCCACCAACAATGCCGGCTGCCAGCAAGCCGTGCAACACACCCGACAGGCCGACGTACCAAAGCAGTTGTGGCTCAAGGAACCAAAGACCGAAGTCGATGCCGACAATGACGACCAGCACGACAAAAAGCCACTGTACGCGACTGAAAGATGCGAAGATCAGGTACCAGATCAGCAGCAACGCGGCCGCATTCAGGGCCAGGTGCGATGCGCCGAGATGCACAAAATGACCGCTCAGAAGCCGCCAGAGCTCGCCTGCGACGATCGCTGGCCGATCGTAACTGAGCCAGGCACGGCCTGTGTCGCCAAATATGGCGAGCATAGTGGCGATGCTGATTGCGACAATCGGCAGCCACCAGGCAGCCATAGTGGCAGTTTGGTGGTGAATTGAATCACCTTGGCGTAACCCCATGTTTGGTATACTGACGTTTAATCATTTATCGAGTCAATTTCGGCGGAACACCGCCGTGGAGCTGCTGCTGTGCGCCAATTTGTCGAGCTACGGTCCGGCCCCCGTCATCAACGGGGTTTTACGTTGATCGAAATCATGGTTGTTGTGATCATCATCGGCATTCTCGCGGCTATAGTTGCGCCGAATGTTATCGGCCGCGTCGACGATGCCCAGATCACGAAAGCCAAGGCGGAGATCGCCAACATCGAAAACGCGATGAAATTCTATCGCCTCGACAATTTTGCCTACCCGTCCAGCGAACAGGGTATCGAGGCACTCGTGACGAAGCCGGCGGATCCCAATATCAAGAACTGGAAAACCGGTGGCTATCTGGAGAGACTTCCTAAAGATCCCTGGGGCAATCCGTATCTGTACCTGAACCCGGGCAACAAGAGAGAGATCGATATCTACACGTTAGGCCGCGATGGGCGCCCGGGCGGTGAAGGTATCGATGCCGATCTGGGCAATTGGGAACTCGAATAGCGGCACCTTTGTTGGCGCATCGATCGGATTCGATGAACAGTTATAGCCGCAGGGCCGGTTTTTCCTTAATTGAACTACTCGTCGTCATCACGATAGTTGGCATCGTTATGTCGATCGCGCTCTTGTCGCTCGGCATCCTTGGCGATGATCGTGATTTGCAGAAACACGGACGACGCATGATTGCGCTAGTGCAAGTCGCCCAGGATGAAGCGATTATGCAGGGGCGCGAATTCGGCCTGGAATTAATGGCCGGCTCGTATCGATTCGTTGAGTACGATCCACTACTCAATCTCTGGGGTGAGTTAATTGGTGACGACACGCTGCGAATGCGGCAATTGCCTGAGGACGTCGAGTTTGATCTGTTCCTTGAAGGGCAGCGAGTCTTGCTCGATCTCGAGCCGGCCGATTTCGCGGAGCCGGAGGAAAATGCCGATCGTGTATTGTCTGAACGTTACGCACCACATATCCTGATTTTCTCCAGCGGCGATGTGACTCCGTTCGAGTTGCACATCCTGCGGCCGCTCGACGAACTCTCGGTGGTTCTGCAAGGCGATCTTCTTGGCGATATCAAATTCGCCGGCGATGAGGAATAGCCCGCCATGTTACGGTCAGGTCAGAAGGCATTTACGCTCGTCGAGGTCATGGTTGCACTCGCGATCATTGCACTGTCTTTAACGGCCGTCGCCACAAAAATGGGGCGCATGATTGACACCTCTAATTCGATGCGCGAGCGTACGTATGCAAGCTGGATTGCGCAGAACAAAATTACCGAATTGCGGCTGGCCAATATCATTCCGGAAGTTTCGGCGACCAGCGGTGACGTTGACTTCGCAAATACCACATGGCACTGGCGTGCAGTGGTATCCGAAAGTGGCATCGAAAATCTGTTTCGCGTTGACGTGTCAATATCTTACGATGACAGCGACGATGCGATTCGCACAGTAACGGGTTTCATTGGCGAGCCCGTCATTCCCGGCCAAAGCAATCGCTCCTGGAATCGGGGATCGGAAAACTCGGGCCCGCGAGAATGACAGGAGTCCGAAGCCGAGGATTTACTCTCATCGAGGTGCTTGTCGCCCTCGCCGTGTTTGGCGTAATGTCCATGCTGGCATACGCCGCACTTGGATCGACCTTGTCTAACGCAGACTATCTGACGGATCGCATGGACCGCTTGCAGTCGATTCAACGTACCGTTCGCTACCTGAGTACAGACCTGATTCAGGCTGCCCCACGCCCGGTTCGCAGCGAACTTGGCGATGGTTTCAGTCCCGCACTACAAACCAGCCTGAGCTCGGAGTTCGTCCTTGAGCTGACTCATGGTGGCTGGGGAAACCCGGCAGGGCTGCCGCGCGGCACGCTACAACGCGTCGCATACCGTCTGGAGGACGATGAGCTCGTTCGCTATCACTGGAGGGTACTCGACAGGACATTCGCGAACGAGCCGATTGCGACAGTGCTGCTCGACGATGTTGAGAGCCTGTTCTTCCGCTACTACCACGTCAACGACGAGGTATCGGAAATCTGGCCATTATTGGCACAACAGGGCCCGGGCGACCTGCGGTCGCGACCGCGCGCTGTGGAAATCGTGCTCACGCTCGTCGACCAAGGGGAAATACGGCGGCTGCTGGAGGTGGCACCGTGATACGGCAACGCGGCGTTGCGTTGATTACCGCCATACTGATAATGGCGCTCATCACCACATTGACGTTCGGTCTGGAATGGGACAATTCTCTTGACCTGCGCCGTACCTACGTATCGATGTATCGCGAAGAAGGCATTCAGGCAGCGATCGGGGCCGAGAGCTGGGTGCGCATCATCCTGCAACAGGACGCTGACGACAGCGAAACCGATCATCTTGGCGAAATATGGGCCAGTGAATTGCCGGTACTACCATTGGGCGGCCCTGGGGACAGTCTTCAGGGCGAGATTTACGGTCAGATAGAGGATTTGCAGGGCCGATTCAACATCAACAACCTGGTCGATCAGCAGGGTGAGGTTGACCAGGCGTCGCTCGAGCAATTCCAGCGACTGCTAATCGCACTTGGCATTGACGTGCGATTTGCCGGTATTGCAGCGGACTGGATCGATGCCAACCGCGATGCGGGATTTCCGGACGGGGCCGAAGATTCGATATATACCGGGATACTGCCTCCCTATCGGACGGCCAATCAGATTCTGTCCAGCACGAGCGAGTTGGCGGCGCTCGAGGGTATCGACAAGGCCACGATGGATGCGTTGCTGCCGCACATCGCCGCCTTGCCAGGGAGAACAGCGATCAACGTCAACACGGCGACCGGACCGGTATTGCAGTCACTCGATGAGAACATGTCGGTGGCGGACGTTGAGGGATTGCTCTCTGAAAGGGAGCAATCCGGGTTTGCCGACATCGGCAACACGTTTTCATCGCTTGTCACGCTGGATGTTTTGAACCAGCTCGAGGAATCCAGCAGCTTTTTTCAATTGAAGGTGATCGTTCGGGTTGATACGGTTCGGATCACCTATTTCAGTTTATTGGAGCGCGGTCTGCAGGGTGACGTTACGCCAATCCTGCGCAGCCTGGGAACAACCTGACGATGGCGGAGTATTTAGTCATAAGGCTCGATCCCGATCGCGATAAAGCGGCGCACTGGATCGCGGTCGACAGTAACGGCACGCGAATCAGCCAGCCCGTAACCGGGCCGCTGACAGAAGCTACCAGGGACGCGGCGGATCGCGCGGTCATCGTGCTTGTGCCCGCTGCGAACGTGCTGACCACGACAGTAGATATCCCGGTCCGCGGCGGATCAAGATTGCTCGCCGCTCTGCCATTCGCGCTTGAGGAACAACTCGCCGACGATGTCGAGAACCTGCATTTTGCCGTCGGCACACGTGGTGACAGCGGTTCACTGCCCGTCGCCGTGGTGGCGCATGAGCAGATGCAAGGCTGGCTGGAGCGCCTCGCTGAAGCAGGCATAACAGCATCCAGGGTGGTTGCAGAAAATCAGGGTCTTGCGCGCATTCCCGGTACGCTTAGTCTACTCGTCGCCGATGAACAGATCATGTTCAATGACGGCGCCGATAACGAATTTGTGATGCAAGGTGTAAAACCGAGTGATGTGTTGACCGTTGCCGGCGCACTCGATGATGCGAGTGTCGACGAGACCGAGGGCTCTGCAGATGACGGCTCGCCAGGACACCTGCTCGTGTATTGCGATCCTATGGACGAGGAACGATTCCAACATGACTGGATCGCCCTGCGGCATGAGTTGGCAAGCGTCGACATCAATCTGCTGCCTGACGGCGTATTACCGCGTCTGGCCGTAACGGTTGCAGCCGACCGGGGAATAAACTTGCTGCAAGGACGCTACGGCGCCAAGGCGGAGATAGGTGCCCTGTTCCGACCCTGGCGGTATGCCGCGGTCCTGATACTTGCGCTCACCGTTGTCGCGATTGCTGGCAAAGGAGTCGACTACTATCGGCTCAGCCAGGAAGAAACGGTGCTCAAGGAGCAATTCACACAGGAATACCGTCAGATTCGGCCCGACGATACGCGTGAGGTTGTGGATCCGGTTGCAACGGTCAACTCTGTTCGGCGCGGTTTCGGCGGGCCTGCCGCCGCACAGGTGTTTTTGCCATCACTGCAGCAACTCGCGGCGGCTTTGCGACAGGGTGGATCGGTGGATATCGAGGCGGTTAGCTATCGTGCCGGCGTCATCGACGTACGGCTGACAGCGCCGGATGTCGCGACGCTCGATAATATTCAAAGGGCGGTTAGCGACTCTGGACGATTCAATGCGTCGATTCAGTCGACAGACCAGGTAGGCGACAAAGTTAGTAGCCGGATACAGATTCGCGAGTCGGGCGTATGAAAGACTGGTTCGACACACTCGACTCAAGGGAGCGCATATTCGTCCTAAGCGGCGCGGTAGTTGTCGTCATAGTATTGCTGTACGCGTTTGTCTGGACACCGCTCGACAAGGGACACAAGACACTTGAGGCGAGCGTTGCGGCCTGGGAACGCTCCCTTGAGGAGTTGCGGCCACTGAAGGGCATGCAGCATTCCTCCGGCGCTGCCAAGCAGACAGCAAACGTAAACACGCAACAAACTCCGGTGGTCATCGTTGATCAGACCTTACGCGCGCGTGGACTTGATCGTTCCTTGAAGCGCAGTCAGCCGACGACGAGCAACGGCATTCGCGTCGAATTCGAAAACGTCGCGTTCGACGATCTCGTGCTTTGGCTTGGTGATCTGAGCTCGCAATACGCCATGCACGTTTCTTCGGGGAGTATGTCGACAGCTAACAGAGCCGGACCTGGTCGTATCAATGCGACGCTGACGCTCGAGCGCACGCTTTGATGCCAATCCGGTCGCGCCTCCTGACGGTGGGCCTGATGACTTTTGTCGTTGCCCTGGTCATATTTTTTCCTGCCCGCGTCGCCTATCGGTGGTTCGCCCCGGATACGGTTTCACTTGCTGGTATCGAAGGATCGATCTGGAGCGGTAACGCGCGTGAAGCTCAGGTAAACAAAATTTATTTGCGCGATCTGGTATGGCGCATGCAGCCGGTGTCATTTCTTACCGGCAAACTGGGCTACGCCATCGAGGCCAGCCCGACTTCCGGATTCATCGACGCAGACGTCGCTCTCGGAGTCACGGGAACCGTCACGCTAAGCGATGTAAAGGCATCGCTGTCGATGCAGTACTTGCAGGCGTTACAACAGTCAACGGGCACACGCGGCCTGAGCGGCAAGCTGAGTGCGCAATTCGATCGACTGGTAATCGATGACGGCCTGCCGATCGCCGCGGACGGGGTTCTTGAGGTCGCCGACCTCGTTGCACCCATGGTTCATCGATCATCAATCGGTGGTTATCGCGCTGAGTTCTTCACCCAGGATTCCGGGGTCATGGCCAGTGTCGAGGATACAGATGGAGTCATAGACCTTGCCGGCAGTCTGCAGATCTCGAGTGATCGAAGCTACCAGTTCATCGCGCAGCTTGCGCCGAAGAACAACACTCCGGCCAGCGTTCGCCAGCAAATGACGTTTCTCGGCTCCGCGAATGAACGCGGTCAACACGAATTGCGGCTGGAAGGACAACTATAGAGGCCTGCGGCTGTGCCACCTGTCATCTTCATGGCTCGCTACGCTGCGCTTTACTTCCAATGACAGGTGTCCCACCCGCAGGCATATTCACAGTCGTACTTCTACGAATTCTTGGAGCAGCGGAAAGTACAGCGCACAGCGGACGTCAACGTTCGCGAAATTTCGATACAGCTCCGCGTATTTTGCCAGCTGAGGACGATAGCGATCCGTCTCCGCAGCGAGGAATCCTGCGAGGTCACCACCTTCATGGGAACTCGTTTTGTAATCGACAATCCAGTGATTGCCGTCGCCGTCGATTCGAACCCGATCGAGCACGACCGACTCGACGCGGCCGTTGATAACGCCGCTCAACGGCAACTCTGCGTGGCCCTCGCCTTCGAGTAACCAGCGGCCTTTTTCGTCCGTGATAATTCCCCGCAACGCCGCGTCGACCCGATCAATGATTGGCGTTATCGCATCCGCGTTGAGACCTGCCTTGTGTAGCCAGCGTTCGCTTGCGTGCTGTATCGGTCCCCGCCCATTCGCCTGCAGATCTATGCGTCCGTCTGCCGCCATCTGCAACCAACGATGCACCAAGGTGCCCGCCAGTCTTGCCCCGGCGCCGACCCAGTAGAACTCGACCGGGAGGATCTCGGCAGCCGCTTTGACCGCATCGGGCTCGCCCGGCAATGGCGGTGCCGCCGGCGTTTTCCAGGGCCTTTCGAAGCGCCTCAGGACCGGCATCAGGTACGCGTCCGCGCCGCCATCATCCGTCTCCTGAGCATCGGCATCGACGGCGCTCTCGAACTGATCCGCAACCATGGGCCATAGCAAGTACAACAAGCTACGCGGATCCGCGCGCAGCCCATTCCGCGACATTCGTGCGTTACCCAGCAAATGCAGCGATTTTCGAGCCCGTGTGCATGCCACGTACAACAGTCGTCCAAGCTCGTTCTTGTCTTTCTCAGTCTGCACGTTGCCGATATAGCCGTGCATAGGATCTCTTTCAAGTTCAGCGCGGGGGCCTACGGGACTGATTACTTTCTGTGGCCTGCCATGTTCGTCCGGGATGTCGAACCAGCTCAACACAGTTTGTTCTCGCGTGCGTGGCACCCGGCCAAGCCCGGTCAGCAGGACGTGGTCGAACTGCAGGCCCTTCGCGCGGTGAATAGTCATTACCTGCAACCGGGCATTGGTGTCGCTGGAAACATGTTCCATGTCAAGCGCGGCTTCCAATTCGGCAACGTTCGGCAAAGAACCCGCGACCTCGATTTTCTCGATGACATCGAGGTATCGGTAAACATTGTCGATTGCGTGAGCATCCTCGAGAATCGCCGGCCCGCCAAGTTGTAACCATGCCTTCTCAATCCGATCCCGCAGCGATTCGGCGCGACATGAGGCCAACGTGTTCATAAGTATTTTGCAAAACCCGGCAACGGCCTTACGGCCGTAGTCCGATAACCGTGACACAACGGCCTCGTCATGCAATCGCTCCCAGACAGTACTGCTCATGTCGTTTTTCACGAGTGCGTGCAAGTCGCTCCAATCCAGCCCGAGCCAAGGCGACCGCAAGACCGCCAACCATGCCAGCCGGTCGCCGGCATGCACCATGGCACGCGTCAGGGCCAGAACGTCCATGATCTCAGGCAGGTCCGTCAGGCGATCAATCTCGACGGCGCGATACGGAATGCCCGCTTTGCGCAGGCGATATAACAACTGTGGCAGATGAGTGCGGCTTCGCACCAGCACAGCCATATCATCGTCAGGGTTGGTATCAAGGACTTCCTGAATCAGCTTGAAACCCACATCTGCCTCGGCGTCTGTATCGCTTCCGATCAAGGGGTGCACGACGCAATGTCCCTGTCCCGCATACGTTGGCACAGACACGGCGGCTGCGTAAGAAACCGCGCTACGCTGTGGATCATCATGCGGCGCCAGCACGACCGGAAAAACCTGATTGAACCAGTCGACGAGTTTCTCGCCCGATCGAAAATTCCGCCTGAGCGTTAGCAAGTTCAGTGTCACACTGCCGATCCCGCCTTTTTTTGCCAGCAGGAATTGGCCCACTTCTGCATTACGGAAACGGTAGATCGACTGCATTGGGTCTCCAACACAGTACAAGGTGCGGCCGTCACCACGATCCCAGCCACCGGTCAGCGCTTCGAGCATGCGATACTGGGCACTCGATGTGTCCTGCATTTCATCCACCAGCAGATGGCGCAGCTGATAGTCCAGCAGCAACGCGATATCGCCGGGCGCATCCGCCGTACCGAGTGCATCGCTGGCGGTCAATGCCACCTCAATATGATCACTTACACTGCGCTCGGCGAAGAGCCGTTTAAGCTCCGTAACTGCAAGGGGCAGCAGTCGGAACAAGGCAAGTAGTACGGACCACTGCTCGTCACTGTAAGACACGGGTGGCAGAATCCGGGTCTCATGAATCGACTTGCGACATTCGTCGCGGTCGCTCAGCGACTCGAGCAAGTCATGCAGCGCATTTTTCTGCCCGCTGTCCCCAGCTGGAAACCCCTGGTTCTTATTGACCCTTTTGCGCCACTGGCCCTGTTTGGTCTGCAGCAATTCAGCGACGCCCAACCACTGCTGCAATGTGCCAGCCATGACATCCGGCAATTCGACCATGCCATGCAGTGCCGCTATAGGGCTATGCACCTGACCTGCTTCGATCAGGTGCTCTGCTGCGTACGCGCTGAGTCTTGCAAGCTCGGCCACCGATTCCGGCGGGACCGCATCGCGCGTCAGCTCGAGGTGGTGCACCACGACATTCTCCAGGCTGCGTTCAAACCTGTAGCGCAAATCGTTGGCCTCGTCGGCATCAACAAGTCCACTGCCGACAAAAGGCAGCCATTGATCACGCGTCGCGAGCATGCGCGCAAGATAGGCAACATATATCGCGGTATTGTTGTCGACATGCAGCAATACCTGCTCGGTTGCATCTCGCGCAGTACCCGTTTCCGCCAGCTGATCGAGCGTCAATGCCGCAGCATCGCGATACAGAGTACGCATCTGTGCGTCTGCAATAATGGCATTACCGGCCGCCCCGCCTGTGGACGTGAGTGGCTGTGTGCGTGCGATTGCCGCGTTTAGTGAGTCGAGAGTCTGAATACGCATGCGCCGTGGATTCGCAATCAGGTCCCATTGCAGCTGCGCGTCTCGCCGCAAGACGGCCTTTGCCGCCTGCGCCGTCAACCGCTCATGCGGCTCATCAGGATCGTCGTCATGCATTGCGTTCCTGAGAGCCTGCAAGACTCGAAGCTGCATCTCAACGGCCGCCTTGCGCGTGAATGTGATTGCGAGAATCTCCTCCGGGTACTCGACCGTCGCCATTAATTTCAGATAGCGCTGAATCAGCAATTCCGTTTTGCCGGACCCGGCGGGGGCCTGGACGATGAAGGAACGGGAAACGTCCAGCGCCGCGACTCGTGCCTCGTGGTCGTCATGCAGCAACTGATCGTCACGCGTCACGACGAAGCTCCGCGATTCGGCTGAGCAGACTCAATGGTCGCGACGCCTGTGTATTTTGCGATCCATTGATTCGCACATCGCCGCGCTGAATTTCGCTAACGGCATCAGCTACCTGATTCTTCCATTCGCGCAGTGTGGCCTGCCAATCAAGATCCGGCGTGAACGTTCTTCCGGCACCGTCAATGTCAATCGATCGGCTGTCGATATTGACCAGACCCAGACCGCCTACCGAATCCTGTACCGCACAGGCGTACACAACCAGTTGCATGTCGTTTGGGATACCGGCGCTATTGAGAAATTGTCTGCGAATGCCGGTTTTGTAATCGAGAATGACCATTTCACCATCTTCAAGCCGATCGATGCGATCAATGCGCAAACGAATTCGCACGCCAAAAATCGCCGTATCCAACGACCCTTCGACAAGTTCGATGCTGAACGCGTCTCGTCCTTTATCGAGCGTGACAAATCGTTGCAGCAACTGTGCATCGCGCTGCCGTTCCAGTTGTAAGAGATGCTTCAAAACCGGATCCGCAAATTGTTCATGACGCGCAAACGTTTTCCGCAACGCTGACTGAATTCGGTCTTGCAACACTGCCTCGCTCCAGGAGGCGATCTCCTCTTGCGTCGGTAAATCGGAATACAAACTGTGCAATGCGTCATGAATCAGACTGCCACGCAGGTTTGCGGCCAGCCCGGCCATTATCCCCGGCACCGTCCGAATACCAAGCCGGCCAAAGGCAAACGCCGAAAACGGTTCGACAAACTGGCGGTTGATTGTTGCTGCGCCACCTGAAATCGATTCGTTATCCAGGACTGCCGGGACCCGGTCCTTTTTTACAACCACTGTATTTGCAGTGCTGACGAGCCTCGCGGCATGCCAGCCCGGATCTTCGGGGCCCGCCTCGTTTCGTGTGGCGATGTCCAATAGCAGTCCTGATTCGGTCTGCTCGACGTCGCCATCAGTCAACGGATAACTGCCCTTAACGTGCGCTGCGCTTGCGCCGAGACGATGCAATACACGACGCGCATAATCCAGCGTGTCCTGCGGATCTGCGTCAGGCATGTCGAAGCTGCGTTGCAAGGTACGTGACAGGAGTGGCGATGGTCGTCCTGGCGGTGGCCATTTCGCGGCGCTGAGGCCACTGATCCACAACTGGTCGAACTGCATCCCCGCTGCCTCGAGCGGTCCGAGCAGTTGCACGATCGACCCTTCAGTCTCAGGCTGAAATACCGTTTCGCTGGCCATCGTGGTGAGTCGCCCAAGTGCGTCGGCGAACGTCATCGTTGGATTGACCAGTTGCAATCGTGCGAGATCGTTCAACAATTCGCGCCAGCGGTTGACGAGCTGAAACTCGAAGCTGCCGAGTGAATCATCGCCGGGCCAATTGAGTTTTTTCAGCGCATCATCGATCAGGACGACCCATTCCGACGGTGTTGCGCGACCGGGTAACTGCGTGCGTAGAGTTCCTATCGTCGCAAGACGGGCCAGCCAGTCTTTGGCATCGTCACGGTCCGGGAGCGCGCCCGCTAACATTGCGGGCGACCAGTTTCGATCAGGAAGTTGCCGCAACGACAATTCAAGTCGATTGCGGCCGCCAGCGTCACGGCCGCCAATTATTGACGTACGCAACAAAGCGCTAACATCACGACCGGGTAAATCGCTCAGGAGCCAACGCAAGGCCAACAAGGCTATTCCGATAGCCGGATAGGCACTGAGTTTTTTGCCGTAGGAGACGTTAACAGCGGCTCTGTGCCGGGCGCCGGCGATCTGCCATCCCGGTGCGAGGCCCTCCCTGATCAGGCGGGCACAGCGCTCTCCGTTCTGCTCAAGGTCCGTCGCGACGATGGCGATCGCCTGATCGGGCGATTGCTGCAGCTCCTGGCGCGCCCATGCCCCGGCAGCACGCAATTCCGCGTCAGAGTTGTCGTAGCAATGAACCCCAATGGCGTCTTGCGATAAGGGCCTGGCCAGCACCTCTGCGGGAGTACCGGATGCTCGCACTGCATCCAGGAGCAGCGTCGCCTGCGGCACAAGTCGATCAAAGCCGGCGCACGTAACGCCCGCAGGCAGGCGTACCTGCCCATCACGGATCAACCTCGTCACCAATCCCGCAAGACCGGCCTCGTCTACCCACTCCTCACGATCGAGTATTGACTGATAACTCCTGGCGGCCCGCGCGAATAGCCGCTGGTCCCTGCCCTGCGCGAATTTCTCGCATTCGGTGAGTGGCACGGCAAAATCGTGCAGGCGCGACCACGAATCCCGGGCCTGACGAACGAGCATCGCGATGTTCAGGAGCGGGTCCGAGACCTCTCGACGCAGGCATCGCTCCCATAGGACTCTGCTCTGATAGGCATCGATTCGCGTTGGCAACGATTGTGACAATTCCGCTGCTGCGAATAGATCGCCAAGCCAATCCTGCCACGATCGAATCGCGGGACTGCGCCACGCCGATTGGCCGAGTGCAATTTGTCGTTTGCCGAATTCGGCAATCAGTGCGCGGGCGAGTCGCCGGTTTGCAGTAACTATCTGCGAGGAATCCCTCAGTCCATCGCTTAGCCAGTCATACATTGCTCAGGCGCGTTGCGACAACAACGAGTCGATTCTGTCGAAAACGATGTTGATCGTGTCGGCGTCGGGCAATGTCGTTATCCGAAAATGGTCCGAGTACGGCGTATTGAAACTGCTGCCGGGCGCCACGAGGACGTGTTTCTCCTCAAGGAGTTCTTGTGCAAATGTCCGGTCGTCCAGATTGCCGGCGAAGCAATCATCGAGCTTGATAAACGCATACATTGCGCCCATCGGTCGTTGCATGCTCAGGTAAGGACTTTCCGCGACGCGTTCGACCACAACCTGTCTCTGCTGATACAGGCGACCACCCGGGCGCACCAGTTCCTCGATGCTCTGAAATCCGCCCAGTGCGGTTTGCACGGCCCATTGCCCGGGTACGTTGCTGCAAAGGCGCAACGCCGCGAGCAACTCCATGCCGTGTACGAACTCCTGCGCGTGATCCAGATCGCCACTGAAGACACACCAGCCCACTCGATAGCCACAGGCCCGATACACCTTTGAGAGCCCTGAGAATGTCAGGCAGACGGCGTCATCGGCCAGCGTCGCCATCGGTATGAACTTCGCGTCGTCATAGACCATCTGGTCGTAGATTTCGTCAGCCAGCAAGACAATGTTGTGTTTCTCGGCAAGAGCGACTAGTTGCTCGAGTATGTCCTGTCCGTAAACCGCGCCACTGGGATTATTGGGATTGATAACGACGATTGCCTTGGTATGCGCACCGATCAGTGACTCGATTTGCGCTACGTCAGGCTGAAAGCCGTGTTGCGGAGTGCAATCGTAATAACGCGGGATACCGCTGTTAAGAGACACGGCCGCGGACCACAACGGGTAGTCCGGACTTGGTACCAGCACCTCGTCCCCGGGGTTAAGCAGGGCCCGCAACGACAGATCGATCAACTCACTGACGCCATTGCCAATGAACACCTCTTCAGCACTGACGCCATGGATGCCGCGATCCTGCTGTTGCATGACAACGGCTTCGCGCGCCGGAAAAATCCCTTTCTGGTGGCAGTAGGGTTCCGCCTGACTGAGGTTTTCGATCATCGCCAGCCGCATGGTCTCCGGAGTTCGGAATCCAAAAAGCCCCGGGTTGCCGATATTCAACGAGATTATTTCGTAACCGCGCTTTTCAAGCTCGAACGCGTGGTTGGCCAATTGGCCGCGAATCTCGTATTTGACGTGACGCAGCGTTTCGCTGGTCTGAATTCGGTCTTCCATTCGTTCATCTTAAAGGCAATATAAAACCCGGCCAACCTTGCGGCTGGCCGGGCGGGTCCGCACGGAGATTGCGGATTGCGTGACCGAATCGTATTACCGGGAACCGGCGGACGATTCAGTCCAGCTCTTCTACCTCGGCGCCTTCGATTTCCTCCGTCGCCGGGGCTTGTTCAAATTCTGCTTCCTTTTTACCAAACCGGATCAGCAGCTCATCCAGGTCATCCGGACTCAGTCGACGAATCGCCGTAATGTGGATTCGCTCCGGCGAAAAACCGTCGTCAACAATCACCTCGCTGGAACCCGGGCAAATCATGCCTGTGGGTGACCTGAATCCGATTTTCCACGTCGATCGCAGTCCGAAAGCACGGCGCATCAGAACAATATGGTATTTTCGCTTGACGGCCGCTGTGACGATCAGATTCCTGTCGTCCAGAACTTGGTAGTCTCGGATAGACGATTGCGAGATGCAATCGTGGCCCCTCGATTCAGCCTCATAAGCGGTCTCTTCCGGGGGCTCACCGGTCGCTGCGCAAGCTCCTAAACCACATGAAATAATACTAATAACTATTTGTTTTAAAAATAACTTATTCATGACTTTTTCTGCATGTTAAGTAAACTAAACAGCGTCCCTAAGCAGTTCACTCACTCTAGTGGGACTGGCGGAATGTGCATTAAGTTCACGCGCTTTCCGCGTGAAATCGCCGCCATTTTACGTCCTAGGCTGCTCCTGTCGCGATGGCTCGCTGCGGATCAGCGATCCACTCGCTCCAGGATCCAACATAGAGTCTCGGCTCTCTCCTGCCCGCCAGCTGGCCGGAAATTACCAAATGGCATGCTGTCACTCCGGACCCACACATGACGTTCCAGGGCGCGTCTCGATCGTCTCCAAGCACCTTGCGCCAGGTGCGGATCAAGTCTTCCTTTTCCTTCCAGGTCCCGTCCTCGTTTAAACACTCGCCGAAAGGCAGATTGATGGCGCCTGGGACATGCCCGGCTACGGCGTCGATCGGTTCCACTTCGCCTCGAAAGCGTGCTGCATCGCGCGCGTCCACCAATCGCAGCTGTTTGCCTTGTCTGCCGGCTGCGACTATTTCCTGGGTCTGCAGAATCAGATCGTTGCGCGGCGCGGGATCGAAAGCACGAGTGGGAACCTGGACAGTGCCCGCTTCGAGCGGCAGCTGCAACCGTTGCCAACGTTTGATTCCGCCTTCCAACAGGAAGACCCGCTCGTGGCCAAGCCATCTCAGCAACCACCAGGCTCTGGCGGCCAGCGCACCATTGCAATCGTCGTACACGACCACGTGTGTCTCTGCGCCGATTCCGAAGCGACCAAAGGTGCCGGCAAGTTCCGCTGGCTCAGGAAGCGGGTGCCGGCCGGTGGCGGGACCTGTCGGCGCAGCGAGATCCCGGTCGAGATCGGCGAAGACAGCGCCAGGTATGTGCCCTTGCAGATAGTTGCTTCGACCAGCCAAAGGCCGCAGCAACTCAAAACGGCAATCGACAACCCGCAAGTCCGAATTTCCGATACTCGTTTCGAGTTCTTCCGCAGTAATCAGCGGATGTGGACTCGTCACTGCGTCTTCCCGCTCATGTCGCACATTCGGCCTTGTACACGCAGTTTCACTCGGAGACAATAGTGGGCAGCGGGCCTCGCCCGCTTTTTGAGTCTCTGGAGCACTGGGAGCCCCGTTCGTGGACAAAATACTGGTCGGCCTGAAGCGGGTCGTAGATTACAACGTGCGGGTGCGCGTCAAGAGTGACGGCAGCGGTGTCGAAACCGACGGCGTCAAAATGAGCATCAACCCGTTTGACGAAATCGCGCTCGAAGAGGCGTTGCGTATCAAGGAAAAAGGTCACGCGACTGAAGTGATCGTCGTTTCCATCGGTGGCTCTGAAGCGCAGCAGCAGTTGCGTACCGGCCTGGCGATGGGGGCCGACCGGGCGATCCTGATCCAAACCGCGGAATCGGTCGATGCGCTGAGTGGCGCTCGCGCATTGCTTGAAATCGTCAATCGCGAGAATCCGGGGCTGGTGATCCTCGGCAAACAGGCGATCGATGACGATAACTGTCAAACCGGACAGATGCTTGCGGCGCTGTGGGGGCAGGCTCAGGCGGCATTTGCCTCCCAGTTGGACCTCGACGGAGATAAGATGCGTGTCGTTCGTGAGGTCGATAACGGTCTGCAAACGATCGAAGTCGATCTGCCGGCAGTTGTTACGGCTGACTTGAGGCTCAACGAGCCGCGCTACGTCAAATTGCCGGACATCATGAAGGCGAAAAAGAAACCGCTCGATGAGATTCCTCTTGCGGATCTGGGGATCGATGCCTGTCCGCAGATCAATATATCGTTGTTCGAGCCGCCGGCCGAGCGTCAGAAGGGTGTCATGGTCGATGATGTACAGGGTCTGATCGCAGCCCTCAAAGACAAGGGACTGGTGTGATGTCCAAAATACTGTTGATTGCAGAACACGATGGCGCTGTGCTCAATCCGAGTACGGCCAAGACGGTCGCTTGCGCAGCTCAAATCGAAGGCGCCGAGATTGACGTCGTAGTGCTTGCAGAGTCAGCTGCCGAGGTGGCAGCAGAGGCCGCCACACTGGATTCTGTCAATCGTGTGTTGACGGTCGAAAACCAGGCGAACAAGCATGCACTCGCGGCCGTGTTGGCGCCGCAGATTGTCGCGCTCGCAGCCGGCTACAGTCACGTCTTCGGGCCCTCAACTACCTTTGGCAAGGATGTAATGCCGCACGTAGCTGCCCTGCTCGGCGTCAACCAGATTAGCGATATCATGAGCGTCGAAGGCACACACACGTTCAAACGACCGATCTATGCCGGAAATGCCGTCGTTACGATGGAAGCGCCCACGGATGTCCCGGTTGTAGCAACGGTACGAATTGCATCCTATCGTGCGATCGGCGCCGGCAATTCGGCGGCAATCGAGAGTGCAGACATCAGTGTCGAATTACCCACACACACCCGCTTTATCGAATTGCAGGTCGGATCCTCGGACCGGCCCGACTTGCAGACTGCAGCAAGAGTAATCTCGGGCGGCCGTGCGCTGGCGAGCGTCGAGAATTTCGATCTGATCTATTCGCTGGCAGACAAACTGGGTGCAGGCGTTGGCGCGACGCGGGCCGCAGTCGATGCCGGTTATGTACCGAATGAAATGCAGGTCGGACAGACCGGCAAGATCATTGCGCCGGATCTGTATATCGCGATCGGAATCTCAGGCGCGATTCAGCACCTGACGGGAATCAAAGACGCAGGAACAATCGTCGCGATCAACAAGGACGAAGAAGCCCCGATATTCGAAGTCGCCGACATCGGGCTCGTCGGCGACCTCTTCAACGTCGTACCCGAACTTACCGAGGCACTGGGTTAAAGCACGAGTTCGGGGTATTAACACCCGAAGTAAAGCGCAGCGCAGCGAGCCATGAGGGTGTGAAAGCCCCGGTCTCGGGTACTAAAGGTGTTCGAGTATGGACTCTGCCTTGCTGACTTCGAACTCACCGGGTTGCTCAACGGCAACGTGCGTTGCGACGCCATCATCAACTACGATTGCGAACCGTTGCCCTCGCATTCCCATGCCGAAGCCCGAGCCATCCAGTTCAAGGCCGAGCGCCCGGGCATAGTCGCCATTGCCGTCTGCGAGCATCACAACTTTTTCACCCACGCCCCGATCTTTGCCCCAGGCGTGCATGACGAAGACATCATTCACTGCCATGCAGGCAATAGTATCGACGCCTTTCGCCAGCAGAGCATCGGCCTGATCGACGAAACCCGGCAGGTGGTTCATAGAACAGGTCGGCGTGAAAGCACCTGGTACCGATACGAGAACGACCTTTTTGCCCGAAAACAGATCGTCCGTTGACATCGCACCCGGGCCTGTCTCGGTCATGACACCGAACGATCCTGATGGCATCTGTTCGCCTGCTTGTATTGACATCATTTCTCTCCTGACTTTGTATGAGACTGCGTCTCAGTATTCGTTGTCCGCAACATGAATAATCAGCCCGTCGAGTTCGTCATTGACCTCGATCTGACACGTCAGCCGGCTGTTGTCTTTGCGCTCAAACGCCGCGTCGAGCATGCTATCTTCCATGTCGTCCATTGCGGGCATCTTATCCAGCCATGCTCCGTCTACATAGCTGTGACACGTGGCACAGGCGCACGCACCACCGCATTCGGCGACTATGCCTGCGATATCGTTGTTGATCGCCCCTTCCATGACGGAATAGCCCTTTTCAACTTCGACTTCGTGTCGCTCGCCATCGGGCGTGATGTAAGTGATCCTTGCCATTAGTATGTCGTCTTAAAGTGTGCAGGCGCGCAAGTTTAGGGGCGTTGACGGGAATCCGTCAACGCCCCTGCTACGACTTGTCAGTGAATCTTGACTCGAAAAGAGGTCAGGCTCTGCCGCTTTTCGCCCGGCGCTCGTTGATTTCCTGGCGTTTCCTGCGAGCGGCCTCCTCTGCGAGGCGAATCTGTTCATTACGGTCGATATCGGCACGTATGACATTGATCCACTGGTTCGCGATCTTTCGGGAACGCGGCGTCTTTGATGCTGCCTGGAAAGCGTCGATCGCTGCCCGGTATTTGCGCAGATTGTAGAGGCACATGCCGAGCGAGATCTGGGCATTGTCGGGGCTCTTCAGGCCACCCTTGCGAATTCCGTTGCGGACCGAAGCAGCGCATTCCGTGTATTCACCGGTGTTAAGCAGTGCATTAGCGAGGCGGACATCGAGCTCACCGTCATCACTAAGTCTGGCGGCTTCTTTGAGAGCCGGTATTGCTTTTTCGTCCTCCATCGACAACTGCCAGGCTTGCGACAATAGCCGATAGTTCTTCGCGTTCTTGGACACGCGACCGGCGGCCATCTCCTTCTCAAGCAACTGTCCCGCCTTGTAGGGGACTTCGCGCTGCAGAAACAGCTGCGCCATCGTTACAAATTCGGTTTCTTTTTCCAGCATGCGCTGGTCATTTGCCGCTGCGTAGGCATTGATGAGATTGTTGTCCTCGCCAAGTTCCGTAAAGGCGCCAGCCAAGGAGAACCAGTAACGTTTCTTCGGCCAGTTGACCAGGAGAATTTTCTGAATGTCACGAACCTGGCGGTAATCCTCTTGCTGGAAGTATGCAAAATTCAAGAGTACATACCAGTCTTCCTTGACCGGTTTCTCACGCTTTTCGGCAATCCGTATCGCGTTATTAATCGGCTCGATCATTTCCGGAAATCGATTCAACTGATAGAGGTTTTGTGCCTTGAGAATAAACGGTTCCGGCGCTGGATTGGTCTCCATGACAAACCACTGGTTCAGGGTGGACAACGCCTTCTGGTATTGCTCCTCCATCGTGTACATCTGCGACAGCGTGTACGTAGTCTGCTTTTTCAACTGCGGTTCAAGACTCGGAATTGCGATCATGCGCGAATAGGTCCGAATCGCGTTCGGTATGTCGTCCATGTTGTAGTAGACGAAACCGATGTAATTGAGGACGTTAGCTTGCTCGTATTCGGTGAGCTTGTCCGGATTGTAGAGGCTGTTCAGGCTCTTCAGCGCACCTTTGTAATCTTTTGCATCAACCATTTCCTGCGCTTTCGTAATGCGATCATAAACATCCTTGCTAACCGCCTGTGCCTGTTTGGTCTTTTGCTGCTGCGACTCACGCTCCGCCGCGTCTTCGTCTTGGGCAGCGACAGGGTTCATTGCCAGAGCGCCGCATAGCAGTGTCAGGCAAACAGTGAGAGACAAACGACTGGTGTTGTTCATATCGAAATGTATCCTCTTCGAATATCAGATCCGGCCAGGGTCACTAATCCTCGATCTGGAATGAAATGCGAGTTTTTACGTTCGGCACGTCGACGGGTACGCCATCAACCACGCGAGGTTTGTACTTGAACTTTAAGACAGCCCGCGTCGCTGCACGTTCAAATAAGCTGCTCGTGGAAAACAGGATCACCGGATCTCTGACCGTACCTGCCGTCGTTACCGTGAATGACAGGTCAACGTAGCCTTCGAGGCCACGGGAAAGTGCACGCGCCGGGTACACGGGCGCGACGCGAACAATCGGCAGGTAGTCACCTTCGGCGATGTTCATGCCTCCCGGGCCACCAATATCCAGGTCGGTAGCCACTGACGGTGGCGCGACATTGATCGATGGCGCATCCGGATCCATGTTATCCATATCCTGAGGCGGAGTCTCAGGCGGTGTCTCAGGCGGTTTGGGTGGCTTCTCCGGGGTAAAGTCCTCGGTATTGAGAGCCTCATTGCGTTTGACACGCACAAACTCGAGTTTTGCCCGATCTCGTGGCTTGGTGAGTGCTGCCTTACCCGTTGCGATCAATAAATGCATGACAAACAAAAGGCTTATCGTAACGACAACACCTATAACTACGGAAAACGCGTAACGGCCTATCATGGTTCAGTTCTCCTCAGCGACCGCGGCCGCCCTGTAACGGCTTCTTACTACTCTTCGGACGCAATCGCGACATTCGTTACACCGGCCTGCTTTGCAGCTTCCATTACAATAACGAGAAACTCGTTCGTCGATTCCTCGTCGGCCTGAATGACGATCGAGCCCTTGGGATTCTCGGCATGCAGGCGCTCAATATTGCCTCGCACCGCGCGCGGATCGGTCAGGCGTCGGTCAATCCAAATCTCGTCGTTCTCACTGATCGCGATCAGGATTGCAGCATCTTCCTGTTTGTCCGCGGTTGTCGCATCGGGACGGTTGACGTCAATGCCGGCTTCCTTGATGAACGATGCTGTCACGATAAAGAAAATGAGCATGATAAACACGACGTCCAGCATTGGCGTCAGGTTAATTTCATTCTCTTCCTCGTCTCCGCCCTGGAATCGATTTCTACTCATTATTCATATTCCTGTGTTTTGGCTGCATCGCGAAATGCAGACCCTGATCATTCGCGATTGTCCGCAATCGAAATACTGTATACGCCGGCCTGCCGCGAAGCATCCATCACCGTCACGAGCATCTTGTTGGTCGACCTTCTGCTGGCCTGGATAACGACCGAACCCTTCGGATTCTCGGCATGCAGGCGCTCGATGTTCGCGCGCACTGCGCGCGGGTCAATCAGGCGCCGGTCGATCCAAATCTCGTCTGTAGCGGTAATCGCGACAAGAATGTTCGCATCTTCAGGCTTCGACTCCGTAACCGGTGCATCCGGACGGTTGACATCAATACCCGCTTCCTTGATGAAAGACGCCGTGACGATGAAGAAAATGAGCATGATGAACACGACGTCCAGCATCGGCGTCAGGTTGATCTCATTCTCTTCTTCGACCGGGGCTTCTGCAATATGATGACTTTTCATGACAAATTCCTCAGTGATCCATCGTCAGTGAGTCTTGCAGGAAATCGACTTCACGAGCCGCGCGACGGCTGAGAATCGTAACCAGCAGAACCCCGGACAGGGCTCCCACCATTCCGGCCATCGTCGGCACGGTAGCCTGGGATACTCCCGCGGCCATCGCGCGCACGTTGCCTGAACCTGACACGGCCATAACCTCGAACACCTTGATCATTCCCGTGACCGTTCCGAGCAGTCCAAACAACGGACACAATGCAACCAGCGTCTGGATCATCGTGATTCCCTTGTGTGTCGAAATGCTGAAACGGGAAATCATCAATTCACGTATTTGCTGCGCATTCCATGAACGTCGCTCGGACCGTCCTTCCCAGGTGTCACGAATGTCTCGTTGCAGGGTCTTCATCGTCGTGCGGAAGAACATGATCCGCTCGACGATGAGCACCCACATCAAAAAAATCACGAATGCGATCGCACGCAATACCGGGCCGCCGAGATTCATGAAATCCCTTACGGCTTCAAAGCTGTCAATCAGCCAGAGCATGGCGTCTCCTCAGGTTATTAGCCTTTACGCTCGGAATGCTGAGCGATGAGCCCCGCACTCTGCGATTGCAGGATGTTGACGATCTTGCGGCTTTGCCCACTGACAACGGTGTGCAGCAGTACCATCGGGATCGCCACTACAAGACCCAGAACCGTCGTGACCAACGCCTGAGAAATACCACCAGCCATCATCTTCGGATCACCAGCACCATACAACGTGATGACCTGGAAGGTCTTGATCATACCGGTAACTGTACCGAGCAGCCCCATCAGAGGCGCGACCACTGAAATCACCTTGATAAACAGCAGGCCCTTGGTAAGACCCGGCATCTCCTTGAGCGCCGCTTCGCTGAGCTTGAGTTCGATCGTATCGGTGTCTGCACTCCGGTTGCTTTCGTAGGCAGCCAACACCCGCCCGAGCGGATTGTCTGTACTCGCCGAATCTCGCTTCAGCTGTGCCGAAACTTTGCGGCTGTCGGTCGAAAGTCCCATGAAGCGCCATATGGCGATCAACAGCCCAACAGCACCCAACGCAAGGATGCTGTAGCCGACGATACCGCCCTGGTCGACCTTTTCGGTCAGGGTAGGCGTTTCAACCAGCAATCCGAGGATGCCGCCACGCGTGACGTCGACGCCGAAGCCGACATAACCCGCATCAGAGTCGAACAAATCATCCGCAGAGCCCGTGTACTTGCCGTCTGGCTGGCGCAGCAACTCACTGATTGATCCTTCGCCCGAGTCATACTCGAGATAGCCGTTGTCGGATACCAGGTTGAACGCACCAATGCGGACGACTTCCATCTCTTCCTGCTCGCCGTCGGCCTTCGTTACGAGATGATTGAAACGGACTACATTGCCCGACTCATTGATCTCGCGCTGCAATTCAAACCAGAGCCGCTCAATGTCTTCAATCTGGGCAAGCTCGGTAGCACTGGCCATCCTGCTACCCAAATCGACGAGGAATTCCTCGCGTTCCGGGTATTGAAGATTCGTCAGCGATGCGGTGAAACGCCCCTGTGTGTCACCCGATACGGTCTGCAGCACACCGAACAACTCTTTCAGAGCACCAAGGCGCTCGTCCAGTGCGGCCCGTGCCGCGACGATTTTCGATTGATTATCTTCGAAGAGTTGCTCGAGTCGTGCACTCTCGTTTTCCTGGCGTGTGCGCTCACCTCGCGCCCGATTCAGCAAATTCTGTTGCTGGTTACGCTGTTGTGTGAATTGCGCTTCACGTTGACGCGCCTCCTGCGAATCGCGGGCCTGGCCCTGCTTGATCAGATCAAGCAGCTCAGACATGCTCGCAGCTTCTTCCTGCGCGTTGGCTATGCCGACTCCAAGGCTAAGCAGCCCGGCGGCGATAATGATAGTTAAGCGTTTCATTTAATTGGCCTCCGAGGGTGCAGCAACCGGGATTACGATCAGCTCCGGCGCGATCAATTGTTTCGCCATGCGCAGACCTGTTCGAACGTCGCTGCGTGCCGAGTTATCCATCACCCATTCGCGGGCCGTGTTGTCCCAACGGCCGGTGATCTTGGAGTCATCCGACTGAAAGTACAGTCCGATACGGCCGATACGCAGGATATTGTAGCTGCGTGTCGCATCATCGAGTGTCAGTGACTGGGTATAAAACTCAGACGACGTACCGTAATCATTCTCGATTTGATACGCCTCCATCACCTTGCGGAATTTTTCCGCGACGCTGACATCCGAACGCTCCATGATCGCCCGCAGATTATCGACACGGTCGGTCCGCTCTTCGAGCAGAAACGGAACGTCGAGACTAACCGACTGCTCGAGGCCGTCGATCATGCGTTCCATCATCGGGAAAATCTGACGATTGATAACGTCCACCTGGTCCATAGACAAGGAGATGTCCTCAAGGGTTGCCGTTTGACCACTGGTTTGCGCCACCATCAGGCGGTTGTATACCTTCAGGCCGTCAATCTCTTTATTAATAGCCCGATATTGGTCTTCCAGCGAGCGAGTCCCTTCAACAATATTGTTGACCCGTTCCTGGGATTGCTGAGCCAGGTTCAGCCGACGATCTTCGGCCTGCAAGACCTGGTCGACAGACTGGGCGAATACGCTGCCGGATGCCGCAATTATTGCCGTTGCAAAGAATGCAACGCCTATGCGCCGACTGCTGCTTATGCACCGTTTCATGAACGCTCCTTAATAAAAGGTCGATTGTTGTTGATAATTTTTACGGAGAGGGATGCAACGTATCCGTTGAATACATGCACAACTGCAACACAGAACACACAAATCGTGAATCTGCATGCGCACGCGGCCCTCTCCACCTTCGCCGCGGCGATGAATTTTTCCTGGACCTTTCTTTATCTCTTTTATCTTTGGCTACCCGCAGCCGTTGAGCCCCGGTTCCCCGCCATTTATTGCTCTGATATTCATCAGGTCCCAAAGTACCCGTGGCCAAGAATAACATATGCTTGCTAGATCGCCAGCCCAACGACGACATAAGTCCGGGCTGCGTAATGAGTGCGTCTATGCGGCCAAGTGGGTGCCATTTGGTATCACAAGTAACTGATATTTCGAGTATTGACATCGTCATCGCCTTGCAACATGCTTCCGGGCTATGAACTTTACGCGCAAACAAGAAGTCGCCGAACCGCTCGCAGCCCTGGTGCTTGTTCCGCTTGCAGTGCTTCTTCTTGGGAGACAGGGCGGGTAGCGCGTATCCAGGCAAAGGAAATCGCGAACCCCGCATCCGCCATGGATTGTGGGGTTTTTTTTATTTAAACGACTTGATTTGACAAAAACCGAACGCTCGTAACAGGCATAGCGCCGAGGAAAGAAAAGCATGCAAATGTATTTGGAAGCAGATGTCGATACCTCCTGTCTCAGTGATCAACAAGTCACGATCCTGGGGTACGGCAGTCAGGGTCGTGCTCATGCATTGAATCTGAAAGATAGCGGATTCAATGTGGTCGTCGGCCTGCGGCCCGATGGCGGCAGCTGGGCCAAAGCCGAAGCAGACGGACTAACGGTCAAGGCGCCCAGCGATGCTGTCAAGGGCGCTGCAATCGTTGCGTTCCTGACGCCAGATATGGTTCAGAAAAGCCTGTACCAAAGCGTCGTCGACGACATCGCTGACGGCGCCACATTGCTCTTTGCGCACGGCTTCGCCGTGCATTTCAAACAGGTAGAGCCTCGCGCTGACCTGGACGTCGTACTAATCGCACCGAAAGGGCCTGGCGGTCTCGTGCGCCGCCAGTACGAACAAGGTCATGGCGTGCCGTGCCTCGTCGCCGTGCATCAGGACGCGACCGGAGACGCGTTAGGGCTTGCCCTCGCCTATTCGGCTGGCATTGGTGGTGCACGCGCCGGCGTAATCAAGACCACATTTGCTGAGGAAACGGAAACGGATTTGTTTGGCGAACAGGCCGTGCTCTGCGGTGGCACCACCGAGTTGATCGTCGCGGGCTTCGAGACGCTCGTTGCGGCGGGCTATCAACCTGAGGTTGCCTATTATGAAGTCATGCACGAGCTCAAACTCATTGTAGACCTCTTGCATGAAGGCGGACTTCGCAAGATGCACAAGTTCATCAGCGATACTGCGGCCTGGGGCGACATGATCAGCGGTCCACGCGTCGTCGACGCCAATTCCCGCGCGGCGATGCAGGCCATACTCACTGAAATTCAGGACGGCACCTTTGCCCGCAACTGGATCGCCGAGAACGAAGCGGGTATGCCCGAGTTCCGTCGCATGATGAATGATGACCTTGAGCATCCGATTGAGAAGGTCGGCGCCGACCTGCGCGGGCGGATGGATTGGCTGGAAGAGTAAAACTCAACGGCGCATCGCCGCAACGAGTCAGTGAGGAATTGAGACATGTCAGATAATCGGATACGGGTTTTCGACACAACATTGCGTGACGGAGAACAAGCCCCGGGGTGCAGTATGACGCTCAGGGAGAAACTTCGTGTTGCGAGAGCGCTGTCCGAACTCAATGTCGACATTATTGAGGCCGGTTTTCCGGCCGCCTCGCCAGGCGACTTTGAATCGGTCAAGGCAATTGCGGACGAGAACCTCGGCCCTGTCATCTGCGGCCTGGCCAGGTGTAATCCGGCTGATATCGAAAAAGTACATGCGGCCGTCAAAGGAGCTGACCACCACCGAATACACGTCTTCGTTGCGACCAGCCAGATTCATCGCGAACACAAGCTCAAGATGGCGAAAGAAGAAATCATCAAGAGCGCCGCCGGTGCCGTCAGGATGGCCAGAGAACTCTGTGAGGACGTCGAGTTTTCGCCGGAGGATGCGTCGCGAACCGAACTCTCCTACCTTGCGGAAGTCGTTAGCGCAGCTATTGAAGCCGGCGCGTCGACCGTCAACATACCCGACACAGTGGGTTACACGGTGCCTGCGGAATTCGACGAGTTATTCCTCTATCTGAAAGAACATGTCGCCGGCATCGACGACATCACGCTCAGCGTCCACTGCCACAACGATCTCGGCATGGCCGTAGCGAACAGCCTTGCAGCCGTAAGAGCCGGTGCCCGCCAGATCGAATGCACGATTAACGGTATTGGCGAGCGAGCCGGGAACTGTAGCCTGGAAGAAGTTGTTATGGCCGTGAAAACCCGGGCAGAGTTTTTCGGCCTCGAGACCGGAATCGATACAACCCGGCTGTACCCGACGTCGCGACTTGTTTCGAGTATCACGGGCATGCACGTGCCCCGAAACAAAGCGGTCGTTGGCGAGAACGCGTTTGCGCATGAGGCCGGTATACATCAGCACGGCATGCTGCAGCACAGCTCCACTTACGAAATCATGCGACCCGAAGATGTCGGCATTAGCAAGTCGAACCTCGTACTCGGCAAACACAGTGGTCGCCATGCTTTCCGTGATCGCGTGCGCCAGCTCGGATTCGAACTCGACGAATTCGAGAATAACCGGGCATTCCAGGAATTCAAGAAGCTCGCGGACAAGAAGAAGGACGTCTACGACGGCGACATCGAAGCGATCATTATGAATGTCGATAATGCGTCTTCGGGACCGTGGTCGATGCAGTCGCTCGAGGTACAGACGAGCACGGACCATCCGGCTGCGGCGACGGTCGTGTTACGGGGTGAGGACGGTGAAGAAGCCGAGGCATCAGCTGAAGGCGACGGTCCGATAGCCGCAGCCTTCCAGGCGCTCGAACAGGTAACGGGTGTCTTGCTGACACTGAAAAACTTCGAGCTGCACAGCGCTTCGATTGGCGAAGATGCACAAGGCGAAGTGACGGTGACGGTCGAACACGGCGGCGACAGCTATCGTGGTAATGGCACAAGTGTCGATATTGTTGAGGCGGGATGTCGAGCCTGTCTCGAGGTAATGAATCGCATCCTGCGCCGCCGCAACAGAGCCGGCAATGAAACCGATCCGTCGGCTGATGCGGAGCGAGCGACGATCTGATGACTGGCGCCACAACGCTGTTTGAAAAGACCTGGTCCGATCATGTCGTCGTCGCAGAAACTGCGGACACGCCGGCCGTCCTGTATGTCGACCTGCACCTGATCCACGAAGTCACCACGCCACAGGCGTTTACCGTGTTACGAACCGAGGGTCTGTCGGTCAGGAGACCGGATCTGACGCTTGCGACGATGGACCATTCAACACCCACGTTACCGGTGTCCAGCTTCAAGGACCTCGCCATCGTCGGTGAGAGCGCTGCCAAACAAATTGTTCGGATGGAGGAAAACTGCCGCGATTTCGGCATAGAACTCTTCGGCTTTGACAGCGAGCACCGTGGCATCGTTCACGTGATTGGCCCCGAACTCGGGGCCACGCAGCCCGGGAAGACCATCGTGTGTGGCGACAGCCACACGAGCACGCACGGGGCGTTCGGCGCCCTCGCCTTCGGCATCGGCACGACTGAGGTCAGTCATGTCCTCGCGACGCAATGCCTGCTGCAGCGCAAACCGAAAACACTTGCCATTAACGTCGCGGGCCGTCTTCCGCCCGGTGTCACCTCAAAAGACCTGATTCTCGCCATTATTGGCGAAATTGGCGTGGACGGCGGCACCGGGCATGTCATTGAATTTCGAGGTGCCGCGATTTCGGCGCTGGACATGGAAGCGCGTATGACAGTGTGCAACATGTCGATCGAAGCCGGAGCACGCGCCGGCATGATCGCGCCCGACGACACGACATTCGAGTACCTGCATGGGCGGCCTCGATCCCCCAGGGGAGCCAACTGGGACGCTGCAGTCTCACGCTGGCGAACGTTGCAGAGCGATCCGGGCGTCGAATTCGATCGATCGGTAACACTCGACGCGGGCAATTTGCAGCCGATGGTCACGTTCGGTACGAATCCCGGCATGGTTATCGGCATCAACGATCCGGTTCCCGATAACACTGCCGATCCCAGTTTCAGGAAGGCCCTCGACTACATGCGGGTCACAGCCGGCAAACCACTCACAGAAACAGCGGTCGACGTCGTGTTCGTTGGCAGTTGCACGAATTCACGCTTATCCGACCTCAGACAGGCCGCCGACCTCATTACAGGACACAAGGTTGCTGACGGCGTCAGAATGCTCGTCGTGCCGGGCTCGCAGCAGATCAAGAAGGATGCCGAGGCGCTGGGGCTCGACCGGATATTTGTGGCCGCCGGGGCAGAATGGCGTGAGTCGGGCTGTTCGATGTGCCTCGGCATGAACGGTGACACGGTCGGCAACGGTCAACTTAGCGTCAGCACGAGCAATCGCAATTTCGAAGGTCGCCAGGGCGTCGGGGCTCGGACCATACTTGCAAGCCCGCTGACGGCCACTGCTTCGGCGATTTGCGGGCGCGTTGCGGATCCGCGCGCTTATCTTCAATAGAGGCACCCGCATGCAAGCGATTAATCGAATTCGATCACGCACGGTTGTGTTACCGACGAAAGACATCGACACAGACCAGATTATCCCGGCGCGTTTTTTGACGACAACATCTCGCGAGGGTCTCGGCGATGTCTTGTTCCATGATCTCCGATTCGCCGCGGACGGTACGCGGAACGACCACTTCGTTCTGAATACACCTGCGGCGGCCGGCTGCGAGATTCTGGTCGCGGGAAACAACCTGGGTTGCGGTTCGTCGCGCGAACACGCACCTTGGGCATTGCTCGACTATGGCATTCGAGCAGTTATCAGTACTGAGATTGCAGACATTTTTCGCAACAACTCGCTGAAGAACGGGCTGATTCCGATCGTCGTGGACGCGCAGACCCATGAGTACTTACTGCAAAATGCCGGCATCGAACTCGACATCGACGTCAAGAGTTCCACGCTGACATTACCTGACGGCAAAATCGTCGAGTTTCCAATCGACGGCTTTGCGCGCTATTGCCTGGTCGAGGGTATCGATCAGCTGGGGTTCTTGCAGACGCACATGAACAGCATCGAAAACTACGAGGAGACGCGTTCTTGGATGCCCTGATCACCCTGTTGCCCGGTGACGGCATCGGTCCCGAAGTGACGGCCGCCGCGCACCGGATTCTCAAAGACGTAGCCGCAAAATTCGGGCACTCGTTTACGTTCAATGTCCATTTGATCGGCGGTGCGGCCATCGATCAGCACGGCGATCCGTTGCCGGCGGATACCACTGCGAGTTGTAAAGAAAGCGATGCAGTCTTCCTCGGCGCTGTCGGCGGACCGAAGTGGTCTGATCCGAATGCTGCCGTACGACCCGAGCAGGGTCTGCTTGGTCTGAGAAGGGTCTTGGGTGTTTACGCGAACCTGCGCCCCGTCTACGTAATCGATGAACTCATTCCGGCCTCACCGCTCAAGGCTGAGAAACTGGCCGGCGTCGATCTGATCGTCGTCAGAGAGTTGACGGGTGGCATCTACTTCGGTGATAAGACGCGCGATGCAACATCCGCTAGCGATCTTTGCACCTATCACACACACGAGATCGAACGAATCGTGCGTGTGGCTGCAAGACTCGCAAAGGAACGTCGCGGCAAGCTCTGCTCTGTTGACAAGGCCAACGTACTCGAAACGTCGCGATTGTGGCGGGACGTTACGGACCGCTTGATGCAGAGTGAGTTTCCTACTGTCGAGGTCGAGACCTTACTGGTCGATGCCGCCGCAATGCACCTGTTGAGCCGCCCGGCTGACTTCGACATTATTGTTACCGAAAATATGTTCGGCGACATATTGACCGACGAGGCATCGATGCTGGCGGGTTCCATGGGCATGTTGCCATCGGCTTCTCTCGGCGAGTCGTCACGTGGCCTGTACGAACCGATTCACGGCTCGGCCCCGGATATCGCCGGTAAAAACCTCGCCAATCCGTGCGCCGCGATCGCGAGTGCGGCGATGTTGTTACACCATAGCCTCGGACTAAACGACGAGGCAGCTGCTGTCGAAGACGCGATCAGACAAACCATTAAGCGTGGCAGTCGCACGGCCGATATAGCGTCCGCAGGGGACCAGGTCCTCACGACAGCAGAGATGACCGAGCGTATTGCCAGCGAGCTTGCCTAAACCCCAACAGCAACCGTAATTGGCTGCACGGTGAGCGTCTTGCGGGCGGCTTCGAGCGCCTGCAGAACGTCGGCCACGAGATCCTCAGCACTCTCCAGTCCTACCGAGATGCGAATCAGGTTTTGTCCGATGCCCGCTGCGGTAAGAGCCTGCTCGGCAACTGGCGCGTGAGTCATCGAAGCTGGATGGCACACCAGGCTCTCGACACCACCAAGTGATTCAGCCAGCGAGAAATACTGCAGGTGATTGACGAATGCGCCAACGGCGGCCTTCCCACCTTCGATCTCGAAGCTGATCATGCCGCCGAAGCCGCTTTGCTGCCGGGCAGCAATAGCATGGCCCGGATGCGACTTGAGACCGGGGTAATACACGCGGCCGACCAAGCCATGGTCATCGAGGACATTCGCCAGCAAACTTGCACTCTCCTCGTGCTGTCGCATTCTGGTATGTAGCGTCCGAATGCCGCGCAATGTCAGATAACTGTCGAACGGCGCACCGGTTAATCCCAGGCAGTTACCCCACCAGGTCAGTTTTTCGGCGAGTTCCCCGGATGCCGCGACGACCGTGCCACCAACGACGTCGCTGTGACCGTTGATGTACTTCGTGGTCGAATGAATGACGAGATCGGCACCCAGCGATATCGGCTGCTGCAATGCAGGTGACAGGAACGTATTGTCGACCGCCAGCAGCGCGCCGCAACGCTTGGCGAGCGTCGAAATCTCGGCAATATCGACGATGCGCAACAGCGGATTTGACGGCGTTTCGGTCAATATGATTTTCGGTCTGCGGTCACACGCAGCGTGCAAGGCCGCACGATTCGTCTGATCGACGAAATGCACCTCAAAATGACCTTTTGCCGCGAGGTTTTCGAACAGGCGATAACTGCCGCCATAGCAATCGTGCGGCGCAACGAGCAGATCACCGGGCTCCAGCAAGTGGCACAGCAGCGTCAACGCGGCCATACCCGATGACGTCACAACGGCGCCTGCCCCACCTTCGAGCGCTGTCAGCGCATCGGCTAATGCGTCCCGTGTCGGGTTGCCTGAGCGTGTGTAGTCGTACTGCCGCTTTTCGCCGAAGCCGGCGAACGCGAAGTTCGACGACAGATGCAATGGCGGTACGACGGCGCCGTGTTGCGTGTCCGACTCAATTGCGGCACGAACAGCACGAGTTGCCGGGTTAGCTCTAAAGGTCATTTGTGGTCTCCATGGTCATTCCAACGCCAGTCGTGCTCATCGGAACCCTACGGAGCCCGTAAGGGAGAGGAATCGTGCCCTGCAGCTGCTTTTGACGAAACAGCGTGTTGCTACGACTCTCATCTCTCGGTGGTTACGTCCAGTCGGACGCATCACCGCAGGAGTTGGCACCTTTCAGGATGGTTAGTCCTGGAGGTTGCCCCGGCGTCTTCGGGCCTATCCCTCAGCCGGTCTCGATGAGTTAGGCCGAGTGTATTTGCAGCACCGGCGATACGTCAAGACGCAATCGACAATTAATTAGTCACAGCCGAAACCAATAGCCTCAAGGGTTGCAGCCTGATCTGAAAAAACATCGACGCAGCTATTGCGTTCGCCGTTCTATTGTAATAACGTACTAATGCATTAATACATAGGTGCAAGAATGAAGCCGAACCGACACGACAGCGAGAGCCAGCAGACGGCAGCCGAGAATGCCCTGTTCCGCGCGATAATCAGCCTGCGAACAGGTGCCGAGTGCCGCAACTTCTTTCGTGATCTGTGCACACCTGCTGAACTTCAGGCACTCGTAGATCGATGGCAAGTGGTTGAATTACTCGAGCAGGGCCTGACGTATCGCAGAATTCACGACCTCACCGGCGTCAGCGTGACCACGATTGGCCGGGTGGCGCGTTTTCTGACCGACGGTTTCGGCGGCTATCGCACCGCGATCGATCGTACCAGCGTACAAGACAGCCCCACCTCTCACTAAGGAAACAAGAATGGATGCCTCTGAGCAGCGCATTAAGATTGCGGTGCAAAAAACCGGTCGACTGACCGATCACTCTCTGCACCTGCTTGAGCGTTGTGGACTCAAGGTCACGCAGAGCAAGGACCAGTTGTTTTGTTATGGCGAGAACATGCCAATCGACCTGCTTCTGGTCCGCGATGACGACATTCCGGGTCTCGTCAGCGACGATGTCTGCGATCTCGGCATCGTTGGCCTCAACATTGTCGAAGAAAAGCGCCAGGCGCTCCTGCATGACGGCCGCGAAGCCATGTTCAAACAGGTATTTGAACTCGATTTCGGCCACTGTCGCTTGTCGCTCGCGGCGCCCGAGGGCACCGATTATCGCGGACCGGAATCGCTGAATAATCGAAAGATAGCAACAAGTTATGTTGGTATCTTGAGAGATTACCTCAATAAGTGTGGGGTCGCAGCCGAGATCGTGTACTTCTCCGGGGCTGTCGAGATCGCGCCAAAACTCGGTCGGGCGGACTATATCTGCGATCTTGTGTCGACCGGTTCGACACTCGACGCCAATGGTCTTGCCGAAGTCGACGTGTTGCTCGAGAGCGAAGCCGTCGTCATTCAGACTCGCGCCGAGCTCAGCGAGGACAAGCAGGCTCTTGTGGATCGAATGCTGCAACGCCTCGACGGCGTGCTACAGGTCCGTGAGAGCAAGTACATCATGTTGCACGCACCTCGCGCGGCGCTCGGCGAGATTTGTGATCTCCTGCCCGGTTCGGAGGCACCGACTGTCATTCCTCTTGAAGGCACAGACGACAAGGTGGCGGTACATGCTGTGTGCCGCGAAACCGTTTTCTGGGAGACGCTGGAAAATCTAAAATCGGCAGGTGCGAGCTCATTGCTCGTGTTACCCGTCGAAAAGATGCTGGCCTGAACGATGGCTATACCAGTCAGCAACTGGAGCGAGCTCGACGATAACGCAAAGTCTGCCCTGCTTGAGCGGCCCGCCGTACGCTCGGATGTGGATATCAGCGCTGAAGTCGCCAGGATCGTGGCGTTGGTGCGCGATACGGGTGATACGGCGATCCGGGAACTCAGCCAGCAACTCGATAGCGCACATCTCGAATCACTCCGCGTTTCAGAACATGAGATGGCGGCCGCGACCGCAGAACTCGGCGAGGGTGCGATTGCGGCAATAGACCTGGCGATCGCGAACGTGCGGCGTTTTCACGAACCACAATTGCCACGCCCGATCTTCGTGGAAACGATGCCCGGCGTGCGCTGCGAACGCATAAGTCACGCCATCGATTCGGTTGGACTGTATGTTCCGGCGGGCACCGCACCATTGCCCTCCACGGCCATAATGCTCGCGGTGCCGGCAGCTTTAGCCGAATGTCCGACGCGCATCCTATGTACTCCACCGCGGCCGGGTGGCAGCGCCGATTCGGCTGTGCTCGTTGCCGCCTCGAGAGCGGGTGTCGTGGATATCTTCAAGATCGGTGGCGCTCAGGCGATCGCCGCGATGGCCTATGGAACGCAATCCGTACCCAAAGTCTGCAAGATCTTCGGACCGGGCAATGTCTGGGTAACCAGTGCCAAGACGCTGGTCAGCACCGACCCTGCCGGCGCAGCAATTGACATGCCTGCCGGACCGTCCGAAGTCCTCGTCATTGCCGATGCGGAGGCCTCGGCCGAATTCGTTGCGGCCGACCTTTTGTCACAGGCGGAACACGGTGTCGACTCCCAAGTTGTGCTGCTGACGACGAGCAATGACCTTGCAAATAACGTGCAGCTCGAAATCGAGCGACAACTCGAGACCTTGACACGTGCAGGCATCGCTCGCGAGGCGCTGGCGAACTCACGGCTTGTCGTCGTTGACAGCATCGAGCGTGCAATCGAGATCAGCAATCGCTACGCGCCCGAGCATCTGCTCTTGCAGATATCAAATCCGCGTACGGCGATGGCCGGCATTCGCAACGCCGGATCGATTTTTGTTGGCCGGTGGTCCCCCGAGGCAGTTGGCGATTACTGCAGCGGCACCAACCACGTGTTACCGACTTACGGCTACGCCAATTCCTTCAGCGGGCTTGGCGTTGACCAATTCATGCGCCAGATGACCGTGCAGGAATTGACGCAAGACGGGCTGGCGGGGCTGGCCGATACTGTCATCACACTCGCAGGTCTCGAGGGTCTGGATGCACATGCAGCCGCTGTCCGACGCCGCCTTGGAGCATCAGAATGACGATTGCAAGGCTTGCCAGAAAAGAAATACGGGCGCTCCGGCCCTATGAGGCGGCAGTCCAGGTTGACGATACGATTCGCCTTAACGCGAATGAAGCACCATGGACAAGCAGCGACGATCACTTTCGCCGGCCGCTGAATCGCTATCCGGAGATTCGTCCTGCACAGCTGCGCGCCGCCCTCGCCGCGCGCTACGGATGTGATGTCGAGAACTTGGTGGTCACGCGCGGTACCAGCGAAGGCATCGACTTGCTGATTCGCGTGTTCTGTCGGGCAGGACAAGACAGTATCGTAACAACCACCCCGACGTTTTCGATGTACCGCCACTATGCAAACGTTCAGAACGCCGCGTTGCGCGAGGTAGAAACAACTCGTGACAACGATTTTGCCGTGGCGGCCAATGCCATTCTCGAAGCCTGCGATGCAACGACGCGCCTTATTTTTCTGTGTTCGCCGAATAACCCAACCGGAACGATGCTTGCGAGGGACACGCTGTTGGAGGTGCTGGAGCGACGCGGCAGCCAATCCGCGGTTATCGTTGACGAGGCCTATATCGAGTTTGCCGACGAACCATCCGTCGTCAAGTTGCTTGATCAATACGAGAACCTGATCATCCTCAGAACGCTATCAAAGGCCCTTGCATTCGCAGGTGCCCGTTGTGGCTCCGTGATAGGACCGCGGGATGTTATTGCCATGCTCAATGCGGTGCAGGCGCCGTATGCGCTCGCGACACCGGTCGTCGAGTGCGTCGAGAACGCACTACGAACCGAAAGCCTGAGAGAGGCAGAACAATGCGTCAGGCAGGTGATTTCCGAGCGCAAGCGACTGACCGAAGCACTTGCCAAGTTCCCGTTCGTCCGCCATATCTGGCCCAGCTCGGCGAACTTCTTTCTGCTGCAAGTCGATGATGCCGACGCACTGATGCGGCAGAGCAGTAGTGACAAGGTCTTGTTGCGATATTTCGGGGGCACCCTCTCCGACTGTGTACGGGTCACCGTAGGTACGCAGGCCGAGAATGACCGCTTACTGCAGACCCTTGCAAGCGTCGTGGAGGTCTAGCCATGGCGTCGAGAATTCTGTTCGTTGATCGTGATGGCACGCTCATCGACGAACCCGAGGACTGTCAGGTCGATTCGCTGCAGAAAGTACGACTCGTCGACGGAGTCATCGCGGCAATGCTCGAGCTGGCGCAAAACGGTTATCGCTTCGTCATGGTCAGCAATCAGGACGGTCTCGGCACGGACTCTTTTCCCGAGGAGCAATTTTCGATCTGCCAGGATCACGTGCTCGCATTGTTTGAGTCGCAGGGCATTCATTTTGACGAGGTCTTCATTTGCCCGCACCTGCCGGATGCAGGCTGCGAATGTCGCAAGCCGCGCGCGGGTTTGCTGACACGCTATCTGGCAGGAACTGACATCGACATGGCCAACTCAGCTGTGATCGGTGACCGCACTACGGATTTGCAGCTTGCGGAGAAAATCGGCGTGCGCGGATTCTTACTGGATCCGGCCAATGGCCCCACCACCACGTGGCCCGGCATTGTGGAGTCTTTGTGCTGCGGCGAGCGTAAGGCAAATGTCGAAAGAAAAACGCAAGAAACCCATATTACCGTGTCCGTCAATCTTGATCGCGCCGAACCCATTTCAATAGCGACGGGAATCGGCTTTTACGATCACATGCTGGAACAAATCGCCAAACACGGTGGCTTCAGTTTGTCACTGACGTGCGCTGGCGATCTCGAGATTGATGATCACCATACGGTCGAGGACACGGCAATCTGCCTGGGCGGAGCGTTGCGCAAGGCACTGGGTAACAAGCGGGGCGTCGGGCGTTATGGTTTCGTATTGCCGATGGATGAGAGTGAAGCAAAGGTGTCCATCGATTTGTCCGGACGCGGTCGATTCGTGTTTCGGGGAGAGTTCCCGCGAGAGCAGGTTGGAGAATTGTCCACCGAGATGGTCGAGCACTTCTTTCGTTCTCTTGCCGACGCGATCGGTGCTGCGTTGCACCTCGAAGTACAAGGACAGAACGCACACCATATGGTCGAAGCCTGTTTCAAATCAGCAGGGCGCGCGTTACGACAGGCTGTTCGTCGAGACGGCAACGACATGCCGTCTACAAAAGGCACGTTGAGCTGAGATGTCTTCAGGCAGTATTGCAATCATTGATAGTGGCGGCGCCAATATCGCGTCGCTGCTGTATGCGTTCAAACGCCTGCATACAGACGCGACCCTGACAACCGATGCCGGGCTCATTAAGGCTGCCGATCGTGTCATCCTTCCAGGCGTCGGCGCGGCGCGCGATGCTATGAGACGCCTACGCGACAGTCGTCTTATCGATGTTATTCGCGAATTGACACAACCCGTGCTCGGCATTTGCCTGGGCATGCATCTGCTTGCAGACGCATCCGAGGAGGAAGACGTGGAATGCCTGGGCATCATTCCCGGCACTGCACGCAAGCTACCCGGAGATACAAGCTGTCCGGTACCGAACATGGGCTGGTGCCCTGTTTCGCAGACCGCTGATCACGAGCTGCTCAGCGACATTGGTGCCGGGGCCTATTTTTACTTTCTGCATAGTTATGCGCTGCCTGTGTCGGAGTGCACGATCGCGCAAGCACACCATGCCGAACCGTTTTCGGCTGTTGTTGGTCACAGGAATTTCGTCGCCGCGCAGTTTCATCCGGAACGCTCAGCCGCTGCGGGCTCGAAACTGCTGCAGAACTTCGTGGGCATTCACTCATGAAAGTCATACCCGCCGTTGATCTTCAGGGCGGTAAGTGCGTGCGCCTGTTTAAGGGAGACTTCGCTCAGGCGACCGAATACAGTGATGATCCTGCAGCGGTTGCGCGGCAGTTCGCCGAGCTGCAAACGACAGACCTGCACATCGTTGATCTCGACGGGGCGCGATCGGGAACCCAGGAGAATCACGAAATCATCACTGCGATTGCGACCGAGTCGGATATGGCAATTCAGGTCGGTGGTGGAATCCGTGATCACGGCACAATTGCCAAGTGGCTGGCGGCGGGCGTCTCGCGTTGTGTGGTCGGTAGCCTCGTAGTCACAGAGCCGGACGCAGTGAAGTCCTGGCTCGTCCGGCATGGCAGCGAACACATAGTCCTTGCATTGGATGTTGAGATCGGCGACGGCGGTATGCCGATGATTACGACACATGGGTGGACGCGTCCCAGCAGCACATCCCTCTTCGAGTGTATTGCCGAGTTCCGCGGCGCAGGTCTGCGCCACGTGCTATGCACGGATGTCAGTCGTGACGGCGCAATGACCGGGCCAAATCTGGATCTCTACTCGGACATTTTGCGCAGATTCCCGGAGCTGAAATTGCAGGCCTCCGGAGGTGTTCGCAATCTGCAAGATCTTCAGGCGCTACGTGATCGCGGTGTGCCGGCCGCGATAACAGGGCGTGCATTACTGGATGGCAAGATAACTCCGGACGAGGTCGCGTCATTCCAGCAAAACGCATAATTCCCTGCCTTGATGTTCGTGACGGCCTCGTCGTGAAGGGCGTCAAGTTTCGCAATCATCGAGTCGTTGGCGACATTATCGAACTCGCGCAGCGTTATTGTGCGGAAGGTGCCGACGAACTCGTGTTTTACGACATCACTGCCAGTCCTGATGGCAGAAGTGTTGATCGTGCCTGGGTCGACCGGGTTGCAGCCATCATCGACATCCCGTTCTGCGTTGCCGGTGGAATTCGCAGTGTTGCGGATGCTGAGGATGTGCTCAACAAGGGTGCCGACAAAATCTCGATAAACTCCCCCGCGCTGGAGACTCCGCAACTGATTAACCAGCTCGCACGACGTTTTGGATCCCAATGCGTAGTGCTGGGTGTCGACAGCCGTCAACAAAACGGCGGCTACCATGTGTATCAATACACAGGCGACCCCGACAAGACCGCCGCGGCAGATCGGCATACCGTCGACTGGATCGTCGAGGCCCAGGACCGCGGCGTCGGCGAGATTGTGTTGAATTGCATGAATCAGGATGGCGTGCGCCAAGGCTACGACAATCAACAACTTCGCCTTATGCGCGACAACAGCCATGTGCCTTTGATAGCGTCGGGAGGCGCCGGCGTAATGAGTGACTTCGTCGAGACCTTCAAGGTAGCCAACGTCGATGGTGCACTGGCAGCGAGCGTCTTCCATAGCGCGGAAATCAATATCGCCGACCTAAAGCGGTATCTCATCGACAACTCGGTTGACATCCGGCCGGCCGGCTAGGCTGGCAGAGCAACTCCTGCCGACAACAAGGTAGAAAATGTGAGCAACTTGAACTTGAAATTCCTGACGACGCTCGAATCGATCATCGTCGACCGACGCGAGAATCCTGCTGCGGAGAGTTATACGTCAGGTCTTTTCGCGCTCGGTCCGAAGCGAATTGCCCAGAAGGTTGGCGAAGAAGCCGTTGAACTGGCACTCGCCGCTGTCGATGGCGATCGCACCGAAACTGTCAATGAAGCAGCTGACCTGATGTTTCACCTGCTCGTACTGCTTAACAGTCGGGACATCTGCTTGACGGATGTCGTGGCCGCGCTGGAGTCACGCCATACGGCTGATCACTAAGAAGCTTTTTCGAGCGAGAGCGCTTTCTTCTCCTTCAGGTCAGATTACGAGCTCTGGCGCTACATCGCGCCGATTATATTGAGAACTCATGACGTAACCATAGGCGCCGGTGTTGGCAATAAGGATGACGTCATTCTCCTCGGTAAGCGGCAGTAACCGGTCGCTGCCAAGCCGATCACCTGTCTCGCAAATTGGGCCGACAACCGTCACCGTATCGGTCGGTACTTCGTCAGCCTTCGTGAGATTTACGATTTCGTGATACGAGCCGTACAGGGCAGGACGAATCAGTGAATTCATACCTGTGCCGATTCCGATATATCGCATGCTGCCTTTACCCTTTAGTTGCGTTACGTGACTAATCAGGACACCGGCCTGGGCCACAAGATAGCGGCCGGGTTCGAGCCAGAGTCGATATTGTGGATACGATGCGCGAATTTCGTTAAGCGTTTCATCGAGCTTCTCTAGATCAAACGGCTTTTCGCCCGGTTTTTCCGGTATGCCGATGCCGCCGCCCAGGTCGATTGATTTCACGGCAGGAAACTTCTGCGCGACCTGAACGAGTTCAACGGCCACCGAGCGCCAGTTATCGGGATCGAGAATGCCGCTGCCGCTGTGCGCGTGAATGCCGATCACTTCAGCTCCTGCAGCGTCAATGAGCTGTTTCAATTCGTCTACTTCGAAGCGCGGAATCCCGAACTTGGAATGATTGCCCGCCGTTTTGACGTTCTCATGATGACCGCGACCCTGCCCCGGGTCGACGCGAATGAATAACTTCGTGCCTTCGAAAAGTTCGGGCCACGCTTCCAGTGGGTACAGATTATCGAGTGTCAGTTGCAGTCCCTTCCTGACAGCCCATTCGTACTCGGCGCGCGGCGCAAAGTTCGGGGTGAACAGGATGCGTCCAAGGTCAACGTCCGGAATGACCTTTTCGATCCACTTGACTTCACCCGGCGAAACGCATTCGAAATCGACCCCTTCTGCGGCCAGCGCTTGCAGGATTTCTGCGTTGAAATTCGCCTTGACTGCGTACAGAACCCGATCGACGCTGCTCAATTGCAACAGATTGCGTGCCGCCTCGCTCACAGTGTCGCGATCATAGACAAAGGCATTGAGCTGCTTTCCAGCCAGTTTGAGCAGCTGCTTCCGTTTTCGCATCCACCAGGTATCGTGCGTCTGCGCGGCAGCAAGATCGCCGAAAAAGAGCCTCTCCCAGCTTTGGCCAAAGATCGCGCTACCGCCTGCTCTGCGAATGATGGATGCGTGCAATTTGCGAACGAGCCGGGGCCCCTGACCCTGGTCCACGACAAAGCTCAGATTAAGGTCGTTCGCTGCCTGCGACATCAAATGAATCTTCTCTTCCTCGAACACGCCGAGCGCAGGCGCCATGCGCGGCAAGATCGTACGGATTTTTCGGCCAACCAGGCTGACAGCCGAGCAATCGTTGATAGCACGTACTCGACAAAGACTCTCGAGATCGCTCAACAACGCTCGCTGTGCGTCAGCGGGAAGCAAACCGTCCTTGGTATCGATTGACACTGTGACGTTGGTCTCGGACGTCGAAATCAAATCGACCGACACACCGTGCTCACTGAAGATGGCGAAAGCCCGGGCGAGAAAGCCAACCTCATGCCACATTCCGACCCCATCCATCGAAACCAGCGTCAGCCCGTTACGCAAACAGATTCCTTTAACCTGTGGTTCGACTTCGTCGGTCGCCGATGAAACGACTGTCCCGGGAATCTCCGGCGCGGTCGTGCAACGAATAAACAACGGAATGCTGAATGCACGCAGCGGGGACAGGCAGCGTGGATGCAAGACCGAACTGCCGGCTGACGCCAATTCCTGCGCCTCGTCGTAATGCAACGCAAGCAGCAATCGTGCTGACGGCACAACTCGCGGATCCGCCGTGAACATTCCTGGCACATCGGTCCAGATTTCGAGACGGCGCGCCTGCAGTCGGGCGGCGAAATAGCTTGCCGACGTATCGGACCCGCCGCGGCCGAGCAGAACTGTCTCGCCCCATTCGTTACGTGCGATGAAACCCTGTGTCAGAATGACGCGGCCTTCCCTTTCCAGCTTTTCCCGGAAATCCGGGTCTGCCGCACTGTCACACTTGGCTGACAGATAGTCTTGCTTGCGTTGACCGCCACTGCTGCTGACACTGGTCAGCAGGTCGCGCGCGTCCGTCCACTCCACGGGCAGCCCAATGCTCTGCAAATAGTGCGCGCCAAGACGGGTAGCCATGAGTTCACCGAGCGCCATAATGCGTACTCGTACCCGCACGCTGACTTCCCGGATGAGCCGCACGCCGGCAACGAGCTGTTCCAGTTCATGCAATGTCTCGTCAAGCAAGGCCGGGCCATCGAGCCCGAGCGCGCGCGCCAGATCATAGTGCTGTTCGCGAATTACTGAGAGGCCTGCTGAACTCTCGCCGTCCGACGCTGCGCGCAATACGCCCTCGAGTTCGTTCGAAACCCCTTTGAGGGCGGAGTGCACGACAACAGGATGCAGACCCTCGTTCAGTCGATTGCCAATCAGGGCAGCAATCGTCCCCCAGCTCTCGGCAGTTGACACGCTTGTACCACCGAACTTCATCACCACCCACGGCGATTCCGAAATATCCACGGGTGCACCCAGTGATGCGCCGCTGGCAAAACTCGCTTCCACGACCGATTCGTTCATGCTGTTGCTCAACCATCAATTCATGGGCAAAAAAAAACCCGCCAGGAGTCTCCTCGCGGGTTCGTTGACAAAGTCCAGACTTTATTACTAGCCGGTACTATTGCCATTCGCACCCACGCACCTCTGGCGCGCCATATATTTTATGTGTTTTTTCACATCGATCGTCTCGATGCGTCGGCACATTACGTGGGTGACATAAAGCCTCATCCGGGAAGTAGAGCGAATCGGCTCGCAAAGGTCAAGTGCTTCCCCGAATTTCCAGGCTACGCTGCGGCCCGGCCCGACAGAAATCATGTACGAATCGATCAGGACGGCTTGCTGGCAGTACGGCGGGTCCCTGCGCCGCCCGTGTCATTCATCCCATAGCGGCGGAATCGTAACAGCTCCCTCCGCCGCGGAAGACACCTCGTTGCGGTATTTTGCGAGCGCACCGCTTTTTATCGGTGACCGCGGCCGCTTCCATCGCTGCCTGCGTCCAGCCATCTCTGCGTCGCTGATACCGAGTTCTATCTGCTTGCTCGCAGCGTCGATAACGATCAAATCGCCGTCCTCGATAAGCGCAATCGGGCCGCCAACAGCCGCCTCGGGCGATACATGCCCGACCACAAACCCGTGGCTACCGCCGGAGAATCGTCCATCTGTAATCAGTGCAACGTCGGCACCGAGTCCCTTACCCATGATTGCGCCGGTCGGACTCAGCATCTCGCGCATCCCGGGACCACCTTTCGGTCCTTCAAAGCGAATGACGACGACGTCGCCGGCCTTGATCAGGCCGTCCAGTATTGCCCGCAAAGCGTCTTCTTCGGAGTGAAAGACGCGCGCAATGCCCTCAAACCGAAGCCCTTCTTTGCCAGTTATCTTCGCCACCGCGCCTTCCGGGGCGAGATTACCGTAGAGAATCGAAAGATGGCTGTCGGCCTTAATTGGGTTGTCGAAACTACGGATGATGTCCTGTCCGGCCGGATAGTCTTCGACTTCGGCAAGATTTTCCGCGAGCGTCTTCCCGGTGACCGTCATACAGCCGCCATGCAGCAAACCATGATCGAGCATGCGCTTCATCAGAGGTTGAATGCCCCCGATCTCTATGAGCTCGGACATCAGGTACTTGCCGCTGGGTTTCAGGTCTGCGAGCAAGGGCACGCGCGCGCCGATGACCGTGAAATCATCAAGGTTGAGGTCAACGTTCGCCTCGCGAGCCATGGCGATCAGGTGAAGCACCGCATTGGTTGAACCGCCGAGCGCGATGACAACCGAAATCGCATTCTCAAACGCCTTGCGCGTCATGATATCGAGCGGTTTGATGTCGTTTCGGAGGAGATTCAGAACCGCTTCACCGGCGCGACGGCAGTCGTCGACCTTTTGCTCGGACACGGCTTCCTGAGCCGAGCTGTTCGAGAGGCTCATACCCAGCGCCTCGATCGCCGATGCCATGGTATTTGCGGTGTACATGCCACCACAGGCGCCCGGACCCGGAATCGCGGTCCGTTCGACGTCGAGTAGCTCTGCGTCGCTGATCGTTCCGCCCGATTTCGCCCCGACGGCTTCGAACACGGATACGATATCGCGCCGCTTTGCCCCGGGCTTGATCGTGCCACCGTAAACGAAAACCGACGGCCGGTTCAGGCGCGCGATAGCCATCAGGCAACCCGGCATGTTCTTGTCACAACCGCCGATCGCGACGAGCCCGTCGAAACCTTCGCCGGCTGTCACCGCTTCAATCGAGTCAGCAATTATTTCCCGCGACACGAGCGAATAGCGCATTCCAGGGGTTCCCATCGAAATCCCGTCGGAGATAGTAATCGTATTGAATAAGACCGCTTTGCCGCCCGCTTCATCCGCCCCTTTGGCGGCCTCTGCAGCGAGATCGTTAATGTGCATATTGCACGGCGTGGTCATTGCCCAGGTCGATGCAATTCCGATTTGTGGTCGTTGGAAGTCTTCGTCGGTAAAACCAACGGCACGCAACATTGCCCGGCTTGACGCCTGCTCGTCGCCATCGACAACGATGCGCGAATAGCGCCGCAGCTCTTTCTCTTCCATCGTGATCGCCCTGTTTCTTCGTGTCGGCTACCTGACGTCGCGTCAGGTCAGGGGCGGAAGTCTAACAATGAATCGGTTTCCAGCGAAGCGCCGGATTCCGGCTTGCAGGGGGCTTTACTGATCGTCGTCGCGAATCATGATAGCAACGCGTCGAAAAACGCCGACATCGGCTGCCGAATCTGCCGAAGACAATTCCACGCTGAAAGCCTCATTGTCCTCGTACGCGGAGTCTTGGACCAGAGGAATCAGGAGTCTTGTTGAACGCTGCTTCGGACCAAACTCGATCGTAGTATTGCCCGGCGCGAAATAGTCTTCACCTTGCGTTGCCGTGATGTCGCGGAGCGCATAGCCAACGACAAGCTGCGTGTTGTCGGGATTGAAGCGAATGATTTCAAGCTGGACGGCCGGATCCTGTTCGTTCACCGTCACCTGACTCGTCGCAAACGCAACCGTATTGACAGGCAATGTCGCCTCGAACGCGCGTTGATCGTCGTCCTGCAGCACGACATTGATAATCGCGAGTTCCGATGTCGCCGTGTCCGATTCACGCACGCGTAGTGTCGACTGTTGATCGGCCTCTCGGACAGCATCAGACCTCATCGCAAGCGTCACGCGAGCACGGTCTTGCCCCACCGGAAAGTCCACATAGCCGTTATCCGAGAATTCATACTGACCCGAAGCCCAAGGCGAGCGATTGCCACTGAAGCCGGCCTCTTCGAGCCTGAGCGTCAGTGGAAATTCGACCATAGTGCGCACCAGGTCCACGGTTGCAGTACGGCCATCTTCCCGAAGCGTTACGGTTACCGATTCAGTGTTGCCGGCATCCGTTGAGATGCGTACTTCTGCAGTTGGCGGCGGCAGTTTCGAAAAATCAACCAGTGGTACCGCAATTACTTCCGGTTGCGGAATCGCAACCGCCTCGACGTCCTCGACCGCTGCCAGGAATTCGCTCCCGGTCGCCGCTTCGACCACCGAATCAGGAACGATTGCATCGACAACCGGTTCTTCCGCGTCCGTCGTGACGATTTCTGGCGCAATCGACTCAACGTCCGCGGCCTCTGGCAGCAGCTCCGGTGAATCCTGAATCATGAAGCGATCTTTCAGCGGATCGAGCCAACCGAGTTGATTCCCAGCAACACCCAGCAACGCCAGAAGAACAACGAAGCCTATGATGACTCTACCAGTACTGGAACTCTCGTCAGGCTCGGTGAATCGGGCAGGCGCAGGAATATCGACGGTTATCGACTCTGCGGCCTCCACGTCGAGGGCATCGATGAAATCCGTCATCGAATTGAATCGTGTCACGCGCGAGTACGACAGCGCTTTCTTCAGAACCCGCCAGTTGGCATCACTGAGCTTATCAAGCCGTTGCGGTTTCATACCCTCTTCCGCAGCTTCGGCCGCATTGCGCGGTCCGAATACGCGATAGCCTGCAATGAGTCGATACAACAGACATGCCAGTGAGAATACATCGTCCGCCGGCGTCGGTTTTTCACCCGTCAATACCTGCATGCTCGAATAGGCAGGTGTAAGCAGTCCCAAAACCCCAGGATCGAAATCAGGATCGAAATCCAGCTGCTTTTGCCGCACACGCGCGACGCCGAAATCAAACAACTTCGCATCGCCATTCGGCGCAATCATGACATTGCCTGGTTTGACATCGGCATGGACGATTCCACATCGATGTGCGTAGTCGAGCGCCTTGCCAAGCTGACGTACGATCTTGAAAGCGCGCTCTGTATCGATACTGCCTGAATCCGGAGAATCGAGGATGTCGGCGAGCGTCCTGCCCTCGAGCCATTCCATGACAATGAAATACAGGTCGTCATCGCGATCGAGATCGACGAAACGAACGATGTTGGGATGCACAAGGCACCGACCTTTCGCAGCTTCCTGCTGAAGTGCTCTCAGGGCCTGGCCGTTCTGCGACAGTTGTGACGACAGAACTTTCACCGCCACCCAGTGCGAGTCTGCTCCGGCTTCGGCGAGCCGCCGGTCCATCGCTTTGTACACGACCCCCATGCTTCCGCCGGTGACGCGCTCTTGCAGCATGAAGCGATCGCGCAGCAACGAACCAATTTGGACGCGGCTGTCTGCAGAGTCGGGCTCGATCGAATCGACGGCAGGAATGACCGCGGTCGAGGTCGTCGGATCATCATTTGCCGGTGGACACTCTTCGAGATTGTTACTGATTCGAGGTTCAATCCTGACGGTCGCATCGTACATAGCCGAACTCGTCGGGATTTGCTCGGTAACGAAACGATCGAGCATCGACTTGACGAGCTGAAACGTCTCCTTACGCAGATCGCCATTCTCGTATCGCTCCTGCAACACGCGCCGGATCTCGGCCTCGCTGGCGCCACTACTACCCAGCAGGCGCCCGATGCCCTCCTGGATTTCGGCGAGCATCTCAACGTCGTCGGCCTTGTCATCGAGCCTGTCCTCGAGGTTCGAGAGCTGATCGACGAATGAGTCGCGAATATTTTCCGATTTTGCGTTCATATTGCCTCGTGGCCACCTTACTGTTATCGCGACCACACGAATTTATCCTGGTTGGTCGAATTCTACCGGTTCGGTCAAGTCCTCACGCGGAACTGGTCGTCAAATTACCTTGCCCGGATTCAAGATGTTCTGCGGGTCCAGGGCCCTTTTCATCGTACGCATAAGCCCCATCTCGGCGCCACCGCGATACCGACTGAGGTAGTCTTTCTTGAGCACGCCGATGCCGTGCTCGGCGCTGATGCTGCCGTCGAGATCGTCGACAAGGTCATAAATGGCCTCGGTCAGCGCCTCGCCTTCGGCGAGGAAAGCAGCGCCATCCGCATCTGGCGGTTGCGCGATGTTGTAATGCAGGTTGCCGTCTCCGACATGCCCGAACGCCACAAGGCGGGCTTCCGGCGACATACTTTCGAGCAATAAGTCGCCGCGTAGCAGAAACTCACCAATACTGCCGATAGGCACCGATATGTCGTGTTTGAGGCTGGCACCTTCAGGTTTCTGCGCCTCGGAAATCGAATGCCGCATGCGCCAGAATCGTTCCGCTTCGGCCTCGTTCTTGGCAATTATTGCGTCGCTGATCAGAGTATCTTCCATTGCGCTGACAAGCGCATTCTCAATCTCCGCGTACGAATCGCCGACGATTACTTCGCATAAGACATACCAGGGATGTTCGTTCGCAAACGGTAACGCCGAATCCGGCATGTGGCGTCTAACAAATCGCAGGCACCTGTCCGATAGCAGTTCGAATGCCTGGATTCGATCTGAGAGGTGCTCACGCATTCGTGCCAGAAGCTGCGCGGCGCAATTCGCGCCTGGCAGTGCAACGAACACGGTGGCCGTCTCACCGGGGTCTGGATACAGCTTCAGCGTCGCCGCCGTAATAATACCCAGTGTTCCCTCACTGCCCACGAACAGCTGCTTCATGTCATAACCGGCCGTGTCTTTGCGCAATGAACGCAGACCGTCCCAGATAGTCCCGTCCGCGAGAACGACCTCAAGACCGAGTACCTGTTGCCGGGCTGTGCCGTAGCGAATGACATTGATGCCTCCGGCGTTTGTCGAGAGATTTCCGCCGATCTGGCAACTGCCCTCCGCAGCAAGGCTCAGCGGAAAAAACCGGTTTAGTGCCTTCGCTGCCTCTTGAATGACGGCGAGAACACAACCGGCCTCGACAACAATAGAAAAATCGTCTGCGTCGATCGCTCTTATTGAGTTGAGTCGTGACAGGGAAAGCAAAACCTGTTCCCCGGAGTCGTCAGGAATCGCGCCGCCACACAGTCCGGTATTGCCGCCCTGCGGAACGATCGCGACGCGTGCTTCGGCACACGCACTGACTACTTCGGATACCTGAGCAGTCGTGCTCGGCGACACCATGATAAGTGCCTGCCCACAATACCTGCCGCGCCACTCGGTCAGGTGCGGCTCGAGCGTGTCAGGATCGTCCGACCAGCCCTTTGCACCAACGATTGCTTTGAGTTCGTCAAGCAGCATCAATATCCTCGAAGATCGCCTGTTTGGCGAAGGTCGCCCAGTCTATGTTGCTGCCGCAAAAGACCGAGACAATCGTTTTGCCTTGCAGATGATCGCGCAGTGGCCCCAACAGTGCGGCGGTGGATGATGCACAGGCGGGTTCAACAGCGATCTTCATCAACCGATACAGCAGCCCCATTGCCTGCCCAAGCTGCGTATCGTCGACGAGAACCAGCCTGTCGACGTTTTGCCGGCAGAGGTCGAACGAAAACGGCAGCGCAAATGGGGCCCCAAGGCTGTCAGCAATCGTACGCACTCTTTCGATCGCCTGTGGCTTACCAGCATCGAAACTCCTGTGCATCGAATCGGCGCCCTCGGGCTCGACACCGATGATTTCACAGTCGGGCCGCAGTTGTTTGATCGCACTTGAAATGCCGCCTATCAGTCCACCGCCACCGATCGGCACAACGACCGCATCGAACTGCTCACATTGCTCACACATCTCCAGTCCAAGCATGCCGGTTCCAGTGGCGATCGCCGATCCTTCGAATGGATGCACGAAAAATCGCCCTTCCTGGTCCTGAATTGCCTTTGCGATCTCAAATGCCTCGTGTATATCATCGACAAAGACCAGCTCTGCGCCGTATGAGCGGCACGCCTCAATTCGTGAAATATTGGCGGTGCTGATCATGACGACCTTTGCGCTGGCGCCAACCGCACGTGCCGCGTACGCAGTCGCGACCGCATGGTTGCCCGCGCTGACCGCCGTCACGCCGGCGGCCCGTTGTTCGTCGCTGAGACTGTTCAGAACGGCAAGGGCACCGCGTGCCTTGAAGGTGCCCGTGCGCTGCAGGAACTCGAGTTTCCCGAAGACGGTGGTACCGCCACCCAACAGCGCTTCAATCGCCGTACAGCGCATCATAGGGGTGCGAATCAGATCTTTACCCAATGAGTCTCGCAGCAATTCAATCGCCGCAATAGTCGGCCCCCTATTCATCCCCCTTTTTCCTGATTCATCTCTACGTGACTTATGTAAAATGGTCCAAATGTCCCGCTCAAGTAATTCCGGGAATATAAACTGGATGCGCGCACTTCTTAATAATACTTGCGCTATACATAAGAGTTGATTACTTTCCACTCACGGTATCGGCGCAACAACGATACCGGCGCTGGCTGTGTGAACTGTGGCAGAGAAAGCAGTCGCACGGAAGTCGCTTTGGGCACATGTATGGAACTTGACGATCTTTCGCAATCCGGCATTCGGCGTATAGCCGATTTCTCTCCCTATCTGGATCAACTGGCCGGACTCGCGCAGGAAATGGGGCTGCGCCAGCGAAGTAATCTGGTTTACCTCGAAAGCTGCCTGCATCAGCACTGGTCACTTGGTCAGAACAACATCCTGAGTTGGGCTCCAATCGACGGCGGCCTGCTGATTCTGGTCGTCCCTCACTACGCCATCGCGGAATACACGTCGCCACAAGCCGATCGCAACGCTTCAAAGGTGTCTGCCCGGTTTATTACCGAATTGATATCCGGTGAGCGCCAGTTGTCTCTGTCGCAAATGCAAAAGGTGGCCCGCCTGCTCAATGTTGAGCCGGTCTCGCTAACCCTGCGCCAACCGCTGACCGGTCATCCGGTCGAAACTCAGATCATCGAGAAGATGATCCGGCGCTACGGTATTAATTTCGTCGCCAGCCGCGCCGTCACACTGTTCGACATCGTTGGATTCAGCTTATTGACACCATTCGAACAGATGACGCAGCTCAACAGCCTGTCCTACTCCCTGAATTCGGCTCATGCCAAGATGCTTGAGCAGGATGTGGGTATTAATTTCGCGCGTTCCTCGAGTGGTGACGGATTTTATGTCTGGAACCGCGACGATGGCCTCGAGGCCAATGTGAATCTCTATCACTTTATGCACATCGTTCTTGCTGATAATGCGATCGCAAGAAGTAAGACAACGTCCAAGGCCGTACCACGGCTTCGTGCTTGTTTTCACGTTGGTGCCTGTTACGAATTTCATCAGGCAGAGGGACTCAATCCGACGATGCACAACTTCATCGTGGGTGACGTGACTATCGAGCTGGCGCGCATGATCGATGCGGCGTTGCCGGGACAGATACTCGTAGGGGATTTCCTTGCCGATATCACAACAGACTACGTTGATCCGGCGCAAACGCAGGCCAATCTCGACGCCGTCACATTCTTGCAGCGCGCGCAAGGCAACCTGGCCAAACTCAGCGGGATGGAGTTCTCAGGAGAGCGAGTTACCGCGATCAAGTGCTACCTGACCGGTGAGAACATGGGAGGTGGCCAATTCAACATTCGACGTTTGCACATCAAGGACAAGCACGGCCTGTCGCGGGTGGCGTATAACGCCAAGGTCAATATCTACCGTGAGACGGCGCAACCGATACTGCTCGGAATCGAAGACCGAAAACTCGCGTTGGCCATATCCTAATTGGTCGGGGCGGGGAGATTCGAACTCCCGACCCCCACAACCCCATTGTGGTGCGCTACCAGGCTGCGCTACGCCCCGACCGGACTCGGACAAAAAGCAATGTCTGAGGGCGGCAATGATACTTGCCACTCTGGACAGAAGAAAGTTGATTTTTAGCGACGCAGAATCTTAAGAACTTGTTCAAGTTCCAAGCGTAACTGTTTGATAATTTGCTGACTTTGCGTGACATCCGATTTCGCAGTATCGCCCATCAGACGTTGCCGAGCACCGCCGATCGTAAACCCCTCGTCGTACAAAAGGCTCCGGATCTGCCGAATAATCAGCACGTCCTGGCGTTGGTAATAGCGTCGATTACCCCGCCGCTTTACTGGTTTCAGCTGTGGAAACTCTTGCTCCCAGTACCTGAGTACGTGTGGCTTAACGGCACACAGATCGCTTACTTCACCTATTGTGAAGTAACGCTTACCAGGTATCGGAGGTAGTTCGGCGTTATTCCCCGGTTCCAGCATATGCTTCTACTCGGGCCTTTAGTTTTTGTCCCGGCCGAAACGTAACCACACGACGTGCGGTGATCGGAATTTCCTCACCCGTTTTCGGGTTACGTCCAGGTCGTTCTTTCTTGTCCCGAAGGTCAAAATTCCCGAAGCCGGAAAGTTTGACCTGTTCCCCAACTGCAAGCGACGCTCGCAGCTCCTCAAAATACATGTCGACGAGCTCACGAGCTTCTCTTTTGTTGAGACCCAGCTCGTTGAACAGCGATTCCGCCATATCTGCTTTTGTCAGTGCCATTGCTTCTAGTCTCTCAACTCAGCCGCAAATTTCTCTTCCAATTTGCGCACTGCAGCGGTCATTGCGGCATCCGCGTCATCGTCAGTAAGGGTGCGCGATGTTTCCTGTAAAATCAAGCCTAAAGCTACGCTTTTTAGCCCTGCTTCTATGCCTGGACCCTTATAAATGTCAAAAATCCTGACGCTTGAAATCAAATCCGGTGCCGCCGAGGCCACGGTGGAAACAAGATCATCAGCAGAAATCTTGTCGTCAACAACGACCGCGATATCACGACGAATTGATGGATATTTCGACACAGGCGTTGCTGTCGGGGCTGTCGATGCAAGTGCCGCAGCGGCGTCCAATTCAAAAAGAAACGCATCCCGTTTCAGATCAAAAGATTTCAAATGACGTGGATGCAGTTTGCCGATCACGCCGATTATCTGCCCGTCGCGAACGATGTTCGCCGCCTGGCCGGGTTGTAATGCGGTGTGCTCCGTTGTGACAAATTCAAACCTCGAGGTATCACCTGCGAGGTTCAAGAGTGCAGAGACATCCGATTTTATGTCGAAGAAATCAACGGCCTGGCTTTTGCTGCCCCACTGTTCCGGCAACGCTGAGCCCATTGCGACACCAGCGATGCGCACGACTTCGGTGTGATCGCCTAATGAACCATGGAATGATTTGCCAATCTCAAACAGGCGAACCCGGTCTTGTTGTCGTGCTGCGTTGGCTGCTGCCGCGATCAACATGCCTGGCCATAACGACGCACGCATGACAGACATTTCAGATGAGATTGGATTACTCAAAACGAGTTCCGGGTCGACGCCGGCTAGCTTCTTGTTCGACTCCAAATCAATGAAACTGTAAGTAATAACTTCCTGATAATCACGCGCCACCAATGTCATTGCAACGTACTCGAGTTCGATCTTCGACTCGGTAACGACTTCAAGCGGCGTTTCGGCGATTGCAGTGGTCTCTGGAATTGCGTCGTAGCCGTAAATGCGGGCAATTTCCTCAATCAGATCCACTTCGATTTCGAGATCGAAGCGATGACTCGGTGCCGTTATATCCCATCCGTCTTCTGCGGGCGCAACTTCAAGCCCCAATCGCTGCAGGATTTCGACCACGGTTGGGTCGTCGAGGTGCAGGCCGAGAAGTTTCGTAATTCGTGCTCGCCGCAGATGAATCGTCTCTCGTTTTGGGAGGAATTCGGTCGCCGTATTCATCACGAGTGGACCCGCATCGCCGCCGGAGATTTCGAGCAATAAAGCGCTTGCCCTTTCCACGGCACGAGCCTGGCCGGCGGGATCGACACCACGCTCAAATCGCAGCGATGCGTCGGTGTGCAAGCCATAGGACCGTGCGCGTCCGGCCATGAATTCCTGAGGCCAGAATGCTGCCTCGAAAAACACGTCGACCGTGGAGTCGCTCACTGCGGTACTCAGCCCGCCCATGATTCCGGCGAGGCCGATCGCGCCGCTGTCATCACTGATAACGAGCGTATCGGCGTTGACCGACACCTCTTTTTCATCCAGCAGCGTGACCTTTTCGCCTTTCTTGGCCAATCTGGGCCGAATCGCACCGCTGACGAGCTTCAGGTCATACGCATGCAGCGGCTGTCCAAGTTCGAGCATCACGTAATTAGTGACATCGACGACAGGGTGAATCGACCGCAGGCCCGAGCGACGCAACTTCTCGGTCATCCAGACCGGCGATTCCGCTGCGGGATCGATATTGCGTATCACCCGCCCCGCAAAATTCGGACAACCCTCCGGCAGTTCCACCTGAACCGGGTGTGTGTCATCAATTGTTGCTGCGACCGGTGCAGCGATCGCATCCTTGATCTTTGTGCCAGTCAATGCAGAAACGTCTCTCGCGATTCCGAGAACGCTGAAGCAATCGCCACGATTGGGCGTCAGGTCGAAATCGATGACTGCATCGGGTAGCCCTAGGTACTCGGCCAACGCAGTGCCGACCGGCGCATCCTCCGGCAGGGACATGATTCCATCGGACTCGTCGCCAAGCCCGAGTTCCACGGCAGAGCACAACATTCCGTTCGATGTGACACCACGAATCTTCGACTTGCGAAGCTTGAGACCGTTCGGCAACGTTACGCCTGGCGTCGCCAGCGGGCTCTTCATACCCTTGACGACATTCGGCGCGCCACAAACGACTTCGATAGTCTCACTACTGCCATCGGACACCTGGCAAACGCTCAGCCGATCGGCATCAGGGTGTTTATTGACCGCGACAACCTCGGCGATGACGACACCTTCCAGACCATCCCCTTCTGTTCGGATGTCGTCGACTTCGTGGCCAGCCATGGTCAGGCGATGGCCGAGAGCCTCGGTATCAAGGTCCGGATCGACCCATTCGCGCAACCAGGATGCAACGATCTTCATGGCGATTACCGGAACTGCCGCAAGAAGCGGAGGTCATTCTCGAAAAAAGTGCGCAGGTCCGTCACGCCATAACGCAACATGGCCAGGCGCTCGACGCCCATGCCGAACGCGTAACCCGTGAACTCCTCAGAATCGACACCGGCTGCTTCGAGCACGTTTGGGTGCACCATGCCGCAGCCGAGAATCTCCAGCCACTTGCCCTTTTCCCAAAGAATATCCACTTCGGCAGACGGCTCTGTGAACGGGAAGTATGACGCGCGGAATCGTAGTTGGGCTTCGCGTTCGAAAAAACTCTCCACAAACTGGTGCAAGACAGCCTTCAGATTTGCCAGGCTGATGCCGCGATCGATCACCAGGCCTTCAACCTGGTGGAACATCGGTGTGTGCGTCTGATCAGAGTCGCAACGATAAACTCGACCCGGAGCGATAATCCGGATCGGCACGCCCTCCTCGACCATCGAACGAATCTGCACGGGTGATGTGTGCGTGCGCAACAGATTGCCGCCCGGAAAGAAGAACGTGTCGTGCTCGGCGCGCGCCGGGTGATTCTCCGGAAAATTCAATGCCGTGAAATTGTGGAAGTCGTCCTCTATCTCCGGGCCGGTGCGGACACCGAAACCGGCTTTGCAGAATATCTTCTCGATCCTCGTCATCGCACGAGAGACCGGATGGCGGCCACCAATAGACGCACCCCTCCCCGGCAGTGTCACGTCGACTGCGTCGCCAGCAAGCGTTGCCTCCAGTGCCGCTGTGCCCAGCGCCTCACGGCGGGCATTGATAAGGCCCTGCAGTTCCTGCTTGGCCTGATTAATTTCTTGCCCGACAGTGGGACGCTCGTCGACTGGCAAGTCGCTGAGCGACTTGAGTCGTGCTCTTAGCTCGCCTTTCTTGCCAAGGTAGGTGACTCTGACTGCATCCAGTGCAGCCAGATCGGTCGCTGCATCGATTTCCGATGCCGCCGTTTGAACCAGCTCGCTCAGTGCCCGCATAAGAATCAATCCGAGTGGGCGCGGCGCGGCCGCACCCGTGTCGGTACCCTAGCTGCTTTGAGCCAGACTGGCTTTCGCCTGTTCAGCAATCGCGCCGAATCCCTCGGGATCGTGTACCGCGATATCGGCCAGAACTTTGCGGTCAACCTCAATATTTGCCAGGTTCAGGCCATTTATCAGGCGACTGTAGGACAGCCCATGCAAACGAGCCGCCGCATTGATGCGTGCGATCCACAGTGCGCGGAACTGGCGCTTGCGTTGACGACGATCCCGGTATGCGTACTGGCCCGCTTTGATGACGGCCTGCTTGGCAGTCTTAAACAGTTTGCTGCGCGCACCGTAGTAGCCTTTTGCCTTACCGAGGACCTTTTTATGGCGTGCTTTGGCGGTAACGCCATTCTTTACTCTAGCCATTTCTCAATCTCCTCTTAGCTGTAAGGAAGCATGCGACGCACGCTCTTTACGTCGCTCTCAGCAACTTGCAGGGTCAGACCCAGCTGGCGCTTACGCTTCGACTTCTTCTTGGTGAGAATGTGATTGAGGTGCGACTGGGCACGCTTGAATCCGCCCTTGGCCGTGCGCCGGAAGCGCTTGGCCGCGCCCCGGTTCGTCTTCATCTTCGACATTGTCTTCTCCACTTTACTGGCCATGCTACGTACCGGACAACCGGCCGATGCAGGCGGGATATGCTTTTACGGTTGTCGTTACCCGCAGAAAGCTGCTCGTTAATGCTTTTTCGGCGCCATCACCATGATCATTTGCCGTCCTTCCATTTGCGGCATCTGCTCGACAACAGCGAACTCTTCCAGGTCTCCTCGGACCCTGGCCAGCAGATTCGCACCCAGTTCCTGGTGTGCCATCTCCCGGCCTCTGAATCTCAACGTGACTTTGGTCTTATCACCATTTTCCAGGAACTCCACGAGTTTGCGCAGTTTGATCTGGTAGTCACCTTCGTCCGTCCCCGGACGAAACTTTATCTCTTTTACATGTACCTGCTTCTGCTTGCGCTTGGAGTGTTGAGCCTTTTTGTTCTGCTCGAACAAATACTTGCCAAAATCCATTATCCGGCAAACAGGTGGCTCGGCATTTGGCGAAACCTCAACCAGATCGAGCCCGACGTTCTTGGCCAGATCAATCGCATCGGTCAGTGGCATCACACCGGCTTGCTCACCTTCCGCGTCAATAACGCGGACTTCCTGGGCATCTATCTCTTCGTTACGTCGTACGCGCTTTGTGGCTGCGATCCTTAGATCCTCCAATACTCAACAGGTCCCCACTCTGGCTGCACGCATCGAAGCGCCGCAGCAACTGCGGGAACGCGATTCTATATAGCCAAATAGCAAGAAACAACCGTGGAAACGATTGTTTTTCCAAAAAAATCAGGTAATTCGTTGCCAATTCGCAACGCCGGGCCAACATTGGGGAATTGGTGGGCGATGGTGGTCTCGAACCACCGACCTCCACGATGTCAACGTGGCGCTCTACCCCTGAGCTAATCGCCCTATCTAACTATGCTGCCCCGGCGAGGGGCGGCATACGATACTCAAGCCATCCGTTACACGCAAGGCCCATTATCCAGCCTTGCGATCGGTCAATCCAAGCCCTTCCTGGCGAATGCGGTGAATCTCGTCGCGTAGCCGGGCAGCTTCCTCGAATTCGAGGTCGCGCGCGTGTTTGAGCATCTGCTTCTCGAGTTTTGCGGCTCGTTTCAAAAGTTGTGCAGGCGTCATTGTTTCGTATTGTGCTGCCTCCTCGGCGACGCGGCGTCGACCCCTGCCCGGCAACGGATACGCCGCTTCCATGATATCGGCGACCTGCTTCACGATTGTCGCCGGCGTAATATCGTGCCTCCGATTGTGCGCGAGCTGCCGATCCCGACGGCGGCTGGTCTCATCGATCGCCCTCTGCATCGAGCCCGTTATCCGATCTGCGTACAAAATGGCCGTGCCATGCAAGTGTCTGGCGGCGCGCCCTATGGTCTGAATCAGCGATCGCTCGGATCGCAGAAAGCCTTCTTTGTCCGCATCGAGTATCGCCACCAGCGATACTTCGGGCATGTCGAGGCCCTCGCGAAGAAGGTTGATACCGACGAGAACGTCAAACGCGCCGAGGCGTAAATCACGAATGATTTCAGTGCGCTCGACCGTAGCAATATCGGAATGCAGATACCGAACGCGCTTGCCGTGCTCCTGCAGATAATCCGTGAGATCTTCTGCCATGCGCTTCGTCAGCGTAGTAATCAAAACGCGCTCATCGACGGCGACGCGCTTCGTAATCTCCGACAGGACATCGTCGACCTGGGTCTTGGCTGGCCTGATTTCGACAGCCGGATCCACCAGTCCTGTCGGACGTACGAGTTGCTCGACGATATTGTCAGCGTGATCACGCTCGTAGTCCCCGGGCGTTGCCGATGTGTAAATCGTTTGCGGCGCCAGTCCTTCAAATTCATCGAAACGCAAGGGACGGTTGTCGAGCGCCGATGGCAGTCGAAACCCGAATTCGACCAGAGTTTCTTTACGCGAGCGATCGCCCTTATACATCGCACCCAGTTGCGGCACCGTGACATGGCTTTCGTCGATAATCAGCAACGCGTTGTCCGGCAAGTAGTCGAACAGGCAAGGTGGCGGCTCGCCTTCCTCCCGGCCAGATAAATAACGCGAATAATTTTCGATGCCTGAGCAGTAGCCAAGCTCCTTTATCATCTCTAAATCAAATAAAGTTCTCTGTTCAAGTCTTTGAGCTTCCAAGAGTTTTTCATTATTTCTCAGGTACTCCAAGCGGTCTTTCAATTCGACTTTGATGAGCTCGCAAGCTGCGAGCAACGTTTCTCTAGGCGTCACGTAGTGCGTCTTGGGGAAGATCGTAAGCCGTGGCACACGCGCCGAGACCTCGCCTGTCAGCGGATCAAAGTACGAGAGCGACTCGATCTCATCGTCAAATAATTCAATCCGAACCGCGTCTCTTTCTGAGTCGGCAGGAAATACGTCAATGACATCGCCCCGCACCCGATACCTGCCCTGCGAAAGCTCGACTTCGTTACGTTGGTACTGCAGTTCCGCCAGCCGCCGCAGGATCGTGCGCTGGTCAATGCGGTCGCCGCGAACAAGATGCAGCACCATGCTGAAATAGGCCTCTGGATCGCCGAGGCCATAGATCGCCGAAACCGTGGCGACGATGACTGCATCAGGTCGCTCAATCAGTGCCTTTGTTGCCGACAATCGCATTTGTTCGATGTGCTGATTGATCGACGCGTCCTTTTCAATGTACGTGTCCGAACTCGGCACATAGGCCTCAGGCTGGTAGTAATCGTAATAGGAAACGAAATACTCAACGGCATTCTTCGGGAAAAACTCCCGCATTTCGCCATAGAGCTGGGCCGCCAATGTCTTGTTGGGCGCCAGAATGATTGCCGGCCGCTGCAATTCTTTGATGACGCTGGCAATCGTGAACGTTTTGCCGGATCCCGTGACGCCAAGGAGGATCTGTCTCGCGAGTCCATCGTTGAGTCCCTCGCACAGGCCTGCAATCGCCGCACCCTGATCCCCGGCGGGTTCGAAGGTCGAGACCAGCGTCAATCGATCCCGATCAGCTGTTGCGGTTTTCTTGGGCAGATGTGTTGTTTCACGTACCATTGTTGTCGGCTGTTCGGAGGCAAACGAGTGAGTTTATCAGTTTCGAATCGTATGGCGCGGGTTAAGCCCTCGCCGACCGGTGCCGTATTGGCTCGCGCCGCCGAACTCAAAGCGGCCGGTCGCGATATCATCAGTCTCGGCACCGGCGAGCCCGACTTCGATACACCGCAGGCTATCAAGGACGCGGCGATTGCGTCGATTCATGCAGGTGCAACCAAGTACACGCCGATTGATGGCACAGCCGACCTCAAAGCCGCAATCCAGCGAAAATTCGCTCGCGACAACGACCTGCACTACGAGCCTGCGCAGATCGTTGTTACCTCGGGAGCAAAGCAAGCGCTGTTTAATCTGTGTATGGGTCTGCTCGGACCCGGTGACGAGGCGCTCATTCCCTCGCCCTACTGGGTGTCTTACCCCGACATGGTGCTGCTGGCCGAAGCTGAGCCAGTCGTCATCGCAACAAGTATCGCCGAGCATTTCAAAATCACGCCTGAGCAACTTGAGGCTGCGATCACCGAAGACACTCGCCTGTTCATCCTGAACAGCCCCTCGAATCCAACCGGGGCAAGCTACAGCAAGGCCGAACTGCAGGCATTGGGCAAAGTGCTCGAGAGCCATTCGGGAATCGTCATTGCAGCAGATGATATCTACGAGCCGATCCACTGGGCAGATGACCCGTTTGTCAGCTTTGCGACGGCATGCCCGGCCTTGCTTGGGCGCACGGTCACGGTCAACGGGGTCTCCAAAGCCTATGCGATGACCGGCTGGCGAATAGGATACGCCGCAGGTCCGCTGGAACTGATCAGGGCCATGAAGACCATTCAAAGTCAGAGCACGTCAAACCCCTGCAGCGTGTCTCAGGAAGCCGCAAGGGCCGCCCTGGACGGCGATCAGACGGTTGTTGCTGATATGGCTGCCGAATACCGGGTGCGCCACGATTACCTGGTCGCTGCACTGAATGACATTGCGGGATTCGAATGCCGCCCTGGCGAGGGCACGTTTTACGCGTTTCCCAGAGTTGCAGAGGCTATGGATCGCCTCGGCATTGCGAGCGACACCGAGCTCACGGAACTTCTGCTCAACGAGGCCAGTGTGGCCGTTGTGCCTGGTAGCGCCTTTGGCGCAGCGGGCTACCTGCGCCTGTCTTTCGCCTGCTCTCTCGAGACGCTAAAGGAGGCGGTACGACGCATAAAACGAGTCACATCGGCTTGACTTCGGTCGGGTGCTGAACCAGAATTCCGGCCCGCAACACAGGTGCCTGAATCAGTATGGATTCTCACCGATACCATTCCTCGGTAGCTCAGTTGGTAGAGCGGTTGACTGTTAATCAATTGGTCGCTGGTTCGAGTCCGGCCCGGGGAGCCAATTTCAAAAAAAGCCCTCGTCGTGAGGGCTTTTTTTTGCCTGCGCCAAAGATTACTAATTGGTGAATCCAATGAACGCCAAATCGAAGCCACCGCTTACGGTGATCGTGTTCGCGGGATCGATCGTAAACGTACCCGGTGGGTTCTCGTCGGTTCGGGCAATCGTGATGTTGTTGAAGATCACCTCATCGAACCCGGTGCCAACCAGATTGAACTGGCCGTCGATGATTTCAATATAGTTGTTTAGATCGATGCTCCCGTTGATCAATTGATCTTCAGTGTCGTTCGCATCATCAACCCAGCAATCCGTGAAGAGCCATTGGAAATCGTCGCCACCCATGGGGAAGTTACCAGAACCCATCCATGTGAATCTCTCTTCGCCCTGGGCGAGAACGCCAGCCGGCGGTGCGCCGGTAAAGGCATCACAGGTCCCCACCAGCGGATTGATGCTGGCGAGTTCGTCGGTAACGAGGTTCAATACCTCGGTCACGGTCAAGGCCTGAACGAAAACGAACTCAAGAACCTCAGCGGCCAGCGCTGCGCGACGTTGCCACGAGAACGCCGCATTGTCATCAAGCAAGAGTTCGAGTTCGTCCCAGGTCAGTGCAATGGGCAAACCTCCAGCCAGGCGGAGCTCGACCCCGCCCACGAAGACTTCCAACGTCACCGTCTCGTTGCCCATTACGACCTCGATCATCCCGGTCGTCGGTGGGTCACCGACCTCGAATAACATGTCTTCGATGACCTCGACGCTGAAAGTCCCGAGAAACTGTATTCCAATATCTGAATTAACGGTAAGTGTAGACAGCGACTGAAGCGAATAATCGGTGACCGTCGCAATGTTATTGAAATCAACGCTAACGTTGACCTCACCGTTCAGGGTGTTACCCAAGTCTATGGAGATCGTGCGCATGCCGCCTTCGCCAGGAACGGTCACCATCAGCAGACCACCAGCCGGTGAAGCGCTTATCTGGTATCCGTAGGTTGGCAATATAATGACGTCATCGTCAATTCGGCCACCGCCACCGCCGCCATTACCACCACAGCCGAAGAGGAATAACAGCAGGCAATAAGTATATTTTTTCATGTCGAACCTCCCATAACGCAGGATCGTGAGTGGGGCTCGGCGGTCTTAGGGTCCTTCGGGGAGTCATCCATGGCTTCTCGGAGGAAGCGAGGACCCGTTGCTTTAAGTCCCCAGCTTTGGCCAGGTTCGCGGCATTCATCGCAGTAGATATTTATGCGCCGTCAGGCGTTTCGCGTCAATTCTGGGATGTACCTAGTTGAGCGACGCCGGTTTCAAATGGCCTCAGGAGGTCTCTCAGTCGTATGAGACGGTGTTTCTGGTCATTCTCGGCGCAGTGGTCGCGTTTTTGAACAAGCCTGCAACGGCGGATTAGTGCTCCTGGCGGCCCTGGCGGTCGCTAGTCCTCAAGAAGATCGCGCAGGTGTGCGAGCAATGCTTCGCCCGTGTCCGGGTGATCGAGGCCGTATGCGATCGTCGCTTTGAGGTACCCCAGCTTACTGCCGCAGTCGAAGCGTTTGCCGCTGAATGAGTACGCGTAAACGGGCGATTCGGCGAGCAGGTCGGCAATGGCGTCGGTGAGCTGTATCTCGCCACCTGCTCCACGTCCCGTAGTTTCGAGCTTGTCGAATATCTCCGCGCTTAACAAATATCGACCAACCACAGCGGAGTTCGATGGGGCTTCGTCGGGTGCAGGCTTCTCGACAATCTCGGTGATACGGGTCGCTTCGTCTACCGCGACGATTCCGTAGCTCGATGTGTCTTCATGTGGGACCGTCTCGACGGCAATCACGCTGCCGCCATGCCGGGCATACTCGCCCGCCATCTGCGTAAGGCACGGCGGATCTCCTGCAATCAGGTCGTCGGCCAGATGCACGAAGAAGGGTTCGTCGCCAACCGCGGTCCTGGCGCACAGAACAGCATGACCGAGACCCAAGGGTTTGCCCTGTCGGATGTAGATGCAAGAAACACCTTCGGGAACGATATCGCGAACGGATCTGAGCAGCTCGTCCTTGCCACCGTCCAGCAATGCCTGCTCAAGTTCCGGATCGATATCAAAATGATCCTCAATCGCACGCTTTGAACTGCCAGTGACGAAGATGAGCCTGGTCGCACCGGCGTCTATTGCTTCCTCGACCGCATACTGAATCAGCGGCTTGTCAACGACAGGCAGCATTTCCTTGGGGCTCGCTTTGGTCGCGGGCAGGAAACGCGTACCTCGACCTGCCACGGGAAAAACGGCCGACCTGATCTTGATGCCCAAATGGCTGCTCCACAAAACTACATTTTGCGCATCATAGCCAATTCAAATCACCGGCGTCATGACTCTTGTCACGAACGCCGGTGTTGCACAGCTCACAGTCGGCGTGCCGCTACTTCTTTTTTGCAGCCGCGACGCGAATATTGGCTCGATTGATCTCGACAGTCCTGTCGCCGATTCCCTTGACCAGCGACAGATCTTCGGGACTCTTGAACGGACCGTACTTTTCCCGGTACTCGACGATCGCCTTTGCCTTTGCCAGGCCGATGCCGTTCAGTTCGGCAGAAATTGTTTCGGCATCGGCCGTATTGATGTCGACTGGTCCCGCAAATGCCCACATTGGCAGGCAGGCTGCCAGCAGGATGAGTAACCGCTTAGTTGTTTTCATCGCAAGCTCCTTATTTGGCGTTAATTCGATGCCGCGCAGATGCGGCACACGCAAGGAGCTTATGGCAATGTGTCCGCTGCAACCGCAGGCGAATTTCCGCGCTTCATCAGGATATGAAGTGACGGCGAAAGCCGCAGCAGGAAGAGAATTATCGACTGGTTATGCTGTGCTGCAATACGGTATCGAACTGCACGCGCGAAGCAGGCCGCTGCGTTTCCCAGTTGCGGCAACTTGGGCACTGCCAGAGCAGACGCTGGCTCGAAAAGCCACATTCCTGACATTGATACCGTGGTGTGGCGCTGGCCAGCTTGGACAGCGCGCCGCGAACCTTCTCCAGAGCAGCGTCATGTGCGCCTGCGTCCGAATCTGCCATCCGGTGCAGATCAACAAACTCGGCCAGGGTCGGCTCGTCGAGCATGTACTGTTCGACGCACGCGTCAACAATCGGAATTCCGCCAATGTTGTTGACGATTGCCGTGTACGCCACGAGTGAGCTCATTTCCGGGTTCTTATCCAACATCGACCTGAGGGCCCGGTCCAATCCAGCCGTCGAGCCCTCGCTCTCGTAAGTGGCGACAATCTCCGGCAGCGCTTCCGCAATCAGATACGTGTGCTTGTCGATAATCCGGTGATATAGCCGCAGGGCTGTCTTGTGCTCGTCTGATTCGCGTGCAATATGCGCGCGGGTCAGAGTGCCGCGCAGCGTTCTTGGACGACCGGATTGCGCCTTTTTGACGAACTGACGCGCAGCCGGATAGTCGTTCGCGGCCGCCGCAGCCTCTGCAAGTTCGCAGTAATAGTGTGCGATCTGTAACGCTAACGATCGGCCACCGAGGACTTCCAGCCGCTGTCCGGCATCGATCGCTTTCTCCCACTCTTTTTCCTGCTCATAGATGCTGCAGAGACTCTCGAGAGCCTGTACCTGGTAGCGCGATCCCTGTGCAAGACGTACGAATAATTTTTCTGCTCTGTCGAGCAAACCCGCGTGCAGGTAGTCCTTGGCGAGCGAGAACAGGGCCTGATCGCGTTGCTCGGCCGCGAGATCGGGACGTGCAATGATGTTTTGATGAATTCGAATCGCGCGGTCAACTTCGCCTCTTCGGCGGAACAGGCTACCGAGTGCAAAGTGCGTTTCGATCGTCTTGTCGTCAACTCGCACCATCGCGAGAAAATGCTCAAGTGCCTGATCGGTCTGCTCGTTTAGCAGGAAATTGAGGCCCTTGAGGTAGTCAATGTTGAGCGGCGGCGCTACGTCTTCTTCATCACGCTCACCAAATCGTCCGAGCGCCCAACCCGCAGCGGCGAGCAATAAGAACAGACCTGCGAGTAAAAATGTTGACTCAGTCGGCATCGGACAGCGGTAGATTCCTGAGGCTGCTTACTTCGGACTCGGATACGCGCAGCGAACGCCGCAGTGCGCGTCGCTCATTGATTAAACGAAATACGAAAGCGGTCATGCATAACATGCCAAAAATTATGCCGAGCACGAAGGTCGCTGCAAGAGCCATCGATATTGGATAGGAGCTTTTAAAGAAGCCGAGATCCAACTCGATTTGCCCGGTATTCAGCGCTGTAAACGTGAACATCACCGCAAACAGGATGACGATCAGAATTATCAGACCCACTCGTTTCAACATGTGCTCACTCCAGATACGAAAAGATAGAGCATCAGGAAAACGAGTTTATTGCAGTTACCGCTGATTTGGTAACTGCGCACGCATTTTGGTTGCAGACGACCTAACTCTTGATCGGAAAATGGCGAGACGCGTTGACGCGCTCGCGAAGGTCTTTGCCGGGTTTAAAATGCGGCACGTATTTGCCAGACAATGCGACAGCCTCGCCGGTCTTGGGGTTGCGACCTATGCGCGGTGGTCGGAAATGCAGCGAAAAGCTGCCGAATCCACGAATTTCAATGCGCTGACCCTTTGCCAAGGAGTCGCTCATCAAATCCAGGAGGTGCTTAACCGCTAGTTCCACGTCCTTGGCCGGGAGGTGTTTTTGCTTGCGCGCGATAACTTCTATGAGCTCTGATTTGGTCATCTTTCGCTTCGCTTTTTCTTCTGTGGCCCGTAACTTACGGATAATACTAGCAATATAGCCCAGACCGACCGGTCTGGGCTACTGTTTTTACGTATTATTTGCTTCCGCCGGACATTTTTTCCTTAAGAAGCTCTCCAAGCGTGGTTCCAACAGGGGCGGCACCGGCATCAGACTTGTAACTGCTGATTGCCTCAGCCTCGTCGTGGACCTCCTTGGCCTTGATCGATAATGCGATCGAACGATTCTTCCGATCGACGTTGGTAAATTTGGCCTCAACTTCTTCACCGACCTTGATCATCATCCGCGCATCCTCGACCCGACCGCGTGCCATTTCAGAAGCGCGCAGCGAGCCTAGTACGCCATCACCGAGATCGATCGTGGCGCCACGGGGGTCCACCTCGGTAACCGTGCCTTTGACGATCGTGTTCTTCGGATGCTCAGCGAGCCATGCCGAGAATGGATCTTTTTCGAGTTGCTTGATGCCGAGTGAAATTCTCTCGCGTTCAGCGTCAATGGCAAGCACCGCGGCCTCGATTTCCTGACCCTTCTGATAGTTACGGACTGCTTCCTCACCGGGTACCTCCCAGGAGATATCCGACAGGTGAACGAGACCATCAATGCCTCCATCCAGCCCGATGAAAATACCGAAATCGGTGATCGACTTGATCTGACCCGAAACCTTGTCGTTACGATTGAACGTACCTGCAAACTCGGCCCAGGGGTTCGACTTGCACTGTTTGATGCCGAGAGAAATACGGCGGCGCTCTTCGTCGATTTCGATAACCATGACTTCGACTTCGTCGCCGACAGACACAACACGTGCCGGATTGACGTTCTTGTTGGTCCAGTCCATTTCAGAAACGTGGACAAGACCTTCGACACCGTCTTCAATCTCGACAAAACAGCCGTAATCAGCGATGTTGGTAATCTTGCCAAACATGCGCATGTGCTGCGGATAGCGACGTGCGAGATCCTTCCACGGATCATCACCCAATTGCTTCATGCCCAGAGAAACGCGCTGACGCTCACGGTCGAACTTGAGGATCTTGACGTCGATCTCCTGACCAACCTCAACGACTTCTGACGGGTGCTTGACCCGCTTCCACGCCATATCCGTAATGTGCAATAAGCCGTCAATTCCGCCCAAGTCCACAAAAGCGCCATAATCAGTCAAGTTCTTTACTATTCCCTTCACCGTGTTGCCTTCTTGCAGACCTTCCAGCAGCGCTTCACGCTCCGCAGAGTATTCTTGCTCCACGACCGCGCGACGCGACACGACAACATTGTTGCGGCGCTTGTCGAGTTTGATGACCTTAAACTCGAGGCTCTTGCCCTCGAGATAACCTGGGTCGCGTACCGGGCGTACATCGACAAGCGATCCCGGCAGGAATGCCCGGACATTGTCGATTTCAACCGTAAAACCGCCCTTGACGCGGCCGTTGATTATGCCCTCGACAACCTTGCTCTCCTCGAAGGCGCTCTCGAGATCGATCCAGGTGCGAGCCCGAATCGCTTTTTCACGCGACAGCTTGGTCTCGCCAAAACCGTCTTCGACAGCGTCAAGCGCAACTTCGACTTCGTCACCAACGGAAATGCCGCCTTCCGACTTGTCGTTTTTAAACTGTTCGATGGGGATTACGGCCTCGGATTTGAGGCCCGCCGTGACGATTACGACATCGTCATTTACCGCGACGACGGTACCGATAATGATGGCACCCGGCTTTATCTGTTGACTGGCAAAACTTTCTTCAAATAATTCAGCAAAACTTTCAGACATTGTGATTAACCAAGAGAACCTTGCGGTTCTCACCCAATCGCCAGACCACTTTCTGCGGCTGACGGCAATAACAAAAAAAGAACCGGACTCCATGTCCGATCCATACCCTTATCCAATCCGGAATATCTAGAGTTCTGACACCCAATCCAGGACCGTACGAGTGACGTCCTCGATTGATTTGCCCGAGGAATCCAGAATCCTGGCATCCTCTGCAGGCCTTAGCGGGGCTACCGATCGCTCGGAATCCCGCCTGTCGCGCTCCTCTATGTCCCGCGAAAGCGCCGCGAGACTAACATCAATACCCTTGGCATTCAACTGCTTATGGCGCCTTTTCGCGCGTTCCTCAGGCTTTGCCGTCAGGAACACTTTGAGGTCGGCATCAGCAAAAACATGGGTGCCCATATCGCGCCCGTCGGCAACGAGCCCAGGAGCCTGCCGAAAGTCCCTTTGCAACCCCAGAAGCGCGTCGCGCACCGGCTGCAATGCAGCAACAGCGGATGCCCCGATGCCACAATCTTCAGTGCGAACCTCTGACGTGACGTCCTGACCCGCAAGCCAGATTTGCTCCTCGCCCTGCGCGTCGCTCGTGAAACGAATTTCGAGGCTTGCTGCAAGCTCCGCAACGGCTTCCACGTCATCCAGGGCAATTCCGTTGCGGCCGGCTGCGAGCGCGACGAGCCGGTAAAGTGCCCCACTATCGAGCAGAGACCAACCCAGTTCGTTGGCCACGCGCCTGGCAATCGTCCCTTTGCCAGACCCGCTCGGGCCGTCGATCGCGATAACCGGGACAGGCGCCGTTGCCACGCAGTGCTGCTGTCCGGACCCTGCTGATACGTGCACGCCGAGCGATACCATACAGTTCCGAAAGTTCGGAAACGACGTATCGACCGCAGCCACGTCACGAATAGTCACAGTGTCAGCGGCAATAGCCGCCGCGACAGCCAGCGACATTGCGATGCGATGATCACCGCAGCTTTCCACCGTACCGCCACTCAGTGTGCCACCGTGCACAACCGCACCATCTTCTGACTCGTCGACCTCGATACCGAGTGCGCGCAGGCCGGCGGCCATCGCAGCGATACGATCGCTCTCTTTGACTCTCAACTCGCCTATTCCCGTGAACTCTGTCTTGCCGCTGGCGACGGCAGCGGCCACGAAAAGTACCGGAAACTCGTCGATGGCCAGCGAAACCAGCGCAGGGTCTACCGGGCCGCCGTGCAGCTTCGATGCGCGAACACGGATGTCGGCAGCGGGTTCCTGACCAAGTAATCTCGGATTCTCCAGACTAATCTCCGCCCCCATCGCCTGCAGGATATCGATGACACCTGTTCTTGTCGGATTAACGCCGACGTTCTCAATCAGAACTTCAGCTTTCTCGCTGATCAACGCGGCGAGGATGATAAACGCGGCAGATGACAAATCGCCCGGAACTTGTACCGGGCCGCCTTGAAGCGGCTGACCGCCGCGCATCGAAATGCGGTTGTCGGTTTTCTCAACGCGCACACCCATCGACTCGAGCATGCGTTCAGTATGGTCACGCGTTATTGCGGGCTCGATAACACTTGTCGTGCCATCGGCGTAAAGCCCCGCGAGCAGGATCGCTGATTTCACCTGGGCGCTTGCAACCGGCAGCTCGTAATCAATAGGCCGCAACGGAAACCGGCCATGCACGGTGAGTGGCGGTCTGCCCTCGTCGCTATCAATCTTTGCGCCCATCGCAACGAGTGGCGCGATGACGCGCTGCATCGGTCTACCCGACAACGACTCGTCGCCTGTTAGTTGTGACCTGAACCGTTGGCCGCTGAGCAATCCAGCCAGCAATCGCATTGCAGTGCCGGAGTTGCCAAGGTCCAGCGCACCATCCGGTTTTCTAAGGCCACCTAGACCGACGCCATGAACAGTAACTTCGGTGGCCTCTGTCTGCTGGATCTGCACGCCCATCGCCGACATCGCCGCAAGCGTCGCGAGGCAATCTTCGCCGGCAAGAAAACCGCTGATGCTGGTGTGTCCTTCGGCGATGCTGCCGAGCATTAGTGCCCGATGCGAAATGGATTTGTCGCCCGGCACTGCGACCGTCGCGTCGTTGACGGCTGAGGGGTTTACGGTGAAGTGCATGAAGAGATCTTCGAGGCGATGCGTCAGCCGACCGCTTTCGGGTACGCACCCAACACCCGGAACAACGAACTTTCTTTTTCGAGCACCGCCAGTGCATCTGCTACCGGCGATTCATTGGCGTGCCCCTCGATATCGATAAAGAACACGTAATCCCAGTTCTTGCGACGGGACGGCCGAGACTCGATAAAGGTCAGGACGACGCCGTGATCGGCGAGTGGCTGCAGCAAACTGTGCAGCACGCCAGCTCCGTCCGCCGTGTCACTCGTCGAAACCAGAATCGTTGTCTTGTCGTTGCCACTGGCTGCCAGCAGTTCGCGCCCGACGACCAGGAACCGTGTCGAGTTATCGGAGCGGTCCTCGATACTGCTCACCAGCGTCTTGAGATCGTAAACGTCTGCCGCGACATCCGCGCCTATCGCCGCTGTGCCTTCTTCGTCACGCGCGCGACGCGCACCGGCTGCGTTGCTCGACATACCAATAAGTTCCACGTGCGGCAAATATTCGCGTAGCCAGCCACGGCATTGCGCCAATGATTGTTCATGCGCACAGATGCGTTCGATGTTTTCCAGGCCGGTCATGCGCCCGAGTAGGTGTTGCTCTATGCGCAGTTCGATTTCCCCGGCAATCTTCAACGGCGACGTAAGAAACATATCGAGCGTATTATTGACAGAGCCCTCGGTAGAATTCTCGATCGGAACAACGCCGAAGTCCGCGACGCCGCTCTCGACTTCCTGGAACACCTCGTCAATCGTGTGAAACGGCAACGCCCTGACCGAGTGACCAAATTGCTTGAACACTGCAGTTTGCGTAAACGTGCCTTCGGGGCCGAGAAAACCGACTTTGAGCGGCTCTTGCTGCGCGAGACATGCCGACATGATTTCACGAAATAAACGCAGCATTTCTTCATCGCGCAACGGTCCCTCATTGCGATCGACTATGTTGCGCAGGATTTCCGCTTCGCGCTCGGGTCGGTAGTAATCAACGGCGGCAGCCAGGTCCCCTTTAGCGACCCCAACCTGCTGTGCAATTTGGGCTCGCTCGCTGATCAGAGCCTGGATCTGCTCATCAACTTCGTTGATGCGCTTTCGAATCTCTGCGAGGTCTTGCGCGTCACCGTTTTTGTCTGCACGTAACCCCATGATGGCGTTCAGGTTACAGGCTTACCGAGATTTCGCAACGTCAAAACACCCTCGATTCCACGGAGCTCTGCCATCGTCTCGTCAGAGACCGGACCATTGACATCGACAATCGTGTACGCGAGATCACCGACCGACTTATTCAGCAGGTCTTCGATATTGAGCCCGGCATTCGCGAGATCGGTGGAAATCTGACCGACCATGTTCGGCACATTGGCATTGGCGATCGTAATGCGCCAGGCATCCAGCCGCGGCAGGCGGGCCTCGGGAAAATTGACCGAATAGCGGATATTGCCATTCTCGAGGAAGTCTTTGACATTCTCGGCGACCATGATCGCGCAATTTTCTTCGGCCTCGGCCGTGGACGCGCCGAGATGCGGCAACGCCACAACCTTGGGATGAGCAATTGTCTCGGGCGTCGGAAAATCGGTGACATACGCGTGCAGCTTGCTCCTATCGAGCGCCGCCAGCACCGCCCCGTCGTCCACGACACCACCACGGGCGAAGTTAACGATTACCCCACCCTTCGGCATCAGTGCCAGACGAGCACTATTCACGAGGTTCTTGGTCTCATCGACGAGCGGCACATGCAACGTGACTGCATCCGCGTGTTGGAACAACTGATCGATGTTTTCTGCATGCTCGACACCAGCCGACAACTGCCAGGCACGACGTACAGTAATCTTCGGGTCGAAGCCAATCACATTCATGCCGAGTGCAAGTGCCGCATTTGCCACCTCAACGCCGATTGCACCGAGTCCGACGACGCCCAGAGTCTTGCCAGGTAACTCGAAACCGACGAATTCCTTCTTCCCGGCTTCCACTGCCTTGTTCAATGCATCACCAGTTTCGTCCAGAGTCTTGACGTGCTCGCGCGCGTCGCACAGGTTTCGTGCCGCGATCAGCAATCCCCCGATAACCAGTTCTTTGACCGCATTTGCGTTCGCACCCGGCGCGTTGAATACAGGAATTCCGCGTGCGCTCATTTTTTGAATCGGAATGTTGTTCACGCCGGCTCCCGCCCGACCGACGGCATACAGTGTTTCGGGAATCTCCATATCGTGCATGTTGTAAGAGCGCAGCATGATTGCGTCGGGGTGGGTGATCTCCGAAGCAACTTCGTACCGCTCGCGCGGAAAATGGCGCAGCCCTTCGACCGCGATATTGTTGAGCGTAAGAATCTTATACATCGGGTTATCCGTGGGTGCGTTCAAATTCCGCCATAAACTCTATCAGTGCGTCGACGGCTTTCTCGGGTACTGCATTGTAGATCGAAGCGCGCATGCCGCCCACCGAGCGGTGCCCCTTCAGGTTTGTAAGACCCGCCGCGAGAGATTCCCCGAGGAACCTGGTATCCAGCGATGCATGCGCGAGTATAAACGGCACGTTCATGCGCGAGCGGCAATCCACTTGCACCGGATTGCTGTAGAAAGCCGAGGCATCGATCGCCGCATAGAGCTTCTCTGCCTTGCGCTGATTGATCCTGGCCATTGCATCGAGGCCGCCAATGCCCAGCAAGTGCTGGAAAACCAGATCGGCGACATACCAGGCAAAAGTCGGTGGCGTATTGGTCATCGAGTCCGATTCCGCGTACGACTTCCACATCATCAAATGCGGCAGGTTATCGCGTGCTGGTTCGAGCAGGTCATTGCGAACAATCACGAGCGTGATGCCAGCAGGCCCGATGTTCTTCTGTGCGCCGGCATAGATGACGCCGTAGTCACTAACATTGATGGGGCGCGACAGAATCGCACTCGACATGTCCGCGACGATAGGCACGTCTCCGCCGGGCACGAAATGAAACTCGACGCCGGCAATCGTCTCGTTCGAAGTGACGTGTAAATAGGCGGCATCGTCGCTGCGTTGCCAACCGGATTCGTCAGGAATATACGTGAAGTTCTTATCAGAGCTGTCGGCGGCCAGGTTGAGATTGCATTGCTTGCCCGCCTCACCCGCGGCTTTCTTGCCCCAGCTTCCCGTCACCACGTAATCGACCGTGCTGTCCGGGCCCGTGAGGTTCAGTGGCGCCATTGCCATTTGCATGGTTGCGCCACCTTGCGTCCACAGCACGCTGTAATCGTCCGGGATGGACAGCAACTCACGCAGGTTGGCCTCACAACGTTCGGCCAGGCCAACAAACTCCTTGCTGCGATGGCTGATTTCCATGACCGACATTCCGGTGCCCTGCCAGTCAGGGATGTCCTCGCGAATAATTTCGAGAACCTCGAGCGGCAGAGCGGCGGGACCGGCACTAAAATTGTAGACACGAGACATGTCGTTTGAATCCTTGCATGCGGAGAGGATAAGGGGCAATCGGTGAATTAACTTACTCTTCGATTGATTCTATTCGGGCAAGACCGACAAGTCTCTGCTCGGATCCGACACGAATCAACCGGACGCCCTGGGTATTGCGCCCCTGGATCGAAATATCGTTAACAGCCGTTCTTACGAGCGTGCCATTAGAGCTTATCAACATGATTTCATCGTCATCGCGAACCTGCGCCGCTCCGACCGTACGCCCGTTCCGCTGGCTGGTCTGAATTGCGATGACGCCCTGCCCGCCACGACCCTGTATCGGGAAGTCAGCAACAGCGGTCCGTTTGCCGTAGCCGTTCTCCGTTGCCGTGAGAATCAGACCGTCGCGGATAATCGTCAGCCCGATGACCTCATGCTCCGGTGGCAGTTTGATGCCGCGAACACCTGCCGCACCTCGACCCATGGGCCGTACATCCGACTCACGGAAGTGAATGCTCTTGCCGGAACTCGCGACGAGCAGGATTTCGGCCTGGCCGTCAGTGATCGCGACGTCGACAAGCTTGTCATCCCGCAGGTCGATCGCAATGATGCCGTTGGAGCGCGGCCTCGAGAACTGGCTAAGGGGCGTCTTTTTGACCGTACCGCCCGAGGTCGCCATGAAGACGAAGCTTTTAGCTGCGTAGTCCTGAATGGGCAACACCGCGCTAATGCGTTCCCCTTGATCCAGCGGTAGCAGGTTCACGATCGGCTTACCGCGCGAACCGCGACTGGCCTGCGGCACCTGGTACACCTTGAGCCAATACATTTTACCGCGACTCGAGAAGCACAGAATCGTGTCGTGCGTATTCGCGACAAAGAGATTGTCGATAAAGTCCTCATCTTTGACTTTGGTCGCGGAGCGGCCTCGACCACCGCGTTTTTGTGCCCGGTAATCATCGATTGGTTGCGCCTTGGCGTAGCCGCCGTGTGACAGCGTCACAACAACCTCTTCACTCGGAATCAGGTCTTCGACACTGAGGTCACTATGGTCCTGCACGATCTCGGTGCGGCGGTCGTCACCAAAAGCTTCGCGTACCTCGGCAAGTTCATCACGAATGACCTGGAGCAGCTGATCAGGGTCACCCAGAATATTAGAAAATTCTTTAATTTTAACCAATATCTCTTTGTATTCATTAATTATTTTGTCTTGTTCGAGCCCCGTCAGGCGATGCAGTCTGAGATCCAGAATCGCTTGCGCCTGCACGGCTGACAGCCGGTACAGCCCATCAACAAGCCCAAAGCCCTCATCGAGCCCATCTGGACGGGTATCGGTCTCACCGGCCCGCTCGAGCATCGCAGTCACTGAGCCGGGCTCCAGCGAATTGCCCATCAGCGCTACTTTGGCCTCTGCAGGCGACGGCGAAGCTTTGATCAACGCGATCACCTCATCGATATTGGCAAGCGCAACGGCCTGCCCCTCAAGAACATGGGCCCGGTCCCTGGCCTTGCGCAGGTCGAAAATCGTACGCCGTGTAACGATTTCCCGCCGATGCGCAAGGAACGCCTCGAGAATCTGCTTGAGGTTCATCAACTTCGGCTGGCCCTCTTGCAGCGCTACCATATTGATGCCAAACACACTTTGCATCGGCGTCTGTTTGTAGAGGTTGTTCAGCACGACGTCGCTGACCTCGCCTTTGCGCAGCTCGATAACGATGCGCATGCCGTCCTTGTCGGACTCATCGCGCAGTTCGCTGATCCCCTCAATACGTTTATCGCGCACGAGGTCGGCAATCTTCTCGATAAGACGCGCTTTGTTTACCTGATACGGCAATTCGTTGACGATAATCGCTTCGCGTCCGCGAGAACCGAACTCCTCAATGACGGTGCGTGCGCGAATGTGGACACGCCCCCTGCCCGTGCGATACGCAGCGTAAATGCCTCCGGCACCGTTGATGATGCCTGCCGTGGGAAAGTCCGGCCCGGGCAGATGCTCCATCAGGGCTGGAATGTCGATCATCGGGTCCTCGATGAGTGCAAGACAGGCATCGACAACCTCGCAGAGGTTGTGCGGCGGGATGTTGGTCGCCATGCCCACCGCGATGCCGGACGAGCCATTGACGAGCAGGTTAGGCAGCCGGGTCGGCATAACCGATGGCTCGGACTCGGAACCGTCGTAATTCTCGACAAAATCGACTGTTTCCTTGTCGATATCCGCCAGCAGCTCGTGTGCCACCCGAGACATCCGGACTTCGGTGTAACGCATGGCTGCCGGCGCATCGCCATCGACGGAACCAAAGTTGCCTTGCCCGTCAACCAGAAGCGCTCGCATCGAGAACGGCTGCGCCATGCGAACGATCGTGTCGTAGACGGCTGAATCACCATGTGGATGGTATTTACCGATGACATCACCGACGACACGCGCTGACTTTTTGTAAGCCTTGTTGTAGTCATTGCCAAGCTCGCGCATGGCGAAAAGCACACGCCGGTGCACGGGTTTCAGGCCGTCACGAACATCGGGCAGCGCCCGGCCAACGATGACACTCATCGCGTAGTCGAGGTAGGACTGCTGCATCTCCTCTTCGAGGCTTACAGACAGCAGTTCTTGCGCAACTTCAGCCATAAAAACTCACAATCTCAGCGTGATTCCGGTCACCGAGCGGAATC